>Ga0172379_10000014_pt1 | contig 441760 bp, 466 predicted proteins | sample GrowelOW334metaG_FD_119756 | JGI IMG/M metagenome (GOLD analysis project Ga0172379, IMG submission 119756) | Groundwater microbial communities from an aquifer near a municipal landfill in Southern Ontario, Canada - Groundwater well OW334 metaG | ecosystem: Environmental > Aquatic > Deep...
AGACATTTCGGAACGACGCTGGATTGCGAGTTTTATAACTACGAATAGCGTCGTGAGAATAGGCAGCCCTGCGAGGCGTTCCCTAATACGAGCAGGGCTGACCGTGTCGAGATAAACATGAACTCAAAGTTTTGTTCGCCGAGTTCTTATTCTTAAAAAGAATTTTCAATTAATAAATATTCGTGTATCATTGTCCCTATGCTTAAACACTTAGAGGTAATAGTTACAGGTCGCGTACAACTAGTTATGTATCGCGATTTTGCGCAGAGAAAGGCAAGGAAACTTGGAATAGTTGGTACAGTTCAAAATTTGAAAGATGGTTCAGTATCCGTAGTAGCAGAAGGTGATGAAGAAGTCTTGAATAAATACATTTCTTATCTCAAAAAAGGTTCAGTTTTATCAAAAGTTGATGAAGTTAAAGTGAATTGGGGAAAACCTACTGGAACTTTTTCTGATTTTTTGATAATCTACTAACTTCAATGGACTCAATAAAAACAAAAAAACCGATTTGTATCGGCTTTATAATGGATGGAAACAGACGCTGGACAGGGAAAAGTGGCGTAAAGAGTATTGAAGGTCATTCGGAGGGTTATAAGAAATTAAAAGAAGTTTTGGGCTGGGTCAAAGAAGCTGGTGTGAATGACGCTATTGTCTATGCTTTTTCTACGGAAAATTGGAGACGTACAAAAGAGGAAGTCGGTGCACTCATAGGGCTCCTTTCTTTTGCTCTTTCCAATGAAGTAGAATCTTTGGTCAATCAAGGTGTCCGTCTGAAATTTATCGGCGATCTTTCTATGTTTCCAGAAGATTTGCAGACTGCGATGAAATGGGCAGAAAAAGAAACTTCTTTTAATGGGCCGTTAACTTTGACGGTAGCGTTATCTTACGGTGGTCGTGCAGAAATATTGCGAGCTATAAAACACGTATCGTTGTTACCAAAAGAAGAGATATTATCTTTGAATGAGGAATCGCTAAAAGATTATTTATGGACAGCAAAAACTCCTGATCCCGATTTGATTATTCGTACCGGTGGAGAAATTCGTTTATCAAATTTTCTATCTTATCAAGGTGTCTATAGTGAACTGTTTTTTACCAAAACTTTGTGGCCAGATTTTAGTAAAGAAGAGTTTCAAAAGATCTTGAAGGAGTATGGGGAGAGGAAAATAAATAAGGGGAAATAGGGGACAATTAGCTATTGCATTTCTATTGTTAAGGAGTAACATTTTATGTGGAACTAGAAAGAGGTCCTAATGAATCATCCTAAAAAACTGAGAAAACTGTAGAAAGGAGATTGGTCATGAGACATCCTAAAAAATTGAGGATCTAATACCATTTTGGTTTATTAGATGCAAAACCGCTAAGTTTGTTGTTTTAGCGGTTTTTTTGTTTACGCTTTATTAGTCACAGATCAATAGTGCGCCGTCTGGGACAATGTTGGAACCTTTCTGGTATTGAATACTTTAGCATAAAAACAGAAACCCGCGATCATTGCTGACCGCGGGGGAAATCCGTGAGGACATTTAGAGCTTTCGCTCCGGTCTCTCTGACCGAGTGGATAAACCACTATTTGCGAGGTTTGATGAAGACCCAGCGGGGCGACCAGCGTAACGTGCTTGGGTCGACATTCTTGACATCGAGCAAGAGATGCCAGATGTCCCGCCCAACAACAAAGATTAGCGGCTGATTATTATTACGAGTTTCGATGATTGGTTCCATCGCAATCCAGAGATATTCACCTTGCGGTTGATCCCTGTATTGCAGACGTAACTGTGGACCGACTTCGTTCGGACAAAGGTCTAGTCCGACCTCGATGGCCTGTTTGTAGATGTCAGCTGGGGTTAGTAGTATGCTTTTCTCTAAACCAAGATCGGCTTCCGTAACGACAACAAGATCCACTTCCGTTGGTTCAGTCGTCGCTTTGAAGGCGGGGTCTTGCAACATCCATTCATACCAAGGGTTCATCCTAAGGCCGGATTGCGCCAAGGCCTCACTGAAGTATCCCAGCATGATGCCTGTACCAAGTCTAATGGTTTTCCAAACTGGAAAATCTTTCATTGTAACTCCTTGTTTTTGTTTGTTTTTTTGGTTAAATCTAGCTCTCAAAAGGCAAATTTCTACCTTTTCGGAGCTAGACTTAGCCGTTTCAATGTTCTTGATCTTCTGCTACAAGTATAGCATAATGCAGTCTACTTGTCAATACTTTGCTATTTCGTCAAATATGTGTTTTAGCACGGCTCTATTAAGGTTTGGTTTAAAATAAAAGACACAGTAAAAACTGAGTTAACGTTAATTTTATGAGTCACAGATCAATAGTGCCCGGGGTGGGAATCGAACCCACAACCCTTGTAAGAGATAACATTTTAAGTGTTACGTGTTTACCAATTTCACCACCCGGGCTTTTGTTTTGTTTTTGCCACGATGAGTTGGTTTTAAACTGTGGCAATTTGGACAAAGTACTCTGAGGTTTTCAAGTCTATTATCATGTCTGTCACCATTTATATGGTCTAGTTCAACTGGGATTCTACCATCAATTGAACGTTCTGCCCAGCCACATTCCTCACATTTACATTGTTTTAAATTTGCTCTGAAAAGTCGATTTTTTAATTGATAACTTTGGTAATGATTTTCAGTGGTAAGAATTTTTTCAAGAGGAATTTGAGGTTGATAATGTCCTCGAAGTCCTTTATTCCACGTCATTCCAGTAAAGTGAGGAATACTCACATTGTATAGTTTAAGATATTTTTTGACCTGTTCATAATTACCCCCAGCTTCAACTAGGTGTAATTTAAACAAAACTTGGCGCACACTTTTTGATTGTGCGGCTGCGTTTATTAAGTCTTCTTTTGTCCAACTTCTTTTACTCATTGAATGCAATTATATACCCAATGAAATAATTGCAACTCTAGAAATTATCTTAAAAATGTTATGAATTAAGTAGAGGCCACGGCGAGAATCGAACTCGCGTATAGCTCTTTTGCAGAGAGCCGAATTACCACTTTTCTACGTGGCCGAAATAAGATATCTCGGCTCATTGGTTATTCTATATACTTTTTTCTATTTCGTCTATCTTTTGTCTGTTCTTTTCACCAGAGTCTATTTTGACTTCAAAGAAAGGTATGCGGGCAATTCTGGATTTTTCTTTGACATAATCACGAAAATCACTGAGTCTACGATGAGCAAATTCTACAGCTTCGGTTTCCATACTTTCTGGTAATACCGTCATGAGTATGACAGCTCTACCACCACGACTCATCAGTTGTACATTTGTGACCGTGATGAGAGATAATCTGTTTGATTCACGAGAAAAGAAATCGGCTGCAAGCTCGCGTAACATTTCTTGTACTTTTTCATTTTTTTGATTCATTGGTGGGGGATTTAATTTGTTTTCTTTTCTACTACTTTCACCGCTTCAACTCTATCGCCAGGGGCAATCTCTATCTTTGCTTCAACCATCATTCCGAATTCAAAACCTTCAGCAACTTCGGAAACTTTTATTTTCTTTGATTGCAATTCCTTGATCTTGCCACGTCCTATTTCGGTACCACGACGCATGAGGCGGACATCGTTACCGTTGTTCATAGTCCCAGATTCTACTTTACCACCGACAACCTGACGTTCTTTGTCTTTTGAGAATAATGCCAAGATTTTTGCGCAACCACTGACTTCTTCAACATATTCTTTTGGAATCTTTGCAACAACAGCATCATCTATGAATTTTGATAATTCGTAAATGATATTGAAAGTTTTGACTTTTATAGGTACAGCGGCGCGATCTATGAGAGCAGATGTTTTCTTGTCTGGTTTGATATTAAATCCAACCAAGATTGTTTCTGGATTACCTTGTGCCATCTTTACATCATTTTCGTTTATATCACCGATACCCTCAGAGATAATCTTTATAATAACTTTGTCATGCTTTATCTTTGCCAATTCATGTTTGACTCCTTCCAAACTACCGATAACGTCAGCTTTGACAATGATAGGTAAGACGACGGTTTCAACTTTATTTTCATCTTCAGTTGTTGTTGGAATAGGACATGAAGCTTTTGCAGCTGAATCAATCTTTTTCTGTTCTAGATTGAAAGCGTTGATAAAGTCTTTTTGTTCATCTTTGAATTTTTCGGTTATTTTTTCTGCTTCTTTCTTACAAGTCGTCGTTGTGAACAGAGCTCCACATTGAGGAATAGTATTCCAGCCGAGAATTCGAACTGGCATAGAAGCTGTTCCACTCTTTATCTTGTCACCTTTAAAATCTTCAATAAAACGGACTGGTGCATAAGATCCATCTGCAACCACGAATGAACCTTCGCTCAAAGTACCATCTTTGATGAGTAGAGTAGCGGAAATACCTTTTCTAGTATCAAGTGTAGATTCTATAACTACTCCAGAAGCATCCAAGGTAGGATCGGTTTTGAGTACGGCTAATTCTGCTACTAACAAAACCATTTCAAGTAATTCAGGAATGCCTTCGCCGGTGATTGCAGAAATAGCGAGGCAGGGAACATCACCACCCCAACCTTCTACGTAGATCTCATTTTCTCCTAAACTTTGTTTGGCTTTGTCTACATTTGCATTTGGCTTGTCTATCTTTGTAATAGCAACAATATATGGAATTTTTGAATCCTTGATATTTTTGTGAGCCTCTATAGTCTGTGGCTTGACTCCATCTTCAGCAGAGACGATGAGGATTGCGATGTCTGCTGCTTGTGCACCACGTTCACGGATATTACAGAAGGCGGCGTGTCCTGGAGTGTCTAGGAAGGTAATAGGATTGACCTTACCATCTGCGGAAGTGTAGACGGCTTGATATGCTCCAACGTGTTGGGTAATACCGCCAGCTTCTCCAGCGACGACTTTGGTCTTGCGGATATAGTCTAGAAGGGTAGATTTGCCATGGTCAATATGCCCCATGATGACGACCACAGGAGGGCGACTAATCAGGTTTTTCTGATTGTTTGTAGACATATAGTTAGTTATACAGTCTAGCAGAAATGACTGTTATTGACAATCAAAGTTCTGGATTGTGATGTTTTCTACTTCAGTCCCAACTTTGCTTTCTCTAGAGCCTCCATCTCTTCATCGGACAATTCATGTTCAGAAGAAAATGTCTTGATAGGTTTTGAAAATACACTGACACGGTCTCTAGAGTAGAGACTTGAGAGGACTACGCCGTCTCCTTCTTCGTTTACGAAAGCTGTAGCAAAGCTTTGTTTACCACCTTCACCAATGCCTTTGAATGGATTGAAACGAACTGTATGGACGGAACGAACACTTTTCTTCAATCTATTTTCTACATCAGCCAGATAACTTTCCATTTCGTCTTGAAATTTTTCTAAATCTTTGAGACTCGTAGCAGTATGAGTCAGTGAATCGGCAATATTGTGTGATTCTGAACCAATGAGAAAGCGCTTTATTTTTGTGTACATCCAGATAACTACACCAAGGAGAATGATGTTGAGTATTGCTAATATGATGAAGCCGTAAAAAAGATTGTTTGGGTCGGTGAAAAATGTCATATGCTTTCATTATACAAACTTTTAACTTAAGTACAAAAAACCTTGCACCTTATTGTAGGAAATGTAAACTAATACATATGTTCAATTGCAACCTCTTTAATCGTCGCATTTATTTAGACTATGCATCCCTCACTCCGATAGATCCTCGTGTCATTTGTGAAATGAGGAAGTTTTCATCACTCAGGTATGCCAATCCATCTTCTTTATATAAGGAGGGTGTTTCTGCAAAGAAATCTTTGAGTGATGGTCGTTCTAGAGTTGCCAGTTTTTTGCGTGCTCATCCTAGTGAGGTTATTTTTACTAGTGGTGGTACTGAATCAAACAATTTGGCAATACTTGGAACTGTTGAATCTTTGCACGAGAAAGGTATTGATTATGAAAAAATGCATATCATCATCAGTGCTATTGAACATTCTTCTGTTCGTGAGTGCGCAAATTATCTCGGAGGTAAAGGTGTGATTGTGGATACTGTTTCAGTTGATAAAAATGGAATTATTTCTTTGGAAGAATTAAAAAAGAAATTATTACCCAATACGGTAGTCGTCTCTATAATGACGGTCAATAACGAGATCGGTTCGGTGCAACCTATCCGTGATATCGCAAAGATGGTCAGACATTATAGAAATGAAATTGCCGAGAAATCAGCTTCAGCTTTTAATTTTCAAGATTATCAATATCCTGTTTTTCATACAGACGCTTCACAAGCTGGTTTGTATGAAGATTTGAATGTGGAAAAACTAGGAGTAGATCTTTTGACTCTGGATGGTACAAAAGTTTATGGTCCACGAGGCGTTGGAGTTTTGTTTATAAGAAGAGATACGCCTATTTCTCCTATTATATATGGTGGTGGTCAAGAATCTGGTCGCAGATCTGGTACAGAGAACCTTCCATCTATTATGGGTTTGGCGAAAGCTCTGGATATTGCTGGTGCTGAAAGGGAAAAAGAGGTCGTTAGGATTGTGGGATTAAAAGATTATTTTATTAGCCAATTGAAAGTTATTAAGTCGGATATCTCAGTGAATGGTGGAGAATCTTCCTCTAAGTGTCGCTTTCGCTCTGATGAGCTACAGCGGACCGAAGCTAACCCCGCGGTAACTCAAAGTCCACACATCTTAAATGTTTTTATCCCTAAGATTGATAATGAATTTTTTGTCTTACAGTTGGATGCAAAAGGTATTTGTTGTTCCACGAAAAGTTCCTGTCTTCATGATGAAGATGAATCTTATGTTTTGAAATCTATCGGGGCAGACAGCAAACGTTCTGTGAGATTTTCTTTTGGAAGATGGACAACAAAGAGGGAATTAAAGAGGGCTATAAAGATTATTTCTGCGAATCTGAAGAAAATTAGTTAAAATTGATTATCGTTTTGATGCGATTTTCTGAATATTGAAAAGCTTCTTCAAAAGCCTTTATGCCATTTTCTGCAGAGTATCGGTGAGTTATCAAATCTTTTAAATTGATCTTATTTTCTGTGACCAAGGTGATCGCTTCGGGAAATGTAAAAGCGCAAGTCCATGAACCGTGGACATTCAATTCTTTTTTAATTATCTTCATCAGATCCAATTTGGAAGGCTCTTCAAAAACGCCAAGGATGAAAACGTTGCCAGTTCTGGCAGTAATGTCTAAGGCTAGTTGTGCAGTTATCTCTTTACCGACTACTTCAAATGTGACATCTATACCACTAGGATAGAATTCATTTATTTTTGAAATTACATCTTCATCTTTACTATTTATAGTCTTATCGGTCCAACCTCTATTTTTGGCGAATTGCAGACGAGAATCTTGAACATCTATTCCAACAACATTGGCGCCAGTCGTTTTGAGTGCTTGATCAAGGAATAATCCGATCGGTCCTTGTCCTATGACGGCAACATTTTTGTCTAACAATTGGCGAATTTCTTTGATGGCGTAGAGCGCTATAGTCAAAGGTTCTATCAAAGCTCCTTCTTCAAAACTTATTTGATCTGGAATTTTGTAGACTAGGTCTGCGGGAATAGCGAGATATTCTGCCAACGCTCCAGGAAGGTGAAGTCCAATAACTTTTGCACTAAGACATAAGTTGGGTTTGCCATTCAAACAATAATGACAAACATGACAAGGGACTACATGTTCACCCACGACACGGTCTCCAATTTTAAATTTTGTTACATTACTGCCGACTTTTTCTATGACTCCAGAAAATTCGTGACCCATCACAAGTGGGGTAGGCAAGTCCATCTTTCCATTGTAAATATGTAGATCGGTACCACAGATGCCGACACTTTTTATTTTCATCAAGACTTCGTCGTCTTTGATGTCTGGTTTTGGTAAGTCTACGTACTCCAAATTTTTCGGTCCTTTATAGATGATTGCTTTCATTGTGGAATTATAGCATTTTTGGGATGTACTCAGTATTTTCTTAACCATTGCCTTTTTTACTACAATCTGTTAGTCTTTTCCCATCATGTTAATGATTAGATTACAGCGCACAGGACGCAAACACGAACCGACTTTCAGAGTCGTTTTGACCGATTCCAAGAATGGACCAAAGAGTGGTAAATATCTCAAGAATTTGGGTTGGTACGATTCACGTTTAGAAAATGATGCCAAGAAGCAGATTGATGTAGAAGCTATCAAACATTGGATGACAAAGGGTGCAAAGCTTTCTTTGACCCTTCACAATTTCCTTGTTTCTCAAAAGATTATTGAAGGTAAAAAGTTGAATGCTCTCCCAAAGAAGACTGTTCAAAAGAAGCCTGCCTCCTCCGCCGAGGCTTCGAAGGCCAAGGAGGAAGTAAAAAAGGAAGAAGCTAAGGTCGCTCCAGCTCCAGTTGCCGAAGTTACTCCAGCTGTTTAGTTTTCCTCATTGACGCTATCATTCAGTTTGTTACACTTGTACCAGTACAGTACAGTTACCTGTACGATTTTATGAAATAATTTTACGATATATGCAGCAAGATCAGCAGTTTCTAGATTACGTTATCAAAGCTTTAGTGGACAATCCTAGTGAAGTCAAAACAACAAGAACGGTAGATGAGATGGGAGTATTACTCACTCTCGAAGTTGGTGCCGCAGATATGGGAAAGATTATTGGTCGCCAAGGCAATACTGCCAAAGCTATCCGCACACTTTTACGTGTTGTTGGGATGAAAAATAATTCTCGCGTTAACCTCAAGATCAACGAACCGGTCGGTGGTTTGAAATCACCAGAGCGTATGGCGGTAGAAGCTCCAGCTGTTCCACTTTCAACTCCAAATTCTAAGACGGTTGATGAGGCTATGGCCGATCTCAAGTTAGAGTAATCAGAACTTCCAAATTTGGCGCATTTCTTGAAGTAATGGTCAAATTAAAAAAACTGTGGTATTGTATTACCACAGTTTTTTTATGATTACATTCCATGTAATAACCTTATTTCCAGAGTCTTTTGAATCGTATTTGAACGCTTCCATAATCAAGCGTGCCCAAGAAGATAAGAAGATTGTTGTGAGATATTATAATCCTAGAGACTTTACTTCAAAAAAAGGTGCAGTTTTGACTTATTCGGATAGAAGGGTAGACAAAAGACCTTATGGTGGTGGTCCGGGTATGGTCATAGAAGCTTTGCCTATTATAAAAGCTATAGAGAAAGCTGTTGGAAACCCTTCTTCGCTGAAGCTACGAAGGGCAGGAAAATCGAAAGTAAAGATAATTTTCTTTAGCCCATCCGGTGAACAATTTTCTAATGAAATGGCAGAGACGTATAAGAAATATACTGACATTGTCTTTGTCTGCGGACGTTACGAAGGTATAGATGCTCGAATAAAAGAAGTTTTTCCAATGGTTGATGTTACAGTTGGTCCTTATGTTCTAACTGGTGGGGAATTGCCAGCCATGATAATGATAGATGCTATTACCAGAAGGATTTCTGGTGTTCTCGGCGACGATCTTTCTATTGAAGAATCTAGAATCGCTAGTAGAGATGTATATACCAGACCAGAGGTTATCGTCTACAAGAAAAAGAAGTACAAAGTACCAGAAATATTACTCACTGGTGACCACGCCAAGATTGAGGAGTGGAAAAAGAAGGTGAATGAGTCAAAAAGATAATTACGAAACAAAAAATAGTTATTGTGAGCTTGTAAAGTTATTTTACGGAGTTAAAATTGTTGGGTGAAAACATTTCCATTTTTACATAAAAAACTTGGTAGACCAAGTAAAAAAGTACTTCGTTTTAGAAAGGCGATGGATGACGCCTTTGATGAGAGGATGAGGCATTCCATGAGACGTTTTGGAAGGCATGATTTTATATATTTTCGGTCTATAAGAAAAGCAACTAGAGAGTTTTTTAATGGCCCTGATGCAATTAGTCTAGCTAATTGGAAAACGTTTCAACCAATGAGTACGCAATATTTCACCTGTCAAAAATTAGATTTATGCGACGATTAATAGCTACTATTAGATACCTGTGTACAACTACCTCTTGACAAAAAAGGGGTGTATGCTAGGCTCACAACAACTTCGCAGATTGTGTTCTGCAGCGCCCTTCCGAAGTTTTAACGAAGGAGGGCCTATAGCGAGGGATTAGAAAGGTCTACCATTAATCCTACAGTGTATAAAACAAATTAATTGCCCCAATATTATTTACCGTTTTTAATATAAAACGGACTTTTTGCGTCATCTATTATTGTTCATTATTAATGATCGGTTCCAAATTAATTTTTATTAAAATGCCCATTACTACTACCTTTAGACCAAAGAAATATTTCTCAAGATATCAGACGCCTCTTACCGTCACTCCGCACATGGTTGAGTCTCAGCTCAAGTCTTTTGCTGATCTCATGGAAAGTGGATTTGAAAATCTCCTAAAGGAATTTTCTCCTATCACAGACTATGCAAGCAAAAAGTTTGAACTTTCCATCGGAGGTATGGAACTCGTTAGACCAAAGTATGACGAACATTTCGCCAAGAATAATAAGATGAACTATGAGGGTCAGATCAAGGTCAAGGTGACTTTGAAAAACAAATCCCTAAACGTAGTCAAAGAACAGGAAATGTTTTTGGCTGATTTTCCTCTGATGACCGACCACGGAACTTTCATCGTGAATGGTGTTGAACGTCTCATCACTCCACAGCTCGCTCATTCATTCGGTATTTTCTTCACTTCAGAAGAAGTAAAAGGCAAGAATTATTTTGGGGCAAAAATAATTCCTGCTCGCGGTGTTTGGATGGAAATAGAAAGTGATGCAGATAGTACTATATATTGTCGTATTGACCGTAAGCGCAAGTTTCCAGTAACTTCACTTTTGCGTATTTTGGGCGCAACTACAAATGAGGCTATCCTTGACCTATTCAAAGATAAGCCAGAAATGAGAAAAGTTATTGAACTGACTTTGGCTAAGGATCATGCCAAGACCGTAGATGAATCATACTTAGAAATCCACAAGCGTCTTCGTGATGGTGATCTAGCTACAGTAGATAACGCACGTTCATTTATCCAAGCTTTGCTCGAACCAAATCGTTATGATATTTCAAGAGTTGGTCGTTTCCGTTTCAACAAGCGTTTCTCAAAGCCTATGGATGAGAAGTCTCTAGAACGCAAGACTTTGAATCTTGATGATATCGCTACTACTATTGGTCACATTGTCACTTTGAGTATCACTCCTGATATGCAAGCTGACGATATTGACCACCTAGGTTCACGCCGTGTTCGCTATGTCGGTGAACTTCTAGAACAGCGTATTCGTCTAGGTCTCACTCAGATGAAGCGTAACATTCAAGACAAGATGTCTACGGTTGAACCTGATGTTACTCTTCCTATTTCATTTATTTATCCACGTCCATTGCAAGCTCGTATCAAGGAATTCTTTACAACAAACCAACTTTCACAATTCATGTTGCAAGAGAACGTCTTGGCCGAAGTGGAACATCTCCGTACTTTGACTGCTCTCGGTCCCGGAGGTCTCTCTCGTGAGCGTGCAGGATTCGAAGTTCGCGACGTGCACCCATCTCACTACGGTCGTCTCTGTCCTATCCATACTCCAGAAGGTCCAAACATTGGTCTAGTTTTGCGTTTGACAATGTATGCTCGCATCAATGATTTCGGAATGATTGAAACTCCTTATGCAAAGGTCAAAAACGGAAAAGTTACAAAAGAGATCGTCTACATGAACGCTCTTGAAGAAGAAAACTTCCGTATTGCTCACGCTGCAACTCCTTATGACAAAGAAGGAAACATTACAGTTGATGAAGCTGAAGTTCGTATCAATGGCAAACCATTCTTGGCAAAGAAAAATGAAGTTGATTATATTGACGTAGCTACAAACCAAGCTTTCTCTATCGCTACTTCTCTCATTCCATTTTTGAACCACGATGATGCAAACCGTGCGCTCATGGGATCAAACATGCAAAAGCAGGCTACTCCTTGTCTCGTTCCAGAAGCACCTTTCGTCGCTACTGGTATTGAAGCAAAGGCTGTCATTGACTCAGGTCGTGTGGTCGCTGCGCCAGAAGATGGTGAGATCACTCATGTTGACGCAAAGAGAGTTGTCTTCAAATCTGCAAAGACAGGCAAGAGTCATGAATACAATCTCGTTCTATTTTCTAGAACAAACGGTTTCACCGCTTTCCATCAACGTCCTATCATCAACCTTGGAGATAAGGTTAAGAAAGGAGATATTCTAGTTGATACCTCTACATCAGATCATGGAGAAATGGCTCTCGGTCACAATGCTCTAGTAGCCTTCATGTCATGGTCTGGATCAAACTACGAGGATGCCATCATCCTTTCTGAACGTGTTGTAAAGAACAGTAAGTGGAGTTCTATTCACATTGAGGAATTCGTAGTCAATGTTCGTGACACCAAACTTGGTCCTGAAGTTACAACTTGTGATATCACTAACGTCGGTGAAGCCAAGCTCAAGAATCTTACAGAAGAGGGTATTGTTCGTATTGGTGCAGAAGTTCGTCCTGGCGATATTCTAGTTGGTAAAATTTCTCCAAAGGGTGAAACTCAACTTACACCAGAAGAAAGACTTTTACGTTCTATTTTCGGAGAAAAAGCTCGCGATGTGAAGGATACTTCAAAGAGAATGGAAAACGGCAAACGTGGTCGCGTCATCTCTGTCAAAGTATTTTCTCGTGAGAAGGGAGATAAGCTAGAGTCAGGTATCATCAAGAAGATTTATGTTGAAGTCGCTCAAGTTCGTAATGTTTCCGTTGGAGACAAGATGGCCGGACGTCACGGTAACAAAGGTGTTATCTCAAAGATTCTTCCAGAAGAGGATATGCCATATATGGAAGATGGAACACCTATTGATGTTATCCTTACTCCACTCGGTGTGCCTTCTCGTATGAACCTCGGACAGATCCTAGAATTGCACCTCGGTCTTGCTGCAAATACTCTTGGCTACCAAGCTATCGTTCCTCCTTTCACAGGAGCAACTGATGCAGAAATCAAAGAAGAGTTGGTCAAAGCAGGATTCGATAAGTCAGGAAAAATGTTGCTACGCGATGGTCGCACAGGAGAACATTTCAAACAGCCTGTTGCTGTCGGATACATGTACATCTTGAAACTACATCACATGGTTGAAGACAAGATCCACATGCGTTCTATCGGTCCTTACTCTCTCATTACTCAACAGCCACTAGGAGGTAAAGCTCAAGGTGGAGGTCAGAGATTTGGAGAAATGGAAGTCTGGGCATTGCTCGGTCACGGTGCCGCTCATACTTTGCGTGAAATTCTTACAGTTAAGTCAGATGATATCGTCGGTCGTTCACAAACATTCGATGCTATCGTCAAGGGTGAAAAGATGCGTGTTCCGAATTTACCAGCCTCATTCAATGTGCTTTTGAAGACATTACGTGGATTGGCGCTTAACGTGGAGTTGGTTAATAAGCCTAGAGTAGATGAAGAATAAGAGTAAATGAAAGTGTAAAAATCAAAATGGAAAATGACAAAGAAAAATTTAAAAATGAATTTAAAAAGAGATTGTATAAGTGGGTGCTGAGATTAGTTAAATTCATTGATAAACTTCCGAAAGATTCAGTCTCCAATGTTATGGGAAAGCAGTTACTTAGAAGTGGTACAAGTATATTGGCAAATTATGTTGAAGCAAGCTCAGCGAGTTCAAGAAAAGATTTTATTAATTTTTTCACACATTCGCTCAAATCTTCAAATGAGTCAAAGGTTTGGTTAACATTGTTACGTGATACGGAGAAGGGAGATGTAAAGGAGTTGCTGTGGTTATTGAAAGAGTTAATTGAGGTTTCGAACATTATAGCTTCCAGCATCATTACGTTAAAGAAGAAAAAACAATTATGAAAACAAATAAGCAAAAAGGTTATGTAATTCCTCTAGTCACCGCTATTGTGGTTATTCTCGTTGTCGGCGTAGTGTATTACTCCACTCAAAGGAAACAGAGTTATTGTTGGCCATATTGTCCAAATATGACTGATCAAGACAGAGAAATCATTAAGAATCAAATGCGAGAGGCTACATCTACGAATCCGGATACTGCGAGCTGGAAGACATATACTAACCCCGTCTTCGGCTACAGTTTTAAGTACCCTTCTGAATCTGAATTGGCGGATCAAAAATCTTTTGACAATAATGGTAACCTCATAGTTGTAATTTTTCCACAGCCAAGTCAGGGGGTTGGTGTTCAATTTTCAGTTTCAGTTTCTGACAACACTGCTAATTGTTATAAAAATGATTTAAGAGGCACGTCTACCAGAACGGTGACGATTAATGGAAATACTTACCATGTCGGTAGCGGTGGTGATCAAGGTATGGGTGGTGCGATTGGTGAATACACCAACTATGCCATTATAAAGAATAGTGCTTGTTATCAATTAGTCATGGATCTTCAATGGAATCGATCATCTGGAAGGAATTTCGATGAGCAAAAAATACAGGATTATCTCAAACAAATCTTATCAACCTTTAAATTTATCAGCCAATAATCTTAACATTTTTAATTTTGATATTTAATCTTTAATTTAATTACCATGCAACCAAATATAAATAAAAAGCAAAATGAACCAACACAGTTTGACCTAGTCAAATTGACATTGGCATCACCTGATAAGATCCTTGAATGGTCATATGGTGAGATCACCAAACCAGAAACCATCAACTATCGTACACAACGATCTGAAAAGAGCGGTCTCTTTGACGAGCGCATCTTTGGTCCAGACCGAGATTTTGAATGTTACTGTGGAAAATATCGCGGTATTCGTTACAAAGGTATTGTTTGCGAAAAGTGTGGAGTTGAAATTACACGCTCAATAGTTCGCCGTGACCGCATGGGACATATTGAACTAGCAAGTCCAGTTTCTCATATCTGGTTCCTCCGCAGTGTCCCTTCACGTATTGGTCTTATCTTAGGAATGACTACTTCAGATCTTGAAAAAGTAGTTTATTTCGCTGGATATATTGTTACCAAAGTTCACGTAGGTGAAAAGGAGAGTTTCCTCAAAGAACTTGATACTGAATACAAGAGTAAAGTTAAGGCTGCTCAAGATGACAAGACCAAGGAAGCTTTGAAAGAACTCGTAGTCAATGCTCGTAAAGATATTGAAAGTCTCGTAGAAGGTTTTGTTATGGATGAAGCTACTTATCATAAATTTGCTGTGAAGTATGGCTCTCTATTTGAAGCTGGTATTGGTGCAGAAGTCATATACGAACTTTTGAAGAAGGTTGATTTAGTCAAACTCCAAGCAGAATTGATCAAGGTTCATGATGTTGCTGGTACAGCTGATCGTGAAAGACTCTCAAAGCGTTTGTCATTGGTCAAGCAAATGATCAAAGCCAAGGTTCGTCCAGAATGGATGTTCCTAGTTCGTATTCCAGTCATTCCACCAGGACTCCGTCCAATGGTTGCTCTTGATGGTGGACGTTACGCTACTTCAGATGTAAACGATTTGTATCGCCGTGTTATCAACCGCAACAATCGTCTTTTGAAATTGAAAGAGATCAATGCTCCAGAAGTTATTCTCCGCAACGAAAAGCGTATTTTGCAAGAAGCTGTAGATGCTCTCATAGATAACTCTATCCGTCACAGTTCTTCTGCTGGTGCTGCCGCAGTTGCTGCTCAGAAGCGAGCTTTGAAATCACTCTCAGATAGTTTGAAGTCAAAGAGAGGACTATTTCGTCAGAACCTTCTCGGTAAGCGCGTAGACTATTCTGGTCGTTCAGTTATCGTCGTCGGCCCAGAGCTCAAACTAGATGAATGTGGTTTGCCAAAACACATGGCCTTGGAATTGTTCCGTCCATTCGTCATCTCAGGACTTTTGAAAAAAGAATTAGCTTACAACATTCGTGGTGCAAACAGACTCATTGATGATGGTGCAAAAGAAGTTTGGGAAATTCTAGAAGAAGTTATTAAAGGTAAATACGTACTCTTGAACCGTGCTCCTACTTTGCACCGTTTAGGTATTCAAGCTTTTAGACCTCAACTTATTGAAGGTAATGCTATCCATGTTCACCCACTCGTATGTACAGCTTTCAACGCTGACTTCGATGGAGACCAGATGGCCGTACACGTTCCGTTGTCAGATGAGGCTCAGATGGAAGCAAAGATGATCATGGCTTCTGATAGGAACATCTTGAAACCAGGTAACAATGACCCTACTGTTGTAGCAAAGATGCTTGATATTGTGCTCGGTTGTTTCTGGGTTACGAAAGTTGTGGCTGGTGCAAATGGTGAAGGTAAAGCTTTTGAATCTCCTGATTCAGCTATCTTGGCAAATAGTTTTGAAAGTATAGATCTTCGTGCCAAGGTTAAAGTTGTAGCTCCAAATACTCCAAAGTATGCAAAATTTGAAGGTAAGATTTTTGAGACTACAGTCGGAAGAATCTTGCTCAACAATATTTTGCCTGATGATTATCCTTTCATCAATGAAGAAGTTGGACGCAAATATCTAGGTCAGATTATTGACGACATGATCACTCTCCGTGGAGCTGAGAATGTTGCGCCAATTCTAGATAAGATAAAATCTTTCGGTTTTAGTTACGCTACTATTTCTGGTACAACTTGGGGTATTGATGACATCATGGTTCCAGATTCAAAGAAAGCAATCATTGCCAAAGGTAAAGTCCAAGCTGATATTGTCAGTAAGCAGTTTGATGAAGGTCTTCTTGCAGAAGAAGAAAGAATCAGAAAACATATTGAAATTTGGCAGAGAGCCAAGGGTGAAGTTGAAAAAGCAATTCCTGCTTCTTTGGACAAGCTCGGTTCTGTCTACGACATGATCACCTCTGGAGCTCGCGGATCCCTATCACAGATCACACAAATGGTTGGTATGAAAGGTCTTATCTCATCAGTTTCTGGAGAAACTATTGAATTCCCGATCCTATCCTGTTCCAAGGAAGGTCTTACTCCTATTGAATATTTCATTACTACTCACGGTTCAAGAAAGGGTCTCACAGACACCGCTTTGAACACCGCTAAAGCAGGTTACCTCACACGTAAGCTCTTCGTGGTTGCTCAAGATGTCGTAGTTTCTGAAGAAGATTGTGGTACAAAAGAATTTATTACTATATACAAGCAGACTGCTTCTGGTATGAATATTCCTCTTTCAAAGAATATTCGCGGACGTAATATTGCTGAAGATATCAAGACTGCCGATGGAAAAGTTTTATTTGAAAAGGGACATCTCTTGAATAAGTCGGACGCTCTCAAAGTTGAAGCTGCTGGTATAAATGAAGTCAAAGTCCGTTCACCACTCTCATGTAAAACTCTACGTGGTGTTTGTTCCAAGTGTTACGGTCTAGACCTAGGTAGGAATACTCCTATCGCTCTAGGTGAAGCTGTAGGAACTATTGCTGCTCAAGCCATCGGAGAACCTGGTACACAGCTAACAATGCGTACATTCCATGCTGGTGGTACTGCTTCACAAGGTGGAGACATCACATCAGGTCTACCACGCGTTGAAGAAGTTTTTGAAAAGCGTCGTCCAAAGAATCCTGCTGTGGTAGCAACCGTGAACGGTGTAGTTACAGGTATGAAGGATGTTGGAAAAGAAAAGATGATCTATGTCATTCCAGATATTGAAGACAAGGGTAAAGGCAAAGCAACTGAAGTTGAATATGTCTTCCCATATCGCCGTACTACTATGGTCAAAGCAGGTGATCGTGTAAAGAAGGGTCAACTCTTGACTGATGGTTCTGCTGATATTGACGAGATCTTTGAATACGGTGGAGAAGAGCGTGCCAAGGATTACGTTATTACTGAAGTTGGTAAGATCTACGAACTTCAGGGAGAAACGGTTTCCCGTAAGCACATTGAACTCATCGTTAAACAGATGTTCAGTCGTCGTAAGATCATTGATGGTGGAGATACAAACTTCACTGAAGGTATGATCATCGATGATATTCAATTTGCAGAAGAGAATGCGGAAGCCAAAGAAGCTGGAGGTACTATCGCCAAGGCCGAGAAATTGGTCATGGGTATTACCGAAACTTCTCTATCAAGAAAGAGTTTCTTGTCAGCTGCATCATTCCAGCACACTACTCGTGTCCTCATCGCCAACGCGGTCCGTGGTGCTTCAGATGACCTCACAGGCCTCATGGAAAACGTTATCATTGGTCGCTTGGTTCCAGCTGGTTCAGGTTTCGTTGGATCACCAAAGAAAAAGATGATTGACGCTGTTTCAGCAGGTAGTGAGGAGGTTGAGGGGGAGTAATAGGATAATTTAATAAAAAGAAAAACCAACTTCCTGAAAGGGGGTTGGTTTTTTGATTGAAGATCTATCTTTAGATTTTTTGGGGCGGTGTATTGTTAGACTCTCTTTTCCAGCGTCTATACTTTTTATAATAGAACATTGTCTCCATTAACGAGGCAAGGGCAACAGATAAGACGGTAGATAAAATAAACATAGAGAAAATCTCTCGAATGGTCAATATTCCTAACATCATACATTCTAGTACATAAGGATGTATGATATTGTGTATCACAATTGCTCCAGAGGTAGATATCAATAGGCAAAATAGCCATGAAATCATTGACTTTAAATGATTATTCATAAATTTATCTTTGTTTTTTGTTGTTGAAGATCAGTCAGCTACTTTCTAGATGATACAATACCGATTGTTAACTTGTCAATGTATACAAACTCCGCCTATAAACCTATAATTACCGTTAATGAAACCTGAATTTCTCACAAAAATCGATGCTGTTAAAGCCGAAATCGAAAAGCATGGCGTCCTAGATCCGGCATTATTAAAGAATCTTGATGAGTGGTATCGCATAGAATTAACCTACACTTCAAATGCTCTAGAAGGTAACACTTTGACGCGTCAAGAAACCGCATTGGTGGTTGAAAAAGATATTAGTATTGATGGTAAGCAACTAAGAGAACTCATTGAAGCGAAGAATCATGGAGAAGCAGTTGAGTTTATTAAAAAATTTGCCAAGGATCATTCTGGCCTCGGTGATGTCACTTTACCTGCTATTCTTGATATTCATCGTATCATTTTACAAAAGAATGATGACGTGAATGCTGGCAGACTTCGTAATGTTCCAGTCAGGATTTCTGGTTCAACATCAATAATGCCCAATCCAGCCTCGGTGCCAAAACTCATGGAAGAATTCATTACTTGGTTGAGTAGTAGTAAAGATCATTCAGCCTCAACCGCTATAGAAGCTCATTATCGTTTTGTCTCCATTCATCCATTTACCGATGGTAATGGTAGAACCGCCCGTCTTCTTCTTAATCTAATACTTTTACAAAATAATTATCCGCCAGTTATTATTCACCCTGAAGACAGGAGAGTTTACGTAACATCTCTTGAAAAAGCTCAAACAGGCGGAAGCAAAGATGATTATGAGAATTTTATGTTGGAGGCGGTACTAAAATCGGCAGAGGAGTATTTGAAATCTATTAAATAGTACATGAAAAACCGAAACTTTTTCTTTCAACAGTACGATAAGATAAATTGGGTAAACCAAGAAAAGACACATCTCAATGTTTCTGTAAATAAGTTTATTCTCGATGAAATCATCTCCAAACAAAGTATACCTTTCAGCTTGTTTGGTATCGGTTCTGGAATTGGATTTTTTATAAGGATGTTAAAAGAAAAATATGGCGACAATATCCATATCGCTGGATGCGAGCCATCAAAGAAGAGTTACGATTATTTCATTAAAAGTGATATAGACAAAAGTAATGTTGAGATTTATCAAGATACTTTTCAAGACTTTAAAACAGATAAGAAGTTTGATTTTATTACGGCAATATACGTCTTTCCACATTTTATTGAAGCTGATTTGAGTAAGGTGGCTCAAAAAATATCGGGAATGCTAAATGAAAAAGGAAGACTAATAATCGTCGTCTCCAACGAAGAGTATTTGAGAAATAAGTTAGAGACAAAAAGAGATTTGTTCATCGAAAAAAATACCATTGAGTTTAAAGGTAAGGAATACAAAGAATATCTACATTATGTTGAAATACCTGATATGGGTACGGTTATAGATTACGATAGAGAAGAAGATTATTACAAAGCCCTTCTTGAAGATAATGGATTGAAGTTGGTAAAAAAAGATAAGCTAAATAGTGACGAATACATTTGTACAGTATTTACGTTTGAGAAGGTCTAATGAGTTTTAAATGTCAAGCGAAGAATTATAGGGTATTGCATTTATCCATTGATTTTGTACAATATGTACATTATGAAGATTATTACCACAACCGTCGCTCGTAAGACTATAGGGAGTATGTTAAACCGAGTTAAATATTACGGTGAAGTTTTTGGAATTGGCCGTCGTAATTCTATTGATGCATTACTTATTCAGTTTCCAAGTGCTTATAACGAAGATTTGAATGACATTACAAATGTTAACGCTAGTTCAAAGAGTTTTGAATTTTTAGCAAAAGAAAAGGATATTTACTCACTTTCTGATCTAAAAGAAAAATATGTATAAAGGGACTCTCGTATTGATACCATTTCCGTTTACTGATTTATCTGGTCAAAAGGTACGACCAGCTCTTGTTTTGCATAATCAAAGAGGTGGAGAAGATTGTATAGTAGCTTTTATCTCATCGGTTCAAAATAAAAAAATTGGAGTTTACGATATACCAGTTGTTCCGTCATTAAGTAATGGACTTAAAGTTAATTCAACAATCAAAATTTCAAAGATTGCAACTTTACAGAAAAAGACAATTCTTGGAGAACTTGGTCAGTTGGAATCAGTGACTGTATCAAAAGTGAATGTTATGTTAAGAAAACTGTTCAGTATTTAAGATACGGATGTATCCTTTTTTTGTAATAAAAAACGCACCTATTAAAAGATGCGTTCGGATTCCTTGCGCTCCTTCACGGCAGGACTAGCGATTGGTCGTGGCTATAAGCTTGCCTCTAATTGATAATGTGGATACGCCACAATATCTTTTAGTTTTTGTTACTATCAAGTCGTTGTACACACAACTTTTGTAATAAAGGCTTTCATACCAATCGGTCCAACAAAGTTTCCTTATCTGAAAGTGTATCCCTTTTCCTATCCCTGTCAATAGTGATACTTGAATTTTTGTAGGTTATACTTCACCTATGAGTCGCACCACAGTAGAAGAAATAAAAGCTCGTATACCCATAGAGGAACTCATAGCTTCTTATGTGAAAGTGGAAAAGTCTGGCAGATCGCTCAAAGCTAGATGCCCATTTCATAATGAGAAAACCGCTTCCTTTTTCATCTCACCAGAACGTGGCGGGTATTACTGTTTTGGTTGTGGAGCAAAAGGCGATATCTTTTCATTTGTTGAACAATTTGAAGGGCTTGATTTCAAAGGTGCACTCAAGGTCTTGGCAGAGAGGGCAGGAGTACCATTGGTGATGGATCAAAAAACTGATAGTGATAATGACAAATTATTTAAAATAACAGAAGAAGCTTGTAAATATTTTGAAGATCAATTCAAAAAATCAAAAGAAGCAGAGGCTTATGTAAACCGTCGCGGTGTTAGTCCAGAAACAAGAGGGAATTTTCGTATTGGTTGGGCTCCAGAAGGTTGGCAGAATCTATTGAATTATTTAAAGACAAAAGGCTGGAATGAATCGGTTATTGAAAAGGCGGGGTTTATAAAGAAGAGAGATGGTGGCACGATAGCCGTCGCCGCTGGCGGAGCCATTTCCCCGACTGTTGCGAGCTTGTCGAGCAACACGAAGGGGAAACTGGCACAGCCAAAAGGCGACGGTGCTAGTTATAGTTCTTCAAATTATTACGACCGTTTTCGTGGCCGAGTAATGTTTCCTATCACTGATTCTAGTGGAAGAGTCGTCGCTTTTACCGGACGTATTCTCAAAGAGGATGATAAAAATGCAAAATATTTGAATAGTCCAGAAACTCCTATTTTTACAAAATCTCAAATATTATTTGGTCTAGATAAAGCAAAGACTGAAATCCGTCGCGTCGGTTATTCTATCCTTGTAGAAGGTCAAATGGATCTCGTGCTCTCACATCAAGTCGGAGTCAAAAACGCCATCGCTGCTTCTGGAACCGCTCTTACAGATCAGAGTCAAGGTGAAAGTGGAGTTATCAGTAATCTCGGTATGGTCAGACGTCTAAGTTCAAATATGATTATTGCTCTTGATTCCGATAAGGCTGGTCGTACCGCTGCTATGCGTGCTGTCGCAGCTACGGCACTTTCCATGGGCATGTCGGTCAAGATTGCAGATATAGAAGGTGGTAAAGATCCTGCAGATCTCATCTTGGACAATCCTGAAAATTGGAAAAATGTTCTCAAGAATTCTAAACATGTTATTGAATTTGAACTCGGTAATGTTTTGAAAGAAGTTCCAGATTCACAAAAATTGGGTAAAGCTGTTCGTGAAAGAGTTTTTCCATTTTTGGCGAGAATAGATAGTGAGATGGATAAAGCCTATTTCGTAAAGATTATTGCTGAGAAATCAGGTTTGAATGAACAATCCGTCTGGGAGGATTTGAGAAAATTTGAAAAGACAATGAAACAGACTTCGGCAAGTTCCACCAATCAATCATCAGTTTCAAATAATTTAGCTTCATCTGCTGTACAAAGACCTCTTAGTAGTGCAAAAACAAATAATATTTCTACTAATGCAGATAAAAATTCAGCCCATCGTCTGGATCTGGTTGAACGCAGAATGTTCGGTCTTTTGAATTTGATGGAAACTTCTGGTATTGCTGATGCAAAAGAGTATCGTGAGAGAATCAAAAAAATTGCTGGTGATATTTATGAAGATAAGATAAATAAGATCACACCTATGATGGGTGACCTTTCTTTTGAAGCCGAAGCTTTTTATGGTAATGAAAAAGATCGTTTTAATATTCATATGAATGAACTCATCTTCAATTTTGAAGAAGATCTTATCAATAAAGAACTCATAGAGACTATGGGTAAACTTCGTTCTGCCGAGAAAGCCGGTGACAACAAAACTGTTTCAGAGTTAGCTAAAAAATGTCAGGTTTTGTCTATGAGGAAGGCAGAGGTGGGGAAGCAGAGGAGGGTGTAATTCAATATGAAGTGGAATTTTATATAAAAAACCCCCGTCACCAACTTGGCAATGGGGGATTGTGTCTAGGCAACTTGTTCTTAAAGTTTTTGAGGGACGGTAATCTTCTGTAAGTCCTCCAACTTGTTCTGGCTTTTTTCCGTCAGCCTCTGGATTTCTTTGAGGAGGTCGCCGACGAAGTCCTGATCAACGAGTCTAATAATCTGATGTATTTGGTCATGTCTAAGACTTGGTCCATTCGTGCTATAGAGGTTAATCTCTGTTTCAGTATCGAAACAGACACAACGGAAGATTCCCTCATTGATTGCGACTTGGAACGGTAGAATGACATTTTTCGGTACATTTTTGTCAATCCAACGTAGGAGTTCAATGAATTCATTGATTATTCGCCACTTTTCAGTCGCAATTGCATCGTCTGTCTGTTTTAAACTGTCTACTGCTTGCTCAATAATTTGATTCATAATTTTCCTTTGTCTATGTCTTGTTGTTTGTTTACACTTGCTGAAGTGCAGTAGCTACTGCATCAATAAGTGTCATCGTTCTGCTTATTTTTCCACTTGTGAGTGTTGAATGTGGATCAGTTGGGTCACCACCGAGTTGCTCGGTGATAATTGATCCGACTGTTGTTGTTTTGAATCCACGCTTTTCGGCAATTCGCACACACTCCTCAGGAAATTGAATTCCTTTTGAAGCTGTAATGATTTTTCGATTTCCAGCAAGAATTACGATGATTGCAATATCGAGACTAACTGAAGGGTGGTTGATTCGAAAGATTCCACTCTCAATACCAATCGTCAGATTGTCAGGAAATTGGAATTTCGCAGCAGTAGCGCGAGTGAGAGCGCCAGCAAAGGTTCTCCTCGAAACCTACTGGTTGTTCATTTTGTCCAGATGGAGCTTTCACTCCATTGATAATCACTTCAAGCTTTAATTTCTCACAAGCCTGGCGCACCGCATCGAGCTTATGGATACTTGTAGAACCAACTGTTATGTTCATTTTAAGCCTTGGTTGAATGTTGTATGTCAAAAAACTATACATAAATACGATAGCATTATATAGATGTTATGTCAATACTGAATCACTGAATTCTCATTCTAAATGCGATAAAGTTTGCAGGCTAATTGCAACACCCTTTTAAAGGTTCATATGCTGGTTCTATCTTAAAAAGAACCCAATTAAGTGGACTTTTATCAGACAAGGTATAAAATACATGCACCGTGGCCATTGCGGCCTCCGAGATTCCCCGCCATAAGGCGGGGTTTCGCCTCCTAGGATTAATTTAAATATTTTTATAATCAAAACAAAATCCGCTTTTCAGCGGATTTTGCAGAACTTTTCGGGTTCTTTTGAGAGTTCTGTTTTAGCAACCTAGTAACATTATAGCATTTTAGTTTATTGAAAAGCAAGTTCCATATAATATTGTGGACCATACGGGAGTCGAACCCGCAAAGTTCTGGTTGCTAAAACAGAACTGACGCCGCGTCAATGGCCCACTGAAGGTTTTCACCTTCAAGATTGATAATATCAAACCGAGTTAAAATCCTGATAAAGAAAGGTTAAAGAAACAATGAAGAAAAATAAGCCCAATTTCCTTGCATTTTCCTAAAAAATAGTGCATAATCATGACCTAATATACTAATGGCTTCCCGAGGGTGTGGCCAAACAAATACATATAATATGGAAAATAATAACCGAGGAGGTGGTAGAAGTTTCGGTGGTAACCGTGATGGCGGTTCTAGATTCGGTGGTGGAGGTTTCAAAAAGGGAGGTTTTGGTGGTAACAGGGGTGGTGGTAGAAGTTTCGGTGGCGATAGAGAAGTAACTATGCATGATGCTGTTTGCGCAGATTGTCACAAGCCTTGCCAAGTTCCTTTTCGTCCAACCAACGATCGTCCAGTTTATTGTAAAGATTGTTTTACCAAAAACGGTGGTCTTGCGGGCAAATCTAGATCAAATGATCTTGCTAAAAAAGATTTTGGTAACAAGCCACAATTCAATTCAAGTTTCAAACCACAAGCAGATTCCAATTTTTCTTCAAATAGTGAAGTAAAGAAACAGTTGGAAGCTTTGAATATTAAAATAGATAGTCTGATTAGAACAGTTGAGGCTATGAAGCCAGTGAAAGTTGAGGTTAAAGAGACAGTTAAGTCAGTTAAGAAAGCTAAGACTGTAAAGGCCAAGAAGACCAAGTAATAGTGAGAATTTCTAATTTTTAATTACTAATTACTAAATAAATCCCAATAAACAAGCTCCAATTAGACATTGGAATTTGGTCATTTCTTAGAAATTAAAAATTAGTAATTAGAAATTTTGTTCTTAATATGGCTTGCGTAATCTCTAAAAATACCTTAGAATCTGCTTACTTAATATAAATTCTCCATATGAGTAAAACAAAAAAGACGACCAAAACGGCTCGTAAATCCTCTAGTCCTTCTCCAAAAAAGAAGGCTTTGCATGCAAAAAAAGATAAAACAAAGAAGGCAAAGTCTTCAGGATCTTCATCTAAAGTCGCAAAGGTAACCAAGGGTAACAAAGCTCAGGATTTTGAGACACGTTCAAACAAACTCATTTCAAAAGGACGTGATCGTGGTTTCGTAACTTATGATGAGATTTTGAAAGAGTTCCCACAGATTGAAAACGATATAACTTTTCTCGATGAACTTTACGCCAAACTCGTTACTGCCAACGTTGATGTCCTTGAAGGTGGAGGTTTGTTAGAGGTTGAAGATTTGAGTCACAAAAAAGTTGCTCCACATATGTCTCGTGGTGCAGATTCTGCCTATGATTCTATTCAAATGTATTTGAAAGAGATCGGTCAGTACCCACTTATCAACGCTGCACAAGAAAAAGATTTGGCACGAAGAATATTGGCAGGTGATACAGAAGCAAAAAATCTTCTCGCTAAAGCCAACCTTCGTCTCGTTGTCTCTATTGCTAAAAAGTATGTTGGTCGCAGTCCAGACCTTACATTGCTTGACCTTATCCAAGAAGGAAACTTGGGACTATTCCGCGCAGTAGATAAGTTTGATTGGACAAAAGGTTTCAAATTCTCAACTTACGCCACATGGTGGATTAGACAAGCTATTACTCGTGCTCTGGCTGACCAAAGTAGAACTATTCGTGTACCAGTGCATATGGTGGAAACTATTGCCAAGTATAAACAAGTTGTCAGACGTTTGAGTCATGACCTCGGTCGCGAACCTCTAGCAGATGAGATCGCTATGGAAATGGATATGGCCGTAGAAAAGATCTATCAGATTGAAAAGATTGAACAAGATGTTGTCTCTTTGGAAAGTCCAGTTGGTGACGATAGTGACGATGGTAAATCTACACTCCAAGATTTTATTGCTGATGACAAGATTCTTTCACCAGATCAAGAGTCTTCACGCAGAATTCTACGTGATCAGGTCAATATGATCTTGAATGATCTTTCAGAAAAAGAACGCAAGATTCTAGAAATGCGTCATGGTTTGAACGATGGTATCACTCATACACTAGAAGAAGTTGGAAGAGAGTTCGGAGTTACTCGCGAACGTATTCGTCAGATTGAAGCCAAGGCTCACGAAAAGATTCGCCAGCATGACAAGATTAACAGACTCAAGAATTACTAATTTTTAATTACTAATTTCTAAATAAATCCCAATGAGTAAGTCCTAATTAGACATTGGAATTTGGTCATTTCTTAGAAATTAAAAATTAGTAATTAGAAATTTTCTAAGTTCTTACCTCTGAGTATTTACTTACTATAAATTAGCATTATACTTCAAGAATGCCTCGAAATCAGAATACTACCGAATTTGATAAGCTTTATGGCTTCTTGAATATACCCCAAAAAATGGCTGTAGATACCGTAGAAGGTCCGGTAGTTGTTATTGCTGGACCGGGAACAGGAAAGACCACGGTGCTCACTTTGCGTATAGCAAATATTTTGAAGAAGACCGACACTGCACCAGAAAATATCCTAGCTCTCACTTTTACCGAATCTGGAGCTTATGTTATGCGACGTAAACTTATGGAGATCATTGGTCCAGATGCTTACAAGGTAAATATTCATACATTTCATGGTTTTGCAGAAAAGATTATTCAAGAATATCCAGATTATTTTTCTAGGATTATTGGATCAAAGATTATTACTGACGCTGAGCAGGTTAAGATTGTGGAAAAACTTATTCAAGCTCGCGATGTGAAAATTTTACGTCCTTTTGGAGATCCTGGATATTATGTTAAGTCGGTTTTGAATGAAATACATCTATTGAAGAGAGAAAATATTTCTCCTGAAAAATTACTGAAAAGTGTAAAAGAGGACATGAACGACCCATCTAGATTTGTAAAAGGGGATAAGGAATTGTCGGCCACCGAAATTGAAAAACTGGAAAAGAGAAATGAGAAAAATCTGGAGTTAGCTGGAATATACAAAAAATACGAAGGGGAATTGTCTGAACAAAAATATTACGATTTTGACGATATGCTTTTGGAATTGATAAGAGCTATGGAAAAAGAGCCTATGCTCAAACTTTTTCTTCAGGAAGTTTACCAATATATCTTGGCTGATGAACATCAAGATGCTAACGCTTCCCAAAATAGAATATTGGAATTGTTAGCAGATTTTCATGATTCTCCAAACTTGTTTATTGTCGGTGATGATAAACAGGCTATATATAGATTCCAAGGAGCTTCTTTGGAAAACTTTTTGTATTTTTCCAAAAAATATAAAGATGCTGTAGTCATTGAACTTACTCATAACTATCGTTCACATCAGGGTATTTTGGATGCTTCACATAGTCTTATTGTGAATAATCCTAGTGTTCATGGGCGTGATTTACCAAAATTATTATCCCTACAAGTTGGTAGTAAGCCAATATTCATAGATGAATTTTCTACTAAAAATGATGAGTTAGAATATTTGGCCAACATTATGGAACGTCTGATAAAAAAAGGTGAGAAGCCAGAAGAGATAGCTATTTTGTATCGTGAGAATAAAGAAGCCAAAGCAGTGGCTGAAGCTTTGAGATTCCATGGCGTAGTTTGTCGTATTGAATCAGATCACAACATTCTAGATGATGTTGATTCTGCAAAAGTTATTGCCATTTGCCGAGCTATACACGATCCATCCAATAGTGAATTGTTGGGCAAAGCCCTACTACTTTCCGAACTCGGTTGTAGCCCAGCTTCTGTCTCGGAAATTTTCAATCATGCTAGTCGCGAAAGAATATCATTATATAAAATAATTGAAGAACTTTTGGCTGGTAAAAAGTGGCCACAACTTAGAGATTTTATCGGCCCTTCTAGGTTAAATGAAATTAAGAGTGCTTATAAAAAGATTACCACTTGGTCAGGGGAATCTCAGACGATGGCTTTTCCAGATTTCTTGCAGAAATTGATACAAGAAACAAATTTGTTGGCATCAATAGTTTCTGCACCAAATTCGTTGGAAAGATTGGCTTCGTTGGAAGTTTTATTTGAAAAAGTCGTAAAAGCTTCTTCATCCAAGAAGACATTTTATCTGGCTGACTTTATAGAATATATAGATATAGTCAGCAATCACGGTATCATGACCAAGCGCACTTTCACGGATCATGTCGGCGGTGTACGTCTCATGACTGCTCATCGTGCCAAAGGTTTGGAATTCAATCATGTTTTTATTGTTAATGCTGTAGATGGAGTTTGGGGCAATCGTACAAGGCGAAATCATTTTTCCGTTCCAGTCATAGAACATGCTCGTGATGTTGGTAGGATTGAAGATGAGCGTCGTCTATTTTACGTAGCCATGACTCGAGCTCGTGAATCTATAAACATTTCTTATGCGAGGTTTAATGATGAAAAGGAAACTGTCAGAAGTCAGTTTTTATCTGAAATAGAACCAACTCTTATTTCTTTCAATAAACCAGAAACTTTAAACAGTCCAGATTTTTTTATTCGTAAGATGAAAACTCCACATGCTACACCAGCGGTTTCTATACTCAATCCAGACTTCGTCAGATCAAAGTTTTTGTCACAACCTTTTTCTGTTACTCATTTGAATAGCTATCTGGAATGCCCGTGGCGTTACTTCTTCGTAAATCTTGTCAGGGTGCCACAGGCGCAAAATAAGCATCAAATGTATGGAACAGCTATACACTCGGCTTTAAGGGCCTTTTTTGAGGCTTATAAGATAGAAAGAGACATGTCCAAGAAGGAATTAGTTGATATTTTCAAGCATTATTTGGATAGACAGCCTATGTCCACAGATGATCGTCAGGATTCATTCAAAAAGGGAAAAGAAGCTTTGGAAGGATATTTTTCTACATACAATGGTAGTTGGGATCGTAACTTGCTTACGGAGTATGCTGTTAAAGCTGTGGAACTTGAATTAAATATTAAAAATCAAAAAGATAAAAATTCTGTAAAAATAAAGTTATATCTTACGGGTAAACTTGATAAGGTTGAACTTCTTGATGAGAAGAATGTCCTTGTCGTGGATTATAAAACTTCAAAACCTAAGTCTAGGAATGATATAGAAGGTAAGACAAAAACTGCCAATGGTAATTACAAACGTCAGTTGGTTTTTTATAGATTACTTCTTGATGAAAGTAAGAAGTTTACTATGAAATATGGGGAGATAGATTTTATAGAACCTAACGAAAGGGGAAAATTCAAGAAAGAACGATTTGAAATAACTGATAGAGAAGTTGAGGATATCAAATCTTTGATAGAAAAAACAGCAAAAGATATTGTTAATCTTTCTTTTATAGATTCAAGTTGTGACGATAAGGAGTGTAGTTATTGCAGACTTGGAAGGCTTCTTAAGAGTTAAAGAATTTCTAACTGTTGTCATTCCCGCGAAGGCGGGAATCCAGGATTATTACGAGATAATAGTTTGCTATAATTTATTTGAAAATGGATTTTGTGGTAACATCCTGGATTCCCGCCTTCGCGGGAATGACACAAAAATTATTTCAACAGACTATCTATAATTCCCGTTACCATAATCTTTGGCATTGCACCACTCATAACGATCATCTTTTTATCATCAGTGACGTATAGTAGGCTCTGAGGAATTCTGTATTGGATAAGAGCATTGGATACATATGTAGTTGCGGTAGGATTGATTTTTTCACTAAGAACAAAGAAACTAGTTGGAGTACCAGAGACATTGGCATTTATACCACTCAATTTTTGAGCACTGACTATATCTTTAGCTTTTTGGCTATTGAGACATTCATTGAATGCAATAATATCAAGACCCAAACCTTTTGCCATGATAGGGAGTTGTTTTTGATCCAAACCTTCTGGAGTTTTGGAGGTTACTGAAGGAGTCAAATCATAGAGCTTCTTTTCATATTCCCAGAATTTTTCATTTCCTCCCAAGATACCAGCACATTCTATGGCACGTGATTCATTTGCTGCGTTGGGGTGAAGGACATTACCTTCTGCATCTGGAGTGTCTAGAGGAAAACTTCTATAAATCAAAGCAACCTTACCTTCTGGTCCATATTTGTCCATTATTTCTACCATTGTTTCGTTGAAGATTTTACAGAATGGACATGAAGGATCGGAGTATTCAACAATTTTTATTGGAGCGTTTGGATTTCCCAAAATACGGTCGGCGGATGTTATCGGTGCAAGATTTATGGCTGGGGCATTTTCAACTTTTGCATCTTTTACAATAGTAGAACTTGGTTTGAATACGTATATGAGAGTCATTGCAATGATAGCTCCGGCAATGATGATGGCTCCTGGTATTGTGATGAAACTTGGTTTATTTTCCATAATTATTTTTTTGTTAGTGGCTTGTAATCATTGTAACATTTCTAAAAAGGCAATGTGTAAGTCATGGCACTAGACTCGGGTATTTCCCACGTGCTTATATCCAATTTTATTTCTTTTATAGAACCAAGTTCTTTGTATTTCAAAAGTTTATTTGCTACGGCATAGTCATATAATTCTTTGGTCAATCTGACATCCTCGGTACAGTATGAGATGAGTTTATCTATCTCACCATTTTGCCACCAAGTGATAGCTTCAGAACCATGACCAGTTTTGTTTTTGCCTAAAGTAGCTTCGCCTACACCATCTAGTTTGAGTCGTCGGCCCAATATCTTTTGTACTTCTTTCATAAGGTCCAGACTTTTTATTTTCGTCAGATCACCAGGATAGTATTTATTCAAAAGCGGAATATCAAAATGGTCACCGTTCCAAGTGATGAGCATATCGGCTTGTTCTAATATAGGCCAAAGTTTGTTGAAGTCATTTTCTAAGTAACTTGTATATTGATCGGTAGCTGAATCGTGTATACAAACTACAGAAATATCTAAATCTACTGGGTCGTTTGATCCTACATCTTGGAAAAAGTTTTTTGTTTCCAAGTCAAAAGTTATTTTGCGCATAGGTTCTATTGTAAAGGTCTACTAGAGATAGTGCAAGGAAAATACTAAAAAACCTGTTTTAGCAGGCTTTTAGTTCTTTTTTAAGATATTTATTATTTCTCCTTCGGTGACGAACTCTTCATTTCCATTTGCCAAAGTTTTTACACATAATTTACCAGTCTTGATTTCTTCATCACCAATGCAGATAACTTTTGGAATTCCACGTTTGACTACGTTGCCGATCTGGTCACCGAGTTTTTTGTTTGATAAATCTACTGCAACACGGATACCTTGTTCGCGTAGCGTCTGCGCTAATTCTAGAGAATATGGAGTATTTTGTTCGCCAACAATACAAATAGAAACATCGGCAATATCATTTCTCTTTGGGAGGGTGCCATATGTTTCCATAAGGTCTTTTGCTATCAAATCTCCAGTTCCAAAACCAACGGCTGGCATTTTGTCATTACCGAATAATGCCAAGAGATCGTCGTAACGGCCACCACCAAAGACTGAGCGTCGGTTTATAGGATTGAGGTCAAATATCTCAAATACGATACCAGTATAATAATCAAAACCACGCATGAGTGTCTGATCAAAGCGTACATTGGTGATGCCGAGCCTTTCGAGGCCTTCTATGACCTGACGAATCTCCTTTAAACCAACATGTTCTTCTTTTGTTTGGGGTAATAGGGAAGTGAATTCTTCAAAATTTTTGGAATTGAGTAGAGTAAGGAATTTTTGGGAAATGACAACAGAGTTGAATATCTCTTCAACCCCAGCCTGAAAAGCCTCTGGTTTGAGTTTATCTTTTTTGTCTATGAGTTTAGAGACTTTTTGTGACAATGTTTCATCCAAACCAAAAACTTCCTTGGTTATGTAATTCATAACCTTGCGATTGTTGAGACGAATTTCAAAATCTGTATCTTTGAGACCATAAGATCTGACGATATCGTAAGCTAGATTGATGATCTCAATCTCGGCGTTTATGGATTCTACACCGAAAATATCAGCATTGAGTTGCCAATGTTCACGAGTGCGTCCACGTTGTGGTTGTTCGTATCGGAAAAGGTTTGGAATAGAAAACCAACGAATAGGGGATACGAGTTCACGTCTACGCCCAGCTATCATGCGAGCAACGGTAGGTGTCATCTCAGGACGAAGTGTAACCTCACGATCTCCGCGGTCAGTGAAGGTGTAAGTTTGTTCGTTGACTATTTCTGCGCCGGATTTTGCTCGATAAAGATCGGCAGGTTCCAAAACGGAGGCGCCGTATTCTTCGTAGCCATACTTTTCGCAATTATTTCTCCAGATATTGAAGATTTTATTTTCGGTGGCCATATCGGCTGGATAGAAGTCACGGACACCCTTATATGGGTCAACACCTAGTTTTTTTACATTTTCTTTCATGAGGATATTGTAGCATGGAGTGTATAACTGCCAAATAGGGTTTGGGTATATGGTATAATTGTATGAATAATTAATAATGAATAATTAACTTTTATAAAGTATGAAATTATTTGCTAAGACCAGTATTTTTGTAGTTACATTGATGGTTGGCATATCTCTAGGTTTTTTTCATCAAGTTTATGCTCAGGTCGATGGTTCGGTCTGGGGGTATCAGGGGTGGACACCTTACGACCTGCCCAATTTGGAAGAAAATAATACGGAAATCATCCAGAATCAAGGTAGTGATTTTCAAGATCAGAGCAATACTTTTCCTACAAATTTTTCTAATAATTATTACGGTAATAATTATAGACCTTGTGATAATATGAAAAAGTATTTTTATTTTGGGGGTCAAGGAAAATTAATCACTGAGCGTTTTGGTATATACGATAACAGGTCTAATATTGAGTGTTACATAACTTTCTTATCTAAGCTTAATCTTTATAATGGTTTAGATGCAGTTATAGTAAATCCTGGCGGACCGAACATTCCTTTGGTGCCAAATGTTTCTGGGGCAAATTGGAACATTAAGTATGCAAATAGAGGAGTCTTTAATGAAATTGTTTTGTTTGAGTTTGTCCTTGATGACTTGGGAAAAGGTCAATCGTCTGAAAGTAGATATTGGTATTTGACCGTAAAGAATAAATCCACAGATCTTCCTATTGTAGAAAATCTTATAGCGAAAAATGGCAAGATTACAATAAAGGTTGGCCCGCTAACTTTTGATTTATCAATGAAAAAGTCAGAAACTTGTAAGAAGATTTCTGGTGATGGGCCAAATAAAATTGTATTTTTGAGAGGAAGGACATCCGAACTATCAAGTAGTGATCTTTCAGGTATGGCAAATGACTTTATTAATCGTGGATTTAAATCTGTTCAACCTATAAAGAAATATTCAAATCTCCTTTCTTTTTATATAGATGAAGTAGAACTTGATGATTTGCCGTATTCTTCTGGAGATCAGTATTCTAATGGACTTGAATATGGTATTAATAGGGCTGTTAGGACCGAATCAAAATGCAATTCAATTGATAAAGGTGATACGATATATTTGCTATTTTATAAAGGTAGAACAGCTTCTACGGTTAAAATGATAGCCTACACTGATTTTGATAGTAGGGTTATCAAATTAAATATGGGATCGTCTAAAGGGAAAATAACTGAATTTGTGGCAGTACATGAATGGGGACATGCATTTGCTAAGCTTTCTGATGAGTACATCATTTCCAAGGAAGATTATTTTGGAGATCTTGCAAAAAATATAGATTCCAAGAATTGTACTACGAAACCATTTGAAGATTATGTAGATTCTGAACATAATATAATGTATGGCTCAGATAATAATCTAGGGTGTTCCCACGTGTATCATGAATTGTTTGATGATAATCCAAAAAGTGACAGAGCTTCTGTATTTTACAGGCCATCTCCTGTAAGTATTATGGATTTGTATGGTCATCTTTTGACTCCTGGTGCGGGCCAGAGATTTAACGTCATTAGTTGCGGTTATGTCATATCAGCTATGTTAAATGAGCCAATAATGAAGAAAAATGCACAAAAGCATTGGGCAGAATGTCTTCAGATGGCACAGACAGACGGAAGTGTAAATGCTGATGAAATTCCTGTTAGACGCCCTACCCCAACCCCTAGCCAAATCATGCCAGATCCTGATGATTCCAATACTTACATAGTATCTGGTACAGGATTCTCACCTACAGGAAATACGGTTGAACTTACATGGCTTGGTTCAGTTGCTGTTAAAGAAGAGTCAAATTTATTTGCGGATATTATCAAACAAATCTTCCCAACTTCAATACCGCAAGCCTCGGCTGGTTTCAACGATATCTTTAAGATTTATAACATATTATCTGACGGTATCACTTTGAAGTTTACCGTCCCACCAGAAGCTCCAGCTGGAAAATACTCGGTAAGAACATCGGCACTTAATAGTGATTGGAGTACAAATATTCTTAATATAGTTAAGACTGTAGGATCAGCGATTTCTAGAGGTAACGTAAATACTACACCACCACCTTCGGTGCCTCCAACCACACCTCCTCCTGTTGTGCCGAATACACCAGTCACCAATCAACCTGCAACAGCTTATTCATTATCTGTTTCCAAATACGGTACAGGCCAAGGAACTGTAACGGGTGGTTCTATCAATTGTGGATCTTCTTGTTCATTGTCAGATGTGACTCCTAGAACTTCTATCAGTCTTACCGCTATACCAGCTTCTGGTTCTACATTTTCTGGTTGGAGTGGTGGAGGATGTTCTGGAAATGGGAGTTGTAATGTTACAATAAATACAAACCTTACGGTAACAGCAATATTCATTTCTAAGTCTAGATCTTCTGATACAAATGATTCTGACTCTGACTCTAATACACCCTCGACAGCCGTTTCTGGTTATTGTTCAACAGAATTTAATTCTTGCGTAAGAGGCTCTTTTTCTGACAGAGAAGATAGTGAGTTTAGTTACAACTGGTCATGTCTCGGTTCAAATGGCGGGGCTGATTCAAAGTGTTCGTCATCAAAGGTTATAGTATCAATGAATACAGTTCCAAAGGTTATTGAAAATAAGCCTATTACTTTTATCCCAAAACCAGCCAATCGAGTTGATCCTAAAGACTATGTTATTCCAGATCTATCTACGACCACCACTCAAGAATCTATTGATATCAAAGTTCCTAAAGGAGCAGATATAATCAAGTCACTTGTATCTGGAATTATCTTGCAAATAATGAATGGTGTAAACAAAACTACAGAAACATTTTCTAACGTCTTTAATTTGTAATTGTAAAAAATATGTTAGGATAGATTTATGAAAAGAATAGTCATCAAGGAAGGTCCAGTAGTCTTTTTGAGGAATGTTGTAATCATGGAGATACTGGCCGTGGTTATCTTTGTGGCTATATCTTACCTAGCCAATTATGAGCAATTATTTATTGGAATTGGTTTGGATAAGTATGTTCAGTATCACAATTTCATTATAATTGTATTTTCTTTATTCCAACTATTCTATATACTAGCTTTATTTTTTGATTGGTATCTCAAGTATTACGAAATCCGTGAAAGAGAAATAGTTCGTCGCTCAGGTTTGTTTTTGAGACGTCAAAGGTCTGTTTCTTTGTTGCACATCGTTGCCGTAGAAGTAACTCAAGGACCTCTGGATCGTATACTTCGTCATGCAAATTTAATTCTAGAACACGATAATGGCAGAACCACTATCATTCAAAATGTTGCTGGTTATGAAGAATACGTTGAAGTTATCAAGCAGACTATTGATAATACGATGAAGAAACCGATACATTCTAGAAGTTTGCAGATGTTCCTCAAAGAAGGTGAAGGTTTGTTTTTAGAATACAAACAGACTTTGCGTTATGATATCCGCAAAAAAAGTGTAAGCAAAGATGTAGAAAGGGCAGTGATAAAAACTATTGCTGGTTTTATGAATGCTGACGGAGGAACTCTGATAATAGGTGTAGATGATGAAGGTAAGGTTACTGGTCTTAAAAATGATTTTGAAACTTTGGCCAAGAAAAATAGAGATGGTTTTGAAAATCATTTGAATAATCTTGTAAAGACGATGTTGGGTATAAAATTTGCCAATTATATACACACCCGTTTTGACTATTTCAACGACAATGAAGCCTGTCTAGTCTCTGTAGACCCTAGTCATAAGCCGGCTTACATCCACAATTCTGAAGGTAAAGAAGAATTCTTCGTTAGAATGGGAAATTCCACCCAGCCATTTTCTATGAGTGAAGCTGAGGAATATATGAAAACAAGGTGGAAATAAAAAAGGAGGTTAACCTCCTTTTTTATTTTATAAATCTTTTCTTCTTGCTCTTGCTCGGTCTAATTCTGTGAGAAACTTCTTGCGTAAGCGGATACTCTTTGGAGTTATTTCTAGATATTCATCATCACGCATGAGCTCTAGACCACGTTCAATACTGAGGGTATAAGGTGGTACGAGAGTCAAAGCTTCGTCTTTACCAGAAGAACGCATGTTAGAAAGTTGTTTTCCTTTACAAGGATTGACTTCTAGGTCGTCACCCTTTGATGTATCACCAATGACCATACCTTCGTAAATCTCCATAGCTGGAATAATGAATAGGCGTCCACGGTCTTGTAGATTCCAGAGTGAGAAACCAAATGAACGTCCTGACATCATAGACGTCATAGAGCCTGTCTGACGCTTTTCTATATCGCCTACATGAGGTTTGAAGCCAATGACACGACTAGACATGATACCTTCACCCTTTGTATCAATAGTAAAAGCGTTGCGATAACCCAAAAGACCACGAGTAGGTATTTCAAAAACCATACGAACTTGATTGCCGTGATTTTTCATATCAGTCATGATACCTTTTCTTTTTCCGAGAGTCTCAATAATGATGCCAGAATATGTTTCTGGTGTATCAATGATAACTTCTTCAAATGGTTCCATGAGTTGACCATTTTCTTCACGAGTGATGACTTTTGGTTGAGAAACTTGGAGTTCATAACCTTCGCGACGCATGTTTTCTATGAGGATAGCTACGTGAAGTTCTCCGCGTCCATAGACGGTGAATCCTTCTACGGCAGGATCTGTAGAAGTAAAATCAACTTTTAATCCTACGTTTGTCTCTAGTTCTAACTGTAGTCTTTCGCGAATCTGACGACCCGTGACGAATGTACCTTCTCTTCCTGCAAAAGGGGAATTGTTAACTAAAAATTGTAGAGAAATGGTTGGTTCATCAACCGTGATAGCTGTCATGGCAGGGGTGTTTTCATTATCTACGATAGTTTCTCCGATATAAATATCTGGCATACCTGCGACTGTGACGATGTCGCCTGATTCGGCGGTTTCAGTCTCGGTACGTTGTTTACCATTGAATGTAAAAAGCTTTGTGATCTTGCCAGTGAATGATTTGCCTTTGATATCTTTGACCCAAACATTTTGACCATTCTTTATTTTACCAGTATAGATACGACAAACAGCCAATCTTCCAAGGAAATTGTCATAACCCAAGTTGAAAACTTGAGCAGTTAGAGGTTCAACAGCTGAACTGTCTTTGTTTTCTAGAGATTTTTTATTTGCAGGTGGAACATGTTCCAAAATAGTATCTAAAAGTGGAGTAAGGTCTTTGGAATCGTCGGTAAGAGCCTTCTTTGCTACTCCTGTGCGACCAATAGCGTAAATAGTAGGGAAATCTATTTGTTCATCATTTGCACCGAGTTCCATGAATAATTCTAAAACTTCATCATGAGCACGTGCAGGGTTGGCGGCAGGCTTGTCTATTTTATTGATGATAACTATAGGTTTGATACCTAGTTCCAAAGATTTCTTCAAGACGAAACGTGTCTGTGGCATAGGACCTTCTTGTGCATCAACTACGAGTAAAACCGTATCAATAGAACGAAGTACGCGTTCAACCTCGGATCCGAAGTCGGCGTGTCCGGGAGTATCAACGATATTGATCTTGGTACCTTTGTAGTTTATGGAAGTATTCTTTGCGTAAATAGTAATACCGCGCTCTTGTTCTAGGGCATTGGAGTCCATGGTACCTTCGTCACCGTGACCACATTGGGTCATGATGGCATCGGTAAGAGTGGTCTTACCGTGGTCTACGTGGGCGATAATAGCTATATTTCTGATTTCCATGTGGTTTTAATTGGGTTTTCCGTCGAAGGATTAAAAAGAGAGCCGACGGCTCGTCCCATAAGTAAAGCATAAAAAGTAAGTAAAAGTCAAATTTTTAAAAACCCCGTCACATGTGACGGGGTTTGAACGAAAAATATTACTTAAGCACACGCGAGCATCGGTGCCCTTGTTGACCTCTTACTAGTACGTGCGAGCGGTCCATTACGCTCTTCCTCCAAAGCGGCGCAAGCTACCGAGACTGCAACAAGACTCGGTTTTTTGCCCCGACGGTTTTTCCAGGCGTTAAGTGTGGATTCCAGATCCAACCGATAATTTCTTTCAGCTTTTCTTGCCATATTATCTTTTTCGTTGATTTTATTTTTTGATCTCCTATTGCATTCCTATTCCATATATAGGTTGTAACAAGAAACCTCCGCGAATAATAGTACAACATTATAAAAAGTTTGCAAGGGAGTGGTAATGTGCACAAACATATGGCGGTTTTCTTCAACCAATCGGATCTGTCAGGATGTAGGCGACATCTCGCCAAAAAATCTTCATCACTTCTTCATAACTTTTTTATTGTTTCTTTAACCTTTCTTAATCAGGATTTTAACTCGTTTTGGTATCATCTTTTTATGAATGAAAAACAAATAGATGAAAATCTGAATAACAAGATCAATATTATTAAATTCCCAGTAGATCCGACTACAGCCGTAGAAGCGATAGATCAGCTTTTGACTTACGCTGTTCATCTGAACGCTTCGGATGTGCATTGTGATCCTAGAGAAAAAGGTATCTTTATTAGGTTTAGGGTTGATGGACAGATAAGTGATGTCGGTATTTTGCCAAGACGTCTGTTAGAAGAATTTATCGCTAGGCTCAAGATCCTTTCTGGAGCTCGTACAGATTTACATATTACTCCACAAGATGGGCGTTGGAAGACTGTTATAGGTGGGTCAGATTACAATATTAGAATTTCGTTCATGCCTACATATCATGGTGAAAATGCTGTCATGCGTCTTTTGCCGACCAGAGTTGATGGAGATATTTCTTTTGCCAAGCTTGGTTTTACTCCAGACCATGTGAGGTCTATCGGTAATGCTTTGGAAAGAAAACACGGACTCATTCTTGTCACTGGCCCGACTGGTTCTGGAAAGACTACGACTCTCCATACTTGTTTATCTATGAAAGCAAGAGAACCGTTATCTATCATTACTTTAGAAGATCCTGTTGAGTACGAGATTGCAGGTGTTCGTCAGATCCATATTCGTCATTCTCATGGAGTTAATTTCGCTACTGGTTTGCGGTCTGCTTTAAGACAAGATCCAGATGTCATAATGGTTGGCGAAATTCGTGATAGTGAAACTGCAAAAGTCGCCATTCACACTTCTCTCACAGGTCATTTGGTTCTCTCTACCTTGCATACCAATTCTGCTTTAGAAGCTATTCCACGTTTGGTTGATATGGGTGTAGACCATTATTTACTAGCTTCTACGTTGAAGTTAGTCGTAGCTCAACGTCTTGTTCGATCTATGTGCCACGAGTGCAATTCTCAAGGCTGTGAGTCGTGTCGTTATACAGGATATTCTGGCAGATCTGTCATAGCAGAAGCCTGTGAGATAGATGAAGGTATGAGTGAGCTTATTTCTGCCAAGGAGCCAGTCTCTGCTTATTTGGACTATGCCATGACAAAAGGTTTTAGACCTATCAGAGAAGATGGTTTGGAAAAGATTGAATGGGGTATTACCACCAAGGAGGAAGTTCTAAATGTCTTGCATACATAATTGCCGGAATAATCTTATGCTAAAAATTAAATTAAAAAATAAAAAATGGAAGCGTCGCGACATTATAATGTTGCTGGAGAGGCTGGAGATGTATCTTTCTTCTGGTCTGGAAATAAACAAAGCTCTGCAAATATCAGAAGAAGGATTATTGCCAAAGCAAAAGATAAGTATTCAGAAACTAAGATTATCTGTAGAATCTGGCAACTCTCTTTTTTCTGGTCTCGAAAAGTTCGTTCATATTTCCAAGACTACTTCGGGTCTTATTGAACATGGTGAATTATCCGGTTCTTTATCAAAGTCGTTGTTGACCGCTAGATTATTATTGGAAAAAGAAGATGAACTATTCAAAAAATGTACTTCAGCCATGGTTTATCCTGTAGTCATAGGGATATTTGCGGGATTATTAACTATAGGTCTTGTACGTGGGGTTATGTCGCAGATTATTCCAATGCTGAAAAGTCTGCATGTGCAGTTGCCTTTGGTTACAAAGATTGTCATTTATTTTTCGGAGATTTTAACTAAATACGGACTGCATCTTTTTGTTGGAACTATTATAGCTCTTATTATCTCGAGAATAATTCTGAGGAAGTATCTAGTTATTCGGAAGTTTTTTCAATTGTTAATTATAAAGATACCTATTGTTGGTAGACTTTTTTATAACTATTATTTAGCCGTTTTTCTACATTCTTGTGGAGCTCTTGTAGAGTCTGGTTTATCGGTCAAAGAAGCTTATTCGGGTACAGCTAATACAATTCAACTCATACCACTAAATCAATTTTTACACGATCAGATTATCAAAATATCTCGCGGGCTCTCTTTGGGAACTGTTATTGTCCATAAGGATATCCCTTCTTATATAACGGCACTCCTTAACGCCGGGGAAGCTTCTGGTACTTTGGGACTCTCAATAATTCGAGCTGGAAATATTTTGGATAGGGAAATAGATCATTCATTGAAAAGGTTAACTGCTCTCATAGAACCTATCATGATGGTCGGTATGGGTTGTATTGTCGGAGCTATAGCTCTTTCTATAATGATGCCAATTTATAATATTTCAGGTGCTCTGCAAAAATAATTATTACCAATAAAATGTATCCAGATTTGAAGAAAAAAAAGTTGTGTCGATTAGGAAATTTTAAACGTGACAGAATTAGCGGAATGATTCTGATTGATATTCTTTTGGCTTTTTCTTTGTCAGCAATATTCATTGTAATAATTGGACAATCATCCATTTCATCAAGACAAATATTTGAAAGAGCAAAAGATCGGAGCGTCCTATTAGGTCTGTACGATTCAGGACTTGGGACTATTAAAACCGGTTTACATGGCAATGATTTAATAGAGAAAAATATAGAGATGGCTTCATCTTCTGGCAAGTTATCTTTTATTGAAATTATCAAAAATTCAGATGCTAATCTAACTGAATTTGTCGGAACACCTTTATGTTCAGTTGATTATTCTAATGAGAATGTGGCTGGTTCTTATGAGTATTTCAGTAATCAAATAGCCGTAAATACTCCGATAGTTTCAATCACCCCTATAACTTTGCCGATCAATCCGACCATGCCTTTGACAGATCTTGAAGTTAGAAATGGTACGGCCTACATTTCAGCAGACTCTTCAATAGCTTCAGACCCCGATTTATTTATTGTAAACATTGGTAATATTTCCAATCCGGCAATTATTTCAAGTATAAACACTGGTCCAGGTTTAGTCTCAATCAGTTTGGCTGGTGATAGAATATTTGGTGCAGCTCCTAGCACGGCTTCAGAATTACATATTATTCGTTTGAATGGGTTGGCGAATCCTGTTTTAGAAAAGAAATTCAAATTACCTTTACCTTTTGCAACGGCCACTCCAGCTTTGGCTAGTTCTATTTTTTATAAAAATAATAAAGTTTATCTTGGCACAGAAAAATGGAGTGGTGAGGAGTTTAATATTATAGATGTTTCGGATGTTATCAATCCTGTTAAGATTGGTGGTCTGGAGATTGGAAGTAAGGTCAATGATATTTATGTTGATGGCAATATTGCTTATGTAGCTAGTTCAGATCAGTTTCAACTGAGAGTTGTTGATATTAAAAATCCTAATAATCCTACGGTTTTGAATACTTTTAGTCCTTCTGGTTGGCAAAGGCAAGAAGGTAAGACTATTTCATTATTTGAACAAAGTTTGAATTTTGGACGCACTTCAGGTGGTTTCAATTTTATTAGTGATCATGAAGCTTTTTCGTGGTTAGCCAATTCTTCAACAACTTTGGATAATCCGTTTTCAATAGATGTACCAAGCGGTGTTTATGGAATAGTTAGGGACAGAGATAGAATCTATTTGGCGACTAGGCAAGTTGATAGAGAATTACAGATATTTGATACGCAGTTGTCAGCTTCTACTTCGTCTGCTTATTCATTACCAATACAACCGCAGGCTATGACTTGCGATGGAGATCATTTGTATATCTTGGCTCATACAGCACCGGTTATTTATAAGATAAGTTTAAATAAATTATGATTAAAAGTAGAGCTTATAATATAGGTATGACTCTTATTGAAGTAATAATTTACACGGTTCTCTTGTCTTTTTTGATGGCTGGTTTTATTCAATATGCTTATGCTGTAAATATAAATAACATTCAATTAATTAATGAAATTCAAGACCAATGATAAAAAAGGTTTTGTTGCTCTTATTGCCGTGGTCCTATTAGCAACAGGAACACTGACTTTTTCTTTGGTCGCAATGTCTTCAGCTATTGCTTATGCGGATAGTATTAGTAGGAGGGAACTCCGAATCCAGACACAGATGAATGCGCAAGCTTGTCTGGATACGGTTACTCTGATGGTTGTAAAAGATTATTTTATTTCAGGGAATGTTGAAGTTAAAAAGTTTGGCTGTACGGCGGAAATACTGAATGATTTTGAGGGTAACATTTCTTTTAATGTTAAGGCTAATTTGGGCGAGATTGTGGTTGAAGGGAATGGGGTACTAAAAATTACCGATAATTCGGTGGAGGTTGTTTCTGAGGGGGTGTAAGCCATTCCAACGAATTAGTAGACATACCTTGACCTCTGTGTTCTGATATGTTATACCGTACACAGAGAATAAATTAGGTTCTTGGAGCCATATGTTGGGCTCTGAAAAAATCCGACAAGTTCATTCAAATAGAAAGTAAAAAAGACCATGAAAACGTTATTTCTTGCAGTCATGTTGTTTGTTTGCTCTGGTTACATTAGTAGTGCAGAAACTATTTTTCTTCATTGTGGGAAGGATAAGGAAACTAGGAAGATGGCTGATGGAAACTATTATGCCTCAGGTTTCAATGAAGGTGAATATGGAGCGAGGTTACTATCAGATTGGGAGCGTGCTAATCCAACAAAGAAAATTATCTGCATCACTGTCAACACTATCAACGGTGGTCCGGGTAGTTTCACAGGGTTTTGGATTACTTATAAGCTGAAGAAACCACAAGTGACAGTTCAAAAGCAAAAGTAGATTTAGAAGACTTCACCCCGCGCTTGTGTAAAAACAGGTGCGGGCTTTTCTTTACCTCGCTTTTAAATACGAATAGATATCTTCAATAGCTTTGACAGCGTCACCAGCAGCAATGTTGTTTTGATGATAGAGACCATCGGTACAGTCGCCAGCAGACCAGATACCAGGAACAGCGGTTTGTTGGTTTTTGGCATCTACAGGAATACGATTGAATGAGTCTAACTTGATAGTATTTTTTGCAAAGTCGGTATTTGGTAGAGAACCGATCTCGACGAAGATTCCAGTAGTTTTTATTTTAATATCTTTCTTCGTCTTCATATCAGTGTAAATCATAGATGTCACAAATTTGTCACCAATAACTTCTTTTGGTACCGCCATAGTGAGGACTTTGACCTTTGGATTTTTACTCACTATTTCTATAGTACCCGGATCGGCTTTGAATTTCTCACTACGATTCATGATAGTTACACTTTTGCAATAAGCCATGAGTTGAGCGGCACTTTCAAAAGCCGCATTACCACCACCGATGACTACGACATCTTGGTCAGAATACATAGGTCCATCGCAAGTGGCACAATAGGTGAGGCCTTTGTGTTCATATTTATCGGCGCCTAGAATATCTAGCTTTCTTCGGTGACTGCCAGATGCTATGAGGATAGTTTTTGCTGAATATTCGTTTTTTTCTGTTTTTACGATTAGACTTTGAGGAGGTTGAATATTTGCAGAAATATCAATACAACCTTCACCTTCTTTGATATCAATGATTTCTTTTGCATAAGCCTTTACGTGATTTTCTAAATTCTTGGAAAGGTCTGTACCAGAAATAGCTACTGAACCTATCCAGTTTTCTATTTTTTCAGAAACAGAACTTTGACCAAGCCAGTCTTTTGTAATAATGACAGTATGAAGTCTCTTTCTGGCTGCATAAACAGCGGCGGCTGCTCCGGCTGGTCCTCCACCAATAATTGCTAAGTCGTAGATCATAGTGGGATTATTCTAACATAAAAAATCGTTTACGGAAGCCTCGCTTCCGGAGGTGAAGCCTCCGGGATTACTTTATCTCACAAACATTTTTCAGTGCGGTAATGTCGTCTGTGGTTAGAGTAAGATTTGAATCCATATTATAGGCGTACATTATAGCTTTTGAATCTGCTACATGATCCAATCCCAAAGCGTGGCCAAATTCATGAGCCAAGACACGAATTAGTTTGTTGTAATCTTTGTATTGATAAATATTTATTATTTGACCAGTTTCATCGCTCACGTATTCTCCTTCTTGAAATTCTGGGCCGTTGGAAGTACTGATGGTGTTATAAGTACTGACATTTTGGTTTATTTCTTTATTCAAAGAATTCAAACTATTGGCTGTATAGTTGAGTTGATTTATCGTATCATTCAACCTTTTGTTCGCATCATTGATGTTAGTTGCTTCCAAATTGAGAGAAGCTTTTGTTTTTTGTAACTTGGAGAATTCTTCTTTTGTAGCACCTCCGCGACTGTTCCAATACGCTACAGCTTTTTCATAAGCCGTTTTATTGGCTTCGTATGTATTTATGAGTATCTGAATAGCACTCTTTTGACTATTATATGAATTTTGCAGAGAAGTGTATTTGGCTTTTAGATCACTATATGAGCTTTTACTATTATCTATAGTTGATCCGATAGTGTTCATCTGCACCGTAGCTTCTTGGCGATTGTCAAAAATCAGATTTATTTTGAGGTCGTCTATATCGTTGGTTTTATCGTCAGAATATTTGAATAACTCTCTACCAAGTGCTGAATTCCAGATACTTACCGCTTTATTCATATTTGTTATGAATTGTGATCGTGTCTGACCAAATTTTTCATCAAAATCTCCAATGTAATATGTTATTGGTATAGTACAAGGCTTGTCCCACCCAATAGATAAGCGGATATTCTGGTAAGCGCGTTTGTAATTGTCACGATTGTAATAGACGACACCGCCTAGAGTAGCGATGACTAGTAAAAAGAATAGAAATTTTACAATTTTATTCAAAATATTCATTAATGTTCTTTCTGTGTCATTCCCGCGAAGGCGGGAATCCACGGTTACCACAAGATATAGATTGTTGATTTGTAATAATCCTGGATTCCCGCCTTCGCGGGAATGACGCAGGGTCTATTACTTCAACCTAGATCTCCTCAAGAAAGCTGGTATTGCACCCCAATCATCATCTTCATCTTTGTTTTCTTTCGTAACCTCAATCTTTTTTGATTCAGTTTTCTCTACTAAGACAGGTTCTTTTCTTGGATCAAGTGGGGAATTGAATATTTTTCCTTTTTCTTGAGTACGTTTCATTATACTTGAAAGAGAAGATTCGGCTGGTGTTGAAGAGAGGACGTTGGAATGTTGAGCTGGTTTTTGTGCTAATGGTGCTGTTTCTGGAAAACCTGTAGCAATGACAGTTATCTTGATCTCATTTTTCTTGAGCTTATCGTCGCGAACTGTACCGAAGATGATTTTGGCTTCAGGGTCAATGGACTCGGTAATAACTTTTGCAGCATCTTGGATTTCAAACATTGTAAGATCTTCACCACCAGCGATAGAGAATAGGACACCTTTGGCTCCAGCGATGGAAACATCCAGAAGAGGGGAATTGATGGCAGCTTTGGCAGCTTCTATGGCGCGGTTTTCACCAGAGGCATTACCTATACCCATGAGAGCAGAACCAGCATTTTCCATGACAGTACGAATATCGGCGAAGTCTATATTGATGAGTCCGGGTGTAGTGATGAGGTCGGAGATACCTTCAACTGCTTGGCGCAAGATTTCATCACACATGTTAAAAGCGTTTTTGACGGTTGTCTCTTTGCCTATAGCAGATAGGAGGCGGTCGTTTGGAATAACAATGATAGCATCAACTTCTTTGCGAAGATCTTCAAGGGCAGCTTCAGCAATACGAGAACGTTGACGACCTTCAAAATAGAAAGGTTTTGTAACTACGGCAACCGTGAGGCAACCGAGTTCTTTTGCTGTTCTTGCAACGATAGGACTGGCACCACTACCAGTACCTCCACCTAGACCACAAGTAACAAAAACCATGTCAGCACCTTTGACTGTTTCTTGGACATCATCTTTTGTTTCCTCTACAGCACGACGGCCAAGGTCAGAATTCATACCGGTACCTAGACCGCGAGTTAGATTTTTACCAATGTTGATGCGCTTTTTTGCTAGAGAACGATGGAGGTCTTGAGAATCTGTGTTGATGGCAATAAAATCTACGCCTCTGACTTTGGAAGCGATCATGTGGTTTACTGCATTGCCACCGGAGCCACCTACTCCAAGGACTTTAATTCTGGCAAATGCTTCAATATCGGGAGTTATGTTTGGCATGATTTTTTCTTTTAATCTTAAATGAATTCTGGATTATTCCGAAGCGGTAGGCTCTGGGTTGTCCTTAGGTTGTATATTACCACAGGAGTTTCAAGATACAAGTAAAGAGGGCTTAGTAGAGCCGTATTAAGACATGACAAGTAGGAACCGTCAAAAGGATTGACTGATATGTCAAATTGTGTCAGACTTTACAATAAATAGAATAGAAATAGGACATTAATAAAAGAAAGGAGAAGTTCGTTTATGGCTAGATCATACCTAGTTGCTTTTAAGAGTGGTGAAATGAGATCTTACCGCGGCGTTGAGGCTGAAAGAGTGGATGTTAGCTTAGGGGGTCTTTCAGAAGAGTTAGTCATTCGGGAAATCGCTCTTGCGGTTGCTCAAAAAATAGGTGTTCCTGTCGAAACTGTAGTCATCAAGGATTATATCCCTGATTACGATGGTAATGCTGCCGGATTGAGAAGAGCTCTGATACGTGCTCATATGATGCGTACTTAAAAAAAGTCATTTAAATTCACCCCGCAATTTCCAAAAGGAGATTGCGGGATTTTTGATGGTGGCGATTATCTTTACGGCGGTAGTACGTTTTTCTTTAAAGATTAGTGACCCCCTCCCCCCGGGGGAGGGGGTGTTTCCGTATTCGTTTGATTGATACCCCCTAGGGGGGAGGGGGTATCAAAGAGGTATTACAAATAAGAAATGTTAATCGGGCGGGTATTCTTTTTCGTAATAGTAAGTACTAATTGAAAAGTGACGGATTTTTCGTCACTTTTTTGTAAGTGAGAAAAAGAGATATCTTAGATGTTTAGCTATGTTTAATGGTCATCAAAAAAACGCTTTGTCCAACCACGTTCATCTGACCGTATCCATCCAACGGTCGACGATATTCTGTAACTATCTTAGTAGTCTTATCCTACACAAAGCTTACACAAAATCTATGCAAACAAAAAAACTAGTATTGCTATCATTGTAATGAAAGTCTCAGCATAGAAGGTCACTGACGTTAAGTATTCACTCTTCACATATTTCCAATAATAATTGAAACCACCAACTGTACCATTTGGTTTTGGACCTTCAATCTTTGTCTTTATGAGACAAAAGCTCTTATTAGAAAACGGCCATAACCAACGAATACCTGATTCTATAGAATCCAAAATAAAATGGGTCCATGTGCCGGCGAGGATCAGTAATCCCACAAAAGATATGAATGATGAATTAAAAATAAAACCAAAGATAGCGATTAACGCACTAATTCCTAACCAAAAAATAGGTGTGTGAGTTATATGTTCGCGATGAGAGTGAACTTTTGAATGTTTATGATTACGATTTTCTAAATAAAACCACGCAAGATCCAAATCCGGCAATTCACCAGCCAAAGTTCCAATTATAAAAAGTACCGAAAGTTCGGTGGGTGAAAATGATGAAAAACCAGCTGTACTTGAAGACAGTGCCAATATTCCATATGTAGCCAAGTATCCGCCTGCAAGATGTCCGGGGAGAACCATATTAGTTTTGTTTTTCAGACACCCTTACCATTAGCCGGCTGGTGTATGGTGGGGCATCTGGAGTAAGTTTAATATTAAGGTAAGTACTGTCTTATTAAAAGTTTAACTTTTTTCCAAACGTTTCTTATGGCGACTTTGGTATTGTCTATCTCAGGACTTTCTTCGGTATGAAGGCCCCAGAGACATAGACCGTAAGCCACTGCCCAAGTAGCATCTTTGAATGAAGATTTGGAATCAAGGTGACCAATGGAACCAATACGTGAAGGCAATTTCAAAGAGACTTTGGCTAATGTATCTATGGTATTTAGACCAGAACCTCCACCAGTAATGATGATACCAGCAGGAAGTAAACCATTTCTACCAATCTTCTTTAGGTGGGCCTCAATAAGTTCAAAAATATCAGAAAGGCGAGCAGCGATGATTTCCTCTAGTTTCTTTTTTGGATATGAACTGCCTGTGATGACGCCGATCTTGATTTGCTCAGCTTCTTCTAGTGGAACTTTGAGACCGAGGGCAATGTCATTTGTTATATCTGTAGAGCCGATAGGAAAGACTTCTAAAGATGTTGGAATATTATTTTCAAAGACGGCGATAGAGACGGTCTCGGCTCCGATATTTGCCAATACACAGCCTGCGATCTTTTGTGATTTGGTAAGAGTAACAAAACCTGCTGCTAAAGGTGCAGCCATGACATCTTCTACTTCTACACCAGTTTCATTGACTGCAGAGATGAGATCAGTAACATGATGGTCAAGACAAGTTATGAAGAGAGTTTTCTGTTCTATTTTATTACCCTTCATACCTTCGGGTGAACCTAGGGAAGGGAATCCATCTATTTTATATTGCAAAGGAATATCGTAAATGATTCTACGATTGGCTATATCTGCACGAGGAATATCTTTTTCACATTGTTCGTGAAGATTTTTGAGATCAAGACTAGTTATCTCTGCATCGGCACGAGATGTCATGACGAAACTGTTGACGGTCGTACCAGCTAGACCTATTCCAGAAATACCTATAAAAGCTTTTTTGATTTTTAGATCAGCTTTTTCTTCGGCTATAGCTATAGCTTTTTCGATACTGTTGGCAACATCGCGAACATTGGTTACGTAACCGTGTCTAAGTCCGCGAGATTCGGCCATGCCAGAAGCGATGATTTTTGGCATGCCTTTTTCGTTACGATCTTTGACACTAGCGATAACAACCTTCACGTAGTAAGTTCCTATATCTATTCCGGTTATTATATTTCTGGACATAATTAGAAAGATGTTCAAATTGCGTCCAAATAACTCAAGTCTTTTTAGACTTTAAATTGTTTGCGCAAATCAACCTCTATGTCTTCCATTGTACTACTATGGTCGTATCCTTTCAAATGAACACAACCGTGGATAAAGAGAAAAGCTAAGAAATTTTCAAAAGTCCTTTCAAATTTTACCGCTTCTTTTTTCGTTTCGGCTAAAGAGATATAGATTTCTCCTTCATTATCTGAAATAGGGAAACTCAGGATATCGGTAGGATATTCTTTGTCACGATATATGGTATTGAGTTTCTCTATCTGCTTTGAAGTAGTGATAATCAGATTTAAAGAGTATTTTTTACCCAAAGAAGCTTCCTTTATTGCTTGAAAAGGAAGCTTTGGAAGCTCAGATGTAGTTTCGTTTATGATTGAAAAAGTCTTAGACACAACCTTTACTTTTTCTTGGCACCTCTCTCTGCTTTGACTGGAGCTTTGCCTAGTTTGATGAGTTCGGCCATGTTCTCACGGCGCTTCATGAGAGTAAGAGCGCGTTGTTTGACTTTGTATTTTGATTGGACACGAGTGCTAGAACGGAGGCTTCTAACGCGAGGAATAATACCGGAACCTTGTACTTTACGGGTAAAACGGCGAATAACACCCATGGCGTTCTCACCAGCATTCTTTGTTACTTCAACATTTATCATGGAAAAAGAATAGCATGAAGAAGAAAATAGCGCAAATTCCTTACTTCTTATTATGTTTAGCCTCAATACTTTTCATGTATTTTGGCAATTCTTCCAAAGAGATAATATCTTGAGAATGGGTATCATTTTTACGTACGATAGCTGTTCGTTCTACGGCTTCTTTTTTGCCAACCACAATGACGTAAGGAGTGTTGTATTTTTCTACAGATGATACTTGGGCACCAAGTCTATCTTTGGCCAACGATAGATATAGAGGGATCTTGACTTGACGAAGACTTTCAATGATTTCAAGGGAAATAAGTTTTGATTGAAGACCAAGCTGGACGAAAGAAGCGATAGGTTTTTTGGTTTTTGTTATAGGTTTGCGTAGACCGTTTTTGCTCTCTTTGATGAGAAGGGATATGCCAACTCCTGGGATGTCTCGCTTCATAGCTAGACGTTTTGCTAGATTGTTGTAACGCATACCGACAGCCAAGATATGATCACTCTTTGTTGTCTTGTCATTGTTGAGGATTGTGAAGATCGTCTCGGTCCAATATTTGCGATTACCCAAAAGACCGTTGTTTACTGTGTAAGGTATTTTCAAAGCTTCAAAAAATTCTAAGATTTCTTCCAAATGTTGACGACCACTTTCTGAAAGGAAATCCATCGCACGTGGAGCTTTGCTATTTAATTCCTGACAATCTTTGTCGTGGCAAGCTAGAAGTTCAAAAGCATCTTTCTTGAAAAGCTCACGACTATTGGTGGACATCTCATTTATGTGTTTGCGGTAGTAAGCAGTAAGTTCTCTAGAGAAACGACCGAGGGAGTCACGGTCTCCTATAGAATTTATTTCTACGGTAGTAGAAGTATAACCTTCTTCGGCTAGCATCATTCTGGCTGTCTGGATGAGAGTTGCCTCTGCAATAGGTCCAGAAGGTCCTAGGATTTCTAGATCAGCGTATCTGTGTGCACCAGAACCTCTGCAAGAATCTTTGAAATAAAGCATTACTGGTTGAGGGGCAGAATGCATGTTTAGCTCGTGGTATGTACGAATAAGAGCTATTTTTTCTTCTACGTGTAAAGGTAACCTTTTATGATTTTCAGTTTCATCGTCTATGTAGTCATTACCAATGATATCTTTTACAGCATCAAGATCAGCTTTGCCTATTGAAGGACTTTTTATAGGTGTAAATCCGTAGTACACAGCAACTTCTCCAATCTTATCTAAATGGTCATGAGCAATAAATTTTGAGCCACTTGATTCATTTTTTTTATTTTTGTTCATGTTTTTGTCTGTTAATTGATTATTGATTATATTCACCAGGTAATATTGACATAGTAGTTATTGGTAAAAGCCTAACAATAGGTCTACCTACTATGTAATGTTTATCTAGAGGTCCCCACAATCTAGAATCTGAACTCTCTGCGCGATTGTCTCCCATGACGAAATATTCCGTAGGTCCGAGATTTGTGTGGAATGTGTCGTATGAGCGGTGAATGCTTTTTACATAAGGTTCTTTCAAAACTGTTTGATTGTTTGGAATTGTAGAAGTTGAAGAAGGGTTGCTTATTGTGATAGTCCCATCTTTTATATCTAGAGTTTCTCCAGGTAAACCAATGATACGTTTGATGTAATAAGTACTTGGATTGTTGGGATATTCAAAGACAATCACATCTCCACGCGATGGCGCTTCAAGACGATATGTTAGACGATCAACAATGAGAAATTGTCCCGTAGCGAAAGTTGGGTCCATAGAAGCACCGTTTACAATGAAAGGTTCCGCAATAAAGAAACGGATCGGAAGAGATATGAGTAGGGCAATGACTATAACTTGTATCCACTCGCGAACATCGTCCCAAAATGTCTTTTTAATGATAACGACTGGAGTATTAGTGGTAGAAAGATTGTCTGAAGGCTCCATGATTAGGCCATTATAGTACAAAAAACGGTTTTACACAAATCGTCTTTTATTCTATACTGTTTTGTATTATGCCTTACATTATTGCAGGTCTAGGGAATCCAGGAGAAGAATATGAGAATACACGACATAATACAGGTCGTATGATTCTTGATTTTGTTGTAAAAGAATATGGTGATGAATTTGAATTTAATAAAAAGCTAAATTCAAAAGTTTGTCAGGCGAAAATCGGAAAAGAAAAAGCTACACTAATTGCTCCAGAAACTTTTATGAATCTTTCTGGTAAAGCTATTGCTCCACTTGTAAAAAGTGTCAAAGCGGCAGAAAAATTGATCGTTATTTATGATGATTTTAGTTTACCTTTGGGTCGTATGAGGATTTCGTATAACAGGAGTTCTGGTGGACACAATGGCTTGGAGTCCATCATCAAAGCTGTGAAGACAGAAGCTTTTTTGCGTATTCGTATCGGTACTGCTCCAGAAAATGCAAAAGGTAATGCTAAACTCATAAACGGCGAAGATAAAATTGAAAAATTTATTCTTGGAAAATTCAAAGATGATGAATTGAAAGAATTGAAAGCTGTAGGGAAGAGAGTTACCGAAGCGGTTCTTACAATAATCAAAGAGGGAAGGGAAAAGGCTATGAGTGTTTACAATGGGATGTAACAAAAAACAGCATTGCCTAAAAGGTATGCTGTTTTGAATTCGGCATTAACGCCTCCTATTAGTCTGCCACACAAGCGTGAGCCGTGTCGCATCCTCGACTGAAAACTAATCCACAACGTGGGCATGTTTTCGGATCATCTTCCTTTTTTACAGGAATTTCCGTCTCATTACCAAGAGTGTGTTTTTGTGAATAATCGCCAAACAATCCTCCGTCTTCATCAGCCAACATCCTCGCCATAAGGATTTGGCTGTTGAAACTTTTTGACATAAGATTCCTTTCTCCAGTCCGATGAAATATTAGCATTATCTTTGATAGTGTTCAATATTTAATTGTTGGTGTAGCTTGATTGACTACCAAATAATTTTGTTGTAGGGTCTTAAAAGAATCGATAAATCGATAAAGCCAAAAGCACGGCTCAGTGTGCTCATTTGAACATTAAAATAAATCAACAGACTGGAGAACTTTCTAATGATAACTCTTTCAAACGGTCACGCGTTCAACTATATGGTTGCAAGCGGGGCTCTCGCCTTTGATGGTAAAGGCTGGCTTTGGGAACGACCACTGGTGTGGCTCGGTCTCATTAAACCTGAACTCTTCACTGTAGTGATCAAATCTTTGACTCGTAATCCGCGTCAAGGAAATCTTCGATGGTGGAAACCTTGGGCTTGCGTTCGTCTGATCCCTGGTGGTTCGGTCAATAAAGTAGGACTTACAAATCCCGGTATTGAATGGTGGTGTAGGGAAGTTGGTCCTAATATTGATTTTCAAAAGTTTCCGACAGCCGGATCAATTTTCGGTGATGAAAGAGAACTTGTGGAAATGGCAGAGATGCTCAATCGCTTCGATCTTGTTGCGCTTGAAGTCAACGTCTCATGTCCAAACACTGGTCATGCTATGGAAATGGTAGAAATGGTTGTGAACAGTGTGAAGGCAGTCAAACGTGTTTCGCGTCATCCCGTCATTGTCAAAGTCTCGGCTGATCAGGACTATCTCACTATTGTACGTGGACTTGTTGGAATTGTGGAAGCAGTTTCACTCAATAGCGTACCTTGGAAGACAGTTTTTACTAACGGCGAGCAAACACCTTTGTGGAAGCTCGAGAAACAAGTCGGTGGTGGAGGCGGAGGCGTCTCTGGCAAACCGGCACAGAAGTACAACTGGCCAGCAGTCGAAGCTCTTGCAAAACAAGGATCGCTCCCAGTGATCGGTCCAAGTGTCATGGAATTTGAAGATATGGAAAAACTCCGGAGACTCGGCGCGAAAGCGATCGGCTTCGGTGCAATTCATTTACGGACTCCATGGAAGCCAACAGCAATCGTCAGAAAGGAAGACTTATGAAAGAGAACTCAGTAACAATACCTCGGTGGTTTGATCGCCACCTCCACATCCGCGATGGTGAGATGATGAAAATGGTCCTTCCGTCTACGCTTAAACAGCGTGCAACGGGAGCGATTATCATGCCGAATCTAACAAGTCCAATCTCTACGATTGAGAAAGCGAAAGCCTATCGAAAACGTATTGATGAGGTTAGAAGTGGTTATTTTATGAATCGCATTCCATTCATTGGTAATGGTGAAAATCAATTCATGCCGTGTATGACTTGTTATCTCACGGACGATACAAGTCCAGAAGAAGTCGTACGTGGATTCAAAGATGGTGTCTGGCGAGCAGTGAAACTCTATATGGCCAATCAAAAAGGTCAAGGTGGAACTACTGGTTCAGCACATGGTGTGAGGAATCTTCTTGGTCGCTATCCAGTGTTTGAAGCAATGGAGAAATATAAAATTCCATTGCTCGGACACTTTGAAGCGGTTGAAGAAAATGTTGACGAATTTGATCGCGAGATCGTTTCCGTTGATCGTGATCTCAAGCCCATCCTCAGGTCCTTTCCAGGATTGCCGGTGGTCTTTGAACATATCACTGACGGACGTGCAGCCGAATTCGTTTCATTAGCTCCGGCACTTGGCTATGAAGAAGTATATGCCACCGTGACGGCTCATCACCTCATGATCAATCGTAATGCGATGTTTTGGGGTGGTATGAATCCCGGTCACTATTGCAAGCCTGTACCGAAGCGTGAAATACATCGGCAACGCATTCGTGAATATGTAACTTCGGGTCATCCTCGTTTTGGAGCAGGAACAGATTCCGCCCCTCATGATGAAAGCGTTAAGTCTCGTTGCTACGGTTGCGCGGCTGGCATATTCACTGCCTCATCGGCCGTCGAGCTTTATGCGACCGTCTTTGACGAAGAAAACGCACTTGAACATCTCGGTCCGTTTCTTTCTGAAAACTTCCTTGGAATTTATGGTATGGAAGTGAGTTCGGAGACGATGACGATTGAACGTACTGCTCTGATGGTTCCAAAGAAAGTTGGTTCTGTTCAGGTTTTCACAGGAGGTACGGAACTTCCTTGGAAACTCGTTGGTTAAGATTAAAAACAACTCAGCCCTGACACTTAATTGTTGTCGGGGCTGATTTTTTGTTGTCGGCTTTACTATTTACAGATTTTAAGCTAATGTTCATTTAGAGTTAACTTAGTTGACACAGGTCAAGGCGCTACCTTAAAGCGTCAATTTTGAACATTAAAAAAAGAGAATAGTTATGAAGCCAATTATGAAGCCAATCAATCCATATCCAGGAGAAAGTCTCATGGAACTTGGGAAACGTTGCGATGCAGTATATATCCGCCCAAAAGTTGGTTCTGAGCGTAAGGGACCTTTGGTTGCCTACGCAGGAAAAGATAGCAAAGGACGGAATCTCGTCGGAAATATTTACTTCAACTTCCGGCGGATTGAATCTCATCTGAAAGTCGTCGAGATGTTTGCCGAAGTTGCCTGTCAGAAACTTCGCGATCAAAACCTGCTCGACACGTTCGACACTGTCTGTGGAATTCCGCAAGGTGGGCGAACATTTGGTCAGGAGCTAGCACGTATTGCTGGTAAACGGTTTGTGTATGCAGACAAGAAACCGAAACCGACAGAAGCGGGTAAGAAACAGGAATATACGTGGGACCTCTCGCAGTTTGATTTCGAGAAAGGTGAACGCATCGCCATCGCGGAAGACGTTTTTAACAACTTCCAAAATACCGATAACACCTTGGCCGAGGTCGCTGCTACTGGAGCGGAGATTGTACTCCTTGTTGGAGCACTCAATCGTTCTCCTGTTTACGAAATGTCCTACATGCCAAAAAGTGGTTTGTTCGCTGGAAAAGATCTGCCTGTTGTTGCTTCTATTCGTGAAGCGTATCCCGAATACGAACAGGATGATCCTGCGGTTGCGAACGATATCGCTGCTGGGAGACTCGAACTGGAAGTGAAGAAAAACTGGGCGCGTCTCTGCGCAGTAATGGAACAGTATTCTTAGACCAAAAGAAAAAAAGAAAGGAAAATAGTATGCAAAAAATATTGACACCGGCGGAACGGTTGATCGTTGCTGCTGATTTCAAACCGGGACAGCCTTGGGAAAAATTCTACGGCAGAGTGGGGGTTCGATCACAGGTTCTTGCGTTAGCCAACAGTCTCAAAGGAACCGGGGTCTACCTCAAGGTAAACTCTGCTCTACGAGCTTGTGGTTACGATTTGATCAGTGAGATTCAATCATGTGGTTTGCGAGTCTTCGCTGACCTAAAGCTCTACGATATCGGTGAGACTCTGTCTACAGATGGAATCTTATTGAAGGAAGCGAAGCCAGAATTGCTTACTACTGTCTGTTCGGCAGGAGTTCTAGCGATGCAAGCACTCAAGAAAGAATTACCTGATACGGAAGTGCTCGGTGTAACAGTTCTCACGAGTCTCAATGGGGCAGATGTGCAGAAAATCTATTCCAGCGACATTGGTGCTACAGTCTTAATGTTAGCTAAACATGCCCTGGTTGCAGGTATTGACGGTTGGATTTGTTCTCCAAAGGAAGCATCAACACTTCGGACATTAAGTGATCGTATGAGCATCAACACTCCTGGAATTCGGCCGACATGGGCTATCGTCCCTGGTGATGATCAGAATCCGGAACGGATTATGACTCCTGCAAAAGCCATTAAGGCTGGTGCGGATCGTATCGTCATCGGTAGACCGATTGTTAAGGCTGAAAAACCATACGACGCGGTCATGCGGACAATTGATGAAATCGCTTCGGCTGTGACGTAGTCAACATGGAAAGTTCTTATCAACAATTAGCTCGCTCACTTCGGTGGCGGGCTAATTTTTTATATAAATTTTTAAATAAAAAAAGAGCGCCACCTTATGATGACGCCGTTTTGAGTAATGTGAAGCATATCAGTCTGCTTGGCAAATATGTTCCATCATCAATTCTCGTGGCACTTTCTTGCCACACACATCACATGTTACAGATGAGCAATCTTCTTCTGGAACCGTGCTGGGCATTAGGAGACATTGCGAAGGAAAAGGATCTTCGAGAAATCTCACGTCTCCTGCAATTGGTCTGCCTATTCTGACTGCGGATGTACAACTCTCTAGAACTGTTGGCATAGGAACCTTTCTGCTAAAGATTTTCACCACCATTTAAAAAATACCATATTTTTAAAATATTAACAATCAAAAAACCCTTCGACAAGCTCAGGGTTTTTTGAGAGTGATAATTATTTCTTTTCTCCTGAATAAGCTAATGCCATCTTTTGTTCCTTAGGATCAAACAAGGTTATCTTGAAGTCATAAGTCTTACCCAATTCTAGAGATTTCTTGAGTTTTTCTTCAGAACCAAATTCTGAGACATGGACTAGACCGGCGACACCTTCTTCTATAGAAGCTAATGCACCATGTTTGTTGAATTTGATAATAACTCCAGAGACAGACATATCTTTCTTGTATTTCTTTGCAGCTTCGGTCCAAGGGTTGGTCTTCAATTGTTTGAGTGATAGGGAAATCTTGCCATCCTTGATCTCAATAATCTTGGCTTTGACTTTCTGGCCAACCTTTACAAAGTTGCGTGGATCATCAACAAGTCCCCAATCAATCTCGGAAATATGAATGAGTCCTTCCAAACCTTCTTCAAGTTTGACGAATACTCCGAAATCAACGATACCTGTGATAGTACCTTCAACATCGTCACCGATCTCATACTTACTGACGATTTTCTCTTTTTCTTTTGATTCAGAACCTTTCTCTGAGAAGATGAGCTTACCTTCTTTTGGATCAGCAGTGATGATAGCGACTTGCAAGCGTGTGCCAATGAGTTTCTTGAGCTCATCTAGAATCTTGTCCTTGTCACCATCAGAAATGCGAGGGTAATGATCGGTCTTGAGCTGTGAAGCTGGTAGGAAACCGAGGATGCCTTGCCATTCAATGAGAAGTCCACCTTTGTTGGCTTCTTTGACTGGAAGGTCAAGAACTTTCTTTTCTCTGATAGCAATCTCTGCTTCATTCCAAATGAGAGCTTGGCGAGCTTCCTTGAGAGAAAGTTCGTAATAGCCTTCTTTGTGAGCTGTATCAACGATCTTTGCGGCGATAACATCACCAACGTTTATTTTTTTGATAACGTCACGAGCAATGATAAATTCACGACCGTATATGATACCGGTTCCGAATGGTGCTAGATCTACGTAGACTGAAGATTTTTCAACTGCGATAACAGAACCTTCCACCAAATCACCGATGATTGGAGGGTTTTTCATTGTCTCGGACAATTTGCCCATGACACTGGACTTCTGTTCCTCGGTCAATTCCATATCACCCTTATTCTTTTTTACCTCACCAACTTCTTTTTTGTCTGTTGATGTAGAGTTTTTGGCTGACTTTTTTGGAGATGCAACCTTGGTCTCTTTTGTTGCCTCTTCGGTTTTTGCTGTTACTACTGTCTTTGTTTCTGGATCCACTACGGTCTCTGACTTGTCTTTATGACCAGTCAAAGTCTCTTTTAATTTTTTGAACATTTTTGTATGTCTCCGCTCCGCTTTTTAAACTATTAATATTATTGCGGGATAACGCGAGACTATTAAAATACGGCCAATGCCGTGTCGCTAGAATCTAGCATTTAATAGGGGTTTTTACAAGGTCTATCGCCAGCTGGCGAATGAGAGTAGACCTTGAAGTCGCATTGTGATAAATTGTAAACATGATTATCACTTATTTAGGAGGAGCATTTGTAAAAGTCCAATTCGGAGATACGGTCCTTGCTTTCAATCCAGTTTCAAAAGATTCAGAGATGAAAACTGCCAAGTTTGGTGCAGACATCGTCCTTTCTAGTCTCAATCATCCAGATATGAATGGTTTGGATCAAGTATCATTTGGCGACAAGAAAGCTTTTTCTATTACTGGTCCAGGGGAATACGAAGTCAAAGATGTTTTTATAAAAGGTCTTAGTTCAGAATCTGGTTATGGTGGAGAAAAGCGCATAAACACTGTTTACAGCGTTTCCTTGGAAGGTATGAACATCTGTTTTTTGGGAGCAGTCAATACTCCAGAATTACCAAAGGAAGCTGACGAAGCTATAGATGGTGTTGATATATTATTTGTTCCAATAGGTGGTAATGGGGTACTTGGTCCGTCAGATGCTTATAAGCTAGCGGTATCTCTGGAACCAAAGATCATTATTCCAATATTACATGATGCCGTTTCTTTGAAATCTTTTCTCAAGGAGGCAGGTGAAAATCCAAAGCCAGAAACAAAGATCACTTTGAAGAAAAAAGATCTAGAAGAGAAGGAGGCCGAAGTTGTTGTCCTTGAAAAGGAATAGTTGATTGTTGTTCTATTTGGTATAATAACTCTATTGTTAGAGTGGCTTCGTTAGGGATTTTTCATTATAAAATGTCTTTACAAGATCATATAGAAAATCTAAGAGCTAAACCTGAACATATTCGTAAGCGATATTCTTTTTCTATCTCTCTAGGTGTTACAGCTATCATTTTTGCATTTTGGATAAGTTCATTTGGTGGTCATTCCAATGATGTCGTCGCTACAGCTGTAAATAAGATTGAGACACCAGGACGATCTATGATTGCCAGTGTAGGCTCATTCTTTGTTGATATTAGAGATATTGTATTTGGTCCAAAGAAAGTCAATTATACTTCTACCGTAGAGGTCAAACCGGGGAGGAAGTAATACCCGTCAAACTCTATAATCACTTGGAAAAAATACTTTTTTCTGCTAAACTGAAGATTCAGAACTCATAAAACATGTCCAGAAAACCAGGTGAATCAAAATCTAATCAAGCTGAAGTTGATGCTCGAAACGGTGCCGGTATAGTAGAACGTAGCATTACAACCGAAATGCGCGAGTCTTATCTAGACTACGCGATGTCAGTCATCACTGCTCGTGCTCTTCCTGATGTACGTGATGGTTTGAAACCTGTACATCGTCGTATTTTGTATACAATGCATGAGCTCAACCTCTCTCCAGGAGGTAAGACCAGAAAGTCTGCAAAGATCGTTGGAGACGTAACAGGTAACTATCACCCTCACGGCGACGTTGCTGTTTACGAATCTCTCGTCAACCTCATCCAACCTTTTCGTATGCGCTATCCACTAGGTATTGGTCAAGGTAACTTCGGTTCTCTAGATGGTGATCCAGCTGCTGCTCCACGTTATACCGAGGCAAAGATGTCCCGTATCTCATCAGAACTTCTCAAGGATATAGACAAGGATACTGTTGATTTTCGTCCAAACTATGAAGGTACACGTACAGAGCCTATCGTTCTTCCTTCTTCTGTTCCAAACCTTCTTTTGAATGGAACACTCGGTATTGCTGTCGGTATGGCCACCAACATTCCTCCTCACAATTTGCGTGAAGTCGTTGACGCAACAGCTTATTTGCTAGAAAACAAAGATGCTACTACAGAAGACCTTACACAATTCATAAAAGGTCCAGATTTTCCAACTGGAGCTATCATGTATGGTCAAAAAGATATTCTTCATACTTACACTACTGGTCGTGGTGGTATTACTGTGCGTGGTGAAGCTGAGATCATTGAAGATAAAAAAGGCCAATTCCAGATTGTTATCACTTCTATACCTTATCGTGTCAATAAAGCAGATTTGATAACTAGGATTGCCGATTTAGTTCGTGAAAAAATAGTAGAGGGCGTTCGTGCTCTACGCGATGAGTCGACCGAAGATGTTCGTATTGTTATTGATCTCAAGCAAGGTTCTTATCCAGAAAAGATTCTCAATCAACTTTACAAACATACTCAACTTGAAGACGCTTTCCATGTAAATACCGTTGCTCTAGTAGATGGTGTACCACATACACTTTCCTTGAAGTCTATTCTAGAAGAATTCGTCAAACATCGCATTATAGTTATTCGTCGTCGCACTCAGTTTGACCTTACCAAAGCCGAAGAACGTGAACATATCTTGCTAGGTTTGAAGAAAGCTCTAGATCATATTGATGAGATCATTACTCTTATCCGTGCTTCAAAGGATGTAGCAGAAGCTCATGCCGGCCTCATGAAGAAGTTCAAGTTTAGTCCGTTACAGGCTACAGCTATTCTAGAAATGAGATTGCAAAAGTTGGCTGGACTAGAGCGTAAGAAAGTCCTAGATGAATTGGCTGAAGTTCAAGATTTGATAGCTAGACTCAAAGAGATTCTGGGTAGTGAAAAGAAAGTCCGAGCTCTCATCAAAGCTGAACTTATGGAGATCAAAGAAAAGTATGGCGACGATCGTCGTACTAAAATAGTCAAACATGGTGTGAAAGATTTCAATCCCGAAGATCTCATAGCTGATGAAGAGTCCGTACTTGTTCTTACAAAGGGTGGCTACATCAAACGTACCAATCCAGATGAGTATCGCAAACAGAAGCGTGGTGGTATCGGTGTTGTAGATCTAGATACAAAAGAAGAGGACTTTATTTCTCACCTTATTTTCGCTTCAACTCATAACGATCTACTATTCTTTACTGACAAAGGCAAAGCTTATCAGATCAAGATGTACGATATTCCAGAAGGAAAGCGTGCTACCAAAGGCAAGTCTGTCATGAACTTCCTTTCACTTTCCGATGGTGAAAAAGTTACTTCCATATTGCCAATGCCAAAGGACAAGAAGACTGCAGAAGGCTTGGCTTTGATGATGGTTACAAAGAGTGGTACAGGCAAAAAATCTTCCGCTAAACATTTCCACGATGTTCGTCGTTCTGGCCTTATTGCTATTACGCTGGAAGCTGGTGATGAACTTATTTCTGTATCCTTTGTTTCCAAGAATGATGAGATTGTCCTTGCTACAAAAGATGGTCAGTCTATCCGTTTCAAAGAAAGCGATGTTAGGGAAATGGGTAGAAACGCTACTGGTGTACGCGTCATCAAACTTGATGAAAAAGTTGATGCAGTCATCTCTGCCGACGTTGTTTCCAAAGATGCCAAAAATCCAGCCCTGTTCGTAATGGGCGCAAATGGTTATGGTAAAAAGACCAAACTTTCTGAATACAAAACTCAAAATCGTGGTGGTTCTGGAATATTGACTATGAATGTCACTTCCAAGACTGGTCCACTCATGGCCGCTAAGGTTGTCACTGATGATGTTGAAGAGATTGTAGCTATGTCCAAGAAGAGTCAGGTTATACGCGTTGATCTGAAAGAGATTCCTACACTCGGTCGTTCCACTCAAGGTGTCAGGGTTATGAAGCTCAGGGAAGGGGATTCATTGGCAAGTTTGATTTGTCTGTAAATTTTCGGGTAGAATTTTTAGTGTAAACACAAAACCCGCCTTGTAAGCGGGTTTTGGCTAGGATTTTGCGGGTTCTAATTCTCTGAACCCTACCTCATCAGTAATGGAAGTATATAGCTATTGATTACATTGTGCAAAATCTTTCTTTGACGAATACTGGACTATTTCCACTTTGAGTAAGTAGAGCTGCGTTTTCACAGAAATTATTATTAAATTTGTCACCTATTAGATAAGTATTGAATTCCTTCTGACTTACAACATCTAATACGTTTTCATTTTTTACTTGATATGTATGTTTACCGTAACAATTATTTGCATCTTGTGCATAAATAGAAGCATTATTTCTAATTCGGTCAATAATATTCCAATCATCGAAAGATTGACTTCCATCACTATGTTTTCTTGTATCTCCATAAGAAATCAGATTTGATTTGAGGATGTAGAATTTTATACCTTGACTATCGAGGGCACAGCTTAAATTTGGCCCCAAAAAATAATATTTAGCACTGATTATTACTAATATAATAATCACTATTGAAATAACAAATGAGCGTGTCTTACGGGTTTTCATATATATAAATTATACCATGAAAAATTTAAGGGAGTAGTGCGAGTTAAACCCATCAAATCCTCAGCCAAATTTGTCCCCACTGCCTTTAGTATGCTTTTACGGGTTTATATCCTATAATTAACCCATGTTTTCCGATCCAGCATCAAATCTTTCTAAATTGGGATTAAACGATGGTATGAAAGTAGTTGACTTGGGCGCAGGCTCTGGTTTTTACACTATAGAAGCCGCAAAGAGAGTTGGTGGCAGTGGCAGAGTCTATGCCGTAGACGTTATCAAGGAACTTCTAGAAAGGATTCGTTCACACGGCGCTTCTCAGGGACTCCGTAATATAGAGGTAGTTTGGGGTAATGCCGAGAAGATCGGTGGTACCAAACTTCGCGAAGCTACGGCTGACAGGGTGATTGTTTCCAATATTCTTTTTCAAGTAGAAAAACTTGATGAATTTGTTCTTGAAGTAAAACGTATTTTGAAGCCAGGAGGGAAGGTTCTTGTAGTAGATTGGAGTGAACTCTCTGCTCTTAGTCCAAAAACGCTTGTACCAGCAATGAAAGCTCAAATGCTTTTTGAAAAAGCCGGTTTCAAAATAGATCAGTCATTTGATGCGGGTGACCACCATTACGGTTTAGTTCTTATTCGTCAATAAACAAAAAGTATGAAAACGAGCAAATTTCAAATAATAACACTAGCAATCTTCGTTGTAGCAATCATAGCCGGCGCAGCTTCCTTCGCTTTGTACAAAGGTAGCTCTGGAAGTGCAACTTTACCAGATGTCTCAATATGGGGGACTTTTCCAGCAGATATTTTCAATAAGTATGTCTCCAATATAAACAACACTTTAGCTTCACCTCTCAAGGTCAATTATATTCAGTATAAGCTAGAAGATTTTTCCAAGAATTTTGTCAATGCTTTGGCTTTGGGTCAAGGTCCAGATGCCGTACTTATTCCGTCAGAAATGTTATTGTCAGAATTCAATAAATTGATCCATGTACCTTATACGGTTTTGCCAAAAGATACATTTTTCAATTCATATATTGATGAAGCTAGGATATATTTATCTGATAATGGAGTCCAAGCTATACCTTTTAGTGTAGATCCTATTGTTATGTATTGGAACCGCGACAATTTTAATTCTGCAGGCATTGCTACGTATCCAAAATATTGGGATGAATTTACCGGTTCTAGTTTGAAGCCAGGTTTGGCTCAAAAATTGACCAGTAAAGATCAGAACGGAAATATTAGAAAGTCAGCGATAGCAATGGGAGATTTTTCCAATATTACCAACGCTCGCGAGGTGATGGGGTCTTTGTTATTACAGAGTGGTAACCCTGTAACTATGATTGGAAATGGGGGTGTCGTATCTACTATCAGTACATCTTATTCTGCTAGTCCTATCCCAGCTTTTAGATTTTTCAGCCAATTTGCAGATCCTTCCAATGCAAACTATTCATGGAATAAAGGTATGGTAAATGATAAGTCGGCATTTCTGTCAGGAGTGCTTTCTACATATTTTAGTTTTGCTTCAGAGTTAAGTAGTATTAAAGCCAAAAATCCCAATCTTAATTTTGATGTAGCTCCAATACCACAGTTGAGGACTGGTGGTCAGAAATCTGGATATGCAAAGATGTATGGATTTTCTCTTGTTAGAGCTTCCACAAAACTAGATGCTGTCTTCCAAGTTATTTCTACTTTGACAACGGCCAACAACTTGAAAGATTTGTCGCAAACCATGTATTTACCATCAGTAAGAAGGGATGTCATAGCTATAGGTTCTACGGATCCATATATAACGATATTCAATCAAGCGGTTCTCGTTTCAAAGACATGGATTGATGTTGATGCAAGTAAGTCCGGTCAGATTTTTAGTAATTTGGTTCAAGCTGTGACGAGCGGACAAAAGAATATAGATCAGGCTGTTCGTGATGCTGGGGATCAATATAATGTTGTGTTGAAACAAGCGGGGCAGTAGGGGCTAACTTTTGTCTTATCTTTATAAAAATATGAATTCAAAGTGCAAAGTGCAAAGTGCAAAGTTTAAGACAATAATTATGTTGTTTGTTTTTTCTGTAATTTTGTTTACACCTTTTGTTCAAGCACAAACTATTAAACCAGAACCTGTAGATGTGAACAGTTCTTCTTTTAGATTACTCATTTGTGATGGCCCAGTTCTTCCAGCTGGTGTAACTCCTCCAAAAGCAAACTATGTTCCTTGTGACTTCAAAGGGTTGATGATGCAGATTCAACATTTTATAAATATTGCTATGGTTGGAGGTGTTATCATTGCTATCTTAGGTATGACTTATGCTGGTATTCTGTATATCTCTGGTAACCCTGCTAAGATAAAAGAAGCTCACGATATATTTCCAAGTATTCTGATAGGATTTATAGTAATGTTATCAGCATGGTTTATCGTCTATCAGGTTATAAATTGGTTGACTGGTGGTAATACTTTGAGTGTTCTTCTTGGTAATCCATAAAATTATGAAAAATATATCTAAAAAAATTGTTTCAGTATTATTAGTGGTGGTTTTTGTTATTTCTGTATCGGCTCCTGTTTTTGCTCAGTCTAGTACAGGTAGTAATGTTCCTAGTACTGGAGGGTCAACGAACTCTAATGCTTCTAGTCAAACTTTCACTCTCCAAAATCCTTTGAATCCGAAAATAAACTCCATTGGTGGTTTGATACAGACTTTTGTGGAGATCATTAGTTATATTGCAATATTGTTTGCAGTCGTAGCTTTTATTTGGGTTGGTTTTCAATATGTTACGAGTGCGGCGCAAGGTAAAACTTCAAAGATAGAAGAATTACATGGTCAATTGTTATGGCTCGTTGTAGGTGTCGCTGTTATCATTAGCGCTAGAGTTATCATTCAATTGACTATAAATACATTGTCAGCAACTGGAACCATCAGTCCTGGAGTTATAAACAGTGCCCAAAATGCATTAAGAGGTAATTAAAATATAATAATAAACATGAAAAAGATTCAATATTTTGTTACAGGTTTGGCGATATCATTACCTTTTATAGCTTCTGCTCAGACACAGATGAAATTGAGTGACCTCATGGCTAAACTTGCTGGATATTTGAATCAAGCTTTAGCATTACTCATGGGATTTGCTGTTGTTGTATTCGTCTTTTATGTAATAAAATATTTTATCCAACCCGGTGATACAAAGAGGGTAGAAGCAGCTCAATATCTAATGTGGAGTCTTATAGGTTTCTTTGTCATCCTATCTCTTTGGGGCTTAGTTAACATCCTCATTTCAACTTTTGATCTTGGTACCAGTAGTCCTGGTTCTTGGGCTAGTCTTAGAAATTTATTTCCTAATTAATATAAAATATGAATAATATAACAGATATAAATAGTCTTACTACAAAGTTGGCTGGTATTGGTAATGTGATAGTCTATCTACTCATAGCTTTGGCAGTAGTTTATATTGTCTGGAATGTTGTTCAGTACGTGGTCAAACCATCAGCTGATAGCAAGACCGAAGCCCTCAAAAATATGGGGTGGGGTATACTGGGCTTATTTATCATCGTCTCTCTTTGGGGTTTGGTCAATATCCTTACAAATACTTTTTCTACGAATAATAATGCCCCTACGGATCGTTTTCCAAATGCGAATTTCTTATCAGGTTCAAAATAGTTAGTAATCCACAAGGTTAATTTGCTTGTTTGTGTTTACGGGGTATAATTGGGATGATATTAAGATTTATTAATTTATTATAAACATGAAAAAAATTATCGCACTTATCGCTTTCGTTGCTCCATCAGTAGCTTCGGCACAATCTTTGGCACCTATTACCAATGTAAATGATTTGTCTTCTAGACTTTTAGGTATTGGTAACACGGTGACATATTTGTTAGTAGCATTGGCAGTTATTTATATCATTTGGAATGTAGTCAATTTTCTCATCAAGCCAGCCGGTGAAGAAAGAAAGGGTGCTCAGATGAATATCGTATGGGGAATTGTAGGTTTGTTCGTTATAGTTTCTATTTGGGGTCTTGTCGGTATTCTTACAAACACATTCAAGACTGCACCTACAAATCAGGCAATACCAAATTTTGGAACTAATGCTAGTAATGGTGGTATACCTTCCAATACAGTTCCGTTGGTTCAATAATATCCGGTTAGAATATGCAATCATTTCTGAAAATACCCTTTGTTGAGGCAGCGGTTGATATGACTGCTTTTGGAAATGTCATAAACCCAATAATAGTCAATATTGTCTACCCGATAATTGGGCTTTTGTTTGGAATTGCGATAGTCATGTTTGTCTATGGTGTTTTACAATTGGTATTGCATGGAGCAGACCCTTCTGCTCGTGAAAAAGGGCAATCAACCATAATGTATGGCACGATAGGAATGTTCATCATGGTTTCAGCTTGGGGGATCATATATCTAGTGTCAAATACGATTAAGGGACTTTAGAGATAAAAAAGAAAACCGCCTTCCGAGTAAACTCGGGGGCGGTTTTTGATTCACTTAGTTATCCCTAGGGAGTATCTGGGCAACCAAAGTTGCTTTTTTTATCGATTGTCCAGGTTTAACTCTCCATTCATTGATGTTTGAGTCTGGGAATCTCATGTAGCTGTTTTTATTCCAATCAGTGGGATACAGATCATAAATCTGATCATCTCTCTGATCGAAACGTACTTGCCACCACACACCCCTTGTTACCATGTTACCCTTAATCTTTTTTTGAGGATCAAAACAAGACATTCCTTGCCACTCATAATCATTGAGGGTAATTATTTTTTCACTAGGTTGCTCGATTGCTTGGTTGCTATCCGTGGTCACGGTCTTTTTATTAGGACCCCTGACCCATTTATTGAACGATGAATCGAAGTACATCTTCAATCCAAGTGCCAATATTGCTATAACGATTGATGTGGCTATAAGTATTTTCCAACGATTTTTCATTTCTACCTCCTATCTTTTAAGTTTTTCCTGTTTGGTTAACTAAGATGCTTTTACCATCCTTGTTTCGAACCTCTTGGGAACGACTGTCGCGGATCAATCTTAAGGATTTGATTTCTTCCACGCATTCCTTCAATGTTGGTACTTTACCTTCCATTAGAGGATCGCTTTGGTAGAATTCTTGCAATTGTCTGGCAGCCTGTGTGAATGTCGTATATTCTGTCATCTCGTTTTTACGTTCATATAATTCAAGGCGAACACCTTTCATAGCCTTGATGACATCATCTGGCTGATTAAAGATTGCTTGAATTTTATATACTGTAACTCCGAACGATTTTGAATCAACATATTTCTCGACACCAGCCTTTAATGGACCTGACAACTTTTCACTGTCCTGAGTTATTTCTAGAGCATCGATATTCCTAGCTATCTCTCGAGCACCTTTTTTGACTATGTCATCAAGTTGCTCAATGATTTTCTTTATATCGCCGCCAGCTTGAATGTAGTCGATGGCATCTTCTAGATCTGGAAATAATGTTATAGACACATTTCCTTCCAAAACAACTTCATCTTTTGAAGTTATTGCCATGGGTATCTTTTTGTCCACATTCGTGATGTCAATTTGTTCACACGATAAGTTGAATGGAAAATAATTCGCTAAGATTGTTTTTCCACCAACTATTATCGGTTTGTCGCCAATGGTGGAGAATGAACCCCATAAGGTTAAGACTCCAGCAGTACGAGGTTTTGATGGTATGTCGGTGTAACCAAAGACGAACATGGCTATACCTGTAACAATCATCGTTATCCCTAACACTATTCCTAGGGACGACCCGATTATAACGACGAACATTCCTAATAGTATTAGGGCTACTATCGTTTTGAGGATACCTCGAGTTATCCAGTTACCGAACGGCTCTAACTTTTGAGCCTCGGTATTTGGTTTATTGTTTGTTCCGTTGTTTTCGTTACTCATATTTCCTCCTATTTCTGAACCACCCTTACGAAGGGAAGTTCTTTGTTTTTGTTTAAATTGTCAACGTAGCGCTTGTCCAAAGGACGGCGTTACTAACAGCCCTATATATGATAGCACTTTAGAGCCTATTTGTCAAGGTGTAAAAAGGTATAAAAACAACCCCCACTAGACCATAAAAGTCTGTGGGGGGATGTGTGATAATGGGTCAATTACCATTGTAGTAATAACCTTTACTGCCGGGGATTTCAATCATTTCTCGGCCTAGCATTGGTACTGGTGACCAGTTTTGCGGTAAACGTGTTAGCCGAACACTTTGTCGTTGTGGCTCTTCACACACTTGTCGTGTATTACACAGTTCAGTTATTTGGGTGTTAGCCCTATTGAAACTGCTGAAGCCACTGAATTGGTTATCTGTGCGATCCGTGTAGACCACTCTTGCTGGTCTCACGTCCTCGGAATAATGAACAGGGGACGATGATCTGTTGATCGCCACATTGATACTACTGTTGTTCATGTTTATGAGACTACCGCAGTGGTAACCATTCGTTTGCGGTTGATCTGGAGATGGTGGAACAACTAGATTTTTTCGTTCCAGGCCCTCCATTTGCTGTTTCAGGTCGTTGAACTTGTCGTTCATTTCAACCTGACTCTTCCTGGCATTCTCAATTTCTTGAGAAGCCGTTGCTTTCATCATGGCCGCCGAGCTTATGCTTTGGTCGCGCATTGCGTACAGTGCGAGAACAAAGATGACCAGAATCAAACCGACAAGGCCGATAACGCTAAGAATGATTCCGATGACCGACAATTCTTGTTTCTCTTTTGGAGCTTTGGGATTTGTCGGCGCTGGGTTGGACGGAGTGCCGGGCGTTGGTGTCACTGGCACCTGAGGCGGTTGATTGACTGACGTACTACCATGTGCCTGAGGATTCTGAAGAGTATCAAGTTTCTTGTTGAGGTGCTCGAGAATCTTGGTGATCTTGTCAGACGTGTCCTGAAGTTCCTTGGCAGAGGCTTTACTGGCAATGGCAATATCTTTCCGTAGATCCATTGCCGTGTTTTTGAACGCCGTATCCATGTTTCCAATGGTTGTATTCACAACATTAAGCTTTGCTTCTAGATCTGTTTTGACAGCTCGAAGCTCAGTCTTATTTGCCGTGTTTTTAACCGTCTCTTCCAACGTCTCGATTCTCTTTTGAAGATCTTCCATTGTTACTGGCGCCACTGGCACCGAAGCAGAAGACGTTCCCGCTACTGGTGCTGGTGATGCTGATCCAGCTACAGGAGATGCTCCTGAACCGGATACTGGTGAATTTGCCGACGCTGGAGCAGAAGATGCTCCTGTAGCTCCGGTTGCAGATGAACTGCCACTGGGCTGATTTACTGGAGTTGCCATAATATTTCTCTTTCCTGACCTTTTTATGGGTCATTTTTGTTATGTGGTTTTCAAGAAGCTATGGTCATATAACTATATATAACCCTTCTTTATACTGGCACAATTATAGCGCACTACTGTACAAATGTCAAGGAGTGTTGTGTGCTTAAAATATAGGTGAAATAAGCCGTGCAGACACCTTGTTCCCGCCACAAAATTCGCTTCGCTCATCCTGTGCTTGCACTTCGAAGCGATTGATTAAATCGCGTAGTAGTGCCGGGGAGAGGACTCGAACCTCCACCAGTTGCCTGACATGCTCCTAAGGCATGCGTGTCTACCAATTTCACCACCCCGGCGGGCGTATACGGACTAGTTTACAGTGCAAAGTGAAAAATGCAAAGTTTTGGTTACTAGTTAATAGTTAAAGAAATCTAATAATTTTTCATTAAAACTTTACATTTTGCATTTTTCACTTTGCACTCCCTTGTCCGCCCAGTTGGATTCGAACCAACGACCAATCGCTTAAGAGGCGAGTGCTCTACCAGACTGAGCTATGGGCGGGTCTAGCTACAACGTATATTAATCTAACAGACTTTTGGCGTTTTGACAACGAAATTATTTGTCATTCCCGCGAAGGCGGGAATCCATGGTTACCACGAGGTGAATTAATTGTTTGTTCGTAATAATCCTGGATTCCCGCCTTCGCGGGAATGACACAGAGAACGGGTATTGCAGAAAATCTTATAATATGTAATATTAGTGTCATGGTAAACCGAATGCGCGCAACGCGAAGTCATCGCGATAATAGACGTTCACATCATGGCCTTACAATAGTCCGTCTTTCCAAGTGTCAAAATTGTAACGCTTTGCATCAGAGCCACCGCATTTGTATGAACTGTGGTTCGTACAACGGTCGCAAAGTATTGGATTTGGCTCCAAAAAAGATCAAGGCCAAGGCAAAAGCTTAAACGTTATTTTTAGGGTTCGGTGATGTTGCTTAAAAAGAAGTACCTATGTTAACAAAATTGTTCCTTAATAAAACTTACGAGTTTGGATGCGGTTCTATGAAGAACGGCTCCGAACTCGTGAGTTTTTTATAATTATAATACATGGCAAATAGACACTTATCACGTTCAGTAGTTCTCCAGTCACTCTTTGAGTGGGATTGTCACAATTGTCCTGATAAAGACATTTCTACGATTATAAATAGGAATGCCAAAGAGTTTGCTCCAGGTATGTCCGATGTTTCTTTCATGGAAGCTTTGGTAAAAGGAATTTTGGCAAAGAAAGAGGACTTAAATGAAATCATTGAGAAAGCTGCGCCAGATTGGCCAATAGATAAGATCTCTCCAGTTGATCGCAATGTCCTTCGCCTAGGTCTCTATGAGCTTCTATTTTCTGATCGCAAAGATGTGCCAGCCAAGGTTGCTATTAACGAAGCTATTGAACTCGCCAAGACTTTTGGCGGAGAGACTTCCGGACGTTTTGTAAACGGAGTTATGGGTGCTGTTTACAAAGAATTGGGTGAACCTGGTAAAGATGCTGTTTCTGTAAAGAAAACAAAGATAGTAGAAGTTCCTTATGAAAAAATGCCCATCCAACATTTGGGTGGTGCAGTTGTCTATGCTAGGGAAGGGCAGGATATTTACATGGCATTCGTCCATGATATTTTCGGTCACTGGACTCTTTCAAAAGGAAAGATTGCGGAGGGTATAGATCCAAAAGAAGGTACGATCATGAAGGTTAAAGAAGAGATCGGTCTAGATGTCTCTGTAGTTTCAGATCTCGGTAGTAATGAATATATTGCCAATGATCCTGAGATTGGTAAGATTCGAAAACAGGTTCATTATTATTTGGCAGAATCAAGATTTACAGATTTAGTCCTCGCAAAGAAGCCTGGGCTTGATGATGCAAAATGGTTCAAGTTGGCTGACATTCTAGAATTAAATTTTTACAACGATATTTTACCTATTGTAACCAAGGCTGTGACGACGCTTAGTGAAGAGAGTTTAGAGGTAAGAGGTAAGAGTTAAGATCTTACCTCCTATCTCTTACCTCTTAACTCTTGAATTATCATGAAAATAAATTTCGAAAAATTAGCTAAACATATCAATGTTGAGTTTGCTGATATAAACTTACTCAAAACTGCTTGCACGCACCGTTCTTATTTGAATGAAAATCGCAGTGAAGGTATGGAGCATAATGAGAGATTGGAATTCCTCGGAGATGCAGTTTTGGAATTGGTTGTAACCAGTTTCCTATATAGAAAGTATCCTTCAAAAGCAGAGGGGGCTTTGACTTCTTTTCGTTCCGCAATAGTGAATACGGTCAGTTTGACCAAGGTTGCTGAACATATTGGTCTGAATGATTATATTTTACTTTCAAAAGGTGAGACCAAAGATACAGGTAGAGCTCGTTCTATTATCTTAGCCAATACAGTTGAGGCCGTCATCGGAGCTGTTTATTTGGATCAAGGATACAATTCGTCTGCAAATTTTATTTCCGAACAGATTTTGAATGTTATAGATATTGAAGATATTGTTGCTAATAAATCTTGGATAGATGCCAAAAGTCGTTTCCAAGAAAAAGCTCAAGAGAAAGTTGGTGTCACTCCTGCCTACAAGACTTTGAAAGAAGTTGGACCAGATCATGATAAAAAATTCACTCTCGGTGTTTTCCTCGGTGATGTTCAAGTTGCTAGTGGTTCCGGACCTTCCAAACAAGAAGCCGAACAAAAAGCTGCTGAGAAGGCCCTAGCTATCAAAGGCTGGTAATACTCTTATATTTGTTGTATTGTCTCTGTGAAGGAGGACATTTACATTATGAAAAGTAATCGTAAAAAGATTAGCTTTTTTAGTCGTTCTAGGAAGAAGCTCAAGATTGACGTGACAAAGTTAATGCAGGCTTGTGGGCATTGTGGAGAGAAAATGCCCATAATAAGTTGGCCTGAGCACATTAAAAGTTGTCCCAAGAGGAACGCTAATCCAATTGCACCTTTTGGTTCAAAACGTCATAGGAATATTCGTACGAGATTGAGGATTTTGGAGAGTATGGATTTGGTGTAACTCTTCGGAGTAACACTCGCAATCCCCGTAGCTGTAATAGCTGTGGGGATTTTTTCATATAAAGAAAAATAAGGTAGAATATAAGCTAATACTCCGATGTATCTAAAATCACTGGAACTTTCCGGATTCAAGTCATTCGCCAAAAAAGCGACGCTTAGCTTCACGTCTCCGATAACAGGTATTGTTGGGCCGAATGGTTCGGGTAAATCCAACATGGCTGAGGCATTTCGTTTCGTTCTCGGTGAACAATCCATCAAATCTTTGAGAGGTAAGAAAGGTGAAGATATGATCTGGAATGGTGGTGGAGAAGTGGGAACAAATACAAATAGAGCCAATCGAGCTAGTGTCAAACTCGTCTTTGATAATTCCCGCAGACTTTTTCCTACTATTGATTTCGATGAAGTAAGTTTAGAAAGAGTGGTCAATCGTGATGGGGTCAACGAATATCTTTTGAATGGTAGTCAGGTTAGGTTGAAGGATATCGTAGAACTTTTGGCTGGGGCACATATCGGTGCTACCGGACACCATATCATTTCTCAAGGTGAAGCAGACAGGATCCTTGGTGCATCTATACGCGAAAGAAGGGAAATGATAGAAGATGCTCTCGGTCTCAAGATTTATCAATGGAAAAAACAAGAGAGTATTCGCAAGTTAGAAAGAACCGAGGAAAACATGAAGCAAGTGGAATCTTTGAGAAGAGAGATCGCTCCGCATATCAAATTTTTGAAGAAACAGGTTGAAAAGGTTGAAAAAGCCGAAGAACTTCGTCGTGAGCTTGTTATTTTGTACAAGGAATATTTTGCTGTAGAAGATTATTATATAAAAACAGAAAAGGAAAAAGTTTTGCAAGAATTGGCTCCGCCAAAAAAAGAGCTTGTAGAATTGGAACAATCTCTGTTGACAGCAAAGAAGATTTTGACCGACTCCAAAGTGGCTGATAAAAAGAGTGGTGAGATTATCGCTTATGAAGAAAAATTGAAAACTGTTCGTGCTGATAAAGACGCTTCGGTCCGTGAGCTTGGTCGTCTAGATGGAGAAATAAATGCTAATAAGAGGGCTATAGAAAAAGAAGAGAGTAGGAGAAAGAAGGAAGAATTCCAAACTGTTTATCTCAAAGATGTTGAGGAAGTTATTTCAAGAGTTGAACTTTTGAATTCAATATCCGATGCCAAGCAATTATTTACAGAAGTTATAGGACTTCTAAAAGGTTTTGTGACTGGACATAGAACTGCAACTGACTCTGCTTTTATAGGTGAAGCTGAGCAGGATATATCTAGACTTTCTGAAGAGAAAAAAGTTCTTGAAGTGAAGATTCAGTCCATTTTGAACGAAGAATCAAGATTGACTAGTGAGTACAATAATCTCAGGAATACTATTGAAAAGGAAAAAGATACCGACCGTGAAGCTGAGAAGAACATTTTCAGGATTATTGCTCGTCAAAATGAGATACGAAATGTTATTTCCATTTTGAGTTCTAGACTTGAAGTTTTGAATAGGGAAGAAGATGCTTTCAAACAAGAGTTGGGGCAAGCGGGTATTGTGGTTGGAAGGGAGGCAGTGGATTACAAAGGCTTTGTTGCTACTGGGAATGACAGGACAATTCAAGAAGAGAGAAGAAAGAAGATAGAAAGAAGCAAAATTCGTCTAGAAGATGCTGGTGGTGGAGGCACAGAAGTTTTGAAGGAATATAGAGAGACCGAAGAAAGGGATACTTTCTTACAAAGGGAACTTGCAGACCTTGAAAAAGCTAAAGAAGAACTTTTGAAGCTCATAAAGGATCTAGATATTCGCATTGATTATGAATTCAAGAGTGGTATTTTGAAGATTAATGACGAATTCCAGAAATATTTCAATTTGATGTTCGGTGGAGGTCGTGCTTCTTTGGAGATCGTCAAAGAAACAAAGAGAAGGAGAAATTCTGATATAGAAGATTTGGGAGAAATACTTTCAGGTTCTATTCCTGAAGAAAATTCGGGAGATGGTTCTGCTGTAGCCGACGAAAATCAAAACGCCCTAGAAGGATTAGATGTGAATGTTTCTCTGCCTAGGAAGAAGGTAAAGGGCCTCATGATGCTTTCTGGTGGCGAAAGGGCCCTGACTTCTATTGCTTTGCTCTTTGCCATCTCTCAAGTCAATCCACCGCCATTCATCATCCTAGATGAAACTGACGCGGCTTTGGATGAAGCCAATTCCAAAAAATATAGTGACATGATAGAGAATCTTTCCAAACATTCACAGTTGATACTTATCACTCACAATCGCGAGACTATGTCACGTGCTGGCGTCATATATGGTGTCACCATGGGAGCCGATGGTGCTTCCAGACTCCTCTCTATTGCTTTTGAGGAGGCGGTCGTGGTGGCGAAGTAGGATAATTTATCCGCCATTATGGAGAAATTGGAAAAGACATTCGATATGAATATTGCAGTCAATCGCAACCTCAATTCATGGTAAAATAGCTCTACATAAACGAAATGGCATATAAATATTTTGTATATGAATAAAAAAATAATAAACAACATCAACATTCGTTCATCTGCTGCAGAGTATCTAACCTTTGTGTCTGCAACAGGAAATCAAGAAAACGCGATTGAAATGCGTTATGAGGACGAAAACATTTGGCTTACGCAAAAACTGATAGCTGAGCTTTATGGTGTTTCTGTCCAGGCGATAGACCAGCACGTCAAAACACTTATTGAAGTTGGCGAGCTTGATGAGGCAACTATCAAGCAGTACTTGATAGTTCAAAATGAGGGGAAGCGAGTAGTGCAAAGAAAGGTGGATCACTATAATCTCCAAGCAATTATTTCCGTTGGTTTCAAAATTGAAAATGAGCGAGCTGTGCAGTTTCGTAAATGGGCGCGTCAGATCGTAAAAGACTACACTATTCAGGGCTGGACGATGAATGTAGATAGACTCAAACAAGCATATCAATTTGATAAAGAATTCTTCAAACGTCAATTGCAAAAAATCCGTGAAATTCGTCTCAGTGAACGCATGTTTTATCAAAAAGTTACGGACATTTATGCTACTAGCGTTGATTACGACCCATCTTCCTCGATAACACTTAACTTCTTCAAGAAAGTGCAAAACAAACTTCATTATGCAGTACACAGACATACTGCCCCAGAACTGATTGTGGAGCGGGCAAATGCTACTAAGGATCATATGGGGCTTGAAACTTGGGAAAGTGCACCAAGAGGTAAAATCCAAAAATATGATGTTTCCGTAGCCAAAAATTACCTCACTCCAAAAGAGATGGAATTTCTTGAAAGACTTGTCTCTATGTATTTAGATTACGCCGAGCTCCAAGCAGATCGTAATATACCAATGACAATGGAAGACTGGGCGAAACGCTTGGATAAATTTATTGAGTTTAATGGAGCGGAATTATTGGTTAGTGCTGGAAAAATCAGTCATGAAGAAGCCATAATTCATGCTCAAACTCAATTTGAAAAATATCGCATTGTGCAAGACAAGGTATTTGAAAGCGACTTCGATCATTTTATGCAGTTAGAAAAAGCAGAAAATGAATACAAAAAATATCGCATATAGATGACTATAACTTAGCAAATTTTGTGCTTGTCGTCAGGCTCGATTGGTTCTTTATTCGTAACAATGATAACGCCTTATTCTGTCAATATCGCTTTTTTTGCTGATATGATAATGTTGACCTATGAAAGTCAAAGATTTAAAGAATAAATTCCTAACTCGTTTCTCCAATGATGTCGGTATAGATCTCGGTACCGCCAACACTCTAGTTTACGTACAAGGCAAAGGTATAGTGGTCTCTGAACCTTCTGTGGTCGCTGTCAACGAAAAGACCGGGCAGGTGGTGGCTGTTGGGAAGGCTGCAAAAGAAATGCTCGGTAGAACCCCTGTGCACATCACTGCTGTACGACCACTCGTAGACGGTGTCATCTCTGACTTTGAAGTTACAGAAGAAATGATTGCTTATCTATTGAAGCGTGCTGGAGAATTTATGCCAAAACGATTCCTTGGTCCACGAGTAGTGGTCGGAGTTCCTTCTGGAGTTACCAATGTGGAAGTTCGAGCTGTACGTGATGCTACGAAAAATGCTGGAGCTAGAGAAGTCTACGTCGTAGAACAACCCATCGCTGGAGCTATTGGTATTCGCTTACCGATCTTTGAACCTATCGGAAGTATGATCATAGATATTGGTGGAGGCACCGCTGATATTGCCGTTATTTCACTCGGGGGTATTGTCCAGTCAAAGAGTCTCAAAGTTGCTGGTGATAAATTGAATAGTGATATCATTTCTTATATTCGTAACGAATTCAAAATTCTCATTGGTGAGACTACAGCTGAACAAGTCAAAATATCTGTAGGAGCCGTTGTACCAGGAGAACCTTTGGAAACAACTATTCGTGGACGCGATCTCATCACAGGTTTGCCACGCGAAGTCGTCATCACTGATTCAGATATTCGTGAAGCTATCGGTCAATCTATTGAAGTCATCGTTTCCTCTACTAGAGAAGTCCTTGAAACAACTCCACCAGAGATCCTTTCTGACATTATGCGAAGGGGAGTATTCTTGGTCGGTGGCGGAGCACTTATAAAAGGTTTGGACAGATTGCTTTCGGAGACTCTCCAATTACCAGTCACTATAGCTGACGATCCTCTCACTGCTATCGCTCGTGGTGCTGGTATTATTCTAGAAGATTTGGAAACCTATAGTCCTATTTTATTACACAGTGAAGATGACTTACTTAGAACCTAAAAGACGTAGTAATACAAAAATAATCACGCTTATCACGGTCGTTGTCTTTATTGTATTTATTTTAATTCAAATATTTATACCACATATTTTCTCGGCTATATTCACCAGTATGGTCGCGCCATTTTGGCGAGCAGAATTTTCTATAGAAAGTGGAAGTCTCTCTTCACCTTCAGCTTTGCTTCGCGAGAATGAAGCTTTGAAACAAGAACTATCTTCGGTATTGGCTAGGATGAATGTTATTGAGTATATTGATTTTGAGAATTCTGAACTCCGTTCTCAAATGAGTAGAGGTTCGTCTACTACTCCGCATGTTTCAGTTGTTGTTTTGAAGCGACCACCTTTTTCATCTTATGATGAACTTATCATTGATGCCGGATTAGATCGTAATATTTCAACTACCAGTACCGTCTATGCTAACGGAAATATCCCTATTGGTAGAGTCTTTGAAGTTTCGGGGCAGACTTCAAAAGTTATTCTTTTTTCTTCACCCAATCAAAAACAAGAAGTGCTCATTGGTCCGACTCATATTCCAGCTACAGCTATAGGTCGTGGCGGAGGTCAATATGAGGTAGAATTGCCAAGGGGTTTACAAGTTAATGAAGGTGATTTCGTCATTCTAGCTTCTTCTGATACTAGGCCAATAGGTAAAGTTGTTTCAATCAGTTCTGATTCAGCCGAACCTTTCCAAAAAATACTTTTTTCTCCACCAATCAATATTTATGAATTAAGATGGGTCTCGGTTGATGTTGGTGGCAAGAAAAGATAATTTGTTGTCATTCCCGCGAAGGCGGGAATCCAGGATATTACCAAGACATAACGAATAGTATGAATAAGGTATATTATGTTTATATATTAGCGAATGATAAGAATGGTACTTTGTATATAGGTGTTACTAATGATCTTAGAAGAAGGTTATATGAACATAAGAATAACCTAGTAAAAGGATTTACAAAGAAATATAATGTCCATAAACTAGTTTGGTACGAATATACTAATAGTATTGATTCTGCAATACAAAGAGAGAAACAGCTTAAGAAATGGAACCGTAAGTGGAAGATTAGACTAATTGAAGAAACCAATCCTATTTGGAAAGATTTATCTAATGACGATCTGTAGTGGTAATATCCTGGATTCCCGCCTTCGCGGGAATGACACAAAAAATGAACAAAAATACAATTAAAAGATTAATATGTGACTTACTGATCTTAATATCAGTTATGAATGGTTGGTGGCCAATTGCTATAGTTGTTGGCTTATTCGGTAATTGGTTCTTCTTGTATTTTATAGAAATAATAATCGCTGGAGTAATATTTGATTCACTTTTTGGTTACAACCAATATCTTGGAGTAGTCGGATATTATGGAACAATAATAACTGTAGTCATTTTCATCATAATTTCCGGATTGAAGAAAGTGTTAGGAAGAGGAAATAATATGTCATAATGCAATCATGGTTATGAATTTTAGAAAAATAATATCTTGGAGACGTACTTCAAAAAGAGGACTAGAAATAGATCCTGATGAAGTCATGCTTGATTCTAGCAACCTTCCAAATTATGATACTTCTCAATTTGAAGGACGTCTGGAAAAACCAATTTCAAGAGCGATGCTTTATTATGTCATCGTCATTTTTGTAATAATCGCATTTATTTTTACTATTCAAGCTTTCAAATTACAGATTATCCATGGATCCGAATATCAAGCCAGAAGTGAGAACAATACTTTACGACCAGTTCCTATATTTGCAGGAAGGGGACTCATCTTAGATCGTAATGGAATAATGCTCGCGTGGAATTCTCCGGTTACAGATAAAGATGATAAAGATGCTGTGTCAGTCCGTAATTACGCTACGACTACTGGTTTGGCACACGTACTCGGGTATGTTCAGTATCCGTCAAAAGATTCCAAGGGATTTTACTATCAAGAAGATTTTAGAGGGGAAGCTGGTGTAGAAAAATATTATGATGAAAAATTATTAGGAACCCCCGGTTCTAGGTTGGTAGAAGTAGATGCTCATGGGAAAGTTGTCTCCGAAGATGTGGTTCGTCCGCCCGTCCAAGGGCAAAATCTTGTTTTGTCTATAGATAGTCGTGTTCAATCGGCTGTTTTCAATAATCTTCGCGACATAGCTACGCGAGTAGGTTTCAGTGGTGGTGCTGGAGTTATCATGGACGTTAAAACAGGAGAAATTCTGACCCTTACCAGTTATCCAGAATACAATTCCCAAATTATGTCAGATAAGACCAATTCATCAGCGGTTCGCGCAATGTTAAATGATAAGAGTTTACCTTTTCTTGATAGGGCAGTAGACGGTTTGTACACTCCGGGTTCTATCGTCAAACCTTTCGTAGCTTTGGGAGTACTTAATGAGAAAGTTATTGATCCAGATAAGATAATAGTAACCACTGGTTCTATTTCTATTCCAAATCCTTATGATGATACGAAATCTACTATCTTTCGTGATTGGAAAAATCTAGGTCCTGTAGATATGCGACACGCTATCGCTATGTCATCTGATGCCTATTTCTATACAGTTGGTGGTGGTTTCAAAGATCAAAAAGGTTTGGGTATTATAAAAATAGATAAATATTTGAAAATGTTTGGCTTCGGTACTACGACTTTAGATGGCAGTTCATCTTTTCTTTTGGATAAGGCTGGTACGATACCAACACCAGAATGGAAATTGAAAACATTTAATGAAAGTTGGTTTGTCGGAGATACTTATCACACCGCTATCGGCCAATATGGTTTTCAGGTAACTCCAATGCAGATTATCCGTGCTCTCGGTGCTGTTGCCAATGAAGGAACTATTTTGAGTCCAACTATTCTAAAAGATGACAATGTTCATACAGAATCAAAGATTCCCATTCCAAAAGAGTATTTTGATATTGTTCACGAAGGTATGCGACTTTCAACCAAGATTGGTACTAGTGTTGCTTTGAACGTGTCTTATGTTGATATTGCTGGTAAATCTGGTACAGCTGAACTTGGAGTTTCAAAGAGCAAGGTCAACTCTTGGATTACTGGTTTTTGGCCTTATGAGAATCCAAAATATGCTTTTGTCTTGATGTTGGAACAAGGTTCGGTCCACAATCTCATCGGTGCCGCCGCCGCAATGCGTCAGACGCTAGATTGGATGAGTGTAAATACTCCGGAATATTTCAACAAATAATCGTAAAGTGGATATATGTATTGAATTCCACAACATTTCTTGCTAGTATATGAATGATTAACCTTAATTTTCAATACTATTTATGTCAACTGATGTTCAGTATCTTACAAGTGAGAAGTTTAGTGAGTTACAAAAGGAGCTAGATTTTCTCAAAGTTGAGAGACGCAAGGAGATTGCTGAGCATTTGGAGTATGCCAAGAAGCTCGGTGACTTATCTGAAAATGCAGAATATCATCAAGCTCGTGAAGACCAAGCTGAGGTAGAAGGTCGTATCGGCAAGATTGAAAGCATATTGAAGAATGCTGTTATGATCGGTGTTGGAGGTACAGAAGTTATCACTATCGGTTCAACTTTTAGACTCTTGAAAGAAGGAGACAACAAGTCATATCTTTATACTATAGTCGGTTCAGAAGAAGCTGATATGGCTTTGGGTAAAATTTCCAATTTATCCCCACTCGGTTCAGCATTGCTTGGTCACAAGAAAGGTGACAAAGTTGCAGTCAATACTCCAAAAGGTAAAATTGTCTATACTATAGATATCATTAAATAAAAAATGGCTTCTCTTGCAGAATTAAGGTCCGCACGTCTACATAAGCTTGAACTTTTGAAGCAAGCAGGTATGGCTGTGTATCCAGCCAAAGTTCCAAGAACATTTTGTCTGTTTGATGCCAAGAATAATTTTGCAGAATACGAAGCTAGTAAAAAAGAGGTTTCTCTTTGCGGTCGTGTCATGGCTATTCGTGGTCAAGGGGCTATTTTATTTTTCGTCTTGGATGATGGTAAGGCTACTTTTCAAGCGGTTGTGAAAAAAGATGTCTTGAAGCCTGAACTTTTTGACCTCATAACTCAAGCAGTTGATATTGGTGACATTATCAGTGTTACTGGAACATTTTTTGTAACTCAAAGAGGGGAGCAGAGTCTACTTGTCACTTCTTGGACAATGGCCACGAAATCTTTACTTCCTCTTCCAGAAAAATGGCATGGTCTAGCAGATCCAGATGAAAAATTCCGCAAGAGGTATTTGGATTTCATCATGGATCCTGAGGTTAGAGATATTTTCTATAAAAAATCCAAGTTTTGGAAAGTTACTAGGACATTTTTGGAAGAAGAAGGATTTCTAGAAGTAGAAACTCCTACTTTGGAGACAACTACCGGTGGTGCCGAAGCAACTCCTTTCAAAACACATCATAATGATTTTGATCTAGCTGTCTTTTTGCGTATTTCAGTTGGTGAACTTTGGCAAAAGAGGCTCATGGCTGGTGGTTTCCCAAAAACTTTTGAGATCGGCAGAGTTTATCGCAACGAGGGTTCTAGTCCAGAACATATGCAAGAATTTACCAATATGGAATTTTACTGGTCATACGCTGATTACAATGATGGCATGGCTTTGGTTACAAAAATGTATCGTAAGATTGCTCTAGAAGTTTTTGGTACTACAAAATTTACATACAAAGATCATTCTTTTGATTTGGCAGATGAATGGGTGAAGATTGATTATTCTCTAGAGATCAAAAAACAAACTGGTGTTGATATCGGTACCGCTAGTGATGGTGATATAAAAAAGAAACTTGGTGAACTCAAAGTTTCTTATGAAGGAGCCAATAGGGAACGTCTCATAGATACTCTTTGGAAATATTGTCGCAAGAATATTGCTGGTCCAGCCTTTTTGATCAATCATCCAAAATTGATTGCTCCTTTGGCCAAAAGTGTAGAAGGGAAAGATTCAGGTACAGTCCAGATGTTCCAGCCTATTATTGGCGGTAGTGAAATAGGTCGTGGATACTCTGAGCTCAATGATCCTATTGATCAAGCAGACCGTTTTGTAGAACAAAAGAAGCTTTTGGAAGGTGGTGATACTGAGGCTATGATGGCAGACGATGAATTCGTAGAAATGCTAGAACATGGCATGCCACCAACTTGTGGTTTCGGATTCGGTGAAAGACTTTTCGCTGTTCTCTCCAATAGACCTTTGCGTGAGACTCAGATGTTTCCTTTGATGAAACCTAGGTAAATATCAAGGTTGCCTTCGCTTTGATAAGCTACGGCGAACCAAAGGCAATCCTGATAAAAAACACCCCAGAAAGTTGTCTATGCAACTTTCTGGGGTTTGATATTGATTTTATGCTTTTTGCTTCAGCAATTCTGCAATCTTGCGGATGATAAGTTTCCTTACTTCACTTTCATTGGGGACAAGAGAGTATGCCCCCGTAGCTTCAGCAATAGTGGTGATATTGTTAATTGCTACAAGTGACAATTCATTCAACTTTTCTAAAACAAGATATTCGAATGGGCTCCTATCATGAGTAGCGTCGTATACTTCTTTGATTTCATCGATGGTCGTACAGAAACTAACCCATTTTTCTATAGCAAGCCTTTCGACTTCACCTCTATCAGAAGCAACATCATACACCTCCTGAACTTCAGTAATGGTAGCACAAAGATTGATCCATTTTTCTATAGCAAGCCTTTCGAATTCACTTGAAGCAGGAGTAGCATAATATACTTCTTTGATTTCATCGATGGTGGTACATAAACTAATCCATCTTTCTATAGCAAGTTTTTCGGCCTTGCTTCTACTGGGAGCAAGTGTGTATGCTTCTGCAGCTTTGTCAATGGTCGTAATGTCACCTATAATAATTTCAGAATCCAGAGCTTCATTGACAACGCGGATGTCTTCTCCTAAAAGATCAGCTATCTCTCTATTTATATTACTCATACCTTCTCCTATTCTATTGTTTTGCTGATATTTCAACCAGCTTGTACTTAAAACTATAATGTACAATATCGTAATAATATATACGTGTCAATGATTGACCAAAATCTATATACGTGCTATATTGCCGTAGTACTGCTCTTTTTTATGTTTGAAGGGCTCGTTTCAAAAAAGCAAAATAACTTATGGAAAGGAGTTTGTTAGTAATGGAGATAAAAGCAAAGAAAATAGAAGCGCGAGTGTGGTCAGTTCCTGCCGGTCAAACGGAGGAGGATCTACAGAAAATTCATTGGGCGATTGTTCGGGCGGTTACTGGAATTCCAGAATTGGGCATAAAAGACCACGACAGGGTGGTTTGTATGTTCCCAGATAATCTTCGTGAACATAGTTCAAAATCTGTCATCATAGAGGTTAAGAAACTGATGAAACTTAATCGTGCTGGCAGGGTTCACCACGAAATCGTTCAGAAGATTAAACGGGGATTCAAGGAAGCTGCTCGTGAGTTGGGTCTGGGTATTATGGCAAAATGTCCAGTCAAAATCTTTAGTGGCGCAGAGTAAAGTCTGTTCCACCAAAAGCACTTCAAAAATTTAATCCTGCACTGTTGCTCAAGAGCCGTTCGGTATTCATTTACCGGGCGGCTCCTTTTTTTCCGGAAGCGAGGCTTCCGTACGGAGGCTTCACCTCCGTAAATTTCGTTATCCACAACTTATCCACCGTTTTTGTATTGCAAAGTGTTAGGAAAAAGGAGCAAAGTGGTATAAAATATCCATCAAGTGGGAAGAAGTGGTAAACAATGAATCTCATAATTTTAATTTTGAAGGATCATATAAAACCACTAATCCTACAACAATATGATCATCGGGCAATTCAATCACACTATCGATGACAAAAACCGCCTTTCTCTTCCTGCCAAATTCAGACAGGAAATGGGAAAGAAAGTGGTTATTACGCCCGGCCTCGATTCTTGTTTATTCATCTTCACGATGAAGGAATGGGAAAAGATAGCCGATCGTCTGTCAGTGAAAGAAAGCTCGATACTCCAGGCGGATAATCGAGGCTTCAATCGCTACCTCTTGGGAGGTGCGGTTGAAGTCGAGATTGATGGAGTAGGTCGTATGCTTCTTCCGGAACATTTGCGCGAGCGAGCCAATTTGAAAAGCAAAGTTGTTTTCATTGGTGTCAAAGATCGTGCAGAGTTGTGGGATGAGACGACTTGGAATTCATATAGAAAAGAGGTCGAGAACAAAGCTGGTGCCTTGGCCGAGAAGCTTGGTCAAGCGGGCATGATTTAAAAATCATGCAAAGTGTACATGAACCGGTTCTTTTACATGAGATAGTGGCAAACTGTGTCATTTCCGCGAAGGCGGAAATCCAGGATGTCACCGAGAATGTATCTAGTGGTAATACACTGGATTCCCACCTTCGTGGGAATGACAAGAAGACCCCTTGGTACCTCGACGGTACTCTCGGTGGAGCAGGTCACGCTTTGGCTATAGCAAAAGCATTCGCTGGCAAGTTGAATATTATCGGCTTGGACAGAGATGCTACGGCTCTAGAGAGAGCAAAAGGGACTTTGGCAGGCAAAGCAGAGAAGGTGATACTGGAATGTGAGAATTTTCGTAATTTAGATAAAGTTTTGGAGAAAAATGGTATTGATTCAGTCGCTTTGATTCTAATGGATTTGGGTATTTCATCTGACGAACTAGATAATTCTGGTAGAGGGTTCACTTTTCAGAAAGACGAACCTTTGCTCATGACTATGGGAGATCCAAAATCTTATCCATTCACAGCAAAAGATATTGTGAACGATTGGGATGAAGAAGTGATCGCCGATATTATCTACGGTTATGCCGAAGAGAGGTTTGCAAGAAAGATCGCTAAAGCAATAGTCAATTATAGAGAGAAGAAAAGTATAGAAACATCGGGAGAGTTGGCAGAAATAGTGAAAATGTCAGTACCGGGCTTTTATAAGAGAGGAAAGATTCATCCGGCTACAAGAACATTTCAAGCTTTACGTATTGCAGTCAATGATGAGCTTAATTCATTGAAAGAAGGATTGAGAAAAGGTTACGAAAAGTTGGATAAAGGTGGACGAATGGCAATTATTTCATTCCATAGTTTAGAAGATCGTATCGTCAAAGATTTTTATAAAGAAAAAGCAAAAGAAGGTTCCAAAATTATTACAAAAAAACCGATTACCGCTTCTTTGCAAGAAATTGCAGAGAATCCAAGGTCAAGAAGTGCAAAATTAAGGATTATTGAAAAAATATGACAAAAGCAATCGCAAATACATATGATTTAATCGGTGAAAACCTAAAGAGGATAAACCGCATATTCTTTGGCGCTTGTTTGTTTTTGATTATTTTGTACGCTTTCAATATTTTTTCAGTTATTTCTAGAACCGTAGCTTTACAAAAAGTTGAGGCCCAAATATCTACACTTGGGAGTAGTGTTAACAATTTTGATTCTGAATACTTACATCTATCTGGCAAAATAACTCCAGATAATTTGACTGCTTACGGTATGAGTCAGGGGAAAGTCATTGAATATATCACTAGATTGAATAATTCAAACTTGGGTGTTGCTGAAAACTTTAACCATGTAGCTACTGTTCATGAACTCTAGGGTCAAGCTTAGAGCGAGAATTATTTTGATTGGAATACTATTGGTAGCAATAGTACTTTGTGTATGGCTTTACTCTATTCAAATAGTTCGTGGTGATTCTTATGCAAAAAAGGCCAATCAGCAATATATAAAACCGGCTACAGCTCTCTTGGATAGAGGATCTATCTTTTTTACTGCTAAAGATGGAACAAAAATTCAGGCCGCTACTTTGAAAAGTGGTTTTAAAATTTTCATGAATCCTTCTCTGGTATTAGACCCTAAGCCTGCTTATGAAGCCCTTTCGGAATATTTAACTTTGGATAAAGAGGATTTTATGCGTAAGGTTATAAAGTCAAACGATCATTATGAAGAATTGGCAGATAGGGTAGCAGAATCTACGGCGACATCTATCCGTAATCTTGGTGTGGCTGGTTTGGGGGTTTCAAAAGAGACTTGGCGTGTATATCCAGGCGGTTCTATGGTTGCTCATGAACTTGGTTTATTAGGAGAAAGTGCTAGCTCAACTTCTGTCACTGGTCGTTATGGTTTGGAGAGAAGTTACGAAAATGTTTTGAAGAGATCCGGCACATCTTCCAATGCGAACGCTTTTGCACAACTGTTCATATCTATCCGTGACGCTCTTTCTAATGGAAATGAAGAGGAAGGGGATATTGTGACAACTATAGAACCAACTACTCAAAAATATTTGGAGAAAATTTTGGGGGAAACTTCTTTAGCTTGGCGTCCAGATTCTATCGGGGGTATTGTTATTGATCCAAAAACAGGAGAAGTGGTGGCCATGTCTTCTTTGCCAACTTTTGATCCAAATGATACAAGTAGTGTCAAAAATGTCAGGGTCTTTTCCAACCCTCTAGTAGAGAATGTTTATGAAATGGGTTCTATTATGAAGCCTTTGACTATGGCTGTGGCTCTGGATACTGGAGCAGAGACCGTCAATTCAACATATGACGATACTGGAACTATGACTTTGAGTGGTAAAAAGATATCTAACTTTGATGGAAAGGCTCGCGGAGTGGTCTCTATGCAAGAGATACTCAGTCAATCTTTGAATGTGGGTGTAGCTACGATTGCTCTTAAAGTTGGTAAAGAAGATTTTTCAAAATATTTTCTAAATTTTGGTCTGGGTAATAAGACAGGTATAGATTTGCCAAATGAAGCGACTGGTATAGTTGGTAACCTGAAAACTGGTCGCGATGTTGAGATTGCCACAGCGGCTTATGGACAAGGTTTGGCTATTTCTCCTATAAATATGGTAACGGCTCTTTCGGTACTAGCCAATGGCGGTTATGTCGTCAAACCTCATTTGGTAAAAGAGATAAGTCACGCTGATGGTACGGTGAAAAAGATTGATGACGTCAGAAAAGGGCCTTTCTTGAAAACGGAGACAACTAATGATGTAACAAAGATGTTGGTTGAAGTAGTAGATAAATCTTTGCTCAAAGGAGCAATAAAGATTGATCGTTATAGTATTGCTGCCAAGACTGGAACAGCTCAAATACCAGATCATGTGAATGGTGGTTATTATACTGATCGTTATTTGCATTCATTCTTCGGATATTTACCAGCTTCCAATCCGAAATATCTAATATTCTTGTATCAAGTCTATCCAAAGGGTGCAGAATACGCTTCAGCTACTTTGACCAATCCATTCGACCAAATGGCTAAGTTTCTGATAGACTACTACAATATTGCTCCAGATAGGTAAAACTACTGTGTCATTCCCGCGAAGGCGGGAATCCAGGATATTACCATTGAAGATATTATAATAGTTGTTTGTTCGTAATAATCCTGGATCCCCGCCTTCGCGGGGATGACACAATAAGAAGTATAATTTTATGCAGCTCTTAAAGAAATTACTAATAGAAATACTAACCCTTGAATCGCGTCTCATTCTTGCAAAATACAAGCCTTTTATCGTGGCTGTAACTGGTAGTGTAGGCAAGACTTCTACAAAAGATGCTATATATGCGGTTCTCAAAGATCAAAGTAGTTTTGTACGTAAAAGTGAGAAAAGTATGAATAGTGAAATAGGTTTACCACTGACTATCATCGGTGCACCAAATGCTTGGCATAGTATAGGGGGTTGGGTAAAGAATATTTGGAAAGGGTTGGGTATTATTTTTTGGAAAAATTCATATCCGGATTGTCTCATCCTAGAGATTGGCGCAGATCACCCAGGAGATATAAAGAAGGTTACAAAATGGTTACATCCAGATATTGCAGTGATCACCAAGGTCAGCAAGACGCCTGTGCATGTAGAATTTTTCAAATCACCAGAAGAAGTCTTTGAAGAAAAAGCTTCTCTTGCAAAAGCGGTCAAGGCTGACGGTACTTTGATTTTATTTGGAGATGATGAAAAAGTTATGACTATGACTGATATGGTTAAAGGTTCGACAAGCTCACCTCAAGGAAAAAGTGTAAAAGTTATTACTTATGGAACAGGCTCTAATTCAACAGTTAGAGGGTTAGATGATAAGGTTTTGTATGATAATAATTCTCCAGTCGGATTAACTTTCAATTTGAATCTTGATGGCAGCACTTTACCGATTACTCTTAGAAATGTAATTGGTAACGTGTATATGTATCCACTACTTGCAGCTGCTTCTGTCGGTAAAGCTCGTGGTATGAGATCGGAGGTAATTGCAAATTCATTAGCTGATTATGAAGCTCCAAAAGGTAGAATGAATCTCATCTCTGGAATTAATGGTTCAACGATCATAGATGACACTTACAATTCATCGCCTGACGCAGTTTTTTCAGCTCTACAGACTTTGAAAGGTCTGGAAACAACCGGTGCAAAAATCGTTGTCCTAGGAGATATGATGGAATTGGGAAATTATTCTGCAGAAGAACATCGCCATGTTGGTAAAGAAGTTATTGGTTCAGCCTCAATGTTGGTTACAGTCGGTCTACGATCGCGCCAGACTGCTGAAGAAGCTGTGAAGGACGGTTTTTCAAAAGAAATGATCCATAGTTTTGAGACTTCAATTGAAGCGTCTGAGTATTTAGCTAAAGAAATTAAGACTGGAGATATTATCCTAGTTAAAGGTTCTCAATCAATGCGTATGGAGAGGGTAGTAAAAGCGCTCCTGAAAGAACCATCAAAAGCTGACAGTTTGCTCGTTAGGCAAGAAAAAGAGTGGTTGGAGAAGAAGTAATTTTATTCTCCTACTGTTATAACAAAACGTCCGTCATCTCTTTGAATAGCGGTTAGTGACTTTTCAACATCTGTTCTTTGTTTATTTCCTTCAAAATCAACTAATTCTTCTAGTCTGTAATTACGTTGACCAGGGTATCCTGGAATCTTGAACGTGTTTGGACTTATTAAGACTCTGGCCCTTCCTCTTTCTTGACCGCCAGGATCAATTACTATGACCTCAGCCCTTTTCCAATTCTCATTTGTTTCTTTGTTATCGGCCTCTAGTCTTTCCCATGATTGTTCTTCCGTCTCCTTTTCAATATTAGAATTTTCAATTGGTGATTGTTCAGAAGGTTGCTCTGCTACTGCCTCAACAGGAGGGCTTTCAGTGTCGGGTTTTTCTAATATCACAGTCTCATCCTCAGAAATATCTTTTGGGACATCGGCTTTATTTATTATTACCGTCTCTGCTTCTGATGGATCAACTTCTGTAAGATTATCGGAAGTCTCTCCATTTTCCATCATAGAGATTGATGCTTGTTCATTGGTAATATCAATTTTAGGACTCCTAAAAGCTGTGTTAGTAATGTTTCTTTCTTGTCCTTTTTTATCAAACCATTTCAATAATCTATAATTGCGCACCTTATTATCTGGATTACCACTGGGACAGAATGTATTTGGGCTCATCAGGACTTCTGCTGCCCCAGTCTTAACATTATAAGAATTGACTACATCAATAATTTCTGTTTTCCAACCTTCTGTATTTTTGTCATCAGCCCTCAATTTATCGTATTCTGCCAAACGATCAATAGACTTTGTTTTTCCTTCAGTTTCAGTTTTGTTTTCAGGAACTTCTGCCGGTACCTCTGCTGGTGTTGGTTCTACTGGTTCTGCAAATGGATTTTCGAAACTCATGTTTTTGTTTGGTTAATTGAAAGGATTTTGAACTTATAACCCTATAATACGATAATTGTAACAAATTGAGGCAATGTAAACCACTTGTTAGTGAATTCGCACAATACACAAGTAGTGTTATAATTTCCTCATGAATCCTACATTTGAAGGAACAAAGATTACTAATCCACAAGAAGAATTGGCGCGTCTTCGTGAAGTAGCCGTTCAACATGCAGAGCGGGCAAAAGAAAGTGGTATAGAATTAGCTCCACATCAAGCTGTCAACGAGACCATCAAGCAGTATGCAGAGACCAAACCAAAAGAGGTTTTACATCCAGAGTTTGCTCTAAAGTCTCATGAGACAGAAGCTATAACTCTCCAACTCCGACCAGAGCTTCATGATCAGCAGATTGAACAACTCATAGGTGTTCTTCAAGAAAAGGGTATTCGTAACGCTATGTCAGTTTTGGAAAGAATGAATAATCCACACTTAATGGATGATTTTCATCGTTTCCTCATTCAATTTATTGCTTCTGGATATCCGATCCTTGACCTTAAGGAAAAAGATGAACTCTGGAAACCTTTGCATATGACTCTTTTTGAAGTTAGTTTGCCAGAAGTTTTAGAAGAAAATAAGAACAAGCAGTTAAAAGAACTTATCTCTGGAATGGAACAGTTTTATTCCGCCATGCTTTCTATTTCCGATGACAAAAAGAATCCTGCTTGGTTTACTGTTGAAGTAGCCAACGCCAATGGTAGTGAAGAATTTATTTTCTACGTTTCTGTACCGACTTCTCGCAAGGAATTATTTGAAAAGCAGATTCAGGCCATCTTTGCTGGCGCTCATGTTCATGAACATAGAGATGATTACAATATTTTCAATGAGAAAGGCATTTCAGTTGCTTCATATGCCAGTCTGTACAAGCACTTTTTGTACCCATTGAAGTCTTACGAAAGTTTTGATGTAGATCCTCTTGGTTCTATCTTGAACAGTTTCTCTAAAATAAATCGTGAAGGAGAGGGTGCTGCTATACAGTTTGTTATTGGATCAAGAAATGATGAACTTATGAGAAGTTCAGAAAAGTCATTAGAAAAGATAAAAAAGGGAGAAAAAATAGGGGACGCTTTGAAAGAGATAGATCAGTCTGTAAGTGGCGCTATAGTCAAAGATGTCTTCAGTATGTTCAAAAGTAAAGAAAAGATAGATAAAGAGAAAGAAGAAAAAATCAAAAGAGCTGATGCTATAGACCAGACTTCTTTGGATCAGTTTACTCGCAAATTAAAGAGTCCTTTTGTTTCGGTCAACATCCGAATTGTAGCCTCAGCTGGTACAGAATCTGAAGCCGAAGGTATTCTCCATGATCTGGAGTCTAGTTTCAACCAATTTGAAAATGGTCATGGCAATCGTATTGCGTGGAATAAGGTTGAAAAAAGTAAGTTGGAAGATTTGTTGGAAAGATTTTCTCTTCGTACTTTCAATGAAAAAGAACAGATTGTTTTGAATCTTGAAGAAATAACGACTTGTTTACATTTCCCAGCTACTCATGTCGGACATGTTGCGCCACAGCTCAAACAATCCAAAGCTGGTACTTCACCAGCTCCATTGGATGTTCCTAAAGAAGGAACTCTCATTGGTACAAATTTACATCGTGGAGAAGAAAACAAAGTCTTTATAGCCCCAGAAGACCGCATGCGACATTTTTATGTTATCGGTCAAACTGGTACTGGTAAGACCACTCTTTTGAAGAATATGATCATTCAAGACATCAATGATGGACACGGTGTCTGTTTCGTAGATCCACACGGTTCTGATGTTGTAGATATTTTGGCCAATATTCCAGCCAATCGTTATCAAGATGTTGTCTATTTTGATCCAGCTTCTACCGACAGACCGATGGCTTTGAATATGCTTGAATACGACCGACGTTTTCCTGAACAAAAAACATTCGTAATAAACGAAATGTTCAATATTTTCCAAAAGTTATATGGTGGTACCCCAGAGTCTATGGGTCCAATCTTTGAACAATATTTCCGTAATGCTACGGGACTAGTCGTAGAAGATCCAGATTCAGGTTGTACTCTTTTGGATGTTTCGCGAGTAATGTCCAACAAAGCTTTTCGTGATTTGAAAATATCAAAATGTAAAAATCCCATCATCGTCCAGTTTTGGAAAGAGATCGCCGAGAAAGCTGGTGGGGAAGCGTCACTTGCAAACGTTGTACCGTATATCACTTCCAAGTTTGATGTATTTTTGGCAAATGAAATAATGCGACCGATCATTGCTCAAGAAAAATCTTCATTCAATATGCGTGAAGTCATGGATAATAAAAAGATTTTGTTAGTAAATCTTTCCAAGGGAAGGTTGGGCGACATCAACTCTCATCTAATCGGACTTATTCTCGTAGGAAAAATACTTATGGCAGCACTCTCTCGTGTGGATTCATTTGGTAAACCTATGAATGATTTCTTCCTTTATTTGGATGAATTCCAAAATGTAACCACGGATTCTATCGCTACTATTCTTTCTGAAGCACGCAAATATCGTCTTGGACTCACCGTTGCTCATCAGTTCATAGCTCAGCTTGATGATAAGATCAAGAATGCTGTTTTTGGTAACGTTGGTTCAATGGTAGTATTCCGTGTTGGTACCGAAGATGCTGAATTTTTGGAAAAACAATTCGTGCCAACCTTCACTCATACCGATATTACAAATCTGGATAACTTCAATGCTTATGTGAAGTTGTTAGCCGGAGGTCGTCCTGTCAAACCGTTTAATGTCGTCATTGCACGTCCAGAAAAAGGTAATGCTGAACAAGTAGATAAACTCAAAGAGTTGTCGTCATTATCATTTGGTAGACCTGGGGCAGAGGTGGAGGAAGAAGTGATGAGGAAATATCAGAAATAGGGCGGATTTACACAGTCCTTCCTAGAAGGAACATGATAATTTGCGACCACTAGACAAAATTAACCATTCATGTTAGTATGTTAAACGGCATGAAAACAAGTAGTACAAATAAAACAGATGCCATTCTCGCTCGCTTGAAAAAACAAAGGGCGCGGGGACGGATAGAACAGATCAACACCGATGCTCATCTTATTAGGCTCAAAGAAAAAGGCGACATTACGCAAGCTCAGTTTGATGATGTGACAGGTCGGCAAAAGGAGAAAAGTGATTAATATGTAAATAAAAAAATAACATAAATCAAATTAAAAGGTCCCTCACAAGCTCGGGACCTTTTTTCTTGGATTATTTACAGCAATTATTATGGTTTACGATCCAGATCAATAGGAGTAAAAGATAGAAGGGAAAGGTCTTTACTCATTTGCATAGCGAAAGCGTCACCTCGGATATGTTGTTGTATTGTCTTTATATCCGCTCCAGCTTCTTCTGCTAATTTTTGAATGACTGCCAGAGTGTTTTTGTGCACTTCAAGAGAAGTTGTCGCGCGTTCCATGATCTCTTGCTTGTTTTGTTTATTGGCTTCAACTATGACCTTTTCCAATCTATTTATAAATACTGACAATTGAGCTTGTATTTCTCCGAAAAGGACGAAACGAAAAGGGTCTTCTTTTATCTCATTTCTAACCGATTCTGTTATGGCAGAACCGTTCATGATTTCAAAACTGTATGATACTAGACGCTCTAGAGACTCGTGTCCAGCTCCTACTACAATTCTTGGTAATTTAAAATTCTTAACTTGACCTGTCTTTTCTGATTCAAAATATTTGACTGCTGGTGTATAGCCAAGGTCAATGTCATCAAATGTTCGGCGTAACTTTTCTCCGATATCATTTGTGCCCGTGGCAAAATCTATGGCGAAACCGAGATGCTCTGAATGCTTGGGATCAATCTCAATCTGAGCGACAGAATCTATACCTCTAACAAAGTCATCGTATTGTGAAGTTACGATCATTTTGACTTTTTCAGCAAGCCAACCATAATTTTCCATTACATTACGAAATGCGAATTCTGCCGCTAAACCTCTTTCAGATTGCTCACGTCGTTCTTCGTTTTGAGAATTCCTCCTATTTTCAAATTTATGTTTAAGAACGTCACAAGTTTTGATATCTTTATCAATCTCTTGTTCACTAAAATGTTTATGACCTCGGAAACTTTCTAGTTTGATACGTTTCTCGTCTATTTCTTCGTTTACTTTCTCAATGTCCAACAATTCCTTGACACCAGCCTCTTCTGTAGATTTGAATGATTCCATATTATTATATTATTATAAAGGCATTTCTCCAGTTTCTATTTGGTGATGTACGTCTTCAAGTGTAATGTTCTTTATATTACCTTGAAATCTTGGGTGTGTTTGAAATGCGGGGTTATGGACGATATCACTAAAAGCTTTTGACCATTTTGAATTGTTTGCCCATTCAAATGTAATACTTTCCAATCGGTCATGATCTAGTGTTTCTTCTGGATGTTCTGTTACGAATTTTTCTACCGCCAGTTGCATCTGACGAAGGTTATAATTGCTCGATGGGGGACCGTCTAGAAGTTTATTAATTTCAGCACCAACATCTTTTGCTTTAGGTGTTTCTGCTGGTGATGATTCTGTGTAGTTCATGGCTCAATAATACACCTGATTGGAGTTGTTGTTAAATGTATGTGTATGAAAGTAAAAAAATTAGGCCGCCATTCAGTTAAGAATGACGACCTAGTGAGGCGGGAGATTACCTGTGGTAACCGTACACGCCAGAATGTTGTTGTCGTGGTGCCGGCGCCTGTCGTTCGGTCTTGAGACCGTACGTGTGCGCCGTCCTCTCCATAAAGTACCGTTGAGAATTCATTGGTACCGTTATGATCGGGTACCCGGAGTGAGTGGGTACAAATCGAGGAGACGGTTGACATGGCGCCGGTGCCACATAGACTCGTTGCACTGGAGCGTAACTATAGACTGGTTGATGAACTACAACAGGTCGCGCTGGGACATATACGACTGGCGGAGGAGTCCGACAGAACGAAGATCCGTTCCCGCTACCAATCCGGACACTAACCCCGAAGCTCAATTGGGCTTGGGTAGTATTGGCCATAGCCAATAGAACAACCGCAAAGCAAGCAGATTTAATCAAAGTTTTCATTGTACAATCTTTCTCTTTTATCCCAAGGTTATCTTGAGATTTCTGTTACCATTATAGCATGTTTAATACCCAAAAGTCAAGCTCATTTTTGACCCTACTTGAAAGAACTGTGGAAAACCTATACACTGCTTGGGTAGTAGAAAGTAGGGTTTTGTAGGGGCCTGCCCTGCGAAGCTCTGACTGTAAAGAAGAGCGAAGCCCTCCTTCGTTAAAACTACGAAGGGTAAACAGGGCCTTATCGTCTAATGGTTAGGACACGGCCTTCTCAAGGCTGTAATCCGGGTTCGACTCCCGGTAAGGTCACAAATTTTTTAGAGCTAAGTAGAGCCAAATATTTTTTATACTAAAGAACTTATACACTGTTCAGGTCTATTTTTGTATTGTAAAGTTACGGTAATATGAAAAATTTACAGAAAGGTTTTGTTGTTCAAAGTATAATTGGATTATTAACTCTACTCCTTATTGCTGGTGGGGCATATTATGCAGGGACGTTAAAAAAATTGACTTCTATAATTGATAAAGATTTCGTTGAAGATAGTAATATGGATAGTTTAGTACAAGAGAAGGGAGATATCCTTATTAGACAATTACCTATATCAACATCTACACTAAATTTAGTAAACGTCGAATTGCTCCCAACTCCTCATAGGGGAGCAAATATAACTGAGTTTTCTTTAGGACAAGTTTTTGAGATATCTACGATTTTTAATATGAGCAATAGTTTGTCAGAAATTGATCTAAAAAATATTAATATTGAAGTATCGGTACCTGACGGTCGTGTCGTAGCTGTTATTGAACTTGAATGTGAGAAAACTCAAAATATTTTCTATTGTGCAAATAATGTGTGGAATACGAGTAATTTACAAAGCGGGCAGAAGCAGTATAAATTTAGTGTAAGTGGCACAGATTCACTTAAGAAGAAAGTCCTAGGTTCTATTGTCCGCGAATTTACATTTAAGGATGTATCAAAAAATTTATGTAAAGCAGTGTACTCTCAAAACAATATTGATAATGTTAATGAAAACAAATTTAATTTAGTTTTTGTTGGAAGTGGATACTCTAATGTAATTGGAGAATCATTTTCAGAAGTTTTCACAAAAGTTTCATCTAAATTAATAGATCTCAATGCTATTGGCCATGGACTTTTTTCCATTGATCCTTTCAGAGGTAATAAAGATCTTTTTAATTTTTGGTATATAGATAAATCATATCCTCTTGAACAATGTACGCTTATAAATAATTCTTGTCCAAGAGAAGACATTTTAAAATTAGCTGAGAATTGTCAATACCCAAATTCTTATGTTGTGGAGGTTCATGATAGAAATGCATACGATCAAGAGGTTGGGGCTTCAGCCAGAAGTATTGTGGTTGCAATGCCGTACTTCAAGTTTTCAGATCCTACACAATTCGCAGATATTGACTCTCTCCAAAGAACATTTGTTCATGAATTTGGGCATACTTTTTCGGATCTTGGTGATGAATATGTGCTTTTTCCTGAACAAAAATCGACTCCTGTCCAGATAAATATTCAGAAACTGAAGTCGATTTTTCAAGCCCAGAAAAATATTTTTTATGGTACTTTAAATGAATGTCAAAAAGAAGCCCCTTGGCGTAACATTGCCGGCACAGGATGCTTTGAAGGGGCTGGGAAAATTGGTTTTAATGCTTTTAGACCGACAGAGAATTCCCTGATGCGTGATCAATTTCTTGATCCGTTTACTTTTGGGGCATACAACTCTTCTCTTATTATTAAGACATTTGATCATTTCCTAATTAAATCAAAAATAATAAATAGTGAGAATTTGTAGTCCTGAAAGCTACGCAATAGGGTCACAGAATTATGTTATAATTGGTCTTATTAGAAAAACATAAAAAATCATGAGTTCATCTTTTAAGGGTATTATAAGTGTTATTATTTCTGCTATTTTCTTTTTCCCTTGGGTGTGGATGGGTATTTTCCATATTAAGTTGCCTGCTCTTGTGGCATTGATGATTGGATTGGTTGCGGCAATTATCGCCGTTATGTTTGGATCTCAGGCCAGAAAGGGAGGTTCTAGAATATGGGGAACAGCAGGTCTGACATTGGGGATAATTTCTACGGTCTTGAATGTGGTCAATATAATTGCAGTTGCTTTAAGCCGTGCGTAAAAAACTTATTGTTATCGCAATAGTTAGTTAAAGTAGCGTATACTCCTCATAATATTTATGGTTTATATGCGCTGATATATTTTGTGTCATTTTTTATACTTTTCTATCTTTATATTTTTTTAACAAAATAAAGGTCAATAATACCTTCTATATTTATGGTATGATTTAATTTATGTAATGGTAAGAGATAAGACATGAGTAAAATTAACATCACCAAACCACATAAAATCATTTTAACATCTTGTTTTGTTGTTATAGTACTTGGTGTTGTGGCGTATCTTTTCTCAAGAAATGTAAGCTCACCTGTCTCAGAATTTGTTTCAACTGATACGGTTGTTGTGGCAACTACATCGGATTCATTGATGGTATCTTTGGTGAACATGACGACAACTGTTGTTGATACAACAGATTGGACTAGTGGCTCTGATTCCAATTTTGATATTTCATTTAAATATCCTACGAACTGGGTTATATCAACGACTAGTGATAAAAGAGGTATCTACTCCTTAACTGTTACTGATTCTTCGTGGGGTAGTGATTTTAAAAATCAGGTTAAGATATCATTTACGAGTCATCAGAATTGCAGCGGAAATGGGTATGATCAACCTGAAATTTTGGGCTTAAAAGTAAGCGATGGTAAGTGGAGTTACAACAAAACATCTATAGGTAGGACACTTTGTTTCCCAGATAAACAATTTTATATAAGAATGACGGCTGTTTCGGCTCAAGCAAAAAATATAGCCGAGCAGATACTTTCGACTATAAAATTCAATCCGGTAGCTGAAAATTCATGGAAGAAATTCTTCGATAGGACTTTGGGGTTGGAGTTTGAATATCCTGCTTATTTGGGACATGTTATCGTCGAAAAAGCAAATTCAATGAGTTGTCCAGAGATGAAGACGTACGCTCGGAATGGGCAATTGGAAGCAGAGGATTATCTTATCTGGTTTTCAAACCTTCAGCATATCGGTACAAGTACGTCTTATGTGGAATACTATATTCCTCTCATAAAAACCGAAAACAGTACGATGGTATGCGGAATTGATTTGGTTGAGCTTCGTAAGAATTTAGCTTCGAATCCTCAGTATCAATCATCAGCATTTCCACAATTGTATGCCACGGATGCTTATGTTTCGACTATAGGTACTACCATTGGGACGTCTGCTAATCAGTTTTATACTTTATATTTTATAAAGCGTAATTCTATGGTAGTTATTCAGCCAGATATCAGGTTTATGCCGGTTGCGAATTCGAATGAGGAAAATGAGATAGTACAGAAGGAAACTACGAAGGATATGTATTCTTCAATCATTAATTATGTACTTAAGAGTGATAGTGCTAAGCCGATAAGGAATTACATGGATGATTTTAAAAAGGTTGTAGCTAGTATGAAAATCGTTGATTAAAATATAATCCACATAAATTTTTAAAGATGTGGTAAAATTTAGTCCATGTCAAGTTTAAAAGAAAAATCATATTATCTAATAGCGAACATTTGGATTATGGTCGTAATTGGATTTGGTGTGCTTTTGTATGGAAAAGCTTTTAATTTTATTACAGGCCCAATAGCTGAAACTTTTGATAATATTTCTTTGTATATTATCTCTGCACTTTTCATATTTATCATGGTTGGGCACGTAATCCTTGCTAAGAGAAATGGCAAAATTTCTGAAATTTTTATTGAAGGAGGTTATAGTGGGTACTCTTGTTCGTGGACAATAGATGAGAATAAGGATTTTGAAGTATTTTGGGGCACAATAAAAACCTGGCTTTTTATGATTGCTTTGTATGTTATCGGTATAATTTTTCTTTTCTTCTTAGGTAAATGATTCAAGCGATATCTTTATTTTTTTATGTAATTTCTATCAGTCATCAATTTTGAAAGCCAACCTAATGGTTCACACTCTCAAAATAAAAAGCAAAGAGTATTTCATCTTTGCTTTCGTGTGAATTGATCTAGTTTTTTTAGATTGCTTCAATGGTACTTCCGTAGACATCAAAGCCTTTGCCTATTGTCAGAACCCCACTATTTCTTGTTTCGATCTTGAGCTCCCCATGATCGAGAATCAGGGTACCTGTAAGGTCTCCGGTCCAGTCGCCCTCATTTTCTACATGGAACGAGACTCTTTTTCCAATAAGCGATCTGTCTGTAAACCTAAAGATGCGCTTGGTCATCGGTTTGGCCACCGGTATTCTACGTTTTTTAGTTTTCATACATTTCTTAAGTCTGATTGCATTATGTACATTCACTACGACTAAGTCAATGGTAAGAGTTTTTTGATATCTTCTCTGCTATACTTTGATTATGATAGACATCCGTAAAAGAGTCATTGAAGTCCTGAGCAACACTCATCTTATGAGTTTAGGCACATCAGATAAAAATGGTGTTTGGGTTGCGGATGTCATCTTTGTATACGATGACGATTTGAATATTTATTGGTTATCAAGTCCAGATTGCAGACATTCAAAAGCTATAATGGAAAATGATAAAGTTTCTGGAACTATTACTCTCAGCACTAATAAAAAAGAGCCAAATCTCGGTATTCAATTTGAAGGAAAGGCAGAAAGATTGGAAGGTGTTAGAATTGATCTGATTGCTAAGCATTGGACAAAGAGAAGTCATAGAATTCCTGACATTTGCAAAGCTTTAGAAGTTTTAGATGGTGATTGTTGGTACAAATTGACGCCAACAATGATTGGGCTTATTGATGAAAAAAATTTTGGTTTTGATAGACAAGAGTTGAAAATAGTCTAAAAAATAACCATGAACATAACAATAATCTCCCCGGGAAAACCAAAAAATTATCTAGGTGAAGATGTTGTTTTGGAGTATACGTCACGCATTGCTCATTATTCTCCAATTGAATGGAAATTTATATCGCCATCGGATATGAAGGAAGAAGGTGAGAAAATGATGAAAATTATTCCTGACAATTCCTACGTAGTTTTACTTGATGAAAAAGGGAAGTCACTTGATTCTATAGGTTTCTCTGAATTTATAGGTAAGCGTCTGAATGAAAGTGTAAAAAACTTAGTTTTTATAATTGGTGGTGCCTACGGCATTGATGATAAGGTCAAAGAAAAAGCCAATTTTTCCATATCACTTTCGGCACTCGTTTTTCCACATGAACTTGCAAGGAGTATTTTATCGGAGCAGATATATAGAGGTTTTACGATACTCAAAGGTGAGAAATATCACCATAAGTAGGCGAGTAGCAATATTGAACTAACCCTTTTCTGTAAATTCAAACTTCATAAAATGTGACGGATTTTCCGTCACATTTTCATAAGTTGTTTAAGTAGAAAAGTGCTCTGGTTTAGGCTCGGGTTTTTCTTTTTGAAACATGATATTATTTAATAAAGTTTTAAATTTCTATTTAAATGAAGACAAATGATTTTAGTCCAATTCCTCGTGATTTCTCAGAGATTTTCTTGATTGTTGTTAACCTGTTACCTTTGTTTGGTGTATGGTTTTTGGGTTGGAATTTACCAGATGTATTTATTTTGTATTGGGCTGAGAGTGCTATTATAGGTTTCTTTTGGTTTTTTAAATTAATTTGTGCATTTATTTTAGATAAGACTAAGTTTAAACGGTTTCCTAAGTTATTTTTGTTTTTCTTATTTCTCTTAATACATTTTGGCGGTTTTATGTTCGGCCATTTGATTGCTATACTTTCCGGTTTGATATTTAAAGGCAAAGGAGTTGAACTTAGTGTGATGTTTATTTATTTTAAAGACACTATAATAACACTCTTAATACCGCTTGCACTTCTTTTTATAAGTCATGGAGTATCCTTTGTGCAAAATTTTATCTTGAGTCAAGAATATAAGGTGTGGATAGAAAGACAAGATAAAATTAAATCGATTCCTCCGTATGGCAGAATCATAATAATGCACATATCGGTATTTTTGATCGCGTTTTTAATGAACGCAGGTGAAGTATGGTTACCACTTTCATCGTTATTAATAATTTTTACAAAGATTTTTACGGATTTGAGAGCGCATAGAAAAGAACATCAAAAAGTAATACGACAAGGAACAATTTAATACAAAAAAAGACCGACCTGTAAGGATCGGTCAATTCGGAGCAGGGGGATCTAGTTTAGGCTTATCACAAACGTCCTGTTTCTGGGAATATTTGAGACGGATTTGTGCAGTATGACTCCGGCCGGAAGACATAATACACTTGGGATAATCGGGCCACTTAACTCGGAATTGACCAGCCTTCTGGTCAACTGTTTGATTTATATCAGAATATTTCTATCCTGACATCATCCTATTCTTCGCAAAACAATAGTCCCGCCTCGCTTTAGCGAAATCGGAATAACTGTAGAATAGAATTAAGCGGTCATTTCACCTGATGTTGGAGATTTCCCACGACACCTCTTTTGCACGTTTTGCATTCGCACAGGTAAGGGGTTTAGCCTGTTCTCTTTTTAAAGGAGAATCGAATAATCTTTGTTCAAAGAACCATCCTGCCAATGGTTAGTATATCTACGACTTATTTTTTGTCAATATTACCTCCAAGCTCCAATAATAGCCCCGCCAATAGTGAGAACCACCAAGTTGTTGATGGCATCTATGAGAACTAGAGTGAATGATTCTCTTTTCCAAAGAAGTCCAGAAAGTAAAGATGGAATGACAAAACCTAGCCAGACCAATAATCCCAAGAAGGCACCATCGGTGGAACTTCTAACACTGGCCATACTGATAAGAAAAGCCAAGACCGAGAAAGTGATGAGGGTAATGAAGAATTGAGCGATGTATGATTTCCAAACAGTTTTTGGATTTATAGTTTTCATATCGGTACCGGATAGGGCAACCCATTCTTTACCGAATAGTATAGGGGAGTACCAGAGTGAGCTTATGGCGAAACTTGCTAGAGAAGCGACTAATATTGGCAGATAATTTATAGGGTTCATGTTGGCTAATTTGCTATATTATTTAGTATGTTAGAATGGTAGCATAACTTTTTATAAAAATGAAAACAAATAAGGGTTCATCATCAGCTTTTATATTTATCATTGTAGGTATTATTGGCCTAGTCATTTTGACATATTACCTAGTATCAACAAAATCAGTACCAAGTTTTGATGATTATGTACAGCAAAATTCTAGTAAGCTCAGTACTATTTCAGTGGGAGCTCCAAATGGAACCATCAATACCTTTGTCGCTACAAGTTCAGATGATCAAGAACTGGGCTTAGGTGGACGCGATTCAATATCAAAACAAGAAGGTATGATTTTTGCATTTCCTGATTCTGCAAGTAGGGGATTTTGGATGCAAGATATGCTATTTCCGATTGATATAGTCTGGATTCGTGAAGACAAAACTGTCGCTAGTGTAACTTCCGGTATCGCAACTAGTACTTACCCAGATATTTTCTTTCCTACTGAACCAGTTATGTACGTACTAGAACTTAATGCTGGTTCTGCAAAAGATTTTGGTATCGCTACTGGAACTCCTCTTCAATTTGTGATCTAACTCACTATCCACAGTTTTTTTAAGTGAGACTTGGATGTACAATGATCTCAAGAATCAAAAAATAATTTCTTCGGTCGATACGAAAAAATTATTGTTAGTTGTCAAAAAAATTATTAGCAGAGGAAAAGGTTAATCCTTTTCTTTCGTCGTCCCCGGAAGATTGTGTAAATAACAAAATTCTAGGTCGCCGGAATAAGTACGCAGCCGCCTGCGCACCAATTATGCCCAAAAAGAAAAAAACAACCGCCAAAGGAGCGGTCAAGGCTCCTTCTGTCCCCACAATTATTAAAAGAGATGGTCGAATAGTGCCTTTTGATCTAGAAAAGATAGTTACTGCTACTTGGAAAGGTATGAATGCAGTCAATGAAGGTTCTTTGGAAGAAGCCAGAGTTGTCGCAAACCAAGTTTATGCTGAACTTATCCGCATCAAGAGGAAATTTAATAATTTCATTCCAACAGTTGAAGGTTGTCAGGATATAGTTGAGCAAGAACTCATGCGTGCTGACTATGTGAAGGCTGCAAAACATTACGTTTTGTATCGTGAAGAACGTGCAAGACTTCGTGCTGTAGGTTTTGAAGTTCCAGAACATGTTCGCAAGCTTGCTACCGATTCTCAAAAATATTTCCGTAATGCTTTGGGCGAATTTGTATACTATCGTTCGTATTCAAGATGGATTGAAGCTGAAAATCGCCGTGAGACTTGGATAGAAACAGTCAATCGTTACGTTGAATTTATGAAAGTCAATCTAGGTGACAAGCTCAAGGAAAGTGAATACAAAGAAGTTCGCGAGTCCATCCTCAATCAGCAAGCTATGCCATCAATGCGTTTACTTCAGTTCGCTGGTAAACCTGCTGCAACCACAAATGTCTGTGCTTACAACTGTTCTTTTATTGCTCCAGAATCATTCCAAGATTTGGCGGAGATTATGTACATTTCTATGTGTGGTACAGGAGCAGGTTGGTCAGTAGAGAGTACAAATGTAGAACGTTTTCCTCAGATTATGATGCAGACTGGAGAAAAATTACCTACACACGTTATTCCAGATAGTAAAGAAGGTTGGGCAGATTCTCTTGCTTTGGGTATGAAGACTTGGGCGTCTGGAAAAGATATAGAATTTGATTTTACACAACTACGACCAGAAGGTGCACGTCTCAAGACTATGGGTGGCAAATCATCTGGTCCGGCTCCTCTCATGAGACTTTTGGCTTTCTCACGTCAGATTATGTTTGCTCGTCAGGGACGCCGTCTACGCAACATAGACCTTCACGATATTATTTGTATGATCGGAGATTGCGTCGTTTCTGGAGGTGTACGAAGAAGTGCCATGATCTCTTTGTCAGATCTTGGTGATGAGCAGATTCGCGATGCAAAGAAAGGTGCTTTCTACATGACTCATCCTCATCGTATGCTCGCAAACAATTCTGCTGTTTATATGATCAAGCCAACCAACGAAGAATTTCTCAAAGAATGGATGGCACTTGTTGAGAGTCGTTCTGGAGAGCGTGGAATATTCAATCGTGGTTCATTGGCAAAGACTTTACCAGAACGTCGTATCAAAGTTCTCAAAGAATACAAAGGGTATTTTGATCAAACAGGTAATCACATCATCGGTCCTATCGGTACAAACCCTTGCGGAGAGATCATTCTACAATCAAAACAATTTTGTAATCTATCAGAGATTGTCGCTCGTGCCGAAGATACCGAAGCAACCCTCATAAAGAAAATGCGTATTGCAACGATTCTCGGTACTTACCAAGCATCTCTCACAAATTTCCAATATCTTTCAAAAGAATGGAAAGAACATTGTGAAAAAGAGCGTCTTTTGGGAGTCTCTATCACTGGTCAATGGGATTGTCCCGTTGTTCGCAAACCAGAAGTTATGCGCAAACTCAAGGCGGAGGCTATCAAGATTAACAAAGAATATTCAAAGCGTTTTGGTATCAACGAATCAACCGCTATTACTTGCGTTAAACCTTCAGGTACTTTGTCTCAGACCGTAGATTGTTCATCAGGTATGCACCCAAGACATTCAAAGTATTACATTCGCCGTATTCGTATTTCTGCCACTGACGCTCTATTCAAAATGCTTAGGGATCAGGGTGTACCACATTTTCCAGAAGTAGGACAATCTCCAGAGACAGCTACGACCTACGTATTAGAATTCCCAGTCAAAGCTCCAAGTGGTTCTATATTCCGCGACGATCAGTCAGGTATAGAGCAGTTGGAATATTGGAAGATGGTCAAGGAAAATTATACCGAACACAATCCTTCAGTTACTATTTCTGTTGGTAATGATGAATGGATCGCAGTTGCAAACTGGGTTTATGAAAATTGGGATATTTGCGGAGGTCTTTCATTCTTGCCTCGCGAAGATGCTGTTTACAAGCTTGCACCATATGAGTCTATTGATGAGAAGACTTACAAGGAATTGGCAAAGCGTATGGAACATGTGGATTATTCAAAGATCATTACTTATGAGAAGCAGAATGAGACGGATCTTAAAAAAGAACTAGCTTGCGCGTCGGGAGTTTGCGAAATTGTTTAAAACTTCCAAATTTGGCACATTTTGTCGTCGCTTCGTTCGTCTTAAAATTTCTAATTTTTAATTACTAATTTCTAAGAAATGTTTAAATGTCTTGGAATTAGTAATTGGAATTTGGTCATTATTTAGAAATTAAAAATTAGTAATTAGAAATTGGTCAACTTCACTGCTTCTATGAAAAAGAAGACATTAAAAAGTAAAAAATCTAATAAGAAGAACAAGGAGATTGTCGTCGCTGTCAGTGGTGGTTTTGACCCTGTACACATAGGACATGTTCGTATGTTCAATGAAGCCAAGAAGTTGGGACATAGACTTGTGGTCATTCTCAACAATGACAATTGGTTGAAGGCCAAGAAAGGTTATGCCTTCATGAGTCAACATGAGAGAAAAGAGATAATTGAAGCTTTTGAATCTGTTGATGAAGTAGTTATAACTTCGCACCCAGAAGATCCTGCTGACATGAGTGTTTGTGATGAACTTATAAACATCAAACCACACATTTTTGCCAATGGTGGTGACCGAACAAATAAGAATGTTCCAGAAATTCCTGTCTGCGAAGAAATCGGTTGTGATATGATCTATAACATCGGTGAAGGTGGCAAAGTCCAATCAAGTTCTTGGTTGGTAGGGAAGGTGAAGGGGAAGAAAAAGTAAAATTTTGTAAAAAAAGTAGTTCCGACATAAAATTTTTCTGTTGAATAGTTCCCAAAATATTTTTTTGGAGTAAAATTACGGGGTGAATAATATTGAATCAGTTAAAAAAGAGATTACTCTTCAAGCAATAGCAAATTCACTGGAGTTGATCACAAAGACTCTAGGTAATTTTGCTACCAAAAAGGATCTTACTGATTCTCAAGCGAATTTCATTACAAAGAAAGACCTGACTGATTCTCAGGTAAATTTCGCTACCAAGAAGGATCTTGAGGCTTTTGCTACAAAGAAAGACCTCGAAAGGTTTGCTACCAAGAAAGATCTTGAAACTTTCGCTACAAAGAAAGATCTTGAGAATTTTCCCACCAAGAAGGATTTGGCTGATTCTCTTGCAAATTTCGCTACCAAGAAAGATCTTGAAAGATTTGCTACAAAGAGTGATCTTGAAAGTCTTGCCGTCAAAACAGAAGCATCCTTTGCTCGTTTAGAGGATTTGATTGACGGTCTCGCTATCATGACAAAGACCGAACTTTTCAAAGTAGAACATAGGCTTTCTGATAGGATTGATGAATTGGATAAAAAAGTTGATCGCAACCATACGTATTCGGTCAATCAGTTAGATTATATAATGACGCATTACGCTAGGAGACAAGAGTATGTACATTTTGATGGTCGTCTGAAGAAGATTGAAAGAAAGGTCTTTGCATGATGGGGATATAATATTACTTACCCAGTTGTGTTGTATTGACAGATTGCACCATTAACTGTATATTATTATGGTAGCCCTTTGATATTGATAGATGAACTATAAAACAAAATAAACTCGTGTCCGAAAGGATACTAATAAAGAAAGGTAGCAACGATGAAAAAACCATCGGTTGTATCAGTTGGTGAAAATCAGATTATTGAGGCATGTGTGACTTTGGTTACTAAAGCTACTCGTAAAGCGACCAGAGTAGCGATTCGTGGACTTATTGAGAGAGGCGTTCTTAACCGACAGAACATTGAGTATGTCCGAGCGCGTGGTAACGAGGTGGTCGCCAGGATCACTGTTCTCGTGAAAGAAAGGTTTGCCGAAATCGCTGAGGATACCGTCGTCACAATCCAAAGTTGCCTCAAACGCATCTTTGAAGGAAAAAAGATTGTCATCGCCAAAACGAGCGGGAAGGAAAATCTCGCTAACGCCAAGGATGTCTTCACAGGTTGGGTTGATCCAAACTTCGTGAACTACGGTTGTGACGTGGAAGATAAACCGACCGTTGAGACACCGGTAGAAGTGTTTGAGATGGTGGAGGATGGCGACTTCGCACGAATATTTGGTGGTTTTAACGTCAACCTCGATCAGTTGTGTTTATCACAACACCAGATCAAGGAGTTTGTGAAGAATCACCGCGATAAACTCCGTACGGATGGTTATGCAACGTTCTTCCTGTTCAAAGTCGGCAAAAAGTTCTTCGTCGCGAACGTGTACTTCGATGACGCGGGGCGTCTCAAGGTCCGCGTGCACCGCTTCTCGCACGACTACGGCTGGGATGCCGCGAACCGTCATCGCGTCGTAGTCCCGCAACAGAAACTTGTAAGTTAGTTTTGAACCTTTGTCCGCCAGCTGGCGGACTCAGTCCCTCTGACTCTTGTCATTTATTTTGGCAAATCAGAGGGATTTTTTGTTGTTGGGATTACTCGTTGTCGGAATTGTATTTTAATTAGACCTATCAAATACTCATCTTGTCAAGCCTTTTGAGATATGCTAAACTATCTTTAGTTGTACCAGACAACCGCGTTTTGCTTGGCGAAAGCTAGGTAGGATGAGGAAAGTCCGAACACTGGTCTAGAGAAATCTAGACAGCAAGTAGCGGGTAATACCCGTCGGGTTAATAACCAGAGGTGCGAACAGAAACGCTGGATCCGAAAGGTGAAAGCTCCATCGCAAGGTGGATGAAGTTCATGGCAACATGAATATGCAACGGCTAAATCCTTACTTCAGTGCAAGGTCGTGTTTCTTGGCTAACTTGCGAAAGCGAGTAAGTTGAGGAAAGAACCGCTTGATCCCGCACGTAAGTGCGAGACTAGATAAATGGTTGTCACTGATATGTTTACATATCAGAACAGAATTCGGCTTATGGTATGACCAAAATGAAAAACTCGCCCTTACCGGGCGAGTTTTTCTTTGCAGAACATTGAAACTAGACATTGAAAAGTGGATTATCTGTGGATTAGTTGGTTTTATTTTTTATATTTCTGTTATAATGACAAGGTTATAAATAATGCATTACACATCTTATGAATAATGAAGCAGTTCCTCAACCTTCCAATCGATTGGAATCAATCGGTTTTTGGGTTTTCTTAGCAACTATAGTCTTGGCACCACTTGCTTTTTGGCCTAGCCCTTACATCTCGCTTGATTTGGTAAAGACTTTTGTCATAGCTTTTGGGACAATAATCTCTGCTATACTTTTTATCTTTATAGCTATAAAAGAGAGAAAATTGGTTTTACCACCAAAGAGTCTTACGCGAACAAGTGTTCTCGTTGTGGTGTCATTGATAGTATCTTCATTACTTAGTATTCAAGTAGCAAAGTCCTTATTTGGACAAGGTTTTGAAATTGGTAACGCTAGCTTCATTATACTTATGTTCTTGGCAGGTCTAACCGCTTTTACCATAATCTCACGTCAAAAAGATCGTGCCATAGTTCTTTATGTAGGAATAGTCGCTTCTTATATTGTTGTCTTTATATTCCAATTACTCCGAGCTATATTCGGTCCACAGTTTATGACTTTTGGAATTTTTAGTTCAGCTACCTCATCTATGGTAGGTACTTGGTATAACTTGGGTACGTTCTCTATGCTCGTAGTTATTCTCTCATTGTTAGCTTTGTCATTGTTAAAACTCTCTTTTAAGATGAAAGTAGTTTATTGGGTATTGTTGGTACTTTCAGCGTTTGGAACTTTGGTCAGTGCTGGTTTCAAGACATGGCAGATGATCGCCACGATCATCTTACTTGGGCTTTCAGTATTTCTTTCTTTTGAGAAGTGGAAATCGGTTAGGAAATCAACCGTTGAGAGTAAAACCAAATCATTTTTCAAATCTCTAGCATGGATACCTGTCGTTTTGTTTATCATATCTGCAATATTCACATGGCAGATCCCAGGGATAATACAACCAGCTGTTGCAAAATTAAGTGCAGGATATTCAGAATTAGTCCTACCATGGCAAATGACTCTTGATGTTAGTGCTTCTGCTATCCAAAATTATCCTCTATTCGGTGTCGGTCCAAATCACTTCAATCAAGCTTTCTTGGCTTACAAACCGACTCAGATCAATACCACCAATTTTTGGGGAGCCGAATTCCAAAACGGTTTTGGTTTGATACCTACATTTGTCGCTACTCAGGGTTTGGTCGGAACAATCCTATGGATACTCTTGTTTGTCTTCTTTGGGATCTTATCGGTACGTATATTGAAGAAATTACCAGAAGAATCAGATGAGCGTTTTATGGTACTTTCTTCGTTCACTATGTCAGTTTTCTTGTGGTTGATCGCTATTGTATCGGTACCATCACATACTATTCTCTTCTTTGCTTTTGCTTTGACAGGTATATTCTTTGCTGTGTCGGCAACTGCAGGATCTAAGTCTTATTTACCGGTGGTTGGTTCAAAGATGTACAAGATTTTCCCTTCAATCATGGCTGTCGTCGTACTTGTCTTGGTAGTCTGGGGTATTGTATATATGAAGAAAACTATTGCACTATCATATTTTGGTAGTGGAGTAAAAGAACTAACTGTGAGCGGTAACGCAGAAAAAGCCAATGCTTATTTTACAAAAGCAATAAAGTTTGATGAATCAGATATATATTGGAGAGCAAAAGTTGAGACAGCTTTAGCTTCTGCTCAAAAGTTGGCCGCTACGGTAAATTCAACGACTCCAGCTTCAACTACTCAGGCAGTGGTAGTACAGATAGGCAATGTTTTAAATCAAGGCTTGATTGATGCTAGAAAAGCTATAGCTTTTGATTCTACAAATTATTACAACTATCTATCCGAGGCTCGTATTTCTGAGGCCACTGCAGATATTCAAATAAAAAGTGGATATGAGAATGCTATCAAAGCCTACAATTCTGCTATAAATATGAATCCGTTCAACCCTTCTATTTATCTTTCTTTGGCAAGTTTTGAAGCAAGACAAAAGAAGTATGATGATTCTATTAGAGATTTGGGCAAAGCTCTTCAAGTAAAAAATAATTATCTGGATGCAATATTCTTGCTTTCACAGGTCTATGCCGCCAAGGGTGATATTGTCAACGCCGTTACAGCTGCCAAAGTTGCTGTTGAACTCAATCCTCAAAGCCCTCAACTTTTGTTCCAGCTCGGAATTTTGGATTACAATATCAAGGATTATGCTGGAGCGGTACAAGCACTTGATGGGGCAGTCAAAATTCAGAAAGATTATGCCAATGCCAAATATTTCCTAGGTTTATCTTATGCACGCTTAAACAATATTGTCGGCGCTGTCTCACAGTTTGAAGATCTAGCAAGAACAAATCCAGAAAATCAAGAAGTTGCTCTTATATTGGCCAATCTGAAAAATGGCAAGTCTATCTTTGCTGATGCAAAAGCTTCTGCTCCAGAAAAGAGAGCAAGCCTACCTATCAAAGAGAAGAGATAGTAATAAAGTGTGTTAGAATGGTTCTACTATGGTAAAGCGTTGGTTTTCTTTTATAGGACAAGAAATACGCGGCCTGCATGAGGCCGCTTATCTCTTGGCTATATTTGCAATGCTTTCACTTGTCCTCGCTCTTGTTCGTGACAAACTTTTGGCTTTCACTTTTGGTGCAGGACATTCTCTAGATGTATACTATGCCGCTTTTCGTATTCCAGATCTTATCTTTGCTACCATCGGTTCTCTGGTCTCAGCTTCAATACTCCTACCGTATTTTATAGATAGATTTGAATCATCAAAAGAAAAAGGTAAATCATTTTCAGATGGTATCTTCACCGTATTTTTTGGTGGAATGATAATTACTAGTGCGGTTATATTTTTTATAGCACCTTGGATTATTCCGAAAGTCCTACCTGGTTTTGCTAATGATCCATCTCTGCCAGACCTGATAGTTTCTATGAGAATAATGCTTTTGTCGCCTTTCTTCCTTGGTCTATCAAATCTGTTTTCTAGTCTTACTCAAATGCGTTATCGTTTTCTGGTTTATGCTTTGAGTCCAGTTGTCTACAATGCAGGTATTATCGTTGGCGTTATGTTTGGTTATCCTGTATTTGGTATTTCCGGTTTGGCAGTAGGTGTAGCTATAGGAGCATTTTTACACATGGGTATACAGGTTCCATTTATGATTCATGAGAGGTTGTTACCAGTATTTACTTTTAAAATCAATTGGTTGGATATAAAGAAAATAGTTACTACATCTCTACCAAGAACTATTACTTTATCAGCCAATCAGTTGGCATCGTTTATTTTAGTTTCTCTGGCATCTCTGATGGCTACTGGGTCTATATCAATATTTAGTTTTGCTTTCAATCTTCAATCAGTTCCACTGACTTTGATTGGTGCTAGTTATTCTTCAGCAGTTTTTCCTACACTTTCACGTTTGATTTTCAAGGGTAATATTGTTGAATTTAGATCAAAGATGATTGCTGCGGCGCAACATATTATTTTCTGGTCTATGCCGTTAACAGTTTTGTTCATAGTTCTACGTGCGCAGATAGTGAGAACAATATTAGGTGCAGGAAAGTTTGATTGGGCCGATACTAGGATGACAGCAGCAATGTTGGCAATATTTACATTTTCTACGATTGGTCAAAGCCTCGTAATTCTTTTTGTTCGTGCTTTTTATGCAGAAGGAAAGACTGCCAAACCACTTCTCATAAATATCGTCTCTGCTTCATTCATGGTCTTTTCTGGTTTTGTCTTGTATCGTCTTTATGATATTTTCCCAATCTTTAGATTCTTCATTGAAGATTTGCTCAAAGTCGGTGGTCAGACAGGTACAAGTGTTCTAGTCCTAGCTATAGCATTTAGTCTTGGTACTGTTTTGAATACCATTCTCCATTGGTGGACTTACGAACGCACTCACCCTGGTTTTACTAGACCAGTCTTCGCCACTTTGTTCCATAGTTTTGCCGCGTCAGTTATCATGGGTTATGTAGCTTTCCTTAGTCTGCGTCTCTTTGCTCTAGTATTTCCGTTGACAAAAGTTTGGGGACTATTTTTACAAGGATTCTGTGCCGGCATAATGGGGCTTATTGTCTTGGTACTTGTACTCAAAATCCTAAAGAATAAAGAGTTGGAAGACGTTATAACGACTCTTCATCGTAAGATTTGGAAGACTAATGTTCCTCCTGCAGAAGTGGAGCATATATAGTGTTAATATCTTTTATATAATATTTTTGCTATATTCAAAGAATGAATCAGACCTTTATACGCAATTTCTCCATAATAGCGCACATTGATCACGGTAAATCAACCTTGGCTGATAGAATGCTGGAAGTAACTGGTACTATTGAAAAGCGTAAAATGCAGGATCAGGTTCTGGATTCTATGGAATTGGAAAGGGAAAGAGGGATCACTATCAAGATGCAACCAGTTCGTATGAAATGGAAAGTTGATGGTCAGGAATATATCATGAACCTTATTGATACTCCTGGACATATAGATTTCTCTTATGAAGTGTCACGTTCTCTGAAGGCTGTAGAAGGCTCTATTCTCCTCGTTGACGCTACTCAAGGTGTTCAAGCACAGACATTAACCACTTTGAATATGGCTAGGGAAGCTGGGCTAAAGATTATCCCTGTTGTAAGTAAGATTGATTCACAATTGGCAAGGACAGACGAAGTTGTTACAGAGGTCTGTCAGCTTCTTGGTTGTGAAGTAAGTGAAGTCATAAAAGTCTCTGGTAGGACCGGTGAGAATGTTCCACATCTTTTGGATGAAGTCGTAAAGAGAGTTTCTCCACCAGGAGGTAATACTGGACATAATTCAGGTGAACATAGTGAATCTGTTCAATCTAATGTTTTTTGTTCTCTAGTTTTTGATTTTCAATATTCCAATCATACGGGTGTTATAGTTTTCGTCCGTGTTATCAGTGGTTCAGTTAGTAGACGTGAACGCTTGGTTTTCAAAGTCGCTGGAAGGGAATTTGACGCTATAGAAGTTGGTATTTTTGCCCCAGCTAATACTCCTACGGAGACTTTGGGGGCTGGAGAGATAGGTTATATCGTCACTGGCATCAAAGAGCCCGGTATCGCTTCTGTTGGAGATACTGTCGCTTCTGTCCGCGATACCTTGCCACCTTTGTCTGGTTATCAGAGTCCTCATCCAGTAGTTTGGGCTTCTCTGTATCCAGAAAGTCAGGACGATCTTTCTTTGCTACGTCAGGCTCTCGGTCGTCTACAATTGTCTGATTCGGCTTTTACGTATGAAGAAGAGGTTTCTGGAACTTTGGGCAAAGGCTATCGTTGTGGTTTCCTAGGAATGTTGCATTTGGAAATAGTAACCGAACGTTTGCGCCGTGAATTTAAATTGGAACTGGTCGTCACTCAACCAAGTATTACTTATAATATTGAACTTAAAAATGGTAAAAAGTTAACCGTGTATTCACCAGCTCTTTTTCCAGAAGATCATGAAGTTAAAGAGATTTCAGAACCTATTGTGACAATGAAGATTATCACACCTCCTCTGTACTTGAATGGTTTGATGAAATCTTTGTACGATCATGAAGCCGAAGTTATCTCTACGGAAAATTTTGGAGATAATAGGACGATGGTTATTTTGGAAATGCCACTTCGAGAACTCATGCGCAATTTCTTTGATGAGATCAAGAGTATTTCTTCCGGTTACGCTTCTATTTCTTATGATATAACTGCCGAACGTTCGGCTGATGTTGTACGTCTGGATGTTTTGGTTGCTGATGAGCCAGTCATCGCTTTCACTAGAGTAGTCTCACGTCGTCGTGCAGAGATGGAAGCTATAACGATGGTTGATAAGTTGAAAGAGATTATGCCAAGAGAATTGTTTACTTACAAGATCCAAGCCAAAGCACTTGGTCGCATCATTTCTTCATGTTCTGTCTCCGGTAAGAAAAAAGATGCTGCGGGCACGCTCTCTGGTGGAGATATAACGAGAAAGATGAAGCTTCGTGAGAAACAAAAAGAAGGACGTAAGCGCCTCAAGGAACATGGTTCCGTCATCATTCCTCAAGAAGTTTTTGTGAAGATAATGAGGAGTGGGGAGTAATGGGGGTGGTGGTGGATGAGGTTTTTGAAGATTGGTGGATGGTGGAGATTTTATAATTTCTCATAAGTTAAGGGTTGATTATGGTTTAGGTGAGTTTTTTCGTCTTGTGGCGTTTTACGGAGACGGAGAAGGTTGCGACATTTGTTTCTGTTGTCGGTCTAATTGGCGAATTCATTGATTTTGCAGATGTTGTGGACGTAGGACATGCTCACACACCTCTTTTTTGTTACATTAAAAATGTGACGGATTTTTCGTCACTTTTCTGATGTTTAAAATTTGTGCGCAGGCGTGGCAGTGTCATTTTTATTACATCAGAAAAACGTCGAACTTTTCGACGTTTTTGATGAAGTTGTGATTTGTGAAGGTATCGGATGTTTAAGTGTTCTTGTTTTGATTGTGACCCTCCCCCCTAGGGGGGAGGGGGGACTGTGTTCGTACTTATCTAATCAATACCCCGGGGTATCAAAATGAAATTCAATATTCAACAATAGAAAAGGCCCATCATTAAAAGTGAATTTTTACACTTAAATAAATATAGTAAATACTTATCTCCAAACTGGGAAATAGAGTAGGATCATACTCACAATAACGAGAGCTCCCACTACCATAAAGCCAACACTTACGGCCTTTTTTGTTTTTTCATGAAATAAAAGCATGAATCTAGTATACTGTGAGATATGAAATACGGCAACCAATCAATCTGGAAGAAGCTCATATCGTCCCCGATAACCCTCCTCGGTTTCCTTATCCTATTTTTCTTCTTATTCAGAGCTGCTTGGAGTGTCCACGAGAAAGCCGTCTTGAGTGAACTTAAACTTAAAACTGCTCAGATAGAATTAAATAAACTAGAGGCACATCAGAGAGACTTATCAAACCAGATTGGTTATCTTTCTACTGAGCAGGGTATTGAAGCAGAGTTGCGCACAAAGTATAGGGCAGTCAAAGAAGGTGAGTTGGTCGCTGTTATCGTTGATAACAATCAAAACGTTGCAAACATTTCTGCTGTGACAGCGACAACAACTGCAACTACTACCGAATCCAATGGTTGGGGTAGGAGATTATTGCGAATGTTTGGTCTTTGAGAATAAGCGGGTATGGTTTAGTGGTAGAATGCGACCTTCCCAAGGTTGAGACGCGAGTTCGATTCTCGCTACCCGCACAACGACACGTTTTTTATTTTCATGACATATTGAAATATTTTTTGTAGGTGAGAAAATATCATCTATGAAAAATGATTTTAATAAATGGAATGAAATAAAAAAACAGATAGAAACTGACACGTGTAAATCAGAGTATTTTCCGCAGGTTGGCGAAGTATGGATGTCTACAGTTGGTAGGAATATTGGCTATGAGCAAAATGGCAGCGGCGAGAACTTCTCTCGTCCGGTACTTGTTGTTAAGAAATTCAACAATAAGATGTTTTGGTCAGTACCACTCTCTACGAAACAGAAAAGTTTAGATTTCTATTACAATTTTGTCGATCCACAAAGTAATAAGGTTTCTGCAATCTTAGCTCAGATGAGGCTTGTGAGCGTGAAAAGATTAAACAGAAAGTTATATGACATGTCACCTATAGGTCTACAAAAAGTGAAAGCAGGATTGCGGGATTTTCTGGTATAAATCGAAACCCCGCCGTTAAGCGGGGTTTCTCGGAGCCTTTCGGCACTTTGTACAATACAGTATACAGGTATTTAGCTTAGAGTCAATTTACAGGATAGTTGCTCAACAGAGTCATAATACGACATATATTTGACGAAATAGTCAAAGTGTTGACAAATACACTGCACTATGTTATACTTGTATCAGAAGGTTAAGAACATTGAGAACGGCTAAGTCTAGCTCCAAAAAGGTAAAAATTTGCCTTTTAAGAGCTAGATTTAACCAACAACAAACAACGAAAGGTTGAGTATGAATAAAACTGAACTGTTTAATGTAGCAATGGTTGTAGCGGCACAAGCGACCAAGGCAGATCCATCACTTCAGTTCTATGTGGAGTCCCCGGATGGTGGATTCCTTCTCGTTAGCTCGAATGGGTGTTGCGGCCCTTTTAAGGACGCTCAGGATGATGAGACACGGAAGTTCTATCTCCTGGAAATCAAAGGTCTATCCAATCCCAGGAAGGTATAGTGGTCTGTCCACTCGGTCGAAAGCAACCGGAGCATAGGCTCGAAACTTTCATGGATTTTCCCCGCGGTCAGCAATGATCGCGGGTTTCTGTTTTATTAACCAAACTAAACCAAAACAACCCCTTTCGGGATTGTTTTGACAGAAAAGGGCCTCTGTGAGGTCCATTATATTTTCTTACTATTTTGACTTCAAGATTTCCTTGATCCTAGACTCATCGAACCCTACGACTACTTCTCCTCCGATATCAATGACTGGTACGCCCATTTGTCCGGTTTTGTCGATCATTTCCTTGCGCTTGGCAAGATCTGTTGCGACGTTATGTTCGGTAAAAGGCATAGAGTTGGCTGAGAAAAAATTCTTGGCCAATCCGCAATACACGCAAGTTGGTGTTGAATATATTGTTATGTTCTTCATTTTATTTTTTAATAGGTGCTTATAAATTATGCGTTTCGCTGGAACGCATAGGCGTTTGTTATTTTGTCATTAATATAATAGCATAACGTGTTATAATCTAGCAACATATATGCCATATGCACATGTATTTTCGGCTTTCGTTGGTCATATAGAGACCTTTATTTCGCAAGGTGGATATTTTTTCCTTTTCATTTTTACTATATTGGAAGGTATTCCACTGTTTGGTATGGTTATTCCTGGTCATATTGCCATCATCGCTTCAGGTTTCTTGGCAAAAATCGGCACCTTGGATTTGTTATGGGTTCTAGTTATTTCTGGAGCGGGAGCAATCATCGGTGATTATATAGGATTTTATTTTGGTAGGAAGTATGGTATGGCTTTTATAGAAAAATTTCGTCCGTATTTTTTTATTACAGATGCGCATATAGAAAAAGCTCAAACTCTTTTGAATAAACATACCGGTAAAGCTTTGATTATGGGTAGATTTACACCAGCTACTCGTTCACTCATGCCATTTTTGGTTGGTGCTTCCCATACTCCGGCTGGACGTTTTTGGTTTTTCAATATTATCGGTGGGATAACATGGGTTACTACCTCTGTAATGCTTGGATATGTATTCGGTACCGCTTATCATGCTGTTGCAGGGTATATGGGCAAAGTTTTGGTCGTTGCTATATTAGTTTCTCTCATAACTATTTGGGGTTATAGATTTGTAAATTCTCGTTTTCATATTTTTAGACGTTATGAATTGTTTACTCTTATTTTGAATGTCTTGTCGTTGGGATCTCTGGCTATTATCATAGATAAGTTGTCTGATGAGACATTTAAATTAAATTTTGATGTTTGGATAAGTGTTTTTATGGATAAATTCAATCATCTTCATCCTTACTTTACAACTTTGGCTGATTGGATTTCTAATATAGGTAGTACGGCTGTGACGGCTGGTTTGGGGATTATTATCGGGGTGTACTTCCTCTTCAAAAAGAAATGGCGTTCTGGAACTATTATGCTTTTAGCTGTAGGATCTACGGGAATAGTCACCGGTCTCATGAAAGAATTTTTCCTGAGTGAAAGACCTGTGAATGCTCTCCATGCCATAGTCAATGATCCGAGTTTCCCTAGTGGTCACTCTTCTCTGGCAGCGGCTTTCTTTGTAATTTTGGCATATCTCTTGGCACCAAAGATAGAATCTTGGATTAAAAGGGAATTTATGATAGTTGTTTGTGTTCTGGCAGTTATTTTGATAGGTGTTAGTCGTCTAGTCTTGAATGTTCACTGGTTTTCTGACGTTGTTGCTGGTTGGTCTTTGGGAATATTTATGGCAACAGCCTCAATACTTTTTGTTAGATATGTAGGAGCGCTTGTTATAAAGAAATAATTAATCATGTGTGTCATTCCCGCGAAGGCGATTTAGCAAAATCGTGTCGAATGGACCGGGAATCCATGGTTACCACAAGATATAGACTGTTGATTCGTAATAATCCTGGATTCCCGCCTTCGCGGGAATGACAAAAATGCAGGAATAATAGAAATCATGTAAAATAAATGCCTATGAATAAATATAAATTAGTTTTAGTTAGACACGGCGAAAGCCAATGGAATAAAGAGAATAGGTTTGCGGGTTGGGTTGATGTGGATTTGAGTGAGAAGGGTGTAGGTGAAGCCCATTCTGCTGGTAAAGCCCTGAAAGAAGCCGGTTTCACTTTTGATTTGTCGTTTACTTCATTTTTGAAAAGAGCCAATAGGACTTTGGATATTATTCTCGGGGAAATGGGTGAGAGTAATATTGAAATCCGTAAATCTTGGAAATTGAATGAGCGTCATTACGGTTCTCTTCAGGGTTTGAATAAGTCTGAGATGGCTACAAAATATGGTGAAGCCCAAGTTAAACTTTGGCGAAGAGGTTATGATACGGTTATTCCACCTTTGACCAAGGATAGTGAAATGTACCCAGGTAGAGACCCTCTTTACAAAGATCTCAAAGAATCAGAGATCCCTTTGTCAGAAAATTTGAAGATGGTTGTAGAGAGGGTTGTGCCATATTGGCAAGAATCCATAGTTCCTGAGATAAAGGGTGGTCACAAGATTATCATTGCCGCTTCTGGTAATAGTTTACGTGCGCTTATGAAGCATATAGAAGGTATTTCTGATGAGGAGATTACTGGTATTGATGTGCCAACGGGTATCCCTTTGGTCTATGAATTGGATGAAAATTTGAAGGTCATTAGCAAGAAGTATTTGGCTGATGAGGAGAAGCTCAAAGTTGCCATAGAAGCAGTTGCAAATCAAGGTAAGGCAAAATAGTGGAATTAAATTCTTTTTTGTGTCCTAATTTTTAACCAAATTACATCACACCATAAAAGTACGGTTTTACGGCATTATTGCGATATAGGTTTTGACGAGTAGTCAACTTGGTGAGGGAAAGTAGTTTGCCCTTGAAGTGGTATTAAAATTCTTTCTGCGGGAGTTAACCAACCTGCATTAATAACATGGCAAAGCCAGTTCCTCCTCAGGTTCCACCACAGGTGCCTCCTCAGGCATAATGTGTAGTGAAATCCCCGTAACGGGGATTTTTCTATAATGGATATTTCCTTTGTTATTCATGCGAGCATTCTCATATGTAAAACACTGTAAAACACCTTTCCATACGCACAAAAGCCCGCCTGAGCGGGCTCCTGTGCCATAATGTTCACATGGTTAGAAGAAAGATTCCGAAAGTATAAAGGTGGGATCCTGACCGGCGGGGAGCCAGTGTTGTGCGGATTCCTTGTTGATTAGTTAAGGATCTTCTTCATAACGTGAACTGCATACATTGTCTTATTAAATTTAGATTAAATCAAGAGGTATCGGTGCAGAAAAAAGTTGATAACGTGGGGACAGTGAGTATTTTTCTGGGGATAGTGAATCAGGTGATGGATTTTTAATTGTAGGAAGGGTAAGTGGTGACATTTTTCTTTTTAAGATAAGTTAATTTTTTGTTATGAGTCGTGAATTTTTGGTTTGGTACGGGCTTTGATGTTTTGATGTAGACGCGGGCCGTCGTATGATCTGTCTTGATTTGAAAATACCCCCCTCCCCGGGGAGGGGGGTGGTGTCGTCGTTTGTAGATCTGATACCCCGGGGTATCAAGAAGAAGATTAGGATTACTACCAGAGTACGAACCTCTAAAAAGGTGTTGCAATTAGCCTGCAAACTTTGTTACGTTTAGAACGAGAATTCACCGCGGAGTATTTGACAGATATAATAAGTCATGCTATTCTGTAGTAAGAGTACACGTTGATTGAAACATCAGCATCAATAATTAAATACGATAGATTCTATATGCTAAACGCTAATGAAATCACAGAGCTCTTTAAGAGGTTAGAAAGAAAACATGGTGTCTATGATCCAGAATTCGATAAGAAAATTGAAGACGGTATATTAACAGGCGACATCCTTGGTCCTGAACAGCTTCGTAATTTTTCGGACGAATTTGATATTCCAGTTGATATAATCCGAACATTCTCTTTAGAACAGTTTGGGCTACTGATGGCGGAATCTTGTGATGGTGTTCAGCTTTCATTCGAAGCCGAACAAGAAATCCTCGATCAATTGGTTGAAGTAGAAAAAGCAGGTGGATTAGCTGCTTATTTAAAACAAAAGACAAAGAAGAAACAATGTCCAAGCCAGCAGCTTCTTCCCAGTACAAGACGTCGTTAGACTGTTTAATTCAAAAAACGCACAACCTTTGGGTATGTGCGTTTTCCTTTTTTTGATTTGATAATCCCGCCACCCTTTACTGCAAGAAAGCTTTTCTTCCAGGGTAAACAGCTTTTTTACCGAGAGTTTCTTCAATGCGAAGAAGTTGATTGTATTTGGCATTACGATCTGATCTTGAGAGAGAACCAGTCTTGATCTGACCAACTCCTGTACCGACAGCGAAATCAGCAATAGTAGAATCTTCGGTTTCGCCAGAACGGTGAGAGATGATAGAAGTGTAATTTGCTTTTTTGGCTAGAGTTATTGCATCGATAGTCTCAGAAACTGTTCCGATCTGATTTAACTTGATCAAGATTGAATTGGCAATATTTTTTTCTATGCCCATACCAAGTCTTTCAATATTTGTAACGAATAGATCGTCACCAACCAACTGAATCTTTGAACCAAGTTTTTCCGTCATGAGTTTGTAACCATTCCAATCATCTTCTGCTAGACCATCTTCAATAGAAATAATAGGGTATTTGCTGACAAGTTCTTCATACCAAGCAACCATTTCTTCTGAGGTAAGAGTTTTGTTGTCGCGGGCTAGTACATATTTACCATCCTTGTAGAGTTCAGTAGCGGCCACATCCATAGCGATAGCAATCTCTTTACCGGGTTTGTAACCAGCGGTATTGATAGCTTCCATAATCATGACTAGAGCAGCTTCATTGGATGCTAGAGATGGAGCAAAACCTCCTTCGTCGCCGACTGTTGTTCCTAGATTGTTCTTGTGTAAGATCTTTCTCAAAGCGTGGAAGATCTCATCGCCAGCTCTCAAAGCTTCTTTGAAAGAAGTGAAGCCGACTGGTACAACCATGAATTCTTGGACATCGGCTGCATTCTCAGCGTGTTTGCCGCCATTTACAATATTCATCATTGGTACAGGTAACTGAACAGGATTTTTGATCTTGGCTATTTTATTGAAATAGACGAACAGAGGCTTTCCCATACTTTCTGCTGAAGCGCGAGCAAAAGCCATGGAGACACCTAGAATAGCGTTTGCACCAAGTTTGCCTTTGTTGGCTGTGCCATCTAGAGCTATGAGCTTGTCATCCAACTTTCTTTGATCTAGATCTTTGCCTTTGATAGCTTTTAAAATAATCGTATTGACGTTATCTACTGCTTTTGTCACTCCTTTGCCGTCATATCTCTTTGGATCGTTGTCGCGTAATTCTACAGCTTCGTGACTGCCTGTTGATGCACCTGATGGTACAGCAGCTCGTCCGAATGAACCGTCGCTGAGTGTTAAGTCTACTTCAATTGTAGGATTGCCTCGTGAATCCAAAATTTCTCGTGCCTGAACTGATTTGATCTTTGCCATGAATGGTTTCTGAATGATTATTGTATTAATAAGGGTGATTATATAGAAAAAAAGGCTTTATGTCATCTGCACTCGCGTTGTCATTCCCACGAAGGCGATTTAGCAAAATCGTGTCGAATGGACCGGGAATCCAGTGTGTTACCACTTAGTATGCTGACTTTTAGTTCGTAATAATCCTGGATTCCCGCCTTCGCGGGAATGACAACAACAGGAATGACAAAAATTATTTTGTATCCTTAATAGTCAGCACCGGATATAGTGCCACAAGTGATATTATTCCTATAACAATGAACATATATTGAGTATCCAAGAATGTAAGACCTATTATCATGATGAGTGGAGCAAGAAAATATGAGAGTGGGCGAGTGATACGGAATGAGCCCAAGACGGCAGTATCTCTAACAGAAACTGTTTTGAAGAAATAAGTTTCCATCATAATTTCAGCAGCGGCAGCTCCTATACGAGTAACCAATAGTAATATAGACCAAATCAAAACACTTTTGATTGTAAAAAACGATAGACATATTGTTGATATTCCCATTATTGCAAAACCAATAGCCATTATCTCTTTTTCACCATATTTTTTGTCAGCCAATTTTCCTAGAGGATATTGGATAAGAGGGAATGGTATGAGCATTATGACTAAAATTATCCCTATCTCTTCCCAATTGAAACCAATATTTTTGTTTAGATAAATAGTACTGTAAACGACCATCCAAGAATAGAATGTCTGAAGGATAATGTTGGCGTAGAACAATTTCATCCAGTTCTTATTTGAAGATATGTGTTTAACCAATTGCCAAGGCGAAAGATGCATGTAATTTGGATCATGGAAACGTGGAAAATTGCGGTATATGAGATAGAGAAGAGGGAAAAGCATTGCCAGAGCAGCTACGTAAGTATTGCGATAGTTATTTGTACCATTGATGAGCATACTACCTATGAGTGGACCTATAACCCAAGAAGCGTTGAGAGTAGCAGAGTATAATCCTCTGACTGTGCCGACCGATGAACCGTCAGTATAAACTTCTAAGAATATATCCAGACAAAGACCAATTAGAGAAGAGATCGCCATTTGAATGACGAATAGAATTATCAAAGTCTGCGTTGATGTAGTTGAGATGAGTCCGTAAAACAATCCTATTTGTATGCAAACCAATAGCATAGTTGTCGTATAATTTCCTAGACGACGGATGATATGCGGAGCCAATAGGAAACCGAGAATAGAAACCGCAGAACCTATCATGTAGATGAGGCTTACTAGTTGTCCATCGGCAAATACACTCAAGAAACTTGAGTTTGAATACATGGGTATGACCATGTGCAGAGTGAAGATGAAGCCGATGACAGCGACCGTGTAGATTATATGAGAACGAGGTCTATGGATTGTCATGTGTTTCTAATATTATAACAGGAGTAAGTTAAATTTGGTACGATATTGCACCAATTTAATAATAATGTTAGATTACATGAACTATGAAGAAAGATATACATCCAAAGAACTACCGCCAAGTTATTTTCGCCGACAATTCAAGTGGCGCTAAATTCCTCGTATCTTCTACTATTGAAACAAAAGAAACCCAAAAGTGGACAGATGGTAAAGATTACCCAGTTCATTTCGTTGAAATTTCTAGTGCTTCACATCCTTTCTATACCAAAGAAGAGAAGATTATTGATACCGCTGGTCGTGTTGAGAAATTCAAGACTCGCCAATCCAAAGCCAGTTCAAAGAAAGCTTAGGCTCACACCGCACTTCAAAGTGCGGTTTTGCGTTATTCCACTATGAATATTGAACAATATAAAACCAATCCTAAAACGGCCTTTCTAGCAGGTCAGTATGAAAAATTATTGAAAGATGAAAAGGAGATGCAGACTATGGCAGAAAAGGATCCTTCTCTGAAAGAATTGGCCGAAGGCGATCTCGCTTCTATTCGTGAACAAAAGAAAAATCTTGAAGAACAGATGACTGCTATTTTGGAAGGTGACAAAGAAGAAGATGAAAAGCCAAATGAAGTCATTCTAGAAGTCCGTGCTGGTGCTGGTGGTGACGAAGCGGCTCTCTTTGCTGCTGAACTTTTGAATATGTACAAAAGATATGCTGAGACAAAAGGTTGGTCTGCAAAATTAACTGAAAAATCAGAGAATGATGTTGGTGGTTACAAGGATGCTTGTCTTGAGATAAAAGGCAAAGGTGTTTATGAAGATTTACGTTGGGAGACCGGTGTTCACCGTGTTCAGCGTGTTCCAGAAACAGAAAAGATGGGACGTATTCACACATCTACGGCATCAGTTGCTATTATGCCTATTCGTAAAAAATTCAAATATCAGCTAAATATGGCTGATGTTGAAATGGAATTCTCTCGTGCTGGTGGTAAAGGTGGTCAAAATGTTAATAAGGTTGAATCAGCTGTGAGAGTTATTCACAGACCGACTGGTATTGATGTACGTTCTACTGTCGAGCGTAGTCAAGGTGCAAATAGGGAAAAAGCTTTACAATTACTTACGTCAAAACTTGAAGCTTTGAAAGAAGAAGAAGAGGCCAAGAAATTTTCGGCACATCGTAAGGGTCAGATCGGTACAGGTGATCGCTCCGAAAAGATTCGTACTTACAATTATCCTCAAGATCGTGTGACTGATCATCGTATCAAACAGTCATGGCACAATCTCCCACTTATTTTGTTAGGTAAATTTGGTCCCATCACCGAAGCCTTGAAAGAATTTGAGAAGACAGGGAAGGTGGGGAATGAGGATGAGGAATAATTGGGTTGGGATGATGTAAAAGAAAAACCGTTGGCAGAAGTCAACGGTTTTTTGTGAGTTGTAGATTTAACAGGGTATTGGATCTTGTTCTAACGGTCTCGATTAATCCAATTTGAATTCACCGGAGATGTCGAGTGTGACCGCCTCACCTTCGCCGAATTGGTCCCAAAGATGTCGGTTAGCGATATGGGTCACGATAGAAGCGACTTCGTTGAATTCAAGCGGAGTCTTTTCAACGATGCTGTAAACTTCATTTCGAAGATCGTGGAGATCCCAGAAGAATCCCATTTTGAGCATACGAAAAGCAATCTTAGCTTCACGTTCGTTTGGTTCAGAATCGTAATGATGACCTCTGAGTTCACAGCTATGGAGGATTTCTGGGATAAGGAACCTGTTGAAGAATCCCAATAATTCCTCGCGTGGACAGCCGATACGCTGTGCATTCTTGGTTATACGTTGAGCAAACTCGCTCGGTCGGAGGTCGATACCTTGACGGCCGATTTTGAACTTCAGGATAATGAGGGCTTTCTTGCCGACTTCATGTGCACTGAGTTTTATCATACTAACCTTTCTTTTTGTTTGTTTTGTGCTGATGCTCTAGGAATCATCCTAGAACCAATACCGGCGACGCACTTATGCCGGTACAAGTAATTTATCATATTACACAATAGAAGTCAATATGTTGTCCAATTGTAGTAAACGTCAACCCCGCCATTAAGGCGGGGTTAGTGGGAAATCCCAAATTATGCTAAAAGTTTACCAAATCTGACTTCGAAGTCAAATTTTATCATTGGTGCCCCCGGCAGGAATTGAACCTACATCAAACGCTTAGGACGCGTCTATTCTATCCGTTGAACTACGAGGGCATTGAATTTTTTCTTTATCTCATTTATGAGACTTATAAGTAGTTTAAAGTATTGCGCACCTTTTGCAACTCTAATACGGCACATGCCAAATTTGAGTTTACCTATTTTTTGTCCATGGACAATTTCAATTTTTCCTATTCGTTCTGGTTTTATATCTAAAATGTTTGACCAAAACAAGATTGCTTCTCTTTTACTGATTCCATTATAGAGTCTCAAGTTGATCTTTAATTGTTCTTTTGCAATACCTATATCTTGTAAACAAGAGACGAAGACTTTGATAAGTTGCGGATCAGAATTAATTAGATTTAACTCTTTTTTCGTTCCTTCACCCCAGTAAATACCTATAAGAAGACAAAGTCTTTGTTCAAGAGATAACGGATTACCAATTAATTCTTGTGCTTTAGCATCAGCTTCATCCCAAGCTTTTTTAGCTCGTTTTTTACTTCCACCTTGTTTGGTCTTTAATATTGATATGTATTTTGAAGGAATAGGGACATTTTTGATATATTTAAATACAGTACTGGAGCCTCTCTTTGTAATCCGTCTTATTTCAGGAAGACTGTGTCCCGTTTTACGTAACGAAATAATTGAATCTATTTCTGATTGTGTAATCGGTATTCCATTCATTGGTTTATGATATTAAATTATATTAATGACGTACACTTCCGTCGGGAAAATAAATCTGTTATAGTGTTCCCATGACCCCAGAAGAGAAGTCATTATTGGAGCGCACATACAAAATGGCCGAGGAGAACAATCACATTCTCCGCGGTATTCGTAGATCCAATCGCTATGGTATAGCGGCAAAGATTTTCTATTGGGTAGTCATTATAGGTATTACTTTCGGTGCATTCTATTATTTACAACCGTATTTAAATTCAATGGTTAATCTCATTGAACAAGCACAGAAGGCAGTACAAAGTGTAAATGGTACAGTTAGTCAGGCACAGAATATTTTTGGTTCTGTAACTGGTTCAACAACGAAGAAATAGGATCTTTTAGAGGAGATACAGTAAAAATACCAACGCCAAGGTAGCTCAGTTGGTAGAGCATTCCCCTGAAGAGGGAAGGGTCACCAGTTCGATCCTGGTCCTTGGCACTACTTCATAGCATTGGCTTGACTGATAGTCATCCATGTGCTATACTATTACTAGTCAATTGAGTCTACGAAAATTATGTCGTAGGTTCATAGAGTTAGTTCTTCGTAATATAACCCATTCAGAAAGACAGATTATGACTAAAATTGTGAAAGGTAAGAAACGGAAAGCTCCACGTCGCAAACACGTTGGTTACGTGGAAAGTCCTCTCGATCGAAAAGTTGAAGATGGTGTGGCGGAGCGTATGCTTGGAAGTCTTGGAGGTATAAAATGGCTAATCTATAGAGACGGCGTGGTGGACTGGGAACAGTCTGGGTACGCATAGGTAAAGAAGTGGTTACCTAAAAACACCACTCAAAATTTCCCCGCGATCTGAAATATGGTCGCGGTTTTTTTACTCTCCAAATTAAAGTCCCAAACTTGAACCATCCAAAAGTCCTGAGTAGGTACTCATGAAGTAAGGTGCGATCATGACAACAGCAATAAGCGGTAAGACAAAGACTATAATAGTTCCTATCATTGACCAGAGAAAATATTTTCTAGTTTTTTCTGCTGAAATATAGATTTGTTCCAGAAGATTGCGTTGCTCACGAAGCTCTTTTGTTAGTTCTTCATTATTCATGCAAGAATTATAGCATATCCGTATACAGCTTCGCCGTTCGGTTATGCTGACCAAACGGCGAATATTTAGCGTGCCTGCCTAAAGGTGCTAATTTTAAGCTGTAGGGAAGATACTTCTGGATTATATGGTCATGATTTTGTAAGTTGTTAAGTTATGTCGACACATAACTACAACTAGGTTATCAAACCGAGTTAAAATCCTGATTAAGAAAGGTTAAAGAAATGATTAAGAAATTTTGCTTACCCTTAGAGTGTGACTTATAGCAATTTCAGATTTTCTGGAGTATCCATGATATAACCTCTTCCAGCAATGTTTGCTATGAGATTTGGCTTGTTACCTGTATTTATTTTCTTACGGAGATTGGTTATATGAGCCTCTACTGTATTTGAAAAAGGGTTATTATCGGCTGTCCAGACATGTTCCATAAGCATGGCTCTAGATAAGACAATACCGATATTTTTCATGAAATATTCCAATAGACCAAATTCTTTACGAGTTGGATGTATTCTCCTATTTCCTCGCCTTACAATATTTTTTTCAGAGTCTAATTCTAAATCGTGAACACGGAGTATATGATTCTTTACTATGACAGGACGGCGGGATAGGGCTTTTAGTCGTGCAGATAATTCTTGTAGTGAAAAAGGCTTTTGTAAATAATCGTCAGCACCACTTTCAAAAGCCATCATTTTTGTTTCAATACCTCCGTCTATTGTCAAAAACAGGATAGGCGTTGTCTTTCCAGCACTTCTGATCTCTCTACATATAGTGAGTCCGTCTTTCTTTGGTAAAGAATTGTCCAAAATTATAGCATCGTATTCAAAACTTCTAGCCAAGAATGAACCGTCGGCACCGTTATCTGTTAATTCAACAGTATTATTTTGGGCCATTAAATCGTTTTTGACGGTCTTGGCTAACTGCTGATCATCTTCAACAATGAGTAGCTTCATGTTGGCGTAAGTATGCGGAATCTTTGGTAAATATGCAAGTCCCGTTATGTCATTCCCGCGAAGGCGGGAATCCATGTCAGACCACAAATAAACTTTTCTTGGTAATATCCTGGATTCCCGCCTTCGCGGGAATGACACAAGAGGACCAACGGATTTGACTTAACCCCGCGATTTTGTTACCTTATGTCTACATATGGATATCAAAAAAAGCATCGAATCAATGTTTGCCTCTGGGGCGCATTTTGGTCTAGGTAAATCAAGGAGACACCCAACTCTTTCGTCATATATTTTCGGTACAAAAAATGGCACAGATATCTTTGATTTAGAAAAGACTCAGGTTTTTGTGGGAAAGGCTAAGGATTTCGTGGCTACATTGGCCAAAGAAGGCAAGACTATCTTGTACGTCGGAGGCAAGAAAGAAGCTTCTGCTAGTATCAGGATTGCTGCCGGTCTACAAAACATGCCTTACGTAGATGGAAGATGGATTGGTGGTACTATCAGCAATTTTCCTCAGATCAGAAAGCGTATAGATCGTTATGAGAGACTTATCAGTGACCGTGAGAAAGGTGAACTTGCAAAATACACAAAGCGTGAGCGTATGCTCATAGACAAAGAGATCGCTTCTTTGGAAAAGATGTTCCTAGGCATTGTCTCTTTGAAGAAGATCCCTGATGCTCTGTTCGTCATTGATCCACGTCACGAAAAGAATGCCGTCAAAGAAGCTGCCGATTTCAATATTCCAGTTATCGCTCTTTGTGGTTCAGATTGTGATATTTCCAAGATTAACTATCCTATGATTGGAAACGATGGTTCAAAGGTTAGTATCCAACATTTTGTAGACGAGATTTCAAAGGCATACCAAGCTGGCAAAGTAGCAAAAGTTTAAGCTAGGCGTCTATTTTCTGTCCGAATATAAAACGATTATATGATAAGTCCATTTTTCCTATTCTGGAAACAAGATGAAAAGTCAGATTCCGGCGGTAAATCGGAAAGTTTTGAACCAAAAGTTATCAAGCAACAGAGTTTACCAATAGAAGAGATTAAAACAAAAAAGACCATGGCTACAAAGACAATTACAGTTGAAACTATCAAAGAGCTTCGTGATCAGACAGGTATTTCTATCATGCAGTGTAAAAAAGCTCTAGAAGAGGCTGGTGGCGATTCTGCCAAGGCTTTGGTTATTTTGCGTAATAAGAGTGGTGAATTGGCCGCAAAGAAAAGTGATCGTATTTTCCATTCAGGAACAATCCAAGCTTACATCCATTCCAATGGCATGGTTGGTACTATTGTAGAGTTGCTTTGTGAATCCGATTTCGTTTCCAATACAAATGAATTCAAAGCTCTAGCACGCGATATTGCTATGCATGTAACTGCTACAAACCCTCGTTTTCTCTCAAAGGATGATATTACCGAAGCTGACAAGCAAACCGCTATGTCCGTATTTGAAAAGGAAGTCGCTGGCAAGCCAGAAGCTGTCAAAGCCAAGATTCTAGAAGGAAAGATGAATTCATATTTTTCAGAAATGGTTCTTATGGATCAACCTTTCATCAAGAATCCCGAGCTGACTGTTCAAGGATTGGTCAACAATGCTGTCCAAAAGTTCGGTGAGAAGATGGCAGTAGGTAAGTTCAAGAGGTTCAAGGTTCTAGAGGGTTAAAGTTCTAGAGAGCCAAAAACTCATGTATACATTGATAATAATATTTTATATATCATTCATAGGTATCATAACGATGGTTCTACTCAAACGTTATGAAATGAAGACCGGCAAACCTACGGTTGTCTCCAACTTGGGTCGTTCAATAGATCACATATTGTCCTCTATTTTTGCTGAGATTAAAAAGTTTGTTTCGTACCTCAATAGGAAGACGATGATTGCAATATTTCATCTTGTGGCTTATCATATTCTACTCAGGATTAGGAAGATCTATGTTGAGATCAAACATCAGACTCTTTTGAATCCTCATGGCAAGAAATTGATAGATGCTGTAAGAGGACGTGGGGAAGTCAAGAATCATGGTGCATCGTTTTATTTGAGAAGGATTTCGGATAAGTAAAAGTCGGTTTTATATTTTAAATTTCGTTTAAATTCGCCATCTTAGCTGTTTTGGTAGGTATGAGCGGGTGGGTCGTAAGGAGTAAGTGTCCAAAGAAAATTAAATTCGCCATCTTAGCTGTTTTGGTAGGTATGAACGGGTGGATCATGAGAAGTTAGTGTTCAAAGAAAATTAAATTCGCCATCTTAGCTCAGTTGGTAGAGCAACACTTTTGTAAAGTGAAGGTCCTCGGTTCGAATCCGAGAGATGGCTCCTTAGGAATACTCAGAGATAGTGATTATTAGTGTTAAGTATAATTTTTATGATTAGAAAATGCACAGGTTGTGGTGTTGTTTTGTCGCAGAGATATAAAATAAAATATTGTTCGAATAAATGCCAAGCTGATTTTCAATACAAACTTTTCATTAATAATTGGAAGGATGGTCTTGAAGATGGTGTTATTGGCAAGGACGTTAAATCATTATCAAGACATCTGCGTCGTTATTTAGCAGATAAAAACGGGGAGAGGTGCTTTTATTGTGGGTGGAATGAAAAACATCCAATAACTGGTAAGGTCACTTTAGAAATTGATCATATTGATGGTAATGCTGAAAACAATGAAGAAGGTAATTTACGTTTGTTGTGTCCAAATTGTCATTCATTAACACCTTATTTTAGGAATCTTAATAGAGGTAATGGGAGGAAGTGGAGAATGGATAAGTATAAAAAACAAGTAGCAACCCAGCCCATTTTCTGATAAAGTTATCCTTATATGGAAAACGATAAAAAGGGTCACCTACATCCCATAACTCAAATAGTTCGTGAGATTTTTTCAATATTTAGAGATTTAGGTTTTGAAATAGCAGACGGACCAGAATTGGAAGATGAATTCCATAACTTTGATGCTTTGAATGTTCCGAAAGATCACCCGGCTCGAGATATGCAAGATACGTTTTGGATCAAGGATGCTCCAGATGCAGACAAAAAGAGAGTTCTACGTACTCACACCTCTTCGGTTCAGATTAGGTACATGGAGAAACATAAACCACCAGTACGTATTATTATCCCTGGTAAAGTTTTTCGTAATGAAGCTACCGATGCTACGCACGAAGCTCAATTTTTCCAGATAGAAGCTCTCTATGTAGACAAAAATGTTTCCATGGCGCATTTGAAAGGAACTTTGGAAAATATGTTCAAGAAATTATTTGGCGATGACGTAGAGATACGATTCCGTCCAAGTTTCTTTCCATTTACCGAACCTAGTGTTGAAGTAGATATGAAATGGAAAGGTAAATGGTTGGAAATGGGTGGTGCAGGTCTCGTACAAAAGAATGTTTTTGAAGCTGTTGGTGTAGATCCAAATGAATGGCAAGGATTTGCTTTTGGTTTTGGTTTGGACCGTCTTGTTATGCTCAAGTTTGGTATTGATGATGTCCGTTTTCTTTATAATGGAGATCTAAGATTGGTAAATCAATTTTAATTTTATGAAACTCGGGACATATCAACATTCAAAAACTGGCAATCTCTACAAGGTTCATTTTGTAGCCAAACATTCTGAAACTTTGGAAGATATGGTTTGTTACGAAGCACTTTATGAAAATGATAAGTCCAAGTTTTGGGTAAGACCGATAGAGACGTTCAATGGCGAAGTAGAAATAAAAGGCGAGAAAGTTCCTAGATTTAAATTTATAAAATAATATGAAAGTCTCACGAAATTGGTTACAAACATATTTTGATAAAGAAATTCCAACAGCAGAGAAGTTGGATGAGCTTTTTACTTTCCATGCTTTTGAAGTTGAAGGAGTAGAGACTTTGACTGGGCCTGGTATCGCTAAACCCGATTCTATTCTTGACGTGAAGATTCTTCCAGACCGTGCTCATTATGATCTTTGTCACAATGGTATCGCTAGAGAAATTTCAGTCCTGACCGGTTTACCTATGAAAAATCGCTTTGCTGAAGAGCTCAAAGTTACTAGCAAAGAGAAGCCTTCCGTAAAAATCATTTCCGGAGGTGAAGCCTTCGGAAGCCTCGCTTCCGGAAAGCAGTTTTGTCGTCGTTATACGGCTAGAACTATTGAATTGGGTAGTTCAAAAGCGGTAGGAACATCCCCTGTATGGCTCAAAAATGCTCTAGAATCAATAGGACAACGCTCTATCAACTCTATCGTGGATATTACAAATTACGTCATGTATGACATTGGTCAACCATTGCATGCTTTTGATGCCGATAAGGTCAAAGGTGGTATTACTATTCGTCCAGCCAAAGATAGTGAAAAAATAACTTTGCTTGATGGTAGAGAGATCATTTTGACTTCTGTTGATAATGTTATCGCCGATGAAGAAGGTCCTCTTGTCATCGCTGGCGCAAAAGGTGGTAGACGCGCAGAAATCGGTGAGTCAACAAAAAAGATAATTATAGAATCTGCCAATTTTGATCCAACTATGGTTCGTCGCACTGCTACGAAATATGATATTCGTAGCGATTCTTCAAAGAGATTTGAAAATGAAATAACTGCTGAGCTCGCTATGAATGGTATGAATAATGTTTCAGCTCTTATTTTAGAAATGATTCCTGATGCAAAATTCGGTCCTGTTGTTGATGGATATCCAGTAGAACAAACACCGACTGTTATAGATTTTGATCCAGCTTATTTGAAAGAACGTCTAGGAGTAGATGTTCCATTGGATGAAGCAAAAAGTATTTTGGAAAGAATGGGGATCGTGGTTTCTGTCATTCCCGCGAAGGCGGGAATCCAGGATATGACCAAGGAATCTGTATCTAGTGGTAATACACTGGATTCCCGCCGAAGTTTATCCTCGGAGAGGACGGTAAATGACACAGAACAATGGATTCTTACCATTCCTTTTGAACGCCTAGACCTTATCATTAAAGAAGATATTGTAGAAGAGGTAGGACGTGTCTACGGTTATGATAAGGTCAAAGGAATACTTCCACCTTTACAAAAAGATGAATCAAATAAAAAGGTCTCAGAAATTTTGCCGTTATTCTATGTTTCAGAGAAAATAAAGAGTACCTTGGTTGAACTAGGTTTCTCTGAAGTTAGCCTTTACGCTTTGGTTGAAAAAGGTGATATAGAAATCGCTAAACCTTTGGCCAAAGATAAAGGTTTTGCTCGCAACAATCTTTCAGGTGGAATGATGGCTTGTGTAGAAAAAAATGCTCTCAATGCAGACCTCCTCGGCCTTGAAGTTGTGAAAGTCTTTGAGGTTGGACATGTTTTCACAGACAAATCAGAACAAGTTCATTTATCTATTGGTGTTGCACAAATAAAAAAGGTAAAAGGTTTGAAAGCAGAAAATATTATTACGGAAGCGATCAAAAAGATTGAAGAAAAATTGATGGTCAGTATAAGTGGTAAGACGGTGAATGGTAAAACTGGTAACTACAGTGTTTTTGAAATTGATCTAGAATCTATCGTCAAATCTTTCCAATCACCTATTTTATTTGAAGCTTTGAATTTCACCCCAGCTTCTACAAATCGTTACAAGAAATTCTCGTTATATCCATTCATCGTTCGCGATGTTGCGGTCTTCGTACCAGAATCGGTTGAAAGTGAAAAAGTTTGGAATGTTATAGAAAAGGGTATTGCAGAAGCTGGTGCCAATGATCTGCTCGCACGTCATTCTTTGTTTGATACATTCAAAAAAGAAGGAAAAGTCTCTTACGCTTTCCGTATGATTTTCCAATCTAAAGAGAGGACTCTTACCGATGAAGAAGTAAATAAGACTATGGAGGTTATTTATTCTGGCTTGAAAGGGGAAGGTTGGGAGGTTAGGTAAGCTCTATTTTGGTATGTGATGAAAATGGTCTATTTTAGGCCCATTTGGGGTTGTTTTTAGGGTATTTGACATTTACAATATAGATGTGATATAATACACAAGTAACAAGATATTCAGCTGTACCTTTGGTCAGATATGAAGATTTCTTGTAAGAGTAGAAAAGCACAAATGGAGGACATTTAAAATGAAAAACACGAATAATGTATCTGTTTTATTGAAACAGATACGGGTGGTTGAAGGGTATGTCGATTATTTCGGAAGCTACAAGGGCGATTTGGCAGATGGTTATATTGTAATAGCTGTTGCCAATACCGAAGCTGGGGACTTGGCAGATAAGCAGGTCAGCAGTTTCAATGAGGTCTGCGGTCCGTGTAAAATCGAAGATATTGATGGATACCCATCGTTCGCCATGGAACTTGTTAATCAAAAAGCTCTTATCTCAGACGAAGTCGTCGCCGGTATCGAATTTGTTGAAGGTACTTGGAAGATAATAGCTTGGTGCTTCAAGAAAGACTGGGATCGAGTCAGTAACGAGATTCGTAACAAGTCTCAATCTATGAGGAAGGCTATTGAGAGTCATAATGCCGCTGTCAGTCACCCAACAAACGGTAATGGCAACGGAAAACATCCTCAAAGCAATCAACAACCAAGGCCGCTTGTGATGCCTAAAAAGCACAAGGAGGAACGCCCACCAAAACTCAGTAGTTTTGCTAGCTTGGACCGTCAGCTATTTCCAGAGAGCACGGTCAATAGTTCTGGGAACTAACAAAAAATCCCTAATCAAGCCCCGTAGGTATGGAGTATCACGGGGCTTTTTTGTTGGAAGAAAATGATAAAATAAGTAACAATATTAATTTTATGCCCACCACCTACATTCTTCTCTGTTCCGATTCAACTTTTTATATTGGAAGTACCAACGATCTAGAAAAACGTTTACATCAGCATAACCACGCAAAATCTGGCGCTCATTACACCAAGATTCGTAGACCAGTAAGACTTGTTTGGAGTGAGGAACATCCGACTTTGGCAGAAGCTCGAGCTAGAGAGGTGGTGTTGAAAAGACTGACGAGAAAGGAGAAGGAGGAATTAATTAAGAGTTAGAAAAATATTCTGACACAAAAATCTATTCATGAGAACTTGTGCGATTAAATATTTTTGATAAAATTGTAGCAACAGACGGTAAGTTTTTCTCGGATTACAAGACTTTTTCTACAACTAAATAGTCGCGACGTCATCTAGTCGTCGTTATGTTCGCTGATTCGTTCAGGAAGTGGCTGAATAATTCCTTGGACAAGGAATAAAGCATACCCGAAAAGCGATGGGGCATAATAGGGTAGTATTGAGGCTTAAAATTACAGAGGTATTGTCCACAAGCGGGTGTAAATAAACTGAAACACCCCATATCTATAAACCGGAGAGCGCTAACTCTCGAGGCTAGTTTTTTCCGAGGATATGTAGAGCAAGTGGCGTTGGTTGGTCGCCAGCTCACGCGTATTTATCTGGATAGGACCAGATAGCGTCAAAAATAAAAGCTGAAGCAACCCCTCAATGTGCGAGTGAACCCGAATCTCGCCTTCCTGAATGAGTCAGAGAACTATAGTCTTATTAGATTTAAATCTCTATAAATGATATCTTCAAAACAATCAGAAATTATTCCTTTAGAAGTTATAGGTCAACGAATTTTAATTATTCGTGGCGTTAAAGTTATGCTAGATGCTGATCTTGCGGAATTGTATCAAGTAAGCACTAAACGCCTAAATGAACAAGTTAAAAGAAACAGTAGTAGATTTCCAGAAGATTTTATGTTTCAGCTTACAGAATTAGAAAGAAATGAGGTGGTCGCAAATTGCGACCACCTCACAAAGCTTAAATTTTCATATCAACTTCCCTATGCTTTTACTGAACATGGTGTCGTGATGCTTTCGGCAGTACTTAATAGTGGACGTGCTGTTGAAGTGAGTATATTTATTGCTCGTGCTTTTATTAAGATTCGCGAGATGTTAGCTATAAATAAGGAATTTGCTCATAAAGTTGAGGAATTAGAGAGGGAGCAATATAAACAAGGCGGATATATAGTTGAAATACAAGATATTTTGAGACTTCTAATTGAAGAACCTGTTAAACCTAAAGATCCTATAGGTTTTAAGATTGTTTAATTGTATAAAATAGGTGGTCGCAAATTGCGACTACCTTGTGAGTAGTTTAAGTGTTTTTAACCGGTCGCAAATTGCGACCGGTTCCAGCATCAAATCGTCCTTTGCTTATCACGTATTTTCCACTATTTTACACGTGCATATTGCTTATTTTTCTGCTATACTTTGGGGGTAAAAGCTTGAAGCTTTTTTGTTTTAATAATCTATTACTTAGACGATAAATGGCCGAAAATACCAAGGGAAAGAAACATGAATATGATGCCTCATCTATTACCGTACTAGAAGGCCTAGAACCAGTCCGCAAGCGTCCCGGCATGTACATTGGTACAACTGGACCAGATGGTCTCCATCACCTCGTTACAGAGATTTTTGATAACTCCCGAGACGAAGCCATGAACGGTTTTGCCAATGATATTGAAGTTGCCCTATTACCAGGCGATCGTGTTCGAGTTGTAGACAATGGTCGCGGTATTCCTGTGGACATGCACAAACAAACCAAAGTCTCTGCTTTGGAGACTATTATGACCGTTTTGCATGCTGGAGGTAAGTTCGGTGGAGATGATTACAAAGTCTCTGGAGGTCTGCACGGTGTAGGCGCATCAGTCGTCAACGCTCTTTCTACATACATGAGAGTCCTTGTTCACAAGGATGGTAAGGACGGTGGTATTTACATGCAAGAGTATTCCAAAGGCAAACGTAAAGCTGCGGTCAAGAAAGTTGGTTCAACAAAGCTTCATGGAACTATCGTAACCTTTGAACCAGATCCAGAGATTTTCAAAGAAGGTATCAAATTTGAATGGAATCGTATTGTTACTCATATGCGCCAGCAAGCATACCTCGTAAAGAGTCTTCGTATTAGTGTTATAGATGCTCGCGATCAGATTGCTACTTTTGGTCAAGACGAAGAGCTTTTCTATATTCGTGATACCGGCGTAGAAGCCCCTTCGTACACATTCTTTTTTGAAGGAGGTCTTATTTCTCTTATTAAATTCAACAACCAATTACTCAAACCTGGTCACAAAAACATCTTTTATGTTGAGAAAAAAGCTGAAGGTGTAGAGTCTGTAGAAGTTGCACTCCAATATGCTGATGATGTTTCTTCTCGTGTTTTGGGATTTGCAAATAATATTCATACTCCAGAAGGTGGTACGCACATCACAGGTTTCAAGACGGCTCTTACTCGTACTCTCAATACTTATGCCAAGAACAACAATCTTTCAAAAAATGGCGAAGAAACTTTCACTGGTGATGATGCTCTAGAAGGTCTCACAGCTGTTGTCTCGGTCAAATTACGAGAGATTCAATTTGAAGGTCAGACAAAAGCTAAGCTAGGAAGTATGGAAGCTCAAAGTGCAGTTGCTACGGTTTTCGGAGAAGCTTTCTCCGCTTTCTTGGAAGAGAATCCAGAAGACGCCCGTTCCATTGTGAACAAAGTTATCCTGGCTATGAAAGCCAGAAAAGCTGCCAAGGCCGCAAAGGATTCCGTATTACGTAAAGGTGCCCTAGAAGGTATGACTCTTCCTGGAAAACTTGCAGATTGTCAGTCCAATAGTCCTGCAGAATCCGAACTCTTCATTGTGGAGGGAGATTCCGCTGGAGGCACAGCCAAGCAAGGTCGTGATCGTCGTACTCAGGCTATTTTGCCGTTAAGAGGAAAGATTTTAAATATTGAACGTGCTCGTCTGGATCGTATGTTGGGTTCGGAGCAGATCAAAAATCTAGTCTTAGCTTTTGGTACTGCTATCGGTGATACTTTTGATATATCACGTTTGCGTTATCACAAGATCATCCTTGCAACTGATGCCGATGTGGACGGTGCTCACATTCGCACACTCATTCTTACTTTGTTATACAGATATTTCCGACCACTCATAGACAATGGCTATGTCTACATTGCTCAACCACCTTTGTTCAAAGTCAAAATAGGAAAAGAGAATTTTTATATTCAAGATCAACCAGCTCTAGGTAAGTTCATGGCAGAACGTGGACTCAAGAGCGAGCAAGCTATTGAACTAGAATCTTTGGAAGAGGGAATACGTGCAAACAATGATGCCGAATCTCGTGAAGAATTACTAGAAGCTGCCGAAGCTCCCGCTGATGGTTCGACAAGCTCACCACAAGATGGTTCTGCAGACTCGCCAAAAGGAAAGGGCGCCAAAGCAGTTACTGGTTCCAATGCAAAGGTCTCCATACAACGTTATAAGGGTCTCGGAGAGATGAACTCAGATGAACTTTGGGAAACCACTATGGACCCAGGTCGTCGTATTATGAAGCAGGTTAGGATTGATGATGCTCAAGATGCAGACAAAGTCTTTGACATGCTCATGGGTGATGATGTTCCTGCTAGAAAGTCCTTTATCCAATCAAACGCAAAGTTGGCAAATCTGGATATTTAATATTGGTTCGACAGGCTCACCATAAGATGGTTGACATACTCATCAATCGGAGTAACCTTCTAGTTAAAAGAAAGGAGGTGCTTTATGGCATCATTCAGTGAATTAGTTGAGCTCTTTGAAAAAGGAGAATTAGGAAAATTGTTGGCCAGCACCTTCAATGGTGAATGTGGCCCAGTGTATCGTTGCAATGAAGATCCTGAGCTTTTGGTTAAATTTAGTATTGGACAAGAAGCTCCTCAGGTTGATTTGTTGCGCATGGCTATTGAAAAATATTACATGAGAATGGGTTACTTCTTGGTTTTCAATGCGGTTCACAATCCAAACCAACTTGAATTTTTTGTATTTTTTCAATCAAAAGGGAGAGGATCGGTTAATGTTACTATTACCATTAATAACCATCCTACTCCGGTCATTGGTCAAGGTTACGCTATTTTGTGTTCCAGTTTACGAGTTACTAGCAAAATCTTCGAACCCTGATATTGCTCGCAGTAACTCTCATAGTCCCGATGTTAATCCTCGGGACTTTTTTTACGCCGTCTTAACTTTCAATTTGGATTTTCTCTTTTTATCTAACTTAGGTAATTTCAAAATCAAAAGGCCATGCTTTTCTATAGCTTCAGCTTCGTCCACATCAATCTCAACGGGTAGAGTGACCGTTCTGGAGAAAGAACCCCAATATAATTCTCTAGTGAAAAAATCATCATCACTGGCGATTTGTTCTTCTTCACGTTTGCCACGGATAGTTACAAGGTCACGAGTTATAGAAATATCCAGATCTTCTGGTCTAACGCCAGCAATCATAGACTTGATGACGATCATCTCTGGAGTTTGGTATACATCAACAGTCAATTCGCCCTCTTGTTCAGTCTCTTTGTCTGTCCATGAAGTATCTTCATCGTCGTCTTTGCGTAGTTTTGCAGATAGGGAAGATTCGCTATCGTCTTTTTGTAAGCGAACTGATCCGGTGAGCCTTTCAAAGAATGAGGGTTTATCTTTTGACATGGTTATTATAAAAAAGTTCTAAAGTTACCTGTTGATTATATCAAGATAATTTGGGTTTGACTACTTTTATCTCTTCAAACAAGATCATGAGAATAACAACTGCTCCCCAAACCCATGTGAAAGCCTTCAAAGTTTCAGTGGCAGTACCGTTAATTATAGACAAATTGAAAGCGGCATGCAATGTTATAGCTGCGGATAAGCCGACGATAATAGCGATTGCTTTTGCAACATATCCTTTGTAAAAAACATAACCCAAACCAAATCCTACTACTGCTGAACTGACTATGTGTACAAGAGTTGCACCCATAAATCTCATATTGCCAGTGATTATACTTTGAGCGATTTCTCCTCCGGTCAATGGTTGGAGTAAAAAGAAAGTGTTTTCTAAAGCTGCGAACCCTAAGGCTACAACTATGCAATAAACCATGGCGTCTATCGGTTCGTCATTGTAATCAGCGTTCAGTGCTATTACTGCTACTGCAATGAATTTGAATATTTCTTCAATTCCAGCCCAAAGAGTGTATTGAAGTGATGAATTGAGATGGAGATTTGCAATATATTGTTCGGCAAAAATTGCGGCAATAACTGCTAATGTGCCACCTAGAAAAGTTGCTGTTAGAAGTCCACGCGGTTCAGGGTTTGCATCTTCACGAATCCAAAACCAAATCCAAATTAGTGAAGGGAGAAGTCCTGCCAAAAGGGCATAAACGAGAGTTGTAAAAGACATGCGTATATTATAAAGGAATTGAAAGGAATGACCAAGGAAAAATGGGTATAAAAAAGGGAGAAGCCACACAGCTTCTCCCCATCTTATTTTCGCGGCACACAATTTCGCGAAAATAAGATTTGACACCATTATAACACCCCTCTTGACAAATGTCCAGTTATTTGATAGTAATAGGGAAGATTCAAACTTTGAAATAGAACCGCAAAAAGACTGTGTTCTTGGAAGAATACGTCTGTTTAGCGGTATTTCAACAAAAAAGAAAGACAAAAAATGAAAAAAGTAATGCTAGCGTTGTCGGTTATTGGTCTGTTATCAGTAAATCTGATGGCAGAGACTCAGCCTTCTGTGGGAAATCCTACGGTTGGTGATTCTGTAAGTACGGCGCCTAACGTTAAATCAATTGGTGCGCCTCCACGTTTCAATAGTTTGGTTAAGACACCCATCTCTTCGTTGGGTGGCACGATTGGGAATGTGACCGTAACCCCAGTTTTGGGACCTACGATGTCATCGGTATCATGGTCTTCGTTTGCTACCAAGTTGGTGGCGGACGCACGTAACCGGTCGGTGAAATTGTCACCAACGGTAATCACTGACCCGACAGATTATACAGTTTGTTATGGTAAGGTTAGCTGGTCAAACTTAATCTATTCTACGTCCAGCGCGATGTGGGGTGGCAAGTTAAATCCAGCGTCGCCGTTCCAGAATGAAAAGGGGCAAATAGTGTCCCAGCTGGTTCAAGCGGAATCAGTCAGTGGAGATAATACGATCTCTATGTCAATGCTCAGTGTAAGCTGTGAGTCGTCTGATGGTGGCAATATCTTGGGAGACCAAATATTGTTCATTCCGGCAGATTACAGCTCATTAGCTATTGGTATCCGGTCTGACGGTACAGTGATTACAAGTGGTCGTAGCGATCAAAAAGTCGCTCGAATTATCTTGATTACTTCAATGAAGCTATTCAATGGAGGTGCGAATCAAGCCGGCCTTGATCAAGTAGAGAATTGGGTAGCTGGTAAGGGTAACTTTACCATCACCTATTCAGCCCAAATCATTGGTGATGCTGGCTCCACTGCGTTTGCTCCAGTGAGCATTCTTGGTTACAGCAACGTTAGGCCGTTGGTTAGTATCAATCGTCAGTCCGGAGTCATCTCTGTAACTGGTGGCGAAAATCGTTATTATTCCATCATGACTACCACCGATCTTAACGGGTCGTCGTGGCAGTCGGCTGGCTCAGTCTATGGGAATGGAAACATCCCAATGACCTTTACCGGAAACCGTAAGTTTTTCCGCGCTGTGGCCCAGTAAGGCACAGAAAATAGTACATTCATGCAGAAATCCCCTCAAGACCTCAGGTCCTGGGGGATTTTTTTACATAAAAACAGCTTGACTAGGTCGGACCTCGTAATCCCCGATATTTGACCTCATCAGAGTTCAACCCTTGACAAAGTTGGCTATATAGTATAGTATACTGATTAATACTGTAATTTCAGTATGTTTAGTATTAACAGAAAAAACCTTATATTATATGAATAAAAACATTATAACCTATGTAACAGTTGCTTCTCTCGCCTTCATTCCGATGGTGACTTTTGCGGCTGACCCTTCTGTTGGAGGTTCATTCTCAACAGCTGATCCTAGTACAGGATCTTCATCTTCTACTGCTGATCCTTCTACAGGAGGTTCAGCTTCTACTGCTAATCCACCAACAGGTGGTTCAGGCTCAACAGCTGCTCCAGCTGGTTCTACAGGTGGAGGTTCCACTGGTGGTTCTACAGGCTCATCTGGTTCTTCCGGCTCATCTAGTGGAAGAAGTTCTTCAGGTGGAGGTCGTTCCTTCAATCCTTATTGCACACTTATTACCAGTTACATGAAACTTGGTGCAAACAATGATTCTGCTCAAGTTACAAAACTTCAGAATTTTCTCAAGAATACTGAAAAGCTTGACGTTGATGTAAACGGTATCTTTGATACAAAGACCGAAACAGCCGTCAAATCTTTCCAGAATAAATATTCTGCTGAAACTATGGGTCCTTGGGGTGTTAAAGAAGGTAATGGTAATGTCTTTATGACAACTGTAAAGAAGATCAATCAGATCGCTTGCAACCAACCTCTTACACTCAATCCTTCTGAATTAGCTATAATCAATTCTTATAGAATGGGTAATAGATCTGTAAATTCAACTGGTCCTACTATTGAGATAAAGGCAACTCCTGTCTCAACTGACGGTGAGGATAATCTTAAGAAAGATGATAGCGAAACTATTGAAGTCGGTAGTGTTGATGAAAATAAAAATTCTAATACTGCCAGTGTTGGAGACGCTTCTATCTTGAAACGTTTCTGGAACTTCGTCCTCTTCTTGTTCCGTTAATTATCTAAACATACTGTAAACAAAAACTCCCCGCAATGGGGATTTTTGTTATAAACTTTTCGTACCCTGAGCGCGGAGACTAGCTGTATACTCTTTTTCGTCCAATGACCCCGCCAAAGCAATCATAAGAGCATTGTCTCCAGAAATATGATTTGAAGGTAGATATAGTGGAATATCAAATTCTTTGGCTGTATTCTCAAATGCTTTACGTAAAGTCTTGTTTGCACTTACACCACCTCCGACAATAATAGTCTTTGCTCCGGTGTTTTCTATAGCAGAACGAAGTTTTGTATCCAAAGTTATTTTGACTGATTCTTCAAATTCCTTAGCCAATCCTTTTTTGAAATTATCATCTAATTTGCCATTTTCTTTTTCATAATTTCTAACAGCGTACATGACGGCAGTTTTCAATCCTGAGAATGAAAAATTCAGATCACCACTGTGAAGCATTGGTCTAGGTAATTTTACAATTGAGACGATCTTTTCTTCTTCTGCTTCGCCGGCCAACTTGCTTACATGAGGACCGCCAGGATATGGAAGTCCCAAAAGTCTTGCAACTTTGTCAAAAGCTTCGCCGACTGCATCATCTTTGGTTTGACCAAGAATGTTGTAACCAAGTGAGTTTTTGTCGGTTTTGATCTCTACAAGTTCAGTGTGTCCACCACTTATGAGTAAAGCTATCGCAGGGAATGCTAGAGGTTTGAGTTTCTGCCATTCACCATGATGTTTGTCTGATTCTAATAATGAACCTACGACATGACCTTCCATGTGGTTTACGGGGACGATCGGTATAGACCAAAGTCTAGAGAGTATTTGCCCAAAAATGATACCAACCCATAATGCTGGTTCAAGACCGGGTCCTTCGGTAACTGCTATACGGTCTATGTGAGGAATTGTTTTCAAGAATTCAACCTTCGCAAATGTTGTCATCAGATCTGAATTTCTTGCAGAAAAATCTGATTGGAATTGATTCATTCTCAAAGAGAATTGTTCATCGCTCAATAATTCATTTTTTGAATCGTAAATTGCTGACGTGGATTCATCCAGTATTTTTTTGAGTAATGGTAACAAGTTTTTACCATGTTCACGTTTTGCTAGGGAAGGAAAGACCCCGCCAAAAGGACGGTGTAATTCGGCCTGTGAGTGTACCAATGAAGAAATGACGCGACATTCAAATATGCCGTCATTTGCGCGTGTTTCTATGAGTGCCAAAGCTGTCTCATCGCAACTGGTTTCTATACCTAGGGTGATCATAATGAACATTACTATAGCAGGATTCTTTCTTTACGGGAACGGTGTGGGAATGGAATTATTTTTTCTCTTTTATCTCAACTTCTCCCTTGGCGTAGTCAAATTTGATGATGAATTTATCAAAAAATCCTTTTTGTCCAACAATACCATACGAAACAATATTGCCACCTAGATTTGGCATGAATCCGACATCTGTTTCAAACGATTTGTTACCAATTTTCAAAGTTACCTCATGATCATAATATAGAGAAATTTTACCACCAACACCAAAAACTTCTTTTGTTTTACTATTGTCTGTGCGAATACCTATTTTTTCACCAATCTCTGTATCAAAGAAACAATGATCAGAACCAGAATCAATTAACACTTCGTATCTGACACACTTACCAGAGTGCTCTAACGTTACAGGGACGACTGGTCTCAAAGCGTTTCCGTATTCCTTATACTTAAACTTCATAACGCGCCTCCAGCATAAGCTGATAGGCTAGGTGGCATTCGTGTAAAGATGGGATGGTCATACCCCTTTTTTTGAGCCATATCACTCGCTTCTTTCAAAGTTTTGCCGTGACCGACGACAGTTATTTCATCGTCAAGTAAAGCGACCCAAAGTCCCTTGTATTTTTTGTATATTTTAGTCCAGTTGATTGCTGACATGATTCAATTTTATCAGTCACAAAAACTTCGTCAATATTGACTATAAAAATATTTTGTGCGCGATACAGGATTCTTTCCCTACGGGAACGGTATAGCCTTCACATTTTCTCAGACTCGACAAGCTCGTCCTCGAAAATATGTTCAGACTTTTCGAATCCTGCCACAAGTGCCGTAGGGCACTTGTTATCGCGCACAAATAAAAAAATCGCTCGATGCGATTTTCTTATTTGTGCGCGATACAGGATTCGAACCTGTGACCCTCCCCACGTCAAGGGGATGCTCTACCAACTGAGCTAACCGCGCATTTTTGTTACCGCTCAACTCTACCAAAACTTTGCCTAAAAATCCATCGGTCCCGAGTTCACGGTTACGTTGCGACGTGAGGCGGTGGAAGTTTCGTAAATCTTGATTTGTTCAATAGTAAACTTTCCTAATTTTTTTGTAAGGCGTAATTCTACAATATTACCTTTCATAACTTCTGGAGAAAAATATTGATCAAAAAGGAGGTTGCCTATTGAATAGAAAACAGGGACGTCACCCATAAAAGAGTGTTCCAAAGTTACATGAGGGTGACCGCCGATTATTGCACTTGCGCCGACCGATACCAACGATCTGGCTTGCGACCTCATCATAGGAGAAGAACTGGTTGAATATTCTGTACCCCAGTGTGGCATTACGATGACAAAGTAACCATGGTCGGATAATCTTTTTACATCATCTAGTATCCTATCAAAACCCGGTTGAAAAGCGTGGTAACCGACGAAAGCAACAGTAATATCATTTTTAGTTATAACTGCTTCTGTGGAGCTTGCATTACGAGAATCGCCAAACCATTGGAGTCCGGATTTTGATAGCCATTTTTTTGTTTCTTCTAGTCCAGAAAGCCCGAAGTTGTCGGTATGATTGTTGGCTAAGCTGAGTAGAGTTATTCCTGTTTTTGTTAGTGTCTCAGTGACTTTTGGTTCAAATGTAAAAGTAAGTTCCTTGGAAATTTTTCCATTTGGTAAAAGAGTTTTTGATGGATTGGAAGTGATAGGTCCTTCTAGATTTGCTACGACAATATCAGCTTGTTTGAAAAGTTGTACAGTAGTAGAAGCAAAGAGGGAATCGTAGCCGTATTGTTGACCAAGCCTACGTACACCACGGTCCATCATGATGTCGCCACCGATCATTATTGTAAGGGAAGAAGTTGATGGAGTTTTCGTTGTTATAGGAGTTGACTCTGATTGTTTGGAAGTATCTGGGATTTCGGAAGATACGGAAATAGGTTGCTGATTTGATGATGTAATATTTTGTATGGCGACACTGACACTAGCGGGCATATTGCTTGCTTTGAAACCTTGCAAGCCCACCCACAAAGAACCCCAACCGAATACAACAACTAGTATTGTGTAGAAGATCTTGGCTTTATCTATTGATTTTGGTTCTTCATTATCCATCAGTTTTCAATATGCGGATAGGTGAATTATAGCATGTGGGGGAGGGTTTTTAATATAAAAAAACAGGTCTAGATTTTCATCTAAACCTGTCTGTGAATACAATTTCACTTTAGTAGCCACGGAATGACTAGAAGTGAACAACCGATAATATTTACTCCAGAGTATAGTCTATCTTCAAGTGTCCAAGCTTTTGCGGAGACAAATGCAAGAGTGTTGGAAAGAAGAAATCCTGAATTAGGAATGATGGGGCTACTTTCTGGTGATTTCCAAGTCATTACCATAAATGGTATGAAGGCAATAGACGATGCTGTTATTGATAATATCAATGCCAGTTTCGGTCCATTTGTGAGCCAAAGAATTACGCATAACATCACCATGATGGCGATGAGGCTATCCAACCCTGACCACGCACATCTTCCTTTGAAGAGAAGAATGATTGTCGTAATTGAAGCACCCGTGCCGTAGACCATGGGAATCGCTGGATTCGCTTTTTGTTTTAACATCGTAAAGCATGTTATCCAAGCTAACATGGACCAGAGTCCAAAAGTTGTTAATGACAAACCTTCGCCAGTCCCTTTTGCTGTTGCAATGATCATGTAGAGGTATGCAGATACACCCGCTACTATACCTAGTATGTTTAAATTTTTCTTCACAAGTCATGTCTTTCGTTGATTGTTTGAACCTACTGCTTTTATTATCATAGCACGTAGTTTGTGTAGGTGTCAACTATAGGGGAACCGGTCACGCGTATTTTTCTGCTGAAAAATCGCGCGACCCCGACTCGCTCGCCTTCGCGAGCTCCGTCTTTCGATTCTGAAAAAGAGCAATACCCATTGCTCTTTTTCACTACAAAATTTTACTTCGTAAATTTTTGTAGCCCTACGGGGAATCGAACCCCGATTACCGCCTTGAAAAGGCGATGTCCTAACCGTTAGACGATAGGGCCATGGACTAGATACTACTATTTTTTCATGATTTTGGCAAAAGTGCTATGATGATACGATGACTACGAGGAATGTGTCTGTTCTCATACTTTATAGTAAAGGTAAAATACTATTACAAAAACGTGCCAAGACTGCCAAGAGATTTCCTTGTCGTTGGGGACTTTTTGGTGGAGGTATAGAGAAAAAAGAGACACCAAAAGCTACTTTGAAAAGGGAAATTATGGAGGAATTAGGTTTGAAATTGACTACTCCCAAATTCTTCAAAGAGTATCCATATATTTTGGATGATGTGGGAGAAAGAGGGGATATCTCAGTTTATTTTCATGAGTATAGCAAAGAGAAACTTTATTTAAGGGAAGGGGAACAAATGAAATGGGTCAGTCTACCGGAAGCTCTCAATTTAGATCTGCATCCGATCTATAGGGATATAATAGAAGATATTGGGAAGAGAGCTGGTTCTGTGTTATCGTAAATTCGTTACCATGGAGAGGTGGCAGAGTGGTCGAATGCACCACTTTCGAAAAGTGGCAGGCTCGCAAGAGCCTCGGGAGTTCGAATCTCCCCCTCTCCGCAACGAGCTAACTGATGAGAGATTGAATTATTCGGAAATTCCGAATAATTCAAAAAGAGAGCGGTGGGGTGGTAGAAAGGAATATTGCAACTACTAAGGAATCCTTAGTAGTTCAAAAGCTTGATTACGTAGAAGATGAGATTGTCATAACTAGTGAAAAATATACCCTCTTTATGCTAAGATGTTTTGGTAACCATGGAGAGATGGCTGAGTGGTTTAAGGCAGCGGTTTACTAAACCGCCGTTCCCTTACAGGAACCGTGGGTTCGAATCCCACTCTCTCCGCATTTGACTTCTATATTATATATGTTATAATCCACATAGAATAGTTGCCAACTGTTCTAGATTGCATGAAGTATTTTTGTAGGTTACAAGCCTATAAAAATGGGCTACAACCCCATGGTCTGAAAAATGGCACGAAAGATAAGTACAATGAAAATGAATAATGAAGAGATCGATCGTCTACTACGTGTCGTATCTGAAAGTCTCCGTCTAAGTTGGGAGAAGGCAATGATCAATGGTCAGAGCTTATTAACAATAAAGAAAGAAAGGGAGGATGCTTTTGCCTTGATTGAGTCTAACGACAAGAAGGTTAAACGTATTCTAAGTTTAATGTTATTGTTCTGTGCCTCGTCTGTTGCGGCTACGGTGTACATTTCAGTATGTAACATCGTTTGTCCGGCGTGGGTTAATGAGATACAGGGTTTTCCGATTTTGTTTCTTTTTATCGGTGTTTATGGACAATGGTATCTTGATAAAAAGAGCAGTACTGCACGGCGGGATGTATCAGAATGTGAAGAAGTCTTCACATGGTTAGGGGAGTCAGTGGATTCCTTAAATTGTCTCGGTGTTGGTAATCCTCATTGGGATATCATTACTGAGCCACAAGTCACTGAGAGATTGGTTCGGGCTGCTTATAGGGTCTTGGATGCGCAAGCAAGCTTTGAATCGTGTCGTGTAAAACCTAGCGTAGATCGGTACAGTGTGATCCGTGCTGGAAATTGGATTGAGCATTGTGAAGGAATGTTTAATCGGATTTGGGATACAGCTACGCACGATTTCGGTCTGATCTTTGATAAAGGAGAGATCTTCAAGCAAGCTTTAAAAGAACTTGAGAAGGATAAAGTTAAAAAAACTTCGGATTGCCCCGACGTTCCTTACTTACCAGACTGGGCGAAACCGCCGGTGTAATGGTAACAAAAGACCCTCGCGTACAAAGTGTACGTGAGGGTTTGTTTTTTTAAATCGTGATCAATCATCGAACTTGATAGTTTTAGGATTCTGTCTTATTAGGTCTCGTAGAGCCCTTAGATAATTGACGGCTTCTTCGCCGGTTTTGAAGACTGGAGGTGTTGCCAATACAGTTACGTCTTTCTTCCAATCTTTAATAAAACCAACAATTCTTCCACTTTCACCACCGAAGTGAATCTCAAGATCCGCTCCTGAGGCTTCTGGGGACAGTAACGTCCTAAGAACGTCTGGCTTAAGACCTAGACAATTTACTAGCATTTCATCTTTCATAATATATAGAGCTGTTTATTAAAAAGGCTAGCACTAGGCTAGTCAAAAATCAAGCCCTTTTTCCTCACCTAAAACCCTGGAAAATAATCAACCTTAACGTTTTTCTTGGGTACACCTATTTCAAAAAGAACTTTTTCACAGGCAGTCACGAAGGCGTGTGGGCCGGACACAAAGAAGAGACGTTCCATATAGTCGGGCACTTCATTCAAAATCATTTTTACATCCACGAAACCTTTGTAGCCAGCCCAATCTTCTGGTAAATGTTCCAGATCCGATAGGGTACAGACAGTTTTTAGATCCATCTGAACATGTGCACGATGAACAAGGTTGGTGTAGGCTATCTCCTCAAATCTTTTACAACAATAAACCAAGGTAACATCACGTCTCTCATCTCTATCTATCATATAAGAAATCATACTTCGGAAAGGTGTGATACCGATACCACCAGCCAAGAAGCAAAGCTTGGTATTTTTGTTTTTTGGTAAAGTGAATTCTCCAGAAAGTTGTCCCGCTAATATAGTCTTACCTTCTTCCAATTCTGCTAAAGCTTTTTTGAAACTACTAGATTTTTTGGCGTCAAATTTTATGCCGAGAAGAATCTCTTTTTCTGTTGGAGAAGAAGCGATGGTCAAGTAACGTCTATTACCACGACTATCCGTCTTATTATGATCCAAAGTCCATTCCATGTACTGTCCGGGTTTGAATGATATACGTCTATCAGGAACGAAAGCGAATTCTCCAGTATCTTTGGCTATTTTGGTGCTACCTTTGAAGGTTAGGATATATTTTAATTTTGGACTCATGAGCCAAGAGAAGATATTTCCTACGCATAGAGCCAATTCTGGAGTGGAATAGAGCCAACCAATGTGTATAGTAGGAATGAATAAGACACCCGTTATGGCACCATAAATGACACGACCAGACTTTGTTGGAGGAGTGGTCAGAGGTTCAGTGAGCATTACCAAAGCAAAGAAAATGATGGGGGAATCCACGAATATTTGACGAAGTAGTACAAGAGGACTTGTATGTCCAAAAGTAGATATAGTAATAGAGATAAATGCAACTACTACGAAACTTATTACCAGATCAAACCTTCTGATTTTGCGAGTGATGAATAATCCACCAATCAAAATGAATGGTAACATCCAGATTGTACCAATCCACCAAGTTGCGGACTCATGAATAGTAAGAGCTGTCAAAGCTACGGCGAAACCTGCTGGATTGAAAATATGTTTTTTACCAAAAGCTAAAATAAATTTACCCGCTGAACCCCAGATACCAGCCCAGATGAGGAATGGAACTACTGAAAGATAATGTCCAGTAGTTGGAGGACTGATCAGAAAAGCTAGAATAAGTGCCGTTATATAAACTGATTCAGAATTGGCCGGAGTATTGAATATTTGAGTGAAGATTTTATTTGTCACCCAAGAAACTATCAACAATATTGCTGTTGAGTAAAGAAGAGCTTGCGGAGTGAATGGTAACTTTCCAAATGCACTCAAAAGGGAAGCGATAAGAAGCCAAGCAGTGAGACAGTACAGTACCAATCTGTACATCGTTATTTTATTTAATAAGTTATCTATGGATTTAAGCATCTTTTCTTACGAGATTGTCCGCTGGTTGGTGGATTGCGAAACTTTCAAAACCACTAGTCATGGTCGCCATACCTGCATTATCAATTATATAACCTTCTAGACCTTTCTGCTTCTCTATAAAGTTAATACCTGCTTTACCCATAGCAAAAACGGCTGTAGCAAAGCGATCGGCTTCGTAAACATTCGGTCCTATGACAGAAAGACTGACGATGTCAGTAATTTCTTTACCCTTGTTTTTTGGATTGTAAATATGTTGACCACGAATATAAGTACCAGATGTGGCGATTCCTTGATTTTGCAAATAAACAACTTTTATAATTTCACCTTGTTTGAAAGGGTTTTCTATACCGACTTTCCAAAGCTCTCCTTTTGAATTGTTGCCACCGACTTGTATATCACCGCCAGCTTCCACATAGTAATCTTTGAAACCATTTTCTTCTATAATTTTTAAAGCGTTATATATTGCCCAACCTTTCACTATGCCTGATGGGTCGTATATCCCTTTGCGATTTACAATATCAAAATAACCATCAGTTTCTTTTTTTGTTTGTTCTGATAAAAGGAAGATCTCTCGCATATCTCTACTTGAATTTTCAATTGAAATTTCACCGCGATTTATCTTCATAATCTCACTATCTTTTTTGTAAGTACTAAATTTTTCATCAACATAAACGAAATAATCAAAAGCTTTGTTGATAGCAAGAGATTCGTGAGGAAAAACAGTAGAATCGTTAGTCTTTGGTGAGACTACTTCTATTGTGATAGGCATACCCATAATAATACGGGTCTGTTTCATATTAGATCTTGGCTTGAACCAATGCTTGAGTTAGAGATTTGATGAATCCAGTACTAGTCTGTGTTGCTCCAGAGACCATATCCACGGTTGCACTCTGAACTTTGATGGCTTCACTCTTCAAAATCGGCATAGCGTGGGCACTTTTTTCTTGGGAAGTCTCCTGATCATTGGGATATTGTAAGAATTTGATGTCAGTCAATTTGCTATTAGCAATAGTTGCTTGTACCTCTACGTTGCCATAGAAAACATCTACTACTGGTCCAGTATATGTACCATTTTTGTATTTAATTGAAGCACTTGCTGAGATTTTTGGTTTTGTAGGGGTCACGTTCAATTCTGATGTTACTGGTGTAGGTGAAGAAGCAACCTCTTTCACTTTTGAAGTGGTCCAAAATGAATAAAATGCAAAGACGATTATTAGTGATAGTGATAAGTATAGTTTTTTCATGATGTATTTAATATTTATTTAAGGGTATGTCCAATAAAGGTGAAGCAAAATTTCTTCATTATTTCTTTAATCTTTCTTAATCAGGATTTTAACCAGCTCTGATATCCTTTGTTATTATAAGTATAATTCATTTAATAATTTTATGAAAGCAAAAAAAGATTTTATATGTTGCACGATCAAGAAGGTCAAAAAAACTAAGGTCAAAGTTCCAAAGAAAGGTTTTACTTTGATAGAAGTTCTAGTGGTTATAGGTATCATTGCTATCTTAGCGGCGGTTGTTTTGGTAGCAGTCAATCCTTCAAGACAATTCAAGTTGGCTCGTGATTCTCAGAGAGTTAGTAATGTAAATGCTTTATTGAATGCTATTCATCAAAATATGGCTGAACATCGTGGAATGTTTGTCTGTGGTGGTGTTACAAGGGTCTTACCAAGTACTGCTAGGGTAGTCAAAACAGCTTCTTCTTCACCAGAAGATGAAGGTGACATAGCTTCTTGCTTGGTGCCAGACTATTTATCTTCTTTACCAGTTGATCCTTCAATGACCAACGCTCATTTTTCTGACGCAACAGATTATGATACCGGATATGTTATTTATAAGGATATAAACAATCGCATTACTGCTAGTTCAACAGGTGAGTTGACCACATCTATATCAGTGACACGTTGAAAAAATTAGACTATTATATAGAGTAATGACAGTTAATCGAAAATTTATAATTCTCTGGTTATCTTGTTTTATTCTTATAGTTTTTGCTCTATTCGTTAAATTTTCCGATTCTTTGTTTCAAGATAAAACATCAAAAGTTTTAGATACTATTCCAGTGCAAATAGATGCTGTCCCCGATAGTTCTTTCTATTCTCAGGAACAGATTGATAAACAAAAGAAAGCGGTTGTTCCGGTCAAACCACCAGTTTCTGCTAGAGCTTATTTGGTCGGAAATGTTGAAACTGGGAAGGTTTACATGGAGAAGAATTCCAAATTAGTGTTACCAGTAGCTTCCATGTCAAAGTTGATTACATCTATAGAATCTTTGGATACGATGTCCTCAACCACAGAGATCACTATTACCGAAAGTATGCTCGGACTATCTGATTCAGTCAATTTGAAAGCTGAAGAGAAATTCACTGTTTCGGAATTACTCCATGTATTATTGCTCAATTCTTCAAATGTTGCTGCAGAAGCTCTAGCATCCTCTACAGATAGAAAGAAATTTTTGGACATCATGCCAAGTTATGCTTGGGAAGTTGGAATGCCTGTAACTTATTTCGCTGATCCTTCTGGTATAGATCCGCATAATGTGTCATCAGCTAGCGATTTCTTTGCATTAGCAAGATATCTATACAAGTTGCGTCCAGATATTCTCGCTATAACCAAGACAACCGATTATATATTGGCCACGACAACTGACCATGGATATCATAGTCTATTCAATATTCATCCTTTTGTAAGAGATCCCAACTTTCTTGGTGGCAAAACAGGTCATACAGATGAAGCTAAAGATACGATGCTAACCATTATTAAAATTGGAGATCAACCTGTAGCAGTTATCGTACTTTCGTCGGATAATAGAAAAGCGGATACGGCGTATCTCATAGGACAGGTTAAGGCAATGAGAATTTCTAATTACTAATTTTTAATTTCTAAGAAAGCTCCAATAAACAAACACCAATAAACTAACCAGTTTGTTCCGTCGTCGGCCCAGTAGGCGAATCTACTGATTCGTCGGACGTTGTGAATGTAATACACATTCACACGATCCTCACTAGCCGGAATAACCAACCGCCCATCGTGGCATTTTGGTTATTGATTATTTTTGTTGTGTCATTCCCGCGAAGGCGGGAATCCAGGATTATTACGAATCAATAGTCCATATTTTGCGGTAACCATGGATTCCCGCCTTCGCGGGAATGACAACGCAAGAAATTAGTAATTAAAAATTAGAAATTCTCTTCATATCCAACTTCTTATCAAAGCCTCCGTTTCTTCTGGACCTTTTACTGAAATACAATCTACACCAGTTGTCTTGGCAGGATAATCGTTACCACCATAGAATAGGGCATCACCAACAAATAAAATATCATCAACGGATAGTTTCAGATATTGCTCTAGTTTGCGGATACCGTAAGCCTTATTCACTCCTTTTCTAGTTATATCTACTGATGTAGCACCACCGACTCTAATATCAAATTCTGGAATCTTTGGCATCAAAAGTGAAGCGATATATTCACGCTTCTTTCTGGTTGGATCCCAAGCATATTTCAGTTCTACGGGAGCTTTTTGTCCAAGAGCAGAAAAAGTGATTTGTGAACCACGATCTTCTATGAGATCGCCGTAGACAACGGCAGGTTTTTCGTAAGCAGAACTATTTAAGATCAAGTTCAAAGCAGTCATAATCTTAGCTTTTTCTTTTTGTTCTAAATTTTCCGCATATTGTTCTTGCCAATCTCCTTTCCAGACATAAAGTTTTGTACCAGAAGTCGGTAAGAGCAAAAGATTACCGTAATTTTCTGAAGCACTAGGTATTTTGCTTATAAACTGTGTTTGAAATTGAGGGTAACCACCACCGGAAATTATTGCAACTTTTGTCGTGACTAAAAGTTTGCTTATAAGATCGGCCATAACTGGTTCAATAGGAGATTTACTTTTTGTTAAAGTACCATCAAGGTCAAATATCACTAGTTTTTTGGAAAAGTCTGACATATTTTAGATTTCAAGCATTCGTAAGAGAGCGGATACTTTTACTGTGGCAACACCGGTGACCAAATCGGCTGCACCGTAATATATATAAGCATTTGTTCCTCGGACTGTTAGTCCGCAAGGGAAGACTACGTTTGCGACTATTCCTTTGTGTTCATATTCAGCTTCAGGCTCAAATAATGGAATAGCTGTTCGGGCTTTGACAATGGTAGGGTCTTCTAAATCCAGCAAGACTGCACCAACGCGATATGTCGTACTCCAAGATACGCCATGGTATAGGAGAAGCCAACCAGCTTTTGTTTTGATGGGTGGTGTAGAAATACCGACTTTGCCACCGTCCCACATGCCACGACGTGGAGAAATAATCTCAATACATTGGGTTATTTTTTCTTTTGTAAAATCTAAAGAAGAGACGAAGTCAGCGCATATACTTTCGTTGACTCTATGAAATATCATGTAACCTCCTTTAACTTTTTCTGGCAAAATAGTGGAATCTTTGTTGGCTATAGAAGGTGGAGAGATAACTTCTGGATTGGACCATCCCGCCCAACGCTTTTTCAGGAAATCATTAGTAGATATTGAACTGATAGCTACTCTAGGTGTAACGCCGTCATAACCGGTATATGTCATGTAAAGGCGTTTATCTATCTCTACAATTCTAGGGTCTTCACAACCCAATGTTTCAAATCCGGCTCGTGGGAAATATATGGGTTTATCTGATCTTTCGTCTATTGAAAAACCATCGGATGAACAAGCATAACCAATTGTAGAAATATTGTTGGCTGAAACAGCTCTATAAAGAATATGAGTCTTATTGTCTAATTCAATAGCCGCTGGGTTGAGAGTACCTCTAGCTTCCCAAAGCATTTCTGGTCGTGGAGATAGGATAGGGTTACCTGGAAAACGAGTTATGTTGGAACCACGGTCTTTGTCGGTAATACTCTTTAGGAGATTGTCCAAAGGGATTTTTGCCATGGCACAATGTGTATCGGCGCCACCGTAGTAGATTTCAAAATGATTGTCACGGATAAGTGAACCAGAAGGGAATATGACATGTCCTACTTGCCCAACTTCTTCATAATATGTCTCTGGTGCCATGAAAGGGCCCTTTGTCCTACCGATAATATGACGAGGATTGTCTTTGTCTAGAAGGAGGACTTCAATACCAAAGACTTGATCGGATCTTCCGTATCTCTGAATATGTGAATACAAAACCAACCAGCCTTTGTCTGTCTTTATAGGAGCGGCACCTAGCTCTATATGGTCATCTGGAAGTCTGGAGACGTGGAGTTTATGAGCCTCAAGATTTTCATACCAAGCGTTCCAGTATTCTGGTGACCACATATCTTCTGGTTTATCAAATTCTGCGTAGCAAATGAAGGAAGGTTTACGATCAGTGTTTACGGTTAGGAGTGCTGCGATTTTGCCGTTTATCTTTTCTGGGAATAATGCCATGGCTTTGGCATTGAATGGTGTGACCAAATGTTTTTCGGTTATGGTATCCAGATCTTTTGAAAGAGCAACTGCAACCTTGATAGTTTCAGCTGAAAATGGGTAACCTCCTAAAGCGGTATAGAATATGTAGTATGTATCACCAAGTTTTGTGACGCGAGGATCTTCACAACCGTAGAAATCAAATTCACGATCTGGTGAGACGAGAATTTTGCGATCTTCAAAATGGTGTCCATCTTTGGAAATACCTCTTCCAATAACAGAAGTTTGTACATGAGGTTGGCGGAGCAAGTCTGGTTCAGACATGGCTCTGTAAACCAAGATAGTATTTTTACCCTTTACAATAGGAGAACCGTTGAAAGCGGCGGCAGCTTCCCATGGGTGTTCCTTTATTGGTGACAAGATAGGATTATGTTCTGACCTTGTTAATGTAAACATTTTTTTAAATAATCAATAACCAAGACTTAACTAACTCTTCCATAACTCACCAACCATTCTAATAATTTCTTCATCGGTGTCTCTGCAATACAAACATGTTTATCGCCACCACCGTAATAAATCATCAAATTTTCTCCTATAACTACTGCTCCTGATGCGTATACAACTCCTGGTTTGCCGTCATTCTCATAGTGAGCATCTGGTTCAAGGATTGAATGAGGTGAACGATACAGTACTTTTGTCGGATCATTCAGATCTAAGATCATCGCACCAACTTTATATTTGTTTGGGTCAGCTCGGTCCATGGCGTGATAGAGGAGTAACCAACCAAGCTCGGTCTTGATAGGTGGAGGACCAGCGCCACGTACCCAGTTGTCCCAAAAACCTTTTCTACCTCCTCGAGGAGCACTACTCTTGATGAATTTTGTATCACCGAGAGCATCTAGACTGTCTACGTAATCAACTAAAATATTTGGAGTGATACCGTGTAGTATTGCAAACTTACCATGGATTTTTTCAGGGAAAATAAGCCAGTTTTTATTGACCTGTCTTGGTGGAGAGATAAGACATGGTCTTCTCCAATTCCACTTACCTTTTTTGAGATCTTCCAATAAGATTGAGGTTAGACCTATTCTAACTGAACTCCAACCTTCAAAAGCTACATAAGTCATGTATACACGACCGTCTATGGTGACAGCACGAGGATCTTCTGAACCACCCCAACCACCACCAGAAGTATAAAAAGCAGGGCAGTATTTTTTTGGTCCAGTGACTTTTTCGGCGTCGGGCATTCCGTATCCAGGAAGAGGTTCAAAAACAGGGTATGAAGATCTGACATTGAAATCTTTACCGTTTTCACTTGAGGAGTGACCTACACGTGATATACCATCAGCACCTATGGCTCGATAGAGAAGATGAACGATACCTCGATCATCTTTTATAGCAGCTGGGTTGAAAGTTCCACCATGTTCCCATTCACGTACGAGTTGAGGGGAAAGGATAGGGTTTGCGTGATGACGGTCTAGTTTGTATTGGGGTTTTAACTTCTTGTAGCTAATAGTTGCAAAACGTGCGATAGCCAAAGCTAAAGCAACAAAGAGGAGGGCTATTAGGGCTAAAATTAAAGAAGGTTGCATCATACTTAAATGTACTATTTTACTTATTATTTACGGCCGTACTTATCCTCTAGACGAACAATATCTTTTTCGTCAAATTCTCCAAAAGCTAATTCCAATAACACTAAATTTTCTGTTCCACCATGTAAACGGTGTTGTATTTCTCTGGGAACAAAACAATCCATTCCGCCTTTGAGTTCAATTTTTTCTCCGTTTATCTCTGCACTACCATTTCCAGACACAATCCTCCAATATTCGTCACGGTTGTGATGATACTGCAGACTTAAAGATTCTCCAGGAAAGACGGTGATAATCTTAACCATTGATGGTCCATCCCTAGTAATCCATAGTTCTTCTCCCCATGGTCTCTTTTCTTGGAACGGTTTAGGAGGTCCTATTTGCATAGATAGGAGAATTATACTATAAAATCAACATATTTTATGTAAAAACTGTGTATAACTATGAAGAAAATCTCTTTTTATCAGCTGGGAAAAGTTGTAAAGCAATATGATATATAGCGTAGGTGATGAAGAAGGCAGAAAGTACGTCTATGGAGTAATGTAAATGACCAAGTAAAACTATTATTCCAAAAAATACGGAAGAGATTATGCAAAATACCCTCAAACGGAAATTATCCCAAAAAATGAGAGCGCTCAAGAAGGGTAGACCTGTATGACCAGAGAAAAACAAGTCTCCACCAGAACTAAATATGTAAAAATCTAGGTTTTTGAAAAGATTGAAAGAATCCATGTCTATACGATCTGGAAATGGCCCTATGTGTGTCAGTGACATGAATACAGATCTAACTACTGTAAATAAAGCTATACTTTTTAGCCAGAAAGGTAGTTTTTTGGGATTTAAAGCACAGTATATACAAAGAATAACCCAGAATATGATAGGTGCGTAGATAAAAAGTTCGTCTACGTTTACTACTGGAATGTTTGATAGGATTATGTCGTTTACGAAATTGCTAGCTTTATTTGTTGCAAAAGTCCCAGCAGAAATATTAATCATCAAACTTCCAAATAGTAATAAGAAAGCTATGATTAATGAAGTGACATACTCCTTATCTCTGAAATGTGTCAGGTATTCTTGAACCAAAGTTCTTTTTTCCATATTGAAGTTTATTGTAACTCGGATGTCAGAAAATGTCACTACGGAAGCGAGGCTTCTGTAAAAATTTTGCTCTTTTGCTCATTTGTGCAATAATAGCACCACTATGAATATGGAAAATAAGAAACTTATTTATGTGCTTATTGGCTTGCCAGCAGTTATCCTCGCTTTCTTTATAGGTATCTATATCGGAGAAGGTCGCAATTCTCTTCCTTCTGGTTCAAATCCTGATATGGCCGAAATAGCTAGTTCAAATGAATTCGCTTCGTTTTGGAAAGTCTGGAAAATTCTTGATGAAAAGTATGTCACTGCCGGAAGTACTACCCCTCAGACAAAGATATACGGAGCTATTCAAGGTTTAGCATCCTCTTATGGTGATCCTTATACAGTCTTTTTTCCACCAGTGGAGTCACAGATGTTTAAAGATGATATAAAGGGTGATTTTGGTGGCGTTGGTATGGAGATTGGATTGAAAGACAAACAACTTTTGGTAGTTTCTCCTATAAAAGATAGTCCAGCAGAAAAAGCGGGTGTTAAGGTTGGTGATTTTATACTTTCTATAAACGGGACTTCTACGGTTGGTATGGGTACAGATCAAGCAGTCAAACTGATTCGTGGTCCAAAGGGTACAGAAGTAAGCATTTCATTTTTACCAACTGGTGCTTCAAAACCAATTACCAGAAAGATTGTTCGCGATACTATCAAAATTCCTACTATAGATACTAGTACAAAACCGGGTGGAATATCAGTTATCTCGCTCTATAGTTTTACTGCTCAATCTCCAGACTTATTCCGCAATGCGCTCAGGGAATTTATTGCTTCTGGCAATCACAAACTCATTTTGGATTTGAGACGTAACCCAGGTGGATATCTAGATGCAGCTTGGGATATGGCGTCATATTTTCTTCCAGCAGGGAAGGTTATAGTAACCGAAGATTTTGGAGGTAACAATCAGCCGAATGTCTTTAGAAGTAAGGGTTACAATGTATTTGGTGGTAAGAATTTCTCAATGTTGATACTTGTAGATAATGGCTCGGCTTCTGCCGCTGAGATCTTGGCTGGAGCCCTAAAGGAGCATGGTGTAGCCAAGTTGGTTGGTGTTAAAACCTTCGGTAAAGGTTCAGTACAAGAATTGGTAAATATTACCTCAGACACATCGCTGAAGGTCACCATTGCCCGTTGGCTCACTCCAAAAGGTCACAACCTATCACATGATGGCTTGGAGCCAGATTATAAGGTAGAAATCACTGAAAAGGACGCAGCCGCCAAGAAGGATAGTCAGATGGAGAAAGCTGTGCAATTATTACAAGCATTACCATAAAGATAAAATTATGAAAATCATTTTACTGAAAGATGTCGCCAAGTTAGGAAGGAGGTTTGATACCAAAGAAGTTAGTAGTGGTCACGCTTTGAATTTACTCATTCCACAGGGCTTAGCTATCGTAGCTACTCCTGAAGCGGTCAAAAAGAATGATGTAGAGCGGGCAAAGGCAGAAGGAGAGAGAAAAGTACATGCTGATTTATTGGTTAAAAATATAAAAGATTTGGATGGTGTAACCTTGACTATTGTTGGCAAGGCAAATGAAAAAGGTCACTTATTTGCAGGTATTCACAAAGAAGCTATTGTTGCAGAATTACAAAAGCAAACAGAACTTCAGATTGACCCTTCTTTTATTGAATTAGATCAGCCGTTGAAAACTGTTGGTGAACATATGATTAAAGTTAATGGGGGAGGCAAGTCCGTTACATTTAAAGTCGTCATCGCTTAGTCTTGGATTGTGAATATAAGTTTAGTAACAAAAAATGGAAGATAGACTTCCATTTTTTGTTTATAAGATTTTTGATGTATTAGATAACGTGGACAATCTTTTTTCTATCGATATCGTTGTTGAAACTAGTCTTGCGCTTTGAACCAAATTCAACCTTACCTTCTTTGAGAGCGAAGAGAGTATCGTCTTTGCCGATGCCTACATTTCTACCAGGAAGAACTGTAGTACCACGTTGGCGGACAATGATCTGTCCTGTGGTGATATGTTGGCCATGGTTAATCTTGACCCCAAGATGTTGTGGATTTGAATCGCGACCGTTTTTGGTTGTACCTGCTGCTTTCTTATGTGCCATATTAGTGTTTTATTTGAAATTGTTTAACTCGGTGAGTCTAACATAGAAAAGGCTTGTAATGCAAGGAAAGTAGGGAAGATGGGATTTAAATAATCAATAACCAAACACCAATAACCAAAAAGACCGTATTTACTTGATTATTGGATCTTGATTATTGATTATTCCCCTTAAACGGCTCTAAATAAGGGTATTTTGTATGTAAAATACGGCTCTGTTGAGCCATATTACGGTATTAAAGGTCTTGACATTGAGACCTGAAGGTGCTAAACTTGTAGTACAAGAGAGCCTAGTAGTCATCATTGATTATAAAGCTCCCTTTTTAATTTATGACTGAACTTACAACGGGTGTTTTGTTTCTTATGTCTTCATTGTATGGTTCCGGACAAGCAGACAATCACGTAGCAAATATTGCTACTGACCACGCTAATTCTGAACAGGAAGCAGTGATGACTACTTCAACAGAAGGACAGATCTTCACAACTACAGATCCAAAGGAAATGGAAAAGTATCTTCGCCAAGAATATGCTCTAAGTCCTATCCTAGTTGATATTGCCCGTTGCGAGTCTAACTTCAGACAGTTTGATAAGGACGGTAATGTCATTCGTGGAATAGTTGATAAGGCAGATATTGGAGTTATGCAAATTAACGAAAGATATCATGCCGAGACTGCAGTTAAACTTGGAATGGATATTCATACCATTCAAGGTAACATTGCTTACGCCAAGCATCTTTATGAGGAACAAGGTTTGAAACCTTGGTCAGCTTCAAAGAAGTGTTGGTCAGTAGGGAATGCTGTGGCTCTGAAGTAAAAATTAGAAATTCTATATACAAAAAATCCCCATCGTTATGGTGGGGATTTTTTGGTGGTAAATTATGTGATAAAATACGAATATGAAAATAGTATTAGGGTGTAGTATGAAATATCGAGATTTAGTCCGAGATACTATCTCAAAATTAGGAGCTCTTGGTTTAGAACCAATTTTTCCAAATATTGATTACAGTACGGATAATAAAGATGATGCTAATACTATTGAGGGAAATAAAAAGCTTGCCACAGAACATTATGACGCTATAAATAATGCAGATGTAGTTTATTTTATTACACCTAAGGGTTATATGGGGACGAGCTGTAAACTTGAGCTCGGGTATGCCCTAGCAAAAGGGAAGCCTATTTATTTTTCGGAGCCGACTAATGATATAAGTTTAGATTGTTATGTAATCAAATTTATTCCAGTTGAAAGTCTTGAACTTTTCTTGAAAATTTAGTTAATAAAAAAACTCTCAAGCTTAAAAAGTCTGGGAGTTTTTTATTGTATCTGGTTAATAGGGTAGACCTTATGAGTTGTTACGAATGTCGGCCCTCTCTGTAAACGAGAGGGCACTCGTTGTTTCCTAACTCGCGCTAATCGCGCTCCTAAGGAAACAATGTCGCACAATATATGTTTTACGCACTACCTATATAAAATAAAGACGGCTTGAAGCGCTGAATAGTCCCCTGCTGGTAATAAAAAAAGCGACCGGACGATAGATTGGTCGCTTAAATATTTATTGTAATCTTTTCTGTAAAAGTTTTTGAAAATAAATTTCACTCACCTGTTAACCTTGCTTACTCAAATTGTTCATTATTGGATTCCAGACAAAAGGAATAAAAAATGTGTTCCAGACGTACATTACTGGTCCACTTAGATAATGATCCCAGATACCTATGACAAAGGACTTCAGGAAGGCCCAATTGTCCACGAAGGTTGGAGAGCTGACTATAGAGCGGATGTTGAAGCCGAAGTAAGCCAATAGGATGAGTATAGCTAAGATGAGCAAAATCATTTTTATAAGTCCCCCGTTCGTCTTAATTTTTTTGGAAGTCATAATATTGAAATAATTTTAACATATTTTTATCTTACGGAAGCCTCGCTTCCGGAAAATTTTATAGATATGAAAGTGGGTTTAGGTAGGCTTTATAATCAGCCGTTGGAATGACAACTCCTCGGCAGTTTACACTATTATCAAAACGTTTGATTTGGACTCCTTCAGTAGCATAGACACCGAAATGTAAATGTGGTCCAGTGGAGTAACCGGTATTACCACTATAACCTAGCATATCTCCGGTACTGACTGTCTGCCCTTTTATTACATTTTGAAGTGAAAGGTGGGCGTATAGAGTGGAAAGTCCGTTGGCATGTTTTATCATTACCCATTTACCGTAAGAGTAACAACTTCGGACGATGTCTGTATCCCCTACACCGATTATTGTTCCAGAAAGAGCGGCTTTGACTGGTGTACCTATTGAGGCACGAAAATCTATTCCTGTATGACCGCGACCATTGTAAACTTGGGGGTTGGCTGTTGCGAAAGGAGTGTTGCCAAAATATTGAGTTACAGTGATTTTATCTAATGGCCAAGAAAGAACACCTGAACCCGTATGAGGGATAAGGTTTGGGTGTATCAGGAGGTTGAGTTGCGATTCGTAACTATTTATCTCTTGTTGAAAGGCTGCTTCTTGTGCTTTTTTTTGAGCTAAAATCTTTTTGTAATTGGCTTCTGATTGGCTGGTTTCCTTCAATAGAGCCGTCTGTTCAGCGGATGTAGAAAGGACCAGAGCACGCTGGTCACTGAGCTGATTGTTAAGTTTAACTAATTCAGCCTTGGCTTTTTCGCTAGCCTTTTTATTTGTCTCAAGATTGGCTTTGTCTTGACTGAGCTCTTTGATACGATCATATAGGCCTTGTTGCAAGATATTTAATTGCTCAAATGAATCTATAGTCTGCGAGACGGATCTACTACTCAAGATTAGTTCTGGTAAAGACTGGCTCCCCGATTCATTTATAGTAGAAAAAGTTTTGGCTATGATGCGCTGATTGTCACTGATATTACTTTCTTTGCCGGTAATCTGTGAACCAAGTCTTTGGATTTCATAATTTTTGGAAGCAATCTTATCTTGAGTTAAAGAAATGTTTTTTTCAAGTTTTTTGCGGGTTAATTCTAGGGTCTTTATCGTTGATACAAGAGAAACCGTTTGTGTTGAAAGAGCATCAATCTGTTTTTGATAGCTCGCAATCTCCTTTTCTAGGTTAGCTATATCAGCATTTCTCTGGTCAATCTTTGCTTGGATGTCGCTGGCAGTTTGGGCGTGGAGAGAAATGGTAGAGGTAAGAGGTAGGAGGTAAGAGATAAGAAATATAACAATAAGAAGTAAAGAGGTTTTATGGAATTTAATCATATTTTTTACTGATGGGTGAATCTTAACTCTTACCTCTTATCTCTTACCTCTCTGCCCCCTAACCCAACTTCATTATCGCCCCATCAATCCTCTTCAAAGTCTCCTCTTTACCCAGAATAAATGCCGAGGTAAAAGGATCTGGTGACTTTTCTTGTCCTGTCAAAGCTACACGTAATGGCCAAAGAACATCACCTTTGCCTTTTTCTTCCGCATATCCCCAAAGGGCATTTTTGATGTTTTCAACCGTGAAGTTATTAGGTTTGACCTCGTCAATTAATTCTCGAACCTTGGTCAAATGTTTACCCGCCTCTTCCCTGCTAGGATTCTTTTTCCAAAGAAGCATGTCAGTTTTGTAATCAGAAATTTCTTTTATGAAATTTAATTCACCTCCAAGTTCAAAAAGTTTACTGATCTCGCCAAGAACGGAGATTTTCTCACGCAAGATTGGTTGCAACTTTCCGGCTAGATCCGACTTAGCCGAAAGCCATTCTGGTATGAAAGGTTTGGCTATTTCATTGAATTCTTTATCGGATAATTTTGTAATGTATTCTTTGTTGAACCAGTTGAGCTTTTCTATATCAAATATAGCTCCAGCCTTCTGGACTCTTTCTAGAGAAAATTGTTTGAGGATCTCTTCACGACTGAAAATCTCTTTGTCATCATTTGGATGCCAACCGAGCATGGCTAGATAATTGACTACTGCTTCTGGTAGATATCCTCTGGAACGATATTCGGTAATAGGTAAAGCACCTTTGCGTTTGGAAAGTTTGGTTCTGTCTGGTGAAAGTAGTAGTGGAATATGAGCGTACTCAGGGATTGGTAAACCCAAAGCTTCAAAAAGAAGAATATGCCTAGGTGTATTGGAAATATGATCTTCACCTCTGACAATATGAGTTATGCCAGATTCTGCATCATCTATGACGACCACGAGATGAAAGACTGGCTCGGTCATACTTCTTGCAATGATAAAATCGCCAAGCTCGGTAGTATCAAATTCTATTGGACCACGTATCATATCCACAAATTTAACTTTCTTATTTGGATTTCGGAATCGGATAACTTCACTGCGCATTTTGGAGGCTTCTTCGGCAGAAAGACCTTCTCTTGGGGTTTCTTTGGAAATATAAGCTTTACCGGAGTCTATGAGTTTTTGAATGTATTTTTGATATACGGCTGTCCTATCAGATTGTCTGCAAAAATCGTCGTATTCCAATCCTAGCCACTTTAAACTATCAATAATATTATCCTCATATTCTTTCTTTGAACGTTCCTTGTCGGTGTCTTCTATGCGTAGGATGAATTTGCCGTCATTTTGGCGGGCGTAAATGTAAGAGAAAAGAGCAGTTCTATAATTGCCGGCATGTAAATATCCGGTTGGTGATGGGGCGAAACGGGTGATGATTTTCATAGGTTGATTTTAACATGTCATTGTCATTCCCGCGAAGGCTTTTTTGTTGTCATTCCCGCGAAGGCGGGAATCTAGGATTATTACGAGATAATAGTTTATTATAATTATTTGGAAATAGATTTTGTGGTAATATCCTGGATTCCCGCCTTCGCGGGAATGACAGCACAAACAAAAACCACTGACTTTCGCCAGTGGTTTTTACTAGTCTCTAATAACTAACCCCTAATCCCTATCTAATTATCCCTTAAGTCCTGCATCTGCTGAAGATGTAGCTTTGAATACTCTCATGATAACATTACCCTTTGCATCTTTGAGAGGTAGATCTTTTGTAGCGTCAAAAGCTTTGGCACCACTATCTGTATAGATAACAGCGTAGTAAGTATTACCGTCAACCATTGATTGGGTCAAAGTAATCTTGCCTGGATTGATACCAGCAGCGAAACGAGCTGAACCAATGACTTTGCCTGGAGTACCTGCATTATCGGCTTGGATCACAACCCAGCTAGGAGATGAAACCTGAACTGTTGAGATGTAGACGATGTTACCAGGAAACTGATCTGACATGATGATGCGATTTATTGCACCGATCTGGTCATCTGTAGTGATAGGGGTCTCATCTGTTGTTACAGGAGCTTCTGCACCTCCTTTACCACTGAAAACTTTGATACCTATGATAATAAGTAAAACAATGACAATTACGGTTACAACCCACTGCCATGTCTTGATTCCACTTTGAGGTTCCATATTATTTGTTTAAGAATTAAAAACTTATAATTACGACTTTATTATTACCCTATAAGCCTAGCATACTATTTCTCGTGTTCCAAGGCTATATCTAGTATAGCGTCAGCTATCACGTTGGCACTGTCCAATCTGGCGAAGTTACGGGCTTTTTCACGCATTGCACGATTTATCTCAGGTGAAGTGATTATACGGTTTATCTCTTCTATGAGTATATGAGAACTCAGATTGTTTTCTTCAATAATAGAGGCTGCACCAGTTTTTCCATAAGAAAAAGCGTTGGTGGTCTGGTCATGAGATATAGAATGAGGCAGAGGGATGATGATAGAAGGTACTCCCCATGCTGCGATTTCAAATATAGTTGACCCAGCTCTAGAGATAACGACGTCGGCCACACCAGATGACATGCGCATAGCCAAATCATTCAAATAATCAAAAGGATGATAACGGTATGCGTACTTATTACCTCTCAAAACTTCAGTTGAGGTTAATTTTGTTTCTTCTAGATTGGCACTACCAGTCTGATGAATAATCTGATAGTTGTTTAGGAGTTCTGGCAGAGCGTCTAACACTACTTCGTTGATACTTTGTGAACCTTGTGAACCTCCAAGAATCAGAATCATAGGAGTTCCCTCTTCAAGATCCAAGAATTCTCTAGCACCATTTTTCAGGGGTTGGATAATCTCTTTTCTGATCGGATTGCCTGTAAGAGCGACCCTATCTTTATGAATAAAGTATTGTTCAGCGTCAGGGAAAGATAGAGCTATACGTTTGGCAAATTTTCCAGACCAAGCATTGACCCTACCCGGCCTACTGTCTGATTCGTGAATAACTATAGGAATATTTAATATTTTTCCCGCCAAGAGTGCTGGAAAAGCCCCATAACCGCCTTTGCTAAATATTACATCTGGATATATTGAGTAAATTTTGAAAAATGCCCATAGACAGCCGTAAGCAGTCTTAAAAAGGTCGGTTATATTTAATATAGAAAAATAACGACGTAGTTTCCCTGCTGGTACGGAAATAAATTCTATGCCATTCTCAAAAAGAGTCCTAGCGTTGTAAGGATTTGGGGCCATGTAATAGAATTCTGGTTGCAGTATCTTTCCTGATCGTACTTGTTCCTGAAGAGCTTCGGCAACGGCAATGATTGGATAAAAATGTCCGCCAGTGCCACCTCCTGTAAATAAGATTTTCATGGGATTATTCTAGCATATTCAAGGTCTACCCTCGAGGTACTATTTTTTCAGTATTACCTTGTGTATCGCTTTATAAATATCTTTTTCTCCTAAACCGTAAAGTTCAAGAAGTTCTTCTGATTGACCTGATTGACCAAAAACATCTTTGACGCCAACGAATTCTATAGGAGTTGGAAAATGTGTTGAAAGACATTCCGCAACAGCTGAACCCATACCTCCGTGAATCTGATGTTCCTCTACGGTAACTATTGCCCCAGTCTTGTGTGCCAGTTTGATGATTGCTTGTTCGTCTAACGGCTTGATAGTAGAAAGATTCATGACAGTTACGTCTATACCTTCATTGGTTAGTTTCTTTGCCGTCATGAGGGCTTTGTATAGGATCGGGCCAGTGGCAATGATGCCGACGGAAGCGAGGCTTCCGGATTTTGAACCATTCTTTTCGTAAACAATCTGTGCTTTACCAATCTTGAAAATAGCTTCTTCATTTGTAATGACAGGACTTTTTTCGCGTACCAATCTCACATATGTTGGATCATTAGTTTTGGCAATTTCAATGATAGTTTTCTTAGCTTCAATAGCATCGCAAGGGCTCACAACAACCATTCTTGGAAGCGATCTCATGAGAGCTATGTCTTCTAGAGCTTGATGACTTCCACCATCTGGACCGACATTCAAACCAGCGTGAGTGCCGATGATCTTCACTGGAAGATTGTTGTAACAGATAGTTGTGCGGATCTGTTCCCAATTTCTACCGGGACTAAAAACTGCATATGATGCCATGAATGGGATCTTGCCCATGCTAGCCATGCCGGAAGCTACAGTTGCTAGATTTTGTTCGGCTACACCAACTTCTATGTATCTTTCAGGAAACTTTTGTTTGAAAGGTAACATGCCGGTTGATTCGGCTAGATCTGCACAGAGACCTACTACTTGGGCATTTGCTTCACCAGCTATAACTAGGCCTTCACCGAAGCCTGCGCGCATAGAAGCTAGTTTTTTATTGTCATTTTGCATAATGTTTTGTTTGTCATTTACCGTCCCCTCCGAGGATAAACTTCGGCGGGAATCCAGGATATTACCAATATATTCACGGGTTAGACACTGGATTCCCGCCTTCGCGGGAATGACACAGTGCAATCTCAATTTCCTCTTTTGTTGTCGGTACTTTTCCATGCCATTCATACTTCCCTTCAAATTCAGGAATTCCTTTTGATGGAATAGTCTTTGCAATGATAACGGTCGGTTTACCAGAATTCATCTTGGCTGTTTCTATAGCTCTATCAATCTGCAAAAAATCATGCCCATCTATCTCTATAACTTGCCAACCAAAACTTCGCCATTTTTCTGCTAGAGGATTGAGTGGCATGATTTCATCGGTAGTTCCGCTTATTTGAATGTTATTACGATCTACTATAGCAATGACACTATGGAGTTTTTCTTTGCTTGCGAGCATGATGGCTTCCCAAGAATTACCTTCATCAAGTTCCCCATCGCTCATGAGGCAATAGAATTTTTTTCCAGAAGTTTTGCCATTGTCTATCCTATCAGCCAAAGCCATGCCTATAGTTTGACCAAGCCCTGAACCGAGTGGGCCAGAAGATGTTTCTAATATTGGTAGCCATTCTCTATGAGGATGCCCTTGGAGTTTTGAACCGAGTTTACGTAGAGTTTTTAATTCAGAAATTGGAAAATATTTTGCATGCGCGAGAGTTGCATATAAGACAGGACAGATGTGACCGTTTGATAATACGACTCGGTCTCGGTATTGCCAATCGGGCTTTTTTGGATCGTGCTTGAGAGCGTAAAAATATAAATAAGTGAAAATGTCAGCCATATCTAGCGAGCCAGCGGTATGACCAGACTTGGCTTCAATAAGCATTTCTATGACTGAACGGCGGATTTCCTTGGCTTTCTTTTCAAACAGAGAAATTTTTGCTTCTGTGAGGGACATTGGTAGTATTATACCAGAATTTTCTTAAATTTCTGTATCGCCTCAAAAACATTATCCGAATTAAATATAGCCGATCCTACAACAAGCCTATTTGCCCCAGCTTCTATGAGCATTGGAGCACTTTCCATGGAGACACCTCCGTCAACTGATATTGGAAGCTCTAGATATTTTTCTCTAATAGTTTTGACCTTTGTCACAACCTCTGGATCAAACTTTTGTCCTTGGAATCCTATCTGATCTATTCCCATACATTGAACAAATTGGATCTGATCCTTGAAAGTTTCAATAAGATCTATAGGAGTTTCAACATTGAAAGCCAAACCTATCTCGGCTCTATCTTGAAGTTTTGTTATCGCTTCTGCCAAATTCCCCTTCATTTCAACGTGGAGGATTATGCGAGAAGCGCCAGCGATGACCCATTCATCTACTATTTCTTCAGCTTTATTTGCCATGAGGTCTATTTCAAAATTGAGTTCTTTCCAACCTGGTAAACCTTCTGCTTCAGTCAAAAGTTTTTTGAAAGTCTCATCGTCTTTCCTGTATGGCCAAGTGGCATTTGGTACAAATTGACCGTCACAGACATCTATCTGTACAGTTTTGACTAATCCTTGTATGAGCGAGATTTTATCTTCAAGTTCTGCGAAATCACGAGGTAATATTGCAGGGATGATTTCTAGTTTTTTATTCATATAATTGGGAATGGGTGCCTATTACAAGTAATCGGTAATGATTTTCGTTAGATTTTTTATATATTATTCGAATATCACCAGTTATATTTATACTTCTGCATCCAGCATATTCACCGTGCAATTGGTGATTATTGAGGATGGGATCGGATTCATTTAGTGTGAATATTTTTAGGCGCTCATGTACCTTGGATTTTATCTTTTCTGATAAAACCCCAAATTGTTTTTTGAATTTTGGTGAAAAATCTAAATCAATCATTCGTAAAGCTTACCAAGCATAAATTAAGAACGCAATTCTTCCATGAGTTCTTCAACAGAATGTGCTGTTTTAAAGTTACCTTCCGCATATTCTTTTTCTGCTTCAGCAATTGCAGCTTTCAAATAAGCAGTGGGCTTATAAGAAACAGAAAAATTAACCTCCTTGTTACGCACGAACTGTTTCAAAAAACTGTTTATGAGTGTCCCAAGAGAAATACCAATCTCCTTGGCGGTCTCTTGTGCGGCCAACTTGAGGTCTTTATCGGTCTTAACCGTTATGAGTGTTTTGGTGTTTGTAGTCATATACTGAAGTATATACTTTGGTATAGTATCTCGTCAAGTGGTTATTTTGAGCCGTCCTAGAGGTATTGACCTTTTGAAAAATTATTCTATAGCATCAATCTGATCATTTCTTCGCTTGTATTTTTCTTCTTCACTAAAGGGTGTGTTTAGCCACAATTCAACAGCATTTTTGGTTTGTTCTTCGGTTACGAATCTTGCGCCAACAGAAAGGACGTTGGCATCGTTATGTTCGCGAGAAAGTTTGATGACATCAAAGCTAGGTCTTGATGTGTCACCATACCAGACGACTGCTCGCACTCCTGGGAATCTGTTGGCGACCATAGCCTCTCCTTGTCCTGAACCACCAAAGATGATGGCTTTTGTATTACCTTTCAAGTCCTCTGCTACTTTCATCGCAGCGGCTGTCATGTAAATAGGAAAATCATCCTCAGGAATGAGTTCGTGTGCCCCTACATCCAATATTGAATACCCCTTACTTTCTAGGAATGATTTGACCGACTCTTTGAGCGCAAAACCAGCGTGATCTGATGCGAGGATTATTTGGGGGGTGGTGGGCATGGAGGTTAGTTAATTAATAGTAATCTTAATTCAAATTAACTAGATCCCTTGTTACTCTAGGGATCTGATTCGTAAAAAAAGCTTTTACTTCCTTCCAACTGGCTTTGAAATTGGTCTCTGGATCTGGATCATTTTCAGCATCTTCAAAATAGACAAGACTTTTCAAAATATGACTGACATTTTGTTTTACGGTGTATTGTTGATCAACTCGCCTTATACTCTCCTCAATGGGTAAAATATTCTGACTTAACCAATACATATCAATAAAATCTCGTTTTCGTCCTCGTTGACTTATAGCGACAACCTTCATGACAGAGATATCTTTGGGAGTTATAACGTTTACAAAACCAATCTTGAGCATATCATCTGCATTCTTAAAAAATGGATAGTAAATCAGACTCATCTTTGCGCCCAAAAATTCTCCATAAATAGTCCCGGGACTCATTGAGGTTGTTTCCCATTGACCTAAAGTGCTCAATTGTTCAGCAATCTTCCCTTCATCAAACTTTTGGTTTGTAAAAAAGTCCAAGTCAACTGATTTTCTATGACCAACTTGAAGAGTGAGTGCTGTTCCACCAGCAAGATACCAACCATTTTCTGCAAATAATGGGATTTCCACGCATCGTAAGAAAGCCCCCTTTGTCTTTTCGGACAACATCTCAAGGTGTAGACTTTCAATCGATGTCTTTACTGTAGGACTAGTGACCATAAGTTTTTTGATTTAGATGACAACTGTACACGAGGTAATTCCATAACTTTTTTGATAGCATCTTTGGAGTATTGTTTAAAAAGCCAACGAACTTCGTCTAATCTTCCATATTCCAATACTCTCTCAATGACATAACGAGCATTTTTATCTAGATCTATTTTTGCGGGATTGGTATCCCAAAAGAGTGATTCTCTGAATTTCATATCTATATTATAGCATATTTTGGGATAAATTTCTCATTCAATTTCTTCGTAATTATATGATTGATCCACTCCCTTCATGAAAACTTCGCGGTCATCGATTTTATCGGTCAAAGCGGTACGCAAAAGCTCGCGAATCTCTAGGTCATTCACCGGACTGCGTTGCATTGCGTTCAAATAGTTGACCTTGTCGATCTTGACCCAATCAACACATTGTTTGAGATTTTTTTTAAACATCAAATCAAGCCAGATCCTCATACTCCGCCCGTTTCCTTCCATAAATGGATGAGCTATATTCATTTCCACATATTTTGCGACGATGTTCTCAAAAGTAATTTCCGACATTTTATCAATCTTTTTTAAACTTTCTTCCAGATATAAAGAAGAAGCAAATCGAAAGCCCCCTTTGCTTATATCTTTTATGCGAATCTGACCAGCAAAATCGTAAAGCTCCACAAATAAATATTGGTGGATTTTTTGTAAACCTCTGGTTGTGCCGACCTCAAAACTTTCAATTTCCTGACTACCGAAAAGTTTTTTGGCTCGTTCTTTGCTGATTTGGTCAACATTTGACATAGTATTATTATACCATTTTTACAGATGTTTTTCCATAATAATTAAGAATTTTTACAGTTTTTACACCAACCTCCCTGCTTTTACCACATGTTCCACTAATGTATACGTATACCCCATCTCATTGTCATACCAAGCCATTACCTTCACAAGGTTACCATCAACAACGCGAGTGAGTGCTAGATCGGCAATAGAAGCATGGCGGTTACCGATAATATCATGAGAAACCAAAGGCTCTTCGGTTGTGGTGAAGATACCATTCCAACGAGGTGTTGAACCGGCTTTCTTCAAAATATCATTGACCTCTTCGGCGGTAGTATTCTTTTTGGAAATGAAAGTGACATCAACGATAGAACCACAAACTACTGGAACACGAATGGAAATACCATCAAACTTGCCTGCGAGTTGAGGAAGGGCTTTTGTAACAGCGATAGCGGCGCCGGTGGAAGAAGGAACGATATTCTGGGCAGCGGCACGACCTTCACGGAGATCTTTTTTGTTTGGACCATCAACTAGTCCTTGTGAAGCGGTGTATCCGTGAACGGTATTCAAAATAGCTTTTTCAATTCCAAGAGATTCATCTAGGATTGCCATGAGAGGACTAGCAGCATTCGTTGTACAGGAAGCGTTTGAAGTGATCTGACAAGTTTCTAATTTATCCTCATTCATAGCCATGAGAATGGTTGCGCCTTTAACTGTTGAATCTTCTTTGTCTTTGATAGGTGCAGAGACAACTACCCTCTTGGCACCAGCAATGATATGAGCGTTGGCTTTTTCACTTGAAGTAAATAATCCGGTGGATTCAACTACAACATCAATGTCCATAGCTTTCCAAGGATATTTGGCAGGATCTTTTTCACTTATATAAAGAATTTCCGCACCATCAATAACGATGGAATTATTTTTTTCATTTACAGAAACATCAAAAGGACTAACGCCGTAAGCTGTGTCGTATTTTAGTAAATAAGCGAAACTTTTTATGTCACCAAGGTCATTGATAGCTACAACTTCTATGTCACTACGATCTTTGACAACTTTGACGAAGGCTCTACCGATGCGACCGAAACCATTTATTGCAACACGGATTTTTTTCATATTATGAATATTGTTAGTTAATTGGAATAATTGTATCACGGTCTTGTTGAAATATGCACCCATGTTTTGTGTCTTGTACACAGCCCTGCTTTGTATAAATTTACCAAAAATTATAGACTTGATACGGAATAATACGAGCACAAAACGTGTTCGAGTCCTTATAATGTTATGAACAATAATAACAGAGACCGTGGTTTCGCTAGTGAGGCGATGGTTAAACGGGCGTTGACTATTCTTAAGAGAAAGAAAAAGCCTGATATTGCAGAAATTACAGAAATAATTCATGCAACTCCGAATTCAAATCTTGATAGGAAAGGGATCGATTTCGTTGTTAAGCTTGAGAATGGATATGATGTTCCGTTACAGGTCAAGAGCTCAAAGAGAGCTCAAAAGAAATTTGATAAGCGATGTCGGCGGACTGGTGTTTGGATTCCAGTTATTGTAGTTAACATCGGTGTAACTATTGGAAATGTTATTCGTCAGATCATACGTAGTATCAAGACAGTTCTTAATACGGCAAGACATGCCATGGACGAACGAATCCATCGGGAAAAAGAGAAAGCGTCAAGGAAGCAGAAGAAAAAAGATTGGTGTGTCAGACATTTTGCACCGAGTATGTGCCACTAAGGTAAGGTAGAGGTTATTTATTTCACAAGTGCGGCCAAATTTGGTCGCACTTTTTTACACATTTTTTTAATTAAACTAGGACCTTCATATATGATCCCTGTAATAAGTTGAATGAGATCAGCGCCAGCATCAAATTTTCCTTGTGCTAACTCTGATGACATTACTCCACCGACTCCGATAATAGTAAAGCGAGAACCGTAAATCTGTTTGGTTTTCCTTATGAGTTCAGTAGAAAGACTGGCACAAGGTTTGCCAGAAAGACCGCCATGGTAATCTTTTGGAGCCTCGTCACGATAATCTAGTGAATTGTAATCCTTGTTCAAATTACCAATGATCACGCCCTGTAAACCATGTTTATCAATAACTTTAAGTAGAGACTCAAACTGTTCCCAAGGAATATTGATGGGCATTTTTATATAGACAGGCTTTTTGCATGGAATAGTATCAAGCTTGGTCAAAAGCCTTTCCAATAATTCTGGAGTAGTGAAAGCTTCCCCACCAAAAGCGTTTGGGCATGAGATGTTGATGGTGTAATAGTCGCCGACATTTTCTTCATTTAGTCTTTTGAATGAATACAAATAATCATTCATTCCAGATTCTATATCGGCTGTTTCGGAACAGTTGGTTTTGGCGATGGAGATGCCAGTGACAAAAGGCAGAGCACTTCTTATTAGTTGTACTTTTTTTAACCTCTTGATCACCGCATCAACTCCGTCATTTCTCAAACCTTTATTAACAATGATACTTTGAGATTTTGGTAACCTAGTCAAACGAGGTTTTGGATTACCTTCGCAAGGTTTGGCTGTGACCGAACCGACTTCTTCCCCACCGAGTCCTATTTCTGGAAGAATTTTGCCCAAATGTCCGTTGTAGTCAAAACCAGCAGATAAAAGAAAAGGTGTTCGGTATTTTATACCATCAACAGTTTTAGAAATATCAGGACCATTGTAACCATAGATGAGGTTGGTAAGTTTGCGGGTCAAACTGTAGTTACCTAGAAATTCACCAACATAAGTCATGAAATCATGAACATCTTCGGGGTCAAATTTGAAGAATATAGGTTTTAGGATTGATTTATATAACATGGAGATATATTACCATATTCCGACTATGTCGGACCTAGACGAAAAATAGGTTATAATGTAACCAAGTTTTTATGCAAGAATGGCTCATACAACTTGTCACAGTTCACCCTTACGTTGTTTATGCAATTATAATTGTGACTGCTTGCGCCGAAGGGCCAATCCTGTCACTTATCGGTGGAGTCTTGATTAAGCTCGGTTATTTCTCTTTTATCCCACTTTATGTGGCTTTGATGGTCGGAGACTTACTTGGTGATGCTCTCTGGTATAATATCGGCCGTTATTATGGTCATCGTTTCATCAAACGTTTTGGAAAATATTTTGATATTACGGAAGAGTCAGTTATCAAAGTCACTGATATTTTTCATAAATACAAACATCACATCCTTTTTATTTCTAAAATAACAAATGGTTTGGGTTTTGCTCTTGTTACTCTCATGACAGCTGGTATGGTTAAGATTCCATTTTGGAGATACATGGCTATCAATGCTACTGGTCAATTTGTCTGGACAGGATTCTTGATTGGTGTAGGATATTTCTTTGGTAATCTATATGTAACGGTTGAATCTGTTTTGGGAAAAATGTTCGTTGTTGCTATGTTTATCTTGGTATTCATTGGATTCCTAAGATACAAGAGGTATTTATCCAAAAAAGCCAAAGCTTTTATATAATCCTGCTTTCTATATGCTTTCTATAATAATCCCAACCTATAACGAGGAGAAGTACATCGGCGAAAGCTTAGAGCAATTCAAGCAAAAGCTTACTTTACCTCACGAAATCATCGTATCTGATGACAAAAGTACTGACAAAACAGTTGAGATTGCCAAATCTTTTCAGGATGTGACCGTCCTAGTTCCAGAAAAAAAGCATCAAGCTATCGGAGCAAATAGAAACGAAGGAGCTCGTACAGCTAAAGGTGATTTTTTCGTTTTCATGGATGGAGATAGTAGAATAGAAAATCCTGATAAATTCTTTAGTACGATTTTAGAATATTTTGAGGCTAATAAAAATGTAGTGGCTGTGACTACTTATTTGCAAGTTTTGAAAGAATGTGAGACTTTTACCGATCGTTTTATTTATATTATTTTCAATTGGACACATGTTTTAAAAAATAATATCTTTCATACTGGCGAAGCTTCTGGCAAATTCCAGATGATTCGTAAGGAAGCTTTTTTGAAAGTTAACGGTTACCGCGAGGACCTCGTTTCTCGTGAAGATGCAAACATGTTCCAAAGATTGAGTGAAATAGGTAGAACCATCTGTTTATCCAATCTCAGGGTCTTCCATTATGGCCGTAGAGCGCATAGAATAGGGTGGCCCAAGCTTTTGTATATTTGGATGACCGAAACCTTGTATGTGGCTATAAATGACAGGTCAATAGCGAAGGAATGGAAAGATGTTAGATAAAAATCCGACTACGGCGACCGAGGCAAAAACATGAAAATATCAATAGTAATACCAGCTTATAATGAAGAGAAAAATATTGCAACGACAATAGAGGCTCTTTTGGCTCAAGATTATAAAGATTATGAGATAATTGTTGTTAATAATGCTAGTACTGATAAAACTTACGAAGTTGCCAGTAAGTTCCCTGTTAAAGTGGTAACTGAGAATAGGAAGGGACTTCTTTGGGCTCGTGAACGAGGGAGGATTGAAGCCGTCGGAGATATTATTGCTAACACTGATGCGGATTGTTTGCCAGATAAAACTTGGTTATCAAATGGTTCTTCATATTTTATAGATGAGAAGATTGCCGCAGTTTCTGGACCATATGATTATTATGATGCAGATTGGTTTTTCAGAAAGTCCTCATTGTTTTTTCAAAGTGCTATATATCCTATTGCTAATATGTTTTTCCAATTACCTTTCATTCATCGTGGAGCAACTATCATAGGTGGTAACAATTTCATACGGGCAAGTGCACTAGAAAAAGCCGGCGGTTATGATACTTCTATTACTTTTTATGGTGAAGATACCGATACCGCCAAGCGTGTCTCTGCTCATGGTAAGGTCAAGTTCAGTCCAAGTGTTGTCATGAAGACCTCGGCTCGCCGTTTCAAGGCTGAAGGTAAGTTCAATCTGATGATGAAATATTGGTATCATTTTTTCAAGCATATTTTGTTTGTTAAGCCGGCAAAGAGGGTGGTGAAAAAGTAAGTGAGTCTTTTGATTTTGGTTGAGCGAATTAAAGACTATTAAGATTAGAGGGGGGGTCGCTTTTACTTTTAAAGAAAAGAACGTCCGCACATATTACTCTTTGAAAATTCTCTCTTTCTCATAAAATAAATGTGACGGATTTTCCGTCACATTTATTTTATGAGAAAAAAGACTCCCTATCCCCTTCCTTTGAATTTCTTGCATATGAAAAAACGTCGAAAAGTTCGACGTTTTTTCATTTTTCAGTCTTTTCTGTTAGTCTCTACTTTCCTAGATCCTTATTTGAATTGGAATCTTTCACCTCTTAATTAATTCCATTAAATCCACCAACCTTTGAATAGGTTTTCAACTATTAATCGGATTTCTTATTTGAATCCTTACCAGAATCACTTTTTGGAGTAGAAGTTGCGTTGTTACCCATATTTATATTTAACTTCTCCCTTTCCTTATCACCCTTTGTTAGAAGCTTAATAATAGTATTTGCTTCGTTCTTGGCAGAAGTGAGATCTCCATGAGCAACCTTTATCTTTGCACGAGCAGACTGTAGAGCCTTCGTAGTAGAAGCCATCATACCTTTGTCTCCTTGATCAGGGATAAGGTTTGCAACATCCGTAATGGCTCCCTGAGCTTGTATTTGAGCATCAGCAACCTTGGAATTGAACCTTACAAGAGCTTCCCTAGCCGAAGCAATATTTGCCGATGTTATTTGACTTGAAGTTGCCTGACTATTCAGACGAGCTTCCAATTTTGAGCTGACTATAGACATCATGCTTACCATTGTGGTTATTCTATCTGCTGACGCAATGATATTCATCTTTGGCATAAACAAAGCGTAAACGCGATATTTACTAGTTATAGAATCACGAGCTTCTTTTAGTGTCGTCGTTGAATTTGTAGTATCTATCGTGTTTTTAAGTTTGTTGAGCTCAGCTACAAGTTCGTTGACGTTTGAGGCGATAAAAGATTCATCATTATCGGATAGATTTTTGAATTCCTTAATCCTCTCTTGAAGTTTCTTTAAATCTTCTATCCTCTTTTCAAGTTCCTTATCAGCCGCTGTTTTGATTCTCTCAATCTTTTTTTCTGCCAATTCCCCCTTTTTTTCTTCAATTTCTTTTTTGTTATCTGTTGAGGAAGCTGATCTGGTCTCAATCTCATTCTCAACCTCTTGATCATCTGAAGAAATTTTATTTACACGTCTTTCTTCAGCTGAAACTGAAGATATTGTGATAAATAAAGCAAAAACCATAGAACATACTATAAGTGGAATTGTTGTTTTGTTTTTCATATTTGTATATTGGTTATGGTTAATAATTATTTTATTGTCATACCCTGATCAACATTGGCTGCGTCAGCGTTCAAAGCTTCTACTTGTTTACTAAAAGCGTCAAGATCATTTTGTATAGCCGTAGTAGATGTGTCTGTCTCCGCACTAAGTCCTGTACCTGCTGTGTTAGGTTCTTTTGGTGGTGGAGTTACGACGGTTTCAGTTACTATTGGTGTTGGTTCTACTTTTACTTGCGAATTGTTGTACCAAATCCAACCTATTACGATAATAACTAGTATAATCACTAGAGCAATACCCGTTTTTGCTGTTGTTGTCATATGATTTTTAATTTAAATATTAATTGGTAATTCGTGTCACGGAGTTTGACGGTAGTCGTAAAAAACGGCAGTCAAACTCACCTTCATGTATCTTACCACAGTTTTGTTATTGTCATTCCCGCGAAGGCGGGAATCCAGAATTATTACGAATCAATAATCTATATTTTGTGGTAACCATGGATTCCCGGTCCATTCGACACGATTTTGCTAAATCGCCTTTGCGGGAATGACACAACACTGAGAATGACAAGCAAATAACTTTTCCACTGTTTGTCCACCTTTTTTATTTGGAGATATAAAAATTGCACGTGCTACAATTAAACAACTCAATTATATTTTTCACATAATTTTGTTTAAGAATTTTATTTCATGGACACTGCTTCCCCTTATTTCAAAACTAGAGACCTCAAAATTCCGCCTCACAGTTTGGAAGCGGAAAAAGCTCTTCTTGGGTCCATCATGATCCGTGGTGAGGCAATGCATGACATTGTTGATATTGTTGGCGAACAATCTTTCTATTCAAATATTCACAGAATGGTTTGGTCAGCTTTGTTGGAACTTCATACCAAAGGTTCTCCTATTGATGTTCTCACTTTGTCGGCCCGCCTCAAAGAAAAAGAGCAATTGGAACAGACTGGTGGCATGGCTTTCCTCACTGAACTCATCAACACGGTTCCTTCTTCTACTAACGCCAATCATTACGCTGAAATAGTTGAGAAAAAGCACAGCATGCGCGAACTTCTACGTGCAGCTGAGCAAATATCTGGTCTTGGTTATGATGAAGAATCAGAATTACATGAACTTTTGGAAAAAGCGGAAAAAGCCTTATATCATGTAACCAATAAGACAGGCTCACACAAATTTGTTGCTCTAAAAGACACTTTACATGAAGCATGGGAACGTTTGGATCATTTACACAAGACTACGGGTGAGCTTCGAGGTGTACCTTCTGGTTTTGCAGAGATTGATGCCAAACTTTCTGGTTTCCAAAAGTCTGACCTCATCATTCTCGCTGCCCGTCCTTCTATGGGAAAAACTTCCCTTGCTTTGGATATTGCACGTAAAGCTGCCGTCAATCACAAAGTTCCAGTCGCTATCTTTTCTCTAGAAATGAGCTCGCAACAATTGGTGGATCGTATGCTTTCTGCAGAATCACAAGTTGATAGTTGGAAGATACGCACCGGTCACAATCTTTCGGTTGAACAAGATTTCAAAGCTATCGGTGAAGCTATCAGCCGTCTCTCCGATGCTCCTATTTATATTGACGATGCTCCGGGCAATAATATTTTGAAAATGCGCGCCGTCGCTCGTCGTCTCAAAAATGAAAAGGGTCTCGGACTTATCGTTGTGGACTACCTCCAGCTCATGTTGCCAACTACAACAAAGAACAACGACAACCTTGTTCAACAAGTCACCGAGATTTCCCGCTCTTTGAAAAACCTCGCTCGTGAACTAGAAGTTCCTGTCCTAGCTTTGTCACAGCTTTCTCGTGCCGTGGAACAACGTGGTGGTAAACCTCGCCTTTCAGACCTTCGCGATTCAGGTTCTATTGAACAGGATGCTGACGTAGTCATGTTCATCCATCGTGAAGCCGACCAAGACCTCGGTGGTAAGAAGGAAGAAGCTGAGATTCTCATTGAAAAGCATAGAAACGGTCCTACTGGTATTGCCAAACTATTCTTTGATAGTAAGAAAACTACTTTCATGTCTATTGATAAAGCGGACTTTGGTGGTTTTGAGGAGAAGTAAGGGAGAGGTAAGAGGTAGGAGTTAAGAGATAAGAAGGTAAGAAAAATGCAGACAACAATTAAGATTCAAAAATTTACTGATTTAGTTGTTTGGCAAGAGGGTCATAAACTTGTTCTTATGATCTATAAGACAACTAGAAAGTTTCCTAAATCTGAGATATTTGGGCTTGTTAGTCAGATGCAAAGATCTGCCGTTTCAGTTACATCCAATATTGCTGAAGGGTTTGGTAGGCGTGCTTATAAAGAGAGGTCTCATTTTTATTATATTGCCCAAGGCTCACTTACTGAACTAAAAAATCAACTTTTAATTGCTAGGGATATAGGTTATATTTCAGATGTAGATTATTTAAATATTGAGGAACAAGCCAATCAAACGCACAGGATTCTTCAAGGGTTTATTTCGAAAACCAATCAATTTGCTGGATCTTATCTCTTAACTCCTACCTCTTAACTCTACTCCTATGGATTCCCTTCACCGCCTAGAAGAAATATTTGCCAAATTCCCCGGTATTGGTCCTCGCCAAGCCAAGCGTTTTGTTTATTATATTTTAAATAAGTCACCATCTTCTATAAGAGAATTTACCCAGCTCATTGAAGAGGTCAAAAAGTCTACTTTGGAATGCTCAATGTGCCACCGCTTTTTTACTCTTACCTCTAATCTCCTACCTCTTAACTCCAAATCTTCTCTCTGCCAAATTTGCTCCGACACTTCCCGTGACCAATCCAGCTTGATGATAGTCGCTCGTGATTCAGATCTAGAGACTGTAGAAAAGAGTCACGCTTATAACGGTTTGTACTTTGTCCTTGGTGGGACAATACCTATTCTAGACAAAGAACCAGATAAGCGTATTCGTTTGGAAATGCTTTTGAAAAGAGTTTCGGCGGTTTCGGCTCCCACTAGGTCGGACCTCGCGGAAATTATCCTTTCTTTAAATACGACTCCTGATGGTGAGAATACTGCTCAAATAGTTAAAGAGGCCATACAAAAGGTTGTTGGTGCCAAACCTATCAAAATCTCGGTACTTGGTCGCGGTTTGTCTACTGGTGCCGAGTTGGAATATGTTGACGGTGAGACTATTAAGAGTGCCCTCAAAAATAGGAGTTAAAAAACGCACTATTTCTGGTGCGTTTTTCTTATCCCTTAACTCCTATCTCTTACCTCTACCCTACTTCAACGCATCAATCTTGACCTGAACAAAAGGCTGTCTGTGACCATTTTTCTTGAAATAACGGCTCTTTTGTTTGTAGTGAACAACCACAACCTTAGGTTCACGACCGATCTTTACGACAGTTGCTTTGACTGAAGCCTTTTCAATGAAAGGTGTGCCAATAGTAGTATTTTTGCCATCATCAACTAGGAGGACTTTGTCGAAGACGATCTTGTCGCCTTCTTTCTGAGTGTCAGAAAGCTTCTCAATGCTAATAACATCGCCCTTTGAGACGCTGTATTGCTTGCCACCTGTTTGAATTACTGCAAATTCCATAGTGGAACATAGTATACAGGTTTTATTGGAACATGCAAGCAAAAAATGGAGGTAAGAGGTAAGAGCTAAGAATAGTCACAAATGCGTTTTTTCTTAACTCTTACCTCCTAACTCTTAACTCTCTTCTGCGCTCTCCGGCTTCTCTATCATCGCTACCTCTATACCTGGAGCCACTTCTGTAATGCGTAGGATGTCTTTGTCTACCTTTTTGAGTTCCTTACCAGCAGTATTGTAATGATTGACCACCGTAGAAAGCGAAACTCCCAATTTACCATGATATTCTTCATATTTCTTTAAGTGTGTACCGAGATCCGAGACCCTCTTGATGATATCTTTTGCAGTTTCTTCTATTTGTAGTGCCTTCAAGCCTTGTAGAACTGTTTGTAAATACGCCAAGAATGAAGTTGGAGAAACGATAATAACTTTGTACTTATTGGCTGCTCTCTGAATCAAGTTATCGGTCTCTTCGGTTACGGCCCCGATTTTGTTGACCAAAAGATCATAGTAAATAGCTTCGTGAGGTATAAACATGAAGGCAAAATCCATCGTCCCTTCGGTTGGTCGGACATATTTGGCAGTCTCTTGGATACGGATTTTCAAATCACCAACAAAAGCCTTTTCTAGTTTATCTCTCTCGGCTGGATTTTTTTCCTCAGCCAATTTATTGTAATTTTCCAAAGAAAATTTGGAGTCTATCGGTATAACTTTATCTTTAACGAAAACAGCCGCATCTACGATCTCTCCATTCTTGAAAGCATATTGCATCTGATATTGTCCTGGCGCCAAAACATTTTTGAGTAATGTTTCTAAATAATATTCACCGAGGATTCCACGATGCTTGGGATTTTTCAAAATATCTTGCAGATTTTGTAATTGATCAGCGAAAGAGACGACCTGTCTGTTGGTCTCATCGAGCTTGGTCAAGCCTTGGGTAACTTCTTTGATCAATTTTGAAGATTCAGAAAGTTGAGCACGCATTGATTCCTGCATGTTTCTGGATGATTCATGGATCTTGGTATCTACGGCTTTGGTAAGTCCATCAACCTTATTATCTACGGTCCTAGAAAGGTCACCGACACGTCGGTCTACGATACGTCCGAGTTCATTTACTTGTTCCAAGATGAGATTCAATCCTTGCCCGTCTTCCTTTACCGGTTCTTCGTTCTTACGTCTCATAATGGCAAAAATCATGACAATGTTGGCTACGACGGCAATGACGACTAAAATGATGAGGGTGGTTTGCATGGGGGTATTATAACAGAAAATTTCTAATTTTTAATTACTAATTTCTAAGAAAATCCAATGATGTATTTTATTCTGGATATGATAATATTTCCACAATATGTTTAAGCCCACAACAGACAGGATAAAAGAGCTCGCGGCCGCTTACCCGGAAAAGATTCAAGGCCTTGAAAAGATCTTCGATAAGAAGACGAATATTTATATTGACTATGGCAATGTCCGTCCTTGGGCCAAAAAGCTCGGCTGGCATGTTGATCTCCGTCGTCTGATGCAATTAAATCCTTTGACACTATAAACGAAGTAAAGTTCTATCATGGCACCCTAAAGATAAATCCATATTCAAAAATGCTGATCGAGGATGCAAAGCATTTCGATTACATTGTGAGGACCAAACCAGTCAAAATACTGAAACTATCTATTGATGCTTCCAGTATTCCCGCGAATTCACCTGAATTGCTAAAAAATTTTATTCGCAAGCCTTTTCTGGCAAAACTCAAGGTTGAAACTATAGAAACACTGAACAATGAACTTCGATTACTGAATCAGCAAGGCATTCTAGAGATCGAGGATCTGAAGTCTAATTTTGATGTGGAAATTGGACGCGACCTGCTTCGCGATTTTGAAAATAATAATGTCGAGACTTTTATATTATGGAGTGGAGATAGTGATTTTGAAGACCCGATCAGTCAGCTACTTACAGATAAAAAGCATGTGATGTTATTTGCGACTTCTGGTAAAGTAGCCAGTGAACTTAGTGATCTTTGCGCCAAAGGCCTTAAGATTTATGATGTAAAGAAGATCAAGGAATTCATCTGCTACAAAAAAGAGATGAAGCTTTTATAATGCAAAGGGGACCTCTTGCGAGGCCCCCAAGCTCTGGAAAATTGACTGTTAAGGTCATCTAGATACTAGCAGATTTGAGGAAATTGTAAAGACCCCTTGTGCATAACATCATATACAAAGGAAAACGCCACACAGGTTGGCGTTTTCTAATGATTAGATACAGTATAGACGATTGAAGTTAGAAATCAATATCTAGGTGTTGATAACATATATACAGAAAAGACCCATATTTTATGGGCCTTTTTGTTACGGATCATAGAGATTTTATTACTTTTTCCTGAGAAATAATATCAGTATAGATTGTATCCACTTCACTAGGTTTTATGGAGAAATTACTACTATTAATTTTAGCGATGTCATTTTTGATGCTTTCAAGTTCTCTTGATAGCGCATCACCAGTAAGGACATATCGAGAAATTCCGATCCAATATGGTATAAAGGCGTTGATAGTAGACGCATCGTGAGTTGATGTTGATACTTTGCTAAATGATGTTCTTATAGCATTAAGTTGATGTGTAAAAATATTTTTTATATCATCTGATACTTTCGTTCCTTCACTCAACAATACGGAATCGTTATGTGAAGTGATTTTGAATACACGAGGAATGAATGAATACGTTGAGCTGTTATGCGATTGTCCGTACTTCCACCCGTATCTTCCATCATAAAATGTAAGGAATAATTCACTATTATTAACCCAAAAATCTTTGGCTTGTAATCCTCCTCCATACCAGTCTGTATCAATTGTTCCAATATCAAATAATTTATCCTCTTGAATAAATAAAATATGGGAATCGCCCGTATACTGGTTTCCTTTGGGGGCATAGTCCTGAATGATCAAAAGTATATCGTCACCATATTCTATACTTGAGAGGTGACCGCAACGAAAATCTTCCTTACTCAAAGAGAATAATGACCTGGTTGAATTAGTAATCGATATTCTACAGATGTCCGTGTCATTACCAACATTGTAGTCACCCGTATCTATTAATTCTAGAGAAAAATCTTTTATTTTATAAGCTCTATCTGTTTTGATATGCACCAAAAATTTATCTTGATCATCACCAACCTCTTTAGTCTGAACATCGTCTTTGGTACGAATAATTCGACTTTCGCCAGTACCAAATTCGGCACACCCACCAATTTCTCCTGGCTGTAATTTGTAACGACTGTCGTACACATCAAAAAATGATCCACAAAATCTTACATTTTGATTATTCTTAGATAATATTTTCATAGCTGAATCGTGAATATCTTTCAAAGATTCCAGTTCATATCCAAAATCAAAAAACTTTTCCGGCCATAATAGTTTACTATCTTCCTTTTGGTATATCTTTACTATATAGATGCTGGCAAAAATCAGGCCTACTAGAATGACGATGGCTGCTGTTTTAAAAAGAATATTTCTCATATAAATAAAGCGACCGCCTGAATAATGAAACCGACGATGACAAGATATATTCCCCTTTTACCGTTTGTCCTTTCATCACGCCTTCTCCGTATGAAATCGCCTCGATACCGATTTATTTTCTCTACATCCGTGAGTGCACCAGACAAAGTTTTCCTAGAAGTCGCTGATGTAAAATGAGTAGTTGATGGCTCTATCGGAATTTCCGATATGTCCTCTATTTCCTTATCGGAAATAAAAAGATATTTTACGAGAATAATTGAACCCAGAACATTCAATACAAGACCTAACAGATTAATAAGATCTTTCTCCATTAAACTACTTTTTTATGAGAACAAACCTATCGTGTTCATCCATCCAAGGAAGACTGCCGAGAGTGATATCCTTATTTAGAGCAGTCCAGCAAGGTATATGTTGAGTGTAAATATCTCCTTTTCTACTTTTTCCATATATTACTGAGCCGAAAAACGCGTATGTGACAAAGCCATCCTTAACAGCAGTTTTATCACCACTCTGTATACGATTAAATATTCCACCTACTTTCTCCTTAAACCAATTCGATTCAGATTCTTGAAGATATTTTAGGTATTCAATTCCGGGGATATAATGGGTGGTCCCGTAGTTTTCAACAACGAATTTTGCAACGTCAGCAACCGTAACCGCATTTTTTGCTATTCCAGATTTCTCACCGCTACCTGAAAAATATTTTGGCAGTCTCTCAATAACAACCCTATCTGGTGATATATCTTCCCAATGCAAGGTTATAGTGTCAGGATTGATAGTAAAATTACCGAATTTAGATGCCTTATCGGGTTTTGCATTCCATTCGTTTATATTCGCCAAAGTATCCCATGACTGTTCTTCTGGGCGAACCAAAAAAGGTTTAACTTCGGCCTTCTGCATTGACTGGTCATCAATGTGTAACTTTTTTACGAGATACTCAACAACAAAAGGGTGAAGTTCTCTTTCTATTTTTTCCAAATTGATTTTTTCAGTCATAAATTTATTTTTTTGACATACGCTAATTTTAGGTAACTTGATGCTTTTTGACCTAAGAAATGCCAGAAAATCCAAAAGATTATTGCTCCACCGATCAAAGACCCTACTCCGCTTCCGATATTGCCCGAATATCCAATTTCTGTAAGTCCATCCAATATAGGCTGCAGTGCAATAAAAACAAATGCACAAATAAGAGCTTTGTCTTTTAGTTTTATAAAGAAATATATTGTGACTATGCCTAGCAATGCAAGAATAAAGCTCGAAACCATTTCGAGAGTAATTACAGAGAAAAGAACCTTTCGAATTTCATCTGATGTCATCACAGAATACATATTTTTAAGACCCCAAAAATTATCGATCTTTATATATGAAGCGATAACAATTACTACAAAAAGAAACATGCCGGATATACCATAACTTTCTTTGAAGCGTTTGAAAATATTCTTTTTATTAGACTCTTCCATATTTTTATTTAATAAAATAGTTGATATCCTTGTTGTATAGCTGAGCAAACTTTTTGACCTCCATAATATCCAAACGATATTCTCCTGACTCGACGCGAGAGATGTAAGACTGCGGGCGCCTCATCTTCTTTGCTACATCTATCTGTCGTAGCCCTGCGTCCAATCGAGCCTTTTTCATCCGCTCAATAAAGATCGCGTACTCCTTTGTCCGTATTGTCTTATCCATATATACTATAGCGTATATACAGAAAGTCAATATCTAAAGTTTAGATATGGTGGATAACGAAAATAATCTTAGAACTAACTCCCCCAGAACCAGGATATGATTTTCATCCAGAAGGAATCAGGCTTTGATGCATGATCGTAATGTAGACTTCGAGCTTCCCTATCACTAATCCTAACTGCCTCAATATCACTCTTTGTCCATTTAGTCGCCCACATTATCTCGTTCGATCGTACCCAATAATGCGACTGACATGCAAAATTCCAGTTACCAATCGATGGATACAGTGTTGCTTTTCCTTTCTGGATATTAAGACTCCATCCACTGGGCTTCAGAGGTGTCACAACCTTATTTCCACACCCACAACAACATAAGTGACTGCACGTTTGGTATTTATTTGAAATATAAAGAATGCCTTCCTTCAAGTCAGTTGGGATAAATTCAACAAAATTTGGTTGGATAATTTTAGTCGGTTTCATCTGTGTCATTTAACAACATATTTCCTCCTATCGTGTATGTACTAAAGTTTTCTTTCTTCGTGTCAAAATAGAAGCCACGCATTTTTTTCCATTTAATAACTGCTTGAATTGCATTAAGGGCATTGAGATCCGCTACTTGGATATTTTTATCGTACTCATTTGCTCCTTGGTCAGTTGGTACAAACGAGATATGTGACCGCGCATTTTCACGATTACTGGATGTGCTGGATGTTGTCCTTAATATTCCACCCAGTTTTTCGTCTTTGGCATAAATACCAATTCCCGTGTCAATGAACGAAATATCCTTCTGTTCCAAGTACTCGACTATGGTTTTCTTTGCGGGACCTGCATCCATACAAAGAAATACATGCGACATGCCATCTAACTGATCGATATTCGTAGTATCAATCGGCACTGGGTGAGCGATGATTCCTTTATGCATACGAGAATAAATCTCTTTAAGATAGTCTACTTTAAACATTTGCCTATGGAGATCGTCTATCGAAGCTGCCCCAGGCGCTCGAAAAGCGTTGTGTGATGAGAATTTATCACCATCGAATAAATGAATTTCTTTGACTGGTGTTTTAGCGATAAAATCAAGAACATATGAACCGGTACCACCCAGCCCTACTATCGCCAGCTTTTCTACTGCGAGTTTTTGAGTAATCATATTTATATCTACCCGAGCAGACGCAGTATCAATATATTGAAAAGGTGAATTGTCGTCTTCGGGCACCACCACCTGATACGTCTTCGAAGTCGCTGATTGATCAATGACTGAGGCGTGACCCTCTATTATTGCCGCATATGTTTTTATCTTTTCATAGTAGTTTTCATAGTGGCCGCGAGGAGGCTTACTAGAAAAAGAGTGCCGCGTAGTTATACTCTCGCTTATTCGAACAAGGTCACTGTTATGTTTAATACCCGCAATAAGCTGGCCATCACTCGAGCACGGATGATCCCCAACAAATTTGATTGTATGATCGCCTGGACGATTGGTAATGTCCCCATTCAAGTCTAAACTGGTCACCAAAATACCGTCACGACAAACCTGACGCTTGTCGTTTACATATGGAATATCCCTGACGATAAGATGTCCAGCATGGATATCTACATTAAAACCTGCGTCACGGAGTTTCCGAAGATCGTCATTAAGATCGATTAGTCTGTGTGACATCGAATACGGTACCGTGCTTTTTAACGGTCACTGATCCGCCCGCGGCAAGCGTACCCTGATGTGGTTTACTGTGTGCCTTCTCGAAGGTGATTGAGAAGATTGTGTCTGGAGTTGTCGGATGTCCAGGAAAAGCAATCTCAACGACTTGTTCAAAAGTCACGACATCAGTTGACAACACATGTTCTGTGCCGTTCACTATGATGGTATAATCTTTTTCATGAGCCATAGTTTTGTATTTATCTAGCTTTGTTATTATTAATGTTTAAGCCAGATATTACCTGAATATTACACCTATTTATGGCCACTCGTCTACTTATGTTGTATCGCTAAAAAAGTTATCCACAGTTGTGCGACAATGTGACTTGCAAGTTTCTATTATACGAAATCAAACAGTTTTAGTTAATAGTTATTAAGTATCTTTGAACGCGTTCGATTGTGATTAAAACTTTGCTTCGCCGGTTGGCGAATTGCACTTTTCATTGTAAACTGTCTTTATCATGACCCTACACCAAAACATCAAAGAGCAAATAAAAGAAGCTATGCGCGCCAAGGACACTGTTCGTCTAGACACTCTCCGAGGTTTGAATGCATTATTTTTGAATGAAATGCTGGCCCAAAAGATCACTACAGAATTTTTGCCAGATGAAAAAGTTTTAGCTCTCATCAAGAGGAGTGTAAAACAACGTCAAGATTCAATCCGACAATTCGAAATCGGTAAACGTGCAGATTTGGCTGATAAAGAAAAGGCTGAACTTGTGATCTTGGAATCATTCTTGCCAGCTGGTGCTACTAAAGAAGAAATAATGGTTGTTGCCAGTAAAGTCATTGAAAACCTCAAGAAACAAGGTTCTTTTGATGCAAAAGCTATCGGAAAGATCACTGGTCAAGTTATGAAGGAATTGGGTGGCAGAGCAGATGGTAATGATGTTAAGATTGTACTAGAGGGTTTGGTAAAATAAGTACTACTATTGACTTTGTCACCGATTTAGCGTATACTGTTATAGTAGTTTTGTACACAACAACTAACCGAAACGGAATCGTTATGAATCATGCAATAACGCGTACCCAAAGGGATTTTTTGATGGATCTTTTTAATAACATCAGGAAATCGGTCGGAGTAGCTCGTACTGCTCATCCTATGTTGAGTAAATCGCACCCAACGCCAAGGAAGAAGGAGCAACCTAAGTGGCGTGGATTGCCACCAAGTGATCAAGAATAAAGTGATCGAGCAAGTTTCAATCAGAAATACCCCACTTTTGTACGGGGTATTTTTTTTGTATGTTTTCGGCTAGGTCGGACACGGTCGAATACTATGCCTTTGCGAAAGGTTCTAATTCAACAATAAATGTTGCACCCTTCCCTTCTCCAGGAGATTCGGCACGGATGGTACCGTGATGAGCTTCTATCATTTGTTTTGCCACATAAAGTCCCAAGCCAGTACCACGGATGTTTGTCTTACTTGCATTCTCGGCTCTAGAAAACTTCTGGAACAATCTAGGTAATGTTTCTGGTGCGATGCCCACGCCAGTATCTTTGACCGCGAAGATGAATAGGTGGCGAGACTTGTCATAAGAAAGTTTGGCGTCAATAGAACCGGAAGGTGTGTATTTGAGTGAGTTATCAATAATGTTGGCAACAACCTGTTTGAGTTTGTCCCTATCTGCTGTAGTCCTGTAATCTATGCCATGATTTTCGGCTGTGAACGTGAGTTTGACGCCAGTCTTATCAATGTTTGGTTTGAGTTCAGCCACCACGTCTTCTATCATCGTCTTTAGATCTATCGTTTCAAATGCGTACTTCATTGCCCCGAGCTCAATACGGCTGAGGTTCAAATAGTCATTAACAATGTTCACCAATGTATTCGTGGAATCAAATATTCTCGTAACACCGTTTCTAACCTCTGTAGAAATCTCACCCATATCGCCCTCCAGTATGAGAGATGAATAACCCTTCATTGCCGTAAGTGGTCCCCGCAACTGATGTGTTGCAAAGGAAACGAATTCGGATTTCTGACGGTCCAATTCCGTCAGACGCGTGTTGGCTTTTTCAAGGTCGGTTGCGAGAAGTTCGATTTTTTCGCGGTGTTTGACTTCTTGTCGGACGCTTCTTATAAGTAACGAACCGACTATAATAGTAAGAATTAATAGACCTATGTTTAATAGACGATCTTGATCTGTCTCTGCAAGTAGTACTCGTACTAAGATAAATATCCACAGACATGCAGTAAACATTTCTGTGGTAATGACCTTGGCGTTTAGTAGATTATGTTTATAAACTGCGTATAAAAGTACCCAAGCAACAATAAATGCCATGAGAGGACCAATCCAAATATGGGTATAATCATAAGGTGGAGAGATAAGGTCAAAGTACATGGCTATAAGATAAGGAAGTATTGTACCCAGAAAGATAAATTTTAATTGAATTTTTACCGTATGATCATTACTTTTATTAAATGATTTAAATAAATTTGAATAAGCAACAACGAGAGATGCAATAAAATATATAACATATATAGTATAACCAAAAGTATTAACGGTGGCTGATTTAATGCCACTTTCTAAAAAGTAAACCGATTGCAATATAAAGTGGGGACTGATCAGTATTCCAAGTGTAATTAACGAAAAAGGTAAATATATGTAGAAACGTTGGGCAATCGTTAGGGTGATTTTTTTAGGGAATGTGTATGAGAAATTTAAGAAGAAAAATGGAATTGCTGCTGCTGTAATGTAGTAAAAACGTGTGTAATAAAGAGCGTATTCTAGGTTATCGGTTAGTCTGAACATCAAAAGCCCAAAAGCCCAGAGACTGATTGATAGTATAAATAAAGAAAAGACTTTATTTGAGGCATTATCTTCACCCCTAATAATGAACAAGCTTAGACCTGCGGTAATTAGAGAAACAAGTGTAAGAGATATACTAATTATGTCCATATTTACTTATTTTTTGCTACTGATACTACGTGAATTTCTAAAGGCTCGTAATATAACTGGATTTCTCTTTCGTTAAAGCCAGCCTCTAAAAGAAGTCCTCCTAATTCTTCTGCAGAACGATAAATCATTTTCCAACCAATCACATCGGTTAGAAATTTCTCTTCCTGATTATGACTAATATTTGCTGTTATAAATATTCCTGAACCATTTAGAACATTTTTTATATTCCTAAATACAGAAACAGCCTTTTCATCAATAAAATAATCTAGTAATCCAACCATTTCGACAATATCGAACTTGTTATCTTGTACAGATCTAAGAAATGTTTCCGCTGTGCCATTAATCCACGTAAGATTGCAATTACTGTTACTTGTTAGATTATGTTCCTCAGAGAGTCTCTTGCTGTATTCTAGAGCCTCAGGATTTTTATCAAGAAAAATTATTGAGATTTTTTTATCCATACTATTGGTTTCTACTATAGATTCTATAACGGCCCTTGCAGAGCCAGAAGCAATACTTAAAATTGAAATTGGTGTATCTTTTTGTTTAAGGGTCATTAGTGTATTTCTTAGTTCTCTTTTAACAAGCTGCAGTCTATTACGCACAGCTTTTGAATTATTAGTACCGAACCAAAGTTTATGCATAACTTTTTGTGGCCAACTTTTTGAATGCTTCTTGTGTCCTTTTTTGTATAACAATTCAAGAGCCTTGTGGGTGGTTGCATTATCTACAACCTCATCAACAGATTTGTGACTCTTTCTAATTAACGTATTTGACTTTGGTGGCAATATGTTTAAAACTGGGATACATATGCTATTGAAAAATCTACGCAAATAACCATTTGTCTCGTACGTCAAATCATTATCATGATCAACGATAATATTCATATGAGTATATGATATCATAGTGCTAATTATATGGAAATTAATATTTATACAACACTTGTTTGGTTTTCAGCAATTTTGATTGGAAGTCTTGATTTGGTTATCTTTCTAGGAAGTAGCAACCCGTCTTCTCGTGCTTTTACTCATAGTATCTTTTGGGTAACAATATGGATTACGTGTGTAGGTCTTTTTGTTGCAACGTCTAAAGACTACCAAAGTGCAATATTTTTTTCTAGAATGACATATTTTCTAGGAAGTACCATTGCGGCTTCATTTTTATACTTCTTCCTAAGTTATCCTGAAGATAGAAAAATTAGTAACTGGATAAAATGGTCGATTTTAACTGTTCAGATTATTTTTGCATATCTATTTTTGTTTACAGACACCATAGTATCTAAGTTATTTCCAATTAGTGGTAATAATTTTTTGGGGTGGGGATTTGGTCCTTTATCACCTCTATTTGAGATTTTCTTTTTTGGATTTTTTGGAACTGGTATTGTGATTTTATATTACAAATTTAAGAAATGTACAGATTTAAATACAAAAGCAAATCTAAAATACATGCTTTGGGTTATTGTTGTCGGTGCAACGCCACCAAGTTTGATGTGTATTATTTTACCAAGATTCGGATACTACGATCTTAATTGGCTAGGGCCTGTAACAGAATTGATTTGGATACCAATATTTTCGTATTCCATCATCAAATACCGCCAGATGAACGTAAAGGCCGTAACGGCTGAAATTTTGGCTATTGCGATGACGGTTATTCTTTTCATTAACATCTTTCTCAATATAACTTCTGACTTATGGCTCAGCGTCATCACTTTTATCGCGTTTATCACCCTCGCCTTCTACCTCATCAAAAGTATTCTCCTTGAAACACGTCAGGCTGAATTGCTCAAAGACCTCAACGAAAACCTTGAGGCCAAAGTCGCCGAACAAACCCAAGAAATCCGCAAATCTTACGACATGGAAAAGCATGCTCGAAGGGAGTTGGAAAAGCTCAATGAGACAAAGGATCAGTTTATTATGATCACCCAACATCATTTGCGGGCACCAGTGACGGGTATCAAGTGCCAATTGGAGTCAATACTATCGGGTGAACATGGTGATATTGATTCGAAGTTGCGCGGTTCCATCGCAGATGCAAATGCTGGAGCGGTACGATTGACCAAAATAGTGAACGACTTTCTCGCCATAACAGCCATCAAGCCGGGTGGAAATATTTTGAATCTGGCATCGGCTAGTTTGAAACCTATGATTGTGGACATTCTCGCGGAACTGTATATAGATATTGAACAAAAGAAATTGATTGTGAATTATCCAGAAGATGAAAAGAGTTGGCCAATACTCATGGTTGATGCATCCAAGATGCGTGATGCCCTGCTCATCATCATAGAGAATGCAGTACGTTACAACATTCTCGGTGGGCGAATAGAGATGAAGACGAGTATTTCTGGTGACTCTTTTGAACTTTCTGTGACCGATACTGGCGTGGGTATCAATCCTCTAGACAGAGAAAAGATTTTCGGTAACCTCTTCCATCGCAGTGAAGTGGCTCGCAAAGCCAATCCTATGGGCATGGGCGTTGGATTATCGGTTGCGAGAGCTATTGTCCGAGCTCATCATGGTGAACTTGAACTGGTATCAGAGGGTGAAGGGAGAGGAACGAAGGTGGTGGTGAGGGTGAGGGGTGGAGGGTTTTAAAAAGATTGGGTAGATGCCTTTGTAGTTCGTGTTTAATCGAGTTTTTTTCTCAATTCGTCCAGAACTCTACCGTACTTTACTCTCCATTCAGGAACTTTTTTCTTAATTTCTTCGAGCTTTGCAACGTATTCGGTGGACAGATTGATACCGTACGAATCACATAGAGAAAGTAAACTGAAAAGAACGTCCGCGCATTCTTTTCCAAGTTCAACTTTCTTTGCTTGACCATACATCTCAATTTCAGTCACTTCCTTGGCCACCTCCCCAACTTCTTCGAAGAGACCTAGAGTATTTCCCAAGCGTGGATGTTCGATACCACTCAACAACTCGCTCTGTTCTTGTTGTATTTCAGATAATGTTTTCATAATTTTCTTTTATTCTACCACACGCTTGTGTTTCCAGTTATAAAAACAGCCCTATTCCGATAGGACTGTGTGGCACGACGGTTGTATATTTCCACTTTCATTTGAAAAGATACAATCCGCACAATACCAGAGAAGCAAAAACAAGTAGTATCACGGTAATCTGTTTTCCTGAATAGGTCGCAGACGGAACGATGATACCCATCTTGCGAGCTCCTTGTCTTTTGTACTCGTCAATCTCATTGGGGTGTGTAAACATAATAACACCTCCTTTCCTAATAAATATACAATAGTAATTCTCCTAACGCAAGAGAAAATGGTAATATTTCATTATTTCCTCCTCAACAACAATATTCCTCCACCCTCTACTTTTTACTTGGCTTCTTGTCGGAATTGAAATCTACTTATTAAGTAAAAACCGATTTATCTTGAAGAGATATTACTTATACCCGCTAATTTACCTATGCTTTTTATGATTTTATCCAAGCTTGCAAGTAATGATTCCTCGGTTGAATCAATAGTCAAATCAGGATTTAGTGGTACTTCGTATGGCATATCCTTTCCAATTTTTCCACCTTTTAGGTTAAGGTGTATAACAGAAAAAACAAAATCGAACGCATAAAAATTCCGCACGAAGGTACTCTGGCAGATCTACTTTCTCGTTAACGCGTGTTACTAACCTGTTAAATAACCTTAACGAAAAACCTTTTTCCTTTCTGGACGATATCGTCTTTTTTAAGCACCTTCTTTGGATCGTCCATGACGGCTTCATTAATCTTGACTCCCTTATGCTCAATGAGACGTCGAGCCTCAGATTTACTTGGAGAAAGTCCGGACTCGACCATAACAGTGATGACATCGTAACTACTAGGCTTTATTTCGGGCACGACATCGGGGATCTCTTTTTTACTAAACGTATTTACGAAAAATTCTTGGGCCTGCTTGGCCATATTCTCTGAATTGTACATCCTTACTAATTCATAAGCCAGTCTCATTTTTATATCACGTGGATTTGATTTAGCTTTCAATGCATCAGAATAAGTATTGATGACTTCCGTAGGGACTCGAGTAGCGAAAGTAAAGTACCTGATGATAAATTCATCTTTCAGAGACATGATTTTTCCAAACATATCATTTGGCGTATCTAACAGATTAACCGTATTACCCCAACTCGAACTCATCTTTCTTCCATCAAGACCCTCTAACAATGGATTAGTTATCACATCTTGTGGTTCTTGACCGTATTCACGTTGTAGATCACGACCAGCAAGTAGATTAAATCTTTGATCTGTACCACCTATCTCAACATCTGCTTTAACCTTAACCGAATCATATCCTTGCATAAGAGGATAAAGTAATTCTCGTAATGAAACCCTTTTACCGTCATCCAATCTTCTGCGAATATTCTCACGCATGATAAAAGAATTCAACGAAAAGACTCCTGCCTGTCTTCCGATCTCCTGATAAGTAAGCTTATCAAGCCACTCACTATTGTGATATATCTCTGCCTTTTCCACATCAATTATTTTTGCCGCTTGTTCTATATAGGTTTGGAGATTATTTTGGACTATTTCCTTAGACAGCATTGGTCGTTCGCTTTCCTTGTCGGAAGTATCTCCGATAATACCAGTAGAATCACCTATAATGAATACCACTGTATGTCCAAGCTCCTGAAAATCTTTGAGCTTGAGAAGTGGGATGGATCGCCCAATATGAATATTAGGGCTTGTAGGATCAATACCTAATTTTACACGTAATTTCTTACCGCTTAGGAGTTTTTTCTCCAAAATATCTTTATCGATCACTTCTTCAACCCCGCGTGTAAGTATATCGGATATTTTTTCCTTATTACTTTCGATATTTATCATATTAATATATTACCATTTATTTAATAAAATGGAACAGTGTCACTTTGTATTGAAGTACTGATCCAAGAGATCCTTCAATACATTTGGTAAGATACGAATCCTGTTTATCGAATCCATAAATGATATCCTAACCATTGTCCTACCTAATTTCTTGTCCTTAAAGAAATTTTCTAGTGGTGTCATGAGAACTGTATAATATTGGTTACCGTATTTTGATTTGCCAGATTTTGCACAGAAATTTATAAAATCAATAGCATTAAAATTTGGATCTATATTTTTAAAATCTAAGACAAGATACAAAGCCGCATCAGGTTTGGATATAATTATGCTAGGAATTTTCTTCTTAAGGTCACAGGAGACAAAGCTAATGATAGATTGGTAGTACTCCCTCTGTTTATCAAACCAACATTTGATATCTTTCTTATTTTCTTTAGCTAAAGCTGAAAATATGTATTGACCAATTACATTTGGGCACACATTCGCTGTACTTTCTGCAACAGACTTCTCGTAAAAAGTTTCGTTGTCAGTTACGATCGCGCCAATCCTCAAACCACAAGCATTCCAAACCTTAGAAGCTGACTCCAATGAAATTCGTCTTCCTTGAATGCCTGGGATGGTTTCATCGGACAATCTCCAAATGCTTGGGGCTTTTGATTTCGAGTAATGCAATTCACGATAGGTTTCATCACTCACTAGCCACATGTTATATCTAACACAAAGCCTCGCTAAAGCTTCTAGTTGATTTTGAGTAATGAGTTGTCCTGTAGGATTATCGTATGGAATAATTATCATCGCGTTCGGTTTTTTCTTTAATATGAATTGCTCGATCTTTTTTATAGACGGAAATTCGAATATCCCATCTGACTGGATTATACGAACCATGGATATAGTTCTACGATTTAACCTTCTCGCCATGTATTCAAATGAAGTGTATGCAGGATCAAATAATAAAATCGGTCCAATATTTTTTTCTGTGTTTCCAGAAATACCCAATAAGCAAAATTCTATTGCTTGACTTGCGCCATCTGTAATCTGAATATAGAGATTATCTATCGGTAAGTCGCTCGCATTGAATATCTTTAAAAAAGCTTTTTGTGTCTCAACGTAGCCTGCCGATGAAGAATACTTGACTATTCCTTTATTGAATGGACTCTGAGGACCAGCTAATCTTCTCATCCTCTTAATTAGCGCTGGATACATCGCACGATTGATGTTTCCGAGCGCCATATCTATTGGCACCACAATATCTTTACGTTCTTTTAATTTCTCGTAGACAGATCTAATCACGGAAACTTTTCTAGTCTGATAATAGTTTGATAAATTAGGTTTTTTAATCATAAAAAACATTATCTTGGCTGATGCTCATGAATACTAATTGTGTCAGATTCATTACTGTGTAAGTATGACTGCTCAAATTCTGTTTTCATCTTTAGAAGACCGTCCAATATCCTATCGCATAGGCTTTCATCCAAAAATAATGACATTGGAAATAATCTTAAGGCGGATAGATCAGATCCTATAGTTCGTTTTCGATAATTGGACAAGAAACCAATCAATGGATAATTCTGTTTTTCCTTAGATAATTTATAAAAGGCATACTTATAAAATTTTTCGCAGTAACAATTGTAATCATCTCTTATTGATTGATCATGAGACAATAATTCGTAGAAGTCACTACCTTGACCCTTATAATGAGGCTTAACCATTATACATGGACCAGCTGAAAAATCGTTGATAATCTGAAAATCATTTGAATATTTTACTGATATTTGTCTTTTCAAATATTCAGACACTTCCATAATATATGCCAAGTATTCTCTAAATCCATTAATTCCTAACTGATTAAGTGTTACCCATGCCGACAATATTCCTGTACCAGATCTAGAATTTTCGATTGAATATGTATAGACTTGATTATCGCCATATGATTGATTAAATTTATCTTGATTACCAAGACTCTTCTTTGTAATAAAAAAACTTGAAGAATAAGGACAAAAACCCATTTTATGCAGGTCCACACCAAAAGAATCGACTAGATTGACATTCATTATTTTTTTATTTACCAACATTAGCTTATTAAGAGCTGATGCACTAATCAAAAGCTCGTTTTTTTCAAAATCGTAATTCTTATAGAACAACCATGCCCACCCGATAACACTATCAAGGTGAATATGTGGCACATATTGTAAATTATGTTTAAGACATATTTTTTTGACGATTTCGATAACCATAGGAATGTTATCAACATTAAGATCCAAAGTGCCTCCACCAGCCAAAATAATACAAGCGATTTTCTTACCATCAACGATACATTTACCTAACACATGTTCAAAATCATCCAGACGCATGTTCTCATTCTCATCACAAGATACCCTAATACATGACTTTCTACCGAGACCAAGTAAATCGCAAACACTTTCAATGGTGTAATGGCAAGCCTTCGATGTTATAACAACATAATCATCTTTAGCGCCGTCATCTTTTGTGTGTTTGTCTATATTTTCCAATCCCTGTTTTATCGCGTATATCATAGTCGCCTTGCCACCAAAACAAGAAATGCCATCTGCGGTTTTATAATCAAACCCAGCTAAATCACAAAGATACTTGACTACATACCTTTCAAATAAAACCATATTCCCAGAATTAATATCCCATAAAATATTCGGATTATAAAGGTTCGTCACCGTTGATACAGCTATAGCATCCAATGATGTTGGAGGTGTAATATTAAAAAGAGTATTGGGATGATGAAATTTGATTACACCTTCAAAAGCTTTAGAAACAAGGCTGTAAATCATGTCGTCATCTAAACCGTTGAATGGTATCGATTCTTTTTCTAATTTTTCTCCGTATCTAAACATGGGATCAATCTTCATCCTAGGAGAAGCGACGTCATTTGAAGAATTCAAAATTATCTCATGCAACTTCTTTTGTTTTTCTGATATCAAATCAAAATTCTTCTCATCAGGCTCAAGAAAGTGTAAAGAAATGTTAGACAGTTTTATCATGATGATTTTGAATAGGCTAATAATTTTTTATAGATGATTCCCATAAGTTTAATCTTATTCTTACAATCAAGATCGTGTGGATCAATCGCCACCAATCTGATCACTTCTTTACCAAGGCTTGGTTTAAGTACCAATAGATCATCCTGGTAATGTTTAGATGAATTCATAGATAACTTACCGTTTAGTAAATAATGACATTTTGCTACCTCAGCCATGAATAAATTCACTTGATTCATCTCTTCAAATACACTTCTCCACCTACCGCGGATAGCCCACCATTCTGCTTCTTGTTTTAATCGATTTATGTAGTTATTTATAAACTCGCTCTGACGAGTATTCATAAAATTAAAACATCTCTCTCGCTGAGAAACAAAAAAATCATCTTTATCAAAAAATACAGACGAGTCTATAATTATATGTTGTACGGGACATTGTAATTCATTAAAACTACTGAAGTTCGAGGTGAATAAATCTACTTTTTCAGTTAATTCCTTGCTGGTATATACATGTATTCCAACTTCTCGGTCATGAAATCTCCAATAATTAAATATTCTATTCTTAAAATAATCAAAAAATTCTCTATGTGAAAGCTTTGTCTTAAATAATTTATTAAGTGTTTCTTTATCCGCTTCACGATTTACAATAAATGCTATATCCAAATCTGAATACTTATCATGTGTCCCCGCCACACGAGAACCGTGAAGCCAACACGAATTCACATACGATAAAGACTCCAGATTGGAGAGTATCCAGAGTAAGAATGGTCGATATTCATTTACGGGCAACTTAGATAATATACTTGTCTTCATGATTTATGATATTTAAATTTCTTCCTGATATAAACGCCCTGATATTATCGACTAATATTTTAGATATCTTGGTCTCAGACATCATTGTCTTAAAACCTATATGCGGTGTAAGAATGACATTATTAAAACTAAGTAAGGAATCATCTATTTTGATTGGTTCTCTTTCAAATACATCTAGTCCAGCCGCAAAAATCTTTTTGCTCTTAATATTACTTACCAAAGCTTCAGTATCTATAACCGCACCTCGACTTGTATTTACAAGCACTACCCCATCTTTCATCAGATTAAACTCTCTCCGAGCGATTAGATGCTTTGTATTTTGATTCAACGGCACATGCAATGAAATGTAATCTGATTTACTGAGCAACTGTTCCAACTCATCTCTATTACTCTTACTATCAATTGAAATAATATTCATATCAAATCCACTACGCGCTATTTCAGAGACTCTTTTACCTATCCTTCCGTATCCTATAATTCCAAGCGTTTTACCCTTCAATTCTAGTCCCCTGTAAAGATGTGGATCCCAAATACCAGCACGTAATTCAGATACAGCCTTATAATATAATCTTGATGATGCAATCAATAGACCGATAACGTGTTCAGCAACCGCCTGTGTACAATAATCAGGTATATTTGCCACCACAATTCCATTTTTATCTGCAGCATCTATATCAATAAAATCAAAACCAGACCCGAATACACAAATTAATTTTGTTTTATTGAGTTTTCCGATGATAGAATCGTCTAGTCTATATTTATTGACAATAATAACTTCCGCATTAGATATGCGGTGTAAAACCTCCTCATCCGAAACTGGGTCTGAATTATATTCAACAAACGAATCACAAAATGAAGTCAATATATTTTTGTCATCTTGTAGAATCTTAGCATTATCAATGGATACAATTTTTGATATCTTCATATTATTTAAAATAGGCAATCAATAGCTTCCTTCTTTTTAGACCTTTCTTTATCAATTGATTCTCCTTCCACATTGTCCATCACCGTCACATGTGTTTTCGGGCATAGTTTTTCCTTTCGTTTTAAAACTACAATCGTCTACTTTCTTTGAGTATATCATACACATACGAGTTAAAATCCTGATAAAAAAAGGTTAAAGAAACGATAAAAAAGCGTTAAAGAAACAATGAAGATTTTGATTCTGTAATGTGGCTACAAATAACGATAAAATCTACTTTTACCTCGAGAAGTTGCTAAAAACATGTAAAAAGTGAGAGTAAAAAGGGGTATGTGAGGGTGTTTTTGGGTCAAAAATAATTTTTATGTAAACATAAATATTTACAGCGTGATAGTTTATACCAATCACTAACAAGTTACCTACGTATAGGTATTTTATGTTTTAAATATGGAAATCGATAATCCAAATGCTATATTTCCTATAATAATCAAGGATATCTTATCCAAAGCCTTTTACCTTTTCAAAGATTTATTTGACGCATTTATAGGAACAAAAAAGGACGAGCGAAGTCGGTAAGAAACAAAAAATTTCAAATATTTGAGAGATGTGCTAGATTTATTCCCTTAATGGATAAATCACCCAACAAAGAAGCGATCGCTTTTTTCACCGAATGTATAGGCATGGGTGGTGTCCTCATGCTGATCGTTGGATTTTTTCTCCTCAGGATTCTAGAGACTTTTGGAATAGTGAAGGTGAATTTGTGGAATTAAAAAACTGCAAAATCCTTTTGGGATCATGCAGTTTTCGTGAATTTAAAATACGTTAGGCCAGAATCACTTGATTGTGTACCAAACGTCGATAATAACCATCTTTTTGTACAAGTTCCTCGTGAGAACCTTGCTCAACAAGCTTCCCTTCATCAAAGACAAATATTTTGTCGACATCTTTCACTGTCGCCAAACGATGAGCAATGATGATGGTCGTCTTTCCAACAGAAGCTTCTCGGATACTTTCCCGAATAATAGCTTCATTTTCAGTATCAAGACTTGAAGTAGCCTCATCAAAGATCAATATTTGCGGATTCTTGATGAGTGCTCGAGCAATACCGACCCTTTGCCTCTGACCGCCAGACAATTTGAGACCACGTTCACCGACCAAAGTATCCCAACCATTTTCAAGCTTATTGGAAAATTCCGATACGCGTGAGAGTTTGGAAATATGGTCAAGTTGTTCGTTGGTAACTTTATCAGCTGACCCATTCAGACCAAAGGTGATGTTGTAGCGCATAGAACCGTCGAACAGTGCTACGTCTTGCGGTACCAAACCAATATTGCGACGAAGCTCTCGGTAATCGAGCATCCGTATGTCAACTCCGTCTATCAGTACATGACCAGCCTGAGAATCGTACGCCCTAAGAACAAGTCCTATAAGCGTTGATTTCCCTGCTCCAGATGGACCAACAAACGCATAACGTTTACCGGGATCTAGAACGAGAGAGATGTCCTGAAGAGCTGGTATCTCCTGATGCTCTTTCGTGGAAGTTTCTTCACCTTCATCGTCATTTAATGAATCCTTATCTGTGCGCTTACGATAAGTGAAACTGACGTGACGAAACTCAATTCTCCCTTGCAGATTTTCAATGGGTACCGGCTTATCGGGCATTAGAATATCTGGCTGATAATCCAAAAACCTGAAATATTTACTAACAGGTGCTAGATTTTTCATCAGATTACGTTGGACGTGACTAATGTTAGTCAAAGTCCCTAATGCCGAACCAATCCATATGACAACTGCTACAAATGTTCCTGGTGTAATCGTTCCTTTACGGGCCAAGTAGGCACTAATAGCAATACATAATGTCTGGGAGATTATCAAAAAGAATTGTCCCCCATAGAAACAAACACCGTAGGATAACCACACTGGCTTACCTTGCAATCCTTCAGTATTCTTTTCTTCGTCACACTCTCTTCGCACACGCTCTTCTTGGGCATTAGCAAAGACAAGATCTGCATTTTCTATCACCTCGCCACGTTTCTTTGAAACAGTATTGGATAAAGTGTCCAATTTTCGTAACCGTGGAGAAAAAGAAGTATTGTACTTCACGGTATAGATGGCATAGCAGATAATTACAAAGATTACACAAGCACCGATAATCGGTACTTTCACTAGAAGAAGTCCTAGTGGTATGAAAACCATGAGAATAGTCGGAACAAGTTCGTATATTCCCATATTTACAATACCAGCAACGGCAGCTTCTCCTTTGCTCATAATACTTCGTTTGATGATCGAGTGTCCTGCATGATGTTGGCCCATAGATATGCTGAAAAACTTTTCCAGAGATATCCGTGAGAGATGCCTGTACAATTCATAATCCAAATTATGAATTTCAAAACGTTCTCGAAAGAGAGCGAGACTGTTCCTTGTACATCCGAGTAATCCCCAAAGACAGATAGCTATGATCAGGGTTTGAGTCTCGTCGGTTTTTGACGATGAGACCGACGTTACGATCATTCCAAAGATCATTGGGAATATCGCGATTATCGCTTGAATGACAAGGATAAGGCCGAGAATACTGATGATTTTACGATGATATGGAGCACATAAGCCCCAAATCCGTTTTAGAGTTTGTACTTTTTTCACAAGTCAAAGATCTTTCTTTTGTTGATGTTAATTTTTTCACGTACGCACGTACGCAAAAATTCTGTGTAACATTATATCACACATTTTATAAAAATCAAGTTTTCTATCACCCTAAACCCTCTCATACAACCCACTCACTTCCCTATGCAAAATCTCTGTTATAGAATCTACAGATTGACCATTGGGGATATTGATTTCACCACCAACATTGATGAAAAACTCTCTTCGAAGCCACTTACGTTCACCCAGGCGGAATGAGACAGGAATGATATGGACACCAGTCTTTTGTTGGAGGACAGCGGCACCTTTTTTGAATGGACCAACTTGGTCGCCATAGGTGATCTTCCCTTCCGGATAAATAACGATATTACCACCAATATGGATGATCTCTACAGCTTTCTCAATATTCTTTTCAATACCCAAACCAGGGGTTACAGTGAATACCCCAAATAATGAATAAATAAAATCAACAACACCTATTTTAGCGAGAAAATTCAGAGATCTAGTATTGAACTTGGTAACAGCCATGAATCGCAAAGGTAGATGATGGGTGAATACACCTAGAACTAGACGAAAGAGAAAACTGTCGTAAAAAGAGACGTGGTTTGTAATGATGACAAAAGGCCCCTTCGTGCGTGGGAATATTTCTTGGCCACGTATACGGACTTTGAGCGTGCTGTGGAACAACAAGAAAAGCAACGGCCACGTGACGTATTGAGTAATTTTGGCAAACTCGTTTATGATCCTCTCTTTTGAGACAGCTTTTTTCGTAGTTGGTATTTCGAACGTATCAGCGATATTTTCCGCAACAGTTGACATGATAGATAATTATAGCACTATTCTTATTTTAAATTTGGTCTTGTGGATAATTTAAGCGGGCTCCTCGACCGTGCTCGGAGCAGGCCACTTTTCCACAATCAACATTTTCTTGTTTGAAATAGGCATTTCTGACCAAATCTCCTCTGTGATATATGGCATGAATGGATGCAGTGCCTTCAGGATCGTAGCGAAGATTTCCATGAGCAATTGTTTTCTAGAGAGGATTTCCTCGGCTGTACCCTCAGAAATAACTTTCTTACTTTCTTCTATGATGAGATCAGCATAGTTGTGCCAAGCATAATGATAGAGTTTTTCTCCAGCTAGATAATATCTAAAATTGTCCATATCTGAAGTAACGTCAGTCATGAGAGCTTTCATTTCATTCAATAATTTCAGATCAGCTGGTGCATAGGCTTTGAAATTGCTATCAAATGTAAAAGGTAAAGTCCCTTCAATGATCTTTCCACCAGGACCGATGCCTTCCAAGGTTGAGAAGACGAATCTGGCAACATTCCATAGTTTATTTGCGAACTTTTTGTAAGCCGAGACTTTGTCATCAGATAGAGCTAGAGAAGTTCCAGGAGTATTGCCTATGACCAATCCCATCCTGAAGGCATCTGTACCAAATTTAGAAGTGAGGTCTAGAGGGTTGATAACATTTCCTTTACTCTTACTCATCTTCAGACCTTTTGCATCCAAAACAAGCCCGTGTAAATAAACAGTTTTGAAAGGAATCTTTCCCGTAACATAAAGCCCCATCATTATCATCCTAGAAACCCAGAAGAAAATGATTTCTCCAGCTGTTTCCATGACATCTGTAGGATAGTAATTTTTGAAATCTTCTCCATTTGGAAAACCGAGTGTAGCAAAAGGCCATTGGCATGAAGAAAACCAAGTATCAAAAGTATCGTTATCTTTTTCCAAAGCACCGTCGCATTTTTTACAATTGGTTAGTTTGTCTTCTAGATCAACAAAACCTTCTCCGCAACTCTTACAAATCTTGGCAGGTATAGGTATACCCCAAACGATCTGTCTAGAAATATTCCAATCCATTATATTCTCTAGCCAATGAAGAGTGATCTTTTGATAATGATCTGGTATATAAGTAATGTCACCAGAATTAATCTTTTCTAGAGCTTTCTCTGCCAAAGGTTTCATTTTGACGAACCACTGACTGCGAATCTGAGGTTCAATGAGAGTTCCGCATTTGTAGCAAGTACGAACTACGTGTTTGTAACCAGTATCAATCTTTTCAACCAAACCTTTTGATTTCAATTTTTCAATGATAAGCGGACGAGCCTTCTTGATATGTTGGCCAGCGAATTCTCCTGCAATAGGCAAAAGTTTACCCATTTCATCTATAATCTGCTCTTTATCAAGGTTATGACGCTCGGCAATGCCGAAGTCCACAGGATCATGCCAAGGAGTGATGGTCATGACACCTGTACCGAATTCCATATCTATAGCTGTATCCTTGATGATGGTGGCGGTGATGGGACCGTTTATCCATTCAAGTTCTATTTTCTGTCCTTCTTTGTAATTTGCATAACGCTTGTCATCCGGATGCATAACGACATATTTGTCACCAAATTTTGTTTCTGGTCTAGAAGTACCGATGACGAATGGGCCATATTTCAAGAAATAGAATTCTTCGGTTCTCTCTTCATCTTTTATTTCCAAATCAGAAAAAGCCGTCTGATGTTTTGTACACCAACTGACTATGCGCTTGCCACGATAAAGTAGGTTATCATCAGAGAGTTTTTTGAAAGTTCCGTAAACAGTCTTGACTACATCTGGATCTAGTGTGAATTTTTGACGTGACCAATCGCAGGAAGCGCCCATTTTCCTAACTTGAGATGTGATATTGGAAGAATTGGTCAAAGTAAAATCCAAGATTTCCTGATATAACTTTTTTGGTTCAATATCAAAACGAGTTCTACCTTCTTTCTCCAACTTTTTTTCATAAACTACTTGAGTTTCAAATCCAGCATGATCCAAACCTGGCAACCAAAGAGTTCTAAAACCAGACATACGCTTGTAGCGAGTCATGATGTCTTCAACCGTCATAACTAGTCCGTGGCCAGCATGAAGAGAACCGTTGGCATTGGTTGGGGGCATGATAATAGTAAAAGGCTTGGCATCCTTTGCAGTGATTCCACTTTTTACACATTCATCAGGGTTAAAAAAACCACTTTTTTCCCACTTCGTGTATATTCTCTCCTCGGTCTCTTTTGGGTCGTAAGGCTTTAGGAATTTTCCGTCCATATGAAGATATTAGCATATTGTGTCATTCCCGCGAAGGCGGGAATCCATGAAGACAATTAAAGGAATTTTTTGGTAATATCCTGGATTCCCGCCTTCGCGGGAATGACGCAAGGATTAGTATCTGTGGCCGTATCCTCCATAATAAGTATTCAAATGAGCACTACCTATAGGACCACCGTAGTTATAATAGTTGTATCCACCGTTATAGATTCCAGTACCAAATGGGCCACCATAATAAGCACTGCCAACAGGACCGCCGTAATTGTAATAATTGTATCCACCATTGTAAATTCCAGTACCATAAGGATTGCCGTAGTAAGAACTACCATAATAAGTATTATCATAGCCACCGTAATAATCGTTGTAACCACCATAGTCATATCCACCGTAATATGATCCGTAATAACTAGAGTCATAATAACTTACACTAGAATAATCACTGTAGTAACTATCGGAATAGCTTCCATAATAACCACTGTCGTAACTATCGTAACCTCCATCATATCCACCATAATCACTGTAATAACCTCCGTAATCGTAATATTGAGCCTCTGCTTGGCTAGGAATAGCCATAAACAAGCCAAATATGGCAATAACAATGATTCCGGCTAGGGTGAATTTATTGGAAGATTTCATACAAAAAGTGTACTACTATTTTATAAAATGTCAAGGTTTTTGGATTCTCTAATGGTAAAACCCGACCAAGAAAAAACCCCGCTTTCGCGAGGCTTCTTCTATTCTTATTAAGCCGTTAGGCCTAAAAAGTATTATACGCGCTTTACATCCTGTGCGTTTGGTCCTTTTTGACCGTCAACGACATTGAAAGTAACAGCATCACCTACTTTGAGTTCAGCAAAAGTGACACCGGAAAGATCGTTTGAGTGAAAGAAGAGATCTTTTGTCTCACCTTCACGAGCGATGAATCCGAATCCTTTCTCTGTCAAAGTCTTGATTGTTCCTGATTGCATGGTTTTTGATTTTAAAATATAAATTGAAGAAGTTCGACTCGTTTCTTTGTGTAGACATCATAGCATAGATGGTGATATTAACCTAATATGTTTGAGGTTTCTCATCAACTGGCGAATCGGGGCTTATCTTTGTTATACTATTCATATGATTTACACACATTCTTACCGTGGTATCGTTTGGCTCGATATGGAATCCCCTTCAGATGAAGAAGTTTCCAGTTTAATAAAACGTTATGGACTCCATCCTCTAGTTGGAGAGGAACTCAAGATTTCTAGTTCTATAGCCAAGATTGATTTCTTTGATGATTACATCTTTATCGTTCTTACCCTACCAGTCCGCAAGCGTACAAAAAATGGTGGCTATGAGATTGTAGATCGTGAGATAGATTTTGTCATCGGTAAAAATTTTCTTATTACCTCAAGAGAAGATACTATTGAACAATTGGAGTATTTCGGTAAGATTTTTGATACCAATTCTATTCTCAATAAAGATGAAAAGATTGAACACGCCGGTTATCTTTTCTACTATATGGTCAAACGTATATACGCCGGCATGGTTGAAGATTTGAAAAATATTCAGGATTCACTGGCTTCAGCAGAAAAAGGTATATACCAAGGCGATGAACGCAAAATGGTTGAGGTTTTATCAGCTCTCAGTCATGAACTTATTGATATCAAGCAAACTGCCAGAATGCATCGTGAAGTTTGGGAGAAAATGGTGGACTATGATGAGAAAAATTTCTTCGGAAAAGACTTCAATTCTTACGTACACGATATTCGCAATGAATTTAACATCATTCATGAACTTATCATAAATACCCATGAACTCTTGGCGGATCTACGCGAGACCAACGATTCCCTTTTAAATGCCAAGCAAAATGAGACGATCAAAATGTTGACCACTATCACCGTGATCTTCTATCCAGCCACACTCATTGCTTCCATATTCACTATTCCAGCTTTAGGCATCCCTATTTTGAATAATTCAAATAGTTGGGGTATCCTCATGATCATCTCTATTGTCTGTACCGGCGGTTTTTGGTATCTACTTAAAAAGAAGAACTGGATCTAGTAAAAACCTATGAATTTGATGCATTTCTTCGTTGCTTCGCTCGTTTGCTCCATCGCAGTATTAAACTATACAGCTCAGTCGCAAACATCGCTTGCGCCTCGAACTGCATTCAAATTCATAGGTTTTTGAAAAATAACATGATAAATAACATTCAAATATTTAACACCCTTTCTCGCAAAAAAGAGATTTTCAAGCCTATAAACAAAGGCGTAGTCGGAATGTACCACTGTGGACCAACCGTCTATGATCGTATTCACATTGGTAATTTCCGCGCTTTTATAGTTCCAGACATTTTACGAAGAATGTTTGAATACAACGGTTATGAGGTCAAACAGATCATGAACATTACTGATGTTGGCCATTTGGTCAGTGATGGTGATGAAGGAGAAGATAAAATGACAAAAGGTTTGAAGCGTGAAGGCAAACCTATCACCCTAGAAGCAATGTTGGAATTATCTTCTAAATACGCCGACCAGTTTTTGGAAGATTTGAAATCATTGAATATAGAGCCGGCTCAAAAATATCCTAGAGCTAGCGAACATATCATTGAAGATATTGAGATAGTCAAACAACTTGAGACAAAAGGTTTCGATTATGCTCTGGATGATGGTATGTATTTTGATACTGCCAAATTCCCTTCTTATGGCAAGCTCGGAAACATTTCCATTGAAAGCCTCAAGGAAGGTGCTCGCATAACGACTAATTCAAACAAACGTAATCCCGCAGATTTCGTCTTATGGAGATTTGACCCGAAGATTGGTTGGGATAGTCCTTGGGGTAAAGGTTTTCCTGGTTGGCATATAGAATGTTCGGCAATGTCAGCGAAATATTTGGGACAACCATTTGATATCCATACTGGAGGAATTGATCATATTCCTGTTCACCACAACAATGAAATAGCTCAATCTGAAGCGGCTTACGATAAGCCTCTGGCCAATTACTGGATGCACAATGAGTTTCTCATCATTGGCGGAGACAAAATGTCCAAGTCTTTGGGTAATTATGTAACTTTAGAGACCCTGAAAGAAGAAGCTATCTCACCTCTTGCATATCGTTATTGGTCATTGACTGCACATTATCGTTCACCAGTTAATTTCACCTACGAAGCTGTCCGTGGTTCTCAAAATGCCCTCATAAAACTTATGAAGACGATCGTAAGTTATCCAAAAGATGGTCAGATTATTCCTGAATACAAAGAAAAATTTTTGACTCTTATTAATGATGATTTGAATTTGCCACAAGCTATCGCTCTAGCTTGGAATCTAATCGCTGATTCCAATCAAAAAGATGCTGACAAAAGAGCAACTTTGATTGATTTTGATAGAGTTTTTGGTCTGAAATTGGATTCTATCCCTGAGACAAAAGAAGAAGTCCCTCCAGAAATACAAGCTTTGGCAGAAACGCGTGAAGAGGCTCGTAAAGAGAAAGATTGGGTAAAGGCTGATGCCATCCGAAAAGAGATTGAGAATAGGGGCTTTACAGTCAAAGATACGGCTGAGGGGATTGAAATCGTTAGGATATAGTCGCTGTGTCATTCCCGCGAAGGCGATTTAGCAAAATCGTGTCGAATGGACCGGTGAATCCATGAAGACAAATAAATGGATTTTTTGGTAATATCCTGGATTCCCGCCTTCGCGGGAATGACAACAGAATTTCTTCATTATTTCTTAATAACTTCTTTATCGTTTCTTTAACCTTTCTTAATCAGGATTTTAACTCGTTTTGATATCGTAATGTCGTACACATTATCATTTATCAAAACAAATATGTCCTTAGAACAAAAAGATCTTGAGTTAATAGAAAGTCTAATCTACAAAAATAGTGACGATATAGCAATATCCATAGCTAGAAGCTTTGAACGACTAGAAAAACGTGGCGATGACAGTGAGTCACGCATCTATTCACGTCTTTCTGAAATAGAAGACCGTATAGAATCCAGTCGACAAGATATGTCGGATACTATTGGTGACATAAAAGAGGAGATACGAGATACCATGAGGTTCAAAACTCTTGCTGAAGTTAACAATTGAAAACCGTGAGCCTCTGTGGTATAAATTACGGCGGAGGTAAATATGAGTCAAAAATCTAATGATTGTAACGGAGCAATTTTTGTCATAGTCATTGGTATTGTAGTTACTCTGGTGTATTTATCACTTTCGAGTTTAAAGGTAACTGGCTAAGACAAAATTCAAAATGGCGGTCATTCTTTGACCGCCATTTTTCTAACAAAAAAGTGACGAAAAATCCGTCACTTTTTTGTGGGCGCTGATCATTGATTACTTAATACTTCCTAACAACCCCTTTTACAATAGCGGCAACCTTGAGATCCTGCTCCGGATATATCGGTCTATACTTTTTATTGGCTGGTTCTAGATAGATGACATTTCCCTGTTTACGGAAATATTTCATAGTCCAACCACCATCAACCTCGGCAATGACAATATCACCTGGTTTTGGTTCTCCTTTGCGCTCTGCTATGACCAAATCGCCCTCTTGGATACCAGCATCAATCATAGAGTCGCCTTTTACCTCTAATAAATACGTAGCGGATTTATCTTTTATAAGATAATCCTCTATGTTCATGGTGTCAGTCATCTGTTCATCCATTGTTGTAGGAAAACCAGCTTCTACCAAACCAAGCAAAGGTATCTCACCGATAAGCCTGTTTGGCACAAGCCTGCCTCTAGAATCTTTGTCCAAAACACCTTCATCAACTAGTTTATTTATAAGTTTGTAGACAGAATTTTTGGATTTGAAACCAAGTAAAGACATAATCTCGGTATAACTAGGCATACGCTTTGTTCGTTTATAAAAAGAGATTATTTTGTTTTTATAATTTTCCATAAATTAAATAATAAAGTGATACGGTATAAATTTTTTAAATTAAAACATGAAGGTTGATACGAAACTCAAAGATTTACCAAACCAGTTGGATTGGATCTTGGAGAGCCTAGCAAGCTGAGCCATCAAAAATTTGTGTCTTTGAGATTGTTGTCTGTATGAAAGACCTTTGATGATGCGTAGGTCAATCTCTCTATTGAGTCTTTCTATCTCACTACGAATTGTTTTGATGGCTTGATGCTTACTCATGGCTTTGTATGATTAATGTTCTCTATTGCCATATCATTATAGGTGAACGATAGTTCACCTGCAAGCAAAAACTGTGGATAACTACATAGTACTCCGGAGGTGTAACCTCCGGAGAAAATTAGTTGATGAAAGTCAAAGCTTTACCACGCTTGTCACCTCTGCCTGTACGACCAATACGGTGTACGTAGTCATCATAAGTAGCAGGTAATTCGTAGTTGATAACATGACTTACATCAGCAATATCAAGACCGCGAGCAGCTACGTCAGTAGCGACCAAGATCTGGACACTTCCCTCCTTGAACATCCTTAGAGCCTGTTGGCGCTTGGAGTGATTTTTGTTGCCGTGAATAGACTCAGCTTTGAAACCTTTTTCTATGAGCAATTTTGAAAGTCTTTCTACACCATGTTTGGTGCGACCAAAGACTAGGACTCTACTAAATTCTTTTTGAGCCAAAAGGTTGCGTAAAACATCCAATTTATCTTTTCCAGCAGTACGAACAACGTCTTGTTCAACATTTCTAGCAGTATCTCCTGTCTTTACAGAGATTCGGACTGGTTCTTTGAGGAATTCACCGATCAGTTTTTCAATAGAAGGAGAAAGTGTTGCAGAGAAAAATAGTGTTTGGCGGACTTTGGCCATCTGGGACATGACAAGTCTCATGTCACCGATGAATCCCATATCCAACATGCGGTCAGCTTCGTCCAAAACGATAGTACTGAAAATAGCTGGATTGATACGTTTTCTATCAATAAGATCTTTGAGACGACCAGGTGTTCCAATGATAAAATTGTAAGGATAGCGAAGATCAGAAATCTGTTTATTGATAGACATTCCACCAACACAACAGACAGAGAAAATCTTCATACCTTTACTAAAACTTTTGAATTCTTGATCAATCTGCAAAGCGAGCTCTCTTGTAGGGACGATAATAAGAATGTGTTCAGAAGGTTTCTGAATAACTTTGTTTATAAGAGGGATAAGAAAAGCGGCAGTCTTACCTGTACCAGTATTTGCAATACCTACGAGGTCTGCACCTTTCAAAATATGAGGAATGGAGCGATCTTGAATAGGAGCTGGAGCGGTATAACCTTTTGTAACAATAGCCTGTTTGATGCGTTCATCAATGAGAAAATCACCGAAAGCATGTTCGGGTTTGTAGATTTGTGCCTCTTCCGTTACGACAACTTTGTTAACGAAGCGTGCTGGATTGAGATATTCTCCTGTAGAACCTTTGTTACCACGGCCTCTCCCTGAGAATTTTGGGCGACCTCCGGCAGTGCCAGGAGATCGTCTATGCTGGCCAGAAAAGGGTTTTCCTCCTCTTGGCGCGTTTCTAAAATTTGTATACACAGTTGCCCTAGTATAATCCATATTCTTTTCCTTGTCAAGGGTTTGCATCCGTACAACGTTCGAGACTTCGTTATAACTACACGAGAGATGAAATTATGGGGTTTTTGGCATCTTGTTTTCATCCATATAGAACACTTCCCAAACATGACCATCTAGATCTTGAAAACTTTTGGTGTACATCCAATCCAAATCTTCTGGTTCATGATTAATCTTACCACCAGATTCTATTGCCCTATTAAATACATCATCAACTTCTTCTTTACTTTCTACCGATAAAGCCAATAACGCCTCTGTCACCTCTTTTGCATTAGCAATCTTTTTCTTGGTAAAAGTCTTAAAGAATTTTTCAGTAACAAGCATTGCAAAAATATGTTCACTTATGACCAAACATCCCGCTTTTTCATCAGTAAATCTTGGATCAAAACTATACCCAAGATTACTAAAAAATTCCATGGATTTACCCAAATCTTTGACTGGTAGATTGACAAATATTTTTGTTATCATGGTGTCAAAAAGTTAATCTCTAATAAATAGACCTTTTATTTATATACGAACGAACCACCTATTTGGTTGCAAAATCACCATTTATAGAAGTTACAAAAGGTGAATGTTTATCCATTGTGTTATTATGGCATTTTGACGAGGTGTCGCCTTCGCTTTAATAAGCTACGGCGACCGAAGCGGACTTTGATAAATATCTCTTCCTTTTATCTTCCTCAAACTTTTCTATAGCATATCTGAGCATCGTTCTAGGCATGATCTTGTAATTCCTATCCAAAAACTCACATAAGGTTGACTCCGACTTCTTACCGACTTCGCGTAACATCCAACCAACCGCTTTGTGGATGAGATCATGTTTATCGTCCAAAAGTATTTCTGCTAAACGTAAAGAATCTTTGAAGTCACTTTTTCTTATAAATGAAAAAGTAGAAATTATAGCGATTCTCCTATCCCAAAGATTTTTTGATACAACTAATTTATATAAAATAGATCTGTCGTTATCAATCAGCCAATTTCCTAAAATATAAGGCGCGGAAGTGTCCACCAAATCCCAGTTGTTTATATTTTTACGATTATTTAAATAAAATTTAGCAATTTGATCTTTTTCTTTTTGATCAGCTTTTTTGTATTTCAAGACTAAGATAGCCAGTGCCGTAAAACGATATTCGTGAATATTACTGGAAAGAAGTTTGGAAATTTCAACCAAAGAAAGTTCTTGATATTTCCCTGCCACACTTCTTTGCTGTGGCACCATAATACCTAAAAATTTATCCCCTTCTGCATATTCACCTTTACCAGTCTTGAAATATCTTTGTAGGAGTTTGGCTTTGGTAGGATCGGCTAGAGTTTTTAATTCTTTTGTAATATCGGTGGATTTCATCTCTGGATTATAGCATTTCATCAATCCGCCAACTGGTGGACCGACCTTGACACCTATTACCAAAGGAGTAGATTTTAAATGGAATAAAACTGTCCCGTCACAGTGCGGGGCATAACAAAGAAAGTGAGTTAGTTCTATGACAACAGCAAATAATACAGTCTCAAAAGAGGCTCCTCCGGTAGAAAACCAAATACACGACCTGTTCTCGCGCGAGATTCGCCCTATACAAAATTGGAATGAATGGTTGGAACGTTGGCAATCCGCTAAGACGTATGAGGAAATGCTTGGCCTTTTACACAGAGGTTACAAAGTCATATCTTTTGACCCTCAAAAACATGGCGATAAAAAATACTGTCCAAACGATCGTGATCTCTTTTATCTAACCATTGCAGATGGTTGGACAAGTAGTTCTTTATTAGAAAAACCCACTGAACATCCTAGCTGGGCATTTAGAATGAAAAGAGAAAACAACAATGAAGCTGAAGATCTGAGTATTAGCGAAATACGTCAATTGCTTGCTACCAAAGCTTTTGAAATGCTCTGTGCTAATTTCTTTAACATCGGACCATACATATACAACGGTGAGGAAAATTGGCGTTGGATAACATTGGTTTCAGAAAAGAAACTTTTTACGATTGTCCAGAACTTTTTTCGTGTTGAAACACGATTCAGTGAACTTCAAGTTCGTAATATAGATATAGGCGATAAAGATCTTAGGCACGAGAATGCCAAGAAATTCTTACTCCGTCTAGCTAATTTCATGTGGGCATGGGAAGAAGACCCAATTAGAGAATGGGATTCTTGTGGAGTAGAGAAAGAAAGAAAAAATCTCATGATACGTTCCACGATATCTTCGGCGATGTTTTGGATGATTGAAGTTCTTTGTTGTATAAAGGAACTTCGGCTATTAGACAAGCATATCCTGAAATTAGACGACAATTGTTTAATGAAAATGAAGGAAATAGCCTTCAGAAGTAAGTTCTGCGCACATTCTGAATATGTCATGAAGGAACGCAATGTTATGAGTATTGAAGAAGCTTGTCTTCTAGGCTCAGCACCAGCGTGGCTTTTTAAAAAACATCAGATCATGAAAGCTGAAGATAAGAGGCTTAAAAAAATCAGGAAAGCTGAACAAGTCAAAGAGTTAGCGGAACAACAATTGAAAAAATTGCAAAAACGATAGTAGTCACCAACTAAACACAAGCGGAACCCAAAAGGTTCCGCTTTTTTCATCAAGGTCCGACCTTGATGATACTATCTAAACACCATTTCCCCATCAAGTTTCAGATTGAAAACCAATTCTCCTTTTGAGGTGAAATGATAACTTTGTACCTCACTCATCATCTTGGAAAAATCATTTTCTTGTGAACCTTCGCAATACATGAGTGTAGACATCATCCTTTCAAAAGAAATCTTACTGCCATTTACTATATATTCACCACCGACACCATTACAATCGGTCTTAGCTGAGAAATTGTTACCTTTGAATGTCAGAACAAATCTCGTTGGATCTTTTGGAACTACAATCTTGCCATCTTTATAGACCGTACTTATCCAACTCCAATCCTTCATATCCAAAGTTATTTTGGCAGGATCAGCTTCACCTTCAAAATTTTGAACAACTTCACCCAACTGCATGGTCTTTGGATCTAATAATATAGATATGCTTTTTCCTATTGAAGGTTGTACAGCGAAACTTTCCCCTTCTTTTCTATCAGCATAATTAACAACAATAATATTACCCTTACCCATTTCGGTTGTTTGTGGAGCAATACGATCTCCTAGAAGGAATCCCTCTGAACCAACATACCCCCTAGGGGTATTCAAAGCTACAACTAAATAATAGAAAGTACCCGTACCACCAGAATTTTGAGTCAAGAGAAAAGCGATGTCTTCGCGACCATCACCATTAAAATCGTGTCGGACTTCATTACCAAAGTACCTCGTAACCATTTTTGAAGCCGATACTGGAGTTATCTCTATTTCAGACACCCCATTTACAAGTGTGATACTTTTACCATCAATGATGTAAGTTGCATCCTTTGGGTCAGCGTTACCGTTTTGTAAACCTTCTGGAGCGGTAGAAAGACGAACAGTAAAGACCGCAACGACGATAACTACTATAGCGATAATTGAAATTAAAGAAGGTTTTTTCATAGGGTTAGTATACTACATCAATCCACATAAGCCTCTACGATACCTATATGATTTGATAAATGTAATTTGTCGGCCAAATGCGGAAACATGGTCCTATTCGAAAGACCAATACACAAATCATCTAATTTATTCAAACCCGGATATGGTAATAGAGTATAAACTAGATCACTACCTTGAATATGTACTCCGTTCACAAAAAGCGGTAACTCATATAGTACATAATCTGTTAGTCTATCTAATTCCTCTTGGGACATTTTTGAAATACTCTCTACTCGATCACTTCTTCCAGACACTACGATATCTGTCATAAAATCATGAAATTCTTTATTATTTACAAATTCGTCTTTTATCGCCTGTAAATTATATTTGTAAATCTCATTCTGAGTTACATCACCCCATCTCACTACTCGAACTTTATTCCGATCTTCTGATGATAAAGTGGCAATAATTTCTTGGATCTCTTCATTCTTCTTGTCACCAATCTTTGTAGCTTTCCTCAAAGCACGCTTAGGACTTCGCTTATCCAATACCTCCAAATTAACTGTATGCAACGCATCAGGTATTACGATTAAAACACCATCTTTGGTATTAGCAATAGCCCATTTAATATACTTTTCAATGTTATCTTTAAAAAAATATTTATTTCCAAGACTTATACCTAACCATATATTATGACGTTTATCTCTTATTTCTTCTGGAGTTATATTCAAATAAGTATTAATCCTCATAAACTTAGTATACTACGAAAGATGTTTTTATTGAAAAAAATGATAATTTGCGAGACTTGCCAAGTGTTGACTTACGTATCATAATATAGTAATCTAAATACCAGATAGAAACATAAACAATAAACCTTAAAGAGAAAGGATCCTCCTTGAAAAAACAGAAAATAACTAGTCGTTATGAGTTCAAAAACGGCCGTGGAACAAAAATTGGAACAATAGTGGTGCTAAACATAATTGCACTAATAGGCATCATCTATTACCTAATAATTCAATCATCAAACCATGAGCCTGAGATTGAATCTTATATTCGCTCACAAATTACACAGAAAGACGTAGCTCCGGGTTTCGAACCAGCCTTCATCTACTTCAAACGCCCTAACATGACAAATGAGATGTTCTGTTGTGTTGGAACAATATTCAGTGATAAAAATAGTGTTATACAAATAGCCACAGCTGAACATGTCTTTCGGACTGATATACACTCATCGCAAATATTAAGTGTACGTACCCTACGTCAAAAAATGAATCCGCCCGTAGCCTACATCAATCGTATTATTGCAACAGGTAAAGAACTCGGTGGACCAGATCATGATGAACGTGATATTGTTGTTGCCTCGTTAGGATCGGAACCTGTTGTTCTTAAACCATATTCCGGATTCTTATATAACGAAATTGGTCAAAACTTCTGGGGTAATGTCGTTATAGGTAAAACTAAAATTACACGTTTACGTTCATTATTATCAGGTGAATACGTAAATACACTTGGCTATGTACAAAGCAGGCAAGGAACAAACATTTCTAACTTTGTTCTTATTGAAAAACATGTTAGGCAAGGTGAGAGCGGTACTGGTTACGTTGATGATTTTGGTGGTTTATGGGTTGTACATTCTGGTACAGAAGATAAAAACGAGGAAGCTGAAATCTGTAAAGAAGGTAAACGTATAACAGGTAGACGTATTACCGGTGTCGCTACAGTTTCTGGACCACTCTTCGGACATTACAAATAGAGTGTTGCAGAGTAACAATCTCAAGACCTCACACGAAAAGGCATCACGCTTTTAATGTGAGGTCTTTTCTTATTTCTTAAAATATTCTGAAACTGTCGTTACCAAATCTTCTGGTTTTTCAACAATCTTAAAAGGTTCTCCACGAATAAGAGTTTCCCTATCATGAAAACCCCAAGTAACTCCAATAGAACCCATCTTTACATGCTTTGCTTCGCGCATATCACCAAGAGTATCCGTGATGAAAACACATTTATTTGAATCAATATTATATTTAGAAAAAACCATCTTCATTTTCTCAACCTTACTCGTGTGCACATCATTTCCCATCACTTCTACAAAAAACGGTGCTAGATTATATTTTTCCAAAAGTCCTTGTATCGGAGCTGTAAGTGTAGAAGAAATCACTATGAGTGTATATGATTTTGCTAACTCTTTTATAACTTTTTCTATACCAGGAATAGTCAGAACTCGTTCTTTTATTCTTGGAATATACTCTGCAAAAAAATCAATATCGTGACGACATTTTTCATCATGTTTTGTATCTGCTTTTTGCCAATCATTAATATTTCCTTCAAAACCTTTTTTATAATCAGCTTCTGTTGCATTAGGACAGATCATCTTTTTCACCTCAAAGGCTGTAGCAAAAGAATCTACTATAACTCCATCAAAATCAAAGAGAATAAAGTTGGTATGCATTGATAATTTCATATATGATCTAATTCCAAATAATATTCAATTTCGGCCACTTTTCTTTCCAGCGCTTACTCACCACTCTATCGTTGTATGCCCCAGCATCAGAACATCTAGGATTCATCCGTACAACCAAATTCACCAAATCATCAATCCCGAACGAAGCATGGAGTCGTAGTTCCCCATTATTATCCATAGACACCGCTATACATGTTGGTATTTCTACCCAATCAGCTAAAGCGTCCTGCGTATCTTTATATGACCCTCTATTGTGCCATTTATGGGTATAAGCTTGATTGACAATCTCCCAATCTACACCAGTTTTTTCCTTGGCTTCCAGAGATAGTTGACTATCTTTATTTTCATCAATATTGTTTTTGTCAAAATATATGAGATCAATATCCCTTGTCGGCACCTTCTCATTTTTATATCCATGCAGATAATCCCAAACTTTATTTCTCACAAACCCTGCACCAATCATCCAATCTGGCAAATTCAATTTTTGAGCAACGTGCAAAATATCCATCATCCATTTATCATCTTCAATAATTTTTAGAATGTCTTGTTCGGTCATTAGATTATGTTGTTGTAGACTTGCATGGTTATGAATAGTTTATGTTATCATTTTAATACCAACATGTCCCTACTCACTGAACAAAGTAACAAATTCAAGAGCCTCGCGGATGACTTACTCGCCTCATCAAAATTACCCCAGATTTTAGAAAAATATGGTCAAGTCAGGTTCGTCGGTTCTTACTCGGCAGGATTGATGATGCATGGTGACATTGACATTCACATCCTCCGCGACAAAGAGTTTACTAAACAAGAAACGTTGAATATGTTCAATGAAATTGTTGCTTCCACCAAATTCAACAGTTATTACATTGGTGACTGGAATGACAGTAATGTTCACCCCAAATTTCCTTATGGATATTACATCGGTTTGAAGACACGGATTGGCGATATTAGATGGAAAATTGATATTTGGTTTGTGAGTATTGCTGAGCAGAATCGATTCAATAAGGAAAATATGGATGTAACGAAGCTCACCCTATCTGACGAGCAACGAGAAGCTATTCTAACATTCAAAAAATACCGACAAGAAAACGGTGTCAAAATATCTGGACAAGAGATTTATGAAATGGTTATAAACAAAGGAATCAACAAACTAGAAGAATTCAAACATTTATTGAAAGATCACGTTTCAAAATAAGCGCTCTTTTCATAATCCTCTCTCCAACTTCACCCCAATCAAAATACTTTTTGTAATCAGCTGGATCAATCAAATTGATCTCTGTAATATCTCCATCTGGATCTGACTCAAATGGTCCATAAGGCTCTACTATACAAACTGAACGAGTCTGTCGCACGATCCTATCCGGTTCATAGATGTCTTGATAGCCGATAAACTTTTGACTTAATACTTTCATATTCGTTTCTTCTTTTACCTCTCGCACAACAGCTTCTTCATATGTTTCTCCTTGTTCAATACCTCCTCCCGGTGGAGTCCAATACCCTTTTTCGGATGCATAGACAACAACGAGTTTGCCCTTATAGAAACAAAAAGCATGGACAGCTTGAAGTATTTTTCCATCGAGATCCTTCAACGGATTATCTTCACGATAAATGAGGTTGAGTTTTTGGCCAGAACGATTAATGTGAGAGAATTTTATTTCCATATGCATATGTAAGATATCTTGATTTTTAAATGACCGTGGTTATCTACAACTTTTGCTGGCTGTGTGGGACGAAGTTGGAACATGTTTATAGAGGAATGGAGGGGGTTAAGGCAAGGTATTCACAACCTACCAGACACAGGTGAAATCATTTGAAGTAAATACTGATTAGTATCCAGAGAAGGATTGTCATTATATTTTTGATTTTGATAAATATTTTCTAATTACATTAGCTGACCTTCGCGGGTTCGTATATTTCTACACCTTACCCCACAAGACTTTTCCAATGTTTTTTAGTTTATCATTTTGACACTCCTCGGAATATTTTACGCAAAAAGTTTTGCGGCTACAGAAACAATAAAGGCTAGGAGGCCCAGCACGAACAATGTAAAGCGTTTTTGAGATAACATTTCAATTTGGTACTTTACGATTGCATGCTTTTCCTTCAGTGGTCCTGAAAAAGTACTGTCAAGCATTCTTTGAATTTTTAAACCTTGGTTCTCCGCAAAAAGTTTCCTTGGATACTCATGCTGGCTTTTATTTTCTTTCTCCCAAAGCAGTCTTTCAGATTCCAATATATCTTTTACATTTCTAGTTTTTTCTTCTAAAGCCTTTTTATTTTCTTCATTGCTTAGAGTTACTTTTATGAACTGTAATAATGATGGAGTATAAAATTCCTTCATTATCTTATCCAAATCAGATTCAAAATCTGATTTCCATTTATCTTTCTGACTATCAAAGATACTTTTTCTCAGAGACTCCCTGTACTTAGCGTACAACGTAAGAAGTAGGCACAGAACAAGAAGAACGATTGAGACAATAGTAGAAATCTTGAAATAGACAGTTTGCCCCGTCTGAAGGGAATATAAAACCACAAAGGCAGCCAACAGGGCTATCGATGCTGTGATTAAGACATTATCAATCTTCTCAATTTGATCTTTCATATTAATTTAATGCTTTCTTCATTATGGGTCTTATAAAAATGCTCTTCGGACTCCGAACCTTTCTGCGAAATTGCTGGCAGGGCTGGACGATGTTCGAACATTTCGCAATATAAATGAGTATGCAGTCAAGGCAATATACCACTTCTTCAGAAGCGTCTGTGAGTCCCCTTCCTTTACAATATCTGATTGGTTTCTGTTATATCATTCGGGAAGTATCGACGATATATGGAATTGAAAAAAGACGGCAAAAATTGCCGGGACAAGCAACTTTTACAGTGAACCGTTACTTGTTTTGTTTAAATTACTTCAACTCTCCTCTTAATTTCATAAACAGTTGCAAACGGAAATATGAATGACCCTTTAATCATTTCTGGCTTACCATTAATCTCAATGATTGTTTTACGAGCGTATGGTTTTGAAGAATTCTTTCCGTAAATAGACTCAAACATAAGAGGGTTACTAATTTTGTTATTTATCTCAAAAGAGTCATAAATCTTTACAGACTTTCCTTTCAAAATTCCCTCTATTACATTCTGCTCCATATGGTCTGGCATATCTGCAAAAGTTATGTTTGACCAAAACTTCATTTGGAAGTTTAGATTATATCGTCTAGCTAATTTCCTAAGACGTAACGACCTTAGCAATTTAGGCCCCATAACAGGAATTGAAAAGATTGGAAGTAAAATCAGACCAACAATACAAATAGCACCAAATACTTTTATGTTTTCTAAGGATATCATCTTATTCTATATTATTCTTCATCCACTCATTCACTTCTTTAGATACTCCGTATGTCCCCCAATGTTTAACGATCTGAATGACCAATAATTTATCATTAGCATCAAGGAAGCCTTTTAGCTCATCCCTAATTTCACCAGCAGTTTTTTTACTTTTTACAAACCATACGGAATATAATGGCTTTGCCCACCATGAATAAGACTTAATCTTTGCTATAAGATTAACATAATCCTGTCGTGTTTCTGGTTGACCTAGATCATATGAAATAAGGTAGGTATTCATTATTATTATTTTATTTCTGAAGTCACAGATACTGGGTTTGTAGATCCAACATCCCTGATTTCTTCGATACTTGCCAACTCCACCCCCGTCTCCGAGTCCGTTTGTGGAATTTTTGATAAAATCAGATTCAACATCTCTTGTTTTTTCACCAGTTCAATATTTTGCTTTTGAAGTTTACCATTTTCGTCAATAAGTTTCTCAGCAAATTTCACCACACGTTCACGATTAAAGGCACTCTGATCTCTATCGTTTTTTATTTCCGCAAGTTCTTTCTGATGTTCAACTCTTTCGGCATTTAATTTTTCTTGATTTTTTTCATCATCCCATAATTTATTCGCTTTATTCCTAATCATTTCTTGTATATCATTAAGTCTTCCCCTCGCTCCAAAAAAATTGAATTCTTCAATTGAAAAGAAAAGGTACGTAAATACTTTCCTAAAGAAGATAAGCGCACAAAGTGTAATCGCTGGCCAAATTGTTGCGTTAATTAAGCTTATTAAATGATCGTATGTTAGACCGAAATGAGCAATCGGGATTAATATTGCACCAACTAAAACAACAAAGATAACATATGGTAGTAGATCAACAAATTTAGTGGCGAGATTATTCATTCCGATATGGAAATTTACATAACAAAACCTTACCATATTATTTGCAGAAAAGGAAGGTTTTTAAGAAAATTTCTTCAACTATTAAAATTCCCAATTATTAGTTACAACTACTCCAAATGTAGCCATCAACGATAAATTAAACAATAGTCGGCTGACACGTCTTAAATGCGAGGACCTCAGAATTGCGCATCAAAATGGTCTTGTTTGTAGTATACGACAAACCTTTGTTTGGCTGATTCTCAAAACCAAGATAGACACAACTTACCTTTCGCGCACGAACTTCTTTGATGGCTGGTTGCAGATCAGAATCGGAACTAGCCAATATAATTTCTTTTACAGATTCGTCACAAGCCATTGTTACCATATCAACAGCAATTTTTACATCCACACCCTTTTCTTTAAAAACCAAGACTTTCTTTCCATTCAGACCTTCTTCCATTTGCCCCCTGACGCGTCCACGTAAAACCACTTCAAAACCCTGATTTTCCAGATGAGTCTTCAACAAACGTTGCTCTTCTATGAGTTGCTGGGATTTTTCCCTGCTTCCTTCATGTACTTTAATCTGGGCAAAATAGAAGATCTTACGATCAATAACAAAACCTTCCAAGACTTTCACAAATAATCCACGAAAATCAAATTCATGCCATACTGGTTTGTTGTTTTTAGTCTCACTGAAAACGGCCCTTATTTTGCCCTTGAGATTCTCCCCATCAATTAACAGGACTGTTTCCATGGGGGTATTCTACCATATCAATAACGCAAAACCCCAGCGGACCTTGCGGCTGGCTGGGGCGTGTATATCATTATAGTATACCCAAGTATATCTAAAGTCAATACCCATTACATTATGGATTTACCACCCAGATTTGCGCCTTTTTTGAAAGAGAGTAGGATTCGGGGTGATTAATTAAACCGCAAACCATGCCCACATATTTTGTTTACTGCCGCAAATCTACCGAAGCCGAGGATAGGCAGATTTTATCAATTGATTCTCAGATCAATGAACTCAAACAGCATGCCATAAAGAAAGGAATCAAAATTGTAGCTGTTCTGACCGAGGCCAAATCAGCCAAGGCACCGGGACGTCCGGTGTTTAATTCTCTAATGGAACGGTTGTACCGTGGTGAAGCTGATGGAATCCTGTGCTGGAAATTGGACCGTCTTGCTCGTAACCCTGTTGATGGTGGTGCTATCATCTGGGCCATGAAGGAACATGGGGTAAAAATTATTACCCCTTTACAGACATACGGACAATCCGAAGACAATGTCGTCTGGATGTACCTGGAATTTGGCATGGCACAGAAATACGTTGATGACTTGAGCCGAACCGTAAAACGGGGTTTGCGGGCGAAAGCGGAATCTGGTTGGTTTCCAAGCGTTACCCCGCCAGGATACATGAATTGTGAGAACGACGAGGGACGCAATGTTATCGCCAAGGATCCCAAACGATTTGATATTATCCGAAAGTGCTGGGACTTAATGCTTACTGGAAAGTACACACCTCCAGAAATCAGAGAAATTGCCAATACCGCATGGAGGTATACAACAAATCATGGAAATCCTCTGGGGCGTAGCACCATTTACAACATCTTTTCAAATCCCTTTTACCATGGCACTTATGAATATCCAAGAGGAAGTGATAACTGGCACACTGGTCGGCATACCCCTATGATAACAGAGGAAGAATTTGATACGGTCCAACACATTTTATCACGATCTCGCCATATGCCACGAAACCGCAAGGTGTTTGCCTTCACTGGAATCATCCGGTGCGGTGGATGCCAAGGCGCTGTGACAGCAGAGGAAAAGCATCAGATTATATGCCCAGTCTGTAAATTGAAGTTCGCTTACCGCTCCAAAGAGCAGTGTCCACGATGCCAGACAGCTATCGCAAACATGGTAAAACCAGTCCACCTCACTTACACCTACTACCACTGTACCAAATCTTCCAATCCCGCCTGTACCGAGCTCGGAGTTGAGCGAAAAGAATTGGAACGTCAGATCATTCGCCACCTTGAAGGTGTGCATCTTCCCGATTTTCACAACCACTGGGTTAACACCTGTTTTGGACGTTTGAGCACAAAACCGGATACCACCAGCATGTTGGCAGTCATTACCCAATCATTCCCCAATAGCAGTCCAGATGTTCAACGAGAAATTGTTACATCAATATTTTCAGCAATAGTTCTGAAGGATAGGGAGATTGGCGTTTCGCTCAAAATTCCCTTTTCATTCCCTAACAAGGCTGAGGTGCCCACCCCGCTTGACCAAAAATCCTTTACTCAAAAGACGTTGCAGGAGCACATGTCCAGATCGTGACGATTGGTAACCTAAAGCCGACGAAAGTCCCCTTACAGAAGGAAAACTACCAGTGGCAGCATATTGCTGACGTAAAACTTGAAGAGCTTCCTTTTCTGGTTCGGTGAGTAAATCTTGAACTGCTTTTTCCTCTTGATTTTTCACACTAGCAGCAATGTGGCAGAGACCAAGGAACCGTACACCCATGTCATGAATTTCTTCATCAGTAGATTCTATTCCTGATTTTCGTTGGATTTTACGCAGATGCTTAAACGTGCGAGTGGAAAGTATTGGGATCATTTTCCCAATTTAGCAATATCCTGGCATCATAAACAAGCCTGGACGCCGATGGTGTTTACTTTTGGACCCCTGTTTACTTGCCTGTACCGTTTATTACCTAGGATCAAAGTAAACAGACATGAAAAAAATGGCTTAACAAAAGCCCAGTTACGAACATCAAATATCCAAGAACTGTATCAGTGTGCTGGGGGACAGGGACTCGAACCCCGATAATCAGGACCAAAACCTGATGTCCTACCATTAGACGATCCCCCAATATTCTGTTATACCTTTGATCCAGCCTGTAATCTTACGATTCAAATCTGAACTTGTTCTTATATTAACCCGTAAAAGGCCGATATACAAGGTTACATTTAAAACTGAATACTTCTATTATTTTGAAACTCCTTCACAAATCTTTACCACCGCTATCTCCAATGGCAAAACTTCTATCTTGGATCTACCGACGGCATCCACAGCATCTAGAAGAGACGCCAAAACAACAGGCGTAATACCCTTCTTCATTGCTATCTGTTCTATAAAAACCCAATCATCTGCCGAGACCCTCTCCTTAACCTCAGATTTAGAACTTACAGAATGTTGAACGAGTAGAATGAAGCGAGCTTTCTCTAAAACTAAAGTACCAAACAATCCCATACTGATACCGACTTTCTCAACACCAAGGAGAACCTTCAGAGCGTTGTCGGCATTCTTTTCTACTAAAGCCGTAATAAAAGAATTTACCAGACCGGCTTTCGGAGAACCAGTGATAGCTTCTACTTCTTCGCGAGTAATTTTTTTCATGCCTCGAGCACGGTCGAGAGGAGCACTAGAAGCAGACAAAACTTTTTCCAACATTCCCAAAGAATCACGGAATGAACCGTCACCTAGAAGTGCGATGAGATCTCCTGCACCAGAATCAAGTTCGTAACCTTCTTTCTTGGCAACTTCTATAGCCATCTTACGGACTATTTCTTTTGCTGGTTTACGGAATGAGAAAGTTTGACAGCGTGAGATTATGGTATCAGGGACTTTATCCAGATCCGTTGTCGCTAGGATGAATATAACGTGTTTGGGAGGCTCTTCTAGGGTCTTCAAGAGAGCATTCCAAGCTTCTTTGGAAAGCATGTGGACTTCGTCAATAATATAAACTTTAAAAGGTGAAGAGAAAGGTAAAACCGAGACATGTTCTCGGAGTGAACGGATGTCATCTATACCTCGGTTTGAAGCGGCGTCTATTTCATAAATATCTTCTTCGCTAGCCAAAACAGATTTTGCCAAGATGCGTGCAACTGAAGTTTTACCAGTTCCTCTAGAACCGGAAAAAAGAAAAGCGTGGGCAACACGTTTATTGGCTATAGCATCTTTCAAAGCCGAGACGATATGGTCTTGACCGATGACCTCTGACCACTTGCTAGGGCGATAGGTTCTATATAATACCGACATGGAACGATTATAACATAAAGGAAGACCGCTGTTCTGGCAAACAGCGGTCTTGGTGCCTTTGAGACACCATTTCAGTTTTGGGCTATTTTTTAATTACCAGCGTTGACCACGAACCTTATCGTGCGCCAGATTCTTCAAGGTGAATATTTGGCCATGATGCAATTTCTTGCGTGGCCTGATTTCTCTCCCTGAAAATCGCTGAAACGAACCCATATTACCAACTACTTCTAACCAAATGTTCATGGTAGCTCCAAAGAGAATGCATTCCACGAACTGGACCAAGTTATATGTAGTCTTCATAATCTAACTCCGTTCAAAACATTACACCCATAGGAAAAAATATGCAAGTATGAAAAAACCCGAGCAACCTTAGTTATCCACCTCCACTTTTGACTTTACACTCCAATCATTGTATACTAGGTTTCAGATTAGGCTCTCGTTCGTTGACAAAACGACAGAGTTTCTCCAAACAAAAACAGCTTCAGTATTGTACATATTGTGTGTAATACAAAGCGCAAAAGAAAGTGAGTAAGTTATGAAAAAATTAATTGACACGATGATTACTATATTCATCGTAACCATCCTTGCTTCCCTTGCGCTAGACGTAAGAGGAGCTGGTTCAACATCCAGTATCGTCATAGATTCATCTGGGTTACCCAACAAACTGCCAATGGGTGACGAGTCAACATTCAAAAGTTATATCGTAGGTAAAAACAACCTCGGAATGAACGTCTGGGTTAGTTTGGGATTCCAAAATGATAATGATAATTGGACACCTTCCAGCTGTGGAAAATTTTCATATGGATACGATTCCTATGATGATTTTCTAAATGATGTAACCAATGCTGCAGTGAAAGTACTTGAAAGATACTACACAAATGGTATAGCCTATCCTCCTGGGAGAAAGTTATACGCAATGCTTGAAGTTACATACTTCAACGACAGACCCGATACCCCATCATATCCAATAGGTCTATGGGTATACAGAGAGGTTGGTACTTTGGAAATGGTTACTCCTATGACATTCAAGGAAGTATTCTCTCTTCCATCAACTGCTACAACAAATCTAGTTGAAAAAGCAGTGATTGCAATACCCGCTCTTGAATATCTAAACATCACCGTAGAGATGCCAACCGGTGTAGGGACATTCAGTTGGTCCAATTCTGTCGTCAAAACTTCGGCATTGTGGCCAAGTAACCCTTCAAACCAAACAAGGCCTGGTTATCTATCTATGGACAAATGGCTTTGTGTTGGCAATTATCCAGCAAGGATCACGATCAGGACAACCAACGGGTCGCTAGCGGTATACACTCATTATGGTGACAGGATAAAACCGCCAAAAATGAGCATGCCTGACAGCAAAAATCTTGCAATCAATACCCCCAGAGGTTCAAATACTAAAATCTTTTCATCAACCGATTTGAAGAACTGGACATTGTTCGGTACTACAAATTCAGGTGGAGTAAATAACATTACACTACCAGTAAATGGCAACGGAAAGACGTTTTATAAGGCTTCTTGCGAGTAAGATTGATTGTGAGCAAAATGTATGGAATACACAAACCCTCAACACGATGAATGTTGAGGGTCTTTTGTTAAAGACATCAGAACGTTGTTTCTGCTTCACCTCCGAAAGAACTGAAAACATTCAAAATAGCTGTTGCAGTTTTTTCTGGATAGGTAACTTGATCGCCACCAGAAGTACAAGTAATCTTGAAAAGATAAGTACCCCTAACCGAAGTATTCATACTACTTACATTAGAATTCGCATCTACATTATCATCTGTTAAAACACTACCCCATCCATCTGGATCATTAGAAATTGAACGTGAACAATTGTAACCCTCTGTATTAGTAGGACTCCAAGCCGGTAAAGTATTTTGCCATGCCAAACCAAAGCTATATCCTTTCTTTACAGTATATTCAGTCCTTTTGGAACTATCGGCAGTGCTACCATTACTACCAATCCAGAGATTGAGTACTGGTTCTACGACTGGTGTAGATATTCTTACATCTTGCCATGAACTACAGTTATTGGTTTCATCTGACTCTGTGACCGTGCCGGCAAAAGAAAAGTCTTGACTATCAGCACAGACTTTTACAGACTTGACACCATCTGAAGTAAAAGTATACCGGCCTAAGATAGGTGCATTTTCACCACTTCCCAAACCATCAGGAGAGATGGCTACCATAGGAATAACGTCCGCTACAGTACCACCACCACTTGTCTGCTCTGCTACTTGGAAGAAGTTCCTAAATGAAGAATCTACACTGACACCACCAATATTTGAAATATTTGCATAAAAATAAATCAGCGAATCTTTAGCCCCACCAGAAGAAGTTAGCATGACCGCAGTAAGATCTGGTAATGAAGTTACAGGCGCAGTCACCTTCACTGAAGTCGTAGCATATTCAGTGGTACTCCAATACGTATCACTTTGTGGATAACCGGTAATTTGGGTGGTCTGTCTAATCGCAACATCTGCTATATAATCCCCTGCCGTAGGATAATTACAATAATAAATATTTGACAAAGAACTGACACTCCATACAGGATCAGTATTATGGCATTTGAATGCGTAATACATATTGTTTACACCCCAAGATGAAGCTGTAAGTTTAACATTAGTCATACCACCAACCTCTCCAGTGGAAGGCGTGGCAGACAAACTAGGAATAGCTATGTGAACATCGGTACTTGCATTAGCAGTACCCCCCGGTCCTATACAGGTCACACTAAATGAACTATCTGTATACATAGCACCAGTACCAGCAAAAATAGTATTATCATAATTATACGGTGACATAGTACCCGTTGGAATAAAATATCTGTCACATGATGTTGTATTTTGGGAAGAACCAAAGAAAAATGTTCCTTGACCCTTCAAAACATAACTAGGGTTGACTGTCATCTCAACCGTAGGAGGTGGGTTGGCCGTAACAGTTACAAAAGCGCGGTCTGAAGAAGGCCAAGGAACAGTCCATGTACAAGTCATATCAAAAGTAGTTGTTACATTCAGAATACTGGTCTGTAAACCGGTAGTATTGACAAGAGGTACTTCTGTACCTTTTGTATAAGGTGCAGGCCAATTATCACCTGCAAAACATTTGTCTGGATTTTGACTAGTTGACCAAAACAGATTGGTGTAATTACCAGTGTTAACTGAACTAGGTGTAGCTGTTATGATAACATTTCCATTTGGAGGACTATTGACCAAAGTCACCGTCACACTATCGCTTGCAGATCCTTCAGGACCAGTACAAGTTATTTCATAAGTCTTTGTAGCTGTTATAGGACCAGTACTTACACCAACATAATTTGATGTACCAGTATAACTTGCTGGCCAAGAAGCTCCTGTAACACATGATGTGGTATTTTCAGATACCCAAGAAAGTTGGGATGAAGAATTGTAGGTCACCGACAAAGGGTTTGCACTTAGATCAACAGTCGGGGTACCTGTAGGCGGAGGACTGGCTTGAGAAGAACCGACCGTGATGACTGTCACAGGCGTTGCAATTATTCCCGATTGCGTAACTTTGGCAGAAGCTGTATATGTACCATTTGTTGTATAAGTACAAGAAAAAGAATTTGAAGATTGTGAAAGACTCCACATATCAATATCCTTACATTTAAACTGATAAGTGATAGCACCGATAGCAGTTCCACCTGTACGTGTAGCGGTGAGAGTATTATCCAAAGTCGCACTACCACTAGAAGGACTTGCAACAAGAGACGCCGTGAGAGCTGGAGTATTAACATCAAAAGGAATAGCGTGTGTACCAAACTGATGTGGTAACCACTGCCACCCTACTCCATCTACATAATCAAAAGTATTACCCCAATCTTGACCATTCAAAATATGAGAACCTGCAGTGACACCGTACGTATCATAAAAAATTAAATTACCTACACAAGAATAAACAGCCTGAACCACACTTTCTTGAGGTCCACCATCAACATCCGCAGAAATACTTAGGGCTGTATTACTATTGAAATTACAACCACCACTAACATCAGATACGGATCCAGAAGCGATTATTGATTCTCCAAAATCATAAGTGGATTTATTGAGGCCTAGATTGTAAACATAAGTATAACCAGCAACGTTATAGATCTTTGTATCTGCTTTAACCATATCCACACCACCAAACATATACAAACCAAAAACCAAAAATAATACAAATATACTTTTCAACTTTTTATTTATATGTACTCGCAACATGATGACTATCATTATCAATATAAATCCAACAATTATTGTGATAGTTTCAGCTACAGGCCAACTGGCTTTTACTTCCACAGGCGTTGTTACTTTTGCTTCTTTCGTATCCAAGATTTGTGACTTGCCACCTGATTTGGCTTCAAAAGATATATTAGCCTTAGGATCATTACAACCTGTTACTATTGGTACAAGAGCATTGATAACCAAATTGTTTACACCCATCATCTGTTGACCACAGACAACTCCTTCTCGGTTAGTTACAGTGACTTTGATTACTTGATTTTCAAGACTTGTACCAGCACCCAAACGTGAATCTGGAAAAGTATCAGCCGATGGTGTCAAGAAAATTTGTAATTTTGCAGTATCTCCTGTTTTATATGAAGATTTGTCAAAAACGATATTTTGAATAGTACCACTTGCACCACGTAGAACGTAATGGAATCTGGCTGTATTGGAAGTAGTGGTACTACTGGTCAATGAAAAAAGTAGATCGTATGATTGTGGTTGCAGAGCTTTTGGTAATTCAAATGACAATGTAGAGGTACCAGCTTTTACTGTAACTGCCGTGACTACAGGTTCAGTCTGATTTACTTTATTACCATAAATAGTTCTGTTATAGGTTTCAAAAACTGGCTTGAGAATAGTAAAATCACTAAATATTTTACAGTTAGCTATCAATACCTCATTTTGATTTATATCTACACCCTGATTTGGTTTATACCCTTTTTGTGGTTTTTCGCCTTTTACACTTAGACTACATGTGTCTGATATGATCTCAATTCTTGGTAGCTTGTTACTTTGCAAAGTGACATCTCCTAGACTTGCCAAAGCCAAAGGAAGACCTCTATCATTGTTACTTTTAATCCAGAGTTGATATATACCACCAGAAAGTGCTACTGGTGATGTATATATAATGTTTTTCTGAATTGTTTGATTTGGACCCAACTCTATAATTTCGTCGTATACCTTTTCATCTGCGGTACTTCCAAACGGAGGTTTAGTCAGTACTACAGAATATTTGATACCTGATTGAACTCCTTCGCGATTGGAGAGATCAAAAGAGAGCCTAAGGGTATTTTCTCTTTGAGAGACTATTCTGGCATTATAGATATTGACAGTAGCAACTGTAGCGCTGATCGCTTTTGAAGAAGTGGAGGTGTTGGACGGTATACTTTGCGCAGAGACGTCACTTCCAAAGAACAATACACCTAATGTAAAGAATGCTAACGAGATATTCTTTTTCATTTCTATATTCATATATTTTACCTCGATTCAACTCCAATTGTGAACAATGAAATAATCATCTCTCCCCGCCACCACCCGAGGAACTGATCACTTCCAACACAGCTGAAGCTGTTTGTGTATCATCGGGACTTCCTCCTTTATTTTCACATAGTATCTTAAAGACGTATGTACCAGTATCTGTGGTATTCATTGGAGAGAAAGTTCTACCATCAGAATTGACATTACCATCCCACACAGAAGACCAATTAGAACCACTAGCAGTTGGTATCAAAGTATTACACTGGTAACCTTTACCAGTATTTTGATTGAATTTTGGATTTAATGCATTACCCCATTTCAAACCAAAGGTATAACCTTTCTTAACTGTATATGAATTTTTATTGGCACTATTACCGGTACCGCCAATCCAGAGATTGAGTAAAGAATCCGTAGTGGTAATCTCTTTTGTAGGTGTTGACGTTACACCCTCTCGTACAACCTTTGCTGAAGCTGTGTAATTACCAATATCTAGACCGGAATAATCACAATCTGCATAAACTTTGAAAGTATCTGTGGTAGTAATAGGGGTACTCCATGAAGAATCTGTTTCCTTACATTTGAATTGATAAGTGATGGGACCTACAGCCGTACCACCAGAAACACTAACAATGAATGTTCTACGGAGACTCCTCAAGCCTATCTGATAATCAACAGTCATGACCGTACTCAAAGTTGGAGTTGAGACTGGATTTGGAGTAAGTGGCAACGATGAATAATCTGGATTGAATTGCAACCAACCGATAACATTTCCTCCCCAAGCATATCCGCGTAACATCTTGGTTGAAGCACCACCAACAATAACATCGTCCATATGTACGCCCGATGATCCTCCGGCAGTAGAAGGATGATTTGCTCCTGCCAACTCTATCCAACCATCCCAACCATCAGTCCTACTGACCATACTGCTACAATCACCATTTGCTGTACCTGCACAAGCACGTGCCCAACCTCTCACTTCTCCAGTCGTTGAATCTATATTTGCAGGAACTCCAGAAGCACCATTTGAAGGATAGCCTGATAAACCACCAAATTTTATCCAACCAATGTTAGACGACCAAGCGTAACCCGTGATATCACCACTCACCGAACCAACAACTACGGGAGTATTGTTCGGAGCAAGATCCACCCAACCGATATTTGACGACCAAGCCCAATTTCCTAAACTAACAGAATCTGCCCTAACAGATGTAGCAGGTTTTGTGATAATAGTAAGAATCGTAACCGTAATAAACAAAATCAATACTGTCGTAATGGTAGCTAAGACATTTCTCCTCATTATTGAAGTGTTATTAGGCATAAGAATCTATATTTTTTAAAAAATTAAAAGAAATAATATCATGTCAATAATAACATTATTACGCACCACCAACAAAGTCATTTGGGGATAAGTATGGCTTTATTTGGGCTATTTTTCTAATTTTAAATATTCTTTTACAACCTTTTCAACTTCTTTAGAATTCTTACAATTCATAAGTTCAACACGAAGCTCTTTTGCACCATCCCAACCAGAAACATAAGCTTTGAAGTGTTTCTTCATAACATCAAAATTCTTCATCTTGACACTACCCTTTTTGAAAGTTTTTTCAAAGAGTTTTGTATGTTCAACCATGATTTTTAACCGAACCTGTTTTGTTGGCGTCTTTTCTGAAGAAAAATCAGTAATTTCACTAAATTTTGGATCCTTGGAAAAAAACCATGGTCTACCAAATATGCCCCGACCGATCATAACTCCATCACAACCATACTTTCTGACCATTTCTTGTGCCATTTCTAGAGAATTAACATCTCCATTTCCTATTATCAAAGTCTCTGGAGATATTTCATTTCTCATTTTAATAATCTCTGGCATAACATCCCAATGAGCTTTCACCAAAGATAACTCTTTTGTAGTGCGCAGATGAACAGTTAGAGCTGGAAGCTTTTGCTCCAAAAGCAATCTAATCCAATCCAAATCTATTTTTGTATAACCAATCCTAGTTTTAACTGAAATTGGGATAGAAGATCCTTCCCTAGCCATTTTTAGTACTTCAAGAGCTATTTTTGAATTTTTAATCAATGAAGATCCGCCTCCTTGTTTCAAAACTGCCCGATCTGGGCAACCCATGTTGAGATCCAAACCATCAAAACCAAGTTTACTAACCAATTCTGCAGTACCCTTCATGACTTCTGGATGTCCTGTAAAAAGTTGAGCTACAATAGGTTTTTCTTTCTTAGAAAATTCCAAATTATGTAACAATTGTTTCCTCCCTTTGGACATGAGTCCATCTGCTGAGACGAATTCTGTCCACATAACATCAGGTTTACCGTACTTAGCTATCATCTGGCGAAAAGCGTAATCTGTAACATTGGCCATTGGTGCTAACACAAAAAACGGCTTACCCAAGCCTTTCCAGAAGTTCTTCTCTTTTTTCTTATCCAAAACCTTCATAGTCAACTCACTTTACCGTTTTTGACGAATAATGGGAAGGAATGTTAGTAGTGCAAAGTTGCAAATTTTTTTGTTGTCATTCCCGCGAAGGCGATTTAGTAAAATCATGTCGTATGGACCGGTGAATCCAGGATTACTACGAGATAATAGTTTGTTATAATTTATTTGAAGACAGATTTTGTGGTGACATCCTGGATTCCCGCCTTCGCGGGAATGACACGCAACATTATTCCGAAATCTTCGCCAACAACTTAACTACATCCCCATCTCTCGCATTACTTCCCAAAACGATGACGGCATAAACATCTTTTTTATCACCCATCTCAAACAACATTGCACCAGTTTGATCCGCTTCATCTGTATAACCATTTTTACCACCTAAATAATTTGACCAACTTAAAAAATGTGCTGGATTCGTCCAAGTATGTGAACGCATAACTTTTGTCTTTGTTTCTGTAATCGCCATTATTTCCGGTTCATTGATTCGTATCCAATCTAGTATGACTGCAATATCATTTACCGTTGATCTACTACTAGCCGACAAACCAGAAGGTTCGTAGAATGTAGTCCTATACGCACCTATAGATTGAACAAAATCATTCATAGTTTTAATAAATTTCACACGACCGTAACTTTTGGCCAGAGCTTCAGCCGCATCATTGGAAGAATCCATGAGGAGTGGGTAGGACAAATCACCAGCCCTAAATGTTTCGCCAATTTTAAATTGAGCAGTATTACCGTAAGTGTTGATTATTTCTCTTGTAATCTGAACCTTTGTCTCACCGTCAATCAATCTTTTGGCAACAACAGCGGTAACCAATTTCGTAAGTGAAGCGATAGGTAAAAGCTTGTTGGGATTGCTTTCTGCAATAACTTTTCCTGTTTTTAGATCTTTTACCATATAAGCATCTGCTGAAATGGTATTTATAGAGCCATTTGGTAATGAAAGCGTCGCTGCTGACATCAAACCTTCTTCTTCACTAGCTGTATAACGGACTGTACGTTTCAAGCCAGAGATAGAAGTCCCATCTATGGGTTGAGATACAATAGAATCGGCAAGAAACGATAGATTAATATTTGCTAGTTTGGGTATAACCGATACAACAAACAATCTTCCTACAAAGGCAATCAGAATACCACAAGCAACAGCAGTTATACCTCCAAAAACTACATAAAAGAAATGCTTCATTGGAAGTATTCTACTTTATCTCACGATAAAAGACATTAGATCCATACCTAATATCTATATACTCCATATTAATATTCTTGGTCACCACCATACGATTCCAGAAAGAAATGAGATTTGAGAGTTGGTCTTTCAGTGGACGAAATCCATTAAAATAAACAACCGTGTCATTTGCATACATCTCATATTCACCATTATCTTTAACGAGGATAGCGAGTACTTTTATACCAGCATTACGTGCTCCATTATAAAAATCTTGCAAAAGAGAAAATTTGAGAGAAGAAGTAGCATATAAACCAATAACAGAATCGCTGGATGTGGCAATTTCTGATAGAGCTGGAATAAAATAACGATTGTAAACTAAACTCGAAGAAGATACTTTATCAAAAATATAACCAGACCAATCTGCCAGATAACAATCATCAGTTTCATTCAAATAAAATGTCTCGTCAGAAAAATCAGGTAATCCAGCACAAACAATAGCTGAAGGATTCTTTTCTATAACATCAATCTTTAATCCCTGAAAACCGTCACGACTTATCGTCAATGATTTTACGCTTGGCAAAACTTTTTCTATTGAAGAAACAACTTTATTATGCGGGTATATAAAAATATTTGATTTAGAAAACAATCCCATATATGAACCCTGCAATGAATCCTTGGCCAAAGCTTGTAGAGGTACAGAAATATTGATATTGGCACTATTTACTCTTATATCTTTAATAGTAAAAACATTCAGATAACTCAAACCCGAGAAACAATACAGCCATAAAGCTATACAAAAAATGGAGAGGGCGATCTCAATAGTAACGCGAGCATTCTTGCGTTCAATAAACTTTTTTGATTGATAGGAAGTAAGACGACTGTGAGGACGCATGAAGTAATAATAACACAGTAATTTGTGTCACCTGTCATGCTTTTTGTTGTCATTCCCGCGAAGGCGGGAATCCAGGATTATTACGAGCGGAGAGTCTGTTAAATTATTTTAAAATATATGCTATTTATTGTGGTTATATCCTGGATTCCCGCCTTCGCGGGAATGACAGCGCAGTTATTCTAATCTGATTGAATCTTTCCCAAAATACTTGACCAAGACTTCTGGAATCTTGATACTACCGTCAGCTTGTTGATAATTTTCTACGAGAGAAACGAGAATACGAGGCGTAGGAATAGCAGTTGAATTTAATGAATGTGCATAACGCATAACACCTTCTGTGTCACGGTACTTTATATTGAGTCTGCGAGTCTGAAAATCGTGGAAATATGAAGCTGAACCAATTTCGCGATACTTTTGTTCTTTTGGAACCCAAAGTTCAACATCGTATTTCTTAACCTGACCTTGACCAAGATCACCACCGCAATTGACTACAGTATGATAAGGAATATTCAAAGATTCAATGAATTCTTCAATATTTCTATTGACCTCTTCATGATGCTTGACTGATGTCTCATGGTTGGCTTCACAGATGATAACTTGTTCAAACTTATAAAATTCCTGAACTCTAATAAGTCCCCGAACATCTTTGCCGTGCGCACCAGCTTCGCGACGATAACAAGGAGAAAATCCCAAATATTTTTTTGGAAGTTCACTTGCAGTAAAAACTTCGTCACTATGAAAACCCATGATAGGAACTTCAGCTGTACCAGCTAGATAGTCACCATCTTGAGTCTTGTAAAGATCTTCTTCGCCTTGTGGCAAATATCCTGAACCGAGAAAATTGAGCTTACGCAAGACAATAGGAGGAATGATCGGATTAAATCCTTTTTTACTAAAAAATTCCAAGGCATAATTCCAAATAGCAAAAGATAATCTTGCACCATCACCCATGAGAAAATATCCACGAAAACCGTGAACTTTTGCTCCCCTATCAAAATCAACCATCTTCAAATTTGTCATAAGGTCAACATGATCCTTTGGTTCAAAAGGAAATTTTGGACATTCACCCCAAGTCTTGATCTCTTTGTTATCAGCATCACTATCTCCTTCTGGTACAGACATATCGGGAATATTTGGAACACGAAGCATAGCAGATTGCCAATCCTTCATAACTTCTTTCAAAGCCTCTTCATCTTTTTCCATAGCAGTCTTTACAATCTTCATCTCATCAATGAGTTTTTGTCTTTCTTCTGGAGATTTTGCACTAGCAATCTTTTCGCTAGCGGAATTTTGCTCGGCACGACGCTTTTCCGTAGAACCCATGAGTAAACGACGTTTGTCATCTAGAGCAATAAGTTCTTCAACTACAAAATTGAGATGCTTCTTTTTTGCAGCTGCAGTTATAAGCTCTTTGTTCTCACGTATAAATTTGATGTCTAACATAATAATTAAGTCTAACATAATGAGGTCAGACCTAACAAATAGCGATATCCAACCTAGCTAAATTTCTTCATTATTTCTTTAACCTTTCTTCATCAGGATTTTAACTCATATGTGTATGCTTATCTGTATTATTTCTAACCACAGGACCAATCGTCATGCAAACTATCCGCATTACAAAAGAACAATTCCCTTATCTCTTGAGACAAATTGAAAAGCCACCCGAATATTTGGATTGCGCTGGAGCTTTACCACCCGGTGAAGAATATCGATACCTTTGTGTTATAGGTTCTAGAGAATTTAGTGAATATGGTGCAGAGGTTTGCAGACATTTAATAAATGGTTTGAAAAATTACCCCATAGTCATAGTCTCTGGTATGGCCATAGGAATAGACTCTATTGCTCACGTATCAGCTCTAGATGCTGGGATGAAAACTATAGCTTTCCCTGGTTCAGGCCTTTCAAAAAATGTTATTTCTCCAAATAGACATATCGCTCTTGCAAATAGGATTATAGAAACTGGTAATACCCTGCTCTCACCTTTCAAAAAAGATCAGACTGGAACAATATGGACTTTTCCTGTCCGTAATCAACTAATGGCGGGATCTTCACATGCCACTCTTATAATAGAAGGGCGTGAAGGCTCTGGAACACTCCTTACCGCTAATTATGCTCTAGAATTCAGCCGTGAAGTCCTCATTGTACCCGGTTCTATATTCTCAGATCTTTCCTATGGTCCACATAAGTTATACAAGGAAGGCGCTATTCCCGTAACTTCGTCAGAAGAAATTTTGGAAGCTTTGAAATTTGAGCTTCCAGAGAAACCGCAAAAGATTGAATTCAACAAAAAAGTAAATACGGGAGTAAATGCTGGAATAATTTTTGACAAAGATACTATTAGTTGCAAGATTCCAGTTGACACTTATTATTCACCAGAAAATGAATATTTTTATCAAACAAAATATGAAGTAGGAAGCGAGGAAAAAGATGCGGAAGAGAATGCGACAGTTTCTAATCCAATCTCCCAACCAAATCTTTCTTCTAAAGCTTTTGAAGGGCTTTTCAAGGAGGAAATGCTTGTGATTAAGATTCTTCAATATGCACCGTGTTCAGGTTCTGATCTTGTCCAAAAGACTTCATTTAATGTGAGCCAGCTAAATATTATTTTATCAGAGCTTGAGTTAAAGGGGTTAATTAAACAAAACGGGGAGTTTTATTCAATAAGGAGATAAAATTTTGCAAAATAATATTATCATGCAATACTTATGACACACATGAAATTACTCATTGTGGAATCCCCTTCAAAATCAAAGACCATCTCCAAATATCTTGGGGACTGTTTTGTTGTCCGTGCTTCAGTAGGACATGTTAGAGATCTACCAAAATCTAGCAAAAAAGCTATAGATATAGAAGGTGGTTTCATTCCTCATTATGAAGTTGTAGCAAAAAAAGAAGATGTCATCGCCGACATCACCATGCAAGCCGAAAAAGCCAATGAGATCATACTCGCAACCGACCCCGACCGTGAAGGAGAAGCTATTGCTTGGCACATAGCTGAAGTCTTGAAAGACCGCCTAGGTGCAAAAATAGCAAAGAAAATGAGTCGTGTCACCTATCATGAAATCACAAAAGAAGCCGTCCTAGAGGCCCTAGAACACCCAAGAGAGATAGATCAGCACCTTCGTGAGGCTCAGGAGGCTCGTCGTGTCCTAGATCGTATTGTAGGTTACGACCTATCTGGTCTCGTCTGGAAAAAAGTTCGCTACGGACTTTCTGCTGGTCGTGTCCAATCCCCAGCTCTACGTATCATAATGGAACGCGAACGTGAGATTCGTGCTTTCAAACCAGAAACATATTGGGCTATAGCCGGACAATGGAAAACTCCTATTGGAGAAAAACTTTCTTTGACTTGCGTAGAAGAACCACGTGACAAAAAACAAGTTGACACCATCCTAGAAACTGCCAAAAAAGAAAAATGGCATATCGTAGATATAGAAGAATCTGAACAAAAGAGATCTCCTCGTGCCCCATTCATCACTTCTACTCTCCAACAAGCCGCCAGTTCACGCCTAGGATTTTCTCCTTCTAGAACTATGGGTATTGCCCAGAAACTTTATGAGTCTGGTTACATTACTTATATGCGTACAGATTCTACAAACCTAGGTAAACAAGCCTTGGAGCAAATAGGTAAAGTTGTAGAAAAACAATACGGTAAAGACTATCTCTCATTCCGTACTTACAATGCAAAGAGTAAGAATGCCCAAGAAGCTCACGAAGCTATCCGTCCTTCTCATTTTGATAAAGAAAATGCTGGCCACAATGACGAGCAAAAGAAACTTTATCGTCTCATCTGGCAAAGAGCCGTCTCCTCACAGATGGCGGATGCTCGCATGGCACGAACAAAAATAATTGCAAATGTAAATGTTGGCACAATACCAAATTTTGAAGCCAATGGTTCAAGAGTTTTGTTTGATGGCTGGCTCAAAGCTGATCCAGAATCAAATGGTGAAGAAACGACCTTACCAAAATGTAGTAAAGATGAAAATCTAGATCTCATCTCTATAGATTCAGAAGAAAAACAGACCCAGCCACCTCCTAGATACACCGAAGCTGGCCTTATCAAAGAATTGGAAAAGCGAGGTATCGGTCGCCCCTCTACTTACGCTTCTATTTGTAAGACCATAGAAGACCGTGGTTATGTTTCCAAAGAAAATAAAGCTTTGAGACCAACCGATACTGGTGATGTTGTCTCATCATTCTTGGAAGAATATTTCCCTTCTTATATTAGCGATTCGTTCACAGCTGAAATGGAAGATCATCTGGATGAGATTGCAAATGGAACCAGAACCTATGAAAAAACTCTTTCTGATTTCTACAAACCATTCCACAAAGAAGTTTTGTCAAAAGAAAAATTAGCAAAAGCAACCAACCTCGGTCTTTCAGATCCAAAATTCAAATGTCCAAAATGTGGTACATCACCTATGGAGATAAAATTAGGTAAGAATGGCAAATTCTTGTCTTGTACACGCTATCCAGATTGCGAGGGTGCTCTCACCTTAGATGGTACCGAATTCAAAAGTGACACACCTATCGGCAATGATCCTACGACCGGTTTACCTATTTACGTATTGAATGGCAGATTTGGTCCTTATGTTCAACTTGGTGCAAGGTTACCTAAAGTTAAGAAAACTAAAAAACCAAGAGTAAAGAAAATCAAAAAAGATAAATCTTCTTCAGAAGCAAAATCACCCGCAAATGATTCGTCTGCAATCTCGACTGAAACTGAAGTAACCAAGACTCCAGCCGAAATAATTAAGCCTACCGAAGAAGCACCTGCACCAGTAGCACCAAAACCAAAGATGGCTTCTATTCCAAAATACATGGATCCTTCCAAGGTCACGGTTGCTGACGCTCTTAAATTTTTGAGTCTACCTAGAACTCTCGGCATAGATCCAAAAACAGGCAAAGATGTTGTAGCTTCGGCTGGACGTTTTGGTCCTTATATAGTTTCTGATGGCAATTACAGAACAATCAAAACTCCTGATATTGTTTACGATATTACCTTGGAGAGAGCATTGGAGATGCTTGCGGTACCAAAGATGGTGAGAGGAAAAAGGAAAATTACTAATTAAATTACTGTTGTCATTCCCACGCCTCCTGTGTCATTCCCGCGAAGGCGGGAATCCATGTTTACCACAAACGGTCTCGTATTATCTTCAAATACTAAAAACATTATCTCGTAATAATCCTGGATTCCCGCCTTCGCGGGAATGACACAGCGATTAAACCGAGAAATTTTTCAGTGAGTAAAGTTCTTCATTATCCTCTTTCTCAATCTCTTTTGCTGACCTATCATCCATAGGAATAACTGAATCCGTTGTTTCTGTCTTCGCAAGTTGACTAAATTTACCTGATTCTGATTTTATAAGTTTCTCCAATAGTCCACGTAGATCATCTGGACTAAAGAAATCAATCGTAACAGTACCACCAGCCTTATTATTCTTTTCAATACGCACACGTGTACCCAAAGACTCGGTAAAATTCTTCTCCATTTCAATAATCTGTGGATCCAAATATTTTTCTTTGTTGCGAATCTTGTCTGTAGCAACTCTTCTAGACATAGATTCAGCTTCACGGACCGTGAGCTTATTTGCCATTATTTCTTTGAACAAAACTAGCTGTTCTTCTGGCCTATCAGCAAGCATGAGCAATGGACGAGTGTGACCTTCAGAAATCCTACCTTCTTCAAGAGCGGTGATCATCTCATCTGGCAATAACAAAATACGCATTGAGTTGGAAACATATTCACGGCTCTTGCCCACTTTGTCTGCAATCTGAGCTTGCTTGAGTTTGAATTCTTTTGCCAAACGTTCAAAAGATCTAGCGCGGTCTACAGGATTAAGGTCTTCCCTTTGGAGATTTTCAATGATAGCCATCTCCAATTTTAGCTGAGGGTCTTCTTCACCACTTCGGATAAGTACTGGCACCGAAGCCAATCCTGCCAACTTGGAGGCTCTCAAACGACGTTCCCCTGAAATAAGTTCATATTCTACGGTCATTCCGCCAGTTTCGTGGAAAACTTCCTTTCTGGTGACAACCAATGGTTGCAAAACACCGTACATGCGGATAGATTCTGATAAAGCTTTAAGAGCGACTTCGTCGAATTCGCGTCTTGGTTGATAAGGATTGGGACTGATCTTCTCTACTTCAACCCAGAAGATCGCATCGCTAACATAAGGTGTTGCCATGTATGACATTGTAACACCTTTGATTTATTTCTAAAATACTATAAACTGGTTCATGGTGGTATTTATATGCCGGAGTGGCGAAATTGGTCTACGCGCACGACTCAAAATCGTGTGGAGAAATCCATGTGGGTTCGAGTCCCACCTCCGGCACCGTAATTATGCAGTATATCCATATCAAAAAATGGGTGCCTGATTTGGCATACGTTGTCGGTCTTTTGGTAACTGATGGTTGCCTTTCTTCTGATGGACGTCATGTAATCTTCACTTCAAAAGATATTGAGGCTGTAAACAATGTCCTCAAAATTCTTGGTGCCACAAATTCAGTTGGTAAGACGATAAACGAGAGATCTGAAGCGTATCGTATTCAAATTGGAAGCATTGAACTTTATCGCTGGTTAGAAAGTATAGGATTAACACCTCACAAATCTCTAACTATAGAATCAATCAAAGTACCAGATGAATACTTCATAGATTTTCTAAGAGGACACCTAGATGGAGATGGTTCAATCACAACTTACTTGGATAAATATAATACAAAGAAAAATAAAAAATATGTATATCAAAGACTTTGGGTACGATTTATTTCAGGAAGTCAAAAACATATAATATGGTTACGTAAACAAATTACAAAGATTATTGGTGTCAAAGATCGTATACATATAACAAAACCTAATAATATTGGTAACTCAATTTATGTGATAAAGTTTGGAAAGAAAGAATCAATAAAATTACTTAGTAAGATATACTATTCCAATACATTACCCTGTCTGACAAGAAAACGAACAATTTACAAGAAATTTAAAAATTCATGAAAACCAAACTGATTGTAATCCTAGGTCCTACAGCATCCGGCAAAAGTAACCTTGCTGTACAAATAGCCAAAAAAATTGGTGGCGAAGTTATTTCTGCTGATTCTAGACAAGTTTATAAAGGTTTAAATATTGGAACAGGTAAAATTACTAGTGTTGAAATGCAAGGAATTCCTCATCACCTTTTGGACGTTGCCGACCCAAAAGAAACTTTTACTGTAGCTGATTACGTAAAATTGGCAGAAAAAGCCATCGCAGATATTACAAAGAGAAACAAAATTCCAATAATTTGTGGTGGAACTGGTTTTTATATTCAAGCTCTAGTTGATGGCTTATCTATACCCGAAGTACCTCCAAATGAAGAATTAAGAAAGGGACTTTCAACAAAAACTATCTCTGAATTAAATAAAATCTTAGAGAGACTTGACCCTGCAAGATTTGAAACTATTGATAAAGATAATCCTCGTAGACTTATCCGAGCTATAGAGATAGCTACAGCACTAGGTAGTGTTCCTCTTCTAGAAAAAACATATAAATATGATACCAGATTCATAGGGATTGATATGCCGATGGATATATTGAAAGAAAGAATTCACAAAAGGTTACTTAGTCGTATCAAAAATGGAATGATAGAAGAGATTCGCAATCTTCATGACAACGGGCTTTCGTGGGAAAGAATGGAGGATCTTGGTTTGGAATACAGATATGTTTCAAGACATCTCCAAGGAATGATTACAGAAAAAGAAATGCTGGAACAACTGGAAATGGAAATTTGCCATTATGCCAAAAGACAAATGACGTGGTTTAAGAGAGATAAGAAGATTGAGTGGTACAAGAGTGGTGAAGAGGCGCTATTGGCTTTCAAGTAAACAAAAAAGAGGAGCCGAAACTCCTCTTGTGATTCAAACGATCTAATAATTTTCAACCTTCTTCTGGTGTCTTTTTTGGGTCTTCTGTGTTTAGACAATAGATTACCCAGAATATCATACCCACCACCATAGCAATCATGTAGACGATAAACAATATTGGTATGTATGCAGTACCAAGAAACAATGCTGTGAAGACGCTCATTGTCAGATCTAGGACAATCACTGTTCCTAATGGTCCAATATTATTTGTAGACCATCCAGAATCTTCTTTTTCGGCAAAGTAATAACTGGTCCCAATAAAACCAAGAGTAAAAAACCAACCGGGAATAAGAAATATATCCCACAGACGACTCACGGCAAAAGGTAATTCAATATCCCACCAAATCAATTCCAAAATTGAAACTGATGGGGCACTGCCATTGATTTGAACGTACAAAACCCACCCCAAAGCGTAAACAAAAGCGAAGAAGATGATCAGGCAAGTCCTAAGACAAATCATATCGCCATAGTCATCTTTACATAACCATCGCACAATCTTCACCAATCTACCCTTAATCGACTGCCATTTTCTTTTCAATTTTTCTCTCATAAGACTCTCCTCGTATTTTATTTGTTTTTCTTGAAAGTACGAATGCACTTTCTCTGCAGTCATATAACACCTAAAAGAGGGTTTGGTCAAGACCATCAGATTCTATTGGTCAAAATCCATTTGCTCCTTTGGAATACCTTTTAATATTCCATAATCTACCACCTCCTTTATTTTATCTTTTTCGTTTCGCTTAAATTGAAAAACCTTTCCATATTCTCCATCATCAGCACCAAAAGCTACTATAAGCTCATTCTTATCATCTTCTTTATACCCATCCATATACCAAGGAATATTTGAGTCGTCATAATGTTTAACCATTAACTTTTGCATCTCTCCAACTTGCTCTAATGTGACTGAGACTTCATCAATACTTATCCAAACATCTCTTTCTAAATTTTCTATAATTTTAGCTCCGAGCTTGTCCAAAACACTTTGGTCAACAAAAGCTCCCCTGACTACTCTCATTTTGTATTTAGTTTCTAATTTCATATCCCCAAAATTACATTGATAAATTCAATCTTTTATACAAGTCCTAATATCTCTAACTCTATCTAAAAGTAATCCCATACAGATCAACAAAATTTGGCGGGCCCACCAGGACTCGAACCTGGAACCTCGCTTTTGGAGAGCGATGCTTTACCATTAAACTATAGGCCCCAACACCTTAAATATAGAGCCTTATAAACTTTTTTGCAAACGCCAAAATCACTCGAGCTAAATGTGAATCAAAATATGTTACTCTGACACAACCTTTATACCCTTTCTTAGAAAACAGATGATTACTTTTCTTCATATACGGATTGGTAAATTGCACCAATGATATACCAAGAGTGTCAGACCAAAACGAAAGTATCTCTTTTCTGTTGTGATAATCATGTAAATGTACACAAATTCTTAATTTATCTCTATTAATGTCAAAGATATTGCCAAGCATTTTTATAAAAGCACGAACCAATTCTGGATCTGAGTTAGTAAAAGATATACCTCTGCCATCTTTTGTCCCTTCGCACCAATACATCATAGAAAGAGCGACCATTGAAGTAATTTTATCTTTTTGAACATTCTCAAATAATTTATCCGCGATAATATCAGCTTTAATTAGACGCTCTAATTTTTTCTCATGAAGTTTAGCATGTCCTTTAGCCATGTTTATTTTGGTATTTAACTTTACACGAGCATCTCCTACAGAACTCAAAATAACATCTTTCGTCCATAAAGATGCCGTACTTTTTGAGATACCAAAACGTTTAGAAATCTCACTCAAAGAATAACCTTGGTTGCGTAAAGTTCGTGCATCATTTTTATGAATCGTCTTCATTCGACGATTATATCAGATATAACAAAAACGATTCTCACTCATGTAGAATCGTTTAAATTATAAAATAAAATACTATTTCTTGGCTTCCTTGAAAACGACGTGCTTTCTCAATTTGGCACTGTATTTCTTGAGTTCTATCTTCTTTTCAACAGTCTTCCTGTTCTTGCGAGACCAATAAACCTCGCCAGTTAACTTGTTTTTGAGCTGTATAAGTTTGTCTTGTGACATGATTGTATTACTATTTAGAACCCATAATATATCCTATAAACGAAAAACCCGCAAGCTGCTTATGCAACTTGCGGGGTGAAACGTATCAATCAGAAGCTTTAATTCTTGCCGTTAACAATAGCGACTGTAGTCGCATTATTGTTAATATTTGTTAATGGGTAGATATAAGTCGTACCGACCCACTCAACAATCTTGAGGTATCCACTATTGGAATATTCACCCTCAAAATAAAACTTCTCATTGATACGGTAAAAATTGCGAACTTCGTTCGTCTGCTGACCATTTTTATTGGTCTTATTGACAAGGACGTTCATCTCTCTTATGTCATACGGTTCCACTTTGATTGGTTTCGTAAGATACAAGAAGTTGGTATACCCGATGGCGGTTGGATTGTATCCACCTTTGGGTATAACTGGCTTAGCCAAGTTTTCTTCATTGATCTGTTCATTGGTTTGCGCACCGACGTTGGTCGTAAACAATATGACAATAATCATTAGAATCTTCGCGATTGTTTTCATTTGTTTCCTTTCTAACAATACCCTATCACACATATATCACATTTGTCAAACAGCAATGCCGTAGATTCAACTTTTTCTTTCTCAATCTTATAAAAACAAACCCCGTAAACTGCTTTCGCAATTTACGGGGGTGAAATCAAATTAGGGTTGATTAGCCCTTGCCACCACTCTCATTGTTATTTAACGGTTGCATATTCTTTTCGTGGTCAAAACGAATAAGAATTGTCCCTTGTGGCTTGACTGAAAATTTAACGGGTTCAATGTATGGATTAAACTCCTTCCAATCGGCATTTGGATTTTCTGCCAAAGCTTCTGAGGATATAACCGACACTTTAACCGGATAACGTTTGAGACCAGCCCGAAACGTCACCTGTACTATAATTTCTTTTAAGAACGAGTACGACGCACGGATAATCTGATCCGTATCTTCGTAATCAATACTAAACGTATCGGCAGGAACCGATCGAATACCTTTAATCGTTGGGTTAAACCCACCAGCCGAGACATTTTCCGTCGACTTACGATTTCCAGTACCGAGGTCATAGATAATTCGTGAACCATTATTCATAACCAGATTGAATTCCCCATTTCTGGAGACCAATTCTTTTGTAAGAAAAATGATTCCGCGATCCATCCAATAACCATCACCTTGTCTGAAACTATAGAACCCGTTTTGATTACCATTTTCATCCTTAGTAACGATGTAAGCATCTGTCATACCAGGAATGACGAACGGGATTCCATAATAATCCAGTTCAACCTTGCAGGCGTCCGAAGGAACTCCCCATCCACCTTTTTGAGGCTCTAACATAAACTCCTTCTGTCCTGAAAATAAGGCAAAAGAAGTAGAATAACCATCCGACAATGCAATCTCGCGACTATTGTACGAGATGTACGATGTCAACTTATCGTCAGTAGTTGCATCAAACCGCAAGACCTGAGATCTGGCGACATAGGCCATACGATCAGGGTCCGCATCCTTATAAGGGTAGTCCACGGATTGATAACTGTTTCCCTGTACCGACGATCCGTAAACCTGAACGTTAATTCTCCCCACCATTGTCAAGGCGTAAGCCTTGAGAACTTCCTCTGAAGCTAGTGGGATCTTTTCAGGGATCGCAGTTACAGCCTGTTGGGTTGGGGTTTGAGCAGAGATGCTTAACACGAAAGTTAGCATCATTATTATTGATGACACGATCTTCATACTTTTTCCTTTTTTTGGTTTTTTGTTTGGTTTTTACAACATCATTTAATGACTGGCTGAGCACGATACTCAACCGTCACCCTATTAGTCAGACTGGACTTAGACTCCAACACGACAGGTGTTTGAGTCTTAACAACTGCAGGACTAATCTGCAAAGTCGCTGGTACTATAGGGGCATCCTTCATCTTACAATTAGAGGTAGCGATCCCGAGGACCGATGCCATAATTATCAAACTAAAGATACAAATCCAAATATTTGAATCTTTGGATTTTTCCGTACTTTCAATATTTTTTCGCATAACTTTGTTTCCAAGTTTTTTCATCCAACAAAAACCATATCTTCTCGCACACACGAAAAGATAAAACTACGGCTTATCTTAGCCGTAATTCACAATATGTGGTTTTCAAGGAATGAAAATAGGCTTTTGAGCCTTTGTTTAATCTCCTAGTAGACTAGCATACATAAGCCCTATATGTCAAGTAGTATGAAAAAGCTACTCGGCGTACAATAAACCGATGAAAAACCCTTTAACTTGGCTGTCCCGTCGTCGTTTTCCATACGAACCCCTCATCAAGGTTGAGATATCAAAAAGTAGACTTACTCACAATTTGAACGAGTTCAAAAAACTAGCTCCAGAAAATAAAATCGCTCCTGTTTTGAAAAGTAACGCCTATGGACATGGATTGTTGGAAATCGCTAACCTTCTAGAATCAGAAATAAAAAAGAGTGGGATAATGAAAAAACACCTCCCCTTCTTCGTTGTTGATTCATATTTTGAAGCAGTAGCATTACGAGCAAAAGGGATCAAAACTCCTCTGTTGATTATCGGATACACCCGACCAGAAACTATATTAACTTCACATCTTTCCCATATCAGTTACACCATCTCAAATCTGGAATCATTACAAGCTATAAAAAATTGCAAGCACACAATTTCCATTCATTTGAAAATAGATACCGGAATGCATCGTCAAGGGATACTACCAAGTGAAATAGATCAGACTATTCAATATCTCAAAAATAGTCCTAGGGTATCACTAGATGGTATCTGTTCTCATCTATGCGATGCTGATAATCAAGATTCAAAATTTACAAAAAATCAAATTTCTATATGGAATAATGCTGTCAAAAAAATAAAAAATGAATTCCCTAACATTAAATACATTCATCTAAGTGCTACCGATGGACACAAATATTCTCCTATTATAGAAGCTAACGTTTCCAGACTTGGTTTGGGTCTTTATGGTATTACAGAAAAATTTAACGCTGAACTAGACCTTCAACCTGTCTTAGAGATGAAGACTATCATTACAGGGATAAAAAAACTAAGACAGGGAGAAACTATAGGCTACAACAATACTTTCAAGGCAGAACGAGATATGACCGTAGCCACGATACCCGTCGGATATTTTGAAGGTGTAGATCGTAAATTATCTAATATTGGCGCTATTGAAGTTGTCCACGGATCAACAAATCAGAAAACAATCTGCCCCATCATAGGCAGAGTCAGTATGAATATTACGAGTATAGATATTTCTGGTATAAGTGATGTCTCTATTGGTACTGAGGTTATAGTGATCAGTAACAATCCTTCAAATAAAAATTCTATTCAATCTATCTCCAAACTCTGTGGAACTATTGAGTACGAAAGAGCTGTTCATATTCCTGAACATTTAAAAAGGGTCATAAGTTGCTAAACAAGCCAAATAATATTAGAATCATTGGGTTCGCCAAAAGCGCAGGTGGCAGAGCGGTCAATTGCAATGGACTGTAAATCCATCGCCCTATGGGCTACGAAGGTTCAAATCCTTCCCTGCGCACTACGAAAAAACCGAGTTTTACTCGGTTTTTGAGTGGGCGCAGAGCGACGTGCCTGAGTACGTCGCAGTAAAAAAATCCTTCCCTCAAAATTTTCTTTTGCTTCTTTTTGAAGTTGGTGTATCATTCCTAAATGGAAATAATTTATTGGAATGAAAAAGTACAAGAATTTATAGACGGTCTCGATAAGATCACATCCTCCCGCGTAAAAAAGACGATAAATTCTCTGGAAAAATTCGGACATTTATTAGGAATGCCTGATTCTAAAAGCTTAGGTAAGGGATTATTTGAACTTAGAACTCTCGGTAAAAATCAAATAAGAATTTTGTATATATTCCATGACAATAAGGTTTATATTATTCACGGTTTTATCAAAAAAGCTTGGAAAATAAGTATAAAAGACATTAGTTATGCTAGGAGAATTCAGAATGAGGTCGTTGGATTTGCATAATATACCGTATATGCTATATTAGTACCATGATGAAAACGCACAAACAAGTCATGGAAGAATTTCTTAGGGATCCAGAAAATAAGAAAGCTTATGATAGTCTTGAAGTTGAATTCAAAATTCACGATGCACTTATAGAAGCCCGAATCCAAAAGAAACTCACTCAAAAACAGTTAGCTTCAAAACTGGGGATTACCCAATCAGCTCTTGCACGTTTTGAATCTGGCAGAACAAATCCCACTCTTTCTTTTCTCCAAAAAATTACTTCTGGATTGGGTTTGAAACTTACCATAATTTAGATTATTATAGTCAATAGTAGTTACCACAAAAAAACCGAGACATCCTCGGCTTTTTGTTTCTATTTTCTTTATTATTATATTATTTCTGTGCCAATGAATGTGTTGGTAGACCTTCGGCGTAAATACGCTGAACTTCTGAAGCAGTAAGACTCTTGCCTGCGAACATGACTTCATCGTAATAACCACCGGCTACCCAGTCATTGTTATAGGAAAGCAAAATATATTTAACATTAGTCATATTACCCGTCGCAAAGACATCAGAAGCCGTTACCTGTTTTCCATTTATATACAAAGAATAACTAGAAGTCGTAGTATCAATTTTCTTTACTGATACAGCAAGATGAGCCCACTGATTTGATTTGATACTAAAAGCAACATCCCCTAGATAAGCAGAAACAAATGGCCTAATCGTATTGACACTTGAAACTGAATCATATTGTGCATATAAAGCAAAAGTCGAAGCGTTATCAGCATTACCAACACCAAACATCATACCCGTAAAACTTGTTCTATGACTTGTTGGTTTAAACCAAAAACTAAAAGAATAATCTCCGTTACTAAAATTAATTAAATCGGAAGTTGAGACAAACTTAAGTCCATCAACAAAAGGAGATGCTGCTATATTACCGAAATTATTACCCCTTTTATACAAATCTGTATCTCCTGTAAAAGGAGATCCACCAAAAGACGAACTCAAATACACACCATTGATACACGTAAATGCAACTGAAGGACAAGGACCATTTACACCAACACTCTTTCCCAAATTAGGTACAGAATATAAACCAGCAGAGGTCCAACTTGCATTATCAAAATCAAAGTAAACCAAAGCATCATCATACAGAGCCGACTTTGTGTTGTTGGCAAAAGTTTTGCCAGCTGCAACATATGCAGTGGCTCGAACATTACCCAGAGTAACCAACGTTATTGATGCCAACGTTCCAATAATAGAAATAACCACCAAAAGTTCAATAAGAGTAAAACCTGAACTTCTGTGTTTGCTTGTAAAGTTAATGATTTTCATATGCTGTTGATTATACAATAATACTTAATTAAATAATAATCTATAGTTATCCACTACTTACATAAACTCTTGATTTCAACCACAATCTGATCCAATGACGTAGAAGCCTTCACCAGAAACTTATTGGCACCCAAATCCTTTGCTTTTTCAATATCAGAAGACTTGCTTAGATTGGATAATACCATTCTTGGCACTTTTTGTAGAGCAGAATTATCTTTGATTTTCTGTAAAATATCAAAACCGCCCATACCAGGCAAAAGAAGGTCAATAACTATCACATCTGGTACTCTGGATTCTAAAGATTTGATAGCTTCTTCGCCACTCATAGCATGAACCAGATCAAAACCAGAAGAAACCAATTTTTTTGACAAAATCGTACCTATCAACTTGTCATCTTCTATCCACAAAATCTTCTTCTTTGTTATTGGAGAAAGTTCTGATTCATCAACAGTAGCTTGTGGATAATCAAAAAATTCATTTATATTTTTCAAAATTTCTACAGGTTTAGTGGGTGGTGAAATGATGATCTGAGCATTACTATCTCTAGGAATACTATTCATATTTATAACCGCTCCAGATGTAGAAAGTAAAATAACAGGAATTTTTGACAGTAACGGCTCTGCTTGTTTCCTTTTCAAAATTTGATATCCATCAGTATCCGGCAGAGTAACATCCAATATAATGAGGTGCGGTAATATATCATACACATTCTTCAAACCTTCTTCGCCATTTTTGATAAGGAAAACACTTTCATAACCATCTGCTTTTAGAGTATCAAGCAATTGTTTTCCAAAAGATTCGGAACTTTCTATAATGACGATTTTTTCCTTCTTAAAAGAAAGAGTGTTCGTAGCCATACCACTATTTTAGCATATAACAAAAATAAAGGTTTACTTCTTTTTCTTGATTATTGCAATACCAAATTTCTCCTCCAAAACGAACAATTCATCTCGTATTAGAGCCGCGGTTTCAAAATCAAGATTTTTGACTGCTTCAGCCATTTGCTCCTCCTTTTGCTTAAAAAGTAACTTCGGATTGGTCTTACCCAATTCTTCATCTATAAGGATCAACTCATGTACAGCTTTTTCATGTTCAGTCCTCAAATGATCCGTAATATCATGAATATTTTTTATAATAGTCTTAGGAGTGATGTTATGTTTGGTATTATAAGCAACCTGAATAGCGCGTCTACGATCGGTCTCTTTGATTGCCCTATCTATTGAACCAGTGACATTGTCTGCATAGAGAATAACTTTACCAGCAGAATTACGAGCTGCTCTACCGATAGTTTGAATAAGAGAAGTCTCTGAACGCAAAAAACCTTCTTTATCTGCGTCAAGAATACCTATAAGAGAAACTTCTGGCAGATCCAATCCTTCACGAAGCAAGTTAACCCCAACCAAACATTCATATTTTCCCCTTCTAAATTCTGTAAGAATAGTAATTCTTTCCATAGTTTTTATATCACTATGTAAATAAGTAGTTTTTATACCCTTCTCTTTCAAAAATTCAGAAAGATCCTCTGCCATTTTCTTTGTAAGCGTAGTAGCAAGGACACGATCACCTTTTTTTATTGTCTTTTCCGTTTCATTTATAAAATCAAAAATCTGACCTTTATATTTTCCGCTTTCGCGAATAGGTCTGATTTCAACTTCTGGGTCTATAAGTCCAGTTGGTCTGATAACTTGTTCTACTATTTGCTTACTAGTCTCATGCTCATAATCAGAAGGTGTAGCAGAAGTGTAGATCATCGGACCAACCCTTTCCAAAAATTCTGCAAAATTAAGCGGGCGATTGTCTTTGGCAGAAGGTAGACGAAAACCGTGTTCAACAAGGGTTTCCTTACGAGAAGCATCACCAGCGAACATGCCTCGGATTTGTGGTATAGCCACATGTGACTCATCAATAATAGTCAAAAAATCTGGTACTTTTTTAGCATTTGGACCAGCCCCGAGCGTAATTGATGGAAAATATGAGAGTAAAGTATCTGGCGGTTCGCCTGGCATTTTGCCAGAAAAATGACGAGAATAATTTTCAATACCATTCGTATATCCAACTTCACGAATCATAGAAAGATCGTATTTGACTCTGCGCTTCAATCTTTCTACTTCCAAAGTCTTACCTTCCTTCTCCATAACTTTCAATCTATCAGCCAATTCGGCCTGAATAGTTTTGACGGCTTTTTCACTCTGTTCAGGACTACTGATAAAATGTTTGGCTGGAAAAATGAAGATGGTGCGACCCTCGTCCCGATGTTCAACATCAGAATCACGAACAGCTCTAGAAACAGGGTCCAATTCTACAATATGACTGATAACGCCACCATCAAATTCTATTCTGAAAATAGTCTTTTCATTGACCGGCATAATTTCTAAAGTATTTCCAAGTGCACGAAATTGACCAGAATTGATATCTGCGTTTGTACGAACAAAATGAATATCTATAAGTTTACGGATAAGTTCTGAACGAGACAATTCCATACCTACTTTTATCTTCAAATTTACTTTTTCATATTCTTCTGGACTTCCCAGACCGTAAATACAAGAAACCGATGCAACTATGATCACATCTTTTCTTGTAAGCAAAGCTTGTGTGGAGGCGTGGCGAAGTCTCTCAATCTCTTCGTTGATCATCGCTTCTTTTTCTATATAAGTATCAGTTGCTGGCATATACGCCTCTGGCTGATAGTAGTCATAATAAGAGACGAAATAATGAACAGCGTTATTTGGAAAAAATTCTTTGTATTCTTGAGCGAGTTGAGCAGCCAAAGTCTTGTTATGAGCAATAACTAGAGTAGGTTTACCATAAGAAGCAATAACATTGGCCATGGTAAAAGTCTTACCTGAACCGGTAACACCGAGCAGGGTTTGCCTATCAAAAGACTTCTCCAAGCCCTCTATAAGGCCTTTTATAGCCTTTGGCTGGTCTCCAGCGGGTTTGAATGGAGTAGCTAGCTTGAATGGTGATTTACCTGACATATTCTCACAATAACATCAAAATCGGGTTATGACCACATATCAACATGGCCCCTATTATTTAATGTACTTAGAAACATTCGCCACCATTCCTGATATTGCCAAAGTGATAATAAGCGCAGTTCCTCCGTGACTGACGAATAACAACGGAACTCCTGATAATGGTATAAGTCCTATCATAGCCGAAATATTCATGAAAGATTCTGTAATAATGAGTACACCTATACCCATGACCATGAGCCCACCGAAAACATCTGGTGACCTATTCCCTATTCTGAAAATACTAGCAATCAAAAGTAAATACAAACCAATAAGAGCAATACTACCTAGAAAACCGAATTCTTCAGCTGTTACAGCAAAAATGGAGTCATCGGTCGGTTGAGGTAAATAACCGAACTTTTGAATACTTTGACCAAAACCTCTTCCAGTCAATTGTCCTGAACCTATCGCAATCAAAGATTGATTGATCTGATAACCAGAACCTTGAGTATCTGAACCGCGATTCAAAAATGTCTTGACTCTATCTAGAGCGTATGGACGAATCAAGACAACTCCACCAACCATTATGCCCATAAGGACCATTATAAGAATAATTTGTCTAAACCGTATACCAGCTATAAAAAGCATCGCAAGTCCAGTGGTTGCAATGATGACCAAAGTATCTGTATCTCTCTGAATCAATAAGAGTGTACCTAGCACAGCCATAATGACTAAATAAGGTAGAGTTCCAAATTTGAAACCTTCAATCTTATCCTTTATAAAATAAATCCAAGCCGCCATATAGATAATAAAAGCAATCTTCAACAATTCTGATGGTTGAAAAGATAATGGGCCGATGGCAAGCCAACGCGAAGCCCCATTGAAATGAATAGTCAAACTAGGAATAAAAAGAAGTAGGTTAACTAAAATCGCTCCAATAAGTATAAAAAGTGCTGATTTGCGTAACCAAGAATAATGAATTTTGGAAAAAACAAGAAAAGCGATAATGCCGAGGATTAGACTTATAGTTTGTTTAATCGCAACAGTTTCAAAAGAAGCACCATCTTGTGCCAAAAGTCCCATTGAGACAGATAGAAAAACGACAAAACCAGCCAACGTCAATGTGCTAACGGAGATGAGAAAAAAACGGTCAATTTTTGAAAAGAATGAAATCATTTTTATAAAATAAAAATCTAACCAAAATTACTCTTGTTGTGCCTTTTTGAAATTTTCTATCTCAGCTTTGACTTGTCCATATTCTGGCAGATCTTCAATCTTTGAAATACCCATATGAGACAAAAGAGCCAAGGTTGGTTTGTAGAGAAAACTACGAGCGTCTACGGGATTATCTACACGTTCCACAAGTCCTCTGATGAGAAGGTTTCGCAAAATAAATTGCGAATTGACACCACGTATATAATCTATATCTGCGCGAGAAATAGGTCCTTGATACAAAATGATTGAAAGTGTTTCCAAACCAGCTTTACCCAAATCACGGGTCAGTTCTTCTTTTGTAATATCTTCTATCAAAGATGAAAGCTCCTTGGCTGTTCCAAGCATCACTTCTTCATCATCACGAACCAAAGAAAGTCCACGACCCTTCAGGTTTTGCTCTAATTGATCCAACCCTTGAACGATCGCAGAATTATCAACCTTCAATAAAGATGCCAACTTTTTTATAGATATTGGTTCCGCTTTCCAAAAAAGTAAGGCTTCAATTTTTTGTGATAATTCCATGGGATTATTGTAACATTTCTTTTGTCATTTTCGCTTTTTTTGTTGTCATTCCCGCGAAGGCGGGAATCCAGGATTATTACAAGATAACATCTATTTAATATTTAAATATAATACGAGATTGTCTGTGGTTATACACTGGATTCCCGCCTTCGCGGGAATGACACATCTTAGTATCTCGGCACCCCAACCTCTTTCGTCTCCATCTGAATATCGCCGAAGGTCTTCTCTTGACTAACATGTACTATCCCTTGTTTGACCAATTCAAGCATGGCAAGAAAACTAACGATGACATTCACACGATTTTCCTTGTGTTCTTTGGTAAATTCCTTGAAACTCATACGGAGATGACTGGTAATACGAGTCGTGAGAGTCCCTATCATATCTTCAAGACTTATAACTTTTTTAATCAAAACTTTTGGTGCATTCTCCTTCTTTGGTAAACGGTTGATAAGGTCCTTCAATGAATACAAAGCTTTTTCTAAGGTAAATTCTGGTTCTGGTGTAAAAACTGGGATGATAGGTTTAGATTGTGATGGTGAAAAGATAACTTGCTCACCAAAAAGTTTGCTTACATTTAAGCTAGCATCTTTAATTCTCTTGTAAATCTTCAAGCGCGTCTCAAGATCGTGGATATCTACTTGTTCTTCTTGGGTCAAAGCCAATTCTGGAAGTAATGATTTTGATTTGATGAGGAGTAACGTTGAAGCAACCAAAATAAAGTGAGCTGACTCACCTATTTCTACATTTCCCATGTCTCTCACATGCAAAATAAAATCATCCGTGACTTTCGCCAAAGAAATATCACTAATAAAAAGTTTACGTTTTTCTATAAGATCCAACAATAGATCCAGAGGACCTTCAAATGATTGTGTTTTTATAGTAAACGACATTTTAAACACTAGGACTATTACAAGACTCCTATCTTAGCTTTTACATCCAAAAGCTTTTTTCCAGCTACTTCATTGGCTTTCAAACTTCCCTTTTTCAATACTTCAATAATAAAGTCTTGATTCTTGGCCAATTCTTCGCGCTTTTCTCGGAGAGGTTTGATGAAAGCATCAATATCTTCTATCAAAGATTCTTTCAAGATCTTGTACTTGCCTGAGTTTTTTGCATAAAAATCTTTTAATTCGGAATCGGTTTTGAAAAGTTTGTGAATAGCATAGACATTTTCTGGAATACCTGCACCAGAATCAGTCACAATACTCATGACAGCCTTTGTGATCTCCTCACGAGTAGCAAAAAGTGGAATTGTATTGTTATAACTCTTGGACATTTTGCGACCATCAATACCTGGGACTGTAGCAACATTTTCCAAAATAAGAGATTCTGGTAATTTGAAAGTCTCTCCGAAGATATGATTGAATTTCTCTGCGATATCGCGGGCATACTCTATATGTTGTTTCTGATCCTGTCCTACTGGCACAACATCTGTACCATAAAGCAAAATATCGGCAGCCATAAGTACTGGATAATTGAAAGTTCCTACATTGATCTCTTTGTTTTTAGCCTCAGCGTCTTTGAAAGCATGTGCACGCATGAGGTATGGCATTGTTACTATTGTGTCAAAAATCCAAGCGAGCTCGGTATGAGCCGAGACGTCTGATTGTTTGAAGATTGTAGTAGTTTCAGGATTAAGCCCTATAGCCAAATAATCAATAACAAGATCCGTAATAAACTTCTCCATTTTTGATCTATCTTGAATAAAATTCAAAGCGTGATAATTAGCAAGAAAGATAAAACAATCATAGTTATTTGATTTTTGTAAATCGACAAACTGTTTCATTGCTCCAAAATAATTACCAATATGTGGTCGTCCAGTTGGTTGTACACCAGAAAGTATTATTTTTTTCATAGACTGATTATAACAAATAAGGTCAGTGGTGCACAGTCTCGGAAGAGTCCTGCCATATTCTTTTCATGAATCCGAGTATTTCTCCAACTTTTTGTTGTCATTCCCGCGAAGGCGGGAATCCAGGATATAACCACTAAATACAGATATCAAAAAACATAGTTCAGTTATTTAAATCACTTTATAAAACTATTATCTCGTAATAATCCTGGATTCCCGCCTTCGCGGGAATGACACAACTAAATTCCTTCTCGTTTCAAATCTTCAATAGCCTTCCTTGCATCCTTTGACAACCTCTTTGGCATTTCAACATTTATCTTTATAAGCAAATCACCTCTCCTGTCACCACTTGGAACGCCTTTGCCTTTTACACGAAGAATGTCACCATTATTGGTTCCTTCTGGAATTTTGACGACAATATCACCGTCAAGAGTTTTGAATGTAACTTCACCACCAATCAAAGCTTGAGTAAGTTTGATTTTTAGTTCCGCAACAAGGTTGTGACCTTCTTTACGAATATGAGAATGTTGTTTGACATGAATCTTTACATAAAGATCACCACTAACACCAAAAGGTATAGCTTCACCCATTCCTGTGAGACGCATGGACTGACCATCTTCTATACCTTCAGGAATCTTGACGGCAATTTCTTGAGCTCTTTCTTTGACGCCAGTACCATGACAAGTTCCACATTTGGAAGAAGGTACGTGACCTAGGCCGTGACAATTGTCACAAACTCTGGTTGTATTGAAAACTCCAATGAATGACCTGCGGGTTTCATTTATCTTGCCTCTACCATTACAAGTGTCACATTTGTGCATAGAAGAACCTTTTTCAGCTCCACTACCTTGGCAAGTCAAACATTTTGATGATTTTGTAACCAAGAGATCTTTTTCAACGCCAAAAATAGATTCTTCAAAAGAAATGAGTAAGTCAACAGAAATATCACGACCCCTCTCATCTGCGGCTCGTCTTGAACTAGATCTTCCACCTTGACCAAAGAATTCTCCAAAGATATCACCTAGATCAAATTCAAATCCTTGACCATTGCCTTGCTGAAATCCAGAGAAATCAAAACCACCAAAACCTCCTTGTGGGTTGAAACCACCACCATTGAAACCAGCTCCACCAGGTCCAGCTGAACCATAGGTATCGTATTGCTGGCGTTTACCATCATCTGACAATATAGAATAAGCCTCACTGGCTTCTTTGAACTTTTGAGAAGCGGTGGGGTCATTTTTAGTTTTATCTGGATGATATTGATGCGCCAATTTTCTAAAGGCCTTTTTTATATCGTCCTTGGAAGCACCTTTTTCAACACCTAATGTTTTGTAATAATCTTTCATATTTGACGATTAATGTTTGCCATGTTATCATACTTTTAGCCGTTTTACAAGTCTTTATGACTTGAAACACTGGTCTTTGAATTAATTTAAAAATGGTCTAACAGAAACTTAAACCAAAAACTAAAGGATTTATTATGACAAAATTCTTGGTTAAAAATCAAGATGGCAAAGTGCTTGCAGAAATTAAGTTTTCTGGGCACTGCACTATTGAACCTCAAGAGATGGGTAGTATCGTATGCGAAACACCTGTTCCAGAAAATGGCTTTCAAAACTTTGAAGTTGGTCGCACAAGAACTCTTGAACCGAAACCTCATTTCACTATCAGAGAGGTCTCAGAAAAACAATCCAAAGAAAAACAATTGAGAAACATTCTTACAAAAAAGACACGCAGGACGTAGGTTGGTTTTAGAAAGGAAACCGAGGTAAGCCTAAACAAGAAAACCTAAAACATTGAAATGTTATGCTATTAAGATCAGATCTATCAATAACTTGCTTCCATAGAACAAAGAAAAGGGCTCGAATGATTGAAGATGAGGTGAAAACAGGGACTGTCCGTTGTTATGGGTGTAAAAATCACATACCCAAAGAGACAGTAGCGATGAAAATGGTTGATTCGCGTGGTAAGACAATCCACTGGTTCCACAATATAAAATGTTTCAACCTATACCACCGCTAACCCAATTCTCAGCCAGTAATCTCACAAAGACCCTCACACTTTCTCCAACGAAAGCAGTGAGGGTCTTTTTTATCACTCCGAAAAAACGTCGAACTTTTCGACGTTTTTTATATTATGATACTAATAGGTTAGTCACCAAAGCCACCATCACCTCTTTTTCTTTTGGATCACTTTCTGCAATAAGGAGTGCTAGGGCAACCAAAGTATTATCATTAATTTTCTTTTCTCCGTTTGGACGGATCAAGATGCCATTGATCTGTAAAAATGAAATGAACAAGAAAGAACCGACTCGTTTATTACCATCAGAGAAAGGATGATCTTTGATAATAAAGTACAATAAATGTGCAGCTTTTTCTTCAAGACTTGAATACAATTCTTTACCACCAAACGTTTGATAAATTGTTTTCAAGATACCTTGGAATGAGCCGTCGCGCTCAGAACTGAACAATTCCCCAGCCTCAGCTTTTCCAATCAAATTTTCCTTCAATCTATCAACAGCTGGTCGGACAAATTCATAGTCAAAGCGTCGCTTTTCCTTACCTTTACTCTTTTTCAATAAAATTCCGCCTTCATCATACTCTTTAAGAAGTAACCAAGCATTTGAATAACCGTCAATAACGGATAATAAACCGTCAACTTCATTTTTGTTGAGTTCTCGTCTCTGAATTGTACGTTGAATAAACTTAATTTTTTGATCAAGATCTTTGAGAATCTTTTCAGGAAGTTGTTTGATACGGTCAGTATTCATCACAATACCCTTCATAAGATACTCTCTTAGAGTCTTGGTAGCCCAGATACGGAATTGAGTTGCTTGTTTAGAATTAACGCGATAGCCGACAGAAAGAATAGCGTCGAGATTATAGAATTTAACCTTGTATTTCTTACCATCTTCGGCAGTATGTTCCAAAATGGAACTGACTGAATTTTCATTCAATTCTCCAGAATCAAATATGTTTTTAAAATGTTTCGTAATCGCCGGTCTTTGGATTCCAAAAAGTTTAGCAATCTGGTCTTGAGTTCCCCAAATAGTCTCCTTCCCAACATCCGCTCGTAACTCAACTCCACCCTTCTGACCACTGTAAATAATCAACTCCCCTGTATTTTTGACTTCTTTTTTGTTCATATGTTTATAAAATTAATTAATAATTATTTCCTGTAACAAAAAACCGCCTCTCACTCCTTTTCGACGGTTTTTCGTTCGCTAGAAATTGAAATTTGTTACTACAATTTTACGCTTGTTAAAAAATACCACAACTTGACATAATAGTAACTACAATGTTAATGTTTTATTAAACAGTTAAAGGGTTAATACCCTTTATTCAAGGCATTGGAATGCTTTGGAAATTAAACTTAGAAGATGCACATTTATGAGAGTCTTATTATTGTTCCTTGATACCGTTGATTATAATCGAGAAGCTTCAAAGATTGTCAATCTACCACAAAATATCAATCCGTTTATTGGAATGACAATCCACACTGAAAATGACCTCAGTCTTGTCGTTAAAAAAGTGGAAGCGTCTATTGATCAGAAAGATACACCGGAAGAACCATCAATTACATTAATATTGGAAGATGAGCTTATTGATGACGCAAAAGAAATCGAGCAACGTAAAAAAATACTCGATATCAATTTTGAAGTTCTTAAAGAGACTGGCTGGGAAACAAATTTCTAACTTTCACCGAAGAATGACCTTCACCATCACAAAGACCCTCATCACCGAGGGTCTTTTTTATCATTCCGAAAAAACGTCGAAAAGTTCGACGTTTTTTCATGGTAGTTTTTTCGGCTAGGTCGGACCTAGCTATTACTTCTTCTCCTTAAATTCGGCATCTTTCACATTATCACCTCCCTCTTTACCGTCACCTGAATTACCAGCCGGCTCCGAATTCCCAGTCTGATTATTCTGCTTGTCCTTCGAAGCTTCAGCGTAGAAGGAACCAATCTTCTGAATCTCTGTAGAAAGAGCTTCGGTTGCCTTTTTGATAGCTTCTTTATCTGGATTGGAATTATCTTTAGCAGTCTTCAAATCTGCAATCTTATCTTCAATTGACTTACGAAGTTCGGCTGGAACTTTTTCACCAGCATCCTTCAAAGCTTTTCCTGCGGTATAAACAAGTTGTTCCGCAATATTTTTTGCTTCAACCGCTTCATGCTTGGCTTTATCTTCAGCTTCATGAGCAGCAGCTTCTTGCTTCATCTTTTCTACCTCTTCTTTTGAAAGTCCCGAGCTAGCAGTGATCTTGATAGAATTCGCTTTTCCAGTAGCTTTATCTTTTGCGGTAACATTCAAGATACCGTTTGCATCAACATCAAATGAGACTTCCACTTGAGGCATACCACGAGGTGATGGTGGAATACCATCAAGAATAAATCTGCCTAGAGATTTGTTATCGGCTGACATAGCACGTTCACCTTGAGTGATATGAATCTCTACTGACGTCTGGTTGTCAGCAGCTGTTGAGAATATCTGAGATTTCTGGGTAGGAACCGTGGTGTTCTTTTCTATAAGTTTAGTAGCTACACCACCCAAAGTTTCAATTCCGAGTGAAAGTGGAATGACGTCCAAGAGAAGGACATCACGAACTTCTCCACCCAAGATTCCGCCTTGAATAGCGGCGCCCACCGCAACCACCTCGTCGGGATTCACACCCATGTGAGGATCTTTACCGAATAGCTTCTTCACAGCTTCTTGCAAAGCTGGCATACGAGTCTGTCCACCAACCAAGATGACTTCGTTTATTTCTCCAATCTTGAAAGGTGAAGCGTCAATAGCTCGTTTGGTAATAGTCATGGCACGGTCAACAAATTCCTGTGTCATTTCTTCTAGTTTTGCTCGTGTCATAACTACGAGCAAATGCTTTGGTCCATCTGAACCAGAAGTTACGAAAGGAATATTTATTTCCGTCTGCATAGCTGTAGAAAGTTCAATCTTGGCTTTCTCAGCAGCTTCATCTAGGCGTTGTAAGGCAAGAGGATCACTTTTCAAATCTATTCCATTTTCTTTTTTGAATGTATCAGCCAACCAGTTGACGATCTTGGCATCAATATCACGACCACCAAGATGTGAGTCACCGTCGGTTGATTTTACTTCAATGACATCATCTCCAACTTCTAGAACAGAGATATCAAATGTTCCTCCACCAAAGTCAAAAACTGCAATCTTTTCATCTTTCTTCTTACTGAATCCATAAGCGAGAGCAGCAGCTGTTGGTTCATTGATAATGCGCTTCACATCTAGACCTGCGATTTTTCCGGCATCTTTCGTGGCTTGTCTTTGAGAATCGTTGAAGTAAGCTGGTACGGTAATAACAGCTTCGGTAATCTTTTCTCCAAGTCTAGACTCAGCATCATTCTTTAGTTTCTGAAGGATCATTGCTGAAACTTCCTCTGGACGCATCCATTTTCCAGACATATTGACTTCAATACCTCCTGTAGAAGATTTTCGTACTTCAAAGGAGACATTTTTGATGTCTTTTTGTACTCCTGGATCATCAAATGTATGACCCATAAAGCGTTTGATCTGGAAGATTGTATTTTTTGGATTGGTAACAGCCTGACGTTTTGCAAGCAAACCGACGAGACGTTCACCAGTTTTGGACTGTGCGACTATAGAAGGTGTAGTCCTTGCACCTTCTGCATTTTCTAGAACCTTTGGTGTACCAGCTTCCATAACAGCGACTGCCGAGAAAGTGGTTCCAAGGTCTATTCCGATGATTTTGGACATTTTAGTTAATTTAATTTAATAATCTACTTTTAGATTTAATTTTCTCATAATAGAGGCGACCAAGACTCTTTTTTCTTTTTCACCTACTTCCCCACACACCTTTTCTTCTCAACATTACTTCATAAAATGTGACGGATTTTTCGTCACATTTTCATAAGTTGTTAAGAGAGAGAAAGTGTTCTCTCCCCTCACGCAAACATAGCCAATTTCTTGACCAAAAAATGCGCGAAAATTATCTGCGAGATGGCGCTCTAGTTGGTTGACTATTTATAAGAAATTCTAAAGAAAAATATGGAGAAACTACTGGAGCAAAATATGGAGCATAGACAGTAGCTGGCTTCTTATTAGAAAAGACAATAGGCAAACAGAAAGCATTACTAGAATCGCAAACAGATCCAGTAAGTTGAAGGTTGGTTATTGGTGTTTGGTTATTGGTGTTTGCCGAAACTGGTTGAGCTGATACCAAACGACCCTTGAGTTCCCCATTCACAACGGCAACAAGGAAAGTCAAACGAAATTGGCGACCAACGGCGTCAGTGAAAATACGGGACAAAAACTGTGAATTACTATAGGGGGTTATCATATCTTTAGTACAAACATTCTACTTTATTTAGTGCAAAAATTCAAGAAAAAATCATGACGCCCTTTATACCAAACCCTTCCAACATTTTTATATTTGCACTTTATCAAATACCATGGTAATCTTTATTTGGATTCTTCATGTAGATGACTTTCAAATAATTTCCATGAGGAAGACTGAGTTGTTAATATTTGCTAGTGACTGGGTAAGACTACATACGCCACGGCCCAAATTCCTGGTGTATAGATTGGATCCAAAAATCTTCAGAACAGAATCCGCCTTACTGTTTTTGAGGAGTTAAATCTGAAGACCCCCAAACTCCTTATGCCGGACCTTTCCAAAAAGGTTCGGCATTTTCTATAAAAAATTCTATAAAAAATCCCGCTTAATGCGGAATTTTTGTTTACTAATTTCTGTCCATTATTCTTTCTTAAATTCCCCAACCTTTACCTTAGGAGGTCGCATAAGCTTATCATTCAAAGTGTAACCTTTTTGCACCACAGCCAATACCTTGTGATGGTCAGTCTCCTTTTCTACTGGCACATACTCAGAAGCTTCGTCACGGTTGAGATCAAATGGTTTTCCTATAGGATTGATTTCCTCCAAACCAGCGTCACTCAAGACTTTTTTTAATTGAGAATAAATATACTCCACACCAACCCGCCAATTTTTATCAACTTTTTCCCAAACTTCTTTGTTACCCATTGCCATATCAAAACTTTCCATAACCGGAATGAGACCATCAATCAAACGTTCGTTGGCAAACTTTACGAATTCTTGTTTTTCGGATTCATCACGTTTGCGAGCATTTATATGGTCAGCCTTTGCACGTTGCCAACCTACCAAATATTCTTGTTTTTCCTGTTCAGCCTTTTTCAACTTTTCGCGAAGTTTTTTGATAGCTTCTACAGCATTTTCTTCAGCCACAACAGAATCGTCGAGGTTATCCGTATCCACGGCAAGATTTTCTGATTCTTGCTCAGAAATTATATCGTTATCAGAGTCTTTTTTATTCATGTAATAGAATCTTAATGGAAAATTGATCGTTTTGCAATCTTTTTTCTGGAAGAGAGACATCCGGAAAACTCACAAAAAAAGGGCTGGATTTCCGTGAGGAGAAATCCAGCTTTGAATGCGGCAACGATATACTTATTACTTGATGACAGGCCTAGTCTACTTATATGTCCGTACAGACTGGCCGAACTACAATGTGCCGCAAAATTTTATCTTATAAAAATTGTAAACAAAACCCACTGATACTATTGGCTTTGCGAAGCATGGCACGTTGAAGCGAAGCGTACATTTCGTTACGTAATGCGGGGAGACCAGAGTCGAAGCCAGCTTCGGAAAGTTTGATGCGGTAATGCTCAACAATATGGCGACATTCATCCAAATGTTCACAAGCACGATCACAACCTTCAGGATCGACTATCATGAGAATGTGACGACGTAAATCACCAATCTTCGTCCGACGGCGAGCTCGCAATATAATTGCCAGAACCAACGTATACAATTCGTATATTATTTTTTTCATAGGAGCATTCTTCTTTCTGACTAAAAGATACAACAAAAAAAGAGGTTTTGCAACCTCTCTTTTTGTGAATATCTTAATTTAACGCTTTGACCACTGTGGACTCTTTCTTGCCTTCTTGAATCCGAATTTACGACGTTCTTTGGCTCTAGGATCACGTCTCAAATATCCTAGTTTCTTCAAAGTACCACGCATCTGTATATCATATATAAGTAGAGCTCTTGCAATACCGTGGCGTAGAGCCTCTGATTGGGCTGAAATGCCACCACCAACAATCTTGGCAGTAACATGGAACTTCTCACCAGCCTTAGCAGCAGTGATAGCTTCTACAGCAGTTATCTGCATTTCCTTTACTGGAAAATATGCTTCTAGAGTTTTTCCGTTAACTTCAAAACCACTTTTCGTTCCGGCAAAAAGGCGGACTCTGGCGATGGCAGTCTTGCGTCGTCCGACGGCTTCGAAATATTTGGCTGTTGTTTTTGTAGGTGTCATTTTATTCTTTCTATTTCTGCTGGCTATTCTTTTATAATCAAATTCTTCAACCTAAGATCGCGCAACTTGTTTGGTGGCAACATACGTGTGACGGCTCTTCGAAAAACTTCTGTCATACCACGACGACCGATGAGATGAGAGAGGCTTTCAGAATTGAGACCACCACGATGACCTGTGTAAGTGACATAGGTATCTTTGGTCTTCTTGGCATCAGAAATATCAGCCATGTTTACATTGCAGATTTCAACCTTATCTTCTGAGACAACATTCTTGGCAAATACAGCAGAATGTTTGCCCATAAGATGAGCAGCAGCTTCACTAGCTACTCGTCCCAATTTCTTTCCTTGTGCGTCTATTGTGTATTTCATAATATTTATGGTGAAAATCGTTGAAACATTATACAAATTCAATGAGTGACATAGAACTACCATCCAAGTCACGGTTTGGCATTCTTATAATCCTTGTGTAGCCACCTTTTCTATCTTTGTACTTTGGAGCGATAGTATCAAACAAAATCTTTGTCTCATCATCACTCTGAATGCGTGAATTGACGATACGTCTTCCAGCCAAAGTACCAGCTTTTGCTCTAGTGACCAACTTTTCTACGAATGGTCTGAGTTCCTTGGCCTTTGCTGTTGTGGTTGTAATCCTAGAATCACGAATAAGGTTACGAGCCAAAGAGCGCATCAATGCATGACGCTGATTTGTTTCTAGTCCGAATTTTCTTACGTTTGAATGATGTCTCATAAAATTAAATTAAAATTGAAAAATCAAATTTGAAAATATCTGTTGCATGTGTGATTTTATTTTCCATTTTGATTTTTAATCTTTCCATTACTGTCTCAACGTTACTCCATACTGTGCTAATAACTTTTTGATCTCTTGCATTCCCTTTGCTCCCAATCCATCAACATCCATGATGTCTGACTCCTTCTTACGGAAGAGTCCACCCAAAGTCCTGATGTTTGCATTTGAAAGTGCTTTGACTGTACGAGCAGAAAGGTCCAGAGTATCAACGCGTGTCTTTGAGAGTTCGGTATCAATCTCACCTCTCTTTTCTTTACCTGCTCCAGCTTCGTTGTCGGAATCTTTGTCTTCCGAAGCTTCTGGAACAACTTCTTCTTCCTTGAATCCAACAATTGACTTCAACTGGTGAATCATGAGCGTAATAGACTTTTCCAAAGCTTCACGTGGAGTGATAGTACCATCTGTTTCAATAACCAAGCGGAGGCGGTTGAAATCTGTACGATCTCCAACACGCATATTTTCTACTTCGTAATTTGCTTTGCGAATAGGAGTGAAAGCGGCATCAAGAGTGATAGCTCCGATATCAACGCGATCTTTTTGGATAACTTCCTTGGAAACATATCCGAGGCCTTTTTCAACCGTGAGCTCAATATCCAGCTCAGATGACTTTTCGGTCAAAGTTGCAATATGTAAATCTGGATTGAGAACTTCTGCTTGACCAGGGACATCTACATCCTTGGCACAAACTTCTTTGACACCATTTACTTTCAAAGTTATGACCTGAGGTTCATCTGTATCAAGACGAATACGAACTTTTTTCAAATTGAGCAAGATCATGATGACATCTTCTTTGACGCCATTGATAGTTGAAAATTCGTGTTCAACACCTTTGATCTTGACCTTTGTAATAGCTGTACCAGGCAAAGACGACAAAATGATGCGTCTAAGAGAGTTACCTAGAGTATGTCCGTATCCAGGATAAAGACCATCAATCTCATAGGTTCCACTGACTTTGTCCTCGCGGATTGCTTTTGGTTTTGAAGGTAAAACGACGTCGTAGGTCATATATTTTTATATTATAAAATAGAGGATTAATTATACAGTAAAAAAGATAATTGTCTAGCGTGTGTAGAACTCCAACACCGCACGAACATCAAATAGAAGTTCGGTTGCTTCACTGACTGGTCTTCCAATAATGGTAATGGTTCTTGTTTTTTCATCAATAGACATCCAACTTGGGTGCTTCACTGCCTTCAAATCTTCATCCAGTTTTGAGAAAATGACCTTATTTTTGCTTCCTTCACGAATGGTAAGTTTGTCTCCAATACGAACTTCGTATGAAGGAACGGTTACATTTTTACCATTGACGACAATATGTCCATGGGCAACCATCTGTCTTCCCGCTGAACTAGTAGGAGCAAAACCAGCTCTAACTACTACGTTATCAAGTCTTCCTTCTAGAAGTGAGAGGAGGTTCTTGCCGTTGTCACCTTGAGTCTTCAAAGCTTTCTTGACGTAATTTGTGAATTGTTTACCAGAAACACCATAACTGAATCTTGCCTTCTGCTTTTCCATCATTTGCTTGCCGTATTCACTCTTGGCACCACGACGGCCACCCATAGTCTTTGCCTTGCGCTGAGATCTCATCGCAAACTTTTGTGTTTGCGTTTTACGGAAGACTGGTGCTCCGAGGTATCTTGCTTTTTTATATCTTGGTCCTATTTTCATGGAAATTTATGATGAATTACAAAATTATACTCGACGAGGTTTCTTTGGCTGAGGACCATTGAAAGGAACTGGAGTCTCATCTTTGATAGATGAAATAGTTATTCCTTTACTAATAAAACCACGGATAGCTGATTCACGACCAGAACCAACCCCTTTGACTACAACGTCAACTTCTTTGAGACCGATATTTTGAGCTTTCAAAGCTAGGGTCTCTCCCACCTTGGCTGCTGCGAATGGAGTACCCTTCTTTGCTCCACGGAAACCTGCGCCACCACTAGAACCCCACATGAGGGCGTTGCCAGCTTTGTCTGTAAGCATAACTTTGGTGTTATTGTAGGTTGATTGGACATGTAAAATACCAGAATCAACACGTTTCTTTGCAGATACGGTGATTGCCTTGGCCTTATCAGCACCTTCAGCTCCTTCAGTTGTTACAATTCTTTTTTTACCCATGTTATTGTTTATTTACCCCGAGTTTTTATCGAGGGGTTGATTGATTTCGGATTATTTCTTTTCCTCTTTACGTTTACCAGATCCCATTGTCTTTCTAACGTTACCTCTGACTGTTCTGGAATTGGTCTTTGTTCGCTGACCTCTCGCTGGTAAATGTCTTGCGTGACGTAAGCCTCGGTAAGCTTTGATATCTTTGAGGCGTTTGATATTGCCTGCGGTATCTCGCTTGAGGTCACCTTCTATCTTGAAACCTTCTACCAATTTACGAAGAGCGTTTTCTTGTTCAACAGTCAAATCTTTTGGTTTTGTACCTCCATCAATCTTTGATTTGAGGAGAACATGCTTTGCACGAGAACGTCCGATACCATAAATAGCTGTTAGAGCTATCTCTAATCTTTTGTTTTCTGGTAGTGTTATTCCTAAAATACGCATATTTTTATATTATTGAAATTATCCCTGTCTTTGCTTATGTCTCCTATTACCTTTGCATGTTACATAAACATACCCTCCGCGTCGGACGACGGTACATTTTGCGCATATGCGTTTTACTGCAGCTTTGACTCTCATTTTTTATATATTAAAGGCGTCTTGTTACGCGTGCTTTACCTCCATAAGGATCTATCTCAAGTTCTACTTTATCACCAATGAGAACACGGATGCGATTCATTCGCATCTTTCCTGCCAGATAGGCTAGAATGATCTCTTCTTTATTCTCAAGCTTTACGCGAAAAAGCGTATTTGGCAAAGCCTCAACGACTGTTCCGGTTGCGGAATTATTTGGTTTGGAAGGTGATTCCATCTCTTAAAAGGACGCTTGATGATATTAGCAGAAATGACCTATCAAAGTCAATAGAAGACTAGGGTTCCTGTACGATAACCTTGATTCTACTCAAATCGGTTGGAATCTTTGCCCAAGGCGGAGCCAACTCTCCAGAACCAGATTCTATAACTGGACTATATGATTTGAAGACTTCCTGAGTGCTTGCCAAAGATATACCAGCCAGTTTCTTCTTTATATCATCAACTGGAATAGTACCAATAATCTTCATACCCCCTTTGGCATGGATGACCAATGCCCCTTTCTTGGTTGGTGAAAAATCCTTAAGATTTGTAATTACAACTTCTAGAGATTCTAAGCCTGGTGCAGTATATGCGAATGGACCAAAGAGAGAAATAGTCTGATTTCCGGCAATACTTTCTACAAGTTTATTTTTAGGGAAAGCAATACCATAAATAGTACCCTGCAGACTTACTGTAGCGGTAGAAGGATCATTGCCACCTGTGACTGGAGCACCAAAAGATATTGTATAGCCTTTTTCATACATTATGTAACCATCTGGTATGGAAGTATTTACATCTGCAAGTAGAGATGTAGTTATCTGTGATTTCAACGTTGCTGTAGAAGATGCCAGAGCGGAAGGATTGATGATTTTCTTTACACCAGAAAAACCTCCAGCAATACTAGTGACTGGCTTGGCGTATATAGTGTCATATTTTGGTGAACCTTTGTAAGCAACAATCTTGAGATCTTTGGATAAATCTGTTTGAGAAATATTGTAGTTTTGACCAGACTGATCGGCTGTAACTGTAGAAGTGATCTTGCCCGGAACTACTACATCAGCAGGCTTCGTATATGCTGGAATGACAATAGAACTAGCCAATTTGTATATCAAGCCGGATTCACTAGACAAACGAGTTCCAGCTACTAGGCGTACTGCTTGACTGCTATACGAATTATAAAATGTAACCTTGCCAGAAGCTTTTGTATTGGTCATAGGGCCATTTACGGCTGTTACCGTAGTGGTCGCTGTAATTTTCTTTGTTATTATTTGATATGAAAGACCATTACTCTCTGGAGTACCTTGAGCAACATAAGTACTATTTACAGTAACTGGAACAACTTTTGGAACAATAGTAAATGTGGCTTGAGAATAGAAAGACGAAGCAAAATAACCGATAATAGCGATAAGAACAATCACACCAACTGTAATAATCGGCCATTTACCTATCTTTATTTTTCTCCTTGGTTTCTTTTCTACAGGAGGTGGAGTTATCGGCATTCTGCCGAACGGCGATTTGCTTTTACCAACTGATACTTCTTCTTCAAAATCTTCTGTTTTATTCACCCTTCGTAACTCGCTCTCGGCGAGCGAAGTAGGGCCTTTTTTTTCTTTAATTATCTTTATAGGGACTTCCTCTTCCTCTTTTACCATTATTTCTTCTACTATTTCTTTCTTTGATTTACTAGATTCTTTTGCATCAACACGCGTACGTGGTGATATTTCACGCATAGAACGATGGTTAGCAGGAATTATATCTTGTACACGTCTTGGCATCTTCTTTATATTTAAATATTAACACATTATCTATACTAATAAACTGTGAATAGCAATCGTATACAATGAAGAAAGTCTACTTTTCTCTGATTGTTCTTCAAAAACAACCTTGGTCAAAAGATCATCTATAGGAAGTTCTGAGATAAAAGCTTTTGGATTGATCTTTCTTAAAATCTTCAAGAAACAATCATTGTGAGTCAAAGTGTTTATGATAACAGAAGTAGATGGGCTCATTTCATTTCCAGATTCTGATAACAATTTACTCAGCTTTTTGTACCATTCACCTACAACTTCCTCAACGACTTCAATATCTTTTTTATTGTGTACATCATCTAGCTTCCCACTAGTATACAGAGACATGATGGAATCAACAGCCTGCTTATTATTGTTTATGATAGTACCGATCCTACCTATAATAGTACGGACTCCGTAATGCAGTGACCCAAAAAATACACAAGTCTTCCTCCTAACAACAAAAGTGTCAGTGTAGTCACCGTGAACATGGACTAAGTAATAATCCTCCCTTGATTTCAAAACCTTTTCTACACCTATATACTGAAGCAATAATGAAGAATGGAATTGTACCTTATTGTGATGTACCAAATGTCTACATTCCTCTATAAAACACTCAACCATCCTAGCGCTAGCAATAGAAACAGTAAAAGATACATTCAATGAACTGGTTTGTTTATTCTCCCAATCTGCCACCGAATAACCATTTAATTTGACATCAAAAATCTTCTGCTCTACAACCTGCATTGGTTCTGCCGAGACTGGAACGATCTTGGCTCTATCAGCTTCTATAAGCTCACAAACATATTTCTTTGAAACTTGAACATCTTTTTCAAAATTCATCGTCATCAACTTTGTCTCAGACACTATCCAAGGTGAAGATAAAACGTAATGAACAGCAGAAATCTTATGGGGTATAACTGGTAAATTTTCAAGGTTACGACGAATATGAATATGTTGTTGAGTGACTTGAATAATCTCTGAGATAGCTTTGCGTGTAGCTCTAACCAAATGGTTATTGTCCATCCTAAAACCGTAAGCAATACCTACGTTGTGAGTAAATATAACTTCTGGTAAAGCTCCAGCAGAAATGACAGCCAAAGACCCGCAGACGACGGTACTTTCTACACCTAAAATCAATATCAATTGGCTTTCAGCTTTTTTTGCAAGAAACATTGGTAGTATTATACCACTTTTTCTGTTGTCATTCCCGCGAAGGCGGGAATCCAGGATATTACCAAAACAGACTGATTAATTATTTCAATGAAATGACCTGTATACCCCTGTCTTTTATCTCTTTCTCAGGCCAAAATTGTTCCAATTCTTCAATCTTCCATTTACCCACATAACCAACCTTCTTTTCAATTTCCCTTCCCGTATACTTTTTTGTCTTTGGATCCCATTCCTGTAAGACAAGAATATCGCCTTCTTCCACCTCAAAATCATTCAATCTCAATTCAAAAGTCTTTTTACCCTCATATATCTGTTGAAAATATTCCGGCCAAGTTTTCTTTGGGATTTTTTTCATTTGGATTTATCAAACATTCGGAGCGTAGCTAACATCAGCAGGCAGTACATGCATAACAACCGCTTCTGTCTTTCCGACCTTTTTTCTTAGACCCATAAGTGACTCGGCAACAGCAAGGAGTTTTTTGTAATCTAGAGAAAAAGCCACCCATTTATACTCATGAGCTTTAGTAAGAAGGCTTAAATTGGGGGCTTTTATAGGTTCCATATTGGTATTCTACACCCTTAAATAATCTTAATGCAATAGTACCGCAATTTTTGTCAGAAGTATAAAAAATCCCCTCATCACAAAAATGTATGAGGGGGTGTGTTGCTATAATCTTAAACAAGCATTTCACCTTGCATTGGTCGGTAACGCCAACGACCCTAAATCAAGCTGGTTTTGACCCTCGCCATGCAACAACTCACCAACCACCCTAAAACCTTCATCTGAAGTAATTTCCCAATTTAGACTAGGAAATTTATTGCGGAATTTTTCAAGTAACTCCGGATCATAAGTTTTCTCTAACCGAGAAGCAAACGATGCTACTGTCATTTTCATAAAGTAATCTTTCTGGGGATTATAATATCATAAAATCGCATTCTGATACCCCCTGGGGGTATCATTTCTTGAATTCTATTCAGACACCAGCTCCTCTGCCAAATATCTTTTGACTCTCTTTTGTTGTCGTTCAATACAATCGGATCGATTAATAAATTCCGCAGGTGTTATAAGCATCCATTCGATTCCTTCATTCCCGAAGACAATATCTTCTGATTTAAATCTCAGAGTCTTTACAACTATAAAATATGACTTTTTGTCGGGTTCAATTACACTTTGGACCGTACATGAAAATTCAACTTCATTTTTTTCAATATCAATTCCAAACTCTTCTTTCACCTCTCGTTTAAATGTATCAAATGGTGACTCATCTCCTTCTCGACCACCACCCGGTAAATCGATATTCAGAGGCCAATTATTTGTTTTATTATCTCGACGATAAACAAGTATCTTGTCCCCAAGAAAAACAAGCCCTTTGGCTCCGTTAAAGTCAACTTTCTTGAATGTGTTTTCGTGGATCATATTTTCTTTACTCAAAATCCAAATACATAGCCAAATGATCTGAAACCTCATCTGGTAATACTTTGAAATCGTTTACTTCCACTCCTTTACTTACAAAAACATAATCTGCATATTTTTCTGGCTTTGTGTAAAAAGAGGTTCTAGTAGATTTCATATTGTATTCTTTTATCAGATTTACAAGACCAAAAGATTCAAATAACTTTATACTTTTCGTATCTGGTAAGAGGTTAAAATCCCCACATAAAATACATTCACCTTCCAATGATTTAATAAAATTAATTATATTTTGTGATTGATTTATCCTATCTTCAGTATCAGTCTTACCTTTACCATTCCATAAGCCATGAAAATTTATGACTGTAACTAATTTTTCACCTATCATTAAAGTTACAAATTGAATATTTCTTGCATGATTACCGAGATCACCTTCTGGCACATGACCTTTTTCTCTAAAAACAAACAATTCGCCTTCTTTTATAACTTTCAAATCTTTACCAACTGACATCATGAGACCGTAATTGTCCCAAAGATGTGGACGGAAATAACTTACATGATCAGATAATGACTTGGAAATATTTTGCATACCATCAGTCATAATCTGACTGTGTTTGAGAACATGTCCACCAGCAAATTGCCCATCAAAATTTCTATTATGTGGAGCAGACCAAATCTCCTGTAAACAAAAAATGTCTGTTCCTTCTCTATACTTCTTGAAAAACGAGGTCAATTCTTCCTTACCAGCTCGACCTCCCCAAGTGTTCAAAGAAATTATTTTCATCTTAATAGTCCTTATTACAACTCCTTAGTATCACCAGGAAGTTTCCTTATAATCAAAAGGCCTACAACCACAAATATTGTCATAGAAAAAGCTGCCGCGCGATAGTTGAACGCCTCGGAATGAGGAGCCAATGCAACTATCAATCCCCAAGAGATTGGACCAATAAAGGTAGCAAAGCGTTCCATAAGAGTGAAATACGTAAAAGACTGATTCAAACTACTTTGTGGTGTAAATTTAATAACCATCGCTCTAGTAACTGTCCATACAGAACCAAACAAAAGGCCCGTGATAACGGCGACAAAAACAACAAATATCACACTATTCGCAAAAGCTAGAAGTGGAAACATAACGATCCAGCCAATAAGAATTCCGATCAAAGTTTTCTTAAATCCAATCTTGTCTGCAATCCATCCAGATATAGGACAACTGATTGCAGAAGTAATCATCATACCCAAAAGAATATAACTTTTTATAGTATCATCTGTACCAAAAACTCTTTCTAGATATATTGGAAAATTATTCCCAGCAGTAAGCACAGCATCATTAAATAAAAAATAAGCCAGAAAGAAACGTCCCAAATTTGGTATTTTTAATAAATTAACAAGCGCCCTCCAGACATTCTTGTATTCATCGAGAACATTTATATGTACTACCAAAGGTATACGGCTATCTTTTTTAAAAGAGATAAGTAGAGGAAGTGCGAATAAGAAAAAGATGATTGTCGCAGGAATAAATACTTGAGATCTCCCAGGAGTTCCCCATAAGGTAATAACTCCTGTAGCAAAAGGTAAAGAAATAAGAATCGCTGTTATCTGACCAAGGTAATTACCAACAAGACCCCAACCAGAAACTAATCCATTTTTTTCTGCTGGAGCAATATCTTTTAAGAAAGAATTGTAATAAATAAAAGAAAGAAGATACACACTAGACGCAATAGTGAAAAAGAAAGCAGCAAGGATATCATACTCTGGAATAAAGACGGTTATAAGTCCTGTAATAAGGTACAGTATCGCTGTGAGAATAGTCGTAATCCTTATGCCAGATGTTTTGTTTCCAGTTTTATCGGCAATAGAACCCAATACAGGTCCAACCAATAGAAAAAGTAGACTTGAAATCGCAAGTGTAGCATTAAACCAAAAATCTGAAATTCCACGATCTATGACGAGCCACTGAGAAAAATACAAGAAGAAAGCAATCATTACTATCGAGTTTGCGAAATCATACAGACTCCAAATAAATATTTTCTTTTTGTTCATATAACAATATTCCTTACCCCAACACTGCCTTTATTCTCCTCACACCCTGAGCAACTGCCTCCTCTTTGGCGATCTTGAAATGCCACTTACCTTCTGGACCAGCGAGTTCACTGGTATTCTTTACGTGAGGGCCTCCACAGAATTCTTTTGAGAAAGCAGATGGTAAATCTTTGCCGACAAAATAAATAGAGATCTCATCACCATATTTTTCACCAAAGAAATGTTTGGCGCCGGTCTTTTCCGCTTCTTCTCTGGACATTATTACTTGACTGACTGGTAATCTCTCAGCAATCTTTTGGTTAACAATATCCTCAACTTTCTTTTTCTCTTCATCAGTCATCTTGGCAGTGTGAGCAAAGTCAAAACGCAATCTTTCCGTAGTAATATTTGAACCCTTTTGCATAACACCATTTCCGAGGACATCAAAAAGAGCTTGGTGTAACAAGTGTGTAGCGGTGTGATAACGGACAACCATTTCATTGTTGGCATCAGCTAGCCCACCTTTGAATTTCTGTTCTGCACCAGAACGAGAAAGTTCTTGGTGTTTCTTGAATTTTTCATTGAAATCATTTACATCAACCGTGATTCCCTTCTCTTTCGCCAATTCAAGAGTCAATTCCAAAGGAAAACCGTAACTTGAAAACAAGGTGAAAGCGTCAACACCCTTTTCAAATTCCTTCAAACCTTGATTCAAAGTCTCTCGGAATTTCTTTTCTTCTCTGGCAATTTCTTCTATTACAACATTACTCTTCTCAACGACTTCTTTGTAAATATTCTTGTAATTCTCAATAACAGACTTGGCAATAAGACCAATCTCGCCATTGTCACCAATACCGAGAACGTTGGCATGTCTGACTGACCTTCGTATCAATTTTCTCAAAACATAACCTCTATCAGTATTGGAAGGTACTACTCCATCAGCAATGAGGAATACTGAAGCTCTGACATGATCAGCCAAAATCCTAGCTGACTTCAAATCGTAACTATCTTTCTTTGGTAATTCACTTATTTTAATCATCGCAGGCTTCAACAAATCTGTATCGTAAATATTATTGACACCTTGTATAACCATAGCCAATCTTTCCAAACCAGCACCAGTATCTACCGAAGGTTTCGGTAACTTGCCGACGATCTTGCCGTCTTTCTTCTCATATTGCATGAAGACATCATTCCAAATCTCAACAACATCACGTTTATCATCAGCGGAAATGAAACCTTCTTTATTCAAATCACCCAAACCTTTTGGAGTAACATCGTAATACATTTCAGAATCTGGACCACAAGGACCGTTTTCGCCAGCTTCCCACCAATTGGACTTGGCACCCATGAAATATATGCGATTTTCAGGAACGTATTTTTTCCAAATTTCAAAAGCCTCTGTATCTTTTGGAGCATTCTCATCACCTTCAAAAACAGTTACGTATAGACGTCCAGGATCCAAACCAAGTCCTTCCTCTTTTGAAGTGAGAAATTGAAAACTCCATTTTATAGCCTCTTCTTTAAAATAATCTCCTAGAGACCAGTTGCCCAACATTTCAAAAAAAGTAGCGTGAGTATTATCTCCAACGTCATCTATATCTACTGTGCGAAGACATTTTTGCGCATCAACCAAACGTTTGCCCAATGGATGTGTCTTGCCCAACAAATATGGGATGAGTGGTTGCATTCCTGCAGTATTGAAAAGTGTAGGATTGGTAACCCCTTTTTCATCTGAAGTCACCAAAGAAGCCGATTCCAACACAGCATGCTCTCTTTTTTTAAAAAATTCCAAGAATCTAGAACGTATTTCGGCAGAAGTCATAATGAATACATACTAGCAAATATGGGGGTGGTTCGGCTAGGTCCGACCTAGCCGGAATTATCAAGGCCCGACCTTGATGATTATCCAAGTCTAATTACATCAGAAGCAATAACCTGCCTCGGAAATTCATTGCGTAACCTTTCAATATCTTGCTTTTCCATATACCATCCGACAGCTCCAAGATTTTCTTCAAGGTGATTTGGGTTTCTGGTCTTAACTAAAGTCACTACATTAGGCTGAGAAATCAGCCAATTAATCGAAATCTGCGCAAAAGTTTTTCCATACTTTTTGCACATCTCTTCAATTATTGCTGGCGTCTCATCAAAAAGTTTCGCTTTCTCTGTTGGCCTATACGCAACAATCATAACGTCATTTTCCTGACAGTATTTCAGTAAGCCACTATGTTCAACCTCTCTTACTCTCAGATTGTAATGAACCTGATTACACACTATTGGATATTTACTATAACTTTGTGCTTCTTTTAAATGTTCAATACCAAAATTTGATACGCCAATATTTTTTACAAGACCTTGTTCTTTCAATTCACAAAGAGCCTTGATTGTATCCTTTAAAGGAAAATCATCAACATAATCATGCAGTAAATATAGATCCAGATAATTAGTATTCAACCTTTTCAGACTTTGCTTACAAGCATTGATAGTACCATCATAGCCTTGATGTTCTCCGGGGACCTTTGAGACAATAAAAAGTTTTTCCCGATCTATATTGTTCTCTTTAATAGCTGTTGCAATCAATTCCTCAGAATGTCCGTTCGCATATATCTCGGCTGTATCAATATGAGTAACACCTTTATCAATAGCATTTTGTATTGCTTTGATATCAGACTTATCATCATTTGCCATATCTCTTTCCATACGACCACCCATCTGCCACGTACCTAGACCATATTCAGGAATTTCAAAACCATTTTTAAGTTTTTTGATAGGGATTTGCATGATTTATGTATTGTAGCATTCTCTATTACTTAAAATAATGTCAGAACCGATGATAATTATCTTTCAAATCACGAACTCTCATAGGAGTGGAAGGGCGGCATTCCTTCATCGTAATGCGTTCGATTCCGATTTTACTCGGCCTAATAGCACCCCGCAGTAGAGCCTTTCTCGCATTTCACCCCCGTAAGAATCAATAATTTAATTAACCTATAATTGCTACTTAATATATTATACCTTTTTCTCTCTTTATCGAACAATTACATTCCATAGCTTAACACCGCCTTTTTCATTAGTTATCCACCACACGAAAGTTCGTAGAGTCGAAAGAAGTATTTGACAAGTCAAGTTAGTTATGATATCATTAAAACAGATAAAATAAATAGCAACGTTGCTTAGTTGCAACACAAACAATCAAACGGGAGCTAAAAATGAACATTGAAATACATGGTTTTCTACCAGATATTACGGAACAAGTTGCCGAAAGTATATGGAGACAATTGAACAACAATCTTCCAGCAAGTCAGTTAGGTGATTGTGCGGTCACCATAGTTCCCTCTCGATCGTTCGATCGTCGCGGGAAAAATGCACCGTTCTTGCGTGTTTACTCTGATATACCAACCGATTTCGATCTGGTAAAAACATTGCTCGAACCTGTGAATATGCCAGGAAAAAACGGTTGTGTTTGGATTGAACCTGTCCTTCTACAACCTTGTCTCAAAATATAACTAAACTGATACACAGTGAACGATTCACAAAATCCTCAACCGTCACTGGTTGAGGATTTTTCACAATTAAATAAGGACGCCAGCTTTATCGGCTGACGTAAGATAAGCAGGATTAGGTTTTCCCGTACCTGCGTAGTTGCCCCAGCCATCGTTTAACAACGTTGTTATCATCGGTCTGCCGACGCATCTGCACGTGTTAGTGGGACCCATCTACTGGATACATTATTTGATTATCTCAATAGTAATTGTACTATAATCTTGAAATCAATCCAAATCTGCGTTGTTGACATCAGCCAATTATCATGTAATATAATTTATGAACCTCAACAAAAGGATAAATTATGTTGGATGTATATTTTTCAAAAAAAATGATACATGTCGCAGTCAATATCACACCAGATGAAACCTCGAAACATCAAGGTCTGATCTTCAGCCCCAAAGATGTCTTTAGTAAAATTAATGACCGTGCCGAAGATTGGTTTGCAGAATTCTTCCTAGCTGGTCAGCAATACAAACTGGTTTGTTTGCAGACTGAAATGGGACCCGTGGAATTAGCAAGAGTCTTTGAGAAGCACTTCGGAATTAAGTGTTCAATGATTATCAGTGGCATAATAGCTCCATTCTCATTAAAACCCGCCAATCTGGATAGTTTCTGGCAAGGACTCACTCAGAACACAGAACAATTCTCCGAATCAAAAGAAAAGAAAGAAAACTTTTCTTACAAGCCCACTTAGCAAGTGTCTGACAATAAAAGTCTAGACCATGCAAATTCTTCAAAATCGTACACACCTCAAGTCTGTACGATTTTTTAATATTCTACATTAGGATCTACATAACATGTAACATAAACTGTATTTTTCGTAATCATAAATGTGTAACAGCTTTCTTAATAAGTTCACTAACTGCAATTAATTCTTCTTCAGGAGAAGTTTCCCGCTCACCTGGTCTATATATAAATCTCCTAGGATCATATTCAAGAATACCCACATCACCCTGTTTCCTTTGAATAATATGCAAATGAAAGTGTGGTATGGATTGACCGGCAATTTTCCCGTCATTCCAAGCAAAATTAAAACCTTCTGCACCAAATACTTTCTTTAAAGCATCGGTAATCTTCATCCGAAGTTCCTCGATTGCCTTCTTCTCTTCAACTGTCAAATCTTCATAACGAGCAACGCATCTTTTCGGAATGACGAGCATATGTCCAGGAGTAATAGGAATGTTGGTCGGAAAAGCTACTGCAAGATCATTCTCCGCAACTTTTCTGGCTTGTATTTCTGGTAGTGCTAGTGTGCAATATATACAGTTCTTCATATTATTTGCATATATTGTACCTCCTTTTCTCTTTGTTAAACAAGTTTTGTATCCGATTACAATTAAGAAATTATTATATATTCACACCTTCAGGATTAGGAATTACCTTTGTAAGCCTCTCTAAATCATTACTATCGGATAGAAAGATGCCTAATTCTGGTTGCAAGGTATAGACCGTCACATGTGTTGGTTGATATTCAACATTCAAATTATACTTTTTGTTTACCAAATCAAAAAATTCTCTTAAATTAGAAATATCGCACATTGCAACAATGGTTCGTCTCTCATTTTGTGAGACAAATCTAAATTCATTACGATATTTCAAAAAATTTACTTCCACTGTTCTAGTATAATTACAAAAATCCTCAATGACCTTATCTACAAAATCTGGAATAGATATTTTGTGCTTCTCAATTATTTTACCGATACAAACGAGACTGACCCAAAATGATGATTTTAATTGTAATTCATAACCCTCAATGTTTATCTTCAAAGGAATGCCCTTAATAGAAACAGGTAAACTTATCGTATCTAATTTTGGACCACCCATCTCATATTTAGTTCCGTCACATATATATTTTTTACTCATGGATTTATTGATGAAATGAAAACTTAATAATTATATCAAATTCAATAAAAAGTTGAGGTCTATTTCAGAACATTGCCCCAATAATACGGCTCTAATTCATCCAAGGTTCTTGATTCCCACTTAGAAGAATCTCCCTTTTGAGGAACAGCGGCAAAGATACCACCACTCCATATCCTTAAGCGCTCTTGGCATATTCCACACGGAGTAAGTATTAGAATAGGACTATTTGTAGTTTCCCTATATACGCAAACAGTAGCTACAATTTCTTCTCCCAATTTTAAAGCCTCTAAAATACACCCTGTCTCATAACAGAGATTAACGGAATCATTAGGTGAATCCTCTATACCTATCGAAGTCAGAACCTTTCCACTTTTTGTATACATTGCAGCCGCTCCACCAGATCCAATTGGAAATTTACTCTTCAGCAATTTAATTGCCGCATCTACTAAATTCTGGTCAACATTCATGATATTAATAATATAACACAAAGACCATCAAGGTTGCACCTTGATAAGCACCTCAAAATCCTTCTTAAGCTTACCCAAATTACTGCGGGTGTCTCTGAGATCAAATAATGAAAAAGTAAATAGATATAAAAATAAAAAGAGTATATAATAATCATAGAAAGGAGGTGCGTTGCGTATGAATGATATACCAGTAAAGTACAATAGGCGAATTGTCGAGTTCGTTGAGCGATGCAAAGTATATGAACCCGAATCCGTTGTCACTGAAATTAACAAGCGACTGGCAGAGGCTCCAATACCAGATAAAGTGAATCTAGGGAGGTTATTGGAAGAAGCTCGACGACTTCATCCTGATGAAATTAAAAAAATGGATTCAAGACTTGACGATGCACTAGAATACTGTAACTCACAGTAACTCATGATTAAAATTTAGATCATGAAAACCACCGATAAACTGGTGGTTTTTTCATTAAATACACAATCAAAGAACTTATGATAAAATAGTCAACAGAAAGAATATGTTATGAACATTAAACAAGACTTACATAGTAAACTGGCAACGGATTTCTTCCTACAATGGGGTTGGCAGAATATACCGAATAGGAAGGCCCGACTGCAAACACAGATAACACTCAATTTTGAGACAGGCTCAATGTCTGTAATGGAGCATCTTTCAAAAAACAAGTCCTTGAGGCGACATTTGCACAAATAATCCTAAATACTGAAATACAGATACACACCCTCAGATATAAAACCGAGGGTCTTTTAATAGAGTCTCATCCAAGTTCTAAACGCAGACTGCCAGACAAGCTCACTTGATTTAAATGTAATGATAATTTACACTACTTCTAGTGAATGCATTGTTAGTGCTGGCGTCAGGAACGTAAGACGCGAGAATCTGTAGTAATTTGATTCTTGGAACGTAGTAGGCGCAACACAAGAACGTTGTTATGCGTTCACACAACGACTTTGGTGATTCCGTTAGCGTACAGGAGTTACCAACTCGGTTCCAGTTGTCAAAGGCTGGTCGGAAACAGCTCACTTTCAATGCATTCATCTTTTTCACTCCATCTCAATGATGGAGTTTTTATTTATCAAAAGGTTCTATGGAGTTTAGTGTGAAAGATTTTTAGCAATTTTATTCAAAAACTTTTAAAAACTACTTTAAAGTATTAAATGTCCATATTTAGAGCCAAATGACACTTATAAGCTTTGCATAAGAGTTTAATCGTGATCTGTTGGTTCCTCAATTCACTATTGAATTGAGAATATGACTTCTACAAATCAGTTGGGCCATATTTGTTAGTTATCCACCACACTAAACTCCATAGAACCTATCAAAATTGACTTTACAATATTTTCTTGTTTTACTTAAGTTAGTAGCGTACGCAATTAGTGTTTGCATACATGGACATTATCAAACACTATACTACTCCGTGTAGTTCGAATATTCTGAAGAGCCGTTTTTAACGGAGGATAAGAATATACAGGTGGGGAGATTGGTAACTCCACACTGAGAACAAATCACCAACGTCTCTACCATGGAGACGTTTTCTATTGTACGCCAGCTATTCCATCTTAGAGGTGTTGCACCTTGATAAGCACCTCAAAATCTTTCTTGAGCTTACCCAGATTATTCGGGTTATAAACAGCAACGCAAGGATGATACAACACCACTATATCTCTAATTATTTTCTCGAGACTAGATACGACCCAATCGCTAATACATCAATATCAACCTCAAGAAACGCTTTTAATGCATCATCCGGCGAAAGTACAATTGGTCTACCTTTGATATTGAAAGATGTGTTTATAAACAAAGGTGTACCAGACAAAGCATGATACGCTCTCAATAATTTGAAATATAAACCGTTGTCGCTTTCATTTATTGTCTGTGTTCTTACGGTACCATCAACATGTTGAGCTGCTGGAACTTTTTCTCTAAGGTCTGATTTAATTGATTCAACAATAAGCATAAACGGTGATATGTAACCATGAACCAGCCAATCATTTTTGTATTCTTCAAGAATAGAGATCGCAAATGGTCTGAAAGATTCCCGTTGTTTTATCTTGTTAAGTCTTTCAACCATGCTATTTTCAACAGCTGGTGCAAGAATACTTCGTGAACCAAGTGCCCTAGGACCATACTCAAGTCTACCTTGAAAACACGCTACAATCTTTCCATTATTGAGTAATGTTGCTACTTTTTCATGGATCGCATCTTCTTTCGTAAATGAGACTTCATCTTTGTGAAGCCCTAAAGCATTTATGATTTCATCATCAGAATATTCTGGGCCAAGATAGGCATTGCGCATCTGACCTGGCTTTTTTCCAACATTAAACTCTTGCTGTAATAGATAGGCAGATCCAATAGACAAACCAGCATCATGTGAAGCGGGTTGAATAAATAAATCTTTAAATGCACTTTTCTCTAAAATCAACGCATTAACAACCGAGTTTAGACAAACACCGCCAGCCATAACTAAATTTGATTGCTGGGTGCGCTTATACACTTCTGCTAATTTTTCAAGAATAACTTTTTCTGTAAATACCTGTAGTGTTGCAGCAATATCCCTATGGATTTCTTTATCTTGTCCATGTTCGCAAGACTTTTCACCGAAAAAATCTTCAAACACTGGCGTAACATGTCCAGCTCCATCTCGATTATCAAAATACTTAGTGTCTGTAACAAACCAATTCGAGTCATTTTCTGGTTTAAATGTAATCATTTTTTCAAACTCTTTCATATATTTTGGTCTGCCAAGTGCCGCAAAGGCCATCGTCGTGCCTGCTTTCGCCCACCCAGGTAAAAACCCGCAATATTCACTTACGGCACCCCAAAGATTCCCTAAAGAATTAGGATGGTGAAGTGATCCAATTTGATTAACACCATTTTTATAATCAATTTTTCCCCAAATACCAACTTCGTATTCTCCTCTACCATCAAGTGTAAAAAATGTAGCCTCATCAAATCCTGATGCATAAAATGCTGAAGCGACATGTGCGTGGTGATGTTTATAATATCTTACAGCCACATTAGTATTGAGCTTCCCAATATATTTTTCAAAATCACTCTTGAGGAATAGTGACTTCCAGAATTTTCTCAAGCTATTTTTGAACACTTTCCACGGTACATGATATTCAAAGATAAATTCCTTGATCATTCTCATGAACAACATCTCTCTTGGATGCCATGCTATGGCTATACCTTTTATATCCTGAGAAGTGATTCCAGCCTCTTTGAGACAATATTTGATTGAATTCACAGGAAAGGCATCCTCATGCTTTTTACTGGTAAAACGTTCCTCTTCTACCGCAGCAATAATTTTTCCGTTCTCATCTATAAGACAAGCACTACTATCATGTGAATATGTATTAAGTCCGAGATACATAGTGGTTAGTGAATTTTATTGATACTTTACTATACAATATATTTCTGTATCTTGAAATATCATACGGTCAGATAACCAACCTAGCCGATAAGCACCTCAAAATCTTTCTTGAGCTTACCCAGATTATTCGGGTTATAAACAGCAACGCAAGGATGATACAACACCACCATATCTATATCGCCATAACTCGCTTTTGCTTTATAAGACTTCCCATGAGCTTTGCCTATCGGTTCCAATTGTGATCCTAAACCAAACTTCTCCATAACATAGCCCATAGCATAACGACCGAGTGCAACTACCACTCTTGGTTGAATGATCTCTATTTGCTTATCCAAAAATGGTCCGTAAATCTCTATTTCCTTTGGCGTTGGATCACGGTTTTCTGGAGGACGATCTTTGACTATATTAGTTATATAAATAGACTCACGCTTAATTTTTACATGTTCCAAAAGCTTATCCAAGACTTTTCCCGCTGCTCCACAAAAAGGTTTACCTGTCTTGGCTTCATTCCTACCCGGAGCTTCTCCTATAAAAACTATTTCAGCATCATGACTTCCCTCACCTATTACAGGAAAAAAACCGTTGGTTGTACGGTATTCGTAAAGAGGAGATTCTTTGAGGTTAAGAATTTTTTCTTCAATTTCTTTCATTCGTCCTTTCTTAGTCATTTCTTAGAAATTAGTAATTAAAAATTAGAAATTAAGTAATTACTAGCAACAAATTCTTTAATACTTAATCATCAATCTACCCTTATTTCGCTTGTTCAATAACAATCTGTGCTTCAGTCAAAACTTTTTCCTGATCTTCTGCCTTTACACCTATTGAATTCAAAACTCCCGGATTACCTACGAGATCCAGACAGACCAAAACATTTTGACCAGCCAATTCTCTCTTTTGATCGCGAGTAAGTGTAGTCAGACAAGCAATAGGGTGTAAACTATTTTCAAAAATCAATTCGTGTAGATTGCCATGATCTGGATAGTTCCAACCAAGCAATTTCATCTTATTACATTCACCATATTGGATAGCCTTATCAGTAAACTTGGTATTGGTTATAAGCCAACGCTCAGTAAGTTTTCTTTTTACTCCACCATAGTCATATTCATTTTCTGAAATATCATCATATCTAGCTTTGACATAAAGACTAACTTTGAGATCCGACTTCAAACCAAATTCATTGTGATATTTTGCTTCAACCATAGCTAGAGAATTGTCTTTCCAAGCAATGACATCCACCTCATGTTCCACACATTTTCCCAAGACAACCTGATCTGTAACGGCTTCATATCCCCACATTTTGAAAACTCTGGCTACAAACTTCTCAAATGGAAAACCGTCTGGTCCAAGTTCGGTCATTGCTCTTCTTACAGAATATTTCACCGCAACTGGCATAGAATGTTTGCGAAGCAAAGCAAAAGCTCTCCTATAAATCTCGGAGGTTGTCATGCCATCTGCAATCTCTTTACCGATCTCATCTGCAACGTCTTCAATTGCTTCCGGTGAAGCCCCAACACGTCTAAGTGAACTTACAAGCTTCTCTTCTTCGAATAATTGCTTTGTGCCATCTGACTTTGTAATAGAAATTAAGTGGTTCATGACGATATTGTACATGAAAAAGGAAGCGGAAGCATCTTGTTGTTGCGTCATTCCCGCGAAGGCGGGAATCCAGGATTATTACGAACCATAAACTAGTAAATCGAGTGGTAACACACTGGATTCCCGCCTTCGCGGGAATGACGCAACTATATAATCACACCGCCACCAAGACATTTCTCACCATCATAAATAACCAAGGATTGCCCCGAGGATAGAGAATCCTGTGGTCTTTCAAATTCTATAACTGCTTCGGAAATGTTCGCGGAAATGATCTTTGCATTTTGAAGTGGTTGTCTATAACGGCCACGAACTTGTAGAGGTCTACCTATTTCAGGCATTTCTCCACTAACCCAATTCATAGAACCAATCCTTATTTGTTTATCAGTACTTGGTAATATCCCACTTTCATCTTTATTAGAAACCGTGATGGTATTTTGTTCTGCATCTTTATCAATAATAAAATACGGCGCATCATGGGGTGTTTTTACCGTCAAAGTAAAACCTCGACGTTCACCTTTTGTAAATAACAAAGCACCAGGATGATTTCCTATAATTTCCCCTTTTTCATTCAAAACATTTCCAGAGGTGGATTTTATATAATGTGACAAAAATTCCTTTACATCCACTTTACCAATAAAACACAAACCCTGACTATCTTTCTTTTCTGCATTTGGTAATTTGAATTTCAAAGCCAATTTTCTAACTTCTGGCTTGGTGAGATGACCGACTGGAAAAAGTATATGTTGTAAATCTTTTTGATTCAGAGTCCAAAGAAAATACGACTGGTCTTTATTTTTGTCTGTACCAGCAAGTAGTGAATAATTGGAATTAGCGTCACCACTTTGTAGTACCTGTGCGTAATGACCTGTAGCAACGAAATCTGCACCTTGTTCCAAAGCCCATTTTGAGAAAGCACCAAATTTTACGTAACGATTACACATCACATCAGGATTTGGAGTCCTACCAACAGAATATTCTTTGACCATATAATCAATGACGTCCTTCTTGTATTCATTGACCAGATCCAAGGTAACAAAAGGAATATCAAGGTGAGCAGCTGCTCGTATTGCTTCCAAACGTTCCTCCTTCCAATTACATTCTATCCAATCTGGTTGCCAAACTTTGATGAAAACACCCGTAACATCAAAACCTGCCCGCTTCAGTAAGCCGGCAGATACAGAACTATCAACCCCACCAGAAAGGCCAACAAAGACTTTTCCTTTTTTTACCCCTTTTTTCATCTTTCGAATAGTAACACAAAATCTACGGAATGTACTTGTCCTTATTCACAAGATGACCATTATGATCCACAGCATAATGCATACCACCCTTACTATCAGATAAATAGAAAAGATAATTTGTCTTCGTCGGCGTCAAAACCGCTTCAATAGAATCAAGACCGGGATTAGAAATAGGCGTTGGTGGTAAACCAGTATGTTTATAAGTATTATAAGGTGAATCAATAGCGAGATCAGCCAAAGTTATGCCTTCGCCAGCTTTTTTATTGAGAACATAATAAAACGGTACATCAACCTGTAACGGCATACCGATCTTTATCCTCTGTAACAATATTCCTGCGATAATCTTTCTATCTTTAGTACTAGAAGCTTCTTTTTCTACAATAGAAGCCATTTTTATAACATCTTCCAAAGACTTCCCCGAAGCTTGAATAGCAAGTAACTCTGTTTTAATTTTTTGATTGAAAGTATCACGCAATTGGGCTACAACATCATCCGGTTTAACATTTTCATAAAAATAATACGTATCTGGGAACAAATAACCTTCATAAGGCTTAGCTAGCACCAAAAAAGTTTGCAAATCAAATTTTGGAATACTTTTTTTAATAGTCTCTCCAATACTCTTGGCAGTACTACCTTCGTAAATAGTAACTTTTATTTTAGGTAGATTTTGAATACCATTTATGAACCTGTAAGCAACCCTCAAAACTGATTGTGGTTCATCAAAGAGGTAGTCAGCCGCTTTTACACTACGATGACCAGAAAGTAATACTACAAAAATTTTGAACAGTGTAGGTGATTTTATAATATTATTTTTAGTCAAATTGTCAGCAACTTGAGATAAGTATTGTCCTGATTTTACCGTGATAATAGTTCTATCTGTAGGAAAATCTTTTGGCGCTATAGAAGCATAGATTCCAACAAAAATAATAACTGTGATTACAGCCAAAGTAGTGATGATAAGTTTTTTGGAAAAAATCTTTAACATATATCTTTAACATACATAAAGTCGCCTTCGCTCTGGCGAGCTTCGACGACTAAATCGGCAAATTGCCTGGTGCCTGTGCTTTCTTGGAAGGAACACGATCCAAGTTTGGAGTCTGTGCAACCGATCCTGGGAAGTGATAAATCGTAGCCAACTCTTCGGTATTCATAATCAAAGGTTTTGCTTCAAAAGGTGTGTAGAAGTATGAACGACGTTTGTAAGCCATCAAAGCCAACATTCCATACCTATTACGTCTCCAATCTTTATAATCAAGCCACGGATCACCAAGTCTAGGATGCCACTTATCTCCATTTGGTTTGAAACCGTTCAAATGCCCAGCATTAAACTGCTTCATATTTCCAATGATACCCCCAACAGCAAATTGGGTATTAAATATATCTTTTTTGGCTATATACAAAAATCTAATACCGACATCGTAAGGCAATTTGGTTATTCTTCTTTCAATAGCTGTAATAACTTCTCTTTCACCTTCAGAGATAGTTGGCATTTTTGTAAACCCTGACGCTTCATCTTTTGTCCCAGCTATTTTCGTATCTGGATCACGTTTCATTATTTCATTAACCTCTTTTTTTGCTTCATCTTCCCATGAATCACCGAGTTCAAAGAGCTTTCCTTTTTTAATTTTATCTTTGACGTGAGCACGAATAAGAATCTGCATCCAAACTTGTTGATTTGGACCCACACTTCCGAGGAATTCAATCAACGGTAGCATTGGATCAACTTTGAACTCCTCTTTTGGATCTTTGTCCAATCCGTAATCAACGTAAGTTTTCAGAGGATAAGATACATTTTTGTGAGTAAACTTAAATTCAGCACCCCAAATACGGATTTCTTTTGGATCAAAATGAACTGATCTAGTGTAATCTTCAACCTCTTTTATCTCTATCTCAGGATACTGAGAATATAAGGCCGACATCACACCTTGCTTACGAGCATCCTCAGTCCAAATAAAGAATTTAACAACACCTTCTACTGAAATAAGTTCAAGTGAATACCATGGTCTAGTTTCACCTTTCCAATATTGATTGTATTTACTACCATCTGCAGTATTGTGAAGTGAATTCAAAAAGACTTCCATAGCTTTTGGAGACTTGAAAGTGTCCTTTGGTAATTTGAGTTCCAGTAATGTCTTCTTTATTTTCAAAAAGTTTTTACCACGGATATAATCAACCCAAAGTCTCCAAAAAATATCACCCAAAAGAAATACAAGAGCGATTGGCGCAAGAGCGATAATGAATTGGATAGACTGAGGAATGAAGGTCGTTTGGAATGACTGGAGTACAGAAGAAGCTGTTACATCTATAGGCATGGGTATATTATAGCAGAGAGAGAGGGCAAGAGGCTATAAGTGCAAAGTATGGTTTAGTGCAAAGTGAAAAGTGCAAAATGCAAAGTTGTAGTTATTAGTGAATAGTTAAGGAACTTAATAACTTTTCACTAAAACTTTGCATTTTGCACTTTTCACTTTTAACTAGATGATTACGCTCATCATTTTGCACTAAAAAACATCCCGCATTGTTTCCAACACGGGATGTTTTTTATATGTTAGGCTTTTCCCTTTTCTCCTGCTGGTGAATACTTACCATCTTTATCTCTCTTGAAATACTTTGGATTTTGGAGGTTGACGATAATGGTATTTTCCTTTACGTATCTTTCTTTCATTACCTTATCAATAACTTCTTCCTTAGACATTGAACCATTTTTGACCAAGACTGAACGGATGACATCACGGACAACTCCTGGTGCATAACCCCATTCAGCTAGAGCATATAGACCACGACCGACTAGTACGAAACGAGGATCTTTGATGAGCTCATTGTGAGTAGTAGCAACGTGAGCTTTTTTATCAAACATAGTTGTAATCTGTTTTGCAACTTCACGGAAGTGAATAGGTGAACCATGCTTTCTAATAACCAAGAATGCATAATCACGCATACCCTTTGCTTTGATATTTGGAGAAGCTGAGACACCCCAATCGCCTAGTGGATTTTTACCAATAGCTTTTGAGATCTGCAACCAGCGCTTTACAACTTCTTGATTTTTATAACGTTCAGAAACATCTTCTAAGTGACCGAGGAATTTGTTGACCATTTCTGATTCTGGGAGTAGGTCTTGATTGTTGAGGTTGGAATACAATTTTCGGAGAGCTCCTTCAACTTCTTTGGCAAGAGCTTCATTTACATGCCAGCGATGACGGAATTCATCATCTTCCTTCATCTTACGGAAAGGTTCTCCGACTACTAGCAAAAAGAAGACATGGTTTTGTAGACTCTTGTCTTTTGAAACATGTCCGAGGAAATCATCCTCAACGACGATACCACCTAGAGAATGAAGTAGAGTTTCAATCTCACTGAAGACTGCTTTTTCCTTTGTGTAGTCATCAGATTTGCGAATATTGGAAAGAGCGTAGTTCTCAATCTGACGAACACGTTCACGGGTAATACCGTAAATCTTGCCGATAGCATCGAGAGTCATACGCTTCACATCTTTACCCAAACCGTAACGATAAATGATAACTTCACGAGCACGGTCAGGTAGAGACGAAAGTAGTCTCTTTACGGTCTGCTTGGGCTTGAATGAAATGGTTGATGTGGCCATATTTTTTAATTAATAAATAAGTTGAAATTACTCTTATTGTTTTATCATTCTCTTGTATTAAAGTCAATCATGTGTGGATTTACTATAAATACAAAACTAAACTGATATGCTCACATTAACACTTTGGGGGGTATTTTGTCAATACTTAGGCAACAACTATGTTTACGAGCTTATTTGGGACTACAATAACTTTACGAATCTCCTTCCCTTCCAGCCACTTCTTAACTTCTGGAACTTCTTTGGCTAGTCTTTCTATATCTTCTTTACTTGTATCGGTCGGAGCTGTGAATGAACCGCGAATCTTCCCACTAACCTGAACCATGATAGTAACCTCATTTTCCACCACCTTTTTGGGGTCATATACGGGCCATGGTGAGACGTGTATTGATTTCTTGTTACCAAGTAAGGACCATAGTTCTTCAGTAAAATGTGGAGCAAATGGTGCGAGCAACTGGAGTATAGTTTCGTACTGTTTGCGACTAATAGAAACAGATTTTTCCAATTCGTTTATGGCGATCATAAGAGCACTCACAGCTGTATTGAAACGCATTGCTTCAATATCGTCAGTGATCTTCTTTATAGTTTTATGGATAATCGCATCCACGTCTGCGCACTCTTTGGGCTGTGCCAGTTTCCCCTTCGTATCAACCTTTTCTCGAAGTTTCCAAACACGTTCAATGAATCTCCTAGTACCAACTATACTAGATGTACTCCAAGCAATCTGTTGATCAAAAGGACCCATAAACATCTCATAAAGTCTGAGGGAATCGGCTCCGTAATTTCCAACTATTTCATCAGGATTGATAACATTTCCAAAACGTTTGGACATTTTTCTACCATCTTCCCCCATGATAAGACCGACATGTTGAAGTTTCAAAAATGGTTCTATATTGGAAACCACGCCGATATCATACAAAAATTTATGCCAAAAGCGAGCATAAATAAGATGTCGAGTAGCATGTTCAGCTCCACCTACATACACATCAACTGGTGACCAATACTTTTCCTTTTTTGGGTCAACGAGAACTTTGTTATTTTCTGGATCTTCATATCTCAAATAATACCAAGAGGAACCCGCCCATTGTGGCATAGTATTGGTCTCTCTTTTGGCTGAACCTTTGCAGACTGGACACTTTACATTTACCCATTTTGAAATAGTAGCGAGTGGAGACTCTCCTGTTCCTGTAGGTTCATAAGATTTGACTCTTGGCAAAATGACAGGAAGATCTTTTTCTGGTACAGGAACAATGCCTTTTCCTTCAGGATTTATAAGAGCACAATTTTCGCAGCGAATGACTGGTATTGGTTCACCCCAATAACGTTGGCGAGAGAATACCCAATCTCGTAATTTGAATTTTGTAACCCACTGTCCACCAACCGATTCTGTTATTTCTTTCTTAACTGATCCGGAAGATTTACCGTCAAATTTGCCGGAATTGATAAGTTTTCCATCTCCAGTAAAACAATTGGAGTTGGAGATATAAGCATTCCACATCAATTCAAAAGCAGAAAGATTCAACCAAGTCTTCATATCACTTCTTTTTATCCAAACTGTTTTATGGTTGACAACTTCTTCTTCTTTTACTATTGATTTTTCCTCATCCAATAATCTAAAAAGTACGCCTTGCCCAAAAGCATACCTATTAACATCCTTATGAGCAGCAAAGAAATGATTATGTTGTTCCATACCTAAATCTTTTACATACTCAATATGAATGTATCCTGTTTCTTCTTTTATTTCACGAGCAGCAGCATCTTTATATGATTCACCATCATCAACTCCTCCAATTATCCCCGAATGCCAATTAAACTTCTCCCAATCCAAACACAAAAACCTATCATTTTTCTCATCTAATAAAAGAGCGTAAATCGTTTTTCTCTTAACGGTTTCTTTATCTGGTCTAACATGATCTTTTCCTTCGCTATTAGTAGCGTAAGGTGCAATAACTTGTTTTATCTGTAACCCATACTTCTTTGCAAAAGCAAAATCCCTCTCATCATGTGCTGGTACTGCCATGACAGCTCCTGTACCATATTCAGCCAAAACATAATCCGCTATCCAAACAGGAACCTCTTCATTGTTGACAGGATTGACTGCTTTGACACCTTTCAACTCAACACCAGTCTTTTCTTTACCAGCATCCGTACGTTCAATATCAGTCTGTTTCTTGGTTTTATTTATATAATCCTCTACTTCTTGACGATTCTCAATATTTTTCAAAAATTCTGTCACTAACTTATGCTCTGGTGCCAAAACAACATAAGTCACACCAAATAATGTGTCTGGACGAGTTGTATATACGTCTATTGTATCGTCATTTTTTATATTTGATTCTTGATTTTTAATTTTGAACTTTATCTCTGCTCCTTCACTTCTTCCTATCCAATTTCTCTGTAAGATCTTTATTGATTCCGGCCAATCAAGAAGTGGTATATCAAGATTTTTCTTAGCATCCAAATCATTGAGCAATCTCTCTGCGTAATCAGTAATACGTAAAACCCACTGCCTCATAGGCTTCTTCTCCACCAACGTACCACAACGTTCACAGTGACCATCTTCTACATCTTCATTTGCCAAACCAGTTTTACAAGAAGGACACCAATTGATAGGTTCAAACGATTCATAAGCCAAACCCTTTTTTAACAATTGCAAAAATATCCACTGAGTCCACTTATAATATTTTGGATCAGTAGTATTAACTTCACGTGACCAATCGTAATCAAAACCCATTATTTCCAATTGTTTTTTGTACCTAGCTACATTCTTTTTAACAGAATCCGCTGGATTGGTTTTTGTTTTCAAAGCATAATTCTCTGCCGGTAAACCAAAAGCATCAAATCCCATTGGATGAAGGATAGAATATCCAGCCATTCTCTTGTAACGAGAAATGATATCGGTAGCTATATAACCTTTTGGATGACCAACATGGAGACCTTCACCAGATGGATATGGGAACATATCTAGCACATAATATTTCGGTTTCTTATTATCTTCTTTAGATCTAAAAACCTTGGAACTCTCCCACTTCTTTTGCCACTTTTTCTCTATCTTAGCAGAATCGTAAACCGAAACTTTCGCAGTCACCTTCTTTGCAACCTTTACGGCTGTCTTTTTGGTTTTTTGGCTAGTCTTCTTCATATCCGAGAATCATAGCTCAAAATGAAGAATGTTTCAAAAGGAAAATGTGATTTATTTTTGTGGTTCAATTATTAGCCCCAATTATCTTTTTCACTTCTCTATCAAAATCAGATTCAATATTTTGGTGCTTATTAAATTCCCTGTATTCAAAAATTGCCTTTGAATCAGCATCGGCTTTAGAAACACGTCCTTTTCCATCAAGGATCTTATACTCATTAAAAGAAAGAAACTTATCTACGCTTTCAGCAAATTTTTTCATCGTAAATGTATTGCTTCTTTCAATCAAACCTTCAATATAATCAAAAAAACCTACAACCGTTCGTTCTAACTTCTTAATTTCGTTTTCTTCTAAATAATTTTTTGCAACGATAACATCAGATTGTAAGATTCTACCTACTGGTGATTTCTTCCACGTCAAAAGACCCATATGTGGTTTTTTAGAGTCTACTTTATTATAAATTATCTCTGGAGCAGTTTTACCAGTAATTGCAAAGTGAAATTTATTCTGCACCATTGCATAAAACTCATGACTGATACTGGAATCTTTATCGTAATCAACACTACATTCAGCAAAAATATCTGTTATTTGTTGGTAGATACGACGCTCACTCGCCCTAATTGAGCGAACGCGTTCAAGTAGTTCTTGAAAATAGTCTGCATTAAATAACTTTCTACCCTGTTTCAAACGCTCATCATCAAGCACAAACCCTTTAATAATAAATTCACGAAGCACCTGTGTTGCCCAGATACGAAAATGTGTAGCTCTTTTAGAATTTACTCTATACCCTACTGCAATAATCGCATCTAAATTGTAATAGGTTAGACTACGCTCAATATCTCTCCCTCCTTCATTTTGAACTTGTAAGAAATCCTTACAAGTTGAATCCTTCACTAATTCACCAATTTCATAAACATTCTTCAAATGAAGCGTGATATTTTGTGGTGTAGTATCAAAAAGCTCAGCTATCAACTTCTGGGTTAGCCAAATCATTTCTCCTTCTATACGGACTTCGACTTTAGGATCACCATTTTCTGTTGAAAAAATGAGAAACTGAGCAGTAGTTTGTAGAAAATTAGTCTTCTTCATATCCGAGAATCATAGCTCAAAATGAAGAATGTTTCAAAAGGAAAACCCCACTGTTCGCTTTCGCTACTAAGTGGGGTTGTGACGCTATTTGGGACTAAAGACAAAATTTCTCCAATAGTAATCGTCGAGCGACATCCATTCTCCTTTATGGAATACATGGGTGACTTGTTGAAAAGTGAACTTGGGAAGGTCCACTTTGTGAGTGGAGATTCCAAAAGCCTTGATGACTTTGTAACCGAGGTCAACTGCAAATTCACAAAAATGCTTTCCTCGTGGAATTTCCAATGTCCAGTTGAGATCTGATTTTTTTATATGATGACGACGAACAGCAGCCTCATAATACATAGATTTCTCAAATTCCTCAAAAAGTAACTGGAAGATCCTGGAATTAATCCTCTCAAAAATCTCTCGTGGAATCTCTCCGTCCAATGAAATAGAAAGTTCGACCATACGACCCATCTCCGATTTTATCTGAATAGCCTTGAGCCTAATTACATGACCAGAGACATTATCTACAAGGTCAGTGAGAACTACAAGGTCAGTGCGAAAACCCTCTCTCAAACCTTCAGTCAGATTCCAACTAAACAACGTCTGATTCCAACTTCTGATTTTTTTCATCTATACTTTCCACTACTCATAGGACTCGAGATTTTATACCTCAAGCGATTGGATAGTCCAATTCTTTTAAAGAGCAGTTTAGTTTTAGGTTACAATGAGATTGTAGGTGGTGTCAAATTACTGATCCAGATTATTTTAATCTCGAGATCACTGACCTCTTTCCTTTTACCTAGATTTCCATAAACCTTAAACCCTATTCAGATACCCCCTAGGGGTATCAACTACAGATTTGATCCCCCTCCCCCGGGAGGGGGGTGATTTTGTGATACAATAACTCTAGAGCTCCATTGCAGATCAAGCTTTAAAAGTGTCGCTGTTAAGTCAGTATTCTGGGCCAACGCCTACTCTTTCAAAGCTTCCTGTGTACTTACACCGCCCCGATCTTTCTGGGTGGTGTATTTTTTTATCCTAAACTTCGTGACACTACCATCTTCGTCATATGTTATGATACTAGTATGAAATATTTCATATTCAGTATCGTAATTTTGATTAACATTGCGATCCACGCCCTATCTTCTGAAATTTCTGCCATCAGTCCTAATTTGTGGTTTATAATCCTTGTTCTGTTTTTAATCGGATATACTTACGCAGGGGTTCAATATATTCGACTTAAGAAAAGATACGCTGTCAGTATCATATTTTTTCTCTTGGCAATCTTTAACATCTTACCAATAATAGGATGGCTGGTTCTACGTTCTAATTTTTAGATTTTAAACTCTATGACACTACCGTCTCCATAAAGTTGAAACCCCACCTCTGCTTTCGCTAGATGGTGGGGTTTTCCGTGTCGTTTTCGACCTACTCAGTGCTGTGTGCAATTTTTGCGCACGCAAGTGCTCCGAGATAAGTGAACGCAACAAGGATGATTGTAAACCAGATAAACCCAGGCAAATCCGCCATTGTGGAGGACGGAACACCTTGATTCATCAGATGAACATGTATTGCTATAGGTCCAATCATAAGAACTCCTGGTTAAGGTTGAACTATATGGCACATTACCGTCTAATTTACGCTCTGTCCAGTTTCTTATATCCTAAACTCTATGACAGTACCATCTTCTCAACACGAGGGCTATATTGTTAAAATAGCCCTATAAATCGGCGTAAACGCCAGTTTGCTCGTCTATTAAGCCCACAAATGCCCTTTTACGGCCTTAGTAGGCGAGCAAGCCTTTTTTGTTAAATTTTCAATTTGCTTACAACAAGGATTATACCAAGCGGTTGTTACATAGCAAGCTCCTTTGGCTTGTGTTTTCCCCACCTCACTTTTGCAGCCAAACGACCAATAGTCTGGTAGTGTTTTTTACCATACTTTTTCTTGGTCTTCTGACCGCCCTTTTTACCGAGCGCTTGTGCTGCCTTGTTCTTCACCAGGTAATTATACCAAGTGCTTCTTATTTCACAAAGGCCTATTTTCCTCTAAATTTACGATATCTTTGTTCAGCCTGTTTTCCATACATCATTGTGTAAACCATTGAGCTCTCAATACAGGAGTGACCGAGAATATTTGTGACGTCAGAGTTCGATCCTCCCTTTTCTATAATATTTCTACCCATGTAATGTCTCATTGAGTGAGCATTCATATTCTTTTCAAGACCTGCTTTATTGGAATAGCCTCGAAGCATTTCACAAACACCGCTTTGTTTGAATCTGTATCCCCTAGTTTTGTTTGCACCAGAGTTATGGATTGATATAAATAATGCATTAGGATCACGCAGGACATTTCCACGCTTGAATCTTTCTCGTCTTTCAATCCATTTCTGAATCGCCTTGCTGGTTTCTTCAGTCCAGAAAATTTCTCGTAATGGTCTACGAGTTTTTGCCTTTTCAGTTTTAATAAGTGCTTTGTTGTTTACAAGATCCAAGTCATCCATATCAAGTGCCATAATTTCTCCGTTTCTAGCACCGGTATCCCAGAGCAATCTCACAATTGCTTCGTTTCTTACATTTCTAGGATCAGTATTCTGAGGAATGACACTGAGCAATTTTTTGTACTCCTCCTGAGTCGCAACTCGAGGTATCTTGTATTCCTTCTGAGGAATAGGTATCAAGTTTTCGTTGAGGACCCTCCAACCTCTGAGGTTACAGAATTCGAAGAATTTCTTGTATGCCATGCATTTTGAAACGAAGCTATTATGCGACCATCCGATCTCTTTCATTAAATTCAAATATTCCATCATGTTATTTAACGTGATGTCTTCAATCTGTGGGTTACGCAAAAATAGGCAAAAAAGACGAAGGTCTTTGTCATTGCCTCTGGTAGTGGTACCGTTTATCTTAAACGTGCGCCAATTTGTAAATTCATCTATAGCATCTTTGAATAGCATATTAGTCAACCAAAAAGTCCACTCGATGCTAGTCAAAGTGGACTTTTGGTGACGTCAGCTTCTTAATGAATTAATCGGCTTACGTCATTCCCAAGCTTGGGATACATACCCTTTCGGATATGCATTATCATCTTACTATCCCTACATGAATTAGCAAGATAAATGCTCAGGTCAAGTCCATTGCTAGCATCAGGCTGTTTCAATAGCCTAATCCCTCTCGGGACAATGGGTTCATATTCGGTTGTGCACTACATCCTAGTGTAGTGATTAGCTATTGTCAAGAAGGACTTTCTATTTTGTAGTGCTGTAAAATGAAAATAGTCAAAATGTCAAGCAAAATAAGGGTATTTTGAACATAAAAAATAAAAGTCGCACCGTTTCTTAGGCGATGCGACAGTTTTATGCGATTCTTTCTCGCATTTGTTCGAGGAAACTCACCACGCCCACATTCCGATACTGCGGAGTGGTCTTGTCACCCACATTTACAGGCATTGATACCCTAGGATACCTTCCCAGGAGCTCTCCTACCATGATTTCACGTCCCGTATCCCTTCCTATACGATCAAAGAGGCTAATCGCCATCTCTAGAAAGAAGGCGGATAACTCTCGAGCGTTGTCGGTAGGCAGACTTGTCCATTTCTCAATCATGCCGAATGGCAAGATATATGGAAATGCACAACTATGTCCTTCGACTGTCTGAATTGGTGCAAAGCTGTGAGCTTTAGGTTCACCAACTACACGTCCGCATCCTGGCATGAATGGAATAAGGTCTCGATCAGCGATCCATTCGACTAGATTCTCAAAGGCGTGAACAATTACGAGCTCGCCTTGGAATGCTGGCTGAATGACAGTCCTTGCTCCGTTATCACAGAATCCAAGGATAACAGTTGCAATTTCAACACCTCGATTTTCAAGTTCCTTAAGAATATAAAGGCAAGTGTTACCCTTGAACACTCCTTCCTTAGCCAGAATTACTGGACGATAAGAAATCTTCCTAGCCAGCTCATCGAACTGACGATCCAAATAATCAAATCCAGGACGGGGACCGTACCCGAGCATTTTTCCGTCCGTATCAAACAGTCGGTTAATGCTTAGGTTCAGTTTTTCATCACCGGAATTCAGGTCAGACATTTCGGAACATGTGACCAGGACTGCGTGCCGGTTGTTACCAGCAATACGACCATGAACTTGCTCCCAGATATTAATTCTGAGCTCATTCTTATCGATAGGACAAATCGTGACGTTTCCTAACGCTCTGACTACCCTTTCGAGAAGACTCTGGCGCAGTTGCTCAAACATCGGATCTTCTTGGCTTGGGACCAGGAGACCCTTTGAGCGGAATGATTGAATACTGTTTGCTACGTCAAAGGAAACCACGCAGGTTCCCTGACCAAGTGCCGAATTGGCAGATTGCATAGGAACCTCCTTTTTTATGGTTGTTTAAGTGACTACATTGAAAGAACACACCATGTCTAGTTTATATGAAATAGTAACAGAATACTAATTATTTTTGCTCACCTTTCATTCTGTCGATCATCATTTTGTAGCCTCCACAACCTTCTTTCAGCCAACGATTAATTTTTGTGATCGTTACTGGAGACTCACCTGATTCTTCTTGTATTTGAGAAAATGGAACACCTGCATCTAGTTTCTTTGCAACCTCCCAACGCATAGCAAATTCACGAAGATCTCTTTCACTCATAAGATCTCTGAAAAAAGCCTTGAGCTCGTCTTCATTCTTGAGCGACAAAAACACCTTGAGCAAGTCTGGAGACTTTTGCTCTAACTCAGACCATATTCCATTTTTTTCTTCATCTGTCATATTTTTTACTATTATACCATAAAAAAGAGCGGTAACCTTGTTTCCAAAGTTACCGCCCGTGTGTCCATTCTATGGACCAAGGAACTAATTACCGCGAATCTTTGCGATCGCGAGGATCGTATCGCCGGATTCGACGATGTCATCGACACTGGCTTCCTGGCCGTTGCGTTGAATCTCGCAACGTTCCAAGTTTTTGATGCCGATGACTGCGAAGAGTGCGCCAATCGTGATTTTCTTCGTGAGCGGGACCTCCTGGATTTCTCCAGGGATCTTGCCCACGCTCGCAATGGCGTCCTTCTGGATGACTGTGCAATCGGGGAGATTTGTCGTCTCGGGCCGATCCAACACTTCCACATGCGGCCGTTCAGCAGTCGCCGCCAACTGATTCATTCTGTTTTTCACTGTATTTTCCTTTCAAGGTTCAGAGGTTTAGTAGTTCTTGCTGAGAACGATCAGCGGCGAGAGCGAAACGATCGCCTCGTTCGCGAACTTTTTGTTATTCGCAAAGTTGATCATTGTGAACACCGCCATGCCAGCGAGAGTTGCCACTGTCGGAGCGATTGCTCGCCTCGTGCAGGGGCTTTCTTCCGCCTCAGCATCAGAATACAACGTTTTTTCATACGCCGCAATCTGATTTGGCATTGCTGGTTTGATCGCATAAATGCGACCGCCTTCGGCTTCCATCCGTGTCTCAATCATCAAGTCAACCTTGAGCTGATAGCGGACAGACGATTCCCAGATCGTCTTGCGGCTCTCCATTGTGTCGGTGAGCACGAAAACGATTCCTTTCAGCGATCCCTTTGTAAACTTCTTGGAGACCGCTTTGATCTTGATGCCGGTGCCGGCTTCGACCGCCTTAGCCAGCGCGTCGACCTTCTTTTTTCCGACATCCGCAAGTCCGAAGACCTGATTTGGCAGATTGTGATTCTCCACCTCATCGAAGTCATAGACCGTGATGTCTTTGCACCCCATCTTGGCCAAGAGCCAGACGATGTAGGAGCCGGTTGCACCGACGCCGATCACCGTGATTGGTTTCTTGAAGTTTGACGGGGCGAAGATGTCGAGCTGTCGCCAGTAGTCAGGTTCGCTTGTCGGCTTATTTTTTGCGGCCGCCATATCCCCCTCCTTTCGAATGGAATGAACCGTTCTTGACCTTGGCCTTGATCTCGTCGGCGATCGTCTTGCGACGGGTATCGTCTCCGAGGTGCATAAGCCAGGGGCAGTCGGTGATCTTCACCTTCTGCGTATAGTCGAAGAAATCGAAGACGCACTTGCCTCCTCGAGTGAAGATGCCGCGAATGAAGAACGGATTATGAGCGAAGAGCTCCATCTGTTCATCGTCCTGGCCCGACGGCTCGGTCATGTCTCCCGGGTGCAGATGCCCCCAGAAAAGCATGGAGTTGAGGACCGACTTGTTCGCGGGGTCCTGCTTCAGCATGTCCGTGTAGAACTTGCCGATGCTCCCCTGATCGAATTCGCAGTGCGCTCCGCTCACCTGTTGGTTGAAGAGGAACACTTTGCCGATGAGATACCTGTCGCCGTCCAGTTTTTGAACGGTGCCAAGCCACCCCACCTCGTCATTGCCCGCAGCTTCCATGATGTAGTGCGTATCGGTGTACGCCTCGAGAGACAGAAGAATGGTCGGGATTTGCATCTCGGTCATCACTTCGATCTTCGCTTCCGCCTCATGCGGAACCAACGGCTTTATTGCTTCTTCGGCAAAGCCTGGACCGGTGTAGATGTCAGACTGATTTTTCACGTTTTGCTCCTTTCTTGGTTTGTTGAAGTTCGCACTCTCGGACTCCGAAGCCGCCGTTCCCTTCCAGGAACTGGATGACGTACTCCGGTTCTCCCTGTGCCCATTCTTCGGGAGGTTTGAGGCGGGTGATACGACAGCGTTTACCGTCGTTGCCGGTATACCCCGATGTGCCGCGATTCGTGTAAACACAAACCACACCCATCTGGTATTTATGATTCGGCGTTTTCATTCCGCTTACCTCCCTTCTTCTTTTTGGCAACTGGCCAGTTGAATATTTCCGAATACGGACGATACTGATCTGAGCACTCATAGCTCTTGAGGTACTGGATGCATACCGATACAGCTGCAGCGTATTTGTGCTCCGCAATCATGTGAGGCAGAACCTCTTGGATATTGCCGAGACAAGGCACGCCGTACGCTTCAATATGTGGATGGTGATAGCCATCCGGGGTGCGAGTAAGATTCATCATTCTCACCGCCCCATCCTTGCCGACAGAATCGATCGCGATCTTGAACCGGCCAATGTCATAATCAACCTGTCGGTAGTTTATGAAAATGGGACCGGTATAAGCCACGATTTTTTTGCCGACAACCTCTAGTCGCTCGATGTCTGGATGCTTCATCAGTTGCTCAAATTCGTCACCGAACCGAGCAAGTGAAGCTTCATCAGTCCCAGCAACAACTTGTAGCTGTTGCTGTTTTTCTTCCAAGCGACGAAGGAAACCTACTAGCTGTTCTTGGCATTTCTCAATACCTGCACGCAACTTCGTAGTCTCCTGCTTCAGCTCGCGCACACGCTCGGCCTTGCGGTTGTAGCCGCAGAGCTCCATGTATTTGCGCTTCAGAATGTCTTGTGAGTTCGCTTTGGGTTTCCCTTTGGCGCTCGTATGACCGTTTTGGCTGAAATGTCCCAGATAGACGCCTTGGTAATCCGTTCGAACTTTCGTGACTTGGCTTTTGGCCACGCCGAGAATCTCGCAGAGTTCACCAAGGTCTTCCATTTGAACACCGACACATGCGTCACCGTTGATACGGAGACGAGTGGTCTTGAGTCCAGCGAGACTTTCGCCTCGTAGACTCCGTTGCGGGAACGCAACAATGGTTCCAGTCTTCATTATTTGACCTCTTGACTTTCTTGACGTGGTTTTGACTAGTCCTTCAGGCAGACGTCAACCGCCCGAAGCACTTTTTGACCTTGCTCTCCATCCAGAGAGCCAACAAGGAAGGTAACGTTCAGACCCTGAGCAAGCTCAAAGTTGTTACGTGTTGAAGCGACGACAAATTTTTGTCCGTCGTGCTCGCTTTGCTGATCTTTGACCCGCACCTTCCAGACCGGCTTGTCGCGAGAAGCATTTCTGCCCACCACGAATCCTGCATGGCGTTTATGGACCATATGACTTGCTCCTTTGCTGGATAAACCAGCGATTTCAATGACCTTGCGGCAACGCGCCGCGTGTTCCTAAGGCAATCTTTCAGCCTATGGAATCTGAGCACAACCTAACATAATTAATAGGTTGTGTCAATAATCTTACAATGTCGAATTATAGGATTCCTTAATTAAATCAAAAAGATAATTTACGTCAGTATCGATATCAAATTTTACCATCCCACTATATCCCCATTCATTGCTAGTTATATCTTTGACCATCTTCTGCTCATCGCTCGGATATTTTGGATCTCTAAGTAGCACCTGAATCCAAGTCTTTCTAAACTCAAATCTCGTGAAGCTTTTTGTGGTGCGGTAAGTAATACCAGTCTTTTGTCCGAGTTTTTCCTCAACAGACGCCAATTTCAGAATCAAATCACGGATTTCGTTAAACTTTTTCTGCATTTCCGGAGTCGTGATTCCAGTGTGATAGGAAAGATTGTATTCTTCTTTTCCCGTTTCAATAGATTGAGCTTTCTTCCCATTTGTCTTCTCTGGCATAGGACTATACTGAGGTTCTACATGTAGCACGTCTCCATCGTATAAAGTATAGGTTTTCAATTCAACATTAGACATTGTCTGGACCGCAGCTTTTATATATCTATCAAATCCCTGAGCAATTAAAATCACACGCGGCTGATCCCAGCTCACATGACCTTTATCACCAAGACGATCTTTTACCAGAAGTTCAAAATGCTTCTTATTTTTAAGTAACCAGTTCAAGTAAAACAAACCCTGAGCTAGCACTTCTTCGTTCTCTTTCCATTTATATTCGATAATGACCGGAGAATCGTTTTCATCAATACCAAGTGTATCAATCCTTCCGTCAGTAGTTTGGTATTCCTTTGCAAGAAATCTTACCCCGAGAATTTCCTCCAAATTTTCAGCAAAAAAATCACGAAGTTCAAATTCATTTCCAAAACCATCACGTTTAAGACTGAGTTGGTTCGCCTTTCTTTGATTTATCTTAAATATCGGCATTTCCTTTAATTAAAAGATAATACTACGAAATAGAGGCGTTGTCCAGTTTTATAGCTCTGAATACTCGAAGCCGAGGAAAGGCTTTGCTCTTGTAAACTCAGCCTTCTTAACTTTTTCTATATCAAATTCAAAATCTTTTTGAATGCTTTCAAATTCATCCTTATTAATAGTTAGGATGTATTGGAATTGATGTTTTTTTGAAAGGTTGAAAAGATAATTGAGAGAACGAACCATATCATCGCGACCAGTAGATGCAAAAATATTGTCATGTATGAGAAATTTAGGGTGTCTCTCAGAAGTGATTTTATTTACCATTAGCAATGTGTCGTATATGAATGTTTTTATCCGATTAATACCGGAGCTTCCATCCAATTTGATTCTATAATCAAATTCAACAAAACTAGCAGAAGATTCGTTAACATTAATTTGAAACTGACAGTGCTTGTTCCCCGCTATATAGTCATGCATTTTCTTTAAATCATCTTCGAATGCAGATACTGTAGATTGTATTTTAAAGATTGTCTGCTCGAGTTCTTCAATTAAACCTTCCTTCTTCTTTTTAAGGGACTTCTGTTGGGATATTTTAGCCTGCAATATTTCATATGTTTGGGAAAGCTTCTCAAGCTCCATGTTTTTTTCTCGCTCAAGTTTAACGGCTTCTTTAATGCCATTTATGACTTCTTTTGCTTCCGTCTTGGAGTAGATTTTTGCTATTTCATTATCAATTCTTGAAATTTGTTCATCGACTGCAGTAATCTCAACATTAAGCTCCTTAAGTTTTTCACCCATTAGCGTATTCTGGAAATCGTCGACTTGTTTTTTAAATTCAACAACCTGATCGAATGACTTCTGAACCATATCACCAAGCCCGGTCTTAAAATGATTGTATATGATTTGAACCTGTTTTGTATTTATTTTCTCAAGCTGTGGAAGAGATTTTATCTTTTTTACTAGATATTCCTTGCTTGCTTTTGTAGTCACTAACTTTTCAAGCTGAATTTGAAGATCGTTAAGGCGATCTTTCAGTTGCACCATCCCCTCTGATGGATGTAACTCTTCGATGGCCAAATTAAGCTTTTCTATACTGTCCTTCAGCTCATTTATGTGAGAAGCAACCTCTTTTACCTCAATTCCAGCATTTCTAAAGTCCTGCCTCAAATCTGCAGTAGTTTTAGATACATTTTTTAGATCTTGGGAAACCTTTTTTATTTTTTCGATAATATCTAAATTGATTTGAAAAAGATAAAAATGTGGCTTTAGTAAATCCTCAAAGGAACTGACTGAAGAGCTCCGGTGTGGCTTCAAGATATCGCTATATAGGCTGTCTTCTTCTCTTATGAGAATTGATAGCAGGCTCCTGAAGGATGGCTTATCAGGATTGGTGTCATCAAGAAGGAGGTACGACAAATATTTCTTTGCTTCTTCAAGTTTATCAAAGGTTTTTTCATCATCGTCGACAACAATAATAATTGGATCATTCTCGACTCGATTGCGTTTGATTGTAACTTTTCTGATTCGATTTTTAGACTCAACTTCTATATCTAAGCATATGTATATTTTTGGATTGAGACTAATATCAGGTATTTTTGTGATTCTACTTTCATCTGCCCTTTTAAGAAAACAATAATTTATAGCCTCGATAAGCAATGATTTACCCACACCATTCATCTTTTCTCGTTCTTTTTTATTTTCTATGTTCTCAGATTTTTCTCCAACAATAAAATTCAAGCCACGGTCAAATTCTATGGATTTAAGTTCCTTTTTGTTGAATTCTTTTGGCTCAAATGATAATCGTCGAATTGTAATCATTATTTTATGCGATAAATATATGGCTCATCAAAATCAATTAGTCCGTTCATGTACAAAAAAATTAGAGCATACATTGAATTACTATAATTAAATTGTCTACCACTTTGCTTCAAAATTTCATAGAGATCGAAAATAGAAATCCTTTCCTGGTTTTTCAACTCTTTCAAAACTAAATAACCAGCATATACGCTTGAGTCTTTTATATCCTGATCTTGTGATATTAAAATATTGCTTGTCATATATTTATTCGAGTGGGTTTGGAAAAACGTTACACTCTATCAGCTGCTTATACAAAAAATACTCGACAGCCTCAGAACTAAAACTTTTTTCTGCACTATTTTCAAACTTATCTGCAAATAATTTACATAAGGAATTCAATGCGTCTACGGGATTGTTCTTCTTCTCAGAAAGTATTTGCAAGCTTAGATTCCTTAAATAACTGCAGAGTTCTTCGTAGGCAAATTCATCTATACCCGAATTGTTCTTAGCCTCATCGTATGAGCTCCGATATAGAACATGCAAATTTCCGAATCTAGATTTAAGCGTGTCTTTATATTCAGCAAAACGCTCCTCAATTTTTTTGAAAAAATCCTTTGGGTAATCAATCAGATCGGGTGTAACACCTCTTTCGCGAGCAATTTCAGGAATAAGATTAATCACCTGAAGCATTGTATTCACTTCATTCGCAAGCTTTACTTTATTCCCATATTCAACCTTATTGTCATTTCCAAAAATTATTGGTGACTGGCCGCCTATGGTTTTTTGATCAATATTTGTTGCCATTAATATTTTACTGAGTTTCGATCGCCCATAACGTTTGGTGACTTATCACCCTTCGTCTTTTGGATTTTCTTAACCCAGTAAAAATGCATTGCAACACCTCCCAACGTCAGACCTATAATAAAGCTAATTGTGACATTTAAAGTGATTTCCATATAAAAATAATTATAGCACTAATGGCGTGCAATGTTAACTTTTTATTCACCGACTCCCAGACTACTCAAAAGTAGTAATTCTTAGATTTTTTGAAACACAAATAGATGCTCGTGCATTATTAGCAAAAAATTTGATTCCTTTGATTTTGTAACCCAGAATCCAGTAGCTTTACAGTTGAATTGTCTCTTTATGATGTCTTCTTTGAGAAGCAATCCTGATTTCAAAAAACGATCCATCACTTTGTATGCGAGTGGCTGGTACAATTTTTTTCGCCTCGTATCTCCCATAAGGATTGCACAAAACTTGCCGGGTTTTAGAACCCTATAAAATTCTCTTGCAACTTTTTCCATCTCATCACAAAAGACATCAATATCACTAATGTTTGATAGGTCGTCTACTAACTTTCCTTCACTGTACTTAATGATATCTACATATGGTGGATGAGTGAGTACGAAGTCTACAGTATTATCTTTTATTTTTGATAGGTTACGTGAATCCCACTTGAATCCTCTTTGCCACGCTTTATTATCAACCTTAAAATTTAGAGATTTCTTTGTACGATCAAGTGCTACTTGATTCACGTCAGAATAAATAATATTTCTATTCAGAATCCTTGCCTCAATTGCTGTAGTACCACCACCAATCATTGAATCAAGTAAAACATCACCTTCTTTTGAGTATCGAAGAATGAGATTTCGAGCTACTTCTGGGGACCAGTTACCCCGCCAATCTGATGTATGAGTTGCCCAATTACCACGACGAGGAAAAGCCCAGACCGTTGTACATTCTAGTTCGAATTCTTCCGGGTGCAGTTTTAATTCTGTAGCTTTCTTTATTGCCATGGGTATTTACCATTCTAGTTCATTTAGCGCACCGGATTCGAGCATGTTTAGGTTGAATACATACTCGTTATGGTTATATGTTTCTTCAAGTGGTCTCTTGGTTGTGTTCCAGCCTAATCCATCAGTTATCCAGATGAAATCAATATCCTGAGACTTCAGTTCATCATTTAGACTTTTAAATTCTCCACAAACAGCTTTTAATTTTGAGCCACCGCCATTGTAAAAGTTTGCTTCAAATAATTTAAGCTTTTTATTGCTTGTATTATAAATTGCAAAATCAAAGCTTCTTTCTGACTTGTCTACTTTTATATCAAAACCCCATTTAGCCTTTATCGCACTAGGACGTGCCTGTGCAAGACATTCATATCCATTTTTATTACAAAAATCAGTGAGAAATGTTCCTATTATTTCTTCCATCAGAGTACCGCCACGATTCTTACGACCATTACTGTCGAGACCGACTTCTACGCCCATAACATAATCAACGAGATTCTTTATACCGTCTTTTTGAAATAGTTTTGCAAGACCTGATTTGCTTAGGAATTCAAAATATTTGTCAGCATCCTTTTCTTTACCAGAAAAATCGAAGAATTCGGAGTTCTTTGTAGCCTTATCAAATATTTCTAGTTTGTTTTCTCTAACCGCTAATAGAACAGGTAGAGCTTTTATTATGTCTGGGTTTGAGCTATATAGTTTTACAAATTCCTCTTTTAAATTTTCCTTACCGAGCAGGTAGTTAAGCTTATTTAGAGCTATCTCTAATTCTGAACTGTTAGAAAATACCTTGTTCCAATTGACGAAATAATCCCAAGTTTTAATTGAGCTTTTGAATGTTGTTATTAAGTTATTAAAATCTTTTTTCATGTTTAGTAATTTGTTATGAGAACCTCGGTGATTTTTCCTCTACCTGATCCTTTTGAGTTAATGGCTCGGCCAGCCTCAACCTTGTTAATTCGTATACCTTTGAAACCTGAATAAATCTTATTTATGAATGGCGTGTCTGAGTTCGAGAGCATTACGTAGCAACCTCGCTTATTCAATTCTAGGAACGTATCTCTGAGTTCTATTTGTTCTTTATCAAGGAATGATTCTGCTGTGTACGATGTGAACGATGCCGTCTTGCTTACTGGATAATATGGAGGATCAAAGTATATAAAATCACCTTTTTTTGCAGTCTTGAGTACCGCTTTGTAATCTTGGTGCTTTATATCAATGTCCTGTAGTGCCTTGGAAACCTTTCTTAAATTATCCTGATCGCAAATCAAAGGATTAGTATGTTTGCCGTAAGGGACATTAAATCCACCTTTACTATTCACTCTGTACATTCCATTGAAACAAGTTCGATTCAAAAAGATAAATCTAGAAGCAACATCAACATCATTAAGTGTTTTCCAATCTAGCGCACGAATCTTCAAAAAATAATCTTTATCAATATCATGCTTCTTGAGTGCAACAATTAATTTCTCAACATCGTTTTTAATGACATTATAGGTTGTAACAAGCTCTTTATTTAAATCAGATAGGTATCCTTCTGCTGGAAGAAGGTCAAAAAACACAGCACCACCACCGACAAATGGTTCATAATATTTTCCTGTCTTAATATCAAACTTTTCTGGGGGATATAAATTTAATCCACGAAATTGTGCAAGTAACTGACGCTTGCCGCCCACCCACTTTATAAAAGGCTTTGGTTTTTCTGAAATAATTCTTGCAACATCGTCAAAAAGATTTGTTTTATCGGCAAGAAGAAACGCTCTATGTGCAAAAATAGCATTTACATCAAACTTTGATTGTATTTCCTTAATAGCTTGCTGTGTAGTCATTGGTTATATTTTATCATTTAATTTGTTTTTACTAAAGGCCTGCAAAAACCTGCTTACATAAGCCTTATTTATAAACACACACGAACATACCGGAAGCTTTTTGGGAAGTCTAGGCAACAACAAAAAACCTAGTACTTTGTTAAGTTATAGGTTTTGTTGATTTATCTTGATTACTTTCCGGCAAAAGGTTGAGTATTGTCACCCTTATTTGAGAAGTAGAACGATGATGCGGCTATGGCGAGGATCATGAATTGATCTACTGGTAGCTTTCCCATGACAAAGCCTGCACATGCCGTAATAGTAAGTAAAACGAAGACTAATTTTGATGCTGATTGATATATTTGCATACGTTTAAAGTTGATTAAGTAAGCTGATAATTTGAGACTTGATTCCCTCTTTACTTACCGGTGGGACTGGAAAGAGTCGCTTGAGAAGTTCTGAACGAACAATCTCAGGCTTTTCTTTGTAATAGGCAATGTCGCCGTGAATGATGATATTTTTTTCATTAAGCACGAATGCCGTATCAGGATTATTTGCAAAAGATTTTACGAGCTCGGTAAGCTGTTGGTATTGCCACTCTGTAATGTCATTCTCGTTTGGTTCGACCACACCATCTTGATCCACGTCATATCCGGCTGCGAGCTCGATTCCGATCGTGTACTGATTCGGATTTACCCACGAGCTGTCTAGATTCTTTTTCATCACTCGCTTAGCTCGATCGTTTGGGTTACTGATTACGCCTGCATGCCATGCAATGTCAGTTATTTTCACAAGTTGAGTAATTTCTCCTTCTTTTCGTCCAATCACAAAGTGAGATGACGATCGGTTCGTCCGATTGGCGTTCATGAGCCAACTCACCGCCCCAAGATATGAGCCAAGGGTGAAATGAAGGACAATAACACCCTTCTTTGTGGGACCGGCTACATAGTTTGGAGTCTGCTGAAATGGTATGTTCATAAATTTATTTGATCATTAGGTTAATAATTCCAGTGATCAGACCAGCGATTGATGCCGAGCTGACGATCCAGAAGAATTTCATGATCCACTCCTGGTTTGTCTTCACAACAGCAAGATCCTCTTGAATATGGCTCAAGTGATTGTCTTTGATTTCTCTGATTTGATCTTCGATTTTTTCGATTCTCTTTTCCATGATGCTTTGGTTGAAGGATATTTGCTTTGATTCTTTTTCTATGGGTACATAGTGTTTATGTACTATGTTTTGATTTGTATTCTGCTTTTCGTTTTCATATTTATCGGCGGTGCATACCTCGGATTGGTTGGTATTGTTATAGGGGCTATTCTTGCGTTCCTGGTGACTGCTGGTCTAGCTGTTCTTTTGGCGTACTTAGGAATTGGTTGACCCCTTTCACACCTTGAGAGTTCAAAATCTGAACCCAGTACTTTGCAGTGTTCAAACTACCGATCTCCATCAGCTTTTCTGCCAGTTTCGCTTTCTGAACGGCCTGGAGTGTGTTGTACCAAGTGCTATTCAAAAGCGATGTAAGTCCGACTGCCACGCTTCCGCCAGTAAGTGATCCGACGACTGTGCCGACGGGACCGCCGATAAACGTTCCGGCAGTACCGCCTGCCGTTGCTCCGCTACTTCCCACGACTGTGTTGAACCATGAAATAAGAGGGCGAGCTTCTCGACGCTTCGCAGTCTCATCGAGAATATCGAAGAGTCTTGAGTTCAGGGTGTAGGCTTTGTTGATCTTCTCGTAATCAGGATTATTTGTGTTGAGAAGATTTCTAATTGCCCCATCGACCTTTCGTACTTGCGAGAGCATGCCGTTGTCGTCGACTGTCTTCAAGCTCTTTCGAGTCTCATAGACAACATCGCCGTAATCCTGGGCAAGTTCTCGAAGATCCTGCTGATAAGCACTCGTAGGCTGGTTATAGAGGTGCAGGGCTTCGATATCGGCACGAAGCTTCTTGAGCTGATTAATTCTCGAGGAGTTAACTGAGATTGGCTTTTGCGGTATCGCTTCAGCGACCACATGCTTAAGTGTTCGACTATATTCGTCGAGGCTGTCCATTTTGGAGAGATCGAGATTGTCGATAAGATCTCCGATATCATTTATTCCGTTGTGACGGAGCTGATCGACAATGTTTTTCTTTGAATCGGCAATGATCGCAGAAACACCCCCGGCTTTCTTAATCTGTTTTGCCATTGCCGGATCATCGATAATCTGTGCGGCAGTTTTGAGATGGTTGTCGATGGTGGTTTGAATAGCATTTGTCTTTTCCGTGAATGCTCGACCACCTTGTGAGTAATTCCCTATCTCGTCATCAATTTTTTGTAGCAATCCATCTGTACCGACAGTTCCTTGAAGCTCTCCGAGCTTTGCATATTCATCGTTCGAGAGTCTGATTCCACTCTCTGCTTTTTTAATAAGCTGTTTCTTTGTACCCCATGTCTTCTCATCAAGAAGATCAGGAATAATCTTGTCGGCCTGCTCTTTATATTTCTCCTTTGTGGCATTGAGGCCTCGCTTATAGCTTTCGATCGCCTCTTTTTTCAAAGTCTCAGGACTTACATTTCTCATATTTGCAAAACCTGAAAGCGTGCCACCAATTACACCAGACACGCCTGCACTTGTAAGCGATTTTTTCAAAATAGTAGGAATATCCTCATCAGCTTGCATTGATGCTGAAGCTCCATAGCCTGCGCCAATCGGGACCGCAGTCTTTGTACCCTCAAGAAAACCTTTCCCGAATGCTGCAAGTTTTGATGTAGCGGTAGGTACAGTTTTTTGGAAGACTGTTGATGCGCCTTCCGGTAATGCCTTTGCAAGAACACCGCTCATTTTTCCTGATACAAGAAGTTTGCCTGTCTTCGCTCCTTTTGCTGCGTTGCCATAAGTTCCAAAAGATGCGATGTCTGTTGCTACTCCGAGACCTTCACCGAATATCTGCTTGGCACTTTTATTCACGCTCGCATTTGTTTCATTTATATCGATCGGTGGCTTGCTAGTATCTTTGAGATGCTGTTGAAGTGCTTCCTGCAAGCGAGTTGTATCCTCACCTCGAGCTTTCTTTTCTTTGATTGTTTTCAAGAGATTATTAGCGATATCCTCATGTTGCTTCATGAGCTCCTCATTCTGTTTATTTGTCCATGCCGCACTTCCAGGAACGAACGAGGGTAGAGCATCGGCTATGCTTTTCCCGAATTTAAGCTCGCTCGAAATAAGAGCCTTGCCTATTTTTTTAAATACTCCATCTTTCTTTGGAGACTCCACGGTCGCTGATTGCTTGGGCAAAGAATCAAGCCACTCCTGAATTTCATCGTGGCTCGCACCCTGGCTTTCAAGTGCATTTATATTTTCCTCAATTTGTTCTTTGGTAAGCATATTAATTCGGGAGGTTATATGACTGACCGCTTTTACTTGTGAAAGTCGAGGGCTGAGCTGAAGAAGTCGGACTCGATCCATATCCCAATTCTGATTTCAATGAAGTCGCTTTGGCATTAAGACCGGTATAAATAGATTCAAATCGAGACACATCACGCTGACCAGCAGCCATTGAGTTGAGCTGGCTTGCAAGTGATCGCGTTGCAATGTCGAGCGTCATTGCCATGACTGCCTTATTCACATCTGTCGTACTTCGAAGATTTGCGATTGTGCGCGAATAGTTCTCAATATCAGCATCTGTAAGCACACCTACTTCGCCATAGACTCCACGAGCAAGTTTTGGCACGATTGCAGTGATCGCCGCTTTCATCTGCTGCGCTTTAGTGTCGTATGGGTTATTACTCTTGATAATGCCGACGATTGGACCGGTATCGACACTATTAATGAGACTTGTGATGGTATCCGCCTGACTTACGATTGTTTGAATATCAGTGATTGGTTTGAGTTCACCCTGAGTCATTACTCTGCCACCTTTCGATTTACGGATTGCATCAAGTGTGTAATTCGGATCATCGTATCCTAGAGTTGTGCCAGGCGTTCCAGTTGTGCCAGGTGCGTATGTTTTTGCACGAGATGCTACGAGCTTAGCAGTGCCTGTTGCAGGATCGTAAACATAGCGACCTTCGCCTTCGCTTAATTCAAATTGATTGACTTCATTTTTTGCTTTTTCTGCATCAGCTTTTGTTTTTTCAAGATCTGCGGCTGATTTTGCAGATTCCTGTTCGGCAGTAGCTTTTTGAGTTTTGGCATCACTATAAAGTGAGATCAGTTGATCCTTGCTGAAACCGTATTGATCCTGGAGTTTTTCAAAATCAGAATCGCTGAGTTCTGTTGGATCAACTCCGAGTGCGAGCATGTTTTTAATGAATGCGCTGACCTGATCTCTCTTTTGTTTTCCTTGGTTGTCCAAGAATTCAAAATATTTATCCGCACCCTCTTTGATTGCCGCACGCTTTGCCTCAATTTCGCTTTGTGCATCACGAGTTGCCGCACCAAGAAGAGAGGAGATTTTTACATTCGCTTCACTTCGATACGTCTGTTCTTCCTGATTGTTGTAATTTTCAGTTGTCTGGAATTCTGACTCGCCTGTAGCACTTCCGATTCGACCGCCGGCTGCCGCAAGGGCGTAACTTTGCCCTTGGCGGTTCTTGCCTGTGGTATTCCTGAAATTGGCAATTTGATCGCTCACAGCGGCATTTATAGCGTCGATTTGCCCCTGAATACGTGATCTTGTGGCAGCCCTGATCGCTTCCTCGTCTATGCTTTGAGTGGCCTGCGATTTGTAGTTATTACCGATCTGAGTGGCAGTTTTATCTTCGACATACGTCGGGACCGTCACCTTTGCTACCTGAGCTATGGTTTGCTTAGCTGGAGTTGTGGCAGGAGCTGGTGCTGGCGTTGGAGCCACTGAAGTTCCTAACGACAAAGTACGCCCAGCATATATTTTGTTGGGATCAGTGATAGACGGATTTAGACGCATCAGCTCCTGGATGCTTTTTCCTGTCTTTGATGCGATTCCGCTTAAGGTATCGCCGTATTGTATCGTGTAGGAATTCATTTGTTTTCTAATCTACCGCTAGAAACATGTGATCGATCATTGCGACCCGAGACACGCTGTCGTTGCTTTTTATCTTCAGTCCGAATTCTTCTTTATTTATTGGAAGGTCGACTACAATTTTCTGTATGAAGCCTGGATCAGTCTTCGTGAAGGTTCCAACAAGATCGTCTCCGTTGTACAAATCAAAACTAAATGGCTTGTCGCTGAATACCGCAATCGACCCATTTGCATGGTTATCAGTAGTCATAAAGAATGTGACTCCGTTGCAATTTATAGGATCGCCAATTTGCGGAAAACTTTGATATTGCTGGCGGCGATAGATCGGTGCTTCGCCGAGATTTTCATTCCATCCGATGCCCCTACACATCATATTTGTGGTCGTGAGTATGCCGTTGATCAGAGTTACTTTTGCCCCTGAGATTCGAGTACTTTCGTAGCGATAGACATAGAAACTGGTCGCATCGACCGGCTTGACGTACATAAGGCCGTTACCCCATTGATCAGAGGGATAATAGCTGCTGCTTGCAAGAGTCGTGTTCGTTCCCGATATGCTGAGAAGACCGAACTTCTGACGATCACGTCCTTGAAACTGCACCGTACCCCAATGAGCAAAGAATACGAATGTGTCTGTTGTGAGTTGATGCAGGAATTGATATCGATACGAATAATTTGTGTCGAAACTAATCTGCACACCTGCTTGTACCGTAATTGTACTTCCTGAAGTCGTCACCACAGCCGAGTACCATCCACCTGAGCCGATGTAGGCAATCTGACACTTATCCGTTCCGTTTGGCGCAAGTTGAGGTTTTGATGTGGAAGCAATGCTTGCAAGTGATCCGTAAGACGGGACCGTTCCCGATACTGAAATACAGTAAAGGTTAATCGCTCCACCAGTCTCAAAGGCAATGATGGCTTTGTCGGTCCCTACTTTTACGAGCTGTTTATAACTTGGAGCAATAGCTACAATCTGGACCGGCGTATTAAGAGCTATACCGGTTCCAGAAATTGTCAGAACTGCTGTGTGAATATAATTTGACGCACCATTTGGAAGCGCCATCAAAACTTTGTCAGTGTTTATAACTACTGCATCGAAGTTATCGTTGTACCAGTCGACTGTGTACATGAGAAGTGGCGCACCCCAAGTAATCGTCCCATTCACATTTGTATTTCCCACCACCGCATAGATTCCAGTTGTACCTGCCTGCTGACGATAAAAAGCAATGAAGCGAGATGAATCAAGTTCAAGAGTTTTGAATACGGCATTACCAGTGCTTTTTGCAAATGGAGACGACAATATTTGACTTTCAATATCACGAAGTTTTGTGTACACCGAGATAGTTTTGACAGTCCTAATACGACGTTCAAGAAAATTTGGAGACCACATTTTTCTTGTAGCACCTGCACTAATCCAATAATCTCCATCAGGAAATTCTCGAACGATGTCTTGCTGGATACCGAACGCCCGATCCTCATCTCCGTCCCACGAGCTTCGGCCGATATAACATAATTCTCGGTTGGCGTACTGCTGTCCAGTAGAAGTATTGAACGCGCCTCGATAAGCTGGCATGATTACTGAATCAGCGTCACTTGCTACAGCACCTGCTCGATAGGTTCCGAGTGTCGCCGCATCAAAGGCATTCGGAGATACAAGGGTCGAAGTTGAGGTGATTGAATTGCCAGAAGTACCACCGACTTTTGCGGTGACAATAACGTCATTACCAATAATAGCAGTCGCCTCCACATCCCCATTGAGAGAGGTTGCTGATGCATATTGGCTTCCTGGAAGACCTGAGAGATTTATTGCTGCCATAACATTGGCACGAGTTGCTGCAACATTTCCACCGATTACGATCTGGCCGTCCGTGTTGGTGACAAGACTTGCAACAAAGGAGTAGGTCTTTGTACCTATCGTTATGGTTTCGCCGGCTGTCGGCTGATTTTGAAGTGTCAACTTCCCTTGTGCTTTAATTGCTGGCCACAGAAAGAGTCCGGGTTTATTCCACTCCACATATCTTGGAAGCGGAGAAATCTGTTGGCCCTTTACGGTTGTTGTTTTATCTATTCTTCGATCTACTTGTAAATTAATCATGGTAAAAAATTTAATTAATGGATAATGCTTGTGATCCTTCCCTCGACATCTCTAATTGACCATTTCTTCACTCCGTCATAGATGCTTCGAAGTAGTTGATTGTCGTCATACTCGAACACGAAGGTCTTTCCGTTCACGTTGTCGTGAAGAGACCTCACGCTGCCATCTGCATTTATCGCAACATCGACATACTCAAGTCCCGCTTGAATACCAGAAAGAGCTGCAGCCATGAGCTGAGAAAGTGTTACGGGCTGTGATGCACTCACCGCATTTGGAACATTTGGTGAATTGATAAAATTATTGTTGCCTGAAAAAGTATTATTGCCGTTTGTCGATGCTTTTCCTGCAAGATTAGTGTCTACATATCCTTTCGAAACGACTTGTTTTGAATCATTAAAAGCAGGGTCTGCATCGTATTTAATTGGCTTTGTGGAATCGAGAGTATCATCACCATTTAGGATATCAACAATGATTTTGAGGTTCACGAAATCTGTCAGATAGCATTTTGATCCAGCTCTATGCCCGTTTAAGTTTTGGACTCCGGCGGTTTGGACACCTTGTCTCGAAACACTGAAAATACTAGTCATAGTTGTACCTGAGAGGTCAAACAAGAGATGCTCTTCATCACCAGTTCCTCGGTCGATAATCATGCAATATCTGCCTACTGGCAGGTTTACGCCGTTCTTATCTGTGATGCTAGTTAGAGCTCCTGAAGTAGCACCGCTTGCAAGCTTTGTAGCAAGTGATGTTTCGAAGTTTGCGATTACTTTTGTGAGTTTGCTCGACATGGTTTAATTATTTACTCTAAAAAATGTGAAAAAGTGTGTGCAATCATTGATCCACATCTTTGCCATCTAGGCTCACATGTTCCTTTTGTCTATAGACTTTTGGTAGTTTGTCTTCATAGGTCAGGATGTCCCAATCTATCGATTCCATAATGCTCACGTACCCGATACCTTTAGCTACAAATCGAATACTTCTTCGTCTAAATTTGGGTATTTTCATTGCTTTTATCTGAAGCTCATATGGGTATACCTGAGCTGCACCATCGCCACCGATAGCCGCTTCACCGATCATCGTCGTTCCCACACTTGATGGGCTTGATCGGTTAACGTACGTTCCATCGCCTCGAATCGTTCCAACAAGAGCGTATCCGGCGCCATCAAAGTCGGCATATACTTCTACATACTGAGCAGGATCTATTTCGCCTCGATAACGCAAGCGACGGTATTTTTTGAGTCGTCGAACACCATAAGTCTCATATTTGCTATCCCAGTTATTTTGGATTACATAACTATCATCATCGAAGCCATTCAGGATTTTATAGACAGTTTGAGTGTGGGGACTTCCGCCATAGAGGACACCAGAATCCTTGATGAGTGCTTTCATTCCGTAGTTTGAGATGTCCACAGTATTTTTTACTATGTCGATAACGAGAGTGCGATCGTTTACAATGCTTGATTGGGCGCGACAAGAGAGGACAATAAATTGTCCGTAGGTTTCCATCACCGCATCCGAATAATCAAATTTCTCCCATGCAAAATGTGGAATGAGTTCAGTCGCAAGAATGTCATCGCCGAGAGGATTCTTTTCGAGAACCGTGAGTTGAGGGCGATCTGGGTTTGCGGTATTTATAAAAACGACACCTCGGCCAGTTGTGACTGAGCTTTTTCGTGTAAGAACACCAATATTTCTTCGGACCACCTGGTTGTTAAATGTCTTATCATCGTCAGTGTATTTGTGCTGATACGCACTTTGCTTTTTTAGTGAGTAGTAGTTTCCATCGATACCAATCACGAGCTGTTGGATTGCATCACCACCTTCATCCTGACGGATTACGTCACCTTCACCCGCAAGACGAGATGCGCTGTAAGTAAAATCTGCAACCCCTTTGCTTGTACTATTTTCCCAGACATAGTCTGCCTTGATATTATTCGCTGAGGCTGAAGGTATGGTTACGAAAGTGACGCTCCATGCACCTGTAATGTAATTTATAGTTCCTACGCCTCCAGCAGTTCCCTTAAGGTTTCCATTTTTATCATCAGTAAATATTTCACCTCCACCGTCAGTACACTTGATAGTTACGAGTCCGCAGTTTCGCTTCGGCTGACCTGACTTAAATAGAAGAGTGCCAGTGAATATTGTCTGTGATCCGTTTCCACTTCCGACATTCTCGTTTGATATTTGTGTAAAGCTTGTGCCGTCGCGCTGTACGTCAACATAACTTCGATAAAGTGCTGTCGCATCTTTTGCAATGCCCCAGAGATACATGCGAGCCTTGTCAATCAGAGGAAAACCGCAGAAAAAGTCAGTCGTAGTATAAAGCTGAATAAAGTTGCTGGGATTTGCGTTAGCAAATTTAAATAATCCTCCAGGACCGCCTGCAAATGTCCATGCCCCGGTCAGTGAGCTGTAGTTTGTAAAAATGTAGATATCGTTTGGATTGAGACCAGTGACGACATCTATCCAAGTAGTGCCATTCAGATACTGAATGGCTGTCGCTACTTTTCTCCAAAGAATGCCTGTACCATTTGCTTTGTATCCGACATGAATTGCAGGACATGAACCTGCTGCACCCTCGCTTCCGACTGTCACCTTCCCTCTGGCGAGTTCAAGCTTCCCATCAATGGTCACCCAATTGAGGGAGTCTCTAGCACTATCTTTTGGAGTATCCTCGTTATCTTCACGATTATGTACTCCCGATGCAAATTTTTTGATTTCATGATCTGCCATAAATTAGACGAGTTTAAATCTGGCATCTCGGAGCTTCATATTCTTCATGTAACGCTGGTACTGGACCGCATTGTCCTGCATATTGCTGCGAGCCTTTTCAGACTTCTTTATAATTTCCTCATCAATAAGCATCGAAAAGACAATCATTGGATGATATTCAGGTGGCAACTTGGGAGACGTGCCGACTGCAATGTCATCAGGACTGGTTTTGTAATCAAATTCATACGAAGCTCCTGCACCTGGGCTTTGTGCAAAGTTTATTTTTCCATCCGATGGATCTATCCAACAAACATTGCAGAATTGATTGGCATTTCTCTGTCCCATTGGCACAAAGTAATAAGGGCTTCTCTGGCTTCCTATAAAAATGACTTTGAGAATAGGTTCATTCTGATCTTCGCTGTAGTTTTCCATCAACTCGTCAAAGTCAGCTGGTACAGTAATCTTTCCATCACTTTCAACTACACCAGTCTTTTTTCTTCGTAGAAATTCCCACGGCTGTTCCATGTAAATGAGACGCAGTTTGTCATTCGCAAGAATAAGCTCCTCATCGCTCGACAGATCAGTTGTGTCGTCTGTATAAAGCTCGAAGCGTTCTATGATTTGTTGTCCTGTAAGTGGTGTTGCCATATTTTTTATGCTTCCCAGTGGCAGAAGTAGTCCATTAGCAGTTCTACTTCTGCCACTGAGCCCCAGCGTGAGCTGAGGTCAGCGGAATCCTTAAGACTGAACTTGAACGTCTAGATATTGAGGCTTACCGTCGGCAAAGGTGAAGATTCCGTAGATAGCATCGGATCGAATGATCTTTGCTCGCTGATACGGATCGTCGACCATTTCGACTTCGGCAGTGTCTTGAATAACCACGTCTATCGCACCCTTCTTACCGTAGTAAGAGTGGATGAGGTTCTTGGTCAGCGTGTAGGTAGCGTTTCCACCAAATACAAGGCGACCTGAACCAGTTCCAGTAATAGTGATCTGATCAGTCGTATCGTTGTCGACAGCAGCAAGCTGAAGATCTACCCAGTTTGACTGGTCATAACCAGGATCAACGTCAGTCCATGCGACGTACTTCGTACCGGCTGTGCCAGTAGTTTGGTGAATCGCATCGATCAGGTTGTCTCGAGTGGCATCAACGCCTGCTTCGATAAGCACGTTACCTGGCGTAGCACCAATTGCGGCCACGAATGTGTACACGAAGCCGTTGATCGAGAATGTCTCGCCAGCTGATGGATTTGCTGCCATCGTGATGATCGCTTCAGCGAGAAGGTTCTCGGAGAGATAAAGCTCCGCACCGCCCACGGGACCCGCATATCCGTTTTTGAATGCGGCAGCAGCGAGATCAATGTTTTTCGACATGACGTACTGCTCAATCACCGATCCGCCATAACTGTCGATAACAAGAGCAAGATTGGTGAGATCCTGATTCGCTCGGCGCAACTTCGCACGACCCTGAGCCAAAAGCTGAGGAATGTTTGTAGTGGAGAGAACGATCGGAGTTCCGTTCGATGTCATTGTGGTGAGGTCGCCGGTATCGAATGCTTGCTGAGCATTCTTAACCTGAGCGAACACATCGGCATCAATGTATCGAGAGAGCTTCTTAGCAACTTCTGCACCGATTGTCTCGGCAGGATTCAAGGGACCAGCCTGAATCATTTCCTTCTTCGAGACACGGAAGTCTGCACCCTTGTTCTTGTTCACGAGTAAGGTTTCGCCGGAGTCATTGAGCTGGTCAATGGTTCGGTTTACTCCAATCGTGATGTTACGAACACGAATTGGCGCAAGAGAATACTTCACACGCTTTACGCTCGCACCGTAGTCGAGCTTTTTTTCAAGGCGCGTGTTTGCGATCTCCATCGCAACGAGTACCTTGTCGAACACAGCCTGATAGGCGTTGTCGAACTGTTCTTTAAATACTGCTAACATAAGAGGAATAAAATTAAGTGAATAAATTTACCCTCTCAGATATCAACTACTTATTCTTGTGACGTGAACGCTGGGTAAGGCGATCGATCAGGCTCTCCTGATACTTATCAAATTCCTTACCGCCCTTTTCTCGGGATTCAGCAATGCGCTTGTGATCCTCATCCGTAGGTTTGGTGTAATCCGGTTCCTTTGGATGATTACCTCCCTGCGAGCTGTAGCCTTCCATTCCTGGTTCAGGCTTTTCTGCATCGCCATAGAGTTCCTCGAGGATGTCTTCCATCGTGCGTTTGAGGTTTTCCTCGCTCGACATGATGTACTTCCTGACGGCTTCTTTTTTGGCGATCTTTCCTAGCTCTGGGTTTTCGGCAATTACTCGGTCAAACTCTTTCGAGATTGCTCCTGCAATCTGAGCGGCATTGATCTCCTTTGACTGGGCTTCAGTCTTGGACTTAATGTCTTTGATGTCTGAAAGGTACTCGTCCTCGAATTGCTTCTTGGACTTTGAGAGGAGTGCATTCGCAAGCTTTCGAGTAAACTCGGGATCTGCACTTCCTTCGATGAGCGCTTCGATTTCGTCTTTAGCGTCAGCTCCGCGCGAACCTCCCTTCTTGATCTGCTCCTGCAAATCTTTGATGGTAGGAATGACCTCATCTCGGATCATTTTTTTCATCTCACGATTCTCCTTCTTGAGATCGTCAAGGAGTTCATCTTTCTCGATCTCTGCCCGATTCCTTCGTGGTTTCGAATCGCCTGGCTTTGACCCTTCTCCCTCTGCAATCTGTGCAATCGATTGACCATTTGTAGGGTTGTCTGAATCTTTCTTGCCGTTCTTATCGATTGGCTGAGATTCCCCTGCGGCTTTTCCTGACTTGTCGTCAGCGGGTGCGGCTTCCGTATGATTTTGTTTGTTCATAATTGTTTACGTTTTTATGCAATGGTTTTCGCCCCATTGATGCTCGATTGAAACGCAGAGCATTAGCGCCGTTACCTTTTTATTAATAAGAGGTTGGCCCCTCTATGCTTATAAGTGTGTAGCACTAAAAATGTGAAAAAGTGTGTGCAATCAATTAAAGAAAAATCACCGGTTAACCGATGATTTTTTCTTGATAATTCCTTTACTTTTTCTTTATCTTTTCTTTATTTTGCCAAATCCGCCGAGGCACTAGGCCGCTTTCGTGCAAGCTCGTTGAGCAAGATATCCAAGTCTTCATCCGCCCCTATAAAACGTCTGAGCATTTGCACAGAGGCTTCAAAGCGAGCAATGACCGATATCAACTTGCCAAGCTCGGGGCTATCGTGAAGAACCGCAAAGAGTTCATTCATTGCCTTACGAGATTCATTCTGAAGACGATCAATGGTGTCTTTGCCGGCAGGAGTTCTAGACCATGAGATTAAATCTTGCGATACATCAATGGCTTTATTGAGTTCTTCAACTTCGGCTTCCTCTGCCTGTTGTTTTTCTTGATCTAATTCCTGTGCCGCGTCGTGCGGACCAGTGAGATCTGCTTGTGTGTCTGGTTGTTCACTCATAGTTTTAATTGTTTACGGACCAGCGTATTTTCCTTTTCAAGCGTTCGGAGAATACTTTTCGCCTGCAATTCCTGATCCTTGAATTGCTTAGCTTTGTTTTCCTGCATCGCAAGCATGGTGAGAGCGAATCGCTTTTTTGGCGATAGCTTCTTGATGTATGCGACAAGCTCGGGATTTGCGCGACGAATATTTTCTGCCAGGGCATTCTGAAGCTTTGCGTTCGCTTCCATTTCCCTCGCCTGCTTTTTGATCTGGTCAATATTGCGAGCCATTTCTCGCAGAGAAAATTCAGCAACTTGCCCATGTTTTGTGATTCGATAGTCGCCTTTATCCTTAGCTTTCCTCTCGATTTTATAAGTAAATGCTGGCATGGTATGACAACGAGATATTAATTCGTTCCTATACCATCAGGACTTGATGCCGACCCCGCATCTAGTCCACCTTCAGGAGAGGTGTTTCCTGCATCAGCAGACTCCGGAGCTGTTGGAGCTACGGGAGCAGTTGTCTCCGTTCCTGTCGGAACAGATTCTTGAGATTCGACATCAGGTGCAGGAGCTTGTGGCTGTCCGCCATTAATATTGTAATCTTCACGAGCCTGTCGCTCTGTGTCGAATTCTGGGCTTCTAAAAATAACCGATCCTTGTTCGTCGTAACGCTTCCATAGCCACTTGCCGTTAGCTTCGACGAACTTTACATTGTTTGATTCTGACATAATTTTATTGATTAAATTAAATAATAATTGCTACGTTGTAAGCGCAGCCGTTTCTGCCGTCCGAGTGGCAGGATCGCCAAGCGCGACTTTTCCATTTGCTGCAAGATCAGGGTTATCGAGTGCGGCTCCATCGACCATTCCGCGCCCTGTACCACTGATCAAGCCTTCTTTGGAAACTTGCGACATCACCGAACGTGCAGCATTTCGCTCCACAATCGGAACGATCTGGTCGATGTATGCAAAGACTGCGTTATGCTGTTCGGAAGAGAGTTCGTGATCAAACTTGTCAGACTTATCGATGAGTCTTTGGAGATACGCTGTGTTGGCATCTTTGTAGAAAGGAACTTTGCGACCTGCAATGAGAAGTTGGAACACTTCTTCAGCTTTTGAAATAACCTCGGAATAAGAGTAGTCGCTCAAATCAAGCAGACTGTTCACTGTATCGTCTTCGATTCCTGCGATGACCGCTTGAGTTTTGAATAAGACTTTTTGATTTATATTCTGATCACCTTTGTAAGCGCCGAGAAATGTGAGCTTGTTTTTGCTGTCAGCAAGATTGCTCTGGGCTTCAGCGATGCTTGATTCAACGAGGATGTCATAGTCGTCTTGAAATGGTTTCAAATCTCTTGCACTCACCATTTCTATCTCAAGACCCATTGAGCCTACGATCTTGACAGCCATTTTCTTTTTCAAATCCTGCATCACACCCTCTTTGTGCAAAACAGCGAAGCGATAGTAACCCTCTGCATAGCTTTTATTCAAAAGTCCGAAACGATCACCTGCTTGCTCAAGATTTCCCTCGTAAATTCCAAGCGTATCTTCATCGCTCGTACCTTTGACACTTGAAGTAACTCCGCTTTCAGATTCCACGATTGTCTCGAGCTTGTCATACACCGAGAACGGACCTTGTATCGGAGGAGTCTGTCGTGTCTGAAGCACCTTGTTTACGTCGATATTGCCTTCGATTTCAATGTAGCCGTCTTTTCGATAGCGTACCTGTGCAAGGTTGCGAACATAATCAACGTTCACGGCAGTCTGAGGTCGGTTGATCTGTTCGGAGTTGTCGAGCGACTGGTTGATGCTCTTTTCCTGCGCCATGAATATACCTCGGGCATAATCGCAGTAAGATGGTGTCCAAAATTCACGAGGATCTGGGAATGCCGCCCATGTCCATATCGGATACTTCTCGCTCTTTCGGATATCTTTCCAAGGCTCACATCGAATGCATTCGCCGGATGGAGTTAGTACCAAATAATAACGGTCATCATTCTCGTCTGTCGTTATCCATGTGTAAAAAACAAATTGATTCTCGTTTTTGAAACGCTCTCGGGGAGCTCCATTGATCTTTCGATTGTCTTTATCAAGATCCTGTTGAGTCTTTGCTGTGTTATTGCCTCCACCATCAAGCAAACCCTCCACGACTTTCTTGTAGTAGATTCCATCTTTGACACCTTGTGTGAGCTGAGCTCGTGTGAGTTTCGTATTCCACCATCCAAGGTATGAAGCTTTCTCGACTCCGCTTCCATCTTCTTCTTCAGTACATAAACCGCCAACATCAGGATCAATGAGAAAGTCTTTCGGATCTATCAAATTCAAAAGGCTTTTATAAATTCCTTTGTCGTTTCTGGTGAGATATAAATAAATGGTGCGACCATAAATCGCCGCATCGCGCTTTCCCATCAGGTCTTTGAAATTCCAACGTCCGACTTTTGAGTCCTTGTCTCTGATCGCATTCATCAAATCTGCCTTCTTCATGTCTCCAGATTCACCTTTGACGTATTTAAATGTGAGAGGGCTGTCTATTTTTGAGAGGATCGTATGCACAAAGCCATGCATCTTGAAAAGTGGAACTTGGGCTCTCGTATCGCCTGCCTGCTGATAAGTACTACCGCCATATGGAGAAGTCACACTCGGATTGGCACGATCGGGATTCATCATGTCTTCGTTTTTATTCCACGAAGACATTCGTGCTTTCTTATAGCGATATGAATAATCAATCTCCTTGAGGGATTGTGATGCGAGTGTGTCTCGGGTTTTATAGTGCGCTAACGACATGATTATTTAAGTGTAGATACAAAAAAATGTGAAAAAGTGTGTGCAATCAAATGCCGATGTCTGGATATTGCGGACCTTCATCCACCAGTTCGTCTTCATATGCAGGTTTCACTTTTCCATATGGAGTGTCGATCAAGCGTTCAGGTCGGGCATCTCGGGGCTTTTCCGTTCCGGCAGGTCGTGCGATATCGCTTTGATACGCTGTCGCATCGCTTATGTCGTCATGATCGGCATCGGGAAAACGCACGAGCTCGTTTTCAAGGTCTTTGCATTCGCCTTGCAGGTGATACACGCTCCTGGTCTCGTAGCGGTACAAGAGTCCGGTGCGAATGCGATCTTGTTTTGATCGACCCTCATGCTTGAGCCACGTCAAAGGTAGGAAAGTTTGCCGCACTCTCTGTTCGTGTCGAAGCATCGGCTCAAGCCCACGAGTGAATGCAGTATCTTCCCATCCCATCTTCAAAGGAGGCGTGCCTGATTGTATAAGAAAATTATAAATGCCGAACATTTTCTCAATGATTCCAGTGGGACCGAGTTTCTCTCTCCAAGCTTTCAGATGCCACTTTCCCTCTCGGTCGATCCAATTGATGCAGAAGCCGACAAAGTCTCCGCCTGCGGTTACTACGCCATCTTCTTTTCTGCTCGGTGTGTCGATCGTGACGTATGCCGCAAGTTTCTTTTCAAGTAGAGCTTCCCATGAGATCGGCATAAACCACTCTCGCTTAAAGAGGGCTTTCATTTCATCTATCGGCTGACAAAGCATTTCCGCTTGGAAGTCCATGTCGCCTTCTTCTGGTGTCCACATAGATCTTCTTTTCGCATCAATGCTTGTTTTGTTTGTAGCTTCCGCTTCGGCATCGGTCATCACCCATCTTTGCGGCCACGATGGTGTATGCAATCCGGACATGAGCGTTCCTTGGCAAATCGGGACGATGCGAACCTTGAGTTCAGGATCATGCTTGGCACGCTCTATCGTACTTTGTACATTTCCGTATTCGCTCAGGATATTTCCAAGATACATAACCCTGCGACGTTTTGAGTCGAGACCTCGCTTGAATTCTTGGATGTGCATGCGTACCTGACTTGTTGCCGCTTCGCTTCTTAGTGTCTTCTTTGTTTCAAAATCATCGAGCAAGACGAAGCCTGGGCGCATCGCTCCATGCACTCGACCTCGCACGCTTTCTTGTGTGCTGTGTGCTTCAACACGGATGCCTGCTTTTATGATCCTTCCGTATTCATCTTTCTTGGGATTGGTGACGAAATCTTTTACGCGCTTTTGAGTTATCTGATCCTTTGAACGCTTCACGTTGTACAGCTCACCAAAATCATTGATGAAGCGACTGTTGGTTTGAAGCTCCCAGACAACGTCAAAAAGGATACGTTCGGAGTTGGTGCTATCAAAAGCATCGACGTTTATGTACGGCTCTATCTCATAGGCGATCATGTAAAGAATAAGCGCCTTAGCAAAACTCGTCTTTGCACTTTCGCCGAACATAAACCATGCGACTTCTCTCACTTTGAAATCAAGGAGGTCATGCACATCCCTCATCATGTCGTAATGGAACGACGCAAACTCGCTCCAGATATAATGCTGGAGATAATAAGTGACAAAGTAGCCGAAGTGCCTACGCAGTGCCTTCGTACGCGCCGCTATGTTGCTCCCCTTGAGGAATTGGATTCCCTGTTGGTTGATCGGAGATGCTACTTCCAGTAGTTGGTCGTTTATCGTTTCCATTTTCTTGTGATGTTGTTTTTGACGGCAGTAATTTTCTGAATCCGAACAATTCTTCTATACGAAGATCGTCTTCATCGGTGACGAGCATTGTGCCGGCAAGTCTCTCGCCCTTGCTTGTTAGATCAATGTGCTGTGGTGGTCTTCCATCGAGATATGCCCATACGAGCTGAATCATTTTCGGATCGCCTTCAATCGCCAGTTTTACAATCTTCTGCGCAAGAGCTTCTTCAAGCGGTAGTGGATTGCCAAACTCATCTTTTGCTTCAAGGGCGAGAAGCCTTTCTCGTACCCTGTGCGTGAGCTGTTTTATTCCTGACGGGCGACCTGTGGGATTTCCTGAAAAGCCTGGCTTGAAGCGACCAGAATCATCCCTTACCTGATCTTTTCCTGATGTATCAGGTGGAACGACATCGGACTTGATGTCCTGCTTCACCTGTTCTTGCCCTGTTACAGGCGGTATCAGGAGCGGTTTATCGTTATTATTTTCTTGATTATTCATGTGTCGTTTTTAGCCAGTTTTCCGGCTGACCGTTTTTAATGATCGATTCGATTCCGGTGTAGTCGACCCATCGCTGAACCACTACATCCACAAACTTCGGATCAAGCTCAATGCCTGCACACGCTCGGCTCGTTTTGTGGCAGGCAATGAGAGTACTTCCGCTTCCAAGAAACGGATCGGCAATCAGGTCATCGACCTTTGAGCTATTGAATAGTGCATAAGTGATGAGTTCCACTGGCTTTTGAGTCGGATGCTTGTATTCGCTCACTCGATCACGCTTCATCGTCCATATCGTGAGCTTTCCCTCTGTCTCGAGCTTACGCTGTCGCTTCGCCCAGTTGAGAATCTTCTGATCGCTGTCATGAAAGTTCAGGACCGTATGATTTCTTCGATCCCCGTAGAAGACAGCTTTCACTCCTTCCTTTGAAACGTAGAAGAACGGCTCATGCTTCCATCGGTAATCTCCCCAGCCCATAGATGCCGTTGGCTTATTCCATATGAGTTGGTTATGGACCGACATTCCCTGCTTCTTCAGAGCTGATTCAAACTGCGCCTGCGTTGAGGTTGAGTGGAAGACGTACCATCCGGCTCCGCCTTTTGCAGACTCGGCTATCCGAGCGAACACGGCTTCGAGGAATGTATCGAATGCCACATCTGCCATATTGTCGTTGAGAATTTTCTGGCTGGTATTCTCGCCACGCCCCGAATAATTGACGTTGTATGGCGGATCAGTAAAAACGCAATCAGCTTTTCTGCCCTGCATTATTTTCTTCCATGATTCTTCCTCGGTTGAGTCTCCGCATGCGATCGTGTGCGGACCGAGCTGATACACGTCGCCTATCTTGCTCTTAGGCTCTACAGGAGTTTCAGGCACGACATCATCTTTCTCATCGTCTTCAACAAGCAGGTCTTTGGTGAAGCCGGTGATTGTTATGTCGAAGCCTGCAATTTGCAGTAACTTTAGGTCAGTGATGACTAGTCCCATGATCCAGTCGCTCTCATTGAGCTTGTTGTCCGCTAATCTGTAGGCAGTCTCTTGTGCTTCAGTGAGAGGAGCTGTCTCGGGACCGCCAAACACATTTTTTCCGATGTCGTCCATGATCCATATCGGCTTCAGCTCGTCTTTGTATTTTTCCCATGTCGCAAATCTTCCGTGACCTACAACGATCACACCTTGCTGATTCACAATTACAGGCTGTCTCCAGCCTACCTCCTTCACGATTGCGGCGAGCTTGGTGAGCTGTTCGACAGGATGCTCTTTGGCATTATTTTTGTATGGTTTTATGTCAGTGATTTGCATATATTTATATTTTTTCCATCCAACTGATCATGCTCGACTCATTGCATGCTCCGCCTTTTCCGTTGTCGTCGATGTATTCGTATGCAGGCTTGCCACTCTTTTGTGCGAGTATTCCGATGACAAGCCTCTCATCGCCTTTTCGATTTCTGCATATTGTGCCGAATGTGTAGGTCATGCGCTGATCAACATTCCTTTTTTCCCAGTGATGCCGGAGGGCTGCGAAGAATTCGCCCTGGACCGTTTCAAGGTATGCAGTGATAGCTTCTTTATGTTCGGATTTGAAAATAGGAAGCAGGCTATGAGCTCCAATGATCCACGCTCCGACAAAGTCGGGACGTGCTGAAAGAAACCGAGCCGACAAGCTCAATGGATTCGGTTCTTGTTTTTTTATTTTATTTTTATCTTTAGTCATGTTTATTAAATTTGTTGATGATTAATCGAATCTGATTCAAGGATCTTTCCGCAAAAGCTACATCTTTTTATCCATCGAATATGCTGACAATTTTTGTGACGTTGTTGCTCTGCTAAGTTGCGAATGTACTCGTACGAACCCTCGACCAACTTTTTCTTTGTTTGTTTTGTATCTCTGTAAGTAATATGGAGATACTTTGTCTTCTTTGCCTTGCTGTAAACCTTTGCAACTTTGTCAGGCAGAACAGTTTTAACTTTTACTTTTCTCACCCATCCTTTCGATCTGACGTGGTAGTGAATCGTACTGTGGTATATCCGATAGAACACCGATATCCATTTAATTTTCCACCCATAATCTTCAAAAGATTTACGGATCTCTTTTAACTTTTGGGGAGATAGTTTGTAGCATCGATGTTTTGCTTTCATAGGAGTTTTTGGACAATCGCTTGGACCGTATTAACGGTCACAGCATTGCCGAGACACTTGTACCTTTGCGTGTCGCTTATTCCCTCAGTCCATCCGTCAGGAAATCCTTGGAGGCGTTCACATTCCGTTGGTGTGAGTCTGCGGATCTTTATCTTCTTGGACCAGACTATCGGTGTCTGACCTCCGCCCATTCCTGCCGCCTGTGTGACTGTCGGAGAAATGCCATCTTTTCGTGGTTTCTGGTGGGCTTGCAGTCCGCCCACTGCGTACAAGCCTGTCTTTGCCCCGAGTCCTCCTGCCTGGCTTGCGATCGTGGTTGAAATTCCTTTCGGATCGTAGACTCGGTTTCCCTGGCTACCGCCTATGATTTGACGTGGCGATCTTTTACCAACATAAGTTCCGTTCGAGTCTGCGGTAACACGTGTCGTGATGGTTGGTAGGACAATATCCTCGCTGTTGTTTTCGGTGAAAGGAAATACTTTCGGTCGGGTCGTGCCTCTAAGATGTCCAACAATGAACACGCGCTCCCGATTCTGAGGGACTCCGAAATTCTTAGAGTTAAGCACCTGCCACTGAACGTCGTACCCCAGTTTAGTAAGCGTGGCGATGATGATCTTGAAAGTACTGCCATTGTCATGAGATAGCAGTCCTTTGACGTTTTCCAGAAGGAATAGTCTTGGCTTTTTACTTCGGAGAATGCGTGCAATGTCAAAAAACAGCGTTCCTCGTGTATCTTTAAAGCCCTTCCTTTTTCCAGCAATTGAGAAAGCTTGGCACGGAAATCCTCCGACCAGTAGATCGAAGTCGGGTAGCTTATTTGGTTTGATTTTTGTGATGTCGTCATAATTTTTATGTTCTGGGAAATGCCTCTGGTAGATTTCGACTGCGTACTTGTCGATTTCCGAGTAACCCGCACAAGTAAGCGGTTCTTGTCGTGAGCTGCTGCGGTGATCGTGTTTGCCAGATCGTCCTCTCTCGGGACCAATGCTTTGAGATTTCTTGTATCCTTTACCACACCCAGTCTTCTCAAGCGCTTGGCTTCTTCTGTTCTTCTTTCCGTTAGCTGTTTCCACATATGCGTTGTGTATTCCGAGCTCGAATCCGCCAATGCCGGAGAATAAGCTTAGATACTTCATCAGGCATTAATGTTGATACTTATTTCTACTCGACCTTTTGAATCTGGCGCATAATCAGACTCGAAACTACCATCTAGAAATTTATCGTTTTTGAATAGAGCGTCAGCGATACCCTTGAAGACATTGTCAGGGTCGGCGTGCAGTCCATTCATCCAGTAAATCTTTATATCCATTCGTGCTTTTTCTGATGCAGTAGTTGTTAGTGGTTGATCGTCTAGGAGAATTTGTTTACCATCGCACATTACAAATTCTGGGTAGTCTTTATAGAAACATCTACGGACATAACTTTTCCATGCGTGGTATTTCTTTGCTCCTGGAAGCCACAAAGCTCTACCAACTACACGAACGTAAGGGACCGGATTACCATAAATATCTTCTGGATTCCCTTTTATAGTGAATTGAATTGTTTTCTTCATTTTTTTAATAGTTATTTTTATTAATGCTCATGTGTCTTGTGATTTCCCCTATGCGTTCCTTGAAGTTATCCACAGGATGCCTAATACTAGGTTTCTCTTTTTTCTCTAGGTTTTGTGTGTTAAATCTTTTAACCAGTTTTGGTAAAGAGCGTTTACCACTTTTGGTTAACTCTCTTAACTGGTTAATTTCGTTTACTACTTTATCCACATCCATATGCAGGTTTAATTTGTAGCGATTTCCTTTGGACCGTTGCTGTACAGAAATAACTCCAACCTTGATAAGATTTTGAAGAGCGGAGTTTACTGAGGGTCTAGATAATCCAGTACCAAAATCTAGGCGTTTACCTTGGCTAGTCTTGATACCATTTTCAAACTGAGAAAAACTTATATTGTCTTCGTCTTTATGGAATCCGAAAGTGCGCCTGCATATGTAAAGTAAACATCGAGCTTCCGCCTCAGAGATTCGAGGAAGAACGAGATCCAAAATAATATTTGGAATCTGCGAACTGTTTGGTATTAAATTTTGTTTTTGGTCGTCCATAGTTTTTTGAAGAGAGAGAAGCATCGATTGCTCGATGTTTCTTCTCTGGTTATTGAGGGCTTAGCCCCCGATCTCAGCCCTCATACCACTGCGATCAGGGCTGAGTCAGTGGCCAAGCTACTTAGTTTTTACTTGCCACTCTTTTCTCCAGCCTTTGCTGTTGATTTCTTTGGCTTCTCGACCTTTGAATCTCTGAGCTCCTTATCAAACTTCTGGTCAGGCGTTAGTTCAGGCGGAAGTTCGTTTTTTGTTTCGGCAATCTTCTTTTGAACAAATTCCTGAACCCTTGCATATCCATCTTCTAGAACATCTGGTCGCATTGCTTCAATCGCTGACCAGCTTCTTGTCTGGAAGGCATACTCAAGTGCATCAGTTTTGTTTTTCTTTTCCTGAGCACCACTACTTGGCCAGACTGATACTAGATATCCCTCTATCTCCTCAAGCCATCGTTTTCTCTCAAGGACCCATTTACGCTTGTCTTCCTCGGTTCGGATCAGCTCTCCGGCATCCCTCTCCGTGGGGCTAAAACGGGCTATTACGGGGTTTTTGATGACTGCCTCGATTGCTGGTGCGAAGTCCTCGTAGGTTGGGTTTTTGAAGACCTTTCCATCAAGGAGATTTCCTCGCCCTTTGAGGACCGTTGCTTGTCGCCAAACCTCACGCTTTTTGCTTTGAATGAGTTCGTGTCGTTCCATAAGTACCAAGACATCGAATTCGTATGCTGCATTCTTTTCCGCTTGCATCTTTACTCCTGTCTTAGTAAATTCTTTGCGACCATCCTCATCTACTTCCTGCTCCATTCGGTCCGACACGCGCCCTGTGGCGATGATGTGGATCGGCGACTGGACCATTGGGATCGAGAAGTTTCTATTCCAGTCGGACTTGATTGCCATCCAGTCCTGGATCTGAAATGTTTGGCGGTTGAGCTTGCGCTTGTACGCCTCTTGGAAATCCATCCAGATGTGAGTGATACTGTCGATTACCATCACATCGGAATAACCTTCCGTGCAGAGCTTCATTGCTGTTACCAAATCAGCTAGTGAATGTGTCTCTCTGACCATTGCAGTAATCCCATGTTCCTCAAAAAGAGGCACAAGAAATTTTGCAGCTTTCTCGGTATCAATGAGCACTACTGGTTTCTTACTTCCGATCTTCTTGTGAAGACCGATTGCTACTAATGCGGCAGACCAACTTTTACCTGTACCTGGCTCTCCTTCAAATGCCGCCTTGAAGTAGGGCTTTGTGTTTCCGATGGCCGTGAAGAAGTTTTCTTCTTTTGTTGCGATCGGAACGTGACTTCGTTCTTGTGTTTGCATAATTTTTGCTTGACTCGACGAAGGGTTTCTTGATACTATGTATCTGTCATAAGGACTCCCTCGTCGGGGGTCTTTTATTTTTTAAATAACTTAGTAATTCTTTTGTCAGCCTCTGCTAACATCGTTTTGTTAATCTGACTCATGATTTCTGTGAACAATCCGTCACGAATAATTCCGTGTGCCATTACGATTGCTTTCTCGTTTTCGGCATCGAGATTGGTCAGCTTTCCCATGATGTCTCCGGTGAATTCCGCTACTTCGTCGAGCATGTGAGCGAGGATTTGTTCATCAACAATTGCTGGTGCTTTATCCTTCACTAACTTCACCGCCTCCCTCGACAAAGTTTTCATTTTTTCTTGTGATGGTGTCATTTAATGATTCTTGGATTCGTTGCTTTCTGAGTTCCTCTTTTTCCTTGAGCTGTATTTGTCTCTCTCGGCTAAAGGGCACATTCTTCTTCAATCGAATCTCTTTAGGTTGATAATCGATATCGACTAGATCACCTATGATCAATCGATATTTTTCTGTGAGCCATTTACCTTCGAGTATTAAGGCTGGTATGCCATATCTTCGATAAGTAACGACTCGAGTGGTTCTTAGTTTTTGTTTCATTGCTAGCATCTGCCATGTACCTTGGCTGATCCCTTTTGGGACAATGATTTTGATTACCTACACTTCTTTCGAATATCGAGGGATTGAGGATAGAGTCCTTTTTCCTTAAACAAGAGATCTACCAAGTGAGCGTCACCTTTTATCCCGACATGCCACTGGTTTACCTCGTGGATCGGACGATATTCTTTGTAGTCGTATATGGTTAGAACCATTGGGCGTTTCTTGTTTGTCGACTTGAAAGCCCATTCAACCCGAGTCTTTTCATCAGAGGACTGCCATTCTCCCTCTTGAGTACGGTCATGAGGCATCCCCAACTTATCCACAAGCTCGGGATACGAGATGTGCAAGTATCCATGAAAGCTTGAGTGGATCGTGTCTCTGTTTGTGGCTGGTTTGAACTTCGATGTAGATTTCATAATCGTTTAATTTTGCTAATAAATTTTCGACCTTTTTAGACGAGTTACTGATATGCAAAAAGCACACAGTTTTTCTGTGCGCTTACGTTCGATTTATTTGTTTTTAGCCTAGTTTTTCCTCACTTTGGCCTTAGAAGATGGTGGTGTTATATCTTAAACTCTATGAGACCTCCATCTTCTAAACTTGACTATCTAGCATATTAATGCTACTATTTCAGGTAGAAAGGAGGTGTGACATGCAACTTACCTACAAACATGGTGCGAAGTTTTGTCTCGTGATGATAGTCCTGCTTGGTATAGCAGCAATCGTCATCATGGCAACACCTTGGGTCAAACTCATTTGGTGAAGCCAGTCAGATCCTAAAACCGTATGGTTCGCCCAGCGGTTTTCGTTTTAGAAAAAGTCTAGATCTTAAACTCCACAACATCCCCGTCCTTGACCACATACTCCTTCCCTTCAGTTCTGAGTAAACCTCTCTCTCTAGCTATAGCGTATGAACCCGCATTGAGTAATGTATCCCATTCAATAACCTCAGCACGAACAAACTTATCTTTGAAATCAGTATGAATAGCCGTACCAGCTAGAGGCGCAGTCCAACCTTTTTTGATTGTCCAAGCCCTACTCTCATCTTCTCCAGTCGTGAAATAGGTTATAAGTCCAAGGATTTTATAACCATTGGTAATGAGTGCGTCTATACCATCCTCCTTCGCTAAGTCTTCTGTGGATGAATTCCCCTTACCAGTCAATGCTTGTCGCATCTCTTTTTTCTCTTTATCATCAAAATCTTTTAATTCATGTTCAATACCAGCGTCAACGATAACAAAACCAGAATCATTATCTTTCAAAAACTTCATCAACCTATTCCACCTCTCATCTTTTAATTCATCCAAATTCTTTGAACCCGCTTTTTTATTTAATACATACAAGAAAGGCTTTGCTGTAATCAAACAAAGTTGTTTCAAAAATGGTTCTTCGTACTCATCAGGTTTGATGGTTGAAGCCAAATTCCCCGCTTCCAGAGCTGGAAGTAATTTCTCAATAAGTCCCATTTCAATAATAGCTTCCTTTTTGCCAGCCTTTACTTCTTTACCAAGAGTATTTTTGCGTTTAGTTACAGTCTGAATATCAGCTAAAACCAATTCCAGATTTATAACTTCAATATCTTTGAGTGGATCAATCTTCCCGTCAACATGAATGACATTATCATCTTCAAAAATCCTGACGACTTGTGCGATGGCGTCCGTCTCACGGATATGCGACAAAAATTGATTGCCTAATCCTTCACCTTCTGAAGCACCTTTGACAAGACCTGCAATATCCACGAATTCAACCGCTGCAGGTACAGTCTTTGCTGACTTAGAGAAAGCTGAGAGTTTCCAAAGACGTTCATCTGGCACTGCCACGACGCCCACCGAAGGATCTATTGTACAGAATGGGTAATTCTCTGCTGGCACACTCTTCTTTGTAAGCGCATTGAAAAGCGTTGATTTGCCAACGTTTGGGAGACCTACGATGCCGATGGATAAGGACATGGGATTTAGTTTACAGTGCAAAGTGCAAAATGCAAAGTTTTATTACGTTGCGTCATTCCCGCGAAGGCGGGAATCCAGGATTATTACGAACAAACAGTTACTTTACTTTGTGGTAACCATGGATTCCCGCCTTCGCGGGAATGACACACACGCAAGAATGACGCGACTTTATATAACCTCCTTCGCTCCTTTCTCATAAACCTTCAACGGTAACTTCCCCCAATTCTCCAAAATAGGCGTTACAAATTCCCATGAAGCCATGATTTCTGCTGTGGAAGCAAAGAGTGTCTGGTCACCAATGAAAGCATCGTGGAGAAGACGTTCGTAATCATTACGAATAACATTGAAACTAGGAACATCAGAATATTTGAATTTCAAAGTCTTGGCTTCAGTAGCAAAATTGTAACCAGGTGTCTTTACGAAGAATTTTATCTTGATACATTCATCAGGTTGAATACGAAAAGTCAGAATATTCTGATCTTCCAGACAAGTCTTCCTTTCACCTTCTGGAGTGATGATGGAACATTTCTTGCCATTTTTGAAATAGACATCAATCTCGGTCTTGGCTTCCTGCAAAGCTTTGCCATTTTCCAAGAAAAAAGGAACTCCCTTCCAACGAGGATTGTTTATAGAAGTAGCGATGCGGAAATATGTCTCTGTAGTTGATGTAGGAGAAACACCTGCCTCATTTTTGTAACCTTCATACTGACCACGCAAGACATTTGTAGAGACCTGTCTTGGTGTCATCTTATTCAAGGCTTTGAGAACAGCTACTCTTTCTTTGCGAATATCGTTGGCCTTGAGCGAACGTGGTTCATCCATAGTGATGAGTGCCAACATCTGAAGCATATGATTTTGACCGACATCTTTGAGAGCACCGATAGGGTCATAGAAAGGACCGCGACCTTCCATGCCCATCTTTTCATAAAGTTTGATGTGAACCTTGTCTATATATTTGTTATTCCACATTGGCAAGAAAATCGGATTGGTAAAACGAAAAGCAATAATATTTTGCAAAGCCTCTTTTGCCAAATAATGATCTATACGAAAGATCTGTTCCTCTTTGAAAAGTTTTCCTAGAAGTTTATCCAATGAACGTGCAGTGGCAATATCATTACCAAAAGGTTTTTCTATGAGAATCCTCGTCCAACCACTTTTATCATCACAAGGTAGAGTTAATTTAGAATTGGCCAAATCTTTCAAAATACCTTCATAGAGGTTTGGTGGAACTGAAAGATGAAAAAGTTTATTGGAACATTGACCCCAGTTGTCATCTATAGATTTCAATTTCTCAGCCAACCTGCTATATGCAACTGCTGAATCAAAAAAACCTTGCTCATACGACATGTGATCCAGAAAGTGTTTGACATCTTCTTCATTGAACTGACCGGGATGAATATTCATCTTACTTCTAATGAGCTCACGGAATTCTTCACGACTGAAAGATCTTCTAGAAAATCCGACAATAGCAAAGCGTGGTGGTAAAAGCTTTTTTACGAATAGGGCCAAAAGAGCTGGTAAAAGTTTTCTAGCTGCAAGGTCACCAGTGATACCAAAAATTACAAAGATAGTTGGATGCAAAGCGAGAGGAGCTATAGTTTTATTGGGTGTTATTTCCATATTGGAATTATAATCGTTAATATCATTTTCAGCTAATCGTGCGAGGTCGTCCGCCAGCTGGTGGAGCGGATCGCTAATTTCTACAATTTCTCACCCCATTCAGTCCATTTTGGATACAAACTACCAGCGACAAAGACACATGGCAATATGATGATTCCACAAAAAATCCAGAGTATGAAAAAAAATGCCCTTGGCAACCATTCCTTGAGGATCTTAAACATTTCCTTCCAAACCTCCCATAAGGCCGAAAATAACTCTGTAACTGTTTCCATAGCACGATATACTAATCTATTTTTGGCAATAGTGCAATCTTGTGGACCATGCCGGACTCGAACCGGCCACCTCACCCATGCCATGGGTGCGCTCTACCAGATGAGCTAATGGCCCAAAATTACTTACCAGAAAATCCTATCATAAATAGTACCCCCTGTGTATAACCAGTTGACATTTGATTTCCTAATCCTGCTATAATTGTAGAGGTATTATCAATTACAAGTAATAACAAATAACATGAAAGCATTACATGGCGTTTCATTTGTGCTCTTAGTAATCGGAGGTTTGAACTGGCTCCTAGTCGGAGTTGGTTCATGGTTCGGCGGTAACTGGAACATTGTTACCCTTATCCTAGGAAGTATCTCTTGGTTGGAAAACCTCGTATACGTTCTAGTCGGTTTGGCAACAATTGTCATCCTTCTTTCTCACAAGAAGTCATGCAAAGAGTGTGACAAGGTTGCTCCAGCTCCACAAATGTAATCTATCGTAATCACGAACAAAAAATCTCGAGTATTCCTCGGGATTTTTTGTTATATAAATTGAACCAATTAAATAAGTTCAAATAATCGTATAAATTTACTTTTTTTCTATTTTAAGCTACTATATTGGTTCAGTACGAGGGCCTGTAGCTCATCTGGTAGAGCGCCGCTTTTGCAAAGCGGAGGCAAGCGGTTCGAGCCCGCTCAGGTCCACTGATGTAAATCCTACGCTGAGACTATTACATGTTAAGTGGCGTGTGCCGTCACCGAAGCATAGGTAATCTTGAAAAGCCCTGAGGGGCTTTTCTGCTTTATGAGTACATCAAATTTTCCAATCTAGGAAAAATATTGACACATTATATATAAGTATTATAGAATAAAAAAAGACAAAAACCGCTAGTCAACTAGCACAACAAAAAGGAAAGTTAATTATGAACATTAACAATTCAGTCAAGGTAGCGCTGGCATGCTTTATGGGTGCCTTCATTGGCGCTTTGGTAGCACTTCAATTCCACTATGTTTGGTGGATCGGTGTTCTCATCGGTGGTATGGTTGGTTATATCAGTTACAATCTGGATGAAATCCCCTGCGCAGTAAAAAAGGTATGGGTAAATCTATCCGAGATAAAGACTGCTACAAAGGCATTCTTTGAAGACAGAGAATCTATAGTTGAAATTATAGGTCTAACGACCTTTTTATCTATAGGATCTTTCTTACTGATATCATTACTTGCCTCAGCTATTCAGTCCATAGAATCAACATTTATTCTATGGAACAACTTGTTACAAAATAACCAATTAAATTATCTTAATCCTCGTTCTCTTGAAGGAAAAGAACTAAATGGTTTAATTTTCTTAAACATTAATATTATTGTGATAGGGCTAATATTCTTGTTAATATCTCTCCTCTGGAGATTGAAAGCTCGTAATAATAGGACTAAATCTCGCAACGATCTTATTAAAAATTCTAATTCATTTCTCATCTCTGGACTTGTTTATATTTGCTTAGCCCCAATAGTGGCACCAGTAGTTATAGTCTTGGTATCGTTAATATTTTCTGCGGTAGTTATTTATGTCTCCGCAAAAATCTCATTGAAAGTTGTGTGGGGTACATTCAAGCTCATTCACTCTGATATTCGTATCTTGTGCATGACAGACGCGATGATCGGAGCAACAATCGGATACTATTCTGGTAATGCTCTATTCGGAGGTATCGTCGGTGCAATATTCGGTGTTCTAAATTACGAAATCATATCAAAACGCTGGTTCAAACTCGTGACAGTCTCAAAAGAAATCTCACAAGCCTAATCTAAAAATCTCAAAAAGCCGTTCACTATAAGGTGGACGGTTTTCTTCATATAGATACTAGTGCTTCCTCACCAACCCCAAAAGATGATCCACCAATTCATGTAAATCACTACCTATAGCACGAAGGGCTTTTGGTACAAGAGATTCTTTTGTAAGACCTGGGAGAGTGTTGACCTCCAGAGCATAAATTCCTCTCTTTGGATGAATGATAAAATCTGATCTAGAATAATGTCTCAAACCAAAAGCCTGATGAATCTTGCGAGCCAGCTCTTCAACTTCCCTTTTCGTTTCATTAGAAAAAGTGGCTGGCACTATCTCATGAGATTTATTTGCATACTTTGCGTCATAATCAAAAAAATCTGTAAAAGGACGGATTTCAACTGGTGGCAAAGCGTATAATTCTTGTGAACGAAAACCTTGGATGACACCACAGGTTGTCTCTATTCCAGAAATATATTCCTCCAAAATAACTGATGGACTATAGTGAGAAGCTCTCTCCAAAGCTGAGGCCAATTCATCGTAACTACGAATAATAGAAACTCCCACAGATGAGCCACCAGAAGTTGGTTTGACCACTCCAGGTAAGACGAATGACTTGAAAAGATGCTTTACCAAACCCTCAGAATTGTTTTTTATTTCTTTTGAAGGAATCTCAATCCAGTGAGGACTCTTGATACCATGATCTTTGAAAACCTTTTTTGAAATAGCCTTATTCATACCCATAGCTGAACCAACCGAACCAGAACCAGTAAAAGGTATGCCATGAGCTTCTAGTAAATGTTGGACTTTACCATCCTCACCATATGTACCATGCAGAGCGTTGAAAGCTATATCTATCCTATGATGAAGTCCGTTTATTGAAACAGGTACACCGTCTATATGCCAAGCACCATTACGATCTATGAAAATATCATGAACTTGATATTTGTGTCCGAGATTATCTTGAATAACTTTAATGACAGCAAGACCAGAGTTCATGGAGACTTCGTATTCCGAACTAGGTCCACCTCGGAGAACACCTACACGTGTGAGAATATTTGGCATACCTACATTGTATCGTAAAAGAAGAGACCCCACCAACTTCGCGCGAAGAAGTAGTGGGGTCAAGGGTCGACATCCAGTTGGAGGTACAAAGGATGTCTTATGGACCGGGAGGAAAGTTCTTTGACGCAAGTCTCGAGCGGTTCCGGTAGTATACTAGCATAACCATAGATAAAAGTAAAGAGGGGTTAGAAATAACCAAACACCAATAATCAATAACCAACCACCCATCGTGGCATTTTGGTTATTGGTGTTTGATTATTGGTTATTTCCTAATAATTACTCTCAACCTTCTTAGTCTGTGGTATCTGATAGCAAAACGATGTGCTTCAGCATTCAAAGCAATAATGTCTTTTTCGTACTTATCAATTAGATCCTGATTCCCTATCAACTTGTCTGCTTTATGATGTTCGTCTTTTGTAACAGCAATTACAGGAATATTTATCCTCCTTACTTTCAAAAGATTTTCAGCTGTCCGCATTTGAACTTCATTTCCATCAACAACGATAATATCTGGATAAGTCCATTCCGAATGATTCAATCTTCTTTCCAAAATTTCAGCCAGACCGGCATTATCATTATTCGCTTCCTTTGATATTTTAAATTTGCGATATTCACTATTTGCCAATTGTCCATTTACAGAGACCGTCATAGCACCAACAACGTTGGTACCAGAAATATGAGCCACATCATAAGCTTCAATACGAAATTCTTTTCCATTTGTATTCAAAGAATTATCGCTATTTGATTCATTTCTCTTTTTTATAAGAGCAATGTCGTTTATATGATCCAGAGCATAGAGCAATCTTTTGGAATGACCAGCCTCCTCAAAACGAAGTTCTTTGATTTCAATTTCCATATTCTTTTCAATACTTCTACGCAACTTTTTTGTATTACCTTCAAAAAATAAGACGAGATATCTGATCGTTTGCAAATAGACTTTCCTTGCGCCATCACTATCTCTTTCTGGTGAACGGCCAATAGCTTGATAAAAAGCTTCATGTCTAGGATCGTGAGATTTTTTATCTCTAAAAGGAAACATTTTGCGTAAGATTTTCAAAGCTTCTTTTATAAGACCAGAATCAGTAAAAGGACCGAATGATTTTAATATTTTAAATTCAATAGTTCCATCAAAAATTGATTTTTCCAAATCCCTAGCTCTAACCAAAAAAACTCTTGGCCACGACTCATCGGTGATGACTATATATTGGTCACTCTTATCATCTCTTTCATCAACATTGTATATAGGTTGATAACGCTTGATGAGAGCACTTTCCAAAATGATTGCTTCCAAGACTGAACCAGTCACCTCACATGTCAAAGATTTGGCTTTTGTGACCATATCTACAATACGTGGCCCACGGGTTTCAATAAGATCATTACTAAAATAACTCTTTGTACGATCTTTCAAAGAGGTGGCACGACCTATATATAGAGGACGTTTACGATAATCCCTGAATATATAGATACCGGGAGATTCCGGCAGTTTGAGTTTTTCTAGGTATTGACGTTTCATAATATATAAGATATCATTTGATACAGATAGTTTCAACCTCAACAACAAAGGAAAAATGAAGATTATAATGATACATAGAATGGGTGAAATGCGACAAAGTATAGGAAAAATCATCAAACCAGAACATGAATTCCTACATTTTGAAGATGCGAGCGCCAATATTCTAGCCTTTTTAGTATTAACCAAGCCAGATCTGGTAATAATACAACTAAGTATCATTCAGGCAATGGCGACGACGGATTTCATAACCACATTAAAAAATATGACATCAGCCGAAGTTTGGATTGTAAGTGGTGCCCTGGATGATGTCGCTATTCAAAACATGAATCTACCCTGGGTGGATAAAGCTTTGAACACAACGGATATCATTAATGCCCTAAGAGAAAAAGAGCTATTAAGGGCACAGATAACGCAATAGAACTACCCGCACATTGATAAAAATTGATGTGCGGTTTTATTTTATCTTAGTTAACAATGATCCTTTATTTTATTTTAAGCACCTTCTTCAAATATTTTCCAGTATAACTCTTCTCATTATTAGCAATATCCTCAGGAGTACCGCGAGCCACGATGTTACCTCCCTTTTCTCCACCTTCAGGACCAATATCTATGACATAGTCAGCATTCTTGATGAGATCAAGGTTATGTTCAATGACTACAACAGTATTACCTTTATCTACAAGCTTCGTAAGTATTTCTATAAGTTTTTTCACATCTTCATAATGCAAACCAACTGTTGGTTCATCCAAAAGATAAATAGTCTTTTGCATATGGGCACGATAGAGTTCAGAAGAAATTTTGACACGTTGAGCTTCTCCGCCAGAAAGAGTCGTAGCGGATTGACCAAGTTTGACATAACCCAAACCTACATCAAGCAAAGTCTGGAGACGATCTTCTACAGCTGGAATATCTTTGAAGAATTCCAAAGCTTCTTCTATGGTCAATTCCAAAACTTCATGAATATTTTTCTTACGATATTTTATATCCAAAGTCTCCTTCATAAAACGTTTACCATTACAGACGTCGCAAGTAACATAAACGGTTGGCAAGAAATGCATTTCTACAGCAATTTCACCGTTACCTTCACAAGCCTCACAACGACCACCAGCTCTATTGAATGAGAATCTACTAGCACTCCAACCACGAGCACGTGCCTCTGGTTCAGATGCAAAAAGCTCACGAATATGTGTCCATGATCCGGTATATGTAGCAGGATTGGATCTAGGAGTCCTTCCTATCGGCGATTGGTCAATGAGAATCACGCGACCAATATATTCTGAACCAGAAAAACTCTTGCAGTTGATAAGTTCATTTGAACGAAGACGAGCCTCATAACGAGCTTGGAGGTTGCGATATAAAATCTCATACATGAGTGATGATTTACCAGAACCAGAAACACCGGTTATGACATTCAAACAAGAAAGTGGTATATCAACATCCATATTTTTTATATTGAAAACATGACCACCACGTATCATGATCTTACCTTTTGGTTCACGGCGAGATGTAGAAAAAGGAATAACTTTTTCACCACGAAGATATGCCAAGGTTGCTGAATTAGAAGTATTTTTCTTGGCAGTCAAAAGTTCATCAAGATATCCAGAAACGACGACTTTACCACCATGAACGCCAGCTCCAGGACCGATGTCTATCATATAATCAGAAGCGAACATTGTATCTTCGTCATGCTCAACAACGATAATAGTATTACCGAGGTCGCGAAGACGGACGAGTGTATTGATGAGTCTGTCGTTATCACGTTGATGCAGACCGATAGTTGGTTCGTCTAGTACATATAAAGCACCGACGAGACCAGAACCGAGCTGTGAAGCTAGACGAATACGTTGAGCTTCTCCACCAGAGAGAGTATGGGCACGGCGATCTAGTGTCAGATATTCAATACCAACATTTACCATAAATGAAAGACGATCGGATATCTCACGTAAAACGACTTTGGCAATTTCTTTTTCTGATTCAGAAAGTTTAATAGCTTTGAAATATACTACGGCTTTTTCTATGGACATTCCCGTAATTTCAACGATATTTTTTCCGTCTACGATGACATGCAGAGCTTCATCACGAAGACGAGCACCTTTACAAGTCAGACAAGGTTTGTCACTAAAAATACTTTCTGTTCCGAGACCATTACAAGCAGAACAAGCACCGTAAGGTGAATTGAATGAGAATAATCTAGGCTCTATCTCTGGGTATGAAAAACCATCGTAAGGACACATGAATTTTACGGACATGAGGACTTCATTTGCGCCAGGATACTCAACTCTGATCAAACCATCAGCTTCTTGAATAGCCCTCTCCAAAGCTTCAGACAATCTCTCACGAGCATTATCAGCTTGTTTGGTATCTTTTGTTTGTCCTGAGCTTGTCGAACGGGTTTGTTTGAATTCACTAACGAAAATTTCATCAACCAAAACGTCAATGTCATGTTTCTTATTTTTATCAAGAATAATCTGATCGCGAAGTTTATGGACAACACCATCAATACGAACACGTTCATAACCTTTACTGAGCATATCGTAAAGCATTTGATAATATTCTCCTTTGCGACCAAGAACGACCGGAGCATAAATACGAATCTTTGCATCAGAAATATCTACACCATAAACTTTTTTTGCTTTAGAAACACGAGTAGTAACAGTATTCAAAATAGTTTCCATGATTTCTTCTTTGGAAACACGGTTGATGGGACGATCACAAACGAGACAATGAGGCTTGCCAACACGAGCAAAAAGAACGCGTAAGTAATCATAAATCTCGGTTATGGTAGCAACGGTAGAACGAGGATTATTGGAACGAGACTTTTGGTCAATGGAAATGGCTGGGGAAAGTCCGGTGATCTCATCAACGTCAGGCTTCTGCATTTTATGTAAAAATTGGCGGGCATAAGCAGAAAGTGACTCCACATAACGACGTTGTCCCTCTGCAAATATGGTATCAAAAGCTAAAGAAGATTTTCCTGAACCAGAAAGACCAGTGATAGCGATCATTGTGTTTCTAGGCATCTCAACCGTGATATTCTTGAGATTATGAGTCCTTGCTCCTTTGACTATGATCTTGTCTTCACCGACTATTTTTGGTCTTTTTGATGCGGGCATAGTGGGTGGATATTAACATGAAAATGAGCAAAATAAAAGCCCCACATTGCTGTGAGGCCGAGATTACATTCAATCTCGAAAGTTGGGTTAATTCTTGATTTTCTTTTGAGCAACACGCACCGTCTGATAAGTACCCAATTCCTCTTTATACGTGAATCTTGCCACCTGAACAGTATCACCCACAGCAAGTTTTTCACCAACAGAAGAGATGGCGACATATTTACCAAAACCACCAATTGAATCACCGTCGAGAACCTTCACTATCTGGGTAATAAAATTGGTTCCTGTAGGAGTCAGCACTTCTACGACAGTTGCTCCATAAACTTCTTCTGCCCAGTACATCGTATTACCAGCACGTGTTTCAGTGACCTTTGGCGATTTACATTTATCAACATACACCGCAAATGTCATAATCATGACCATCGACGCAAACGCAAATACCATCACCGCACTTAAAAGAAAAGTTCTAAACCATCTCATACAATAATCTTTCTACATTGTTTTCTGTGGCTCCGTTATTGGCCACATCTTTCAAGACTCAGTAAGCCCTAAAAGATGTGGTCAATTCAAAAGAAAATGTCAAAAAACTATACTAACACAATGATAGCACTATATATGCAAAATGTCAAGCAATCCACAAACAAAAAACCGCTAGCATCCACACAACCTGTGTGAACACTAACGGTTAGTTATCTGCTAAACCATCTGGCACTTAGCTGGCCGGACGATCTTCGCCGATGCCGACGGAGACGTTGAGGTTGAGGTTGAAATTAATTCCGGACTGGCACGTTGCGTTTTTCGGAGGTCCATTCATATGAGGCCTTTTATTTGGTTGTTTTTCAGAATAATCAGTTTAACTCCACGTTATTACGTGATACAAGTTAAACTTTCTAAATCATTCTGAGACAAAGCTTAGCACACTATGATTTTAATGTCAAGTACCTAAAAATACCGTAAAAAACACCCTGAAATCATTATTATTTCCCCTGTCCTACCATTTCTTGCATAACCATATGATTTGAACCCTTTTGTTTCTTCTTAACTTCAAAACTAAACTTATCAGCTTTGTAATCAACAGTAATGCGACCACCCTTCGTCACTTCCTCGGCAATGAGCAGGTTGGCGACTGGAGTCAATATCTTATTTTGAATGAGACGCTTCAAAGGACGAGCACCGTACTGAGGGTTGTAACCTTCTTTTGCCAAATAATCATAAACAGCTGGAGTGAGGATGAGATCAATATTTTTATCAACAAGACGTTTAACGACTTCGCCAACCTGTATCTCCACAATCTTCTTTATAGATTCACGAGACAAAATATCAAAAATCATTATGTCATCTACACGATTCAAGAATTCTGGTCTGAAGAAATCTTTCAAAGCTGAATTGATCTTATTTTTGGCTTCTTCATAATTGTCACGATCACGATTGTCGGTTTCTTTGGCAAAACCGAGCTTCTCCATCTTCTCAATATGTTGAGCACCGATATTAGAAGTCATGATGATAACCGTATTGCGGAAATTGACGATACGTCCCTTGGAATCTGTGAGGCGACCATTATCTAGAACTTGTAGAAGCACATTGAAAACTTCTGGATGAGCTTTTTCTATCTCATCAAAGAGAATGACCGAGTAAGGACGATGACGAACAGTTTCGGTCAAACCACCAGATTCATCATAACCAACATATCCTGGAGGCGCACCAATGAGCTTGGAAACAGAATGTTTCTCCATAAACTCTGACATATCTACACGAATGAGAGATTTTTCATCATTGAAAAGGAATTCTGCCAAAGCTTTTGTAAGTTCAGTTTTACCGACTCCGGTAGGACCAAGGAAAATAAATGAACCAATAGGACGATTTGGATCAGCGATACCAGCGCGTGAACGACGAATAGTATCTGAAATCTTTTTGACAGCTTCATTCTGACCGACGATGCGTCTTTCTAATTCTTGTTCCATTCTAGTAAGCTTTACCGCTTCTGATTCCAACATTCTAGAAACTGGAATGCCTGTCCAACGAGAAACTACCGCAGCAATATCTTCGGCATTAATCTCTTCCTTGAGAATCCTTCTTGATGATTGGAGTTTCTTCAAGCGCTTATTTTTTTGCTCCAATTCTTTTTCCAAAGCTGGCAATCTGCCATAACGAATCTCTGCCGCTTTGGCAAGATCGGTACGAGCTTCAGCCGCTTCACCTTCTATACGCAAAGCTTCCAACTCCTTTTTGATACGTTTTATATCCGTGATAGTTACCTTCTCATTTGTCCATTTGAGTTCAAGTTCCGAAGTACCTTCTTTGAGATCAGCAATTTCTTTTTCAATAGTAGCCATACGAGCTTTTGCAGATTTCTCGGTTTCTTTTTTCAAAGCTTCGCGCTCTATTTCCAAACGCATAATCTTGCGACGAGTCTCTTCCAATTGTGGTGGCATATTTTCTAGAGAAATACGTAAAGAAGAAGAAGCTTCGTCTATGAGGTCAACGACTTTGTCTGGCAAAAATCTGTCAGTGATATAACGGCTAGCCAAAGTAACAGCTGCAACGATGGCGTCGTCTGTAATACGAACACCATGGAACAATTCATACTTTTCTTTTAATCCACGCAAAATGGCGATAGCATCATCAATACTTGGTTCATTGACAAAAACTGGTTGGAAACGACGAGTCAAAGCTGGATCCTTCTCTATATATTTTTGATATTCTTTCAATGTCGTCGCACCGATAGCACGGAGTTCTCCGCGAGCCAAAGCAGGTTTGAGCATGTTAGAAGCATCCATAGAACCTTCTGATGCACCAGCACCAACGATGGTATGGATTTCATCTATGAACAAAACGATCTTGCCATCGGACTTTTCTACTTCTTTCAAAATGTTTTTGAGACGCTCTTCAAATTCACCACGATATTTTGTACCAGCAATGAGAGAACCTAGATCAAGAGAAACGAGCTCTTTATCTTTCAATGATTCTGGAATATCACCTTGTGCCATACGCAAAGCCAAACCTTCTACTATAGCGGTCTTACCAACACCGGCTTCACCAATGAGAATAGGATTGTTTTTTGTGCGACGAGAAAGGATCTGGATGATACGCATGATCTCTGCATCACGACCAATGACAGGATCAAGTTTATTTTCTTGAGCGAGTTTGGTGAGAGAACGAGCATATTTGTAAAGAGTTCTGAACTTTTTTGGTTCACCGTTTTTTGAAGGTGGATTGGTCTTAATCTCTTCTACAATCTTTGCGACAGCATTGCGCTCAATCTTGAATCTATTCAAGATATCTTTTGCCATGCAAGGAATATCAAATATTGAAAGGAAGATGTGTTCGGTTGAAATAAACTCATCCTTGAGAACAGTTGCAACCTTCACAGAGTTGTCCAAAATCTGAGCCAAATCTGGAGTGAGGTAAATCTGATATGAAGGAGAAAGGACATTGGAACCCTCTGGGGCTTCTATATGTTCCAAGACGACATCGGTAAGCATGGGAGTGTCCACTTCAAGCTTATCCAAAATAGAAGCAACCATACTCTCTTCTTGGAGTATGAGCGAGCATAGTAAATGGACAGGATTGACGTGGTTTTGTCCCCTTTCTATGGCCAATTCATGGGCTCTACGCAATGCTTCTCTGGCTTTTGTTGTTAGTTTATTGAGTGGAGGCATAATATTTTAGGACATACAGACTTGGATGCATTTCGAGACGTGAGTGAGGCTTGCGACCAAGCTGTATTTTTATATACAGCGCAGGAGCAAACGAACGAAACAACGAAGAAATGCGCCAAGTATGTATGTCCTATACTAATACAGAAAGACGGTGGTAGTCAACTATTAAGTAAAGGGATATCAATTAGTCACAATATTGCAATTTTAGACGGATGGCGTTATTATTCAATTACGATCCTTCTAAGATCGTCCTGCCCGAGGATTCGGGTTTACGATCCGCAAGACCTGGTTTAATACCAGGTTTTTGCTTTTTTACAACCGAAATATACTTCTTTATATCCTGTGCATTTATAACAAAATTACACACCTCTTTTAATTGATGAGTGATATTGCCACCTTTTATAAGTATCACTTTCTTTCCTTTTCCCTTCAAAAATCTGGCTAAATGAACAAAATCTGCGTCACCAGAAAATAAACAGAACGTATCATAATGATCGAGTAATTTAATCGCATCAACACTAATCTCAACATCAAAATTACATTTTGGAATATATACAAAAATTCCTTTTCTATCTGTATAAATATTTCGGGTATTATTTAATGTATCAATCTCATTTAGATAATGTCTAATTTTTTGAATATGTTTTGTAAACACTTTATTTTTACCAAAAATTTCCCTTGTGGCACGAATAAAACCGAATGAACCAGCATTTTGTGGATCATAACCATAATAAAAACGTTCGCTGTCGGAAAATAGTTGAACAAATTCATGTAATTTTTCTAAATCCACAACCAATTTTTCATCATCCGCTAGCGCAACATATTCATATGTTTGCTTATCTTCTTCAAACCAATGATTCACATTTCCAAAATCTATGAATGTAAAAATCCTGCCGAAATCAGAAGTAATACCCAATTCTATTTGAACATATTGTTTTTTAAATTCTTGTAGATCCATATTGATAAAAGTTAATTAATAAATTAGAAGTAACAAAAAACACCATATCTTTGGTACAAAACTAGACCGTATTTACGGAAAACTATTTATCTAAATTATTTCTCACCCTACAAACTCTCCACCTTCACCATTAGAACCTTCCCTGTTCTCCTATCCTTAACTTCAATAGAATTATCTTTGAGAGTTTTTTCACTGATGACATATCTTCGAGGAATACCTATAAGATCGGAGTCACCGAATTTTTCACCAGCACCACAATCGCGGTCATCATAGAGAACTTCAATACCTTTTGCAGTTAGATTTTTGTAGAGTTCATCAGCAGTAGTTTTGACGGTTCCAGATTCATTAAATAATGCTATGAGATGCACCGCAAATGGTGAGACTGATTCTGGCCAGACCAATCCTTTTTCATCAGACCAAATCTCAGCGATAGTACCCATAAGTCGTGGCAAACCGATACCATAACAACCCATAATAACAGGTGCGACTTTCCCTTCCTTGTCTGTGAAATTAAGTCCAAGAGCAGATGAGAATTTTGTGCCGAGATTAAAAATGTTGCCCACTTCAACAGCTTTTACTTCCCTTAGATCTGACCTCTTTATATCCAAATCTTTTAAGACTTCATCGTTTAAAACTTCCTTATTTACCGCCATCCGTTTACCATCATGAACATAAATAGTATCCTCACCAGCATCGGTAATTGTCTGAAACTCATGAGAGTACTTTGAGAATGAGCCTCCAGCGGCAAATGTCATATAAGTTTCGTTACCTAGACCTGCCCTATCAAAAATCCTCACATAAGCAGCTTGAGCTTTTTTATAGAACTCATCATGAGTTTTCTCATCAACATTAAAAGAATACAAATCCTTCATGAGAAATTCCCTTCCTCGCATGATACCTGACTTGGCTCGCTCTTCATTACGAAACTTAGTCTGAAATTGATAAACTGCTTGTGGTAGATCTCTAAACGAACGAACATGATCCTTCATTAGAGAAGTTAAAGGCTCTTCGTGTGTTGATGCCAAACCTGCTTCACTACCATTCTTGAGTTTGGTCTTGAACCAATTGTCTACAACAGCATCATCCCAACGATTTGTAGCTTCCCAAGTTTTTTTATCTTGCAAAGCAGTGAGATGAACTTCTTGTCCACCGATAGCATTCATTTCTTCACGAATAATACCGATAATTTTATTTAATGTTCTAAGTCCCAATGGCAAAAAAGAATATACTCCAGCCATTTCTTTGTTGATGAATCCAGCTCTGATGAGCAACTTGGCATTCTTGGAGACTTCATCTTTTGGAGCTTCACGACGAGTCTTTGTAAATAAGTTTGATTGTTTCATTTTATTATTATAACTCACTGTGTCATTCCCGCGAAGGCGGGAATCCAGGATTATTACGGATAAATAGTTATCGCTAACCCAATGGTAACACACTGGATTCCCGCCTTCGCGGGAATGACAACAAAATTATTTAAACATCTTAGCAATATCTTTATAAGTTACAACTACCATAAGTATCATAAGGAGAACAAAACCGACAGCATTGACCGCATTGGAATACTTCGGCGGTAGTCTGCGTCTGATAACCCCTTCAATAATAACAAATAAGACTCTTCCGCCATCCAAAGCTGGAAAAGGAATGAGGTTAATAACTCCAAGATTAATGGAGATCAAAGCTGTGATCATAAGTAGATAAGTAAAACCTAGTTCAGCAGCACCGCCCACTATGCCAGCAATACCAATAGGACCAGAAACGTCTGAGAAATTTGCATCACCTTTGAAAATATTTGCAATAAAATTATAAAGACCAACGGCAGTATCACGAATCATTATGAGAGTATAGTGAGCACCTTCATAAATCGCAGAGAAGAAAGAAAGTTTTATATCAACGACACCACTCATGGCAATACCGATAGCATATTTATCTTTTACAATTCCAGCGATTGGTTCTATGGTAGTAGTCGCGAGATTATTGGCACGCTTGTAAGTCATGAGAACTGGAGTTCCCTTGCTTGAATTTATTACATCTTGAATACTAGTTATAGAAGAATTTGAAAATGGTTCATCAGATACGACCATGCTAGAAAAACTTTCTCCATTACTTCCCTTTATGTCACCGATGACATCTCCAACTTTCAAACCAGCTTTTTCTGCTGGAGAACCGGGAGATACGAGAGTTATCATTACTCTTTCATTCTTGAAATCAGAAGAATATCTTTCAAAACCTTGAGGATCTGCAGTCACACCAGAAATAAAAACTATAATGTAAAGAACCCAAGCAAAAATAAAATTAAATAAAACACCAGCAACCAAAACCATAATCTGTTGCCAACCTTTTTTATTAACAAAACTCCTATCTTTATCAGAACCACTAATAGATTCCTCATCAGGATTTTCTCCATGAATCTTCACGTAACCACCAAAAGGAATAAGGTTTAGACCATATTTCGTCTCCTTTTTTCCCCAAGACAGAATCCTTGGACCAAAACCAATCTTGAATTCATCAACCCTGATACCGTTCCATCTAGCAAAAAGGAAATGTCCGAGTTCGTGGACGAAGATGAGGACTGCGAGGACGAGGAGGAAGATTATGGCGGTTAGCATAGAGAAATGAATTTCTAATTTTTAATTACTAATTTCTTGCGTTGTCATTCCCGCGAAGGCGGGAATCCATGTTTACCACATGGTGAATTAATTATTTGTTCGTAATAATCCTGGATTCACCGGTCCATACGACATGATTTTGCTAAATCACCTTCGCGGGAATGACACAGTACAATTATCCCAACACTTCCTTCTCTTTTCTATTAAAATGTTCCTCCAACTTTTTATTGAGATCATCAACCAATTTTTGAGTATCGCCTTTCAAACGGAAGATTTCATCTTTACCATAACCACCGTCTTTTTCCTTGGCTTGCAAATCCTTGATAATAGTATCGCGATGACCACGAACTTGTTTCTTGGCTTCTTCAAGCTTGTCCTTGGCCAACTTGGCAACATCTTTACGACGATCTGCCGTGAGCTCTGGGAACATGGCACGGAGACCTTGATCATCTACAACTACTGAAACTCCTAGATTGGCGACAGTAATAGCCTTTTCAATATCCTTCGTCTGACCTTTTTCCCAAGGAGAAATACGCAACGTCCTTGCGCCTTCAATAGTGACACTAGCCAACTCCTTTATACTCATAGGAGCACCGTAAATCTCTACCCTGACTCCATCTAGAATCTGAGGCGATGCTTGACCAGTACGAATCTGAGTAAATTCTTTCTTGAGCCATTCTTCGGTATTGGCGAGCTGTTTTTTGAACGGATTGAAATCGTAGGCCATAGGTTTAATGATTAATTGATAGTAATTGCATTATAGCATATATCACTATTCACTAAATAACTACAACTTTGCACTTTGCATTTTTCACTTTGCACTTAGATATTCAATGCCACATATTCCAATAACATCTTCAACGAAGGCGATCTATCACTGACATATTTCCTAGCTGTCTCTGTAGCAATCAAAGATTCCAAATTCCCTGCCACACCTTTTTTCTTATAGACTTCTTCTTGAATTGCATTAAGGAAATTTATAGCATGTTGCTTGGTCTTTTTTTCTTTTGTTATTTCATCCAAAAGATTTTTGACCATTTCCAATCGCTTGGCAGGATTGAGACTGACAAACTTCTTTGCGTCAGCAGTGACTTCAGAATCATTACCGGAATTCCCTCCACTCTTTCCACCTTTTCCCTGAATCATTTCAACAAATGAAAGACGCGACTTGACCGTCGGTAAAAGTAGATGAGACCCCGGGATTATGAGGAAAAAATGAGCATACTCAGCAGGCTCTTCTAATAATTTGAGTAAAGCATTTTGAGCTTCAACATTTATATTGTCAGCGGTAATAATAAAAATTTTTTTACCCTCATTTTGTATTGGTCGCATTTCGTGAGCCAATTTCAATTCGCGAGCATCGTCAATAGTAAAATTCTCATATCTTTTTTGAAACAAATCAGAATTGCCATGAATTGGTATGGAGTGCTCTTCATTCAAGATAACTACGAGCTGATCCCTGACAGAATCTCCACCTATCAAACAATACGCGTGATGAGAAAGTGATTTTATAGAAAAAGAAGGAGACATGGGGGTATTATAGCAGAATCAAGGTGCGACCTTGATAAACTACCTCTTTGAAATCATCGCCTTTTTGTAGACATCCAAATGATCTAGAGCAATGCCAGTTCCCTTCACAACACAAAGCAAAGGCTCATCAGCCAACTGGGCTTTGACACCAGTGCGACGAAAGACAAGTTCAGGAAGGTTGCGTAACATAGAGGAACCGCCAGTCATTGTAATACCTTGATCAATGATGTCTGATGCCAATTCTGGAGGAGTCTCTTGAAGAACATCGCGAACAGCCTTGATCATTTCTCGTAAAGGTGTTGCTAGAGCTTTGACTATCTCATTAGTTTTGATCTCAACTGAACGTGGTAAACCAGAAATATAATCACGTCCTTTTACCATCATAGAAAGTTCTTGATCTAGAGGCACAGCTGAGCCAATAGTAATTTTTATAATTTCTGCCATGTGGTCACCAATAGCAAGATTGAAAGTCTTTTTAATATAATCGGTAATAGCAACATCCATCTTATTACCAGCACATTTGACTGAAGTTGAAGCGACGATGCCTCCAAGAGAAATAACAGCAACATCGGTAGTACCACCACCAATATCTACAACCATATGACCTTTTGCTTCTTGGATCGGTATGCCAGCACCGATAGCAGCCAAAACTGGTTCCTTTACAACATAAGCATTCTTGGCACCAGCACGGATGGCGGCTTCTATGACAGCGCGTCTCTCGGTGGAACTGATACTAGCCGGAACAGAGACGATCACATCTGGTCTAAATAAAGAAAATTTTCCAAGAGATTTATCAATAAAATATCGCAACATTGCTTCAGTTATGTGGTAATCGGCAATGACTCCATCTCTCATTGGCCTATAAGCGATGATGTCGTCTGGAGTTCTACCGATCATTTCTTTGGCTTCATTGCCAACTGCCAAAACTCTTTTGTCTATCTGAGAAACAGCGACTACCGAAGGTTCGTTCATGACTATGCCTTTACCAGGCAAAAAGACCAAAGTATTAGCCGTACCTAGATCAATTCCCAATTTCGGAGAAAAAATACTCATAGGGCTGATGTTAGCACAAAATAAATTTCCCGCTAGGTCGGACCTAGCGGGAAATGAGATGTTAATTTACAAGTACGGCTGATAAGGAATTTCTTCCATACCAACTTCTTTTGACTTCGCGAAGACCTGAACTCCAAGTAGAATCAGACCACCACAACACAAGGACATGACTTAGACCTTCTGGACTACGAAGGATAGTTCCATCAAAAGTTATAAGTGTAACTTCATCATTAGTTTCTTTTTTCCATTGAGATGGAATAAATTGCTGATTCTCTAAAAGAGTTTGGAGGATTTTAATATCAAGACAAATATAATTATATTTCTTAAGACGATAAAACCTAGCATTACCCCTAATGACGTTTCCATCTACTAACACTAATTTAACCTTACTAACGTCAATTTCCTTTAAAACTATCGAGTGAGAATTTTGTTCTTCTTCACCATCTAGACCATCGCCGTCCAGCGGACCTTTCCAGATGGTCCACCCTTTTTGGGTGTAATACGTAGATCCAGACTTAACAGAAAATCTATTGGGATCAAATGGTTTAGAACGATCAATAGTGAGAATTCTCGGCTCAACAAAAGGAAGTCTGGCGCCATTATTGAGGAAATCGGTAAACTGTTTCGCCGCTTCAACCGAATTACGAATTAGCTGTTCCTGCAGATTAGCTCTTTCAAATTGAACCTTAGTCCAATCTACATTTGTCGCCAACGTAGCCATTATCTGATGAGACTGTTTAGTCGTCGTCATATTTTTCTCTTTCTAATTCTATTACGTTTCTCCTTCAACGATAGAAGGGTTTCGGTAATATTTCAAAGAACTACTTTGATAACAAAAATTTACATCTTAAATAAGATGCTGTCAACCTGATGTCACACATCCGGAAAATTACCTTCTAATATCCGCCCCCAAAGCTTTCAACTTCTCTTCCAACTTTTCGTATCCTCTATCTATAAGATGAATATTATTGACCTTAAATTTACCTTCACCAACGAGAGCGGCGAGCACGACAGCAAAGCCAGCACGAATATCGTGAGCATTTAATTCCTCATCATCTGGCAGTTGGCGAAGTAGCGTAGGACCTTTTACCAAAATTTCTCTTGGGTTCATAGAAATAATGTTTGCACCCATATTGATCAAATCCTCAACATATTTGAATCGTCCTTCAAAAATAGTTTCCAAGACACCACTCTCTCCTGAAACTTGAGTGAGATATGTAACCATCTGAGCTTGTAAGTCTGTAGGAAAACCGGGGTATTCTTGAGTCTTAACATTGAAAGGTTTGAAGGTAGAATTTTTCGCATAATTATTATAAATAATAATTTCTCCAACCTTTCCATCTTTACCAACCGTGGTTTTTATAGGCACACCAGAATCTTTCAAAACAGAAATGACTGACTCCAAATGTTCAGGGCAACAATTTTTTATGACCAAATCCTTTGCACACAAAGCTCCAAGAATTAGGAAACTACCAGCTTCAATACGATCTGGAATAGTAACGAAAGGTTTTTTTGGAGAAAGGAGTTTGCCGGCAGTTCCCTCTATCTCTAGAGTAGAAGTACCTATTCCTTTTATATTAGCACCGCATTCATTGAGCCACATAGCGACATTGCCTATCTCTGGCTCCATGGCACAATTTTTCAGAACAGTTTTGCCTTTTGCCAAAACGGCGGTCATCATCAAAGTCTCGGTAGCACCGACAGAAATCTTTTCAAAGAATATTTCTGTACCATTCAAAGACTTGGTCGTCTTCATATCATAGAGACAATTGGAATCATTGAGCGTCACACTTGCACCCATCTTCTCATAACCACTAGTGAAGAGGTCAATAGGTCTTGCACCGATGACACAACCACCCGGTGCTGGAAAAGTTACTTTATGAAAACGGGCGAGTAGTGGTCCAGTGAGAACAACTGAAGCTCGCATGGTCTTTGCTAGGCCAATGTCTATATCGGTAGATTTGAAGTTTGAAGCGTCAATCAAAAGAGTCTTGCTTCCGCTATCACCCTGCCAAGAAACAGAAGCTCCGAGTTTCTTCAAGACTTCGGTCATTGTATGGATATCGTCAGTATTTGGAATGTTATTCAAGACAACTGGACCATCGAAAAGTACCGATGCCACCATTGCTTTCAAGGCAGAATTCTTGGCGCCGTTTATTTCCACGGTGCCGTTGAGCTTTTTCTCCCCCGCCAGCCCTTCTATGATAAAAGATTCTTTTGTATTCATGCCCTGCTATTCTAAACTTTTTATGAGTATTTCACAAATTGAATAATTAATTAACCAACAAAAAATCTCGCACACCCAATGAGTATGCGAGATGAGACCAAGAGCCAAAGTGTCCAAGTTTCCAAGGACACACCCTAGATACAAGTACCCAAGGACTTAGAGACCTTTTTACGAACGCCGAGGAAGCGGCAGGAGGCAAGCCAGTCAAAGTCCCACCAACCGAGGTAGAGGACGCGCCTGGAATCATCCTCGCTGAGGCACGGAACGCGGCGGTGGCCATCGACCAAGCCAACGGAGCCCAGACCAACAATCGAAAGCTTTCGATGTTTTTTGGGATTATATTTCCCATACACAAGTAGATGCTCAATATTCGCAGGTTGCCAAGGATTAACCGTATCGTCGGCTCTAATACCATTAACAGCATCTTCCGACGAGATTGTTAGATCGAAGTGGAATATTTTAAATTCCCACTCATCCGCACCAGTACTCTTGATAGGAAAATTTTCCTTCGTAATATTAGAATTGACTGGGTAGTAATCACCAGCCTTGATCATCTCTTCAAGAGACAAAGTGCAATCCACAACATAAGTCACGATTATATCTTTAACAGCCTGAATCGTATCAGCCACCCAACAAGGTTCCTTACGAAGGAACTTTTTGAGCATTTCCCACCAGGTATCCGCCTCCTTACTTTTCAACTTCGCAAGGAGGTCTTTCAGGACACGAATCTCATGCTGAGATTCAGTATTCACGATCTGGTCGAGCTTCTCGAGCAGATAGTTTAACAACGTACCATTGAGTATGATTTTCATAGTCAACTTCCTTTCTTACCGACTCATAACAAGTCAGCTTTTTGTTTATGTTTTTGTTCGCAAATAGGTTGTAAAAGAACCCTATAATTGCTCATACAAGTATATACCATATTACGGTGTTTGTCAATAGTAATAATGAGAGACAACCCATGCTATAAATAACCCATGAACATCATCACCGTCATCCCACTATCACGTTCCAAGATAGCTGATGAGCTTCTATATTTCACTTCCTCAGATGTCCCAGTAGGTGCTATTGTCTCCGTACCATTACAGAGAAAAAGCATTTTCGCTATTGTCATCAAATCCGAACTAGGTGAAAAATTGAAAACCGACATCAAGAGAGCTTCCTTTGAGATTCGCAAAGTAGATAAGATAAAAGCAACCGCATTCTTCCCTGTTTCTTTCATAGAATCATGTAAGATTTTGGCAGAATATTATGCTACGACAGCAGGAGCTATCATAGACACAATGGTTTCTGATCTCATATTAGAAAACGCAAACAAGATCGCTCCGCCATTACCATCACAACCTAGCTTCTCTATTCCAGCCGACAAAGAGCAAAAAACATTCCAAAAAGGAAATGAGAAAATTTTGGCAGTGCAAGGTGATGATCCAGATAGGATGAGTTCATGGCGCAGTCTCATCAGACAAGAATTTGCTTTGAAAAAATCAATCGCTATATACGCACCAACTATTGAAGATTGCGAACGAGTATTTTCTGCAGTTGAAAAAGGTATTGAGGGTTACATCTTCAAACTTCATAGTGGTCTAACGAAAAAGAATGTTGCTGATACTTGGAAAGCTATAGCTGAAACCGAGCATCCCGTCGTCATCGTTTCAACTGGTTCATTTTCTATTTTGCCACGCAGTGATATACGAACTGTGATCATAGAAAAAGAAAATGGTCGTGGTTGGATATCACAAAAAGCTCCATATCTAGATATTCGTCACGCTCTTTCCATCATCGCCAAAGGAAACAAGCAGATAGTCTATTTAGCTGACAGTATGTTGCGCATAGAAACATTACACGCTGTGGAAAATGAAAGAATAGAAGAAGGTTCACCTTTCAAATGGCGTTCCATTTCTTCTGCTAGAGATATTCTAATAGATATGAGACCCCTTCCGTCAAATTCAAAACAAATAAGAAATCCAAATCTCTCAACCGATTCAACTTTCTCCACTAACATAGATTCAAGCGATTCTAATTCTTCAACGAAAGCACCCGAACCCCGATTCAAAATTCTTTCCACAGAATTGGAAGCTCTCATCAGACAAAATACCGAAGAAAATACCCAGCTCTTCATTTTCGCTGTACGCCGAGGTCTTGCTCCTCTCACTATCTGTGATGATTGTGGGAATATTGTAATGTGCAGACAATGCAAAGCAACCGTCGTACTACACACCTCACCAGAAACTGGTAAAAACTTCTTTATGTGTCACATTTGCGGAGACAGGAGAAGTGCTGATGAAAATTGTACATTCTGCGACAGTTGGCGTCTCACACCACTCGGTATTGGTATAGATAGAGTATATGAACAGATCAAAGCTGTTTTTCCAGATGTTGATATTATAAAAATAGATGCGGATTCAACCAAAACTGACAAACAAGTTCGCGAAGCTTTGGAAAAATTCAAATCAAAACCCGGCAATATTCTTCTAGGTACCGAGATGGCTATGCAAAATTATAATGATAAAGTTGACCACGTCGCTGTCGTCTCTCTGGATTCCCTTTTTAGTCTGCCAGATTTTCGCATCCAAGAAAAAATAATGTATACCCTAGTTCGTCTACGTGCCCAAGCAACACGCTCTATATTAGTCCAAACTCGCAAGTCTGAACAAAAAGTTTTTGAATTTGGTCTGAAAGGAAATCTAAGTGACTTTTACAGAGCGACTTTGGAAGAACGTAAACAGTTTGAATATCCTCCTTTTTCTATACTCGTAAAGATCACGATTGAAGGCAAGAAAGATGCTATCGCCAACGCCATGGCCGATGTTGCCAAATTCCTAGAACCCCATGAGATAGACATTTTCCCCGCTTTCACTTCAACTGTTCGTGGTAAATCTATCATTCACGGACTCGTGAAGATCGCTTCACATGCTTGGCCAGATCATGAATTAGCAAAAAAACTCAGGTCATTGCCACCAAATGTAGCGGTTAAAGTTAATCCTGAGAGTTTGTTATAATTCAAAACCTCATTTTGCAATCTATCATTTCTCTGTTATAGTTTCCCAATGAAAGACATCGTCCAAAGAGACAACCCAGTCTTACGAGAAACGGCAAAGAATGTGCCTTTGGCTGATATTGGCGGAGAAAAAATCGCTCAAATTATAAAGAATATGAGTGCCTCTATGGCATTACAAAAAGATGGTGTCGCTATCGCTGCCCCACAGATAGGTGTAAATCTCCGAATATTCGTTGTCTCTGGCAAACTACTCAAAGAAGCTGATAAGTCATTCAAAGGTGACGGCGTTACCGACCTAGTCTTCATCAATCCTGAAATAATAAAACTCTCCAAAGAAAAGAAAGATGTTGAAGAAGGTTGCCTATCAGTCCGTTGGTTGTATGGCAAAGTCCGTAGAGCTGTCCGCACCACCATCACCGCCTACAATGAAAAAGGAGAAAAGATAGAGCGTGGTGCCAGTGGAGTTTTGGCTCAAGTGTTCCAACACGAGATTGACCATTTGAATGGAGTTCTCTTTATAGATAAAGCAAAGGAAGTTTGGGAGATGACGGAGGAGGAGATAGCAGAGATGCAGAGGAAGTAAGGACATGTTGTCATTCCCGCTTTTTATGTCATTCCCGCGAAGGCGGGAATCCAGGATAATACCACAATAAATAGCATGTATTTAAAAACCATTTAACAAACTTTCCATTCGTAATAATCCTGGATTCCCGCCTTCGCGGGAATGACAAAACAAAAAACTATGCCCACCCCCTTCTCCTTCTTCGGATCCTCACGTTTCTCGGTAATAGTTCTCGAGCAACTTTTTCGTAAAGGATTGATCCCTTCATACATCATAACAACGGTAGACAAACCAATTGGACGAAAACAAATCATAACAGCCAACGTGGTCAAACAATGGGCCAATGAAAAAAATATTCCTGTTTATGACCCAGCCAAATTGAATCAGGAATTCGTAGATCAATTGATTAAATTAAATAAAAATACGGACGGTTCAGAAAAATGTCCAGTTTTCCTAGTCGCTTCTTACGGCAAAATAATTCCAAAGGTAATAATAGACTTACCTTCAAGAAAAACCCTCAACATCCACCCTTCTCTATTACCAAAATATCGTGGACCTTCCCCATTACCTTCGGCAATGTTGGATGACGATAAAAAGACTGGTGTGACTATCATGAGAATAGATGAGGAGATGGACCACGGCCCAATCGTAGCAAAGAAAGAAGTTGTGGTAACCGAATGGCCTATTTATGAAAAATACGAAGCAATGATGGCGGACGAAGGAGCAAAATTATTTGCAGAAATATTACCAAAATGGATAGCGGGAGAAATCAAAGAGCAAGAACAGGATCATTCCATTGCTACATATACAAAAAAGATTACAAAAGAAGATGGGTTAATTGACCTCTCCGGTGACGCTTATACCAATTTTAGAAAAATCCAAGCCTACCACGAATGGCCAAAAGCGTATTTCTTCATGAAGCATACCGCCCGTTCGACCGGCTCAGGGCAAGACAAAGAAATCCGTGTAAAAATAACTGAGGCAAGTTTCAGTGATGGTCAATTGAAAATTCAGAAAGTAATTCCTGAGGGCGCAAAAGAGATGGCATACGAAGACTTCCTTCGTGGTTACAAAAATTGAGTAAAACTAAGTTTAAAAACTACTAAAAACAGTATCCCAAGATACATAAGATTCTCCTAGAATGTAAGCTTTTTCTGTAAAATAATACAGGACTACCCAAAAACAGAATAGAGAAATAAAAGCAATACAAAGCCATTGATTTACTGGCTGTCTCGCTTCTGACATACTAAAGAAATTCTTGTCCATTACAACTTTTTCAATTAAGCCTTATCACCCCAAGGCCATAGACCTTTTACAAAACCTTTCATCTTGGCACCACTCCTTCTGAGCAAAGAAACTTTTTTGCTTTTGACAACACGGAGTTCATTCATCATTTCTTCTTGAGCCATATCAATAGCGGTGTAGAGATCACTTCTCTCTGAACTAACATAAGCATTTTTACCAACGGCAACGATGTGAATTTCTGCTTTGAAAATCTCACCCTTCTGATGATGTTCGGTTGTCTTGGCTAGTTCCACATCACACAGAGCTGTAGGATCATTGCCGAGTAGTGAATTAAACTTTTGCAAACGCTTGTCGGCATATTCTGAAATAGCTGGAGTAAGAGTGATGTTGGTAACTTTTATGTTTATCTTCATGTCTTTGAATATTAACTATTGGTAAATATTAATCGCAATAATCGCACAGCACCAATCTCTTTCACACTCTTTCCTATTCCTGTATCAATTTTAGCATAATCAATCATTCTCTTCTACGGAAATAAGTTTGCTCCTAGAATGATGACCGTTGATGATCCTAACCAAAGTATTTGGATACATCTTCTGAACAAGTGCAATTATACGTTTGTTTGCCAAATTTTGTTTAGCTGGCTCTTTGACTGATATTTCAAAATGATCAGCCGAGATTTTCTTGATCTCTTCCTTATTAGCACCTGTAGTGGCTTTTACGTGGATGTACATTTTGATATGGCTTTTGATTTCAGTCGCTAGATGTGCTACATTTTCTCATGTAAGTACATTAAAAGAAACGTAGACGAAAGTCTATTAATACATTCCGGAGTAGCTCAGCGGTAGAGCGATCGCCTGTAGAGTATGCAGCTTTCTGTCGAAAGGCAGATCGAATAACGAGGTGAATTCGGGGAAACCCCAAACGTAATTGTGGGCAATCCCGAGCCGAGCCCGCCAAATGGTGGGAAGGTGTAGAGACTATCCAATTTTGGAGTAGCTTGAATTATTTATATAATAATTCTTGCGAAGCCCCTCGTCCCTAAACTGTGGCATTGCCACGATATGGGAATGATATAGTCCGTACCATTAGTAATAATGGATTAAACGTAAGCGATTGGTCACAGGTTCGAATCCTGTCTCCGGAGCAAAGCTGGATGAAGGGGCGTAATAACGCCCTTTTGTCCTTTCTGGACAAGGGTTTTCTGTGGTTCGAAAAGCTTTTCTGAGTCAATCTTCTCTTGAACACGTTTAGCAATCATCTCCACCGATTTCTCCAATGTATAGCTCACTTTTTCGTTGTTAATGACTAAGTTCGAAAAAATCTTCTTCAGAATCATTCGACGTTCCATTGGATTTCTTTTTTCATAAATCTCTCGGGACCTTCGAGCTATGTCAATAATATCAATGTATCGTTCGAAATATTTAACCTCATCATTCTTGAGTCTCGCAATTTGTGATTGGATTCCTTCCTGTTCAGACATTATCTCCGCTTGTTTTGACTCCCAGCGGTCCCTAGTAATCTTCTCGTCTAAGTGATCATCATAAAGTATGTCCAATCGCTTCTGTAGGCTGTTATAGCGTTCCTGAAGAGCTTTTAACATATTCTCCTTGTATTCAGATTCGCCTTTATGATCATCACGGATCTTTTGATATAGTTGCTCAGCTTCGACAGGTGTAATTGCCTCAAATATTCTAAATACAGACAAGATCGAGTTCTCAATTTCTTCTTCTCGAGTCGAATACCTCTGTGAGCAAGTCTTGTAGTGCTTACATGAGTAATAAATATGACCTTTCTGGACCTCCCCGTAGATTGTACTGCCACATTCTCCACAATGAATCATCTTAGAGAATATATGCTGACGCCTCTTATAATGTGGCGCACCGTCCCGGACCAAAGCTGTTTGCACTGAGTCAAACAGTTCCTTAGATATTAACGGTTCCTGTTTTCCACCTCTATACAAGACTCCCTTCCAAATCATATCTCCATAGAAAAAAGGATCTTTTAGTATCTCATGTAAACAGGACTTACCAAGCTGACAACCATTTCTTGCTCGTAATCCCTCTGAGTATAGCTTGTCACTTAGGGCCATCAATGAATAATTGCCTGTAGCATAATATTCAAAAGCCTTTTTCATGAACGGTCCCCGGACCTCATCTATGACGTGTATTTTGTGACCCTTGTCGCCAATAGTCTTATATCCGAGTGGTGGCGTACATGGGAGCCAACCCTGAGCGATTTTCTCCTTCTGACCTTTCTTCACCTCTTCTGAGAGATTGTTGGTGTAGAAGCGTGCAATAGCTATCTTCATATCCCAGACCAGATTCTCGTGAGCACGGGTATTCTTGTTAACTACTGAATTCTCCTTCACAAAGTGCACTTCACGAGCTTCATCTTCCTGAATCCAGTCATTAACTATCGAAGCATCTTTCAAATTACGTGTTAGACGATCTATTTTCTCACAGAGGATAATATTCACATCATTCTTAACTGTATATTCCAACATCTCGTTAAACACAAGGCGTATTTGCTTGCCACTGGCTGATTCACTGATCCTAAAAACTTTTGATATTGTAAGGTTCCTTTTACCTGCATATTCCTTCAAGAGCTTTTCTTGTGCATCAAGAGAGTAACCGGTTTCCTCCTGTTCTCGAGATGATACACGTGCATATATGACGCAGTCGGTTTTCATTTGTTTAATTAATTATATATTATCTTAATTTACTAAAAATTTATTAGGCCTTAAATTTATTGTTAAGATATTTCTTACCGTAATTAAGAATATCTATATTTGTGTTGTTTATTTGTTTGCTATATGAAGTAGTTTTTGATATAGCACTACCACTGTTCTCGGCTTTTCTTGAAACAAGATTGGTACTATTCATGAAACTTAAAAGTAAAGCAACTAATTTTTCTTTATTAATATGAAAATGTCTTTTTGCGGGTATACCTTTTAATTTAACTTCAAGAATTCCTTTATTCTTACATATCCTAATCGCTGTATCTTGTTCATTTCTCGTTAATGCAGTCTCCATGTATAAATCATCCGCAGTTTTATATGTCCAATATTTATCTGCTCCCTTACCATCCCAAAAAAGAAGTTGACAAATTAGTATTCCAGCCTTAACACTTCCTAAAGCTCTAGCAATAATAGCATGATAGGCTACGATTTTATCACCTAACAAACCATAAATTACCCTCTGGTGTTTATTACTCATACGATTTTATGTTCCGGACCCAATACTGATACCTTAATGGTCGAAACTAAGGTGTCAGTATTGATCCCGGGGTTTTGTTTATCCTCATAATCAAACTCGGCGAGTAGATTAAATAACGACGCCAATCCGATAACGTCATTTTCTTGATTATTTAATTTTGAATTATTTTCGACCATTTGTGTATGATGGTGTGAACGATTTACTCACCATTGACGACCATCATACTAAAACAGCCATTTACGTTTAAAATAAAAATTAAATATGGCTTAACTAAGCCAATTATACAAAATAATCCAATACACACTTATTCTTACTCCTATAATATTTTATATTCTTTTCCGTTGATAAGTAGAACAGGTTTTGATACTATAATCACATATAAGAATACTGACGCCAGAAAGGCCCAGCTGGCGCGCGCCTTCATTAGAAGGAAGAGCGAATGGAGGAACTGCCGCCCTCCCAGATCTATCTAAAAAACTTCCTTCAATAAAGGAAGTTTTTTAGTTTAAAACCATTACTTTCTGTTCGACCAATTGGGTACAAACTTTAATACAACTAGCAGTACCCTCGGAAGGACTCGAACCTTCAACCTTGCCGATAGAAGCGACTTGCTCTGTCCATTGAGCTACGAAGGCATAACACCTAACAAAAAACCGCAAGAAAGCAACAACCAGTTGGGTTGTCAGCTATTGCGGTTTATCTTCTTCTCTTAATGGAATTCACTATGTTTATTATACTAACAGATAAGTATCCAATCCTCAAGAAAGATGCGCCCTCAGATTAAAGTTAATCTATACCATATTTTTGCTTCAATTTGAGCAACTCTAGTATCGCTAATATTAAATTTCTTACCCGTAACCTTTTGAGTATGTCTAATCCCGTCAATTACTCCATACCTATACTCAAAGATGGCTGTATGTCTATCATTTAAGTTTAAAAGTGGTTTATTATTACAATATTTCTGTATCTGCTTTTTCATTATATTTTTATATTTTTAACAAAAGGCATAATATTTTCATAAATATTTTCTGGTTTAATAATATACTCAAGATATTGATTGTCATCTGAAAATAAAACAAAATTGCACTGATTAAAAACATTTGTCGGTATAAGGAAAACATCATCTATCAATTCTTTTTTACCTAATGTAATACTAACAGCAAAAACTTTATCGTAACTCCTCTTTTCTTCTTCAATGACAAAGATCGTAGACTTCTTACCAGAATTGACTTCATATGAATTAACACTATAAGCAAGAGGAAACTTCTTTATTTTAGATTCAGCATCATCTACACTAAAACCCTCTTTCACAAGGAGTTCTCTCATCTCTCTCTCAACAAAATTCTGTGCTTTACGTATCATATAAATACCTTTTTTCCATCTCGAAGGTGTGGACCAAAAGAGACGATCTTGAGCCATCCAAAATATTTTCTCATCAATAACAGCCGGAAACGCTTTCGGAGCAATGGCCCACTCATTTCGTGGATTTTTTACCTTCTTCTGCTTTAATTTACCTGATGTCTTATTGTAAAGTCTTGTACCAGTATAAACTTCATTCCCTAAAATATGACTAACTTTTCCTTTACTCCATACCCCACCATTCGCAGAAGGAATACTCTTCTCATTTAAAATATCGACAATATCACTTGTGGTAAGCCACTTATTTACAAACATATCGAAAATATCTTTCACTACATCTGTAGTCTCGTCATTAAGGGGTGCAAATGTAACGCGTTGATTACTAATTTGTTTATGTTCACCTTTTTTAAGTTCACGTATAGGTTTTTTATTCTCATCCAGAAGAAGCCTTACCATACCATAGCAGGCTGTACCACCAGCAGAATAACCATCTTTTGAAATCTTCATGCAACCGTACCAAACTTTACCACTCAATTGTCGCGAGTATTGTGCGGCCATCCAACGTTCCATTGGCGTAATGATACTATCAGTTATCTCTTGCTCCTCTCTTGGAAATGGCTTACTTGTGTATAGAACTTTCTTACCATGTTGTTCGCAAAGATGTTCGTAATAAGCTGCTTCGTTTTGGTTTTGGAATCTACCCCAACGAGAAACATCATATACGAGTATGTAATCGAAGTGGGGTGCGTTTGGATTAAGCACCCAATCTTTCATAAGACTTTGAAAACCTGGACGGTTTGCCGTTAAACCACTTACACCCTCATCAGCAAGATGATCAATAATTTCTCCACCGAATTTTGTAGCAAAACGTGCATGATGATCTTTTTGGATAGGAACAGAATTTTCTTGTTTATCTTCAGCAGAATGACGGTTATACGTAATTCCTACCCATATTCGTTTTGATTGTAAAAATTGCATACTAGAGAATCTTCTTAAGTTCCGTGATTAAATTCTTTTCTTTTTCATCAAAAGGGATACCATTTTTCCTTTTCTTTTTTACTTCTTCTATAAGTTGTAATATGTGAAGAGAAAAATCCGATTGAATAGTGTCTCGATCAAGTTCAGCTACCGTTGCATCAGGGTCTGATAAAAATCTATAGATTTCGGCTTCATTGGCAGCGGCACGGGCAAATATCTTCTGTATCTTGCGAAAATCTTTAGCATTTTTAATAATACGATGCTTAACCTTTTCAAAGAGTATTTTAATTATATCCGGCGTCTCAAAGTTTCTTATCTTTCTCAATTTTGGCCACAATCTCACGAACTCCATCCGGTACACTTCCTTAAGATCATACTTAACCATAAGCTCAAGATAATCTAATTTTTGTTCTCTCAATTGAAGAGACGACGCAATAGTTGTCCTCGAGAGATTCAAAAGTTTTGAAAGTTCTTCATTACTCTTAAGTCCTAGCATTATCTTTGCTCTATGAAGGGAGTTTGATTTTTCCATAGGTTTCCACCCTTTTCGGTTATTCTGTTTTTCATATCGTCGTATTTCTAACTCTCCATCATCAAGATCTGGATAAATCTGACACATAGCTTTTTCTACACCCAGACCTTTTAAACAAAGATAACGACGATGCCCATCAATTATTAAGTAACGATTATCGTCTTTCTGGGTAACCATTATCGGTTCTTGAAGTCCAAATTGCTTAAGAGAACTAGTAAGCTTTTCTTGTTCTGATGGATTACCATATTCTTTTCGTGGCTGATTACTATCTAATTCAATTTCTGAAATTAATACTTCCTTAAAGATTGTTGTATGTTTCCCTATCATAATAAATGGATGTTATATATTAAAATTAAATACGAGCCAAAAATTACCTAAAAGAGCCAAAAATTACCCGTTTTGAAAAAAGCTATCATACAAACAAATGATTGTAAAGATGTAAGACGGCACATTCAATCTTGTTGTATTGCTATTTAAAATTAAATATTGTAAATTATAAATAAGTCAATTTAACTATAAAAACATGAAAAAAGTCTTCATCACATTCTTTGCTTTTGCTTTACTATTTACTTTCAATAACGCCGAGGCTCGCACAACAAGAGTTAGTGGCTACTACAAGCCTTCTACTGGCACCTACGTAAGTTCGTACTACAAGACGTCACCAAACTCTACCAGGCTTGATAATTGGTCAACCAAGGGCAATTACAACCCATATACTGGAAAGAAAGGATACACTAGCCCTTACAAGTGGTAAATGCAGTAACATTAGACTGCATGAATACAAACTCAATACAAATAAGGAAACTGGACGGGAGCGATCTAGTGGAACTTCTAGTCAAGAACCACAAGCTGTCCCAAGCGGAAGCCGAAAAAGCCTATCAGACGTACTTGGAAAACGTACGTCCATATTACGACAATCCATCGACACTGGATGGACAAGCCGCAGCAATCGCCGCGTATCACTCGCAAAAGAATTAGAGCGACTATAAAAAAACGACTAAATCCTTAGAGCCTGAAGCATACGACGAAGATATCTATGGGATGCAAATACCCTCAAACCTGCTGATTAGCTCCCCTTCGTCACTTATCACATCTGGGACCGAGCACCATCTTCCAAAGATATGCCAGACGATATTTCCGGAGTCATTTCTAGTTTTTATGAACTTAGTCAGGCTGAATGCTATCCACTTACCATCGATTTCGTAGTAGCCACCTGATATATCTCCCGAATCTACGTAAATTATCTTATTCGTCTCCTCATCAGATAGGATTTTATTTCTGTGGACCCAAAATACTATTCCCGGACCTTCATCAATTTCAGATTTATAGGTTACATTTACATACTCCGTCGACAGGTGGCCACGTATACGAGCATCAAAAATACATTGCGGAATTGGACACCATGATGGAGCTTTGAAATCTTTGTTCATTTGATTACAGTTATTCGAAAACTATCCAAGAATAATCTAAGCTGATTTTCATCCTTTCGTAAATTAGACTTGTCTCAATCTATTTCTTTGCAAGGTTTTCTATGTGTAGAGCTTTTAATTGTTTAACCAGCTTATCATATTCCTCTTTATTAAACTCGAGTGGAGGATATATTATTAGTTTACCTATCATAGATGGAAAATTACGAACCTCATATCCATCGTTACCATCTGGCATTCGAATTGGTATTTCAGACACTCTAACTCCATCCATATTTTCTAAAAACCTTTTCCAAATTACTTTATCTTCTCTATGTACAACTTCTACATAGACACCGCAACAGGCACTTATCAAACATCTTCCGAGACATATTTCATAAAACCCATCTTTTTCTAGGCTTTTTTCAAATTCCTGAATGTTAAAAAATCGTCTCTGAGGATTGCCATCCAGCACAACTTCAAAAGCCCCGCTATTAGCAATGAGATCTTTAAACAAAACATCTTTATTTATTCTATATGATAATGTGTTCATTTTATTAAATACCCTTGATTTGTTCTTTGTTATTTTCCATGAGTATATGATTTCAATAAATTACTAATCATTCTACCAATACGTGTCCTCCCACGTATAAGTCTTGGCTTTTTCGTCCCCGCATAGAGTTTATATAGTTCAAGAAGAACCCCATCAATGAACGCTCTGCTATGTTCAGTATCAACTTGCATTTTTTCAACATATTCATGCAAGAATGCCAACTTATCGACCGGCTTCTCTTTTTCTAGACAATCAAAGAAATGGAAACAAGTGCTTTGGACCCTATCTGCAACAGAGCCTTCGTACCACGCATTGGGTCTATAGCGTCCATATTTAATTTTATTGATGGTCATACTTACCAGCACATCAGTGAGGAAGCCGTGATATTTTTCGGTATTATCGTCAACATAACCGCACCAAAAACACGCTACACCCCGTTTGAATGGTATATATTGTTTAGAGCATTTCGGGCATGCGTATTCAGCTTTGATGTGGAAGGTCATATAATTTATCGTTAACGAATGATATGTCTCATCTTAGTAATCTATTCGATACTACAAATATAATCATACTATATAAAACATGTTGAATAATGCTTTAGTAAAAAGATAATACCCAAAAATTTCAATTAGAATGTTAAATATCCAAAAAATCGGACTCAAATTTTTTTCTATCCTATATTGAATAAACATTAACATTGCAGCAACGGCCCCACTTAATGCAAATCCGATCGGAAGATAGAAAATTGATCTAATACTCAAAAAAGTAATACCGGTTGTCCAGAATAGGATTATAGAATAAATAATAAAATATACAATTGCACGATAATATGAATAGTATCTGGTTTCGTATTCGTACATATTTGGCATTTAATTATTTAACCACCTAGATACTCCTCCACGGTGTGAGCATGAATTGCTTTGGTTCAAACCAAAGCTGAATGTACCATCTCTGCATTGTGCAGTTGATCTTATTGAAATACTTCTGGGTGGATCTGCATACCCATGCATCAAAGCTAATGGGTCATTATAGTAACCTCTCACATGGGTTATACCTTGTTGTGTTGATATTTCATTAGTTGACCAACCACCACCTAAAGCAAATATAATAACAGATACTAATAGTAAAAATGTTGGTAACACTGCAACAATCCAAACTATTATCTTCATGTTTCTAAAAAACCTTTTTGATTTATTGACACGAAACTTTTTCATTTGTCTTCGAAGAAGCCACGCAGAGAATACGATCCAAAAAATGCCCCCGACTAAAGTCATTGAACCATTTGCACTAGGTACTAATAAGATCAGTTCCTTGACTAGCACCATCGTGAACAGAGATAGCAACAAAATAGCGATTGTGACGAAAATCCAGTCTCGCAGAGTCAACTTGAACGTTCCTAGATCCAGAGCATCAATGATTTTTTCATCGGGACCAAGAGTATTAGATGTGTTATTGCTCATAAATTTGTTTAATTATTATCTAGAAATTGATTTTTATATTACTTTTAAGTACATTTTCAAAGCTTCACTCATTACCAAGTTAACCTTAAGAAAGACAGAAATCTATAACAAATCGAAACATATCTTTTTAGAATAATTACAGATCCACAGACTCGATCATTATTTAAGTTCAAATCGGTTGCAATAGGCTTAAGCTGATTTTCAATTTTCTTCATATATTCAACATAAGCATTACCGTAGTGATTGATATTGTATACAGAGATATTAAACCACTTAAGCTCTTTCTCCATTCTTCCTATTACCAATTCAAAATCATCAGTATAATTAACTTGATGAAAAATCAACAACCAATAACCATCTTCTTGTGATATTTTTTGGTTTAGATTTTTATCAAGATAACCAAGATACCTCTTAAAATAAGAGAGTTCTTTTTTTGTTTATATAAAGTTTTATTTAATTCTGCAATTTTCTTAAGAAGTTTTACTTTATTATCTTTATGTATAGATAAGATATTTTTAATATAGCCATAAGCAAAAGAGAAATTATCATCCGAAAGATATCCGTAAGTGGTTGTCTGTGTAGTTGTTTGACTAGACAAATATTCGTGGTCAATAAAAGTTTTCACAACCTTTCTTCCTACCATCATAATATCAGCGAACCCTAACATCATTGCTGTAATATCAGTATAAAATTCATTATCTTTTTCCTTGTGCAACAATGAATATAGGACGATATGTGATAATTCATGAGCCATCACAGTTATTAGTGTCGATGGATTCTCAATACAATTTTCACTTAGTCTAATGCTTATAGGAAAATTGATCATACTCGAAGTTCCGTAGAAAGGTAAGTTTGCAGGGATAGAGACCTGAGCTGTGATACCTCCTGTACCTCTACCTCTCCAATCAGTCTTTACAAGATGAGTGCTCCGGAATCCGTCGTTTGTATTTGGACTATATCCTTTTGGTACATACGACAAATTTACTTCAATTGGTAAACCTAGATATCCTGCAATTTCCTTTATAGCTTCTTTTATCTTTTTTGAAAGAATTAAAGATATAATTTTTTGGTGATCAACAAATTCCTTAACACCAATTGTACTTGAAAGATGATTTATTGCATTCTCTATGTATTTATTATCAACTTCTTCCATTTATAAATATAATTTAACTATTAAGCTAGAGAAGATTAATCCAAAAAAACTAAATATGTACTTATTACAAAACTTTCTTCCAATTTTTAATAAGCATTGAATTGAGCAGGGTCCATATAGCTCGTCTCAGCAGTACCACCAATCACGGGATTGAGTGTAATGGTAAACTTTGAGTATTTAACGTATTGACTGTCTTCCGTTGTTGTAATATCAAAAATATCATCAAATGACTGCGAGTTAGCACTTTTTACGAAGGTCTTATTTACTGTATCCCAGTCCACCCCTTGCATAAATGCAAGCAAATATTTTCCATCCGATATGTTTGTTATGGTGTAAGTGTTCTCAGCTCTGACGTAGACTGTGAAAATCGATGTGCCGTTGCGAAGCAATTTTGCTACAGCGTCATGGCTCGTTCCGTTTTTTATTAGGAGTTGACCATCACCATCCAGATAACTAGAAACCTTCTTAAACACATAACCATTATCAAGCGAATATGGGACGGTTAAACCTGCTTGCCTGTCCTTAAGAAATTGTTGATGTGCCGTCGTTGTTGAATTAAATACTTCGTCAGACTTGTTAAGCCATGTACAATAATCCGGTTCAAATAGGCTTATAAGGCCACCAGCGCTACATGAGGCTTTAATTTTAGCTTGGGTAGCTTTCATGGCGTCACACTTTGCTCTCGTGGTAGGGTCTAATTTGTCCGTAGGTGTGTCTATGTGAAGACACTCTACTTCCTTACCAAGTTGGTCAATTTTCGTTGTGTCGATATGTTGAATCGGAGTTATGAATGAAGGTAATGACGTTGGTTGTGGCAATGGCATTTTGGTTCCTCCGGTGTTTGAATCACTATCGCCAGAATAAGCCCAAGCAATAAAAATTATCACCGCAACGACTACGACACATTTATTAAAGATAGCTTTTTTAAGAAACCTTGTGGCCATAGCGGTATAGTCTTTTACCAGTCTGATTTTTGCTTCGTAACCTTTATAAAACTTGTCGCTCTCGACTGTTTCTTTTACAGCACTAAAATGATTAGATGCATTATTTGCTATGCTTTCCACTAAAGAAAGCAGGCAGTACGGACATTTAATCGCCTTATCATGAATCTCTTTTTTACAAAATGGGCATTTTTTCATGTTATTTGATTACACTTCCTAGTAAATTATCTGCTTGCAAGTTGAACATTTAACATCTTCGTATAGGTTTTTATTGACTGGCACCCTTAGTCGCTGGCCGCATTTTCTACAAATTACGATCTCTTTTTCTGCAAAGTACTTAATCTTTATAATTTTTATGAAAATAATTAGTCCTACTAGTGAAATCGGTATAGTAAACAATAAGATTTTTGGATCGCTAGCTCCTGTAAATATCTGAAATAAAATAAACGGTATAGCTAGATAAAGATAAAAATATGTTTTAAAAACATGAGCTCTATCCAGGTTGACCTTCTGTTTCTGATATTGAGTCTTGCTACTGTTATAAAATCCTAAAAAGAATCGATCTGTCTTACCTTCCCATAATCGATAAGAATCAAGTGGTATGATTGGAAGAAAAAATATAATAAACCACTCGGTGGCCACATATGAACCATCAGGTTTCTTATTACTCGCACCATAATATATGGTGCCTATACCATTGAATGAAGACATTTTAAATCATTTTACAAACACAAAAAGCCCACCACGGGTAGAGGCCGAAGCCCCTCATATCAGTTTCCCGATATGGCAGATTAAGGCGACCCCATGATGGGTTCTTTGTCCTTAATCTGACTAACTTTTCACCATGCCAGAAATCACTTATTTCTGGTTTAGGCTACTTATACATATTCAGTTGTATGTTTAGGATACCACTCTATTACGTCCATGCCAATATTCAGCTCTTTAACAATCGTGTAATGCATGTCTCCCTTCACCACATAATAGTGTATAATAAAGCTATGAAATACGCTTATCTATCCATAATAATTCTTTTAATAATCAGTGGTTTTTATTGGTTTCAGTTGCGACCAAGCCAAATTAAAAAACATTGTTTTTATACCAGTGCAACATTAAAAGAAAATTTATCGCCTCATGCCGATTTAACTTCTCCAGATAGCTTTAGTCTCGCCAGCGTAGAAGCACAATCCAATTACCATTCTTGTTTAACCTCGAATGGACTTTAAGGTTGAACTCGAAGAAAAAATGTGATGTAAGTCACTATCCACAGTTTTTTTATTTCTATTTGGTTGATATAATGTTGCTCAACATTCAATAGTGAATGTTGAAATTGACAACACATGCTCGCTTGCCTGAACAACAAGCACACAAGAGCGACCGGTTATCCCCGAGATTCCTTAGACGGGTACTCTAGCAGGGACAGTGATGTCCCATGCTAGCGTTCACTAGTAATGGGAACATCGGATTTATTTTCGAAGTTCTTGTTAAGAGTGCCGGTCTAAGGAATTTTTGCGTATTGTTTCGCCTCATCTGTACATCACGAATTGATGTGCGGATTCTGGCGGAATTAATACCGCAGAAGCAGAGTGTCGATAGCTCTTATCTGGCAGAAACGCCAGGAAGTTTGATTTTGCAATACCATGCAGAAAACAAACAAAAGTCAGATCTGCTTTCCGTCAAAAGACGGTCTCAAGTTGATCTGCAACGCCGTTGATAGGTACGGTGACGGACAGTTGTGGGAAACCATCTCTGGACGTTGGATTCCTATCGATATAGAAAATGCACCGGCTTTTACCAGTGCATTTTCAAGAAAATCCTGACGTGGTTTTTCTTACACAACCGCTCCCGCAAGGGAGCTTTTGTGTTTGAGTTATTATATTATAGACTACGAACGGCTTGTCAAGGAAGCATAAAACCTGTGTATAGCAATTTTATGATTAACAAATAATAAAAAGTCAAACTTAAAACTGCCCTATTGGCTTTAAATATGTACAAAAACGCGTCTCAAAATGTCACAATGGACTAAAGATTTTATTGGCATTATACTATTGGTTATGATCAATGAAATACAAACGGAAAAAGATTTCTCTGAACAACTTATTAAAGGAAAAATTACTGAGCTTGTCTTTGAACGAATGTTTCGTACGGTTGGACACTTTACTGTGATACCTTTCGGTTATGAAAATACTTTGCCCGAAATAGTCCAGTATCAACACTTGGCAAAATATCCTCAAGTCTTTGATACAATCAAAACAGCTCCCGACTTTGCAATTGTATCTCATGACAGAAGTGAGGTTTTTCTAGTTGAAGTCAAGTACCGAACAGGTCATACCGATAAAGCTATACTAGAGCTAGCAGGAGAAATTCAAAAGAAATGGAAACTTGTTAGATTGTTTCTTGCCACACCTTCTGGTTTCTATTTTGATTCCTGTAGTAACATCATTAAAAATGAAGGTAAAATATCCACTCTTGGACCACAATGGGTAAATGATGAGGTACAAAAGGAATACCTAGAACTATTAAATCAATTTATCATTAGACCTAACTAAAAATATCTACCGTTTATTACGGGGACTTTTCTATTTTAACAAGGCAAAAACTAATCGTTCTTACTCTTAGATGTAACCCAACTTTCTTCAAGATCAACGGTACCACTATTTGGTCGTCTCGATTTCTCAAGAAGCTCAATATCGACTTTAACCGGTATATCCGAAGCTAATCCAGCAACAAAACAACTTCCCACAGAAAGAATTGGAATGCTTTGAAATGACAATTTATCAAGATAAGCGACAGCTTTTTCTACTGCGCTTATATCATTATCATTTATAAGTCTATGAATAAAATAGTTATGTAGCTGAGAAATTATTGTGGCTGATATATCATAAGGCCTTTGGCTTGCAATAGTTAGAAAGACACCAAATTTTCTTCCCTCCTTTATAATTTCTTCAAAAGTCTCTAGACGATAATCCTTCCATGTCTCACTTTCTCGCTGAGACATTGTGGAGAGAATATTATGAGCCTCATCTATAATTATATGTAGCGATTTTTTGTCAGACTCCTTTTTGTTTTCGTACAACTGTTTCGCAATTATTAGCGGAACAATCTTCTTCATCTCAATATTTACATCTCTTAAAGAAATGACGGATAGATTCTTTGATTCGGGGCTATCTTTAATATCAATCAGTTTCTCCAACATATCAAACTTTCTGAACATTCTGCCCACTAATGGTCCAATATGTTCTTGGTTTGAATATCCCTTTACGATTTCATGAAAATAATTAAAAACGATTTTCAATTTCAGCTTACTAAATTCGTCAGCCTTAAAGACCAGTGCATCCACAGATGTTTTAAGTCGAGTGTCGTATATAGGGTTTTTATTGTTGTAATTATTGCCATCATTTGATGCGTCCCAGTAATACTCCTTTGTAAGGGAGTGATAGTGTAGTTTATTTTCAATATCTTTTTTAAGTGCAATTACATCATCCTTCTTCTCATCTGTAACAAGATTTATCAGGTCTCTAAAAAGCTCGATGATTACCCCTTCTCTAAGGTTTCCATCCTTCTTATCAATAACACCAGTACACAGATCTTCGATACTTGTAATAGCTCGAGTATTAAAAGTCGTATTATCATCAAGATAATCATTACGTATAACTCTATCGAGAAAGGGCTTTTGTGTTTTTTCTGTTGCCTCCAGTAAAACAGACAGGATTTCTGTCTTGTGAATACTTTCTCTAGGAAGCGGGTATTTTTTCTTACTGCCTTTTTTACCAGTTGATAGCTCATAGACCACTTTGTCTTTCGTAATCATTTCATCACCAGTATATTCACCATTGAAATCAATTATCACAAAATCTGATTTGGTTTTGAAATCACCTTGATCTGAGAATGTTTTAAAAAGCTCAGTGTATATTTTCGCAAGTGTATTTGATTTACCGCTTCCGGTGTTGCCGAAAATACCAATATGGCTGGCAAACAATTTATTAACACCTAGCTTTATCTTTTGTGACGGCTCTTCTGTTAGACTGCCGACCGCAATAGTTTTGTCACCCTTTTTGTAAAACTGGTGAAGTACATTAAATTCATCTCTATTTAGCAAATAGCACTCATTATCGATCAAGGGCATTTCTTTTATACCCTGCTTTACACAATTACCTTCAAAATGACCAAAGAGAGACAATTGCAAAACCCTATTTATCCTAGTCTCTTCTTTGTTGTATTCTTTATTAAAAAACTTTTCTTCAGAGGTAAATTCGCCCTCAACTTTTCCAATAATACTCACGAAACCCTTTACTATCTTTACATAGCTACCTACAGACACATTTTTTACAGTTTTTCCTTCGAATAAAATATGCGAATGATTTTTATTTTTATTTAGTTTTACCCTAACAATTCTACCGTCAACTGAGAGAACGCGGCCAATTATAAAAATCGACTCTTGCATCAATTCTTGCTCAATTGTTTTACTCTTTGTCTCCATGATTCATGCTATTTAAGACTTCACTGAGGACCGACTGATTGATTTTTTCTAGGTTAAATCTACTTGCTGGCTCATCATCTGAGGGTTCAATGATTTCAATATTTGAATACCTCAATTTTCCAAGTTGCATTTTTGTCTTCATACTTGAATCCGTATCCTTTCCGTGGCAAAACACATAAATTTTTAGTGTAGGATTCGATTCTGCTGCTCTTATCGTTATTTCTCGAATATGTTCATCTTCCATAGAGAATCCTAGAACAAAAAGAACGGTATTTTCTTTTTCCAGTTCACCTGAATACATTCTGAGCAATTCGTAGTAAGTTACATCGATTACCGTTTCTTCAAGTTTTTTCCTTTCTGGATTTACTATTGCTAATCTTTCATAACCAGCCTCAAAAGCTCGTTGTCCCTTTTTTAACAAAGATTTATCGAAATGTTCTAGCTTTGAAAAATGAATTTTATTTTCAACCTTTTCCCATGTCAAAGATCCGTGGACTTTCATAAGATTAAACAAAGGTATTTCTGAAACATTCTCATAGTGCAAACTTCTTTTTTGTATTGATTTTTTAAAATTACTCAGGCTAAAAGTAGCATTTAATCGACCATTGAAACCATCGTTATATTCAAGACTACTATCTTCCAAAACAGTTTCCATCAGTATATCTATGTTTGTAGTAAATATGTTAACTTGCTTACTGAGAATTGTATTCTTGCGCTTCAAAAGTATACGTGCAAGCATTTCAAAAAAATCCTTATACGCCTTACATGTTGTATCAAAATCGCCTTTTTTAGCTATTGATTTACTAATAATTTCAAGATTAGGAATTATTACTCTCTCAAAATACTCCTTCTTTATCTTTACCCGCTCAGATTTCTTTTTTTCGCTAGATAAACGAGTCTCAATATCACCAAGTATTGGCAAAAACGGTGTTGAAAGACCAGCCCCAACTAGGACATTTATGTGCGAGCTCTGTATGGCCTCTTTTATTTCTTGAGGTTTCATAAATTTTCCAAAGAATAAATATCAAAGGCGACCTCATCGTATGGATGAATTTTTTTGACTGCTTTAACAAGCTCAGAAAGATTTTCACGAGCGCACACGGTCTCAATTCTTTCTTCGGCTACTTCTTCAAATTTACCAACTTCGCCGATATGCGGATCCGCTCCCGCATCGGGTCTGAACCGACCAGTTCCCTTCGAGGAGAAGGTGCAGAAACTGTAATTACCGATCTTACCAGCTCCGGCCTTACCCATAGCTTCACGAACCACATCGGTATGGGTTTCTGGTACGAAAACAACAATTTTTACATTCCTACTTGCAACTGATTTCATTATGTGGTCAACTTTAGCACTTTTTATAGAAAAAATATACTAATCTATGATGCCAAAAAGTAAACAAAAGTAAACATTTTTAATACGTTTATTTATCATCTTGCGGCCTCAAGAATCGGTAATTACCAATCGTCTTAAGAAGTCTATTAGCTTGCTGTTTTGCACTCTTGGGACTATAACCAGCAATAATTGCTGCTTGTGTAGCGTTACAAGAAGTGAGATACGCTTCCAGAAACCTTAACCTCCGCATATCCTTGGCACACAAAATTGTACCTTGATCATAAAGAGCGCCAACTAGTTCATATATTAGGCGCCTGTATGGTCTATAAAAGATGATTCTGGTGAGCAACACAGCCTCTTCTGTTGAAAATTTAGGGAATCTTCCGGTACGCCCATACTTTTGTCGAAGCAGTTTCTCGTCGAATACCATACCTGCCCAGATCATAACCATATCCCGTGTATTCATTGTTCTCTTACTTTGTATATTCTTGTCGCTCATATATTTATATGCACGCAGGCTTAGCTATACAATCCATCGTTCGAAAGTCGTAAGCCAGCGCGAGCCAATATTGACTTTTATGATATACTTTTAAACATTATGTTAGAAGGTCTAGAAGACACAATCACAGAGACCAACTTGTCAGCCGAGAGCAATGATATTTTTGAATTTAAAGATGAAGATGGTGATAAAAGTATCGGAGTTATCGTCGGAGAATATATCGTATTCGCAACAGAACAAATCGACGGAAAGTGGACTGTAAATTTTGCTTTAAAGGATGAATTAAAAGGTAGTTCATGGATGGATACTCTTACAAACAAAGGAGCGTTTTCTACGATAATTGAGCTTAAGCCAGCTTTTGAAAAAATAATTAATCAATTGGAAAAAGAGGGTAAAGATTGGTTTTGTGCTTGTGACGAAAGAAGAGCAAAGCTCTATGCCAGATACATCCCTAAAGAAAAAATTCAGATTGTCGATAAAACTTGATTTAAACAAAATAATTCCTTGTCCACTTTTTGCCAGTTAACAATTCTGAACTCGTCCAACAGTTCTATTCATACTTGACAAACTCTACGGATATGATAAGATACCATAGTCGACGATAAGTGAGCTGGTTGTCGATACGGCCGAAAGGCAATGTAAATTAGCTCTCGGGGTTTGTATCCGTCAACGGGAGATACCCCTAAACGAACAGTTGATTTGGTACATCAAAAAAGTCGGCACTTGAGCATAAGCTCAGCCCATCATCGGCGCAAGCTCGTTAGTTATCTGATCCTGCGAGTAGCACCGGCAGAGGGCACTTTGCCGACACAAAAGAAAGAGTGGCACGATGTGCATGTCTAGCTTGCACGCCACAGGTTTGGTGGTACTTAGTCTCCACCCGATGAAGTACGCGACTTCATGAGTCAATTCGCCCGGAACCACCACTTTGGTTCCGGGCTTTTTTATTTCCTCATGTCCTTCATAAACAACGACTGATTGTAAATTCCCTACATGTATTCCCTATCTGAGAATATGGTTATAATAATCTCATGTTCGGGGATGGCATACAATTATTTTTCGTTATCGTGCATTACTTTCAATAAAAAGATGGTATCAGTCTTTAACTTTGCACGAGCAGAATCCTTCTGTGAATCAGTGATCAATTCACCAAGCCCATCTAAAATATGTTTATTATCCATTGACTCCAACATGGCAATACATTTCTCTAATGCTTCCTTATATGGAACTCCCGATCTTTCTTCCACAATCTTGCGGTTAATAGGCCAGTTATTTTTAGCAAAATACTGAACATCAAAAATATCACGACTTGTCTTACCGATTCGCTCAAACATTGCCATCAACTTATGTGCAAACATGTCTTCTTGGACCATTACGAGCATTGAGATGCCGAGATATGTTTTCATTTCATACTTTGAGCCAAGTTGGCGACGATTCACCTCAACCTTAATTTTCTGAGCATTAGTATCATAAGAGATAACATTCTTTAAATTGAATCTCTGCATGTATGAATCAGTAATTTTGCCGTAATTACTTACAATCTTGTTTATTTTCTCAAAAACGTCCTTTTCTTTTGTCTCATCCAACAAATCAAGATCCAAATCTACAGAGTTTCTGGGCAAATCATAAAACATCATAGCTGCGGTACCACCTTTGAATCCCAAATAAGGTGCAATAGAGGTATCAGAATAGATATCTTTTAAGATCTGTAACAAGATATTCTTATGTTTTGAGTAATCTAATGTCATATAATTTTTTGATATTCTTTTACCTTCTTTTCTAAACGCTTGTTGTTATAAATTGGTAATATTTCCATCACCTTATTCCAATCCAATGAACGCAAATTATCAAAGTGATAATCTTTGCTTACATATACACGGTCTAAAAAGGCACGTTCACGTGATGCGGTGGCAATACCACTTGTATGTTCTATTCCCATTGAATTACTCAAAACGTAATCTTTCATCCGAACGAAAGTAATTTTTTGATCACCAATTGTAATTTCTCGATTCATGTATGATGCAACGAAAATATTTCCGTAATATTGGAAATTTACCCCTTCACGAGTCAAAATGGTTTCAAAGCTAATATATGATGGGGTGTAGATACGAGTTGCTAATTCGAAACGATTGTAATTTTTATCTTTAGCATAAAATCCTCTGTGAACTCTGATCAACTTTTCCGCTTTTACATAATAGTTCAAACGGACCCTAGCCGCTGATTCATTTTGTTCCCCCCACATCAAAACCACATCCTTTGTTGAAAAGATGGTCTGGGGTGATCTTAATAAGATCTCCAAAAATTCGCCTTTTGTGGGTTTATTATCCATATTGTTGCTGGAAGTTAGTTTTAACCTAACATCCAGTCACAATATTAGCATATTCTAAGAAAATCAACAATATGTGCACTAGATTAGTACTTCAGGCTAGAATTCAATAGATATATATTGACAGTATATCCTACATATGCTATAATCTACACGGAACAACAGAAACATTAACAAAAGGAACTTTGTGAAAACAATATTAGTCGGTATTTTCTTCATGAGCCAATTGATTTTGGCTTTGGGACAAAATGATCCCACCGTACGGTATCCGGCCATCAACAATAATGTGTTCACGAATATGATTTCGTGGAACGCTCTTATGACCGACACTTATGCGTGGCCGATCATAGCAACCGAGGTCGTCGTCGATCAGCCAATACCTTCGAAGGTGTCATTGGAAATCTTCAAGATCCAGAATGACCCGGATTACGGCAACGGCACCCTGGTAACCTCTACCAAGACGAACGAGGTGTGTCTAGTCCAGTCATCGGTTGACCTGAAAAACTGGACAATGGAGACGAATTCTCCGCTTGTCATAGCAGGCTATACCGCCTACTATTTCTATCCGGAAGATGGAGCGAAAGTAAAATTTTACCGGACACGCAATTGAGCGTAACCCGCCCGAACAGAGAAACCCTCCGTTCACGGCGGGTTTTCTTTTTATATTCTCATCACTTTCATAAACAACAACCGATTGTGCATCCCCTACATGTATTCCCTATCTGAGAATGTGGTTATGATAATCTCATGTTCAGGAAGCATAAGATTGTAATTTAATCTTTCGGTTCATCCCAAAACTTATATTTCTTATTTTGGACTTCAACTAGTTTTTCTAACTTATTCCAATTTTGCTTTTTATTGCCTTCGTCAAACATCTTATTTACTTCTTCTCCACTTATACCAGCATACATACCAGATAAAACGTATCTAACACCTTGATTATCATTTGGATTTAATTTGAGCAACAACCTATACAATTCAATAGCTTTTTCTTTTTCTCCTTCATCTCCATATATATCTGCCCTATATTGAATAGCTCTCAAATAGGCTCTATTTTCTAAAACTCCCCACTCTATCTTTTTGGGCCATTTTGGAAACTTTTTCAAGACTTTATCAAAAGCTATCTTAATATTTTCTAGCGCCTTATTTTTATCCTTCGGACGTCCGTAAACTGAAACCAACCCAACATACGTCTGTACATAATCAGAATCCATTTCTTTTGCTTTTAGTAGCATCTTTTCGGCAGAATCATAATCGTCAACATTCAGTGCGTCCATGGCATCATAGTAAAGATCATTTTTATTTTGTACTCTCATAGCCATATGTCCATTCTTAATATTCTGCTTGTCAAAAGCTTCCATGAGACCATCAAATGAATCTGCTTTCCCATTTTTCATCGCCTGACAAATAGCACAATCATCAAAACCCTTCCATTCGGCATTTTTCTTTTTTGTTTTTGGCTTTGATTTTGTCTTTTTCATACAATTATTTTTCGTTTCTATGCCTTTTAATAAAAACTTTATTAGACCTAAATATTAGTATATTTTAAGAAAAACGACAATATAAATCTTGTGTGTACAAATGTTGCAGTGGATGTATAATAGTGTTAACTTATCAATCTAATCTCATCAATGCTATGGTCGACAATCAAAACAATGAGGAACTCATAAAAAAAGCTGACATCCAAAAAATCGCTGAAAAAGGAAAGACTATATATGAGCAAATAAAAGTGATCTATGATCCGAAGGAAAAGGGTAAGTTTTTGGCTATTGATGTTGATAGCGAGAAGGTTTATCTTGGAAAGACTAGTGCTGAGGCGGTAGTACTCGCAAAACAAAATCATCCTAACAAAGTCTTCTATGTAGTAAAAATCGGTTTTGATGTCGCAGAAACGATGGCAAAGTCATTTCTGGAATACAAATAATATGATCAAAGGCGTCTTTACTGAAAACATGCCGCTTTTTCCGGTACTTGTAGCTTGGGGTCAATCCGTCCAGGCTCCTTTTGTAATTTTGGACACAGGATTTACCGGTGATTTACAAGTCACACCAGAGATAGCAAAAGAATTGGGACTGAAAGTCACAGGTGTCATAAATGTTCGTATAGCCAACGGACAAGTCGTGGAGGTCCCCACGGCTTTGGCTTTCGCCGTGATGGAAGGCATGAAAAATTACATCGATGTTTTGATATCTGACAGTATGCCGCTCGCTGGTATTAGCTTTCTTTCAAAATTTAACTATAAGGCTATAGTTGACTGTAAATACAAAACGGTCAATCTTGAAAGGGTTTAGTTGTATGGAACTTAGATAATCTATAACATACTCCAAATCAACCTAAAAATAATTGACACATGTTTCTAACTATGATTAGATAAAATCATAGTAGTTTTTTGACATACATGGATAGTGGCCTTAAAGAAGCCCTGGCAGTCCAAACAATCTGCCTAAATAAAGTAATTATGATAAACAAGAAACTGTCACGGACGAAAATGAAAACTATGAAATTCAAGAAAATACTAATATGGTCATTTATCAATGGCCAACCTCACAAACTATTAACAAAAGAGGAATCAAAAATCGCAAACACTATGGGCGTCCTTCATACACTTTTTCCTGGAATCAACTATTACTCAACCTCTGGTTTCCACACTGCTGTAAGCACATGTGTTCAACCTGTTCTGGAGAAACTTTTCCCAGAACTTATCGGCACAAGAAACGATAGTATGACTAGGGAGGATAAAGTGGAGATCAGTGTATTTCTTCCATCAAAAGGATATGAGTGGCAAGATAGCAAAGTATGGAGACGAAAGTTCGAAAAACTCTTGGCTACCAAATAAATCCCCCGCCCGAACACGAAGCCCATCGCTTCAGTTCGCGGCGGGTTTCTTTTTTCTTCTCATCGCTTTCATAAACAATAACTGATTGTACATCCTCTATATGTATTCCCTGTCTGAGAATGTGGTTATGATAATCTCAGGTTCGGAAAGTGTTGCACTTCAGAGTGGAATTTTAGGAGCCAAGTTGACAACATTGATTAAAAGATGTAATTTAAGTCTAAATTGCTCTAACAAAATTAAAACGAAGGTAAATTATGAAATCAGGAAGAAACGTCGCACTTGCGAACAATGATAGATTTTTTCTCTTCATCGTATTCAAATGATTGAAAAACTTGGTTTAACAGTGATATTTTGTAGGAACACAAAAGAAGTTCTTCAATCATTCGAAAAACCAGAAGACGAAAGACCTTTCCTTCTCATTACTGACAACCTACTTGCTCATGGTGGTGAATTTAAATCATCGGAAACAAATGGTGGAAGAGATACCGGTGTAGCTATATACAAAAAGTTACGCCTACAAGACCCACGGCTTCCAATCATCATACACACCATTGAAGATCGTACCATCCGAGAGCTTCAGGGACTTAATGACCCATTTATGGTTGCAATCTATGACCGCGCTTCTAATTCAAAAGAAAAAATGCTTGAAGCAATAAAAAAATTCAACCATTGAGACTTCTGCGCGATTGACCCTCCAGTAAAATGGAGGGTTTTTCTTTTACCCAAAACATACCTCATCCAAAAGTTCTAAAAATGTCCTACCAGACCCTGAATTGTCACTCTAATCGCAATCCTTGACAAACAACAACCAACATGCTATACTACCCTAGTCCTTCAAAGACGGACATCTAGTACAAAAACCCGCCGTGAAGATTATCATTATTGACACGGCATAACGGCAAAAGAAAGGAGAATTGCTCCTCCAAACTGGAAAATTCGAAAAGCTAAGTAGTCTTAAAGGTAACAGCGATATTCTGCCCTTATTATGCGAATTGCGCATGTGCAACTAGCATCATATTAAGGGTAAGAAATAACTGTTACTGGCGGAACAAAAAGCGAGTACGAATGGACTGGGCGATCCACTTGAGAATTTCTCTTTGGATCATAGGGGGGTTCGTCACATGACGTGAAAAAATGCGCTGACCGACAAGGTCACCTGGAGACAACCAGAGAAACCGTGTGGAAGGAAAACCACCGCAGTGTAACGCCACAAAAATTTCCATAGCTCGTCTTCAGGTGAAGACGAGTTTTTTTATACCTGAAATAGGGTTAAACTCACGATAAAAATTTCTCATTAATATGTTAAAATTATAGCAATGCAAGAATTTTATAATAAACACTCCAAAATTATTATTTTTGGCACTTTCGCCCTAGTAGCAATCATTGAACTTCTCATGGGTCGCAATTTATGGTGCCCAGCTGGCGATATTTCTATTTGGTCAATTGATATAAATTCAATACACAATTCTCAACACCTTATTGACGCTTATTCTTTGACCCACATTTCACACGGTATAATTTTCTTGATCCTACTTTCAATTATTCCCTATTTCAAAAAAAGTACTTTCTCAACTAAACTCCTAATCGCAGTATTTATAGAATCATTTTGGGAAATTATTGAAAATTCCAGCATCATCATAAACCGTTTTAGAGAATCAACAATTTCACTAGGTTACCTTGGAGATAGTATTGCCAATTCATTATCTGATATCATATTCATGATGCTTGGCCTATGGATCGCTTCAAAGATGCCAACAAAATATGCATTTACCCTTGTAATCATATTTGAAATAGTCTGCTACCTACTTATACGTGACAATCTTATTCTAGAAATTATTCAAATTATTCATCCGTTAAAATAATCATTCATGCAAAAAATTTCAACTCGCATCTTCATCTGTGCTTCAATAGCTTTCGGAATTGTCGGTCTTTGCTTGGTCTTATTTGGTGGACAAAATGATAATGCCCCAGTCAACCAATTTATTATGAGATTACTTATGACTTGTGTCTTTATCATACTTCCATCTTTCGCACTGAGTGTTGCGGGTAAATATCTCAAATAGCAGGAAATTGAATCCGCCAATACTTTTCTTGCCTCAATCGCTTTTCTGTTGTAGAGTCGTAGAGTCACAATAGTCCTTTAACAACTCAACAAAGAAAGGAGCTTATATGCCCTTACTTCCCTATATCGGTATTACCGATTTCACCAATTTCGAGCAAGTACAAAGGATGCTCGGAATAATGCACAAGCAAAAACCTAAAGATTCCAGGCGACAATTACATGTCGGTGTCATGATGAGCCGTAAAACGCTCAACAACATTGAAACAGAATGGTCAAAAGTTTTTCCACCAAAAGAGGTGATTGCTAGCATCTTTGGTTCTGGTGAAACTTACAATTGTCTCCATTATGCTGACTATAAAAACAAAGTGTGGTTCTCCGGTGACCTGTCTAGAGCAATCGGTTACGGCGGTATCGGTATCAATGCTGTACAACTGGACATGACATGGCCAGATCCAGGTCAAATCGCAGATGCTATACATACGTCACGAAAACAAATTGAAGTAATCCTTCAAATTGGCAGAGGTGCGATTGAAGGAGCTAACAACAATCCTGCAGAGATTATTCAACGACTCAAGGATTACGAAGGAGTGATCCATCGTGTCTTGCTCGACAAGAGTATGGGACGAGGTATTTGTATAGACGCCACGGGACTCATTCCATTTATATCGGCAATCAAGAGGCAGTTTCCAGACCTTGGAATTACCGTTGCTGGTGGCCTCAACCATGAGACCTTATTCATGATTGAACCACTCATCAAAATGTTTCCTGATCTAAGCATTGATGCTCAAGGGAGACTTCGACCAAGTGGTAATCCTCTCGATCCGATTGACTGGGATATAGCAGAAAAATATCTCTCTAGAGCTTTGAGGCTCTTGAAGTAAATTATTTAAACAAAAAACCTATCTCGTGGTATACACCATGAGGCGGGTTTTCTTTTTTATAAATCCCCTATTTCTTTTACGTCATTTGACAACCAAATCCGAAAGTCATACTGTAGTACCAGTAGTTATTCAATAAAAAAGAAAGATTAGATTATGAAAAAGTTTTCTCAAATCCTCGGAAAAGCTGGCATTATGTTCGTGGCGGTCGGTTTCTTGTCCATGATACTAGCGATCTTCCACGCGATAATACGCCTTGATACATATGTAATCGGACTAATACTGTTGATTGGAATAGTAATGGTAGCCGTATCACTATTCCTCGCTTCAAGGTTAAGGGGTTAATGTGGATGCTGTAGAAGTGATATCAGAGTCCCCGCCTTCATCGCGCTAAAACATACGAAACCCGCACACAGAAACCTGTTGTACGGGTTTCTCTTTTTTATAATGAAATTTTTCTCCCATTTGACAAATACCACTAACGTGCTAATATATTCCTAATTGCGTCAAAGTAACTTTGAGCAAGTGCACAAACTAAAAACAAAATAGAATACAAAGGTACGATATGAGTAAAAGCATTATAGCGTTAGCGGCCGAAGTCAATCTCTCAAAGGTAAAGCTTGAAACGGAAAAAATGGCCTCAGGCGAAGTGGCTGTCGGTGTAATGAGTAACGACCTGAAAAGATTGTTTTACCTATACAGCAAATCGGTAGACCTCCTGAACGGTATCAACCAAAAAATCAGAGAAAAAATGGCTGAACATGCCGAATCGCACAAAAAGGGTAACCCCCGCATCGAAAAATGTGCAAAACACTCGGCGGAAATGGATAAAATCGTGGCCGACAGGAACGAGATTGCCATGAGACACGGGCAGCTGCATAACATTTTCTGGGGCGCTGTACGCATTGAATTCCCAGAGCTCTTGGATAAATGTACTATCAAGATCTGTGAGAATTTCACGGTGACCTACAAGAAAGAGAGTACACCAGCAGGAGTTACTGAAGAAATGCTCGCTATTCTGAAAGAGGCAATCCAACAAGCTCAGCAAAAACACAAGTCTAAATCATTCTCTCAGTAGTATCACAAACCCGCCCGAACAGAGAAACCCTCCGTTCTGGTGGGTTTCTTTTTTTATATAATGAAATCCCCAAATCAATCACATTTGACTATATATCTATATAATATCATACTGAAACAAGTCAATTTGATATTCACAAAAAACAACAAATAACAAACGGAGGAACATTTAATGAAGACATTCTTAAATATCGGTATTCTGATTATTGCTTGCGGTGCACTTATGGCAATTAACGGCAAAATCGGTGGTATGACACTATTGAAAGATGGTCTAGGTATTGGTTTTAAATTCTTCTGGAGAATTCTCCCAATGATAATAGTGTTTACAATCCTAGCAGGACAGATTGAGGCCTTTTATTCAAAACACCCCGACGCTATCCGCTCCGCCACCACAGGTAATGCGGGCATCATCAAAGCCGCCTTGGCTGGAGCATTGATCCCAGGAGGAACTTCCGCTGGACCGATCCTCAAAAGCGAATGGAGTAATGGTGGCAACAAATTTGCAATCATCGCCTTCATCATCGCTATGAGTCTCATCAACTGGAACATGCTCCTATTCCGATTACCATTCTTCGGTGAAAAAATCACTCTGTGCATATATGGAATTGGGATAGCAATCGTCAGTGTTGTAGTTACAATTATGGTTCTAATCCACCATTTCAAAGGATAGGTACTCTTCCCCATCACTCCCCACCACGAGCCCGTGCTCATGGTGGGGTACTTTTTTATCAAAAATCATTTGCTATACTTAGACCATGAGTCAAAAACAATTGATCTGGATAGGGGTATTCGTAGGCTCAACTATCGGTGGTTTTATACCTAGCTTATGGGGTGCAGGACTTTTCTCCATGTCTTCCGTATTATTCACTACTATTGGCGGAATAGTCGGGGTATACGTAGGATTTAAGATGGGTAATTATTAATTAATTTATTTAAAAAATATGGAAAACACAACAACAGCCTTTGAGTTACCAGGAAAAAAGATTGTCAAAAATCTAGGAATAGTAAGAGGGGTTATTGTTCGTTCAAGATCTATTATTGGTACAGTCGGTGGTTCATTACAAACGATTTTTGGTGGAAACATTAGCTTATTTACAGAATTATGTGAGAAAACTCGAGAAGAAGCTTTCGGGCTCATGATGAAACATGCCCAAGAAAAAGGTACCAACGCAGTCATCGGTGTCCGCTACGACACTACCGAGCTTTTACAAGGAGTGACTGAAGTTTTGTGTTACGGAACGGCGGTTATGGTTGAATAAAAAAAATCGCGCAGTATGTCCTGCACGATTTTCATGATATTTTCCTCGCAACCTATTCTGACCTACTTTGGCCAAGGATAGAGACCCACTTCAGTAGCCTGACTTACCACCAGGGCCTGCCAGTCTTTGATGAATTGGAAATACTTTTCTCCAAGTTCCTTTGCCATCGGTAGCCGTAGCATTTCCCGCCACTCAAGATTGTAAAACGTGGCGTCAAAGCAAGACATCGGTCGGCTGAATGTTGACAATGGATGTAGTTGACCCAATGTCTCCGGAATATAAGCCGGTATGCATGGTCGGTGCTGTCCACCGCGAATCAGATTGATTGCGCCAAGATTCGCCAACCGATCGGCATCCTTGATCACCATCGTAACGATCCCGTCAGTGTCTTGGTTCATTTTGGAGTGTTCCTCCACTGCCGTTCTAATCTCCTGAATCTCAACAGCGGTGAAATGTTGAGCGACCATACTCAAACCCTCTTCAACATATCTCCGCGTCTCATCAGCAGAGAAATGACGGTCAAGAGAGTGGAGGAGTCCTGCAACCCACGCTAACTCTCCAACACGTTTATTTGGAGCGATCTTAGCTCCATACTGTGCAACTGTAAGATCATGGTCAAGGCCATGACCGTGAGTACTCTTGCCAGAGGCGATTATACCTTCATGAACTGTCTTCACGAAGTTATAAAGATTGTGAAATTTCGCACGAAATTGTGCGAAAATATCAGATGCTGTTTTTTTCATTTTTAAAAAACTGAATTTGATTGTCTATTTAGATGTTTTAAACTCCGTAAGCAACGCTTACTAGAAACACCATTCTACCCTTGATGTTAGCATAGTTATAGCAAATAGTCAATAGATACGTATAGCCCATTGACAAATAACACCCAATATCTTATAATTGACACGGACATCTGTTTTGTAGTCCAATTTCAAAAACAAATAAAGAAAGAAGGTACTCAATGAAAGGTTCTCTCAAACTGTGTTTGTCGGCCCTTTACCGTTCGGTAACATATTCAGCGGTATCTTGTTTTGGGTTATTCATACTCTCAACAATAAACTCAATCCTTATTGAAGGTGGAATGGAAGGTGTCTGCTTGGAAAGTTGGGTGATCTGGTTCTTTGCCCTACTATTCGTCGTCTTAACACTTTTGTTCTTTATCCGTAGTTTGTTCATAATCAGCGAAAACATACTTTCCGGCAAGACTGCGGATGAAAGTCCCGTCAGATTAAAAGATATTATCAGCAGTATACTGCCCTGAATTCCCTTTTCAAAAAGACCGCACACCTATGAGGTATGCGGTCTTTCTTTGTACATTATCTCTGATTTACCAACCTAATAGAGATAACCAACCATGTGAAGAGAAATCAGACTGCATAGCTATTTTGGTTATAGGACCATAATATCCAACAGCTGGAGTGACACCTCTTGAAGCCTGATATCTGGCTAGAGCGTCTCTAGTGAGAGAACCGTAATAACCGAATGGAATTCCAATGGGAACATTAAGATAACCCATCTCTGATAACAAACCTTGAAGGACAACAACGTTTTGATTTTGAGATCCAACGGTAAGATTTTGGCCTACCAAGATATTTGGATACTCTGAGGCCTTAGCTTGTGGAGCGGTGACCAATATTGCCATAGCGATAATCAGCGTTAAACTAACTCCAACGAATAAACTAGATTTGAGGAAATTAATCATATATTTGTATTATTTATTTGTTTATAAAATGATAAAAAAGCTCGACCTGCTATTTACTGTTACATAGTAGATGCCGTCTCTATAGACAAAATATTACAACTACATTTTATATCCCTTTTTAAGATCACCTATCTCTTTCTCTAATGAAGAAATATGCCTATCCATTTGTAACGTCCTCTCAGTAATTTTTATCTCAAATTTATTCGTATGATCTGCAAGTTGTTTGGCGACATCCATCATATCCGTAACGTCTTCTATAGCAAGAAGTATGATTGCTGGTAATGATTCAGAAGTATTTTCCCTTTTGACATGAATCTGACGAGCATTCAATATCATTATTTTCTGACCTATCAAAGGAAAAGAATGAGACACTTCAAAACCCTTGAAAAAAGTATGCTTTGGTAAAATATTTTCCAAAAGCTTTTTTAAAGCTGGAATATTCCATTGACCATTACCCAATTCGTACACAATCTTACCTTCAGTATCTTTTTGTTCAACGTGGAACATTTGATAAAAAGGCCAGTTAGCAGCAATGACGTGGAATTCCGCATCCAAGATCAAAACCGGCTCATGCACAACATCTACTACAGTCTTTATATACGTCCAACTTTCTTCCCATGAACGTTCAAAAAAATCTGATCCTATTTGTTTTTTATTATCTGTTTGCATACTAATAAAGACGGAGGAATACTCTATTCATTACATCTTAACAAATAACAAAAAATGTGATACACTTTTGTTACAAATACCTACTAGTTGCTGTAATACTTGTGCAATGAACAAAAGATCGTCCACTGTCATTACACACCTAAAAATATAGATATGTTACCTATTATTACAGCCTTCTGTAATATTTGTGTAATGAAAAGTCATTACATACGTCTCAATATATATGACAATAGAAAGAAAAATATCAATAAACAAGGAATTGACCGTAGCTCACCATAACTACAATAAAGGTCTCAACTCGTATGCCCTTTTCAAAACACAAGACGGTGCCGTAGGCGAAGACATGGTGCAAGATACTTTTTTGAAAACTTGGAAATATCTCATAAAAGGAGGCAAAATTAACATAATGAAAGCTTTTCTTTATCATATTTTGAACAATCTAATAATTGATGAGTATCGTAAACGTAGGAATAAAGCTACTTCATTAGATACTCTCTTGGAAAAAGACTTTGAAGTCGGTGACGACAATTCTGAACATCTTGTGAATTTCTTGGATGGCAAAAAGGCGATCCTTCTCATCAAACAACTTCCAGAAGTATATAAAAAGGTGATACGTATGCGTTATGTGCAAGATTTATCACTCAAAGAAATGTCACTCCTGACAGGACAAACTAAAAATGCCTTGGCCGTAAAAGTACATCGTGGTCTAGAAAAGCTCAAAGTTTTGTATGGGAAAGGGTTCTCGTTTATTAATTAATAATATAAATATATGATCTGGACACTAATTATAGTTTTGTTTGTTCTCTGGCTTCTAGGATTCACCTTCAATTTTGGTGGAAACTTGATCCACACTCTTTTGGTAATAGCATTGGTAGCTCTTATCATCAGACTTCTTTCGTAATTTATCCACCATTTGGTCTAGTAAGTACCTACTATTAGGAGTAATATTACCCATAGCGGTTAATTGTACAAAAAATTTCATGGAAGGAGGTCTATCATGAAAACTTTAAACTTTAGACTGCAAGGAAAAGCGGAGCTTGATCAAGCTATACATGATCCAGAAAATCGTCAGCGCACTTGTGAGGAACATCACTGTACCGAACAAGAATTAGATCAACATCCTGGGTGGCTAATAATCAGATTCGCCATGACTGGCGGAGCAGCGAGGTTCGCAAGAGAACATCGTAATGAATTCCTTGAGGAGAAAAAGGTTCCCGAAGGATCTGTACTAAGTCACGGCGGATAAAAGTTACGTTAGGCGGGACAAGGCAACATCATTAATGTAATGTTGCTTTTTTGTTACCGTGATTCGCTCCACCAGTCGGTAGATGGCGAATTCTCAGTTTTAATACCCCCTCCCCCCTAGGGGGTATCAAGACTAAAGAGATACAGTAAACTCAACTTCAAAAGGATACATACCCATTCCACATGTTCCTGAAAGCTTACCAACCTTACCCACACCAATATCAATATCAGTAGAACCAGTCTGTGGTAACGCTTTAGAAATATTCATACTTGGAATACGTACGTAAGATGAACAATCAAAAGTCCCGTTAGTATTGAACCTAATAACAGTAGGAATGCCTGCCTTTGCAATACTTTTCCTAGGCTGATAACCACCTCTAGCGGTTATTTCAATAATCTGTTTTCCATCAATAACAGAAACATTATTTGCATTAGTTGCAACTTGTCCTGAAGTAACCGTATTACCACCTCTCACCAATAACAAAGCTCCTGCAATGAGGGTAACTGCGACTATAATAGATAAAATGGTTGCTTTCATATGGTATTAATATTAACACGTACTAAAAATTGAATACTGGCGGAATAATCCCAACAACAACCAGACTATTTATCAGATTGAATAATGCAAACATTATAACTACAAGTCCAGCACTCTTGAAAAAGATTCCTGATTTTGAACTATTTTTAATACTAAATGAACTGAAACTTACCAAAGCAAGGACAGGAAGAGTACCTAGAGCAAAAGATAACATTGTGAGACCACCGGTAAAAAAATTCCCTGTTGTAAGAGTATAAAGTTGCATTGATTGAGTGAATCCGCAAGGCAAGAAAAATGTTGCAGTACCTACCAAAAGCGGTGTGAGTGTATGGTTGAATTTTGATACACCATGAGCATGTTTGGCAATGAATCTTGGCATTGATGGTTGTAACCTCTTGGCCCAAGGAAAAACATCCAAAAGATTTATACCCAAAACAAGCATTACAATACCAATAATCAGACTTAAAATAAACGTTGCAGAAGTATTGAGAGTAAAAGCCGAACCGAGCGCACCTATGATTCCACCGAGAATAAAAAAGGAGACTATACGACCAATATGGAACATTACTTGAGGTTTGATCTTGTCACCTTCTTTTGCGAATGTTGCAGACATAGAAAGTAAAAGTCCACCTACAACTGCCATGCAAGTAGAGAGTGAGGCGACAATACCTATCACAAAAGCTGTACCATAAGTAACATTTCCAGCACTTACCATATTGATGAGACCAATCTTTTGCAGGACAACAAATAAAACAGCAAAACCAAAAGCTATTGGTACTGCTATCTTGAAATCAGACCAATCCACTTTTTTGACCAATTTTTCTACAGAAACCGTATAACCGTGAGGTTTGAGCGGTACAGTCAATTCTTCTGCAATCTGTTCTAATGTTTTGTTACCAAAATTTCCAGCAATCTCAACTGTATGGCTACCAAGATCTGATTTGACATAACTAACATTTGGTAAATCTTGTAGCTCACTTTCTGTCATAAGGACACAAGCATTACAATGCATACCGTGAATATGGAATTTATATTTATTTTGCATATTTTTATAATCTTTCATATTTTTATAATTTTTTAGCTTTAATTCTTAATGAATTTGACACCACCGAAACACTTGAAAATGCCATCGCCAATCCTGCAAAAACTGGATTCAATAACCAACCAAATATTGGATAAAATACACCAGCTGCCAAAGGAATACCTATGACATTATAAATAAATGCCCAGAATAAATTTTGTTTTATACCTCTCATAGTCATCTTTGAAAGTTTTATTGCCTTCACAAGCTTTGAGATATCTCCTCCAAGCAAAGTGATGCCGGCTGACTCTATTGCCACATCAGTACCAGTATCCATAGCGATACCAACATCGGCCTGAGCCAATGCTGGAGCATCGTTCACACCATCACCTGCCATTGCTACTATTTTCCCTTGCGATTGTAATGATTTTATCTTTGCCAATTTATCTTCTGGCATTACATGAGCGACAACATCGTGAATACCCACAAGTCCTGCCATGTATTTTGCAGCCTTTTCATCATCTCCAGTGAGCATAACTACTTTGATACCAAGTTTATGAAGATCCGATATGGCTTGCTTGGATTGTGGTTTTATCTCATCTGCTACCATGACAAAGCCGAGTACTTTTTCTTTATTTGCAAGAATAACTGGCGTCTTCCCTTGTGCAGTAAATTGTTCAATCTTGGAAACGTCAAAAGATAATCCCAAATCTTTGATGAGTTTTACATTACCAACATAATATTCAGAACCAGCAATAGAACCTTTCAAACCTTTACCTTGAATACCTTCAAAATTTGAAACTTCGCTAATCTTTATATTTTTTTCTTTTGAATAATTTACAATCGCGTGTGCAATAGGATGTTCAGATTTATTTTCAAGTGAAGCAAGGATGGAAACAAACTCTTCATCTTTCAAATCAGAAAAATTTGCGATATCAACAAGAGTGGGCTTACCAATAGTGATAGTACCCGTCTTATCTACAATGACCGTATCAACTTTATGAAGTTTTTCTAATGTTGCAGCGTCTTTTATCAAAATACCTTCTCTAGCACCTTTTCCAACACCCACAATAATAGCTGTCGGTGTAGCAAGTCCAAGAGCACAAGGACAAGCAATGACAAGAACTCCTACGAATGAGACGAGGCCAAAAGATAAGGCTTGCGAAAATCCGAGTGGACCAGTTCCAAGGAGTAGCCATGTTCCTAGAGTAAGAAAAGCTATTACAAGTACAATCGGTACGAAAACACTAGAGATTTTATCGGCAAGAGCTTGAATAGGTGCTTTGCTACCCTGAGCTTCTTCAACCATTTTAATAATTTGTGCAAGGAGTGTTTCTGAACCAACTTTGGTGGCTTTGAATGTAAATGAGCCACTTGTATTCATTGTTCCAGCAGTGACATTGTCACCAATCTTCTTTTGGGCTGGCATGGGTTCACCAGTAACCATAGATTCATCTACGAATGATGAACCATCTGTGATAATCCCGTCCACAGGAATCTTTGTCCCCGGCTTAACAATAATAGAATCCCCGTGCTTCACATCATTCACTGAAATCTCTATTTCTTTACCATCACGGATAACCAAAGCTGTTTTTGCTTGAAGATTGAGAAGTTTTTCTATAGCATCACCAGTTTTGATTTTTGAGCGAGCCTCTAAATATTTACCAAGGGCGATAAAAGTGATGACAACAATGGCGACATCGTAATAGGTATTATCAACATTCAAGAAAGGTCTCAAAGCTTCTTCAAAAGAAGTAACTATAAAACTATATGAGAATGCAGAAACTGTTCCAATACCGATCAGAGTGTCCATATTGGCTTTGCCGTAGCGTAGAAAACGATAAAAACCAAGAAGGTATGGCTTACCAACTACAAAAAGTATATAAGTCGCCATAACTGGCAAAAGATGATGGAAAAATTCTTTGACAGTAAAAGTCATCTCCGGAGCCAAACTGGATTGTGCAAGAATATCCCAAGTCATTATGAATACACTGATAACGGCCAAAGGAATGGCTGATATGACTTTCGTCTTCATATCTCTGATCTCTGCTAATTTTTCTTTCTTTGATTGGTTTAAGCCCAAATGCTCAGCATGCTCGTCCTCTGACATACCCATTTCTTTTGCACCCATAGAAGAATGGCCAGAATCATTTTTTGTTGTCATACCACTTTTTGTTACCATAGGAATCTCCAAGGAATAACCCAATTTTTCTATCTTTTGAGAAAGGCTTTCTGGATTAGTTTTTGAATTATCAAAAGCCAGTTTAACTGTTTCTGTACCATAATTTACAGAGACAGATTCTACCCCATCAGTCTTTTTGAAAGTCTTTTCTATAATACTTGCACAAGAAGCGCAGTGCATTCCTTTTACTTTATATGTTTTATTTTGCATGTATTTTTATGGTAAGAACAAATGACTATTAAATGACGAGGTATAATCTGATTATTTGCGCTTGAGGCGATAAACTTTGAGAATTTCATCAACTGCAATACTTTGTTTTCCTCCTTTGATCTGTTTTACAACACAAGTATTCAAGTGATTTTCCATGAGAGAATCTTCTACACTAGAGAGAGCTCTCTTTACTGCAGAGGTCTGACTTATAACATCAATACAATACGTATCTTTTACTAACATGTTCCTAAGACCATGTACTTGTCCTTCAATGACTTTCAATCTATCTATCAATTTCTGTTTTGATGGGTTCATAATGAATACATGGTATACCCCCTAGGGGTATCTTGTCAATATTACTAACTGGTGTTATTGATGTCATTGTAAAATTATGCATCACAAAAATCGCAAAACACTATTAAGAAGGTTTTTTACTCAGTAAGAGGGCACTTTCGCGGGAAGATTACACAATTTATCTCCGTCCGACAGATAGGTCACAACGGACAGGGTTTCCTGCGTATTAAAGATACTAAAAAAGTGACGGATTTTTCGTCACTTTTTTATAGTTATATTACAGTTGAAAGGAACTAACCAATAAAAATACTTTTACTTCGCCACCCGCTCAATTAGATAAACACGAACACAATACCCCCTCCCCCCTAGGGGGTATCAAGACCAAAGAAATGTAATGCACCCCCTCCCCCAGGGGGAGGGGGTCAATCACTAATCTTCAAAGAATCGTTACCACTCTCCCTATCCATAAAAACCACCAACCTCGTAGAATAACTTTTTTCAGCTTTATTCCAAACACCACCACAAGTTATGAGATTCAAATGCACTTTTCCATCACCAAGACCAAAAGCTTCTGGCACATCTTCATTCTCACCATAGACTCGTGATTTACGTACAACAAAAGTAACGACTACCCCATTTTCATCTTCAACATAAACCCTATCTCCCCCCCTCAACTTATCTAAATTATCAAAAACCGCCGATACCCCATCTTTCCAACCATAATGACCAACGATAACTGCATTACCTTTTTCTCCCGGACGTGGACCGAGATTGAACCACCCCGCATTCACTGGACCCTTTGGTACAGCCACAGCACCTTTTGATGTGAGACCTACGGATTCAATAAGAGTATCAACGCCTATCGTTGGGATTTTGATGCGAGTAGGAATCCCTGAGACTGATACTTCAAGATCTACTGGAACGACCGTAGTTGAAGTGGCAATGCCACCGATTTCAACCAACTTTTTATTATTAAGACCTTGTGAATACCGATCTTCTTTAACATTCATCACAAAAAATACTAATAGCAATAGAAAAGCTACTACTGCAACAATAACAAAAAAACTTTTTAATGAAATTCTCATTACAAAAACCAGAACAAATTCACAATCATATCCCACAAAGATCCACCTTCTGGAGCAAAACCGGTATTAGGAAGCTTGGGGAAAGATAAAGTAACAATTGCAGACGAGGTGGCCGTAGCAGTTAAATTATTCGCATGACCTTCAGCGGTAGCAATATTTGTAGTCGTCTGTTTAAGGTCTACTTCGCAAGTATATGTCCACGTTTCTGAAGTCTCGAGCATTTGATTGATATTTGCATCGCCAGAAACATAAACCGATGGATTACATTTATCATCAACAACAGTTACATTACTCAAAGTAGTCGTGCCGGGATTAGTTACAAGATAGGTATAGATAACTTTTCCTCCAATAGCAGGCAAAGTAAGCACACTAGGAGTCTTCTTCAAAGAGATCACTGGCGGTGACAACACTACAGGAGTATAACCACCTCCCCCTCCACCTCCACCACCAATAGGAGGTGGCGGTGTGACGACAACAGGTGGTGGCGGAGGAGGCGGAGGTGGAGTAACAACAATTGTTATATTCACACCCTGACTACCTCCACCTTGGCTATTCGTATCATTCTGATGGATATCTCCTATAACATTAGCAGTAGCTTTTAGAGAACCGTCTGTCTTGATATCTTGACCTCGTGCCGTATAAGTCACGACACTTGAATAAACATCTATTTGACCACTAGAAAGTGCTGTACGCGAAAGTGTAACTGGATGAGTCTGACCATCTGGAGTGACGATAGAAGCTTGGATATTGGTAGCGTCACAAGCAAGTCCGGCACCAGTACCATTGAAAATATCTATACTAAAAGAAACACTATCCCCAATACGAACTTCTGGACTACTTGTATAGAGATTGATAGACAAAGCACTACCAGAACAACCGAGAGGACTTCTATGTGCAAAAGTAGTAGGAGTCCACAACATTAATAGAGACAGTATTAAAACTAATTTAAAAGGGTTACCAGAGATATTTATATTTTTCACCATATTTATAGTATATACTCAATATTGACAAATAGCTATTATATTGTATTACGACACACTTCCACCTTTAATCCTAATAAAGAACACAAGACCTACCCCACAGAGCAGATCTTGTCTTCAAAAGTATCAACAGAAACATTAATATCTCACCTAAAATCTCAAAGTGCTCCCCGTACACCCTTACGATTGAAAGGCTTGATTTAACTCTGTTAACCCGCCCTGATTCACCCCATTTACAAAATTCTCTTCAGCTACTTCTTCTTCTAAACAAGCTGGACACTGCGTGAAGCGTACAGAAACGATAGAATCCGTATTCTTCTCCAACTGTTCTGGCTTATAAAAATGCCAGGAATGCTTGTAATAAAACGTATAGCACTTCTTGCACATAGTGAGTGCACCGAACTTGCGACTCTTTGAAAACTTTTTCTTGCTACCCATACCCCAGTTATCTAGAGATTTGAATTTTACTAGCATATATTTTTTGTGATTAATATTAATGTCTAGATCAAATTGATATAATATTTAATCTAGTTTTAATATTGTATTCCCGTTTTTTCCAAACGTCAATCAATATATGTACATAAACCTGTTAACAACCTGTGGATTGTTTAATGTATTTTTAATGTAGGCAATGTTACAATGAAGATAGTTCCTTTTCCCAAAATACTCTCTACTTCTATTGATCCAGAATGAGCTTCCACTATCCATTTGACTATAGGCAGACCCAATCCAACGCTGTTTCCGTCAGGACTGTGAGACCTATCTACTCTATAGAAACGATTGAATATATAAGGTAGGTCATCTTTACTTATACCGATACCATTATCTTCAACTTTTATTTTTACAAAATTCCCTTCCCTTTTGATATCCACTTTGATCCATCCCCCGACTTTGCCATAGTTGATACCATTTCTAATAAGGTTCAAAAAGAGTTTCCTGAGATTGGCTTCATCACCAGAAATAACAGCGTCATCTGTGTTTACCATTTTCACAGATATATTTTTCTTATCAGCCAGAGTCTTACACCTCTTTATAGTATTTTTGATAATTTTTAACAAATCCACCTCTGTAAAAGCAGTATTCTCTTTAAGGGACGTATCACTTGAGATCATAAGCGTTAAATTGGAAATGATTTCAGAAAGATGTTCTACCTCATGATTGATAGCTTTTAGGGCTTTTGCCGTACAAGCTGGAACTTCTTTACATCGAAGCAAGGCAAGGTCAGCATTACCCCTTATGATAGCGAGCGGGGTACGTATTTCATGAGTGGCATTTGCTATAAATTCATTCTTCAATCGTTCTTCTTTCAACTGAACTTCCTGTTTAGCAGAAGCAAGTAAGACTTCTTGTTCTTTTTCTTTTAGACGATGTATAGTGACAGCTTTGGCTGTCGCATTACCCAAAGAGACTGCCAATTCCTTCTCTTCTTCAAGAAAAATATGCTCTTTTTTGAAACACATGATCACATTGCCATATAAATTTTCCTTATAAATAACCGGTATGATAACGTAACTCTTCATATATGGTCTTATATGAAATTCTTTTTCATAATTTTCTTTTACAATACGTTCAACAAACAACGGTTTTCCAGGTTTATCTTTCTTGGTCTTGCCACCATTCCTCTTTGGTAACTTCGGTTCATATGGTGTATTTGGACTTTTATAAATCAAGTGATACTTCAACGTCTTCAAATCTTTCCACCAAGTAAAACTAAAGTCGGCACCTAAAATCTTTAGGCCAGTTTCTGTAAAACGTTTGATTATCTCCTCAGGATAAGTATCCGCAAAAGACTCCAATGTAGTTTGGTTGAGTAACGCTATCTTTTTTGAAATTGATAATTTCATGATAAAAATAATTGACCTAATCAAATAAGATAAAATGCGTATATAAAAGTTTTTTACTCCTTAACCACAAAACCAACTCCGCGTATTGTGTGAATAAGTGGTTTTTGACCTTTGCCGTCAATCTTCCTGCGCAAATATCTTACATGAACATTGAGCTCATTATTATTTTCAGAATGATCTGGTTTCCAAATACTATCTATAAGCCTCTTCCTACTGATGGCTTCACCGCGATGGTTGAGTAAAACTCCAAGTAGTTTGTACTCTTTTGGAGTAAGCCTGATAATCCTCCCAGCTCTTGTAACCTCATGTCTAACCCTGTCTACAATCAAATCTGAAATAGTTAAAATATCTGAATCAGTAGTTTTTCTTCTACGCAAAACTGCTCTGATACGAGCAAAAAGTTCATTCATACCGAAAGGTTTAAGCAAATAATCATCTGCACCAGCGTTAAGACCTATCACCCTATCTTCATGAGTACCTTTTGCAGTAAGCATTATTATAGGAGTATGAATATGATTTACACGCAATTCCCTACAAATTTCTACACCATCTTTCTTTGGAAGCATTATATCCAAGATGATAAGGTCATAATTATTTTTTACAGCCTTCTGTAAACCTTCTTCTCCATCAAAAGCACAATCTGTAGAATAATTCTCAGTCTTCAGAGCTCTTTTCAAAACATCTGCTAATTTCTTCTCGTCTTCAATTATTAGTATTATCATAGTGCGTATTTATACACCCTACAAAATAATTTTGCAAGTCCATTTATTAACAGTTTATTAACATTATATCCATTAATAGCTTTATAGGATTATATACGCAATCAAAAAGATTAAATTGGTATTAACTATTTTTATTCAAGGTCTACCCTCAAAGATGGACCTCGTATATACTTACAGCAATGAAAATCAAAACTGTATTTATATTTGGTAACCCCGATTTGGAGATGGATTCGTTACCTATTAGACTGGTTCCTAGGCTTCAAAAAATCTTTCCTGAGGTTTCGTTTCAAATAAAAGACCCTAATGAGGAATGGGATATTCCGGAAGAGATGACTATTATAGATACAGCTGTTGGAGTTGACGAGGTGACGATTTTTGATGATCTTGAATCATTTGATAAGACCCCTCAACTTTCAATGCATGACTTTGACGCCCTAACCAATCTTCGTTATATGAAAAAACTCGGTAGGCTCAAAAAAATAATGATTATTGGGGTGCCACCGGATATTAGTGAAGAAAAAGCGGTTGAGGAGATTAAAAAAATACTATTAAAATAACGCCCGCACTAAAATCGCTCCCCATAACAACTTAAAAGAAAAGGTGACCAAATTATGATCACCTTTTATGATTTGACTACCTCTGCAATAAAGTTGTAGTGAAAATAGACAGTATCACCTTTCTCTACTGGCAGATTGTACCTATTTACTAAAAACTTTATCCTTTTAGCGTGGCGAACCTTAACAAATTGATTGACTTCTTCCACTACCTCATGCATTACGGCACATTGAGGACTCTTCCCCTTATGGTTACGCCAGAATTCCCTGACTTTTTCTACTGGCCAAGGAGTTGACAAAGAAGTTATATTCGCAAAACTTATAAATGAATCAGCAGCGTTTTGAAAACATTCCCTCAACAACAAGTGGGACGGTTCTCGACAACTATTTAATACATTATTCAATTCTGCGGCATAAATAGACTTCACAACATTTGCAGCCACTTTACCTTCTAAACACGGAAATGCATACAACAGAAACAATCTTTCACCTGAAATATTGATTTTATTCAATCTTCCTTTCCGATAACGTACTGATAACATGTTTACGTTATCTATTTGTTTTTCTGCTTACTACTATTATCTAAGCTCATATTAACCAAAAAGAGTGTTTTTGCAAGGAATTTAGATGTTCCTCTTCTATTTCCAGATTGACTCCTCCCCCCTAGGGGGGAGGGGGTGGTTTTCTTACCCAGGAAACCTCGAACGAAGCGACGGCGAGAGCCCGAGGAGGAGGTCATCGTATCTTTCCTAACTTGATACCCCCTAGGGGGGAGGGGGTATCAAACATAAAATGTCATGTGAATCTACCAACCCGTCTTTACTTCTTCCCTTTCCAATTAACCTTCAAAAAGTGTGCGCCGCAACTCATACAAGGATCGTAAGCACGAATCAATTTTTCAATTTCAGGATTGATTTTGTCCTCTGGCATTTTGCCAATCAACTCTTCTACCAAAACACCGACATCACGTTCAATATTGACTTGATTTTGACCAGTAGGAACTATGACTTCACCATCTAACACAATTCCCTTGTCATCTATTACAACCTTATGATAAAGCGTTCCTCGAGGTGCTTCTATGACACCTATACCAACACCAGCTTTCATAGGGACTTTCACTATCGGCTCTGGTTTGAAAACATTATTTGAAAGTATATCTATAGACTCATCTATACCGTGGAGTATTTCTATAGCCTGCGCAAGATTGTTATGATAAATATCCGTTGATGGGAATAATTTCAAAGCTTCCACAGCAGACTCCTTGGTATTTGGATGTAACTTATCTTTTGCCAAGTTTATTCTGGCCAATGCACCAACCATATAGCTCTCACCTTTGTATGTATATGCAGAAGCCTGTGAATATGGTAAAACCACATGCTCCAAATGTGAACGAAAATCTTTTTGCTCGTAGACTTCACCTTTGTCTGTAATGATTTTTCCACCAATGTAGCCAAAAGTATCATCTGGCACCAAAGCCATGTATTTTGTTTTTCTATCTAGATGAAAAGGTGCGTTCTTGAATATTTCTATGAGACGCAAGACGGCTGGACGAACAGCTTCCAATTCTGCAATAGACTGTGCCCCTGCTTCAGCTGAAGGAAATTGTAAAAATCCTCCCATAACTGGAAAAGTTGCATGAACGCTACGCCCAGCAATGATCTGAGCCAAATGATTGCCCGAAGCTTTGATATCAAAACCATCGTGTAATAACTGATGTTGGACTGGATCCGTATCATCAAAATCCAGAAATGCATCTTTACTATACATATCTGGCATTACAAATAAATATAAATGCAAAGCATGGTCACGAATCATAAGACCGTGCATAGTAAGCTTACGTAAAAGTTTTGTTTGCGGAGTGACTTCTATACCCAAAGCATTCTCACAGGCCATAATAGCGGCCATGACGTGAGCGTTGGAGCATGTGCCACAAATACGAGCTAGGTGAGCTGGAATAGCTACAATACTCTTTCCTTTCATAGCTGTAGTGAAAAATCTCTTGTATTCAACAATAGCAAACTTCACATTTGTCACTTTTCCATCTTCAACCACAACGTCCATGGAGGCGTCGCCTTCTATTTTTGTTATATGATCCAAGCGTAGGTCTATGCGGTGCATGATAGTTATGAAAATTTCTAATTACTAATTTTTAATTTCTTGCGTTGTCATTCCCGCGAAGGCGGGAATCCAGGATATTACCAAAAAATTCTGTTAGTTGCCTTCATGGATTCCCGCCTTCGCGGGAATGACACAACTACTAACTCCTCAACTCCACCACCAGCGAATTCACCTTTTCCAAAAACACCTTCGGATCCATCGGACACCCTGGTATCTCCGCATCAACTTTGACAACATCAGAAACTTTCTTTACTTCCGGCAAAGCACCAAACCTAGTCACCAAATAATCTATACTAGCTTTTTGTTCTTCTGTAAAAGTATTACGCTGACCAGCTGGTAAGCCAACGATTGCACAAGAACCAACAGCGACCAACTTTTTGGAACGACTACGGATGTCTTTGAGTTTTTCTATATGTTCTGGACCAGCCATAGCACCTTCTATAAAAGCGATATCAAAACTATCCATAATATTGTTGGACTTCATGACTCGTGCATGACGAAAATCAAAAAGTTGCTTCCATTCTTGCCAATGGTCGTTCATAACTTCGGTCATGACAATAGTATTATCCTCGCAACAAGAGAAAGAAAACCAGCCAACTTTGATCTTTGGTAAATCTGTCATGAAATTGTTGTCATATTATAGCATTTTTATTAGATATGAGTGTTGCAATTAATTGTTGAACTCGGGTTATCTGTATTTGATTAATTCTAACAATTAGCTACAATCATACATATGAAAGATAACAATGAATATTTCAAAAAATGGTATCTACACCTAACTTTAGATGACAAAAGAATAGGTGCTGAACAAACTAAAAAAGAGACGGATTTTATAAAATCTGTCCTTAACTTAAAGAAAGGATCAAAAATTCTAGATTTGTGTTGCGGTCACGGGAGACACGCAGTTTTGTTAGCAAATGATTTTGATGTTACTGGACAAGATCTAGATCAAAATGCATTGAATATGTTATCCGACACCGCTACAAAAGAAAAGGTTCGTATCAAAACAATATGCTCTGATATGCGAATAATTCCAAATATTAACGAGTTTGAAGCTGTTATTATGATGTATTCATCATTCGGATATTTTAGCGATGATGAAGAAAATGAAAAAGTTATGAAATCAGTAAACAAATCCCTAAAACCAGGTGGTCTATTTCTATTTGATATAAGAAATAAAAATCTTACATTAAAATACTCCACTCAAAAGACGTGGGAAGAAAAAAATGACTCATTTAGGTTATATAATTCAAGTTTTGATGAAAAAACAAATTTAGCTGTTATGAACATAACTATAATTCAGAAAGGTAGCAACGTAGTTGAAAAAACATCTTTCATTTTGAAGCTCTATAGTCTAGAACAAATAAAGGCTATGCTAGAAAAAAATGGCTTCAAATTAATCAAAGTTTTTGGTGATACCACGTTAGCTAAAGAATTTAATCCAGAAACTAGCAAAAGAATGGTATTTTTAGCAAAAAAGGGTAGCCTATAGAATAAGCTACCCAAACCAGTTATACACGAGAACATCAATCATTCGCGTCGCCACCGAGCCACGATATACTAGACCCGACAACAATCACTTTGATTCTTCGCTTACTGGTTTTGTTTTTATGCTTATTTTTCATAAGCCACCACCTTCTTTTTCTCAATCTCAACATTAAGATGAGTTCCTACAAAGCTTAACAGTTCCCAAGGAACAGTCAAATCAATGTTTTTAAGTACAAACTGACTCTTTAAATCATCATTGAAGATAGAGCCGGTATGTCTCGATGATTCCGTACGATCTGTAATATAGATTCCTCCATCATAATTGATAAAGAAATACTTAGGACGAGTTGAAATGCCATTACTAAACATCCAAAACATAATCTGTATATCCGTTCCATTTAACATCCTGCAATATCTTGACGTGTTGAAAAGTGGAATCAATTTTTTAACCACATCAAGTTGAGATACGCTCGTAGCCAGATTTGATCTGCCTTTTTGCATAAGTGTATTATAAGACCACCCAGCAACACCCAATCTCATACAGAAGTCTAACATACGATTTAAACCATCGAAGTTACCTTCATGAATAACTGTTTTTATAGCCACTTTTTTATTTAAAGTTAGAGTAGATTCAATACCGATTACAATAGGTCTAAACGTTCCAACTCCTCTATACTTAGAATTAATCCTCTCGTTCCAACCATCAAGGGACGCTTTGATAACAACCGACGGATGTCCAATAAGATCAGGACGAGTTAACGTTGCGTGACGTAAAAGAAGACCGTTAGTCTGCAATCGACAAATACAACCTTTTGCTAATATATATTCAATGAGAGAATATATATCTGGATAAAGAAATACCTCACCACCAGTCAATTGAATATACTTTGTTTTTTCTGGTTCCATAGATACAAAAAAATCTATGGCCTTTTTGATAGACTCTAACGGTAACATTTTACGTTTAGCAACATCGCATTCACGTAAACAATAAGAACAACTCATGTTGCATTTATCAGTCAAACAGATTGATAAGCTGCGAAAGATACTGTCGCCCTCATCAATATTTTTCATAACTATTTTAGTTTTCATAGAACAAAATTCCTTTCTTTTAACTAATTTTACAATACTACAGATAAACAAATAGTCAATATTTACAACGTAGATTATCTATAACTCTATTTTCAAAACAAATAATGAAAAAACATAATATGCTATAATTTATAGGTGAAGAAATCCCACGACAGTGTTTTTACTATTGGCATCGGCGGAGCGGCTGGTGACGGTATCCATGAATCAGGCATCACACTAGGTGCTATCTTGGCCGAACTTGGTTACGAATCATATTTATCATACACTTACCCTTCACTTATCCGTGGAGGGCACAATTTTGCCCGTCTTTCATTCAGTAAGGAAAAAATATACTCTGACCACGAAGCTTTGGATGTTCTCATCGCTCTCAACGAAGAAAGCATCGTGCTTCATCGCAAAGAAATGGCAGACAATTCGGTTGTTTTGGCTGATTCTTTTGAAAAAGATGATTTGGACATACTCAAAGACAATGCCGTAGTTATACCGATGGACATTACAGTCAAAGAGATGAATGTTTCTCCTATTACCAGAAACTCAATGGCTTTGGGAGCGCTTTGTTACCTACTAGACTTGGATTTCAAGCTCATGGAAAAAGTCTTAGGTGATGTCTTCAAAAACAAAAAACCAGAAATAAACATCAAACTTGCTGATATAGGTTACGAATTACTCAAAAGCAAAAATTTCCGACATTCCAAAAAGATTCACCCTAGTGAAGGTAAAAAAGAATTCATAGATGGTAATAGTGCCCTAGCAAAAGGCCTTCTAACAGCTGGTTTAGATTTCTACATTGGTTACCCAATGACACCAGCTACAAGTATCTTGCAATATTTAGCTACACACCAACACGACAATATTGGACACAATCAAAAGATGCGTGTCATTCAACCAGAGAGTGAGCTCTCGGTTATCAATATGGCACTAGGCATGTCTTACGCCGGCAAACGCGTAGCAGTTGGTTCTGCTACTGGAGGTTTCGCCTTGATGCAAGAAGCTTTTAGTTTCGCTGGTATAGCCGAATTACCTTTGGTAGTAGCTGTCTCCCAAAGACAAGGACCTGCCACAGGACTTCCTACTTATTCTAGTCAAACAGATTTGCGATTTGCCATACATGCTGGACATGGAGAATTCCCGAGAATAGTCATCGCCCCCGGAGATCCAGAAGAATCCTTCTACCTTGGTGCACAAGCCTTGAATCTGGCTTGGGAATACCAACTACCAGTCATAGTCCTTATGGATAAAATCATTTCCGAACATTCTGCTACGAGTCTTTTGAAAGCTGAGAATATTAAAATAGAAAAAGGAAACGTCGCAAAAAATACAGATGAAAAATATGGTAGATATGAAATAACAAAAGACGGTATATCTCCTATGGCTTTTCCTGGCACAGCCAATACTACAGTAAAAGTTACTAGCTATGAACATGACCATGCAGGTATCACCGTAGATGAACCAGAGTTAGCCGAAAAAATGTTAGATAAAAGGTTTGCTAAATCAGAAACCTTAAAAAAATCTTTAAATCACCACGAGACCGTCAAAGTCTACGGCGATCACTCCAGTGACAATATAGTTGTTTTCTGGGGTTCAACCAAAGGTCCCGCTTTGGAGTCAGCCAGATATTTGAAAAAACCAGTCAAGTTTGTACAAATTGTTTGGTTAGAACCTTTTGATGTTAAAAAAGTAAAACAAGAATTATCTGGAGCCAAAAAGATTATTGACGTTGAATGTAATCATGATGGTCAATTATCTGCTTTAATCCGCGAAAAAACTGGCATAGAAGTCACAGACAAGATTCTGAAATACGATTCAAGACCTTTTGAACCAGTTGAGTTGGCAGAAAAGATCAATTCATTATGTCATTCCCGCGAAGGCGGGAATCCAGGATGTAACCAATAAAATTTATCGCCAGTATTCATGGATTCCCGCCTTCGCGGGAATGACACAAAAAACAAAACAACATTATGCCTCTAAACTTATCAACAACTTCAAAGATCACTTGGTGCCCGGGTTGTCCAAACTCACAGATTTTAGTTGCTTACAGACAGGCTATAGAAAGTTTGGTCAATTCTGGTTCACTCAAAATAGAAAACTTGGTAGCTTGTGCAGGTATCGGTTGCCACGGCAAGATTTCTAATTATTTAAACGTAAATAGCTTCACCGCTCTACACGGTAGAGTCATTCCAGCCATGACCGGTATCAAATGTGCCAATCCGAATCTAACCGTTATAGGTATGAGTGGAGACGGTGATTCATATTCAGAAGGTTTAGAACATCTCATCCACGCTGCAAGGCGCAATTCTGATATAAAAATATTTATTCACGATAACCAAGTCTTTGCCCTCACCACTGGTCAAACTTCTGCTATGAGTCCAAAAGGTTTCAAGAGTAAAACTACCCCTTACGGTAGTATTGATGAACCATTTGAACCTTTCTCTGTATTACTTTCAGCTGGTGCTTCATTCGTAGCCAGAACATATGCCGGAGATATTGCTGGTACAAAGAAAATCGTTGAAGAAGCTATCAAACACAAAGGTTTTTCTTTCGTTGAAATCATCCAACCTTGTATTACCTTCTTTGACACAAGAGATTACTTCAAAGAAAGGGTCTTCTTGCGCGAAGGCGGTCCTGCCGACAATATTGATACGGCGATCAAGCTTTCTAGAAAAGAAGGAGAGCGGGTACCACTGGGCATCTTCTATAACGTGGAAAGACCAACGTTTGAGGAGCAACTACTTGGGAATTTCTAATTTTTAATTCCTAATTTCTAAATAATTTCCAAATTCCAATGACTGAATTCCTTAAGATATATAAGTCTTCATCAGAAATTAGTCTTTGTGTCATTCCCGCGAAGGCGGGAATCCAGGATGTAACCAATAAAATTTGTCGCCAGTATTCATGGATTCCCGCCTTCGCGGGAATGACAACACAAGAAATTAAAAATTAGTAATTAGAAATTCTCCTAACTATCATGCAACTAAATAACCTATTCAACCCTCGTTCTGTCGCTGTCATCGGAGCATCATCTGACAAGAATAAAGTAGGTTATGCATTGATGTCCAATTTACTTTACGAAGGTGCAGAAGAAAAACCTGCTTCCAAATTTGCCAACATAATCAAATCCCTTACATCCAATAAAAAGAGGGTTATATACCCTATAAGTATTTCTGAAAAAGAAATTCTCGGATTAAAGACTTACAATTCCATAAAAGAAATTCCTGCCGAAATAGACTTAGCAGTTATAGCTGTACGCTCTGACGTAGTACCTTCTATATTAGAGGAATGCGCCTCAAAAAATATAAAAACTGTCATTATCATCTCAGCAGGATTCAAGGAGATTGGACATGAGGGTCTTGAAATTGAAAAGAAAGTTGCAGAAATAGCCAAGAAAAATGGTATCACTATGCTCGGTCCAAACTGTCTTGGGGTTATAGACGTCCACACAAACATGAATGCTTCGTTTGCTTCCAGTCATCCCAAAAAGGGCAATATCGCTTTCCTGTCGCAATCTGGAGCTCTAGGGACGGCCGTACTGGACAAAGCTCTAGCCGAAGGTATCGGTTTCTCCAAATTCATCAGTCTTGGCAATGAAGCCGTTCTGACCGAGATTGAATTCATGGAATTTCTACGTGACGACGAAGATACCTCGGCCATCTTGATGTACGTTGAACAATTGACCAACGGTCATAGATTCATGGAATTGGCAGAAGAAATAACAAAAAAGAAACCTATCATTCTCATAAAAGCTGGCAAAGGAGAACGTGGTCAACAAGCTGTCATGTCTCATACTGGCTCATTGGCTCCAGAAGATGCCGTCTTCTCTGCCGCTTGCAAACAATCTGGTATCATCGTCGTCCAATCAATCCGAGAATTCTTCAATATGGCAAAACTTTTGGAACTCAAAATATTCAAGCCTCTCCAAAAAATGATTGTCCTTACCAACGCTGGCGGTCCAGCCGTTGTTGCCTCAGATCTCATAGAATCATCTCATTCATTGTCTTTGATAGAATTCTCCGAAGAAACAATAGGTAAACTCAAAAAATCTTTGCCACCTATGGCGGCTTTCAATAATCCCGTAGACATCATCGGTGATGCCCTAAGTAGTAGATACGAAATTGCTTTGAAAATTCTAATAGAAGAAAGAGAAGCTGACGCTATCATTGTCATAGTCACACCACAAATGATGACTGAAGCAGAAAAAACCGCTGAGCTCATCGTTAAATACAATGCACAGAAAACTATTATTCCCGTATTCATCGGCGGAGCAAACCTAGATGCTGGTCTAAAAATTCTACAAGAAAACAATCTGGTTAACTTCACTTTTCCAAAAGATGCTGTTGAAGCACTAGATGATATGGCTTGTAATGCTTTGAAAATAGAGAGACCGAAGGTCGCAAGGAAGCTGGGAGCTGGGAGCTTGGAGATAGAGAAGATGATGTCTTTTGGTGATACTAGGAAATTATTCAGTGAATTTGATTTGTCTATATCTGGAATTTTTATCAAAGAAAAAAGTGAATTAAAAGATACGATAAATAAATTGGGTGGTGATAGATTCATCTTAAAAACAATGTCACCAGACGTTGTTCATAAAACCGAAATGGGTGCGGTTAAATTGAATATAAAATCATTTGAGGAAGCCGAAAAAGCTTGGGATGAGATGTTGGTAAGTATCAAAGACAAAAAACCAGACGCGGTCATAGACGGTGTGTTGGTACAAAAAAAGGCTTTGGGGAAAGAGATTATTATTGGTATGAAAAAAGATCCAATTTTTGGTCCAACCGTACTTTTTGGTTTGGGTGGAATATTCACCGAAGCTCTAAAAGATACTTCTATACGTATAGCACCTATTTCAAAAGAAGTTGCTCAAAAAATGATCCATGAAATACACGGCATCAATATTCTAACAGGACTTCGCGGTGAAAAACCTATTGATTTTGAAAGTATTGCCGATGTTATCGTCAAAATATCAAAACTAGCTATGGAACATCCAGAGATAATAGAAATAGATCTAAACCCAGTCATGGTTCGTTCCAATGAAGCTGAAATCGTTGACGCAAGAGTTATGGTGAATAACTAAAATTTCCGGAGGTGTAACCTCCGTAAAATTGAATTACCTCTCCCCTCCAGAAGAACTGGTTACATTGAGTTTGACTAAGGAAGTTTGTATATCGTTGTTCCCATTATCTGCATAAGTACAGGTGATTTTGAAATCAAATGTTCCAACGATAGGAGTGTTCATTCCTGAGATATCACCATTTGAACTAAGGTCGCTAAAGCTCTTACCTCCAAAATCATCCCAATTGGAACCATTAACAGAAGGTATTGAAGCTACACACTTATAACCTTTACTTGTATCAGCATCAAACTTTGGATCTAATGTGTTTTTCCATTTCAAACCAAATGGATAACCCTTCTTTACTGTAAATGATGTTTTGTCAGCATTAGGACCTGTGGTACCTATTTTGAGAGAAAAAACTGACGGAGGTATTATGACCCCAACTTCTACACTAGTCTCTTTTTTCGCCACTGGGTTTCCGCACTTTATTGAGAATGTTGTTGTTGATAGTAGTGCGTTAGAATCAACCGAACCGCTTACAGCCGTATATACCGCAGGCCATGGATAAGTGGTCAAACACGATGTAGTGTTTTCTGATGACCATGTAAGCTTTGTTTTATTCCCCGGAGTAGTTCCTAATGTGACTTTAGTTGGATTAGCTGATAGACTAACGCTGATATCGCTACCATAAGCATAGATAGTTACCGTAGCTGGTGCACTTGTTCCACCCGGACCAACACAGGTCATACTATATGTAGTCTCTTCATTAGTTAAATCACCAACATCTACATTGCCAGATATACTCAAACCAGTCTTTGTCGTATTTGGCCAGGCAGTAGCTTCGCAAGAAGTAGGCAAAGATACATCTTTATTCATGACTAACCAAGTCAATTGCAGAGGAAGGCTTCTCTTGAAACTATCCTTCAGAACATAAAGATCGTTGGCTGTTAGGGAGACTTCTGGAACGGGTGGAAGTGGTGGATCGCTTAAATTAATAGTATACGTCCCCCAATCAACTGAAGGCATATCATGTTCATCGTAGGCCATAACCTTAAATGAATGATTTCCGGTCGCTACATTCGTTGACCATGCTTTTGTACCCCAAAGAGTCGTGCCAGAATTTGTATTACCTGAGCTTGGTAATATCTGATCCACATTACCGTCACTATCCCAATCAATTTTATATCTAACCTGATCTCCGTCAGGATCCGTAGAAGAAGCAAAGAAGGTATATGTAATTCCTTTAAAACCTGTTGTTGGACCTACTATAGTAGGGATCGTAGGGGGGTTGTTGGTTACTGGAGCTGAACCAACATCCAACATATATCTAACCGTTACACTAGGAACCTCTAAGACATACGGGGTTTTTACAAAAGAACCACCAAACGATAATGGAATATTATTCCCATAGCAGCCTTTATTGTAAGATCCACCACCATTTCTAAAATCATAATAACGATAATAGAACTTACCTATTGTTGAACCGAAATTAAATTTTATATCAAGTCCACCGGCATAACTTACACCATAATTAGGCCAACCATAGCCATATGGTTCACCCCAAGTTCCCCATACTCCACCAGTACCAACATTGCCATTAGTTATCGTGTAATCTGCATAATATCCTCCCGCATCAGAAAGTAATGGATAAGATGTACCATTTATTGTAACTGTTTTATTTGTTGGAGGAGCTATCACTAGAGGGATATACGCATCCCAATCTCTTCCATATGGATCTATACTCTGTTCAACATAATCTTTAGCAGAACAACCTCCTAAAGTCCTAGTGGGTAAAACTGCACCATCTGAATAATTATATCTTCCAGTGGTATCCCAATCATCTACAGCGCCTTGAGGAGAGTTGCCAAGGACTTCTACATTATTATCCGACACACCAGGGTCGGCATTGGTATTCCATTCTCCATAAGGAGAATCCATTGTGTATCCCATTCCAAACCAAAAAATATCGGTTGGAAGATGCGGAGAAAACCTTAACCTTAATTTCGTTCCCGCTGGTATTGACGCTCTATCAGAAATTTCATTAATAACATTTCCATTGGTATCTATTGTAAATATTTTAGCTCTATATTTAATTTGAACCGTTCTACCTTTTACAGATTCACCCCAACCATGAGAACCTCCAAATCTATCCCAATAATAATAAAGCATATTTGATATAACATCTGTCTTAGTATCAGTCCACATAGTCTCTTTCGCTTCTGTAACCGAAGGTGTAAACATAAACCCTAAAGGAAGCAACAGCAAGATAAATATTGACTTACTAATAGCCACCCTCCTTCTATGTATCACATAACCAATAGCTATCAGAACAAGAAGGATAAAAGCTATAACTGTAACGACGAGACCAGTATTATTTTTATTACATTTCGTAGGATCTATAATATTACAATCATAAACAATAGTTGACTTATCCACCAACTTCCCAGCCTGCCAGAGTGTGGCTGTAAGAGAAAACTTATCCAAATTATCTTTTGATATAAAATCTTTTTTCAAAGCCATCATAGACCCTGTAACTCCACCTTCGTAAGTATAAATATCAACTATTTTTCCTTCTTTATCTTTAACTTCAAGAGTCAATTTGCCATTTTGTACAACATGAGCAGTACCACTATTATGTAAACATGAAAACATTGTGGATGTTGCTCCCTTTATTATCGGAAACTGCATAACTGAAGGGAAATTGAGTCTTATTCTATCAACTCCCGATCTTACAAAGCGGATATTCAGGATTGACCTGGTATCTCTATATTTTAATTCTGTTACAAGATAGTAAACAGGAAATTCTTTATCCGGCACCACCAATGATGTCTTGGTAAAAGATTTGGCTTTTACGAACACCTTGGTAGAAGTTGCTCTTATGAAATTATCTGAACTCATAGCATCCCAGCGATACAAATTCCACTTGACTTCAACAGTCTCATCTTTATTGGTAGTATTGGCTACTACTACAGAAACATTAGCAGAATCTTTATCTTCTATACGTGGAGGAAAAGCGGCAAAAGCAAAAGCTCTATCATTTATAAATACCGCAGACTTATCAAAATATACGGAAGAATCCACATTACTAATCTTGAAATCATAAGAATTACCTACTACATCATCTGTAAAACTCAACCCTAAAAGATTGAACTTTTTATCCGTAACAAAGAAACTAGCTATACGATAGTCTCCACCACGAACATACAGAGGTACTGGCCAAGAAAAAGAAGTTTGAATTGATGATTTTGCAGGGATAACAATATTGTCCATAGCCACAAACTGATCTATAACGTCTGGACCGTTGACATCTTTTTCTACTCCCTTTACTTTAAAAATCTTTACGTACAATGTTCCACCAACAACAGGATAATCATTGTTATTTCTTATAGCACCAGAAAACTGCATAATCATACCTGAAACAGCATTAGGACTACTAGCTACAATATCGGTTTGGACACTTCCAAAACGGTAATAGTCAAAACAATTGACAGAATCTTTAGGGACAATTACAGCTTCTTGATATACAGAAGTTGAAGCGAGGGAAGAAGACTCGGCTTCTATTTCTTTTGGTGTCTTAGAATCCAAAATCCTCTTTATTCTTTCAGGGGAAAGATATCTTACACTCTCTTCTGTCAAACCATAATCCGCAAGAGTATGTGGTTTACTCTGGGTTGTTTGTGCCAAAACTACGTTATTTAAAAAACATACACTAAACAAAAACAACCCTATTCCAATAGTTTTTCTCATATAACTATATTTTACCTTAAATTACTCACAAAACAGAGAAAAAATGTGGACAAGTCCTCCCGGAAGCCTCGCTTCCGCTAAACCAGCAACTTTTTTAGATCAAAACTAGCATCACCAAGCTCGCGGTGATATTTGGAAACATCAATATTCTTTTCTATAAGCTTGGAAATAGTACCCATTTCATTGGTACGATTTATGAGGGTAGCACCAATAAGTTCTTTACCGACAATAAAGATGCGCCCGAGTGAACCACTTTTTGCATCCCCTCTAGAAATTATCACTCTATCTGAACCCGGAGCAGTATCACCGACAAAAGCGATTGAGATACCAAAACCTTGAGTAGTATAAAAAGAAACAAATTTGAAAGGCTCGGGTTTGTTTACCATTCCCAAACCAGCGATACGTCCTTGCTCATGAGCAGAAACCCAATTCCCCATTTGAACATTTTCCTCTAAAATCAAATCTTTGTATTCTGTAATATCACCAGCTGTCCAAACATCATCAGCACTAGTCTCCATAAATTCATTTGCGATGATACCGCGCTTCACTTCCAAACCGGCGGACTTGACCCATTCTAGATTGCTAGTAGTACCAATACCAAAAATCACAACTTCACATTCTATCTTCGTACCATCTTTGAGGATCACACCTTCCACTTTTCCACCCTGTGGTGTCCTCGAACCATCTTGTGGTGAGCCTGTCGAACCATCACCAGTTATTTCTTTAATTTCATTTAAATGTAAAATCTCAATCCCAACTTTCTTCATAGCCTTCTCAATAATAAAACCTGAAGATTCATCCAAAGTAGGATCCCAAAAATATGGCTCACGAAGAACTACTGTGGTCTTCATTCCCGCCAATTGCATAAGGTCTGCCATCTCAAAACCAATAAAGCCTCCGCCGACAGTGACCGCTCTCTTGGCAGTTTTTATATTCTCCATAATTCCCTTACCATCTTCCAAAGAACGCAAATAATGCACGCCTTTCTTGTCCGCACCAGGCATGACGGCTTTGCGTGTAGCTGTACCTATGGCTATAAGTAATTTTTCGTAAGAAATAGAATCACCGTCTACAAGTCCGACTTTTTTATTTTTATAATCCAAACTATTGACAGCTTTACCTCCAAGAAAAATAATATTCTTTTCTTTATACCAAGCTTCCCCTTTGAGCCAAATCTGATCAAAAGGAATCTTTTCCAAAAAGAAATTTGGTTTGGAAAGCATTACTCTGGAATACAACAAATAAGGCTCGTCTGAAACGATAGCAATAGAACCTACAGGGTCATTTTGACGAATAGTCTCAGCAGCTGTCACCCCAGCGACACCGCCACCGATTATTAGATACTTGTAGTCGGACATGACAACAGTGATTACTTAGGAAAAACTTGCTTACCTTCTTTGTCAAACAATAAAATAGCTTTTGTAGGGCAAGACTCTGCTGACATCATAAGAGTTGCGTCGTCAGCACTATCGGCAGCTGTGACGACGGCTTTATTTTCTCCATCAAGCTCATAAGTAGAACCAGAAACAGCCAAACATGATGCTGCACCAATACATAAATCACGGTCTATCACTATCTTTCCAATCTTTGAATCTGCTCTATTACGTGGATATTCTTTTGTATTTGCCATGTTTTCTTTGCGTCATCCCCGCGAAAGCGGGGATCCAGGATATTACCAATAAATTCAGTGGTTGTATCCTGGATTCCCGGTCCATTTGACACGATTTTGCTAAATCGCTTTCGCGGGAATGACAACATTAATTACTTTTTAATAAATACTTCTTTAAACCCTGGAATTTCTTCTTTCATAATTCCAGCAATAAGCATATTATACGTCATATCAGCCAATGAACAATGTGAACAAGTTCCACTTATGTTCAAAGTGACGACTCCGTCTTTATGACTTATAAAATCCACATCTCCTCCATGCATTCTGATATAAGGACGAACTTTGGCGAGAATCTCTTCTATCTTTTGTATATCTTTATTTTTATCAAGTTTTGCTTTCATAACATTTTGTCACGGGTTAGAAATTAGTAATTAAAAATTAGAAATTCTCTTTTTTACCCGAAGTATTTCTCTTTATAAAACCTTATCAATTCCTCCACTGCTGGTATACATTCTGGATAACCAATACCGACCTTCGTACGCTTTTGAACAGCTTCCAAAGTCGTCGCCCCTTCCAAAACAGCTTCTTCTATATCAGCTTCTGTAACCTTGGTATTTGGGTCAACCACTTTTTCACCTTCTATCAAAATCCTATCAAGTTGACCCGTCTTTTTGAACCAATGATTTATAGCCGCTCGTAAGGCTTTGTCTCCAAGAACCGAGCAATGTATTTTACGATCTGGTAAACCACCCAGACGAGCAATGATGTCTTGTGGTGTTATTTTTAAAGCCTTCTCTATCTTCATACCTTTCTTTTCTGTGACCATAACCGAAAGCATGGAAGTAGCGGCGATGGCACTAGCACAGCCGAATGTTCTCCACTTGAAAGCGGTAATCGTATCCCTTTTTGGATCTATGTTTAGCCAGATTCGCATAACATCCCCACAAGCTGGTGAACCAACTACTCCTTCAGCATCATATTCTGCTTCCTTTGGATTTTCCCAGAGTAAGTTTTGAGGAGAAAAGAAATGATCACGTACTTCTTTAGAATAAGCCCACGAACCACCAGTGTGTCTGTTAACAACATCAGGTTTCTTTAAATTAGATTTGGTTACTTTTTTTATTTTTTTCATATTAATTAGTATTTAGAGGATAGGGATTAGGGGTTAGGGAATCATACGGCGATTTCCCTAGTCTCTAATCTCTAACTTCCTAATCCCTTCTTTGCCTTTCTCAGAAAGTGCGGTGTCTTATTCCCAACAAAAGCTCGCGGATCAGACATTACCTTCTTTTCATCTTCAGAAAGATCCAAAGGGGAAATCCTCCTCAACCTTTCAACAATCTTTGGTAAAAATTTCAAGACATACTTCACGTCAGACATTGTCGTCTCTGGACCTAACGTAAATCTGATACTACCATGGACGAATTCATAAGGATTACCCAAAGCAGTGAGAACATAAGAAGGTTCCAAACTTTCAGAATTACAAGCTGAGCCTGTATTTATCATTATTCCATGTTCGTCCAATTCCAAAAGAAGCGACTCTCCTTCTATGTCCAAAATAGAAATATTAAGAAAATTCGGCAAACGTTTTGTAGGATGACCATTCAAAACGACTTTCTTAACTGAACCAAATATACCTTTCTGCAAAGCATCTCTAAGCTTTTTTGTGCTAGCCATACCTTTCTTTTTGTAAATTTCATTGAGCTCAACAGCTTTACCAAAGCCAACAATAGCTGGAACATTTTCTGTACCAGAACGAAGTTTACCTTGATGACCACCCCCATATATTATCGGATTCAACTTGAGGCCTCGTCTGACATAAAGACCACCAATACCTTTTGGACCACGAAGTTTGTGAGCCGAAAGTGTCATGAGGTCAACCCCGAGTTTTTCAACATTTATATCTGCATAAGCGGCCGCCTGACTTGCATCGGTATGAAAATAAGGTATCGCTTGTTGGTTATTGGTGTTTGATGTTTGGTTATTTTTAATTTTAAACTCTTTTATAACCTCCGCAATCTCTTTTATCGGTTGCATCGTTCCAGTTTCACTATCAGCCATAGTTATAGAAACTATGATTGTTTTGTTATTCAAATTTTTCTTTACATCTTCTGGACTGACCATGCCATCTTTACCAACTGGAAGTTTAATGATTTCAAAACCTTCTTTTTCCAAAGCATCACAAACTGCCATTATGCCTTTATGTTCCAAAGCTGAAATAATAATTCTTTTTTTCTCTACGTTTTTTTCTCCACCGATAGAACCGTGGGCGCGAGCTGTCCCAATAACCGCCAGATTGTCTGCTTCTGTAGCCGATCCTGTAAAAACAAATTCATCTGTACGACAATGCAAAGCTTTTGCTATTTGCTCCGAAGCTTGAACGATCGCTTTTCTAGCACAACGGCCAGTTTCGTAAAGGTTGGAAGCATTACCATAATCATCCGTGAGATATGGCATCATCTCTTTTAAAACACGCTTATCTAGGGGTGTTGTGGAGGCATTATCAAAATAGGCTTGGTGTTTCTTCATGGGTTTATATATTAACATGAACCATAAAGTCACACCTCTTGACATTGGCTACATATCGTAAAGTCTACATTTATATTTACGGCTTAATGTAGCCATTTTTTATCAATTATGTAAATTAAATGCAAAAATACTTGACAAATATTGTGGGTATGCTATACTACTAGTGCCAGGATGAGTTTATAACAAGTCTCTGGCGTACCAAGTGGTACTACTATAGAGTTCGTTGAAAGTGTAAGGAGATGAGATTGGCGGATTGTCTATCGGGTTTCCGTTCTCTTAACTCCTCTACAAGCAAGGGTCCACCAGCTGCGGCTACGTCGCTTACGGGGACTAAATGAGCCTACAGATTATGTACGACAAATGGAAGATATGTCGTCATTTGGTTCATTTAAGATTCAACTTCCTCATCCCCACCTTTCGACATGTTTGATAGGGGACGATACGGTTAAAATAAGTCTTGCGCATAATTGGTTGCCGCAAATCATTCCGGCCCGATATAAGAGCCGGTTTGGTAAAAAGGGGTATTTTCGCGAAATTCCCCGCAACCGCATCAGTAAAAAACAAAGTCCTTCCGTGTCACTTCCAGTGACATAGGAAGGCTTTTCTTTTTGCCCACTTTTTTAATTGGAATTTTTTAATTACTCAGACGATGGAGGAACCGACCATTACACATACATATTTTTAATACCCCCAGGGGGTATTCAAATGAAAAACGTCAAACTTTTCGACATTTTTATGATGTAACAAAAATGACGCCGTCCTACACATCTCTTTTTCCAACAAATAAAATGTGACGGAAAATCCGTCACATTTTATTTGTGAAGAAAGAGGACTCACTCCCCCTCCGGGGGGAGGGGGACAAATCATATCCGTCTTTAATATCTCTCCGCTCTCGCGCGCGCCCCGCCTTCAAAATTATTTGAAAAATTCAATCTCAACCTCAATTCAATCTAAATTCAAACGCAAAAAGAAAACTGAATCCAGCCCACCAAAAACCTTGACACCTCGGTAAAATATGCTAGAATTTTTGAATGAACAACGGACGAAACGAGAAACGTAGCAACGATATGGAAAACTCAGAAAAGCCTGTGTACCCTATGCGTATCAACAAATACCTCGCTCAACATAAATACTCAACGCGCAGAGGTGCTGACGAAATAATTGAAAAGAAACAAGTCTTCATCAACGGAAGATTGGCTGTCCTAGGAGATAAGGTCAACGAAAATGACAACGTTGAAGTCCGCTTTCGAGGTAAACAAAAGCCCCTCGTCTACATTGCCTACAACAAACCAAAAGGTATCTCCACCGATTCTTCTCAAAGAGGTGAAACGGGTATCAAACATGCAGTAGCTTTGCGTGATGTCTTCCCTGTCGGACGATTGGACAGAAGTTCACACGGGCTACTCATCCTCACCAATGACGGACGTATTACCGAGAGACTCACTGGTCCAAATCATTTTTATGAAAAAGAATACGTCATAAAAACCATCAACAAGCTTCGCAATAATTTCAAACAAAAAATGGAAGAAGGTGTGATGATAGATGGAGAAATGACCGCTCCTTGCAAGATTCAAATCATCAACGAAAATACCTTCCAAGCAATCATGACTGAAAGCGGAAAACATCAGATCGGCGCCATGTGTTCTGCTCTTTTTCAAGAAGTAGAAGATTTGAAACGCACTCGGATCATCAATATTCAACTCGGCAGTTTACCTGAAGGTTCTTACAGAAAAATCGAAGGTCAAGAGCTAGAAACATTCTTGCAAAAATTAGATTTGTAATGTGTGCTATAGTGAATTCATGGAATCACTCATTAAAGCAGACATTTTCTTTTTCATATCTTCTATAGCAATAGTCATACTAGCTATCCTAATCTCCGTACTCTTGTTTTACCTTATAAAAGCTGGGAAAAATCTCTATGCTATTTCAGAAGCCCTCAAAGAAAATTTCAAAGGATCAGAAGAATATGTCATTGAACTCAAAGAACGTCTAGAAGATAATATGGTCTTCCGACTTTTCTTTCCTCCAGCAAGGAGAAAAAGACAAGCTTCAGCAAAGGAGGTTGTCGTTAAAAAATAGTATTACTACAGTCTAATTAATCAAATAAAAAATGAAAAAGAAAACAACAAAGGGCGCTGGAAAAAGTGTTGGCGCGGTTAAATTGGCCGTACTCGGTGCCAGTCTCGCAGGTCTAGCTGCAACAGCATATTTTTTCCTTGGACCAAAAGGACGAAAACATCAAAAACAAACCAAAGCTTGGGCTATAAAAATGAAAGGTGACGTTATTGAAAAACTAGAAATGGCCCGTGAAGTAGTCAGTGAACCAGCTTACCAAGAAATTATTGATTCTGTAGCTAGTCAATATACCAAAGGAAAAAAGGCTAGTAGTAAAGAAATAATGGCCTTAGCAGAAGATTTAAAGAAGCACTGGAAAAAAGTCTCAAAAATGTTATAATAGCATCAGAATTGGATTTGATTTATGTACATAAACAACCTCATAGAATATCTCCCGTCTCTGGGAATATTCGCGGTTTTCTTTGTTGGTTTCTGTTTCCTCTATCGCCTATACAAAAATGTAGGTCGGAGGTGTAGGAAAAAAGGGTGCGGTTCAATCCACGTCAAGAGTGTTCACAAGATTTACCTTGGCGAAGGAGAAACTTTCTCTCTTTTTGGTCCGAACAGAAAACTACGCTGGTGGATAAGAAGAGTCCTTTGTCTATCTTTTCGAAAATGTCCACGTTGCGGACATACCGAATTAGTAAAGACTAGTACTGGACCTATTTCACTGGCTCACATTTGGTGGGCCAAACTCAGATATCCCGAACAATTTCGAGATGATGGCAATTTATACACCGTCGCTGATTTTGCACTTAGAGATCTTCTCAACAGAAAAACTCTCCGAGAACACGGCGAACACGCTGTGATTTGCGATGACCCACCAATTCATGTAGAATTGTAACGCATGAGCATAACAGCTTGCATGAGGCATTCCTGAAGCCTCTTCACACCCCTCACATACAAAATATGTGAGGGTCTTTTTTTACACTGTGTCATTCCCGCCTTCGCGGGAATGACATCACAAAATTATGCTAATATGAAATTATGCAAGATAACGAAGAAACCATCTGGGATGTAGCTGTAATCGGTGGTGGACCAGCCGGCATGATGTCGGCGGGAAGATCGGCTGAACTTGGAGCCAAGGTTATTTTGATTGAAAAAAACGACACTTTAGGCAAAAAACTTCTCATTACTGGTGGCGGTAGGTGTAATGTTACTAACGCCGAATACGACAATAGAAAACTCTTGGAAAGATTCAAAGATGATGGAAAATTCCTTTTCTCTGCTTTTTCTCAATGGAGCGTCAAAGAAACTTTGGATTTCTTTCACAACCATAAAATGGAGACAAAAATAGAAAACGAACAACGCGTCTTCCCTCTCAGTAACAAAGCCGAATCCGTTTGGAACATTATGGTTGAATATATAAAAAGTAACGGCGTCACCGTACTTTCCAACTCTCCAGTAACTGGTGTTTCCAGAGGTGAAGCCTCCGGAAAGGCCTCTGGAACAGAAAAACCCTGGATTATCAACATCTCCGGAAGCGAGGCTTCCGTAATTCGCGCAAAATCAGTAATAATCGCCACTGGCGGAACTTCTCATCCAGAAACAGGTTCTACTGGAGACGCTTATGCTTGGTTAGCAAAGATAGGTCACAAAATCATTGAGCCTACACCGTCACTCGTGCCACTTGCTGTAAAGGATTCCTGGGTCAAAAAATTGGCTGGCGTCAGTCTAACCAATATCAGACTTACTCCTTTTCAAAACGGCGTAAAACAAAGTGCAAAAATTTCTGCAACTAAAAAAGGTCTGGCAAAATCAACTCAAAAAATACTATTCACCCATGTCGGTATCAGTGGACCAACGGTACTCAATATGAGTAGAGATATAGGAGAACTCTTGAAGTATAGCGAAGTTATCATTTCTCTAGACCTTTTACCTGATTTTGATTATGCCAAGCTCAACGAAAAACTGCAGGAAATATTCAAAGAAAATGATAAAAAGAAATTCAAAAATAGTTTAGATAAACTTATACCTTCAGCAATGGTTCCCGTAATCACAGAGCTTTCCAAAATTGACTCTGAAATAAACTGCAATAGCGTCTCTCGTGAAGAACGTCTACGACTCGTAACATTACTCAAAGATATTCCAATGCATATAGACAAACTACTTGGCGTAGAGAAAGCCATCATTTCTAGTGGTGGTGTTTCTCTGGAAGAAGTAGATTTCAAAACAATGCGTTCTAGGATTTCTCCAAACATCTTTCTTGTTGGCGATATATTAAATATAGACCGACCATCTGGCGGTTACAGCCTACAGATATGTTGGACTACAGGTTTTGTCGCAGGGACAAATGCTGTACAAAAAAGCCCCACATTACTGCAGGGCTGAGATTAAAAACTCACTGACCAACAAACCGACATCGTATTTATGAGGCGCCGATCAAACCACTAGGCGCTCGCGGTGGCAAGACTCTTCTGGCAAAGGCTTCGTCTCTTTTAGATTTTTCTTGAAAAGACTGATACCGTTTTTTTGCTTCTCCATTAAAAAACCACCTGAGCAAATCATAACCTTCCGGGGATTTGTACAAGGTTATTGCTATGCCACGTTGTTCAAAATGAACAATAGAAAGGATGAAGTAGGCTTTATTCCCATGATCACTCTCTGATAGACGATGCAAAGCCGATTGAATATTTTCCTGACCCCACCTCCACTCACGACTTTCAGGGATTATTCTTTCTGGTTTACCTTTCACAACCCACGGCCTCCACCACCTGGCAGGCTTGGATGGTACTGCGGGAATTTTTCTTTCTGGCGTTATTTCTTCCCACCCGCCGACATGGATTAGTTTATTACCTCCACTATCCAAGATACGAACGGTTGCTTGATGTCTAACATACCCAAAAAACTGATGGACCCTTTCTTTTCTAGTAAAAAGATTGGTCCTTATCTCTGTACGAGTGACTCGCTCATCAATCTGTTCAGGGTACCCCGACAATATGTCCTTCTCAATCTCTCTTGCACAAACCGACTTAACTATTTTCGGGTTAGCATACTGTACCAACCATGGGAACTCTTCAAAAAACGCCTTAACCTTTGTTACTGGCATTTCACTAATATGGTTTACTATCTGCATTGTTACTCCTTCGGTATCACACCGCGTTACGAACAATAGGCGTCACGCCAACTGTCCTGGATTATTATCAATGACCAACTACAAAATAGAGGATAACATAACAGTTTTATTTGTCAAACAATAACTTGCAATATTATAATAAATGTGATATAATTGTAAAAGAATTAGTTAATTTCAGAAAAACCAAAAAACTGAAAAGTTGACAACAAAATAAAGGAAAATATGAAAATAAAAAACCTCATACTCACACTATCAATATTAGTGAGTACGATTAGTGTGGCGTTGGGTGCTTATTCGGGAGTGGTCCTAAAGACCACCTTAAACAAACAAACCGTCTTTGTTGGAGAAGGTTTCTACGAAGCTTTTGTCGTCTCCGCTGAAGTGGCTCGTCATTATGCTTACAAGATTCAATCAACGACAAACTTGAACCAACCTCAATGGGTTGACGAGGTTACGTCAATCACTGCCATGGATACAAATTTATCTCTAGCAATGCCACTCACGGCATCTGGAAATAAATTCTTTCGGTTCGAAGAATTGGGAGAGGGACAATATGTAAGTATCTCAAATGATCCTGCTTCCCCTTTGACTAGCGATATACAAGTAACAACAAACGATGTCACAAGTAATGTACCGTTAGTAATCTATGGTTTCAAATCACATGTTGCAAATGGAACTATAACAAACGTATTGATTGAAGTAGTTGCAACATCACCAACAAATGACACTTCTTACGTCTTCAATTCAATAAAATTAAAGGTAGGAAGTTTGACATATTTAGGACAAGTCGCAAGTACATCTGGGAGGAGTGAAATATTTCCCGGAATTTACGGTTATGGGTGGAAAATACAATTCAGTAATATTACCATCCCCTTACCTGTAGATACTTACGTACCAGTAACTATCGCCGTAGATGTTGCCCCGAACACAAACGACACCTTAAACGGCATAAAAATATTCGCCGGTAAAGGAGGTCTCTTACAAATAGATATTGAGGATATAAGTCACAACATCATATCTGTTGAAGAAGAATCACCAAGAAGTAGTGCTGTGTTAACTCTCATTGGAAACTAGAAGGCTAGTCTTCCACCCAGATCCCTGCAAAGTAACAACTTTGTGGGGATTTTTTAATTAAATTCGTAAACAACTTATATATAATGGTCAATAAGCCTTTTCTTACCGTCTTTAGCAACCTGTGCAATTTTTGCACAGGTTGACTCTGCCTCTAATTCCTTGGTTTCTATAACGTTTTGTACATGTTTGACGATACCACTACGATCAATACCAAAAAGGTCACTCATTTGTTGAGCATTGAGCCAGACCGTATTGCCATCAATAGGCACATCTAATTTGAGCGCTCCATCTACTGACTCATACAAGATGATATTCTTTGTCTCTTTCATAAAGCAATTTTATCACAAAATGTGTCCACTTTATGGGGTACATTTCAAGAATGGAAGTGTGGTGAAATGAGAAACGGTAACGGAGAAATATTTGACAGGAAGTTCATAGATTGAAGATATGCGTTAGAGTAGTTATAGTTTATATAATTATATATATGTAGTTTATACGTTGTATTATATAGGTATTATTAGTATATAAAGTGATAATTTATGCCACTATCATAGGTTAGAGCATCAGTTGGTGTATATAAACAGATATATGCAGTTTTTAGCAGCCAAAAAATAGGCCTAAAAATACCGCTAATTCGAGAGTGTGGCTGATTTTTTCCAAAATTTTAGGCTGAATTTGTTCGCGATCACTCCATTATCTAGCTCCTTGCGATAATCTACACGAATATATCCTTTATTCCCTTAGATTAGGGCATGAATCGAGGGGCTCAGTTATCTTTGGTCTCAAGCAATCTCCTTGTACCGTAACAGAGACAAAAAACCGCCCCGCCCCCGATCCCAGAGAATGGAAGTGCGGTGAAATGAGAAACGGTGACGGAGAAATATTTGACAGGAAGTTCACAAATCGTGTAGACTAGGTTCTGTAGCTGATAGCTCAATCATTATAAATAACCACATTCACATGAAATCAAACGAAAAAGATCCCCTCGCAGAACTTTTCACAGATGACGTCAAATCGATGGATCGTCAAGCTGTAGCGAATTTTCTTAAGCCATACGTGGTTCTTGATAGAACCTCCAATCAAATTAGATTCCTGCCAGCTTTTGAGAAAGTAGGCGGCAATATTGAAAAATTAGAAATTGCTCTTATGGCCTCAAAAGCCCTTTCCTTACTTGTTGACGGTCATAAAGATGGACTGACCCAGGTACAAATCACAGGAATGGGTATTATGCCGGAAGGATCGGTAAAAGGAACATTAAAAAAGCTCTTCGATTCAAAGCAGATTAAGAAAAATACAGGAGATGCGAGTTACTACATTCCAAATTATCGAATCAACGAATTAGTCGGAAAATACAATAACAAAAAATAAAATATATGAATAACGACTCAATAACAAAAAAAATCGATGACCACGAAGAAAGGCTCCTGAAGCTTGAGAAGATACTGAACAGTAGCGTGTCGCCCGAGACTGTGCGCCCTTCGAAACAGCTTTCTCCGAAAGAATTCCTCCTCGAGAAGAAAGCTTCTGGCGAAGTCCAGAAAACTCTTCTGTTGTGTTACTACCTTGAACACACTCTCAGTCTTACCCCTTTTAATCTCGACGATCTAAGCAAGGTGTACAAGCTTGCGAAGGAAGTTATTCCTGGAAACCTTAACGATAAAATAAATAAAAATATTGATAAAGGCTACCTCGTGGAGGCGGCGGAGAAAAAAGATACTAAGAAGGCGTGGCATCTAACCCTCTCAGGAGAGAATTTTATCAGCCAAATCAACAAAGAACAGAATGAATAAGCCAGAACTAGAAAAACAACTGCGGTTTATCAAAGAGGCGGTTAACCAGTGTCTGCTCTCTATTGATACCCTCGAAGAAGATGAGGTATCTGGAAACGACGGAGTCATGGAAAAGAGTGTGAGTCTTTCCACTGAAGGCGTAGATTTTTCGATGCAATCACGCGCATTCTTCAAGAAATATGCCAAGGGCATGTCAGGAACAAAAGTCTTCGTTCTTATGATTGCTTATTTCGTCAACAAGAACAAAGTAGACACTGTTTCCTATAGCGATATCCAGAAAGAGTGGTCAAAAATGACAGTGATCATTAAGCACAAGCCTTCAACCACTTTCGCAGTACGAGCAAAAGAAAGCGACTGGATCAGTTCACCGAAAAACTCGCTCTATTCTCTTAGACCGACATGGAAGGATATCTTTAACAACAATGGCAAAAATTCTTAAAACCATTCCTGACAACCTTGAAGATAAGCTTCTTGAGGAGTACACCGAGATAAAGCGTCGGTTCCAATTGAATGATTGTGGGCCAGCCCAATTGAATGGTGGCAGATTCGCGGAAGCCGTACTGCGTATCTTTCAACATTTACTGAGCATGTCGATTACACCCTTCGGTGAAGACATCAAAGCGGCTGACAAAACGACGATTATCAACAAAGTCACAAACGATGCCAACATCGACGAGCATATCCGTCAGAAAGTAGTATCACTAACAAAGCTACTCCTTGATTTTAGAAACAATCGTGACGTTGCACATCTCGGCAACTTCAATGCAAATAAAATTGATGCCAGTTTTGTTCTCTCTTGCGCAAATTGGATATTCGCCGAGTTTATCCGTGTCTACGGCAATTACACAATGGATGACGCTCAAAAGATGATAGACAAGATTGCTATCCCTAACTATCCAGTCATATTTGATATTGAAGGTGAGGAATTCATCGCAAGAGACGATCTCAGTGTGAGGCAAGAGATACTGGTGCTTTCATCAGCTGAAAAGCGTGACCTCGACTTTCTTTTCTCCAAGACAAAGGATGGCAACAAGACCCGATTTAATATGACTGTCGCTTCCATGGTCTCCAAAAAACTGATCGCCATTAAAGACGGTTTTTATCACCTGTTACCAAAGGGTATAAAAGAAATTAAGGAGAAAAGTCTTTTGAACCACAAGTAAGTCAAAACCCCGCAAATGATTGACCTCTGCGGGATTTGAACGATATCTGTTCTATCGAGCCTTCGGGGTCATCCGATAAAGAAACAATTGCGGGGAGAAAGGGACGATGTTCGAACATTACGACACGAATCTAAACATTTGGTCAACACGATATACCAGTTCTTTCAAAGAGCCATCATATCCCCTTCCTTTGCCTTGTGTGATTGGTGGTTGTTATACCATTGGAACAGTATGGGTGATGAGAAGAACTGACAAAAGAGGGGTAAATTTGCCACAAATGGCAAATATATGGAACCGGGGACCGATTATCGGATATTGTAAAAAAGTGTAGTTTACAGGGCAGTTTTTCAGATTTGGCCCCATTCTTTTGGGATCGACAACCAGTGATTGATAAGTTAAGCTTAAATCATGGAAATACAAGCAAAGATAAAAGAATCCGTTGTCCGCGCAGTTTTGCCAACCCTTCTTGGAAATAGAACCATTGAGGCCGAGTCAATTTTTTGTACGTGGGGAAACAATACCAGCCGCTGGTCGGTCGAGTTGCGAGCCACAGGTTCGGCCAATGTGCTGGTTTGCCCTGTGGAAAATCCTGCGGTGCTCCTACGCAAGGCACTAGCCTCTCTTGCAGCTTAAACTCAGCGGACAATTCGTTTTATATGTGCTGAGACTTTTCTTTCGTCTTTCAGTTGGCACTCCCAAAACCGCAGCACAGTTCATCCTCGTTTGAGCAATTCCCCGTTCACCCTTATACCCAACAATCTGCGGTCCAATCGCAAACGCCTGGCTCTATCCCAAGATGAAGGGCCTTCCTCCTTGGTACAAAAAGCGGTGCCAAAATCAGTCGTCACGAACAGTTTGCCATAGCGCCAAACTTCATGCCGGGGCGTGGCTCTAATTATGAGACTTTATCAGTAAATATTTTCTCCCCAGACAGGGTCAATATCGTTTAAGTCGAAAGCGATTATGCCGATAGTCTGGATGTCATGCTGCTGTGGCAGTGCAGAATAATTTCTAGTGTGATATAATCGGACTAGAATCCTGACTTATGCCAGGGAGTAATGTTCCCCACAGTAAAATTAAACTAAGGATTATTATGAATGTACATTGTACAACTTGCGGTGAGTTGTGGGAAGTTGATTATCTTCAGCATGAAGTAATATTCGAAACTGACCTTTCAGCTTCAGATATAGAAGTTTGGTATTCTCTGCCAAATTCTCAAAAACTCGCTCCAAGCTATCGCGACGAATTACAAGACTCCGGCTGGGAATTTGGTCGGAGCGTGGTTAATGTAGTCCATTGTCCTTGCTGCCCCCAAAAGACTAAGCCAGATTTACAAAGACTATCGGCAAAAGCTGAACTAGAGCGACAATATGGAACTGATATATTAACATTAGCTTCAATCTTTCATAGCTATAACTTGTGATTGAAATCAAACCTCTCTGCAAGAGAGGTTTTTAACTGCCCATGAGACCCTGGCAGGATTAAAACGGAAAAGGAATACTATCTTAATTATATTACCTAAGCTGTTCTCTTTTCAGCAGTTCTTCAATACCGCAATATATATTATGAGGGCTGGACCATTGTTGGTAGCTCTGCAGTCAACAAATTCATAGCAGTGCCTCATCAAAGTCCGACCAACAGTTGCCAGCGGACTTATTATTGTCAACAGAATCATCATTCACTGCACGAAACCGCATATGGCACTTTTCTGTTCCACGCCCCCGTCTTGCGTTTGCCGCAAAAACAGAAAGAAATGCTGGCCAGGAACACCCAATATAAACTGCCGCTGGAACTGAATCTGCAAGCAAAGTCGCCAGAAGACCGCCAATGACTGAATAAACAACTGAAAATAACATAAGCTTGATTTGTTTCGCCTTAGGTCGTTTCCGACCAGACTCAAGCAGTTTCCTCCAACGCAACAATTCAGGAGCAAAGGCCCCTATTAGACCAGCATAGAAATAACACATAACATCATTCATATTACGTTTGTAGCGTCGATTTCACGATCAGACATGCACACTGTCACTATTCTACTTAGTATTTGACATTCTAAACCCATAGACAACATCTTCAAGCGCGCCTTTAATGCAATTGCTCTTACGTCACATTCATTGCCTTCTAAGCTGTACAGCAGTTCTTTGTAGAACGCACGGCTGAACTCAGCGGCGGCCTGATCTTCAACGGAGCCCTGGAAAGCAACGACTTCGCATTCCTTTGTCGCCGCAACAAGGTGTGCCATTCCGGCATCAACTGATTTGCAGCAACTAAAGAAGACAAGAGAGTTAAAAGATTTTGCAGATAAACTTGCAACTAGCGTTTCGGTTGGTAATACGTTAACAGTTGAAGTGCCAAACGGAAAACGGGATTCATTGCCTTTTACGAGAAGGCAGCCACAACGAATACCTTCTCGCCAACACATTTGACCGTGCCCAGCAAAGTGAACAATGTCCCATGTGTGATTCTGCAACGTGGTGACTATAACTTCTTTGCTACACTGATCTGATTCCACGACGTGAACACAGGACACCTTTGCTGGATATGTGCGTTTGTATGTTTCAAACATGTCTTTCAGAGATTCAATCTCGGCCTCCAAGGAAGTTAAAGAAGAAACTACCGGTTGGTTGGTTTGGCAACCATCAAGTTGGCAACTAATACATCCGCTCACATTGGCACAAATGAGGAGAACCCGCAAACCTCGATCCTTAGGGGCCGACCACGCGCAACGCGGAGTCGAACCCACTATTAATCGGCACAACGGTTGCTCCCAGCAGAGGGGTTGTCTGGACGCAGGTAACTGTGTTACTTCAACTGGTAAGGTTGCCCAGTCCTCCTCGACAAAGAATGAAACTGGTAATTGATTCGGCAATTCTAGGAGTCCATGTACTCGGTTGAAGAATTGTGTTGCTTCTGCATCAGGAAAAATCAAAGAACCCAATAACTCACTCACTTGCGCGTAACGAGCAGGCATGTCCTTGCGCGGGATAAGATCGGATTCGGAAATGTATTCTGGACTTCTTGTAATAAGTTCACAACGGTTCCCTCCAAATGCAAGGGCCGCAGGACATGGTTCGCATGCCTTATGGTAGCCACTCTCAGGAAAGGTAGCTATTCGGGCACCACCCTTCTTGATACTTTTTCGTGCGTATTCAATACAAGAGGAAACAATTAGATTTGAAGTGGTAAGCGATGGAAAAGATTTAAGAATGGGAAGTAGCAGTCCCACTGTAAATGGATTGCCGGAAAGCAATTCTCCAGTATTCAAATCCTTATTCTTTAAACATTGATCGAGGCGCGTCAATATTTGCGTGTAATCTAGATTCATTTCCAATGGGAACCCTATGCACCTCAGGATGGATTTAATGCAAGTAACTGTACATGCAATGCTGATTTTACCATTGTTTTGTAATTCTGATTTTTCAGTCGAGTCTGGCATTAAGTGTGCAAAAACGCTCAGTTTAGTATTTGCTTTAAAAGGTTTGGTGAGGTCATCACCAGCATGAAAAAGATTCAAAGCATTAAGGTGGTGCTGACAAAGCTCAGACACACCTTTTCGCAATAATCGAAGCGCTTGAAACCTTTGGAAAATCTGATCTTGCATTCTAGAATTCTCTCTTTCAATACAGGATTATGTGAACATTGGTGGTGATTGCATAGCTTCACTTAAAAGACCATCAGATACATTTAGGTTGCTTGGAACTATTGCTTTAACCCCGAGTGCTTCAGCTATAGCTAGGGCAATTACATTTGACGCAACAGACCCGCTTACCCAGGAAGGATCGAGACCGAATTCCTTAGCTACGTAGTCTGGACTAAGCCGCGAGAACTCCATGGAAAAACGCGCAAAATCTTTTACAAGTATTTCGGAAACATGTATGGAGGAGAATTTTGAAAGTTTTAACGGTAACCGGCAATGGAGCATGAAATCAAGTTCCCCACCGGTGTGTACTAATTTGCGAACCGCTATGGTTTTGCAGGGTTTGATAAAATTCAATATATTAGTCCGTACTTCCGTAAGCATTTGCAAATAGACTTCGTCGGTCATAGGACTATGCCATGGCCACTTATCCGTTATCCGTCTTGTCCCAAAATCAATAAGAAACCGACTGGAAGGCTTATATTTATCTCCTAACCCTACTTGGACGGATCCCCCTCCTAAATTCAGAACAGCCAAAGGTAATCCAGGTTCAAAGGTCGATTTAACACCCTGAAAGACATAATCCAACTCATCTTCAGGCATAATTATCTTAAGAGACCAAGAGAGTTCCTTCTCTATTGCAGATGCAAGATTACTTGCATTCCTAGCTTTCCTTAATGCGGCTGTGCCAGTTACAATAAAATTATTACAACCCAAACGATTACAGTCCATTTTCCATGTCTTCAAAAGATTCACAATTTTGTCGATAGACTCCGTAGAAAGCTCACCATTCTGAAGGACATCACCCATTATACCTAAGGATTTCTTATCAGTATGGATTGGAATGGAATATGCACCAACTCGACTGCGGAAAACCTTTAGCTTGATCGTGTGCGAACCAACATCGACTAATCCGAACAGAGTCCGGTCTGCATTATTTGTTTGGAGGGAGGAGGGTGCATATTTAGAACGAAGAATCTCCGTTAGCTTTGCAAGTAAATCATCTGTGTTATTATAAGGATATGTGATAGCCTTACAAAGGCCTTTGTGAATTCCTGTCCACGGGCTTGAATCTTCGGAAAATCCTCGTAGTAGGGTGCTTGGTTCTGAATCTTTCCTGTGCATGAGAATCAATTGCTTATTTCCTAAGCCAACTGCGTAACCTAACTCTAGATGAACGCCGCGACCTTCTTCAGCCAAAGCAAAAATGAAATCGCTGGTATTGACATGTCGGAAGCACAGGGCACTAATTGCGCCAGGATCGTAGTAAATTTTTCCCCACATTCCTTCATCTCGATGTGGCAAGCAGGTTGAAAATCCGAATGCGAGAAAAACATCCTCGATCTTTTCCAGAAGTTGAACGTAAGCAGGATCGAGGATTTCACCATACTCCCTTGCGTTATTCGGGCGTTTGGAGAAGCGACGAAATGCAGCTGCGATATAGACTTTTGGCATTGGTTTTTTTATTATACCTTAAAGGTGGGTATCAGCAAGTTTTTGTTTTGTTGTTGTATAGACTTTCGAAAAATTGAATAGTTTTTTGTAGAAATCATACATGGTATGTTTGACAAGGATGCGTAAACTACTAAGTGAGAAAGCAAACCACCTTTCCTACAAATAAGCCCTGTAGCATTGGGAACAACAATATCCATAAACATATGAAGAGGCCTAGGAAGCAAAATAATTCCCTTATCATGTATTCCAATGTTGTCCGTCGTCTCTTGCAGAATTGTTGTCGAAAGTGTTGAAAGTGTACCATTTTCCATGCCGATTAATAAACTTTGTTTATTACGCAGAAAATTGGTTGGCATCTGTTTAAAATCGAGAAAATGAAGGCGCCCTTGATAATCCTGAATCCATTCGTAAACTGCGTTTTTTCTAAATTTACATGCAGCGTTTAAAAGAATTCTCAGTTCTCGTTTTCCGAGTATCGGAGTCTTTATTTGTGGAAACCTGATCAGTTTTTCACCTTCCCATTTGTACCAAAACTCTTGTGTATTATATTGGCAGGCAAATATTGTTCCGTTTTTTTCTAAAGCCAATCGTGATGGTGTAACCCCATCCCTCAGAAGGCTTTTCAAGCCTCCAACGATGTATTCAACGTAAAAACCGAATCCTGTTTTTGCTATCACACCAGACACGAAAGATTCAATTCGCTGTTGGACAATGATGCTTACACTGGGGGCACGGGTGAAGATTTTTGAAAGTAAGACGGGCAGATCAGCAGTATTGCTTACCCTTTTTTGTAAAAAGCAGTCTGTTATGCAATCGGATCGAAGATGCCAGTAATCGATTTTAGGATGACGATTCAAGTTTTGGCAAATTGAGGACAAATCCGATCTGTTGACTACAAATCCCACCGGGGCTGGCAGACCCAGCTTTATGATGTGTTTGGCTGCAATGGCCTTAGGACTCATCTTCATTGAGTATCTCGTTTTATAAACATTAATGATACTACACAACGTCTTGATTCTAAACACAAAATCTTGTGAATTGTCTAGTATAAATTCAATTGTGTCAATACTAAGTGCGGTGGTTCGCGTGTCTATAAGGGCATGTCCGCACCTTGTTGCCTTTCCCGTGAATGCGCACATAGTACGGGTGGCTTGAAGCGCAGGTGATTGACATTAAGGCTCACCAACTCCTGGGCTCGCATGCCATAGCAATAAAATTTTTTGGGGTGGAGTTGCGGTAATTTTCAAAAGAGGGGTGCTATCTAATCTCCATTTTAATATAGAAAACTGTTGTGCTGCAAATGAGTACAACAGTTCTGCGAAACGATACTGGATGATGGATACTTTAAAGCGAGCACTCGGGTTGTTCTTTTGAGGCTAGCTTCGTATCGTTCACCAATGTTGGTTCCCTCAATCATGAAATTGGCTGCAATCCGTTGTTTTTGCCAAAGCGCCTCGCGCACGGTAGGTACTGGCCAATTTCCAAACAGATCAAGAAACAGGGCCATCAACTCGCCTTCATAAGGGTCATTTGAATAATAGGCCGAAATGGGGTCGTTGCTATAATTTTGCCCTGCGTCTGTTGGGGCTAATTCCGGATGCAGAACCTGCACGACTCCACGAATAAGATTGGTGCCTGGCTCAATAAACATCGCCACCGCATTGGATCGCATACTGGCAATTCGATTCCAAACGCGGTCAGCCAGATTGCTATGACGGGCGGTTTGACTTTACCTGGGACGGGGAAAATCGGCTGACAAAGATTGAAACTTTAAGCACCGTTACCAGTTCCGGAGCGCCGAGACAAACCATTGTGCCGGTGTATGACTGGCAGCACCGGCGGGTAAGCAAAACCGTGAGCAACTGGAATGCATCCGCCAGCCTCTGGTCTCTAGCCTACAGCCTGCGTTTTGCCTATCATGGTTGGAACGTGGCTGCCGAGTATGATCAGAACAACAACCTGACGAGGAGCCACACTTGGGGCACGGACCTGAGCGGCTCGATGCAGGGGGCGGGAGGTGTGGGTGGATTGCTAATGACCACCTTCCATTCTGGCGCGTATGCCGGGACGTATTACCCAACCCGCGATGGCAATGGCAACGTCAGAAGGCATATCAGGATTGCATACAGGAAATTGACAGTTTGGTTGGGCTAAAGACTTCGCCTAGTAACGCCGATGGGAGCCAGTTATCAAATGAGGAGTACGGTCAAAGGCGTAGCAAGCTACTCAAAGAAAAGGCTGCTTTGGAGGAATTGCTTCGTGATGCAGGAAAGCGGATTGAGCAACAACTAAAACTCTCCGAACATACCTTTGAATTTGCCTGCACCGCACAGGAACGATTTGCCAAAGGAAACATAAAGACCAAAAAACAGATGCTTGCAACTTTTGGATCGAACCTAATTTTGAAAGACAAAAAACTTATAATTGAAGCCAGGGAACCGTTCTTCATCCTGGAAAAGTCCAAATCTGGTGTAAAACTGGAAAGCATGCCTATCGAACCTGAAAATATGAGCCTGTCACAAAGTCTAAATTTAGCTTCAGCCACGTTGCGTCTCTTTGGGTGATCTGTACCCTAAAAAGTAGACACATTGGAACCCTCTAACCCTCGACCCGGGCTAAAAGATGATTTCTGTATTCGACAGGCGTCATCTTTTTTCTGGTCCACTGCTTTCTTTCGTAATTG